>VOFC01000556.1_pt1 | contig 394001 bp, 283 predicted proteins | sample 5384161 | NCBI WGS metagenome assembly VOFC01 (sample SAMN12384722, study PRJNA508395) | human gut metagenome | isolation source: healthy gut B | host: Homo sapiens | reverse complement strand
ACAGCTTTGTTTACGGCAGCTTTTATGCTTCCATCTAAGGATGATGTGGGCTTGATTTTTACTTTGGGCATCTTAAAGAGTCTGGCGTATGCGCCTACGGTACCATTGCTTTGGGCTATGATAGCCGATGTGGCCGATCACATGGAATATGTGAACCACCGTCGTGCCACGGGGTTGTGTTTTTCCGGGGTGGTCTTTGCTTTGAAAGCCGGTTTAGGCATTGGCGGGGCGATAGCCGGTGGCATCTTATCGGTATTCGGTTACGTCAACGACGTGACGATAGCTCAGTCGTCGGCTTCTTTGTTTGGTATCCGGATGGCCTCCAGTATTGTGCCCGGTATATGTTTCGGTATTGGGGTAGTAGCTCTTTTCTTCTATCCTATTTCAAAAGCGTTGAATGAAAAGATGCAGATGGAGTTAGCCCGAAGAAGAGAAGATGAATTTGGTAATAATTAAAATAAAAAGATAGAAGATGGGATTATTCAAAAGAAGTATGTTTTTAGGGATGGCTGCTATTGCCATTTTGGACGGTTTTGCACAGGCAGAAAATACTCTACGTGGAGCGTTTGCCGATAAGTTCCTGATAGGAACCGCACTTAATGTCCGCCAAGTAGAAAGTAAAGACAAAGCCTTGCAGGCATTGGTGCGTGACCAGTTCAGTGCCGTGGTGGCAGAGAATTGCATGAAGGCTGAAGTGGTGCAGCCTAAGGAAGGGGTCTTTAAGTTCGAAGATGGCGACCGTTTATGCGATTTGGCAGAGAAAAATGGTCAAGTCGTTACCGGGCATTGCCTGATATGGCATTCTCAGGCACCAAAATGGTTTTTCAAGGACAAGGAAGGAAAGACGGTAAGTCGGGATGTTTTGATTCAACGTATGAAGGACCATATATATAAGGTCGTGGGGCATTACAAAGGCCGTGTCAAGGGTTGGGACGTGGTCAACGAAGCAATCGAAGGAAACGGTGAATTCCGGAAATCTCCTTTTTATAAGATCATAGGACCTGACTTTATCCGTTTGGCTTTTCAGTTTGCCCATGAGGCAGACCCTGATGTGGAGCTTTATTACAACGATTACGGTATGGACTCTCCTCGCAAACGTGAGGCTGTGGTGCGTCTGGTCAAAGACTTGAAGGCTCATGGTTGCCGTATTGATGCGGTAGGCATGCAATCACATTTAGGTCTTAATACGTCGCTTGGCGAATATGAAAAAAGTATGGAAGCTTTTATCGGTGCCGGGGTAAAAGTATTGGTAACGGAAATGGAACTTAGCGTATTGCCTTGGCCAAAAGGAAATTACGGAGCCGCAATAGAGACTAATTTTGCTTATAAGGATGAGATGGATCCCTATAAGGACGGACTTCCGGAAGAAAAGGCTAAGGAACAAAATGATTTTTATATTAAGTTATTCGATATTTATCTGCGTCACAGCAAGGACATCGGCCGCGTCACATTTTGGGGAGTCTCCGACGGTGACTCTTGGAAAAACAATTTTCCTATACATGGGCGTACGGACTATCCGTTGGCTTTCGACCGGGATTTGAAGCCTAAGCCGTTTGTGAAGACCGTCATAGAAATGGCGAAGTCCGGACGTTATGACAAATAGTCTGAAAGAGGAGAGTGTATATATAATATAACTAAAAACTATTCACAATATGAAGAAGAGATATTTGATTCCGGGAGATTATATGGCAGACCCGTCGGTACATGTGTTTGAAGGTAAAGTATATATTTATCCGTCTCACGATTGGGAGAGCGGTATTCCCGAAGATGATTGGGGAGCACATTTTGATATGCGCGACTATCATGTTTTCTCGTTGGAAGATGTGATGGAAGGAGATGTGACAGACCATGGTAGGGTTCTTGACAAGACGGATGTGCCTTGGGTAAAGCGTCAGATGTGGGATTGCGACTGTTGTGAAAAGGACGGAAAGTATTATCTTTATTTCCCGGCCAAAGACCATACGGACATCTTCCGTCTGGGAGTGGCTGTCAGTGACACGCCTTACGGCCCGTTTGTGCCGGAACCGGATCCTATCAGGGGAAGTTATTCCATGGATCCGGCCGTATTTAAGGATGATGACGGTCAGGTATATGTTTATTTCGGTGGACTGATGGGCGGTCAACTTCAGCGTTATAAGGATAATAGTGCTTTGGAATGTGCGGAATTTCCGGCTGACGATGAACCGGCCATACCTTCTCGTGTGGCACGTTTGACGGAAGATATGAAGCAGTTTGCCGAAGAGCCGCGTCCCGTGGTAATTTTGGACGAGAACGGAAAACCGCTGACAGCAGGCGACCATGACCGTCGTTTTTTCGAAGCTTCATGGATGCATAAATACAATGGAAAGTACTATTTCTCTTATTCCACGGGAGATACGCATTTTTTGTGTTATGCCATCGGTGATAACCCATACGGCCCGTTTGTTTACCAAGGAGTAATTCTTACTCCTGTGGTAGGATGGACCACCCATCACTGTATTGTGGAGTACAAAGGAAAATGGTATTTGTTCCATCATGATTCGGTGCCGTCGGGAGGACGTACGTGGTTGCGTAGCCTGAAAGTCTGTGAATTGCATTATGATGCAGAAGGAAAGATCGAGACGATAGAAGGAAAGGATGATTAACGGTTATGATAGGATGAAAAACTGGTTGTGGATTATAGGCTTGTTTTTCGTACTTTCGCTCCATGCAGAGGATGGCCATCGGCTATGGCTCCGCATGGAGCGAAATGCGATACCGGCTGACGTGCGTCTGGCGGAAGGTATGGGACGGACGGCTATTTTGGATATTGCGTCTCGTGAATTGAAAGACTTTTGGAAAGGGGAGGGACGTGTGCTTCTTTGTGTATCTAAAGGTGGGGCTACGAGGGATGGTTTTACGATTCGTAAGAAAGGACAGGACATGGAACTTTCTTCGGCATCCGACCGCGGCGTGCTTTATGCAGCCTATGATTTGCTACGCAGGCAGCAGACCGGAGATTTACTGTCGGATGGTGCGGTTGTGGCAGAAATGCCTTCTTACGACATTCGTATCCTAAACCATTGGGACAATCCCGATGGGACGGTAGAGAGAGGTTATGCCGGGCGTTCGATATGGAAGTGGGACGAATTGCCCGAAACGGTTTCCCCATTGTACGAGGAATATGCGCGTGCCAATGCTTCCATCGGTATCAATGCCGTAGTACTCAATAATGTGAATGCCAAACCGCAGATGCTTTCCACTGGAATGCTTCGTAAAGTAGCGGTTATTGCCGATGTGCTGCGCCCATATGGCATAAGGACTTATTTGTCGGTGAACTTTGCTTCCCCGAAAGCCCTTGGAGAGTTGCCTACGGCTGACCCTTTGGACGCGGATGTACAGCGGTGGTGGAAGAAGAAGACTAAGGAAATTTACCGCTTGATTCCCGATTTCGGCGGTTTTCTGGTCAAGGCGAACAGCGAAGGGGAGCCTGGCCCACAAGATTACGGGCGGACGCATGCCGATGGAGCCAATATGTTGGCCGACATACTCGCTCCTCACGGAGGTGTAGTAATGTGGCGGGCATTTGTTTATCAGGCGTCAAGTCCCGACCGGGCATGTCAGGCATACGAGGAGTTTATGCCTTTCGATGGGCAATTCCGTGAAAACGTGATTGTACAGGTGAAAAATGGTCCGATAGACTTTCAACCTCGTGAACCTTTCAGTCCCTGTTCGGTGCCATGCAACACACGCAGGTTATGCCGGAATTTCAGATAACCCAGGAGTATTTGGGGCAGTCCATTCATACGGTCTTTTTACCTACGATGTGGAAAGCTTGTTTAGATGCCGAAACCTATCGGGATGGAGGCGGAACAGTAGTAGAGGTCACACAGCATCGGGTCGGTATTCATTCCCGGTCGGCCATGGCGGGAGTGGCCAACATCGGGGATGTGGTCAACTGGACCGGAAGCGATATGGCACAGGCTAATTGGTATGCTTTCGGTCGTTTGTGTTGGAATACCGAACTGTCGGCAGCACAGATTGCCGAAGAGTTTCTGAAGCAGACTTTCTCGGCTGATGAACATTTCGTCGAACCGGTACGCCAGTTGCTTTTACGTTCATGGGATACGGCAGTCAGCTATATGATGCCGTTGGGGTTGCATCATATCTTTGCTTTCGGGCATCATTACGGGCCTGAGCCATGGTGTGCTCCTCCGAATACCCGTCCGGATTGGTTGCCGAAGTACTACCATCGGGCCGATTCGATAGGGATTGGTTTCGACCGTACGGTACGGGGTTCGAAAGCAGTACTACAGTATTGTGAACCGTTAGCTACACTTTACGGGAATTTGGAGACTTGTCCGGAAGAATATCTTTTATGGTTTCATCATGTGCCTTGGGAGTATGTGATGCGGAACGGTTTGACTTTATGGGATAATCTCTGTTACATTTATAACAGCGGAGTCGAAGATGCTTGGGAGTTTGTGGATTTGTGGCAGAAAGCTCAACCGTATATCGACACGGAGCGTTACGAAGCCATGTTGATGCGATTCGAACGGCAGGCGCGTGATGCGGAATGGTGGCGGGATGCTTGCCTGCTTTATTTCCAAATGTATTCTCGTCGTCCGATACCGGCCGATTGTCCGCCCCCAATACATAAACTGGACGATTTAATGAAATACAGGTTACATATAGACAATTATACTGCAGCCGACATGGATAAATTGCCGTAAAATACCGAGAATGTTACAAAGGATATAGAAAATGTAACATGAGAGCATTAGTACTTTTTTTAATCATTGAAGCGGAAAAGCCTTTTTAGGGAGGCTTTTTCGCTTTTTTTGTAAGAATGAAACAAAATAAAAGAAACATGATACATAGGCGAAAATGACTTTTCGTTTTATCCCGTAATTTAGCACCCGATAACGAGAGATATGATTTATTTTCAAAGAAAGTAATAACATTAATAAAATAATCTAATATGAGTTCAAGGAAAAACAGAAGAAGATTCGCTCCGTTTTGGACTGGTTTGGCATGCTGTGCCTTGGGTTGTTTTTACTCCTGTAACGATGGCTACGATCTGATGGATGAAGATCCGGCGTGGTTGGGCAGTAGTATTTATGACTATTTGAAGTCGAATGGGAATTACACCAACGTGGTGAGGATGATTGATGACTTGGGGTATACCGAAGTCCTTGCCCGTACGGGAAGTAAGACCTTATTTGTAGCAGATGATGATGCTTACGCGCGTTTCTATAATAATAGGAAATGGGGCGTAGGAAGTTATGAAGACTTGTCCGTGGCACAGAAGAAGCAGTTGCTTTATGGTTCGATGATCAACAACGCCTGCCAGGTTGCTTACTTGTCAAGTTCTACCGGGCCGACAGAAGGTGACTGTATGCGCCGCTTGACTTCAGCATCGGCATACGATACAGTGCCTATTTTGAAACCTGAAGATATGCCGGATACAAAGTATTGGGCATATTACAAAAATTCAGGTAAGGCTATCCCGTGTTTGGAAGATATGACCACAGCACCTATGATTCATTTCATTGAGGCTTATTTGCAGAACCGTCGTATATCCAATGATGATTGTAATTTCCTATTTAATTATGCAACGGAACGTAAGCCGGGTGATGCCAATGTGAATGGAGTGATGATGGTAGAACAAAACATTCGTTGTTCGAATGGTTTTGTACATAAGATGGGGGATGTGATGACCCCGCTTCCTAATTTGGCTAATGTCATTGCAGGAATGCCACGTGCACAACAGTATTCTAAGATGTTGGATCGTTTTTCAGCACCTTATTATGATGAATCGTTGACACGAGAGTATAATCGTTTGTATGGTACTAGTTATGATTCCGTTTTTCAGAAACGTTATTTTTCTGAACGTTCACAAAAAGGACAGCCTTTGAATCTCACGCAGAAAGAAGAACCGGTAGAAGCAATGCTAAAATTCGACCCAGGATGGAATGAATATTATTCAGAGTTAAATGCCAGTGTCTCTACGGATGTACTTTTGCAACAAGATATGGCTGTTATGCTTGTGCCGACTGATGCCGCACTTACAGAATATTGGGAGAATGGTGCCGGAAAAGTATTGAAAGATAGGTATGGGGCTTGGGAGAATGTTCCGGATAAAGTGCTTTCGAAGTTACTGAACGTAAACATGCTTAATTCTTTTTCAAATTCTGTTCCCAGTAAATTCAGCACAGTATTGAATGATGCGAATGACGAACTGAAGATTAAAAAGGAAGATGTGGATAGCGTATTCTTCGCTTGTAACGGAGCTGTTTACTTGACGAATAAGGTATTTAGTCCGGTAGCCTATATATCCGTTTCGTTTCCGGCTTTGGTTAACGAAACGATGAATATTATCAATTGGGCTATTGAACAATATGATTACGATGTATATCTAAATTCGCAAAATTCTACTTATAGCTTCTTCATTCCGACGAATCAAGGACTGTTGACTTATGTTGACCCATGTTCTTTTGGTAAGAATCAGACTCAGATTTATGAGTTCCACTATGACGAGAAGGCTCAGACGGAAGCAGAGAAAGTACGGGCTTTTATTTTTAACTATGATGTGGAGTCTGGGACAAGGCTTGATTCGATAGGTGAAGCTTCAACGACTCAGATACGTGACCGTTTGACGGATATTTTGGAAACACATATTGTGGTCGGTGATGTGGAAAGTGGGGAAAAGTATTATAGGACAAAAGACGGAGGTACGATTCTTGTCGAGAATGCCGGGCAGTCTAATATGACAGTTGCCGGAGGATGGCAGTTGGAACATGGTAAAAACTTGCCTGTTGCACAAATCTATCAGGAAGAAAATGGTAAGGCGTATATATTGGAGGGATCGCTTATACAGACAGCCCAGAAATCTGTTCCCGATTTACTGAAAGAACATGATGAGTTTTCGAAATTTTACGAATTGTTGGAAGGCTCCTCCATCATGTCAAATATTATTTCGACAGGAAGCGGTACTGATGCACCATCTTATGCTTGTCCAAGTCCGAGCATTACATTATTTAATACATTCCATTATACGGTGTATGTGCCGACTAACGAGTCTATACAAGCTTTACACGATGAAGGTAAGTTGCCGACTTGGGATGAGGTGGACGCAGAACAGGATGAGGATGAAAAAGAGAAGAAGACAGAGCAGATTGAAAAATTTCTCAAATATCACATTCAGGATAATTCGTTATATATCGGGCAGGGGAAAATTGCCGAGGCTGAATATGAGACTTCCGCTTATGAACTCAATGGAACTGATAACACTATCTCATACTGTCGTTTGACAGTGGAGGGTGATGACAGTCATCTGACAGTAAAGGATGCGGCAGGAAACAAGCGTAATGTGTTGAAAAATGGTGGCCTTTACAACCTGATGGCACGTGAATACCAATACAATACTGCAGATGTGGCTTCAGCTTCGGAGATTTATACGACATCTTACGCTGTGGTACATCAAATTGATGGGCCATTAATGTGGGAAAAAGACGACGAAGCAGAGAATATGGAATAAAATGTCAAACCAAGTAATATTATAAATGAATGAAAACCCTATATCGACATATTATGTTAGGTGCGTTTGTCGCTTTGCCCTTGATGGGTTTTGCGCAAGCACCCGGGACGATGATTAGTGGTACTGTCTCTGACGATATTGAACCGTTGATGATGGTGAATGTTGTCGAAGTAGACGAGGCTAATCGTATCGTGGCTCACGGTGTAACGGACATCAATGGAAACTTTTCTTTCCGTATTGTGGATCCAAAACATCGTCTGAAGATTTCGTACGTAGGTTATGCCACACAACTTATCCCTATTAAAGGGACACGTTATAATATAAAGTTGAAGAGCAACTTGCAATTAAAGGAGGTGGTCGTGAAACAGAAGCGCGTAATGCAATCCAGTGGCTTGGCCATACCGGAACGTGAAGTTTCGGTGGCTCATCAAACTATTGATGCTAAAGAGTTTGAAGGATTGAGCCTGACGAGCATCGATGAAGCTTTGCAAGGTCGTGTGGCAGGTTTGGATATCGTGTTTAACTCCGGTGACTTAGGATCCGGTACAACCATGCGTTTGCGTGGGGTCAGTTCTATCAACGGTAATACCCAACCGTTGGTAGTAGTAGACGGTAATGTGTTTGAAAGCGATTACTTGTCTGGTTTTGATTTTGCTTCGGCTACAGAGGAACAGTATTCCGAGCTATTGAATGTCAATCCGGACGATATCGCCAGTATTACGGTATTGAAAGATGCCGCGGGGACAGCCATTTATGGTTCGCAGGGAGCAAATGGTGTAATTGAAATTAAGACAAAGCGTGGGGTAAGGGGGAAGACGAGAGTGACTTATTCCTATGCGGCTACGATGACTTATCAACCTAAAGGCATGCGTATGTTGAATGGTGACCAGTACACTATGTTGATGAAAGAAGCATATTATAATCCTGCATTAAGTGATGCGTCGTCCAACATACCGGAATTCAATTACGATCCGTCTTTTGCGGAATATGAGAATTATAATAATAATACGGACTGGGTGGATGCTGTGACCCAAGTGGGTTGGTTGCAGAAGCATTATGTGACACTCTCTGGAGGTGGTGAGAAAGCTGCATTTCGTATCTCTGCCGGTTATGATCACCAGACGGGTACGGTTATAGCTCAGGAACTCGATCGTTTCACTACGCGTGTGGCTTTGGATTATTTTGTGAGTGACCGCATTAAGATTGTAACGAACTTTAATATGACGTATCAAGATAATCAGAAGAACTATGATGACCTGTTGAATATTGCTTACCGTAAAATGCCGAATATGTCTATTTATGAGCAAGATGCTTATGGTAATAACACTTCGAATTACTATCACATGTTGCCAACGGCATCTTCCACATTCCGTCAGGATAAAGACCAATACAGTTTGGTGAATCCGGTAGCTTTAGCATACGAGGCCACTAATGATGAGACATTGTATAAAATGCAGCCCGAGTTTCAATTGCATTATAATCTCTTGGGCTTGGATGAGACCAAGACGCAATTGAAGTATGAAGGCAAAGTGCTGTTCAATATTGAGAATAGGTATACGGACAAGTTCTATCCCTCCAGTTTGGTAACAGCCGGGTGGACGGATAAGAATAACAACAAAGCTTCATCGGAAGCATATAAGGGACGGGCTATCACGACGACACATCGCTTGACATTTATTCCGCACATCATGAATACCGACCATTCTTTCATGGCGATGGCACAGTTCCAACTAACGGACGGTGACTCCAAGAAGCAGTTAAATTCTGTGTATAACCTTCCGACGGGAAGTATTCAGTCTCCTACGGCTGACGGCTTGATATCAGAAATGTCTACGTCTGCCGGTCAATGGAGGAGTGTTTACATGACGTTTTCAGCCCATTATGCATTTAAGAGTCGTTATATTGCAGACTTCTCTATTCGTCGGGATGGTACGACCAAGTTTGGCGATAATAAGCGTTGGGGGAATTTCCCGGCTTTGTCTTTCCGTTGGAATGTGGTGGATGAACCATGGATGAGAGGTACGCAAAAATGGTTGTCTATGCTCTCGCTTCGTCCGGGATGGGGGCGTGTGGGCAGCCAGCCTACGGATGAATATCTTTTTTTCTCGAAGTATACAGGTACGGATTCCTATAATGGAGCCAACTCCATTTATCCGAGCAATATCCGGTTGAGTAATTTGCAGTGGGAGGAGAAAGAAACATGGAATGTAGGTTTTGATCTTGGGTTGTTCAATAATATGATTACGGCAGATTTTAATATCTATACCCAAATGACATCTAAACTTTTGATGCGTGATGTGAAGCTTCCGTCATCATCCGGATTTTCATCACTTTCTTGGACTAATGTAGGAAAAATGCGTAATAACGGTTGGGAATTCAATGTCAATGGGACGGATGTGGTCAAGGTCGGTAAATTCAGATTAGGTTTCAACGTGACGTTTGCCAATAACAAAAACGAAATCGTGGAGATGGATCCTACGGCTTTGTCCAGCTTGAATAAAGACTTCGATAATAAAAATGGTTCTTATCTGACCCGAATCCAGCTCAATAATCCATTTGGAGCTATATACGGTTTCCGTTATAAGGGCGTATATCAGTATTCTGATTATTCGGATGTGGAAGTTCCAGGTGTGAGTGGCCCGAACGCTCCGGTAGCTCGGGATGAGAATGGTAATGTGATTCGTGATAAGGCCGGTTTTACCATTCCAATGGTATTCGGTTATGACAAGACGACGAATACAGAACTGTATGAATTCCAAGGTGGAGATGCCATTTACGAGGATATTAATCATGATGGTAATATCAATGAGTTGGATATAGTTTATCTGGGTTCCTCTTTGCCTAAGATTACCGGTGGATGGGGACTGAAGTTTTCTTATGGCCGTTGGTCGCTCAATGCACAGTTTAACTTCCGCGTGGGGAACAAAGTGATTAACGAAGCCAGAATGAATGCGGAGTCTATGTATAATAACAATAATCAGGCTGCTTCTGTCAATTGGCGTTGGCGTACGGAAGGGCAGCTTGCGGAGATACCCCGTGCCTTGTATAACAAGGGATTTAATTATTTGGGAAGCGATCGTTTCGTGGAGGATGCTTCCTTCATGCGTCTGAATTATCTCTCTTTGGGCTATTCTCTCAACCCCAAGCTGTTGAGACGGATTGGGGTGACCTCGTTGAGCATCAATTTGAATGCCAGCAATCTATTTTGTCTGACAAATTACTCTGGAGCTGATCCAGAGGTCTCATATGGAGGGATGAATGTGGCCACAGATGGAGCCAAGACTCCGCGTTCGCGGCAGTTTACGGCACGTGTGCAGATAGGTTTCTAATATTTAAAATGTTTACGTTATGAAATTCTATATAAACAAACAAGTGACAAGGTTGTTCTCTGTAGCTTTATTCGCTTCTTCGCTGACAGCCTGCGATGATTTTTTGAATATTATTCCACTCAATGACGTGGTGCTGGAGAACTATTGGACAGAAGAGGCCGATGTGGCTAGTGTGGTGAATTCTTGTTATGCGCAGTTGGAGTCGGGCGATTGTTTGAAGCGGATGCTGGTATGGGGTGAGATGCGCTCCGATAATTTGACTACTGGGGCAGGTGCTCCACAAGACATTATCCGGATTGCGGAAGAAAATTTGTTGGAAACGAATGGTTATGCGAAGTGGGAATCCTTCTACCAGTGTATCAACCGCTGTAATACGGTGATTCATTATGCGCCTCAGGTGCAAGCAAAGGATCCTAACTATACGGAGGCTGAATTGAAAGCGAATATTGCAGAAGCTACAGCTATACGCAGTTTATGTTATTTCTATTTGATTCGCACATTCCGTAACGTTCCTTACGTGACGGAACCGTCCATTGACGATACGCAGAACTATCAGGTTCCAGCTTCCGGTTTCGATGAGGTATTGGCTCATATCATTGCAGACTTGGAGGCCGTGAAGAACGATGCGATACGGACTTATGGTGAATATAGTGATGACAACATGAACCGTATCACTCGTTATGCCATATATGCTATGTTGGCAGACATGTATTTGTGGCAGGGGGATTACCAGCGTTGCATAGACTATTGTGATTTGATTATTGATTACAAGAAAGAGCAGTATGATGATATGCTTCAGGAATCTTCTTCTTTTATTGAAAATGTCGAACTCTACGGTGAATTTCCTTTGATTTCGGAGGCTCCTTATGGCTCGTCTTATGCAGGCACGGCATTTACGGAGATATTTGGGGAAGGAAATTCCTTTTAGAGTATCTTTGAATTAAATTTTGTGGATTCGGAGACTCGCGAGAATCTTTTGACGAAAGAATTTTATGGAGCATATAATAGTACGAATGTGGGGCAACTTGCTGCATGCCCGTATCTGAATGCCCAAGTGGCAGATGGCTCAAACCCCTATTTCAAGCGTACAGATTGCCGGGTATATGAAAACATGTCAGGGGAATCTACTGTGAGCATTCGTAAGTATGTCACAGCAGGTGTTGAGTTCAGGACAAATACGACTACGGGGTCGGCTCCAACGGTAACGGAATATACTCGTTCAAACAATGTGGGAAATTGGATTATATATAGGCTTACGGATGTGATGTTGATGAAAGCTGAAGCGGAGGTTCAACTTGCCGGAAATGTGGGAGATGGTTCATCGTTGACATCGGAGCAGGAGGCTCGGTACCGGACTGCTTTCTCCTGTGTGTCAGCCGTATGGAAACGAGCCAATAATAAGCGTGTGGCAACTACTGATACGTTGGTTTTTGAAGATTATGGCACATCACGCTTGAGTATGGAGAATCTTGTGTTAGACGAACGTCAGCGCGAATTGATGTTTGAAGGTAAGCGTTGGTTTGACTTGGTACGTCTTTGCCGGCGTGAGGGTTCCAACACCCGCATGTTGGATAAGGTAATGCAGAAGTTCAGTGAGAACACGGCTGCGCTCCGTATCCGTCTCTCGACTCCCGATGCTCTTTATTTTCCCTATCATGAAGATGAGTTGAAGGCCAATTCTTATCTGGTACAGAATCCGGCCTATGAGAATGAAAATATAACCACAACTGAATAAGAGATATGAAAAGAATAGATAAAATATTGATGCGGTTCGTGTTGGCACTTTTGGTCATACCTGCTTTCACAGTGTCTTGTTCAGACGAACCTTTGGCAGAGAATTATTATACGTTTACAGGAGAGATGGTAACCGATTACCTTCAGAACCGTTCTGGAGAGTTCAGCGACTTCATTACCATTCTTCAGCGTTCTGGTATGTATGGTATGATGGCAGCGTACGGGAGCTATACTTGTTTGGCTCCTAATAATAAAGCTGTGGAGCAATATCTTCATGAATTGGGGATTCAAAGTGTAGATCAGCTTACAAAGGAACAATGCGATACTTTGTCATGGAACCATATTATTGATCAGGCCTATTTCACTACGGACTTGATAGATGGGAATATACCCACGGCTAACATGAATGACCGTTATTTGACGTTTTCTTGTGACTCTGATGCATTGAACAACAATAATGTGATTTATTACATCAATAAGAGTGCGCGGTTGATTGTACGGGACGATTCTGTGGAAAATGGTGTGGTGCACACGCTTGACCGTGTGATTGTACCTCAGTCGTTCCTGTTGCCGGATTTATTAGCGGAAGATTCTACTATTTCCATTTTCAATGAAGCACTCAGGTTGACGGGTTTATGCGATTCGTTGAGACAGTATATCGATCCTACTTACTCTTGTGGGGAAGATTCGGTTAATCAGGATATGGTCATTTCTACGGGAGGGTCATCATACACTATGCGCTATGTGGGTACGCGGATGAAACGTTACACGGCTTTTGTGGAGACAGATGAAGTCTATGCGGCCAATGGCATTTATGATTTGGACGGACTGAAAGCACATGCCAAGCAAGTGTATGACCAGATGTATCCAAAGGATGCCGGATTGTATGATGACGATTGGACCAATCGTAAAAACCCCTTAAACCGTTTCATTTCTTATCATTTATTGCCATATTACGGGGCTTATAATGATTGGACTGTTTCGGGGGACATTAAAAACACATGTGCCAAGACGGATTTGATTGATTGTACAGATTGGTACACCACAATGTTACAGGGTACTATCATGAAGATGAGTACACCGTCCGAAGGTCTTTTCATCAACCGTAAAGGAGTGGGGGTACGTTATACGGTTCGGGGTACGAAGGTGCTTTCTCCGTCAGAAATCGGTGACGTGGACCAGCAGGCCTTGAATGGTATCTATCATTACATCGACCAGGTTTTGGATTATAACCAGGAGACTCGTGATGTCGTTTTCAACGACCGTATTCGTGTCATGGCAGCTACACTTTCCCCGGAATTCATGAATTGTGGGGCACGCGGAAATACAGAACGTGCCACGGGATTTAAAGTCGTTGAAGGATGGGACTTTCATGGCAAGACCCCGACCATGACTTTACGTAAGCGTGATGTATGGATGGTAACATATGCGGATTGTATCGACATGGTGGGACAATTTGACGTGACATTCAAGTTGCTTCCCGTACCTAAAGAAGGAACTTACGAGGTGCGTTTCGGCTATGGCTGGGGAGATATGCGTGGAAAGGTACAGGTTTATTTCGGTACGGACCCGGATGGTTTGTTGCCCATGGGGCTGCCTATCGACTTTACGCTTTGGCCTACCGACCCGTTAATTGGTTGGGTTGCTGATACTCCAGGGGACGAGGAAGGAAACCGTGCCATCGACAAAGCCATGCACAACCGTGGCTATATGAAAGATATGGATTCTTGGGCGCAAGGCGGAACAAATATCTTGAGAGACCAACCGATGAAATTGCGCAAGATTTTGACTACGGAGAATATGAGTCCGGAAAAGGATTATTATGTACGAATCAAATTGGTAGTGGATAACCCACAGGCCGAGTTACCTATCAATTATTTCGAGATTGTGCCGAAGAGCATCTATGCAGGGGTGGAAGCCGAGGACACCCATTAATGTGAGGTGATATAGGGTAAATATAAAAAATAGGTATATGAAAACAGATAATAAAATAAAGATGTTTGCGGTAGCTGCAACAGTCTTAGCAACTGCGGCTTGTACCGATACGTGGGACGAACATTATGGTAATGAAGGCCGCCCTGTGTCCGACAAGTCCCTTCTTCAGGTGATGGAGGAGCAAAGGGATTTGGGCGACTTTCTCAAGGTACTGCGTGCCACGCATGTGTTTAACAATAATAAACCGACAAACGTGACGTACGCTGATTTGTTGGCTAGCGATCAGACTTTTACTGTATGGGCTCCCAAAGATGGGCAATTCAATGTGGATTCTTTGTTGGAGGAATGTCTGACCGTGTCGGGTGACTCTATGTGCGGACAGCATTTTGTGCAGAATCACATTGCACATTTCATCACCAATAGTACAGATATGAAATCGGTTCTTATGCTCAATAATAAGTATCTTGATGCCAGTCCCGGTTTTTTCCAAGGTGTGACGTATGAGTCTGGACGGGCTAATGAAGCGGCAAAGAACGGAATTTTGCATGTGCTTTCTGGTGAATTGCCTTATTTATATAATGTGTATGAGGCTTTGACTACTTTGTCGGAGTATTCCGGAATCGGTTCTTTTTTCAAAGGTTATGAAAAATTGGAATTGGATGAGAATTCCAGTATTCAGAGCGGCATTGTGGATGGAAACATTGTCTATTCCGATTCTGTGATGGTTACTACTAACATATTGTTTAGCAGGTTTGACCGCATAAACGAGGAAGACAGTAGCTTTATCATGTTGGTTCCTGAAACTCGGGTGTGGGATAAGGCTTATGACGAGGCACAGTCCTATTTTAATTATGGTAGCGTAAATCAGGCAGATTCTTTACAGCGTTTGTATGCCCATCAGGCACTTATTCGAGATTTGGTGTACAACCGGAATATAGGTTGTTCCCACATGGCAGATTCTGTGTATTCTATTGCCTATAACAAGTATGACGAGGAACGACGCCATGTGTATTACAAACCGTTGGCTGCCGGCGGAATTTTTTCTTCCGATTTCGTGCGAGATACGATGGCTTGTAGTAATGGAGCTATTTATAATTTGTACGAATGGCCGTTCAACCCCGAGGATATATATTTTTATCCTGTGAAGACCGAAGCTGAGTATGAGAGTATGATGACAGATTACGAAGATTGTACCTATGCATCACGCAGCTCGGTTGCCGACAGTATTTCCGATGGCTATTTGGTGATTTCTCCTCGTACGAATTCATCCAATTGGACTATGGAGTTCCAAGTTCCCGATGTGTTGTCCGGTACGTATGATGTTTGTGCGGTAGTGTTGCCTCGTACGGTGTATAATGCCAGCGACCGTAATTTCCGTCCATGTAAGTTCACTGCTTCTATCAGTTACGAGACGGAAGACGGGGTGGAACAGACCTATGATTTCGAAGACGAGGTGCAAAACAACCCTTATCGGGTAGACACGGTGAAAATTGGTACGTTCACTGTTCCGGTATGCAGTTATGGCCAACCTGATGCTAAAGTCCACTTGACACTGGAATGCAGTATCAGTCGTAATGAGTCTGGGCGGTATAACCGCGAGATGTATCTTGATTGTTTATATTTCAAACCCAATAGAGAAGAAAAATAGTGCCATGAAACATATTTTATCAACATTTTGCCTGATGGCCGCTGTGGCAGCTCCGGTGGCGGCTCAAGAGGCGGAGCAGGATTCCGCCCAGGCTACGGTACGGGATTCCGCAAAGATGGTAAAGTCCATGTTGTCGGAAGTTCCGATGCGCGAAATTAAAGGACGTGTCTATGATAATGCTACTAAGCAACCGACTGCGGGTATCAGTGTCTCGGCATTCAATGACGCACGCTATGCGGCTATGACTGACGAGAAAGGGGATTACGTGATCCAAGTCCCGGTATATGTAACTTCCCTTTGGATGCGGGGTGACGGCTATAATGCCCTTCAAGTTCCAGTCGGTAGGGGAGAAGGCTCGGTGGATGCTTATATTTTCAGCGATACTTTCAATCCGGTCTATACGGCTTCGGGGTCTGCTACGAGTGAAAAAACAGTGGCTGTGGATTATAATACGAATGAAGTTAGCATTGACGGGCAGATTCAAAACAAGTTGGGTGCTGATATACATACCGTTACGCGCAGTGGTGTGCCGGGGATGGGTGTGGCCATGTTCATGAACGGCTTGAACTCGCTCAATACCAACGCACAGCCATTGGTTGTTATTGACGGAGTCGTTACCGATATGAGGCTTTCGGCTCCTTCTGTTCATGACGGCTTTTTCAACAACCTCCTTGCGAATATTATGGTGGAGGATATTGAGAAAATCAGTGTTTTGAAGAACGGGACAGCTATTTATGGTGCGAAGGGAGCGAATGGGGTGATTCTTATCGAAACCAAACGTAACAAGAGCATGGCTACGAAAATAGATGTTTCTATCGGTGGAAGCTTTGAATTATTGCCAAAATCTATGGATATGATGGATGGGGAACAATACCGCATCTATGCTTCCGAACTGATAGGGACGACAGGTACTACCAATAACAGTTTCAAGTTTTTGCAGACGAATCCGAATTATTACTACTATGATGTGTATCATAATAATACGGATTGGCAGAAACATGTGTATGAGGAAGCCTTCACTCAAAACTATAGTATCAACGTGCAGGGTGGAGATGACGTGGCCAACTATAATCTATCCGTGGGGTATGCTGCATCTGATGCAACGCTGAAGAACAATTCTTTTTCGCGTTTCAATCTGCGCTTGAATTCTGATATCGTATTGGCAAAGAACCTCACGGTGCGTTTCGATGCAGCTTATAGCGATGTGACGCGCGATATGCGTGACGATGGGGCGCCGGCCACATTGGATGATGGTGTAATTTCTTCACCGGGATTCCTGAGCCTGATCAAGTCTCCTTTTCTCAGCCCGTATGCGTTTGACACAAACGGGAATATTTCTTCTTATTTGGCCGATGCTGATGATTACCTTTCCGATGTGTTAACGACCAAGCCTTATTTGAATTCGTTGGCCAACCCTTTGTTTATTTTGGAAAACGGAGATGGTGACAATAAAAATTATTTCGGTAACCGTCTCATTACATTAGCTGTGACTCCGAAGTGGAATATTAATCGTTATTGGAGCATTTCAGAGCATTTTGCATTCCAATTGGTGAATACGGATGAAAATGCCTACTTGCCGATGAACGGTGTTCCGGATTTTGATGTAGAAGGTGTAGGTGAAGCTTTGCAGAATCGTGCTTCAGCTTTGGCTGCACGCGAAACGGTTATCATGAGCGACTCTTATTTCGATTATGCTCGCCGTTTCAAGGCACATTGGATCGGTTTGCGAGGAGGTTTGCGTTATCAGCGTACGAGTTACCAGTTGAATTCTCAGGTGGGTTACAATAGCGGAAACGATAAGACACCTAACATGTCGGATAATTTACTCTACAAATCCACGGACGGTACGGAGGAAGAAGTGGTGGACATGACTTACTATCTTTCGGCCGATTACAATTGGCGTGAACGTTACTATGTTTCCGCTGCACTGAGTATGGCTGGTAGCTCCAAGTTTGGTGTCGATGCTGCCGACGGACTGAAGATCGGCAACTACGCTTGGGGTTTCTTTCCTTCGGTACAGGCAGCGTGGGTACTGACTAATGAGTCGTGGATGCCCCGTACTCGTGCTCTGAATTATTTGCGGCTGAATGTAGGGTTCGATCTTGTGGGTAACGACGATATAGAAAGCCAGGCTTCGCGTACGTATTTTGTGGGGCAGAAGATGTGGAATACATCGACGGGGTTGTCTATGGCAAACATAGGTAATACGCAATTACAATGGGAGACTACGGCACGTTGGACGGCCGGTTTGGATTTGTCTGCTTTGGACAATCGCCTGGGTGTTAGTTTCAATTATTTTCATGGGATAACTTCCAATTTGCTCAGCTTGAGTGCATTGTCTTATATCAGTGGCTTGAAGACCAATTGGAAGAACAGTGGCGAGATGAAAAACCAAGGTTTTGACGTAAGTCTGTCTGCCAGAGTTATTGATTTGAAAGACTGGAAGTGGAGTTTGGGAGCCAGTGCAGGACATTATAAGAACGAGTTGACTTCTCTGCCGAATGGTTCTTTTATTACGGAACTTTACGGGGGTAAAGTGCTTTCGCAAGTAGGTACGGCTGCCGGAGTGTTTTATGGCTACAAGACAGACGGGGTATTTGCTACAACGGAAGAGGCCGATGCTGCAGCTTTATATCAGGTAGATGAGACAGGGGCAAAGACTTATTTCCGTGCAGGGGACATGAGATTCGTTGATGAGGATGGCAACCATATAATTAATGAAAAAGACATGCAGGTTATCGGTGATCCTAATCCCGACCTTTATGGTAATATTTTCACTAACGTGCGTTGGAAGAACCTTTCATTAGACGTTGTCTTTAACTATTCTTTGGGTAACGACGTGTATAATTATCAACGCCGTCTGTTAGAAAGCGGATCACGTTTCCACAACCAGACTACCGCTATGTTGTCCCGTTGGACACATGAAGGTCAGGAAACAGACATTCCTCGTATCTATTATTTAGACGCACCGGGTAACAGCCGCTTCTCCGACCGTTGGATTGAGGATGGTTCTTACCTTCGTCTGAAGAATGTCACGTTGAGCTATTACTTTCCCATCCATACAACTTATTTGCAGGGTATTACGATATGGGGATCTGCCAATAATCTGCTTACGTTCACGAAGTATTTGGGAGCAGATCCGGAGTTCAGTGCAGACAACAGCGTGTTGTCCAGAGGTATCGATCGCGGTTTGTTGGCCCAAGGGCGTAATTTCTCATTGGGCGTAAAGATTAACTTGTAACATTCAATTAAAACGAATCATGAAAAAGAACAAGATATTTTCTATGGCATTGGTATTGGCTTTTGGGGCTGGTGCAGCCTTTACCTCCTGTGTGGATACGGATTCAAGTTTGGTGGACTTCAATCCCCAACTGAATTCACCCAACGATACGGTATATTCTCTTTTGGGAATTATGAACAAGATGCAGGTGATAGCCGATCGCACAATTATTCTCGGTGAAATAAGAGGAGAACTTTCATCCGTGACTGAAGCAGCCACGACCGACCTGAAAGAACTGGCTGACTTCACGGCAACTACAGACAACCGCTACAATGCACCGGAAGATTATTATGCCATCATTCAGAACTGTAATTATTATATTGCCCATGCCGATACGATGCTTTCTTTGCGTGGGGAGAAAGTGTTTATTCGGGAGTATGCTGCAGTGAAAGCTTTCCGTGCATGGACTTATTTGCAGTTGGCCATTTATTATGGTAAGGTACCTTTCTTTACGGAACCGTTGATGACGGAAGTGGAAGCGGATCCTTCACGTTATCCGTTTTATGATGTGAAGCAGGTTTGTGAATACTTCATTCCGGATTTGGAACCTTACGTGGAAACTGATTTTCCCTTAGCCGGAAACGACCGCTATTTCATTCCCGTGCGTGTCTTGTTGGGCGACCTTTGCCTATGGGCTGGGCATTACCGAGAGGCTGCACAATACTATCATGACTATCTGACGCATCCCGACAAACCTTTGGCTCCGGCTGGAAACATGGAAGCCTATTGGGGGAATTACGAATTCAAGAGCCATTCGTCGAGTTATTCAAGTACTACCGATTTGGCTGGGATACGGATGGAAACCAGTGAATATGATGGAGTGGTAAGCCGATTGGGAGATGTCCTTAATTCTACGGAGGACAACCGTTATTATTTTGAGATGACTTCTTCACAGTCGTTGTTGGAACTGTCGCAGGCGCAGCGTTACGTGATGGTGTATACGGATCCGACTACAAATTTACGTGATACGATATCTCCGGGAGAGAACACGATTTATAATGACAGTCGGGAAAGGGGGGATTTGCGTTTGTGTTCAAATGTCAGGACGACGTACACGGCAAGTCGCGATGATTATTCGGAAGATTTTCAGACGGTAGTCCGTTTTCCTGTGACATCCAACTCGTCTTTCTTGTCGGAAATCCCTCTTTACCGGCTTTCGTCCATCTATCTTCGTATGGCCGAGGCTTACAACCGTGCGGGGCTGCCCGAATCGGCTTTTGCTATTTTGAAGTATGGCTTGAGTGACGGGACTGTGTCCAAGTATGTCAGTGCCGATGAACAAAAGCGCGCAGGTAATTTGTTGACGTGGAGTCCTTACAATTTCATTACACAGGATATGTCGTCCACTTCTACGACAACAGTAAATACGGAGGGAATTCATTCTTATGGCTGTGGTGAATCTTATGCCGATACGCTTTATGTCATTCCTGAAGAATTGGCCACTCATGAAGACTCCATACTCTTTGTAGAGGATAAGATTTGCGATGAGATGGCTTTGGAGCAGAGTTTTTTGGGGCAGCGGTTTGGTGACTTGCAGCGTATAGCACTCCGGCGTGATGACACGGACTTTTTGGCACGGAAGATAGCCGGACGCGCTGGGAAAGATAGTTTCAATACAGAACTTTATGGTCGCCTTTCAGATCGGAGTAATTGGTATTTGCCTTTGGATTGATGCTATAATGTGTTGTAAATCAATGCTGATTGAAAGATGTTACAAATACGAAAGTATATGATACAAAATATTTTGGAAAAGATTCCGGCAAAGGCTAATTTAGCTGCCGGAATCTCAAATCCAACAAGAATAGAAGAGAAAGAGATATAGTAATTTTAGTATTAATCTTAAATTGAAGTTTATGAGGAAGAAAAACTTTTTGATGTTGCTCGGCCTTGCAGGACTTGGTTTGACAGCCCAGGCTCAGGTTATTGCAACGTTAGGTTTTGAGGATGGTGACCAATTCTACCATCACAAAGACTCTGCACAATTTGCAGACTTCTACGGTGACCATATCAATCTCCAGCCGGGGGATGTGTGGAATGAGAAATGCGAAGAGGCTTATTCTGGTACGTATGCCTTGGAGGCGAACAATTCCAATACGGTACAGGGGTCGCAATGGTTCCGTGGTTTGAAGTTGCGCTATTTGCCCATTGAGGAGGGCAAATCCTATCGTGTGTCGTTTTGGGTGAAGGCCAACAAAACCTTTACGATGGCCGACGGGGGCGATCCTATCAATACGGCCATCAAATCCAGCCTTTCTATCGGACGTGAAAATCTTGAGGCACCATTGATGTCGCAGAGTGGCACGCAGTACTATTATGATTGGAAAGACGGTATCATGACGGGAGATTGGCGCCGTTTGTCGTTCGTGGCTTACAATTCCGGAAAGGCCGTGCAGGATAAGTTCTTCGACCAGTTCGACGATAACATCAAAGACATCATCGTGAATGATCCGAATGACCCGTCGAAGAACGACACGATTTGGTGGAAGGGCGATGATACGTCATTTCCTAATACGTATTTCCTGACCATCAACATGTACAATCCTGGTCGTTATCTTCTGGATGATATTAAGATTGAAGAAGCCACGATGGCAGGCTGCACGTATAATTATGATGCTATCAGGGTGGATTTCGGCTATCCCACGAATGCTGCCCAGTTGGCTTCCGCCAGCACTGACCCTATCGGTGTGCACTTGTTGTCCAATTCGTATGTGAAAGTGATGAATGGTGATCAGGAGATGGAAGTGGCCAGCGTTGAGTTGAAGCAGGACGGCTACATGTATATCTTCATGGCGAATGAAATAGATGAGGATGAGAGGGCCAATATCCACGTTAGTTTCACACCAGATGCGGAATGCCCGCTCATTTACACTACCGACCAGCGTCCGAGCATGGACGTAGAGAGCGAGATGAAAGTGCTCCCGTTCACGAGCGAAGCCATTTACTATGATGAGACTATCGAAGAAATGTCTTATTTGATGGATGGTCCGAATTTCTTGTCTTCCGTACCTGAAGACCATAGCTTCGAGTTGGATCCGGCCACGTTCAATGAGGTGCAGGTGAACTACGATCGTGCCGTTTCTACGGAAATTGCATCCGTTTTATTGATGCAGAATGGTGTGCAAGTAGCTGATTTGTATAGCTCCACTGTGGTGTCTGAGGACGACCCGAATACTTTGGTCGTATCGGTAGGGACATTGGAGAATGGCGAATACCAGTTGGTAGTGTCTAATGTGACTAATGCAGTGAGTGGTTTTGAGGCTTTACAGTCACAAACCATAAATTTCTCCGTAGGACCGGATTTGAACCCAGGTACGAGTGAAGTGATTTATTCTGCCGCGAAAGACTTTGCCACGTATGCCAACGGTACTTTCCCGAAAGGGTGGTTGTCGAATGATAATGGAACCATCCACCAGTATGGTGTGACGGAAACCGGTGAGGTCTGGAATTATAACTGGGGTGGTAACATCGGTGGTGGAGGATGCCGTTTGCAGGGTCCTTATACCGGTGATTTTAATGGTATGGGACTTTATTGGCGTGCTACTGGCGGTACGGTAGGTACGGCTACTTATGGCGAACAAGTGAAAGACTATGTGATGCCCGACGGGACTTTGGATCCGGAAATGGATCCGGGTGTGGCTCTCCATTTGACGCCGCGTAAATATCAGGTCTCGTTCCGTATGGCGGCATGGAAAGGTTTTGCCGATGGTACGTTCCCGAAATATGACTTCTCTCTCGAAAAGATTGATTTGAACAATCCGGATGCAGAAGGTGAGGTGGTAGCCCGGTTCAACGGTGTGGAAGCCAAGCCGAGCGTGGAGGGTGCTCAAAATGTTCCAGTGACGGGGACAGCCCTTTCCACTACGGAGTTCACGGTGGCAGAGGAGGGTTATTACATGTTGAAGTTCTCTTGCCTGAGCGAGGGTGGTTTCCACGAATTCCTTTTGGGTGCTGTAGAATTGATTTCCAAACCTTCCGATGCGGCCTATTATAAGGCTCAGTTGGCTGCGGCCATAGACAGTGCGACGGTGGTGGCTACGGGTGTGGAGAACGAAATCTATAATGGTACGACCAAGGCCGCCTTGGCTGAGGCTTTGGAGGCCGCCAAGAACGGTACGTTCAACAGCCCGTCTGCCATAGAGGAAATAAATGCGAAGTTGTATGACTTGTGTGGTAAGATGTTGGCACGCCAAGCTAATGTGGATTCGTATGATGTAGACATGCAGACTTTGCGCGACAACATGGCCAAGATAGACCCGGCTTCCAAATATGTGATGGCTGATGAATATATTGAGGGTGAAAACCTGTTGAAAGAATATGACGGCGTGTCTTCCTTGGATCTGGAAGATGAAGTTTTGTCCGAGGCTATAGAGAAATTGGAAGACATAGCTGCCAAGGTGGGCAACATCCAGTCTTGTGTGGATGCCTTGACCTACCGTCTTACGAAGTTTGCTACTATGGCAGAAAAGTTGGGTGCCGAGCCGGCAAGTCTGATTACGGACGCGCAGAATGCTTTGGACGACGATGATGATTTGGCAGCCAGCTTGGCTTACCATAGCAGGCAGACCCTTTATAAGATATTGGGAGAAACAGGTAAGATTACAGACGAGATGAAGGATACGCTGTACAGCGAGACGGAAACGGATGAGACTACGGCCACGGGCTATAAGGTTTTGGCTTCCGGTGTCGACCTGACAGGTTTCGTGAAGAACCCGAACTTCTATTCTTACATTAGTGTAGCTAATGACAGTGTGAATAGTGAGAACACGCCAGGTTGGAATGTTTTAGAAGGTAAGCCGATTGTGACCGTGGATGGGTCTTGGGGGGCTAATGAAAACAAGGCTGTAGCCGATAATCGTTTGCATGGTTACCAAATGGAGTACAAGATTTGCCAGACCCTGACCGATTTGCCGGTAGGTATATATGATGTGTTGTTCGACACTCGCACGTACAAAAATAGTGCTTGTTATTTCGATGCCGTGAATGATGAGACTGGTGTTCCTGATAAGTATATCTGGGCGGTGACTTCGGATGCGCCCAATGATACAATCCGTGTGTTATTTGAGGGTTGTGATATTAAGTATGAAACAGGTTGGGGAGGTGCTCCAACACTCATTCCTAATGTTACAGTAAAGGAAGGTACAGTGCTGACCATCGGTATTGCTGAGAAGTATGTTTCCGGTAAGAATTTCTGCCTCAAGGATGAGAACGGTCAGTGGTATGATGCCGGTCCGGAAGCAGGCGACCAAGGTAATTGGCAAACCCAGACCATGGCAGATGACGCACGTCTCTTCTTCAAGGCTCCGTTGGAAGGTTTCGACTACGCCAAGGCGTATGCTGACAACATTGACGACGTGAAAGTGGCTGAGGCCGTGTCTTACGAGTATTACACCGTAGACGGTATGAAGCTCGAACGTCCGATGAAGGGTGTGAACTTAGTGAAGATCCACCGTGCAGACGGAACGACCGACGTGAAGAAGGTAATCGTGAAATGATAGGTATTAGATAAGCTTTATATTTAATTTTCACTCAGACAAGAGGGAGGCGGCCGGTATGAGGAAGCCTCCCTCTTTCTTGGGGTGGGGAAATAATTGATAAGACAGGAATTATGAAAAGTTTGAATCTGATGAAAGCGGTCCTTTTATGCTTCTCGGCCTTCATGCTGCATGCGTTGGAGGGGCAGGGCAAAGGCTATTACGTTTCTGCCGCTGCCGGGGATGGAGGCGATGGGACGCACGTCCGGCCCTTTAAGGACATACAAGCGGCGGCTACCCTCGCCGAGGCCGGTGATACCGTGTATGTGACCGGCGGTTTGTATGTGGTAGAAGGCCTGAAACCCGGGCATTCCGGTAGCGAAGGCCGTTTTGTCGTATTTCGCCCTCTGCCGGGAACGGGCGAGGTGGTAGTACAGCACCCCGACGTGTTGCCTGGGGATTATAGTGCGGTGTTCGACCTTTCCGGATTGAAGTACGTTTGGATCGGTGGCTTCACGTTCCGGGATTTCAAGTATGCCAAGTGTGCCGTATCGATGAACGGGAGCGAGGGATGTGTAGTGTCCCGTTGCCGGTTTGAACGGTTGGGGCATCCGGAGGTAGCCGCATGGAATGCCAATTCTGTGATTTGGATGGGGAACGCCCGTGGAAATGCGGTGGTGGACAATGTGTTTGAAGACATCATCGGGGACGGGGTATCCATTAACGGACAGCAATGTAACGGCAATCTGGTGGCTCGGAACTCTTTTACGCGTTTCAGTGGCAAGAAACGCTCGTGGGGCGGAGAGAGCCTTTTCACACGGTGCATCGACGTGCAGGATATGTCGGACGGGAACAATGCTGTTGCCTTCAATTATTTTACGGAGGTACCTACCTGCATTTGGCTTGATCGCGACGGAAGCCGCAACATCTTGCTCCGGAACAGGGCGCATGCCTGCCGGGATTTTATTTTCAATGAGTCGCGGTGTGCGGAAAACATGGTGTCGGAAAATGTAGGAGCCAATCTGGAGGGGATTGCTTATCAGACCGCACGTTACGAAACGGGATGGACGGCCGATGCACAATGGACGAATAATGTGGCATTCCGTTGCAAGACGGGTTTCTTCATCCATAAATCCCGGCGCGACCGGTTGCGCAACAATATCGTGTATGATTGTTCGGAGTATAACGTCGAACTTTCCGATTCCGCATACGATTCCAGTCCTCATGTGTTTCTCGACAATTTGGTATATACGCCAGGAAAGACGAAATCGTTGAAATTATGCGGTGTGGAAATGTCGTTACGCGCGTTCCAGACACGTCTCGGTGGAGAAGGCAATCTGGAGACGTCCCCCGGATTTGTCTCGACGACCTACGGACAGGAGAATTTCACGCTGAAAGAGGGTAGCCGGGCTAAAGGACACGGTTATGGCGGAGTGGATTTGGGGGCATATCCGGTGTATGGGGCGGTTCCGACGGGGCCGGAAGAGAGGAATGACCCTTTCGCAGTACAAGCCGGTTTTGACGCGTATGCCTCACGCCTCGAAAGGGGAGCAGAGATGTCTTTCACAGTGCGGCTTTCACATGCTTGCCGGGAAGAACTGCGTTTGGCTTTACAGCCTGTGGCTGGAGAAGCGCGGGTTGGAGAAGACTTCATCCTTTCGACAGACGAAATGGTTTTTCTTCCCGGCGAGACTGCAAAGAGTTTTACGGTAGAGGGGGTAGGTTCCTCGCCGTATGATGAGTTGCTGGCTTTACGCCTTGTCTCTCATTCGGATGAGGTGGGTGTGTGTGGAGGTCTGACGATGATACGGATAAAGAAAAATATGGATTCAGAACCGGAGTCTGTGGACGGAAACGTACAGTATGATGAGGCTTGCCGGATTTTCTTCGAACGTGGAAGCGGAAAACTGAAGGTGGAATGGCCAGACGAGAAGTTTACAGTGGGTATTTACCGTCATGATGGCCGTTTGGTTCATAGCGATGGTCCGGCCGATGGAAGCTATGTTTGGGATATGAACCGTATACCCCGAGGACTTTACATCGTGAGTGTAAAGAGCCGGAAAGGAACGTCAACGAAGACTGTTTGTAAGTAACGTGAGTTCGATATAAGAAAAAAACGGGACACGCAAGCGGAAAACGGCCTTCCGACGGGCTTTTATTCGCTTGCTTGTCAAAGCATCGCCGCAACCTTGCGGATGTTTTCCAAGATTGCGGACAGCTTGCCATCGTGCCGGGCTGTCTGCATGTCGTAGTCGGATTGCATCCCCCGCCAAAATTCGGCATTTATACCCGTTGCCGCCTCAATTTTCAAGGCATATTCGGTGGTTATGGGGCGTTTGCCGTTTACAACCTCGTTAAACACGGAATATGAAACGCCTATCGTTTGGGCGAATTTCCGCTGTGAAAGCCCCCGTGCCTCTAACTCGTCTTTCAGTATTTCGCCCGGATGTATGGGCGTGGAAGGTTGCAACTCGTGCGGCGCATAGATTCTATTTGTTGTTTCCATATCGATTACTTGTAATGGTTGCTAATATCCAACAATCGGCACACGGTTATTATTTGTTCGTTCATTACGTCCCTAACGGTAAATTCAAGTCGGTATTGTCGGTTTATCCGTACCGATGAAATGCCTTTTTTGTCTCCTTTCAACACTTCGTAATTAAGCGAATTGAGGCGGTACAGCATTTCAACATTGATGGCACGTTTAAGAGACGCGACCGCCTTTTGATACCCTTTTATAACTTCGGGCTGATAGCGGTGCTTTTTGTCGCTTGTGCGTCCTTGCTCGAACAATTCACGCAGGTAGTCTTTATCGAATTCTATAAACATAGTGCCTGGCCTGTTTGAGGGCAAAGATACCTATTTTGTTTGATATTCGCAAATTGTCGAACAAATTTATAATTTGTGTGCCTGTCGGAAATCCGTCATCTCCCACACCTCCCCAAGAGTTTTGCAAAAAGACCTTTCATCTTTCAGGTTATGGGGTAATCGGTTGTAATATAATTTATTACGTAATGAAGGATGGAGGGGGTATCCTTCAGTTTTCTTTCAGGGCAGAGAACGATGAAAAGTTCTCAGCCAAACGTTTTTTCAATCTCAGCCGAATGATTTTTCGTTTTCAGCCAAACGATTTTTCATTCTTAGCCGAACGAAATGAGGCGTGGCTGAAGGATGCCTGAAGCATCTTTCAGTTTATAACACCAATGTAATGAGGAGATTATCGTGCAACCTGAAAGATGAAAGGTCTTTTTGCAAAAATCCTGGGGAGGTATAGGGAGACAGATTTCCTGTTTCTGGAAAGGCTCTTCATGCGTTCGGAAAATCATGTATCGCAGAGTAAAATGCGGTTGTTGTCGGAGGAGATGTTTTGCAAGGGATACGAACGGTGCGAAAAAAGGTTTGGACGTTGAGTGTCAGTGGAGATAGAAGTTTATCTCTTAGGAAGAGAGCAACCCGATGATATATACAGTTGATAATAAGGTTTGAAGAAGCCCCAGACGAATTGTTATTGCATAACAAAAAATTCTTTTTTTCAAATGCTGCGAAAAAAAATCTTTTGGAATGGAGTTAAAATCAGTTTTTTTCCTATAACTTTGTGTAATGGTTGCTCTCTTCCTAAGAGATAAACCGATGGCAGAGCGTTTTCAAGACCGGAACACAATGCAGAAAGTACAAATGAAGAATACTGTTTAATTAAAGCTTATATCTAAATCTATGAACTGGAAAAAAAATCTCTTAAGCTTTCTTTTGGGACTGTCGGGAGTCTTTATGAAAGCACAAACCCCAGTCTCTTTTACTTCAGATCAGGGACTGTCGAATACCTGTATCCGTTCCATCATGGAAGACAGCCGGAAAAATGTGTGGATTTCTACGCAAAGCGGTTTAAACCGTTATGACGGTGTGAAGATGAACGTTTATCGGCATAAAAAAGGTGAAGCCGGAACTTTGGGGCATGACATGGTAAGTTGTGCGTTGGAAGTGGAACCCGGTTCTGTGCTTGTCGGAATGGAGTCCGGTGTGCAGATGTACTCTTATGATACGGACCGGTTTACCGATGTTCCTATTATCGTAGTCGGGGGCGACACCATCCATGCCCATGTAATTTCGATGACCAAACTGAGCGGAGATTCTATTTATGTCTGTACGGCCGGATACGGACTTTATCGCCTGTGTGAGGATGAGGATGGAAAGAAGTTCCTGAAAGAAATGAGAGATTTTCCGCCGGCTAAGGTCACTCTTTTGCAGATATTTGAAGACCGTGAAAAGAGAGTCTGGTTTGTAGATGCGGACGGAGGGATACATTGTTCAAAGGGTGGAAAACTCCGTCGGGTGGCAAGCTATCCCGGGGCTATCGAACTTTGTCAGAGTTCGTCCGGGCATCTTTATCTGGCCACGGCTCATGACGGGTTATTGTGTTATTCCGAAAAAGAAAATCGTTTTTATGATGTTTTTCCGGAAAGCCGCCGTTACGTGATGGCTTCCATAAATCCCGGATTGGAAGGACAGATATTGATATCTACCGACGGTGACGGGCTGAAAATCTATGATGAAGCCACCGGAGTTATTACGCAGAGCAATATCCGTACGTATGAATATAACCTGGCTACGTCTAACGTGAAGGATGCCATTGTGGACAGCGACGGGAATACATGGGTCGGAGTCTACTGGAAAGGCGTATTGGTGATGCCCGACATGGCGACCAGTTTTGAATACGTGGGGCGTCGCTCGGTACTGAAGAACACGATCGGTACGAATTGTGTGACGGCTATCACCGGCGACGGACATGGAAACCTTTGGTTGGCGGCCGACCACTGCGGGGTGTATCATCTGGCTCATGATGGCAGCAGCAGTGTCCATTTCAAACCGGGTGTGGTGAAGACGATGCCTTCCACGGTGATGAGCATGTTGGAGGATTCGGAAGGGACGTTATGGCTGGGTTCTTCGTGGTCGGGTGTGGCGAAGATGGACAAGCATACCGGAGAGTGCGTCAACCTCGGCGCGTGGGTGAAGGACGGAAATAAAATACCGAATGCTTACACGATGGTGGAAGACGGTTATAAGAATATATGGATAGGGACGATGGGTAGCGGGCTGTTCCGTTACAGTTTGCTTACGGGAGAGTTGACACAATATAAGATGTTGGTCGATAATACGGTGGTCTACCCTTATCAGATTCTGAGAAACCTTTATGTGAGGACGCTGTTGGTACATGGTGATTTCCTTTATGTGGGTACGGCCGACGGGTTGGAGGTATTCACTTTGTCCAAAGGAGGAGACATCCGTTTACGGGGGCGGTTTATGCTTAAAAGCAGCGTGCGCGACATGAAAGTGGATGCCGACGGGGTGCTTTGGGCTGCCACGACATTAGGACTTGTGCGTTTCGACATCGCGAACGAAAGCGTGAAGACTTATACCGTGGAAGACGGGTTGCCTATTAATTCCATGTGTAGCGTAGAAATCGCTTCCGACGGGAAAATATGGGTGAGCACGGACGATGGCCTGACCTGTTTTAATCCGGAGAAAGGGACCTTTGACAATTACCACATCGAAGACGGACTGCAAGGAAACGAGTTTAGCGTAAAGGCTTCTTATTCTCAGGACGGGATGCTGTATTTCGGTGGTATCAACGGACTGACTTTGTTCCGTCCGTCGGATGTGGGGAAGCAAGCGGGGATGGAGAAAGTGGAACTTCGCATGGTGGATTTTTATGTCAACGGCAAGCCGGTGCATGCAGGTGACCGTTCGGGACATTACACGATTATAGACCGTTGGCTTCCGTTGGTGGACGAGGTGAATCTTTCCCATCGTGACAAGTCGTTCAGTATAGAACTTTCCACGATGAGTTTCAGCAACCGGCGTGTGACGTATTACTACTGTATCAACAATGGCGATTGGATTGCGTTGGAGTACGGGCAGAACCGTATATCCTTTATCAATATGGAAACGGGTACCTATCGCATACGTATGAAAGCCGAGGCATACGGGGAGTCGTCCGAAGTGAAGGAACTGACGGTGATGGTACATCCCGTATGGTATTTGTCCCCACTGGCCGTTACGGTCTATTTCGTGCTGCTTCTTTTTATCTTTTATGTGGTACTTTTGCAAGTCAAGGAACATTTCAAGGCCAAACGGATTCTTGAAAAGCATCGTCAGGTGGAAGAACTGAATGAAGCGCGTATTCAGTTTTTTATGAACATCAGTCATGAAATACGTACCCCGATGACGCTTATTCTCAGTCCGCTCATGAAGTTGATGAAGTCGGACAAAGACGAAACGCATCAACGCAGTTATTCGCTCATATATCAGAATTCCCAGCGTATTCTCCGGTTGATCAACCAACTAATGGATGCGCGTAAGATAGAAAAGGGACAGTTCCGATTGAAGTATCATAAAGTAGAGATGGTAGGTTTCGTCAATAATCTCTATGAGTTGTTCGAAACCACGGCTCATAATCGCGGCATTACGTTCACCTTTGTACATGATATGGAACGAATGGACGTTTGTGTAGATCCGCAAAACTTTGACAAGGTGGTGATGAACCTGCTTTCGAATGCGTTTAAGTTCACTCCCGACGGCGGTGTGGTCACCATCGAGTTGAAAGACGTGAGCGGTGACATACCCGGTGAACGGGATTTCAGGCTTTCGGTGACGGACAGTGGTGTGGGCATTCCCGACCAGGAGAAGAGCCGGGTGTTCGAGCGTTTCTATTCAGGCAAATGGGGCGGAGATTATGTCGGTACCGGTATCGGATTGAATCTGACGAAATTGTTGGTAGAGCTGCATGAGGGGCGTATTTGGGCGGAAAACAATCCCGAAGGCCAGGGTACGCGTTTCATCGTGCAGATGCCTCAGGCGTTGGAGTTGCTGGAGGATATTTCGGATGACAAGATGCCTCAAGCTGTTTATTCCGCGCCCTTGGAGGCGGAGCATGTGGCAGAGACGGTAGCCGAATTGCCGGAAGAAAAGAAAGGAGGAAGTAAGCACGGACGTATATTGGTCGTGGAGGACGAGACGACGATACGGCGTTATCTGCATGGTGAGTTTGCCGGGGAATATCATGTCAGTGAATGCAGTAACGGGCAGGAAGCTTGGGATTACATTGTTCAGAACGTAGAGAAAGTGGATTTGGTCGTGAGCGATGTCATGATGCCGGTCATGGACGGTATTACGCTTTGCCGCAAAATCAAGGGGAGTTTCAATACGAACCATATTCCTGTGATTCTGTTGACGGCTAAAAGCGAAGATGCCGACCGTCTGGAAGGATTGTCCACAGGAGCTGATGCCTATATGTCCAAGCCTTTTAATATCGATATTTTGCGACAGACTGCAGAGAACTTATTGAAAAATAAACGAAGATTACAGGGTAAATACGGTGTAGCCTTACAAGAAGAGAAAATGGATAAAATAGAATTGGTGTCTCCGAACGACCAGATGATGGAACGAGTGATGAAGGTGATTAACGAGAATATTTCCAGTCCGGATTTGAGTGTGGAGTTCATTGCCGATAAAATAGGTATCAGCCGGGTTCATTTCCACCGCAGGCTGAAAGATGCCACAGGATTGACTCCACGCGACTTCGTACGGAATATCCGTCTTTCGCAGGCGGCTAAACTTTTGGCCGGGAAGAATTTCGATATTACCGATGTGGCTATCGCTACGGGCTTCAGGTCCGTATCTACATTCTCTACGTGCTTTAAAGGATACTTCGGCATGACGCCTACCGAATATGCCCGTAAGAATGCCAAGACAAAAACAGAGTCGGAAAGAGAAGAGGATGAGGACGTTACTGAGGGACTGCCATAAACTATGGTCTCTTACGTAACAAAAAACTATGTGAAATGTAATATTCGCACATTTGTTACAAAATAGCAAAAATCCGTTACGCAGGAATAAACAGAAAAGATTTATTCCTGCGTATTTTTGTTCCAGTAAATTCTTTTTGTGAAACTAAAAAGTATGGAGAAATGTTACGAAGATTTTTGTTATTCATGTTAGTAGTCTTAGGGCTGGGGAGCGCGGCAAGGGCTACGAAGGTGTATGCGGACTTGTCCGCAAGTACGGCTGTGGGAAATGCGACATGGGATGCAACGGAAAAGACTTTTGCATGGACGGCTTCCACCTATGCTTATATGGTGCTTCCCGGGTTGGCTGGTGATTTGACGGAGTACACGCAGTTGGTTTTGGATGTAAAAGAGATGACGGCCCCTTTCCGAGTAGATTTTCAATTTGGGGGAGGAGATGTTTGGGAGACGGCAGTGGCTTATTATAATTTGACGACAGGGCTGAAAACCATAGATTTGTCTGAAAAGTTCACTGAGGAACAACTTGCCCAAGTGACGGCCGTTCGTCTCAATACCAATTCAGAATCCGGTTCTTTGAGCCTGAATGCAATTTATCTTGTAAAGCCTTTCAAACTGGAGTTCGATGAGACGGGCAAGGCCTATATCTATCCAAGTGATTTAGCCGAGGGTGCTACTGGGTTTACGATGGACGAACAAACCGGACTTATCACGAAATCAGAAGTTGGGAATGCGGGCATTACGTTTGAGTTGGGAGATGTGGATTTCTCAGGAGTCGTTAATATCTCTTTGAACGTAGATGTGACGAGCGAAGGTTACATGGATTTGATATGGCGCACGATTATATGCAACCAGACCGAAGATGTAGGTGCATGGTATTCTTCTAAATATAATATAACTTATACTTCCGAAAATCAAGCTAAGAGCGAGCATGTGAGAGAGATTCGCATAGAGGCTAATTCCGAAAGTACAGGTTCCATGAAACTGAACTATATTTGCATCACAAAGGACGTGTTGGCTGCATCGGACATAAAGAAAGTTTTGGCAGAAGATTTCAAGAATTGGACAGCTCCCGAGGGAGGAACACCTACTGGGAATCTTACTTACCCGGCTTATAATATAGGAACAATCCAATCTGCCGGTGGTACCATATACGGGGACGGCAATGTATACTACCTGAATTATGCCGACTTGACCGGTTGCTCTTATTTGAAATTGGTCGGAACGCCGGGATTGGCACTCCGTGTCCTGATGAACCGGATTACGGATGGCGGTGCCAATGTGGAAGTTAATCCTGTTATTGGCAATGATGGCACTGTTATCGTGGATTTAAGTACATACGATTATGTGCATCTGAATGCGATAAAACTTGGTTGGGGATCAGCTTCTGGGGTCATAGATGAGATAGGTGTCCATGTGGACGGTATTGATTATGTGCTTAGTGGTTCCGGTGAACTGAATGCTAGTGCGCAAGCTGCTTTGGTTGATACAAAGGCAATGGTAATGGATGCCACGGGGCTTACTAATACAGAGGCTATGGAATTGTCTTCTGCCAACCCGAACTGTCTCTTCCTCGTGTCCGATGCTTCCAAGCTCTCCAACGAGAAGAACGTGTTGGTCAAGGGAGAAGACGGCACTTATGCCTGTGCCAACCTGGCTTTGGAAAGCGGATACTCTTTCCGCACTCCATACAGCTTTACAGTAGAGGCTGCCAGTGTGAAGAAAACGGTAGGCCCCAACTTCGGCACATTCGTATCTCCTTTTGAAGTGGCCGTGCCCGATGGCTGCAAGGCTTACAACCTGACGGGCGTGGATGAAAACAACGTAGTGACAGGCGAGGAAACGGCAACGGTTGCCGCCAACAAGCCCGTATTGCTGGCCGGTGACGGCGAATGCACGTTTGAGGCAGAGGACGTGACCGTGGAAGCTGCCCCCGCATCGTTGGTGAACGGCATCCTGAACGGTGTGTACGAAGCTGGCACCACGGCCCCGGAGGGCAGCTACGTGCTCCAGACGCAGGATGACGTGACGGCTTTCTACAAGGTGGCCGAAGGCGGGAAGCAGAGGGTAACCCCCTTCACGGCCTACCTCGCCTTGCCTACCGCTGCCGCTGTGAACGCCAAGTCGCTGTCTGTCAGCTTCGACAACGCAGGCACTACCCGTGTGGACGATGCTGCTGCCGAAGGGCCGGCCACTGTGGAAGCCGTTTACGACCTGCAAGGCCGCAAGTTGGACGCTCCGACAAAGGGCGTCAACCTGCTGAGGCTGTCGGACGGAAGCGTGAAGAAAGTAATCGTAAAATAAGTAATAACCCATAAAAACAAAACAAGATGAAAAAAAAACATATCAAGCCCCCGCAGTGGAGGTCATGGGATTGGATGGTGACAGGCATGTCATGATGGCGTCGAACTCGCTACCCGGAGTGAATGAAAGCCCAAGCGATACCGAATACGGTTCTCAGGCCAATGTGAGCATCTGGGACGATATATGGTGAAAAAGAAGGAATAAGTCTTTTCATATAATGTTAGTTAGATTTAGAATGCGGAGTGCGCTGGGAAGTGATTCCCGGCGCATTTTTTTGCATAAATGGAAGAAATGAGAGGATTTTGTTACTTTATCGCAAAAGTGTGATACATACAAAGAACTTAGAAACGGGCTTTTAGCGTAATTTTGCAAAGAAACAAAAAGGTTAGGTTATGAAAAGTAATATCGTGAAAATGTGTCTCAGTGCATTCTTCTTTATTGGGGGGATGATATTTGCACGGGCTATGCAAGTGGATTATGTTTCTTTTAAGCCGTCTGTAGGGGCTTTCAGTCTTTCGGCCGATGGCCGGGTTGCTACGATTTGTGTGGATACGGCAGATTATAAAGGAGTACGGCTTGCGGCTCGTAATTTGGGTACGGATATCGGAAGAGTGACTGGTACGGCGGCTGATGTCAGTCTGTCTTTGTCCTCAGAACGGGGAGTGGTGGTAGCCGGAACGATCGGCAGGAATAGGCAAATCGATGAATGGATGAAGCAAGGGAAGCTTGACGTGTCGGCCATTGAAGGAAAATGGGAAAGTTATTTGATACAGACGGTAGACGGAAATCTCGTGATAGCAGGGAGCGACAAGCGTGGTACTATTTTCGGCATATACGACCTGTCGGAAAAAATCGGTGTGTCGCCGTGGCATTATTTTGCCGACGTACCGGCGCAACGGCATGCAGAATTGTATGTGAAACCGGGACGTTATGTGCAAGATTCTCCCAAAGTGAAATATCGTGGTATTTTCTTGAACGATGAATGGCCGAGCCTTGGGGGATGGGCTTCCAAAAAGTTCGGTGGGTTCAACAGCCGTTTTTATGCGCACGTGTTCGAACTGTTGCTCCGGTTGAAAGCCAACTATATGTGGCCGGCCATGTGGGCCAGTTCGTTTTATGAGGATGACCTGGCGAACGGACAGTTGGCAGACGATATGGGTATCGTGATGGGTACTTCGCATCATGAACCGATGATGCGTCCGCATAAAGATTATACCAAACGCCGGAAGGAGGTCGGTCCTTGGAATTATGCTACGAATAAGGAGGGTATAGATTCTTTCTTCGTCGAAGGGGCGGAACGAAGTCGTAAGTACGAGAGTATCGTGACCATCGGGATGCGTGGCGATGGAGATGTAGCCATGGGAGGTGGCACGGATGAGGAGAATATGGCTGTATTGTCGGATGTCATTAAAGGACAACGTGAAATACTCGGACGGGTACATGGAAAAGACCCGGCCGAAATACCGCAACTTTGGGCTGTGTTTACGGAGGTGCAACGGTATTATGACAAAGGTTTCAAGGTGCCTGATGACGTGATGCTGCTTTTCTGTGATAACAACTGGGGATATATCCGTAGGGTAGGACCTTGGCTGGAACAGCGGCGTAAAGGAGGTATGGGATTGTACTACCACGTCGATATGAACGGCGGACCGTGGAACGACCGGTGGATTAATACCACAACCATACCCAAGTTGCGCGAACAGTTCAATTTAGCTTACCAATCGGGAATAGATGACTTGTGGGTTGTGAACGTAGGAGACCTGAAACCCAAGGAATTGCCTATTGATTTTATTATGCGTTATGCCTGGAATCCTGATGCGATACAGGCCGATGAGACAGATGATTACCTGCGGCAGTGGGCGCAGCAAAATTTCGGGGAAGCACATGCGGAGGCAATTTCAGGGTTGGTGGCCCGTTATTCCAAATATAATCTGTGGCGGAAACCTGAAGTGCAGTCTACGAATATATTCAGTGTGGTAAACCATTGCGAGGCCGACCGTGTGACGGATTTGTGGCGTACGTTAGCCCACGAAGCCGACTCGGTGGGACAACTCATGCCTCAAGCATATAAGGATGCTTACTATCAGTTGGTGCTTTATCCGGTCAAAGCTTCGGCCGGAGTGGCGGAAATCTATTTGGCCGCAGCAAAAAACCGGCTTTATGCTCGGCAGGGACGCGTGACGGCGAACGATTATGCGCGGCGAGTAGAGGAATTGTATACGGTTGATACAGCTATGACCGCCTATTATAATAAGGTGTTGGCCGGAGGTAAGTGGGAAAAGATGATGAGCGACATTCATTTGGGATATACCAAATGGTCTATGCCTAAAAGAGATTCCGTTCCGCAGGTGGTGCGTGTGGAGCCTTTGTCAAAGCCTACGATGGGTGTGGCTGTGGAAGGTTGCGAAACGCTATCGCCGGAAGGAGAATTGGAACTCCCCGTTTTTGATAATTTCGAGAATCGCAAGTATTATATCGACATCTTCAATCGGGGAACGGGGACATTCGATTTTAAGGTCAAGACAGACGAACCTTGGATGGACGTGAGTCTCCGAAAAGGGAAGGTGGAGACGGAATCCCGTATTTGGGTCGGTATAGATTGGACGAAACTGAAGGTCGGAGAGACGGAAGGTATGCTTTATATTTGCCGGGGAAGAGAGCGTGTACCGGTAAGGCTTCGTGTCGTGAAAGCTGACCTGCCGGTTCAAGTGGAAGGACATTGGTTCGGAAATGCTTGTGGAAGTGAGTTTTCCGTTCCCGCATGGCAGTTTAGTGCTTGTTGGCCCGGACGATATGCAAAGTGGACTTTCCTGCCCGATTTAGGACGTGGAGAGGGATGTATGGGATTGTCTCCGGTCACGGCACCGTCGGCTACTTCTTTCGAAGACGCTCCGTGTCTGGAATATCAAGTGTATTTCCCGAAGACGGGGACACAGACCGTTTGTCTCGGTGTCCTTCCCACGCAGGATGTGATGCCCGAACGGGGGCTGCGATTGGCTTTTGGTTTGGATGGGGGTATAGTCCGTACGTTGGATGCCCGTCAGGGGTTCGTAGACACATTCAGTGAATATACCCCGAAGAACTTGAAAAAATCCCCGAAACTCAAACCGCTTCCACCGCGTAATAAAACATTGAAACTGATCAATGGGGATGGTTTCTGCCGCAATGAAATCTTCGACAATTTGCGTTGGCTCACAGCGGAGTTTGAGGTGGAAAAGCCGGGATTACATACGTTCAAGGTATATATGGTCGATCCGGAAATCGTATTGGAACAGTTGGTGTTCAACCCGGATAATACACACCCGAGTTATTTCGGTGCACCGTCGGTCAGACACCAGTAACGTTTGATAAGTATGAACCGATAAGAACGAGATATGAAAAGAGGAAAATGGAATTCGAGAATAGTGTGGGCCTTTGTTTGGGGAACCATTATCGTTTGTGGGACGCAAAACTCGTGGTCGCAAACCGCGATAAGTTCTATTTATAATGTGCCGATGGCAGAATATCCGAAAGTGGACGAGCAACGACGGGCACTCTTTCGTTTGTATGCTCCTGAGGCTCATGACGTGAAAGCAGATATCTGTGGAAAGAAATACCCTATGACGAAAGACAACACCGGGATGTGGACGGTAACGACCGACCCGTTGGTGGTGGGTTTCCACTATTACTTTTTCATTGTAGATGGGGTACAGGTAACCGATCCGGCTTCCGATTGTTTTTACGGGTGCGGACGTATGGCCAGTGGAATAGAGGTTCCGGAATCCACAGAAGAGGCGGCATATTATACTTTTAACAAATCCATTGCCCATGGGCAGGTGCGTGAGTGCCAGTACTATTCCGAAGTGGAAGGGCAAGTGCGTCGTTGTTTTGTCTATACCCCGGCGGAATATGAGACTTCACCGAAAAGTAAATATCCGGTACTTTATTTACAACATGGTATGGGTGAAGATGAACGCGGGTGGCACGAACAAGGGCACATGGCCAATATTCTGGACGGGCAGATAGCAAGCGGGAAATGCAAACCTATGATTGTGGTAATGGATTACGGTGATTGCGGATACATTCACGGGACAAAAAAAGGAGAGACACGTGATGAGTTCGGTGCTTCTTTTGGTAATATCCTGTTGAGAGACATTATACCGTTTGTGGAGAAGACGTTTCGTGTAAAAACAGACCGTGACCATCGTGCGATGGCCGGACTTTCGTGGGGAGGGCACCAGACTTTCCAAATCACGTTGACCCATTTGGATCAGTTCGCACATATCGGGGCTTTTAGCGGAGCTATCCTGATGGCATCGGGACAAAATATAAGGGATGTGTATGGTGGAGTTTTTTCTGATGCTGATAAGTTCAATAAGCAAGTGCATACACTTTTCTTGGGACAAGGTACGGAAGAGGGTATGGGGTGCGATCGTATGAGCCAATCACTTAAAGAGGCCGGTATAAACCATGTATATTATGCCTCTCCCGGTACACATCATGAATGGCTGACGTGGAGACGTTGCCTGAATGAGTTCCTCCCTTTGTTGTTCAAGCAGTGAGGAGATGGAAGAAATCCATAGAAGAAGTTATAGAAGGTTGAATGAAAAAATAAGAAAATCACGAGATGAATACAAGGAGATGTTTGATTTTAAGCGGAGCCCTAATGCTTTCGCTTTGGGGCTACGGGCAAAGGCCATCTGCAAAAACTTTTGAGATGAAAGGCAATCCTGTCATTACAGATAAGTTTACGGCCGATCCGGCTCCGTTGGTCTATGACGGAACCCTATACCTTTACGTGGGACACGACGAGGCGCGTGATGGAGAAATGTTCAATATCACGGAATGGTTGTGCTATTCCACGAAAGACATGAAGACGTGGACCGACCATGGGACAGTGTTGAAGCCTACAGATTTCTCGTGGGCCGTGGGCGAGGCTTGGGCTTCGCAAGTAGTGGAGAAAGACGGTAAGTTCTATTATTATACCACGGCACAGGCCGGCGATCCTTATCCCGGTAAGGCAATAGGTGTGGCCGTGGGCGACACTCCGACCGGACCTTTTAAGGATGCCATCGGTAAGCCGTTGATTACGGATGCCATGACACCGAATGGGAAAAGAGGTTGGTGGAATGACATCGACCCTACGGTTTTCATTGATGATGAGGGAACACCTTGGTTAAGTTGGGGAAACGGCACGTGTTTTTTTAGTCAAACTTAAACCTAATATGACGGAGCTGGAGGGGGAGATACAGGTGCTTGATTTGCCTCATTACGTGGAAGGTCCTTGGTTGCATAAGCGGGGAGATTTATATTATCTGACTTATGCTTCGATGGGAAAGGGGCGTGAGATGATGCACTATGCCACGGCGGAATCTATCGGCGGGACATGGACTTACCGTGGTGCTTTGACAGGAATGGCGGAGAATAGTTTCACGATACATCCCGGAATCGTGGAGTTTAAAGGGCAATGGTATCTGTTCTACCATAATGCGTCGCTTGTGATCGGCAATCAGGCCGGAGCCACAGGTCGCAGGAGTGTTTGTGTGGACTATCTTTACTATATGCCGGATGGTTCCATGGCGTACGTGGAACAGACGAAGGACGGAGTGACGCAACCTCCCAAAACGGCTGACGAAGTATCTCTGATGGTCAATCCTTATCCGGAGGAACCGAAAGAGGTAAAGAAGTATGCAGTAAACGCCGACGGTGCGGTAAAGTAATCTTTATACGATGAAATGATGAAGAAAATGGAAGTTGGAAAAAAATTGTTGGCCTTGTCTTTGGGTTGGTTTTCTATGGCTTTGTCTGCACAAAATCCGATAGTGCAGACGCATTATACGGCCGACCCGGCACCGATGGTGTACCGGGACACCTTATATTTATATGTGGGGTGTGACGAAAAGGATGCTCCCCGGAATGCCTACCTGATGCGGGAGTATCGCTTGTATACGACTACGGATATGGTAAACTGGACCGACCACGGTGCGGTGCTCCGTACGAGTGCTTTCGATTGGTCGGCGGGAGATGCCAGTGCGGCACAGTGTATCGAGCGGAATGGCAAGTTCTATTGGTATATTTCTTCGCAGAACAAGTTCAAGCCCGGCTCGTCCATTGGCGTGGCCATTGGCGATACTCCCTATGGTCCTTTTAGAGATGCTTTGGGACGTGCGTTGGTGACGAACGACATGACGACATACGCCAAGCACAGTTGGGACGATCTCGATCCGTCCGTGTTTGTGGACGATGATGGTCAGGCGTGGTTATATTGGGGAAATGGCGTGTGTTACCGAGTCAAGTTGAAAGACGACATGGTGTCGTTGGATGGAGAAATCGAGGCCATCGACCGGAAGGACGCTTCGTCTTTTTCAGGGGGCTTTACGGAGGCACCATGGATTTATAAGAGACAGGGGCGTTATTATTTGGTTTATGCATCAGGATTTCCCGAATCCATCCATTATTCCACGGCGAAGTCTGCCGGAGGAAAATGGACGGCACAAGGTGTGGTCATGCCGACGGAGAAAGGAAGTAACACCAACCATCCGGGTATCGTGGATTTCAAGGGGCATTCCTATTTCTTCTATCATAATGATGCCTTGCCCGGCGGACACAGCTATTGCCGTTCGGTGTGTGTGGAAGAGTTTGCTTATGGTTCCGACGGGACGATTCCGGAATTGCACATGACGCATGAGGGCGTGAAACAGGGTGTGGGCACATTGACCCCCTACCGCCGTACGGAAGCCGAGACTATTGCGTGGTCGGAAGGGGTGACTTCTGCCGTTTCGGCAGAGAGAGGAATATATATTACCGGGATACATGACGGAGATTACATCAAGGTGCGCGACGTGGATTTCGGTGAAACCAGGCCAAAGAGGTTTGTGGCAGCCGCTTCAAGCCGTTATCACGGTGGTGAGATGGAATTACGCATAGACGGACGCGATGGAGAAGTGATAGGTACGTTGCGTATTCCTTATACCGGAGAATGGGAGAATTGGGGAGAATTTGCTACGGATGTGAAAAGCGTAACGGGAGTACACGATTTGTATTTCGTGTGTAAAGGGAAAAAGCCCCATGAATTGTTTAATTTTGATTATTGGTGTTTTAAATGAAAAAGAACGATATGAAAATAGGTAAGTTAAGGCATTGTATCGGGGGATTGGTTGGGTTGCCGATGGTGTTGGCGGCACAGAACCCCATTGTGCAAACCATGTACACGGCCGACCCGGCTCCGATGGTACACGACGGCAAGTTGTTTTTGTACACCAGTCACGATGAAGACGCGTCAACGTGGTTCGTCATGAACGAATGGAAACTGTATTCCACGACCGACATGGTGAACTGGACCGACCACGGGGCAGTGTTGTCCTATGAGACTTTCTCATGGGCAAAAGGAGATGCCTGGGCAATGCAATGCGTGGAGCGCGACGGCAAGTTCTACGCTTACGTGCCTGTGACGATGAAGTCGGGCGGCGGTGCCATCGGTGTGGCCGTGGCGGACAGCCCTTATGGTCCGTTCCACGATCCGTTGGGCAAGCCGTTGGCTCAGAGCAAACGGGGAGACATCGACCCAACGGTCTTTATCGACGACGACGGGCAGGCTTATCTGTATTGGGGGAATCCGTTCTGTTATTATGTGAAACTGAATGAAGACATGATTTCCTACAGTGGTGATATCGTCCGTGTCCCGATGACCGAGGAGGCATTCGGCAAGCGTGAGGGCAATGTGCCCGAACGTCCTACGTTGTACGAAGAAGGGCCATGGCTCTACAAACGCAAGGACTTGTATTATTTGCTGTGGGCCGGAGGACCCATATCGGAGCATCTCGGTTATTCCACGAGCAAAAGTCCGACAGGTCCGTGGAAGTACGGTGGTGTGTTGATGCCTACCGAGGGGCGGAGCTTTACCAACCATCCCGGCATGGTGGACTATAAAGGGAATACTTACCTGTTCTATCACAACGGAGCTTTGCCCGGTGGCGGAGGTTTTACCCGTTCGGTATGTGTGGAACAGGCGGAATTCAATAAAGACGGTTCGATTGTTCCGCTGAAAATGACTGCCGGGATAGAGAAGGGTTTGGAGACGCTGAATCCTTTCCGCAAGACGGAGGCGGAAACCATCGCTTTTTCCGAATGGATGAAAGCATCCCAGAACGAGGAAGTCGGTGTGTTTGTCAATGCCATGAAGGACGGGGCTTATATTAAGGTAAGGGACGTGGATTTCCGCGAAGAGGGTGCTTCCCGCATCACGGCCCGTGTGGGCACGACGCACAACGGTGGTGTGACGATGGAAGTGCGTGCCGACAGTCGGGAAGGGCGGTTGTTGGCCACGTTGAAAGTGCCTATGACCGGAGGAGATAACCGTTGGGCGTTGGTTTCTTCCGAAATAGAACGGATTACCGGGGTACATGATTTGTATTTCATCTGCAAAGGCGATAAGCCCGGCAGGTTGATGTACTTCGATTATTGGATGTTTTCAAAATAATAGTTTTATACCTTAATATATAGGAGGATGAACGATGATACAAAATAAGATATGGAGATGGCCGTTGGCATGTGCCTTGGCATTTTCTGCTGCGGCTTGGAGCGAGGCGGTGTCTTTGGAAAGGAACCAAGCTGAAGTGCAAGCTGTAACGTTTAAGAATCCGGTGGTCTGGGCTGATGTACCCGACCCCGATGTGATTCGTGTGGGTGATTATTTTTATATGGTGAGCACGACCATGCACCTGATGCCTGGTGCGCCGGTGATGCGTTCCAAGGACTTGGTGAATTGGGAAACGGTAAGCTATCTTTTCGATAAACTGCATGAAACGCCAAAGTATGACATGGAGGAGGGTACGGTGTACGGGCGTGGGCAGTGGGCCACTTCGCTCCGTTATCATGACGGCAGGTTTTATGCTTTGTTTTCTCCCAATGACGTACCTTACCGTTCCTTTGTATATACAACGGACGACCCGGCTAAAGGGTGGACGTTGCACAGCCGTATGAAGCACTTTCATGACGCTTCATTGTTTTTCGACGATGACGGGCGGGTGTATGTCTTTTCCGGTACGGGGGCGTTGACGGAACTGGAACCCGATCTTTCCGGGGTGAAGGAAGGTGGGGTCAACATGACTTTGCAGGTTCGTGATGAAGAAGAGAAGGGGTTATTGGAAGGCAGCCGTGTGATCAAGCATGACGGGAAATATTATCTCCTGATGATTTCCTGGCCCAATGGTGGTAAACGCCGTCAATTATGTTATCGGGCTGATAAGATTACCGGACCATACGAAAAGAAGGTCATTCTGTGCGATAATTTTGCCGGTTTCCCCTATGTGGGACAGGGAACGATTGTGGATGATGCCAAGGGAAATTGGTATGGTGTGATTTTCCAAGACCGGGGTGGCGTAGGACGTGTGCTGACATTGTCTCCCTGTCATTGGATAGACGGTTGGCCTATGTTGGGTGATGAAGACGGGCGGGTACCCGAAACGATGGAAGTTCCAGTGAAAGGAGGACCGGTCATCCCCTTGGTCGTAGGCGATGAGTTCGACGGGGATAAGCTGAAGATGGAGTGGCAGTGGAACCACAACCCCGTGGATGAGGCTTGGACACTGAAAGAACACAAAGGATTCCTACGTTTGAAAACCAATAAGGTCGTGTCTAATCTGTATGAGGCTCGTAATACGCTTACCCAAAGGATGGAAGGGCCGGAATGTAGTGGAAGTCTTGCATTGGAGGTCGGTGGAATGAAGGACGGCGACCGTGCCGGTTTGGCTGCATTCAACGGACACTCCGGTATTCTTACGGTAGAGAAAGAAGGGAAAGATTTGTTCTTGGTGATGAGTGAGGAAGTCGTTTCGTTGACGGATAAGGAGAAGAAAGTCACTGGGGTAGAACGTAAAGAATGCGCCCGAGTGAAGCTTCCCCGTACAAAGAAAGTGTATCTGCGTGTCGATGCGGATTTCCGTTTGAAACGGGATATAGCAGAGTTATTACGGCATGGACGGCAAGGATTGGACGAAGATCGGTTCAGATTTCAAGATGCGTTTCGATTACCGGAAGCTTTTTATGGGTACGAAGTTCGGGATATTCAATTATGCCACGAAGTCGGCCGGAGGTTACGTGGACGTAGATTATTTCCGGTATGAAAAAGCCGAAAAGTGAAAATCGCGATTAAGCGAGCGCAGAGAAAGGCTTGCTTGCCTCTGCTGAGCGGGAGCGATTTATGCAAAAAGTTAGTGAGATTGAAGAATAACATGGCAGAAAAAGAAACAGAACGATGAAAAAGATAATATTGGGCATTTGTATGATGTGCGCTTCCGTGGGAGGATGGGCGCAAAAGGATGGCGGAAAACCCGATCCGGATTTTTATGTCTTCCTCTGTCTCGGACAGTCGAACATGGAGGGGAATGCACGTGCCGAAATCCGGGATATGAACGGAGTGGACGAACGTTTCCGCATGATGGCTGCGGTGGACGATGCCGGACGGAAACGTGAGAAGGGACATTGGTATACGGCTGTACCGCCGCTTTGCCGTGCCAATACGGGACTTACTCCGGTGGATTACTTCGGGCGTACATTGGTGGCCACTTTGCCGGAAAATGTCCGTGTCGGAGTCATCAACGTGGCCATTGGCGGTTGCCATATCGAGACGTTTATGAAAGACAGCATATCCGGTTATGTGGCCCATCGTGCGCCGGACTGGATGAAAGGGCCGTTGAAGGCATACGCCAATAATCCGTATGAGCACCTTGTGGAAATAGCACGGTTGGCTCAAAAGGATGGCGTGATAAAAGGTATCCTGGTTCATCAAGGCGAATCCAATACCGGCGATAAGGCATGGCCGGAGAAGGTGAAGATGGTCTATGAAAGTCTGTTGAAAGACCTCGGACTCAAGGCGAAGGACGTACCTTTATTGGCGGGGGAAGTAGTGCATGCCGACCAAGGCGGTGTGTGCGCTTCGATGAATAATATCATCCGGACGCTTCCGCAAGTGATTCCGACAGCGGATGTGGTATCCTCTGCCGGATGTACGTGCGCTACGGATTCGTTGCATTTCGATGCGGCCGGCTACCGTGAGTTGGGACGGCGTTATGCCGAGAAAATGTTATTCCTTTTAGGGAAGAATAGCCGTTAAAAATTGGAACTATATGCAAATGAACAAACTTTTAGGAACTTGCCTGCTCTGTGCTTGGGCATGGGGACAGCAGGCGAACGCGCAAGAGAGCATCAAGGTGGGCGACACGACCCGTAACATGATTACATACGCTCCCGAAGGGCTGCCTTACAATCCGCCTTTAGTCATTTCACTGCACGGACTGAACCAGGATGCCGACTATCAGAAAGGGCAGGCAAATTGGGAGGCCGTGGCTGATACGGCCAAGTTCGTGGTGGTCTATCCCAATGGAGTCAACAAGGCTTGGGACATATCCGGCGATACGGATATAAAGTTTTTGGAGACGATTATCGACACGATGTACAACCGCTACCACGTGAACCGCAACCGGGTGTACCTGTCCGGCTTTTCCATGGGCGGCATGATGACCTACCACGCCATGGCGAAGATGGGCGATAAGATAGCCGCCTTCGGCCCGGTGAGCGGCATCCCCGTGGATTACCGTGAGCCTTCGGGCACGCGCCCCGTGCCCATCATCCATACGCATGGCACGGCAGACAACGTGGTGTACTACGAAGGGGATGCCACTCATCCCGCCGGCGGGTACGGGAGCATTCCCGAGTATGTGAAGAAATGGGCCGCCTTTGACGGTTGCGACCTGACACCGGAAGTCATCAAGCCTTATCCGGCCAGCAAGCCCGGGTCGGCGGCCACTTATACCCGGTATGCCGGTGGGAAAGACGGTGTGGAGGTCGTGCTTATTTCGATAGAGGGCAAAGGGCATTGGCATTCCAACGACCCGGTCAGCGTCATGACGACGGAAGAAATCTGGAACTTCTGCAAACGCTATTCGTTGGGTCCCGGGGAACCGGAACCTCCCACGTTGGTGTCGGCCGAGCCGGAGAACCGTTCTTTTGACTTGCCTTCGCAGGATTTGGTCTTCGTGTTCACTTTCGATGAAGCGGTAGATGGTGGGAAGGCCAAGGTACTCCTTTCCGGCGAAGGCGCGGAGTATCCGCTTGAACCGGTCGAAACGGGCTTCAGCGAACGTTTGGCTTTCCGGTTGCCGGACGGTGCGCGTTTGGCTGACGGGGACTATGCCCTGAGAGTGGAACATGTCGAAAACGAGGCGGGAGGCGTGTTGGAGTCATGCGTGTTTGCCTATACGATAGGCATGACCGAGGTCGGCGACCGGCTGGCCATCGACTCGTTGCTTTCATGCGCCTGGCGGGAAGAGCAGGTTGCAGTGGGCGAGGGTATACCCTCCGGCTGGCGGCGGGTGAACGGCCGTGCGGACGGCACGAAGGACGAACAGGAATCGGGGGCTGCCCATACGGGCGGTGCACGGTTGAAATACTTCCCCGAAGGCGGTGATTTCGATGCGGGGTTCTATCTGAGTGCCCGGGACTACGACGTGTGCGACTTCTATTACGGCAGCTACGAAGGCCATTGCCTTCACCTCCTGCCCGGACAGTATGTACTTTCGTTCCAATCCATATATTGGAGTGCGGGTTCGGCGGAGGGTAAGGCCACCTTTGACGTGCAAGTGACCGACGGGGTCGGGAATGCCGTATGGTCGCGGGACGGATTGCTTTCTTCCGGCTGCATGAATGAAGTGTCTACGGAAAAAGTGGAAGGTGCCAAGCCGCATGAATATGTGTTTTCCATCAAGGACGAGGGCGATTACGAATTGCATTTCACCATGTCGCAAGGTTGGAACTCCGTGATTCTTGGTGGTGTGACCCTGACCACGCAACCTTCCGTGGCCGATGTGTACAAAGGAGGTTTCCTGCGCCTCATGAAAGAAGCCGCGCAAGGGTATGAGGCCACGGCGGACGGGCGTTATGCCGCTTCGGAAGATTTGCGCGCGGCTTTGGGTGCCGTGTTGGAACAATACGAAGGTTTTGCCTCCACGGCCCCCTCGGCATATGAAGCGGCCATCGAGGCGGTGGAAGCCGCGTGGCGGCCCTTGGCCGAGCGCAAGGAAAGCGTGGACTTGTACACAGAGGCCATGGAAACGGCGCAAGATACCTTGTCCGAATGGGAGAAGAACGGTTTCGACTTGACGGTGCAGGCTTATCTGGATCTGAAGGAAGCCGTGCAGGCTTATGCCCCCGACCGCATGGACATGACCGACAACCAACGGATGAGGGATGCGGCGGAAAGCCTGGCCGTATACGTGCAGGCGTTGCAGGAAGTGCCCGCGTTAGTGGGCGGTGTCGTCATGCCGGACAGCCCGGTGGACGTGGAATGTTATGATTTGGGCGGGCGCAAGGTCAAGCCCGGATACCGGGGAGTGGCCGTCGTGCGCGAGCTTTATCGCGACGGCAGTGCCAAGACGTACAAAAAGATACGGGGAACCGTTGCCCGTTAGGCGCGAAGGCATGTCTTTGTGATGGTATTAAGAAACATAGAAAAGATTCAAGTACGATGAAAAAGAATTTATTAGGGGTGCTGCTCCTCTTATGTAGTAGTGTGGCATGGGCCGGAGAACTGAAACTCTGGTACAGCAAGTCTGCTAAGGATTGGACGGAGGCTTTGCCCGTGGGTAATTCCAGATTGGGAGCTATGGTGTATGGTGGCACGGGACGCGAAGAATTGCAGTTGAACGAAGAGACGTTCTGGGCGGGTGCCCCTTACGACAATAATAACACAAACGCGCTGTACGTCTTGCCGGTGGTGCGGAATCTGATATTTCAGGGAAAGACACGCGAAGCCCAACGGTTGGTCGATGCCAATTTCTTGGCACGCAAGGACGGTATGAGTTATCTGACGATGGGAAGTCTTTTCTTGGATTTCCCGGGACATGAGGAGGCTACGGACTTTTACCGCGACTTGAACATAGAGGATGCCACGGCTACCACCCGTTACAAGGTAGATGGCGTGACTTATACCCGCAGGGTGTTTGCCTCTTTCACGGACAGCGTGATTGTGGTGCGCCTGCAGGCCGACAAAGCCGGAGCCTTGGCTTTCACGGTGGGCTACGATGCTCCTTTAAAACATGAAGTCAATACCGAAGGAGACCTGCTTACCATCACTTGTGAGGGAAAAGATCAAGAAGGCGTAAAGGCTGCTTTGCGTGCCGAGTGCCGTGTGAAAGTGGTCAGCGACGGCCAGACGACCGCCGAGGGAAAAAATTTGGAGGTGACTGGTGCAACGGAAGCTACGCTTTACTTGTCGGCTGCTACGAATTACGTGAACTATCACGATGTGAGCGGAGATGCGGCAGCCCGTGCCGACCGTTGTTTGCAGCGTGCCGTCCGGATACCTTATAAGAAAGCTTTGGAAAACCATGTGGCTTATTACCGGAAGTTATTCGGGCGGGTGCAGTTGGATTTGGGCGAGACGGCGGCTGCGTCGAAAGAGACGACGTTGCGTATCCTGGACTTCAGTCAAGGAAACGACCCGTCGTTGGCTACCCTTTTGTTCCAGTACGGTCGTTATTTGTTGATTTCCTCCTCACAGCCCGGTGGGCAGCCTGCCAATCTGCAAGGCATCTGGAACCGCAGTACGAATGCCCCTTGGGACAGCAAATACACCATCAATATCAATACCGAGATGAACTATTGGCTGGCCGAGGTGACTAACCTGAGTGAGATGCACCAGCCTTTGTTCTCCATGTTGGAAGACTTGTCTGTGACGGGAGCGAAAACGGCACGTGAAATGTACGGCTGCGAGGGTTGGTTGGCTCATCATAACACCGATCTTTGGCGTATCTGTGGCGTGGTGGATTATGCGGCGGCCGGTATGTGGCCGAGCGGAGGCGCATGGTTGGCCCAGCATCTGTGGCAGCACTACCTGTTCACAGCGGATAAAGATTTCCTGAAAGCCTATTATCCGGTATTGAAAGGTACGGCCCGTTTCTTTTTGGATTTCCTCGTCGAACATCCTTCCTACAAGTGGTGGGTGGTGGCTCCTTCGGTGTCGCCTGAGCACGGTCCGGTCACGGCAGGTTGCACCATGGACAACCAAATCGTGTTCGATGCCTTACGCAACACTTTGCTGGCTTCTGAGATTGTGGGCGATGATGCCGCCTTCCGCGATTCGTTGGCGCAGATGCTCGACAAGCTGCCCCCCATGCAAGTCGGGCGGCACGGCCAGTTGCAAGAATGGCTTCAGGATGTGGACGATCCGAAGGACGAGCATCGCCATATTTCCCATCTTTATGGCCTTTATCCCAGTAATCAGGTTTCTCCGTTCTTGCACCCCGAACTATTTCGGGCAGCCCGTACCACATTGGAACAGCGTGGAGACAAGGCTACCGGGTGGAGCATCGGTTGGAAAATCAACTTCTGGGCACGCATGTTGGACGGTAATCATGCCTATCGTCTGATAAGCAACATGCTTCAGTTGCTGCCCAGTGATGCCGTAGCGAATGAATATCCCGAAGGACGTACCTATCCCAATATGTTCGATGCCCATCCGCCTTTCCAGATTGACGGAAACTTCGGAGCGGCTGCCGGCATTGCCGAAATGCTGTTGCAAAGCCACGATGGGGCGGTGCATCTGTTACCGGCCTTGCCCGATGTGTGGAAAGAAGGCAGCGTGAAAGGTCTGCGGGCGCGTGGAGGTTACGAAGTGGATATGGAGTGGACAGATGGCCGTTTGTCTTCGGCTACCGTGCGTTCCACCGTGGGCGGCACGCTTCGCCTGCGTTCCTATGTGCCTTTGAAGGGCAAGGGTTTGCGGAAGGCATCAGGTGCGTGTCCTAACGAAATGTTGTCACCGGCCGACATCAAAGCCCCCTTGTTCTCTTCCGAGTTGAAAGACCGTCCGCAAGTGTCCGTGCCCGAAGTGTATGAATATGATGTGCAGACCCGGCCCGGAAAAACTTATAAATTCCGTGCCGGGTAAAGCCTGGAATGGATGTTTGTTTGTAAAAGGTTTGTCTGTGCCGGATGAGTGTCCTGAGATTGATTTATCATTCGCCTGAGATTGAAAAATCGTTCTCAGCCGAATGATAAATCAATCTCAGGAGAATGAAATGCAGTTTGGCGCACTTTTTCAAATGCTTGGCTATGAGGAACTTATTTTTTTATGAGGCGAAACCTTTATGTACTTTTATATTCATATAATAAAGTGTAAGGATGAAAAAAAAAGCAATATGGATAGGATGGTGTTGGCTTTGTGGGGTCGTTTGGGGAGTGCAGGCCATGAATACGGATGGCCGGGAGGTGGTGAATCTGAACCGTGAATGGACATACCAACGGGGCGACCATCCGGGGGCGGAACGGACTGATTATGACGATTCGGCATGGGAGCATATCGGATTGCCTCATTCGTTCAGCATACCTTATTTCCTATGGAAAGATTTCTATACCGGTTACGGTTGGTATCGTAGGATCGTGGTGTTGGATAAGAGAGACTTGAGACGAGAGATCTTTTTGGAGTTCGATGGTGTATTCCAAGTGGCGGAAGTGTATATGAATGGCCACTTTGCTGGCACGCACGAAGGAGGTTACACCGGTTTCAATGTACGCCTCACGCCCTACGTGAAGGAGGGAAAGAACAACATTGCCGTAAGGGTAAACAATCTGTGGAGGGGTGATGTGGCTCCGCGCGGCGGCGAACATGTGTTCAGTGGAGGCATCTACCGCAACGTGCGTTTGGTGAAGAAGCCCTCCGTGCATATTGATTGGTATGGTACGTTTGTGACGACACCGACCTTGGCCGCGCATAAGGGACGCTCCTCGTCGGTACGTGTACAGACCGATGTGCGAAATATGGCGGACGAGGGAGGACCATACGAATTGAGAGTACAGGTACTGGATGAGAACCGGCACATCGTGACCGAACAAAAGGCTGTCCGGCACGTGGAAGCACAAAGTTCGGTACAGTTCGACTTAGTGACCGATGAAATAGAGGGCGTGGCTTTGTGGCATCCGTCGCATCCTCACCTGTATTCGGTGGTGTGTAGCCTGTACAAAGGGCGTAAATTGGTGGATAGTGAAGAAGTGGCGTTCGGTTTCCGTTGGTTTGAGTGGACGGCCGACAAAGGTTTCTTTTTGAACGGGAAGCATTTCTTTTTCCGGGGTGCGAATGTACATCAGGATCATGCCGGATGGGGAGACGCTGTCACTGAGGAAGCCATGCGCCGCGACGTACGGATGATGAAGGAAGCCGGTTTTGACATGATTCGCGGTAGCCATTATCCCCACGCTCCGGCTTTTTCGGACGCTTGTGACCGTGAGGGCATGCTCTTTTGGTCTGAAGTCTCGTTTTGGGGTACGGCCGGCCCGAAAGTGGATGGCGGTTGGACGGCCAGTGCTTATCCCGTGAAGGAACAAGACATCGAGGGATTTGAGCGGAATGTGCTCAGGCAGTTGGAAGAGATGATACGCATTCACCGCAATCACCCTTCTGTGTTCGTATGGAGCATGTGTAACGAACCTTTCTTTACCGACGGGAAGACCATTCCGGGAGTTAAGTCGCTCTTGAAAAAGATGGTAGATACCGCTCATCGGCTTGACCCTACGCGCAAGGCCGCCGTGGGAGGGGCCCAACGGCCGTTGGGAAAAGACCGTATAGACGGGATTGGGGATGTGGCCGGATATAATGGTGACGGAGCGAACATCGCAGACTTCCAACAGCCCGGCATTCCCAGCGTGGTGACGGAGTACGGTAGTACGACCGCCGGGCGGCCCGGTAAATATATGGCCGGTTGGGGCGATTTGGGTCGGGACGAAGGTTGGAAAGGCCGTGAGTGGAGAAGCGGACAGGCGATTTGGTGCGGGTTCGACCATGGTAGTATTTTCGGAGAAAACATGGCGCGGATGGGTATCGTGGATTATTTTCGCCTTCCCAAGCGTGCATGGTATTGGTATCGCAATGAATATGGACATGGGGCGCCTCCTGTGTGGCCGCAGGAAGGAGTGCCCGCGCGTCTCTGTCTGGAAGCTTCGAAAACAACAGGCATTTTGGCCGATGGTACGGACGATGTGCAATTAGTGGTTACGGTGTTGGACCGAGACGGGCGTGAGTTAAGTAATAGTCCGGATGTCACACTTTCCGTGCTTTCGGGGCCGGGAGAGTTCCCGACGGGGCGTTCCATCACTTTTTCTGCCGATAGCGACATACGGATTGCAGACGGTAAAGCAGCCATGGCCTTGCGGGCCTATTATGCCGGACATACGGTAGTGGAGGCATCCTCGTCCGGATTGGAATCCGGACGTGTGCAATTGGAATTTACAGGTGCGCCGGAGTATGAAGAAGGCAAGTCCGTCCAGGTTCTTTCGCGCCCGTATGTACGCTTTGCTGCCCATCGTGTGAAGCCTGAACTACAGACTTACGGCCCGAATAGTCCTACTTTTGCCAGTACTTCAGCCGAAGGGTATTCTCCGGGTAGGGCTACCGATGGAAATAATTCCACCTATTGGAAACCGCAAGAAAGCGATGCGGCTCCCTATTTGACATTAGACGTAGAGCGTACGTTGGATTTGTATGGCGTGAGAGTCCTTTTTGCAGAGCATTATGTCGGGACGTTCAAAGTGGAGTTGTCGGCAGATCAAGTGAATTGGGAAATCATGTCGTCGGTCGGGGAATGGGAAGATGCTTGGTGGAAATCGGCTTGGAAAAGACCGGTGAAGGCTCGTTTTATCCGTTTTTCTTTTCCAGACGGTCCGCAAAGAAAATGTCCGGCTTTAGCCGAAGTGGAAGTGCAAGGAATATTACCGGCTTTTTGAAATATTTCCGAAAAAGTCGTATATTCGTGCGCGAAAAGCTGTATTCTTTCAAATTAACGCTGTAAAATCCAATATTAATAAGAAATATATATGAATGTATTAAGATCATTATGTTCGGCATCGCTGTTGTTCGTGTGGTTCTCGGCGAATGCCCGGATTCCGGTGAAAGTGGAGACTTTTCCGTTGAACGATGTGAGATTGACGCAAAGTCCGTTCAAACATGCGGAGGATTTGGACGTCCGTTATTTACTCGGGTTGGATCCCGACCGTCTTTTGGCGCCTTATTTGAAAGGTGCAGGATTGGAACCGAAAGCCGATAATTACACCAACTGGGAGAATACAGGTCTGGACGGTCATATCGGAGGGCATTACGTTTCGGCGCTTTCCTATATGTATGCCGCCACCGGGAACGAAGAAATCAAACAGAGGTTGGACTACATGTTGTCCGAATTGAAACGTGCCCAGGACGCTGCCGGTGACGGTTACTTGTGTGGCGCGCCGAACGGACGTAAAATATGGGAAGCTGTGTCTAAAGGAGACATCCAAGCTTCTTCTTTCGGACTGAACGGAGGATGGGTGCCGCTGTACAATATCCATAAGACTTATGCCGGTTTGCGGGATGCCTACCTTTTGGCGGGAAGTAAGGAGGCGCGTGACATGTTGGTGAAGTTGACCGATTGGATGATGAATCTGACGAAAGACCTGAGCGACGAACAGATACAGGACATGTTGCGCAGCGAACACGGGGGATTGAACGAGGTGTTTGCCGATGTGGCCGACTTGACGGGAAAGGACAACTATTTGCAACTGGCTCGCCGTTTCTCGCACCGTGAGATTCTCGACCCGCTGTTGGAACATGAAGACCGACTGACAGGCAAGCATGCCAATACCCAAATCCCGAAAGTCATCGGTTACAAGCGCATAGCGGACTTGCAAGGCGATGAGGGTTGGGACGATGCGGCACGTTTCTTTTGGGAGACGGTGGTGGAGCGGCGCAGCATCTCTATCGGTGGCAACAGTGTACGTGAGCATTTCCATCCTTCGGAGGATTTCTCCAGTATGCTGACGAGCGAGCAGGGGCCTGAGACCTGTAATACGTATAATATGCTGCGGCTGACCAAAATGTTGTATCAGACCAGTGCGGACGTACATTATATGGACTATTACGAACGGGCGTTGTACAATCACATTTTGTCTACCATAGATCCGGTGCAGGGAGGTTTCGTATATTTTACGCCGATGCGTTCGGGGCATTATCGGGTATATTCCCAACCGCAGACAAGTTTCTGGTGTTGTGTGGGTTCCGGAATGGAAAACCATGCCAAATACGGAGAGATGATTTACGGCCACAGCGAGGATGAACTGTATGTCAACCTGTTTATTCCTTCGGTGTTGCAGTGGGGGAAGGTGCGCGTGGAGCAACTCACGGGTTTCCCTTATGAAGAGGCTACCACCCTTCGCCTGTCGTGCGGCAAGGCGAAAGAGTTCACGGTGAAGTTCCGTGTGCCGGAGTGGTCGGACGCTTCCCGGATGGAGCTGACGGTGAACGGGACGGCTCAACCCGTGTCGGCATCCGGCGGTTATGTGGCGGTAAGCCGCAAATGGGCCGATGGGGACGAAGTGCGGCTGACGTTGCCGATGTCTTTGCGCGTGTCCACTTTGCCCGACGGTTCGGACAATTATTCTTTCATGTACGGTCCAGTGGTATTGGCTTCGCGCATGGGGAGACAGGAACAGGTCGGTTTGTTTGCCGATGACAGCCGTGGAGGCCACATCGCTGCCGGACCGCAGTGGCCTTTGCAGGATATGCCGGTCATCGTGGGTGACAAAGACGACCTTTTGTCCCATATCGAAAAGGTGGAAGGAAAGCCGTTGGAGTTCAAACTTCGTGGGGTGTATCCCGAGCGTTATGAAGGGATGACGTTGGAGCCGTTCAATCGCCTGTATGAATGTCGTTACATGGTGTATTGGCCGGTGATTTCTCCCGATAAACTGAAAGCCCAGCAAGAGGCTCTGGCGCGTTCGGAACGGGAGAAGAACGAACTGGAGGCCGCTACTGCGGATAAGGTCATCTGTGGGGAACAGCAGCCGGAAAGCGATCATTTCATCCGGTCGGAGCTGTCACGTAACGGCAGCCACAACGACCGCCATTGGCGTGACGCTACCGGAAAGGGTTGGTTCTCGTACCGCATGAAAACGAATGGACGTGATGTGTCCCGTTTGCGTGTGGAGTACGAGGGCGGTATGGCTGATACGGACGCTTTGGTTATGGTAGAAGAACGTACGGTCGGTATGATAAGCCCGGCAGGTAGACGAGGAATGAAAACGGTGTATTTCGATTTGCCGGACGAGATGGACGGGAAGGACGTTCTGACCGTCAAAATCACTCCTTCGGAGAAGAAAGCCACTCCTCGCGTGTATGAGGTAAGGCTGATGACGGCAAAGAAGTAGACGTGGCAGGACACGACTTTTCAGCGGAAACGCGATAAATAAAAAACAGCAGGCGGATGCGACCGTCTGCTGTTTTTTTGTGAGCCGGGTAACATCCGGCTTGGGGTTTCCTGCAAAAACAATCCTTTTTCTCTTAAACAATCCTACTACCTAAGAACCAATCATTAACCTAATTTCCAATTATGAAACTCCTGAATATCCTGATACCTTCACACAAAGCTACCTGAAAAACCAACATTAACCTAATCATTATATTATGAAACCTATTTCCACTTTTGTGATTGTCTCTACGGCAAAGTTAGGACTTTCTTTTCTTTTTCGTTTTTGAATATGTCGCAGATATTTTATATTATGAAACCTTACGGTAGATTTTTTTGCAAATGAAACATGAGCAAACAAATGTGTTACACGACGTAAAATCGGGTAGACACAGAAGGTGTATCTTTGAATCATTAAAAACAGGCTACGATAAGCGATATGGTTTTAACATTATAGTGCGATGGATATTTTATTTGAAAAAAATGGCGGACATGAGCCGAGGCCTATTGTTTTAGACAGAAGAACAGAAGGACAGAAGAAAGTTACGACAACAAAATTTGTTCTTTTGCTCTTTTGTCTAAAAAAAGTGAGTCCGGTGTTTTTGTTCCTCGCCGGTCTGGTAGGAGGCGGCGAAGGATGGGCGGCGGTCAGGCTACCTAAATTGGTGGGCGACCGGATGGTGCTCCAACGGGAAACCGAGTTGAAAATTTGGGGATGGGCGGATCCTGGTGAGAAAGTCACGGTACGTTTCCGAGGTACACCTTATTATACAGAAGCCGACGGGACGGGGAAATGGCACGTCATGCTGCCTCCGCAACAGCCCGGAGGACCGTTTCTGATGGAAGTGAATGAGAAAGTGATACGCGACGTACTCGTGGGGGATGTCTATCTCTGCGGAGGGCAGTCGAACCAGGAGACACCTATCGAACGTCTGGTGGAGAAGTTTCCGGAGATACCGGTATCGAATAATCACATGATACGTCACTATAAAGTGCCTTCGCAGGATGTGACGGATGGCGTAAGAGAAGAAATTGCCGGAGATGCCGTGTGGCATTCGGCTACTGCATCCGAAGTCATGAACTGGACTTCACTGGCTTATTTTTTCGCCACGGAAGTATGGAACCGCTACCATGTACCCGTGGGCATGTTGGTGGCAAGCAAGGGAGGTACGGATATTGAGTCGTGGATCAGCCAGGAGCGTCTGAGAGATTTTCCGCGTCTCTTGGTGGACGAGGAGGCTGTGCGCAAAGTGAAGGAATCCCGTCAGGATAAAGGTTCCGGCAGATGGAATCAAAAAGATTTCGATGATTCGGATTGGGCTGAGACGGAAGTGCCGGGTACGTGGGATGAGCGCGGTATCCGGACGAAAGGTGTCGTATGGTACCGCAAGACTTTCGATTTGCCTTCTTCCATGGTGGGGAGGCACGCGCGGATTTATATGGGACGTATGGCCGACGGTGATTCGGTGTTCGTGAATGGGCATTTGGTGGGTACCACCTCATATTTCGGTCCTCCACGCAAATATGACATTCCGGCCGGTGTGTTGGTGCAGGGCAAGAATAACGTGACGCTGAAACTTACGGCGATGAACGGCCATGGGGAAATCGTGCCGGACAAGCCCTATGTGATAAGGGGAGATGAGGATTCCGTGTTGCTCTGCGGTACTTGGAAGTATAAAGTCGGCATCGACCGGACCGGTGTGGAAGAATACATTGAACGGCTTCGGCAGCAAAAAATGGTAGGTTCGGGACTGTATAACGGTATGATTTATCCCATCCGGGACTGGAAAGTACGGGGAACCATTTGGTACCAAGGCGAGAACAATGCCGGACGGGCAGGGGAATACGCGCCGTTGCTAAAATCCCTGATAGCGGACTGGCGCGAATCGTGGCAGATGCCGGACATGCCTTTTCTCTTGGTGCAGTTGCCCAATTATATGAAGAAACACGACCGTCCTACGGATAGCGGTTGGGCGCGTTTGCGGGAGGCGCAATTACAAGTGGCTTCGGAGGTTCCCCATACGGCTTTGGCCGTAACCTACGATGTGGGTGAATGGAACGACATTCATCCGTTGGATAAGAAAAGTGTGGCGCAACGGTTGTTTCTCGGGGCGCGCAAATTGATTTACGGGGAGAAAGTGGTCTGTTCCGGCCCTATATATAAAGGTATGGAGGTGGATGGCGACCGTGTCGTAATCTCTTTTACTGAAGTGGGACGCGGACTGGCAAGCCGTGGAGGCGACTTGAAACACTTTGCTGTGGCCGGCGAAGACCGGAAGTTCGTGTGGGCGGATGCTGTGATTAAAGGAAACAAGGTCGTAGTGAGCAATAAGGATGTGAAACACCCTGTAGCCGTGCGGTATGCGTGGAGTGACAATCCCTCGGATGCCAATTTGTGCAATAAAGAAGGGTTGTTGGCTGCACCTTTCCGTACGGATAATTGGTAATGTAGAATCATTTAAATAGATTTGTATATGAGAAAAATGTTCTTGAAGTACAAACGGGTATGGCTTTCGGCTATGGCGTTTGTGGTAATGTTCGTGGTAAGTATGGAGGTATTGGCCGATGTCCCATTAAGACGTCCCATATCGCCGGAGCGTCCTTTATGGATTGTGCATATCGATACTTGGAATACGCCGGATCCGGAGCGTATCATTGAGATGGTTCCCGAGGATATTCGTCCGTATGTGGTGTTCAGTTTGTCGCTGTCGGCGACGGATGCTACATGTCATGACGGGTTTGCCGTATGTGATTCGTGGTTGAAGGCTTGTGCACAAAAGCGCGTGTGGTCTATGGTACAGTGTGCCAGTGGGGGACACAGCCGTTTTTCCGACCATGACCTTTCGGTGTATGAGGATTATTTCCGTAAATATCCCAATTTCATCGGTTGGAACTTTGCAGAACAGTTCTGGGGATTCGGAGAGGAGGGAACGCCATCCTTTTTGGAACGCCTTTCGTTGTTCGGTGACATTTTGAAGATATGCCACCGCTATGGCGGATATCTTGTGGTAAGCTTCACCCAGGCGTATTATTCGGCCGACATGATGCCTATAGCTTACATGAAGCGGAATCCCGAGGTAAACCGACTATTGACGGAGCATCCAGAACACTTCATCTGTTGTGAGAAGTACACGATGCAGAATGGTTTTTTCGACATCGAGAGTAATTGCCTCGGGGCATGGCTCGGCGGGTATGCCGGACAATACGGTATTCGTTTCGATGCTTGTGGATGGAGTACGGACGATGGTAACCCGGCTACTGAAGACGATCAGGAACGCGAGCCGTTCGTAAAAGCTTCCGGAGCGATGCCTATCATGGAACATGTCATGTTGACGGGACAAACCGTTATCGACGGTCCGGAAACTATTCCGGTAGAAGTGTCCCGTGAAATTTCCACTACGACAACAGCCGACGGCTATACCCGGCGTCGTTGGGGATGGTATCCTCATTTCGTCAACATTAACATTGACGAATTCCGTAAAATACTGGATGGAACGGTCCGGATACTGACGCGTCGTGAGGTGATAGACCGGACGAAAATATGTATCCGGAACGATAAAAGCACCGGTACGTTCGATGACTATCTCACCCCGGCCACGTTGTTCGACGGGCTTTACCGTCCGGAATGCGACCGAGACGGTGCTACTTATGGCAATTCGTGGTTGGAAAACAAATGGTGGCTGAAGAGTTCCGGCCGTTATCCCACTGTTCCTCAGGTGTATGACCTTTTGGACGAGGAGGCGCAGCGGCTTCAGGTAGTAAACGTGTCGGAATATGACCAACGTTGGCCTAAAGTGGAGGACAAGGTGAACGAACTGAACCGACTTTTCCCAGAGGAATATACCGGTGACATTTATGCGGCTCATGCGGAAAACACGTGGATGACGTATAATCCTTATCAGTACCAGGATAAAACGGTGAATGGCGTACGTTCACGTCATATCTCCACGCAGCGGGCGAAAGGTAATATTCCTTTTTTATATAATACGGCGGAAAGCATTTCATTGGACTTCTCTCCATACGCTATGGCGGTAATGAAAGAGTTTACCGACAGCGTCATGCTTTATATGACTAATTACCGGAATTCGAAGGTAAGCAATGAGGTCTTCATCGAGGATGATAATGCGACCGATACGATTCGTATTTACGGTGCTTCTACACAACCGGAAATTACGTGGAAGGACCGGGCCGACCATCGTGAAAGCGAGGTGAAGCAAGAGTGGAAAGACGGGGTGTTGACCCTCACAGTCAGTCACAATGGACCGGTGGAATTGGGCATTAAGTGTAGCGGGAATGCTACGGAACGTTTGACGGAGTGGACACCGGCTCGGATAGAAGTGCCCGAAGCTCCGTCCGTATATACCGGAACATTGCAATATGAAGCCGAAAATTTCGACTACAAAGACATTGCTGCGTGTCGTGGAAATGCTTACTACAATGGTCACCGTGGCTATCAAGGACAGGGATTTGTAGAGTTTGGAACCAATAAGTCGGCGGCTATACGCGATACAGTGACGGTTCTGCGTAAAGGGACTTACACGATGACGGTACGTTATCAAGCTCCGAACTCTGGGGTAACAATGCTGTTGTTGGTTAACGGTCGCCGTTATCCGCTTACTTTCCGTAAGACGGGAGAAGTTTGGACGGAAGTGGCTAAAGATGTAGAACTGGAAGAAGGAGAAAATGCCGTTATTCTGAAATTTGCGACAACGGCTTCTCCCGTGTTCGTAGATTGTATCAAAATAGATCGTACCGACGCTCAGGTATATAACTTTGAAGATGATGAAGCTGCGGCAACGGCTACCGATCCGGCGGCTACCATGTTGACTGTGAAAGATGGAGAAGCCGGTGTCGTTGTTATAGAAAGCGACGGAACGAAAAATCATGCTTTGCATGCGTATGCTGCCGGTCTGGCGGGAATGGGACAGGCTATATTAGATATGTTCCCTCGTGACGCTACGGATTACACCGTGTCTTGGAAACAAATAGATGGAGATGCGGGCATATTGATGCGTGGCGGCTATTTGTTCAAGACGGACGGACTGAAGGTCAGCGTAAGTACGACTGAAACGAAAGAAGACGGTGGGTTAGCCATCGTGAATACTTTGGGCGAAGGTGACCGTGCGGAAGGGATGGATTGGCTTCGCGCTACTTTACAAGGAGATAAGTTGTACTTGGATGGTTCTACAGACGGCGTGGTTTGGGAAAATTTGTTGGCGTTGGAGGATGCTACCTTTACTGTCGGTGGCACCCGTCTCTGCTGGGACGCAGTCATGACTGTGGATGACATTACGTTGTATCGAAGTGGTATGACAGTTTCGCAAACCGATTTGGAAGAAATCAGTCAGACGAACGGAGGTACGAATCGGGTAGTGGGAAGTTTCGACATCGGTGGAGATGACTTGTTGGACGACGTACAGGTAGAGTTGGAAGGAGAGGCTTTTGAAATTTCAGTGGATTCTCTTGACGGTTATACTCAGACTTTGACGATAGACCGTGCTACGTTGGCAGACGGAACGGTACGCATTTATGTGCGTCTCAAACCGGAAATGAAAATCGGGGACTATGAAGGTGTGGTTTCCGTGGCAACCCGATATCTGGATACACGTAAAGTGAATCTGAAAGGAACTGTGAATCCGGCTACTTATACCACTTACTATGATTTTGAAGAGGATGCGGTAACGAACGGTCCGACCAATCCTCCGGCTTCCGGTGTGACTCGCGGGACAGGCAATCTATGTACGGCAGGAGTTGCGGATTATACCGACGCCGATGTTCGTAAAAGTCAGATGTTGCGGATTTACGGCGCTCCGGGCATCAATTCGACCGGTGTATTGAACTTGGATAAATTTACGCGTAAAAGTACGGATTACAGTGTAACATGGCGCCAAGTAGTTACTTCGGCCGGAAGTTATAAGAATGGAGTTCTTATGCGTGGGGATACGTTGACGGTGGGAAGTAACTCTTCGGGTTATACTCAGGGTATGATGGCCGGTTATTATTTGAATGTGTATAATGATGGGGCGACTACCCAATTCCGCATCTATAAATCCACAGCATCGCGTAGCCTCAATATGTTCAACAGTTCCAGTGTAGCACTTTCCGCTCCGGTAGGTAAAAGCATTTGGTATCGTGCATCGGTGTCCGGTACAACCAAAGTGACGCTGAAAATAGAATATTCCACCGACGGGGAAAACTGGAATGTCGGCACGGTGACAACCGATGAGGGCGGAGACTTCCGCCAAGGAGCGACCCAGTTCGTATGGGGATTGGCTGCTTCGACCAATAATTTCCTCATCGACGACATCGCTTTTGAGGGCATCACATACGACGAGGGAGTCGTTACGGGTATTATGTCGGCAGAAGAAAGCGCGGTTGGCGTGGATTACGAAGAGTATTATGACGTGGCTGGACGCAGAATCCGTCCGGGCGACGTGCCGAGAGGAATCGTCATCCGTCGCAGCCACTTGACAGACGGCACGGTGAAAGTAGAGAAAATACTGAAAAAATAAATCCAAAGGGAAAGGGAAGGGACGAGTTTGGATATCGTCCTGTCTCTTTCCCTTAAACGAAAAAACAAAATAGAAGAAATGGAAAAAATGAAGATGATTTTTAAAAGTGGGGGAGTGGCTACTTGCCTGTTTGCAGCGGCTTTCTCTTCCGTCACGTGCGGATTGACGGCGGCGGAACAACCGCAACAGGCGGAGTACGTGTTCCATGGTGCCGGAAACCCTTATCTTCCGCTGTGGGAACACTTGCCGGACGGTGAACCCCGTGTGTTTGAAGATCCGGACAACCCCGGAAAATACCGCGCTTACATCATCGGCTCCCACGATTTGCGGATGACGAGCTATTGCGGTGCGGATATCCGGATGTGGTCGGCACCCGTAGAAGATTTGTCGAGTTGGCGCGACGAAGGCCCCATCTTCACTTATCCCATCGAAGGGCAGTGGGACGTGATGTATGCGCCCGATTTGGTGGAAGTACGTCACCGGGACGGGACGAAAGAATATTATTTGTATCCGCATAGCCGGGGAAGGAACCGTGAAGCAATGGTCGCCAAGGGAAGTCGTCCCGACGGACCTTTTACGCCCGTGAATCTGAATGCCGATGGCACGAAGACCCTGCCGGGCAGCGTCTTGGGTTTCGATCCCTCGATTTATGTGGAGCAGATTACCGACAAGAACGACCCTGACTACGATATTGGTTTCAGGGCGTACGGTTACTGGGGCTTCCAGCGTTCGTCTGCGGCTCAACTCGATCCTAATACGATGTATTCCGTCCGTCCGGGCACGGAACTGATACCGTATTTCATGCCGGCCGGGACACCGCAGGGAGGCATTCGTGATCCGGAAGGCACTGAGTATCCGTGCCTCTTTGAAGGACAGGATCCCAAAGCGTTCAACTTCTTCGAGGCTTCTTCCATCCGCAAGGTGGGGAACAAGTATGTGACGATTTACAGCGGTTATTCAGGTCCGGATTATGGATTGGGAAACTCCAATTCCACTTTACGTTATGCCTACGGCGATACGCCGTTAGGGCCTTGGAAAAGCGGTGGAGTGTTGGTCGATTCGCGTGCTCCGGTTTTGAATCAGGATGGTTCAGGCTTACAGACTTCCAACGCTGGGCATAATACCCACGGGAGTATCGAACAAATCAACGGACAGTGGTACGTGTTCTATCATCGTCCGCCGCGCGGGTTCGGTTTTGCGCGTCAAGCCATGGTTGCCCCGATTCAGGTGGAATGGGATGAAAAGCCGGTAGCCAAAGGGGGCAAAGTCTCTATCCGGGCTTACGATCCCTATGCCAAGAACCACGTATGGACGGCTAAGGATAAAAAGGGCAATGAATACAAAGGGGCGGAAGTCACGTCGGAAGGTTTCCACATCTTCGGGCTTGACCCTTACCAATACTATTCTGCCGGTATCGCCTGCTACCTGTCGGACATACGGCTTCAGCAGGATGCTTGGGATATTTGGGACAACCATGCCCCGATTACCGGTGTGAAAAACGGGAATATCATCGGATATAAATATTTTGGTTTCGGAGGTTTGAAAAAGGACCAATTAGGTCTGAAAGCTTTTGAAGGTACGAAAAAAGGTAATCAGACCGCTTTCAATCTTTTCCTGACCCCGAAAACATCCAAGGCTTTCAAGGTGAACGTGTGGATGGACGGGCCTTGGGACAACGCTACGTGGAAAGGCAAGAAGATTGGAGAAATCCAAGTGCCTGCCGGTTCGGCACAAGCTGTCACACAGTTTACGGTGGATGTGTCGGCTCATGTGGACGGATTGAGCCGGAAGCATGCTATCTATTTGGTGGCCGAGGGCGATGCCGGAGAGGAGCTTTTCGACCTGACCGGTTTTCGGACCGGTGAAGAAGATAGCCCGTTTGGGATTCAGTTCGGTTCGGGAATAAGAAGATATGCCCCCTCCCGACATCCCGTTTGCCTTCTCTTCCGATAACAAGGACGTGATATCGGTCCGGATGCGGAAAACGTTCGACTATCAGGGCTTGGCCAAGACCTATAACGTGGTGTTCTCCCGTTCTTTTGTGGTGATGGGGAATAAATAAGGTGTTTGTTTCCGGATACCGTTTCCGGTTTCTTAAGTGCAAAAATAACGGGTGCTGATATGAACCCCGAAAGTTAGACAAAAAACTTTCGGGGTTTTATTATGTCTACACAAAAAAGGAAACAAAAATCATTACATGACTTGCTGTCCTATATGCATATGTTGGACGATGGCATATCCTTTAGTCATATCCACAAGAACTATGGAATAAATGAAGAGCGACTTAAGGTTTTATGGTCACGCTATCAGAAAGAAGGCATATCAGGATTGCAAAAACGACCTAATATCAATGCCGATTATGCATTAAAGCGTAAAATTGTTCTTGATATTGAAGAAAATCACCTTACTTTGCACGAGGCCTCGCTAAAATATGGTGCCAGTCCAAAGAATTGGCGTATGGTTAAAGATAATGCGGACTGAGGGTATTGATGCACTAAGCAAATGTAAAAAGCGTGGCAGACCACCACATATGGGAAGACCGAAAAAGAATATCAAGCCAGAGAGTGAGTTGGAAAGACTCAGAAAAAGAAAACGAGGAACTGCGACTGGAGGTAGCATTGCTAAAAAAGTGAGAGCCTTAGTAAAGGAAAGGAATGCCCGACTACAAGGGAGTGGGCACGAGCCATCGAAGAACTAAGGCAGGAAGGATTTGCTCTTGAGAGTATTCTCAAAATGGTAAATATGGCTCGCTCAGTATTCTATTACCATCTGTCACGTTTGAAGGACAATGATGGTTATGATGATACCAGGAAACGGATTAAAGCAATATATGATGACAACAAAGGTCGCTATGGATACAGAAGGATTTGTTTGTCTTTACGTAACGAAGGCTGCAATATCAATCATAAGACTGTGCAGAAGTTGATGTCTCAGATGGGATTGAAAGCCAAGCGGAAAAAACGCCACTATCACTCCTATAAAGGTCAGACAGGAAAGGTCGCACCTAATGTCATTAACAGGAATTTCTCAGCAGAAAGACCAAACCAGAAATGGACAACGGACGTGTCACTGGTTTGTATAAAGGATGAAAAGCTGTATATATCTCCAATACTAGACATGTACAATGGAGAGATAGTAACATATACACTCTCCCGAAGTCCTAACCTGAGAATGGTTACAGATATGCTTAAAAAGGCATTTAAAAAGTATGAGGACCTTGATGGGCTGTTGTTGCACTCAGATCAGGGGTTGGCATTATCAGCATACACAATATCAAAAGATGCTGAAGAATAATGGTATTATACAAAGTATGTCTCGTAAAGGTAACTGTCTGGACAACTCTATGATGGAGAACTTCTTCGGGCTGTTGAAGAATGAGCTATTGTATGTAAACCACTTCGAAAGCCTGGACAAATTTGAGTCTGAACTAAAGAAATATATTGTTTGGTATAATACAAAAAGAATAAAGCTTAGATTAAAAGGTATGAGCCCGGCACAATACCGAGCTCAATACTATAGAGAGTTGAATAATCAAATTTAATTTAACGTCCAACTTTTGGGGTGCAGTTCATAGCGGCGCACCCGTTATTTTTATATTCGTATTTCTTTTTTTATTGCTCGGAGAACTTTTTGTCGGTTTTCACGCTTCCGTCGCTGTAATATGCCTTACGGATATACATGCCTGCGGCAGGTCGTTCTGTAAGACGCATACCGTTGGGGAGGTAATATTCGTAGCGCAGGGGAGTGCTGTCTTCCATTTCGGTATTCGTGATGGCATCGGGACCTTTCCCGTCAAACTGCCACGTGTCGAATTTCACCTCGCCTCGTGTTTCCGTGAAAAGGAAATACACGTCATGTGAACCGGTAATCGATGTGGGACAGTCGATGGATACTTCTGCGGCTTCCGGTGTGGAGAAGTCGAGGGAGGCCACGGGGTCGGCTTCTATGTCGTCCAGGCGGATTTCCAACGTGCCTTCCCCTTGCAGGTTTGCCGTGAACTTTTCGATGCCGTCCGTACCGAATACTACGCCTTTTACCATGGTCCAACCTCCCGATTGCGGGATACAGATACGGGTATTGCCTGTTTCCCCGTAGCTTTCGGCATTCACTCCGGCTGCCGTGCACAAGTTCTCCGCTTGTTGGAGGACGAACGGGTCTACACGTTTGGCCGTGAGTTGCAATACGCCGGTCGGAGAGGCCGTAACGGCATTGATGCGTTGCGAACGTTCCACTACGGTACATTTATTCATGGCTATGCTGCGATAACCCCCGTTGATGGCCATTTGTTGTTCCAACCCTTGCGTGTGGTAAAGAAGATAATAAGCATTACCGAATTTTTGAAGATGCGAATGATTGTTGCCGTACGGGTAGCCGAACGTGCCGGGGTTGGCTAAATATTCGCCTTTATATGTCCAACTGTCGGGGTCGAGCGGCGTATCACTGGTCATGTAACATATACTGCATGCCGAAGGAGCTTCAGAGATACCGCCGTATGAAGGCCAGTTCGTACGTTCACGCCAACTGGTGCAATAGGAATAGACCAGTTTTCCGCCCATTACGTTCAGTTCGTTGGCTTCGAAATGATAAGGTGCAGGAATCGGCATGATGTCACTGTCGAGCGAAATCATATCCTTACCGAGGCGTACGATACGGGCATTGCCCGGCATGAGTTCCGTTCCTTCCGCGTTCGGGTTTCCGCCGCCGAAGGCCAACCACCCCGTACCGTCGTTGTCGATGACGACACCCGGGTCGAAAGGTGTACTGCAAAGGCCGAGTCCGGGTGTACTGCCGGAAATGAGGTTTTTGCCGAGCGGGTCGGTCCACGGCCCCAGAGGAGAAGTAGAGGTAATGACGCCTACGCCTCCTCCGCTATTGGAGAAATATAGATAGAAATGGGTTTTCCCGTCGGCTTCTTCACGGGAGACGATAGAAGGTGCCCACGAAGCGTTCAGCCATTGTCCGCAGACGGCCGTCATATCTATGGTGCCGTGGTAAGTCCAGTTGACCAAATCCTCCGTAGACATCACGACCAAGGAACGGATCTTTCCGTAAGTGTTGGAGGTCAGACCTCCAGTCGCGTCGAATTCCTGTTGGTCGTTCGTTCCGTACACATAGAGGCGCCCTTCATATTCGACGGATGTCGGGTCGGCACAGAAACGGTACGGAGTGAGCGGGTTCACCTCGGTTGTTTTCTTGTAGGCTTCCATGACGGTGGGTTCACCCGGTTCGGGTGTCTCTGCTTCCGTCCGGATAAATTGCAGGGTATAGAAAGCGTTTCCGAGCAGGTTGATTTCCGGTGAGGCCGTTCCCGCATATTGTGTACTAACGTCTTGCACGAAGCGGTTGCGCGTGGCGTTCGTCAGAGCGGTGTGTACCTGCCGGCTTTCAAACGGGAGGCTTATCTTGAGTTTCACGCTTTCGGAAGAACGGTTGAGGACGAACAGACTGAGGGTGTCGCCGTTCTCACTGACGTATGCTGAACCGTTGACCGAAGTTTTTCCTTTGTCGGAGAATGAGGATTTGATGCGCGTCATTCCGGTTGCATATCGGGCATAATGCCCCAACACGTAGGCGAAAGTACTTAATTCCGAAGCGTTACCACCTCCTTTCCCGTCGCCGAACATGTGGTTTATCATATTGTAGTAAACGTAGGCACTGAAGCCAGCCCGCATGCAACTGTCTATTTGTTCCTGGAACTCGCAGGCACTTTCCCACGTACCCACCTTGTCTTCATCGAATATATATTCAGTCATCCACATGGGGCGCTTCGTCAGGCTGCGCACGTAGTCCACGTAGGTCATGTCGTTTACGCCGTAGATATGGTTGCCCCAGATGTCGATGCTGTTGCGCATGGCAGCCGATTTTACTAATTCCCGGTTGTATTTATGGCTGTCCCATCCGAAGCATTCCGGTGCCATGACCTTGCATTCCGGTGAAAGGTGTTGGCGTAAGGCTGTCACCATGCGTGTCATTTCGTCGACGGTGTAGAGGCAACCTTCGTATCCTTCCGGGTCGTAGTCGCTTTCGTTTTGGACGGACAGGATGTCTATGGCCGCTCCTTGGTCTTCCATGAACTGTCGGTAACGTTCCAACCATTTGGCGTATGATTCGATACTGTCTGTATTGATATGTCCGTGGTTGGAGGACTCGCCCCACGTTTGTTCGGCTCCCACTTTGAAGCGGTAGGGTGGTGTCCACGGGCTGGCGAAGACTGTGGCACCGTGTGCCTTGGCCCATTTGACGGCGTTCACGTAACTCTTCCAGTTACTTTCGTCGGGGTTGATACGGATACGCATGATGTTATAGCCCATTCCGTCCGGTCCCCACAACAAGTCCACTTGTTCTTGGGTATAGACGTCAGCCCATTGTCCGTTCATTCCGCAGCCTCCGAATCCGTCTATTTTTTGGAATTTCGTTTCGGGGTCGAGGCTTACGCTGGCCGTGCGCTGTGCGCAGAGCGGTATGCATCCCGTGAGGGCCGTTGCATACAAGAGGGTAATCATTCTTTTCATGTGTTTTTTGTTTTAAAGTTTGCAGGATAAAGCCCATGGCTCATCCTTTATTTATGACGACAAGCAAAGTTACGGATTTTCAGCCTGTCGCATTTTCGCTCCGTTAGCGAATACTTTCGCGCAAGTAGCATCCTTTTCTTTAGTGTAACATATATTTATGCGCATGTAACATGGACTTTTAAAAAGCTTTTTCAGGGCAAAAATTGGTAACATGCGATAAAGTCCCTTGCTTGGGAGTTTCCTAACTTTGCTGTGAGAATCATGAAAAACTTGAAAACGTATGATGAAGAAGAACATGTGGAGCCGGTGGATACTGGCGTTAGCGGTGGTTTGGCCATGCATGGCCGCAGCCCACGACCGTGTGAGGGAAAAAGAGAATTTTGATTTCGATTGGAAGTTCATCCTGAATGCCGACGACCGGGCAAATGCCGGTATGCAAGTGTCGGAAACCGGATGGCAGGACGTACAGTTGCCGCACGACTGGAGCATTTCGCTGAATTTCGATCCGAAGTTGAGCGGAAGCAACGGGCATTTGCCCGGTGGCATCGGTTGGTACCGGAAGACGTTTCGGGTGGACAAAAAGGACAAAGGAAGGCGTATCGCTGTGTTGTTCGACGGCATATACAGCCATAGCGACGTGTATGTGAACGGGCAGCATTTGGGATTCCGCCCCTACGGTTTCTGTTATCAGGAGTACGATCTCACACCTTATTTAAATTATGGAGCCGAAAACGTGTTGGCTGTCCGGGTAAACAATCCGTTGGAACACGACAGCGTAGCACGTTGGTACACCGGTGCGGGAATTTACCGCCATGCCTGGTTGGTGAAAACAGCCGAGGTGCATGTGGCCTCCTACGGGACTTACGTCACGACTCCGGTGGTGACGGCGGAACGGGCGGAGGTTCGTGTCCGCACGTCGGTGGCGAACGAGGCGGAGCGTACCAAGACTTTGTCCGTCCGCCAACAGATTACGGACGGAGAGGGGCGCACAGTCGTGCAATCCGGCAAGCAAGCCTTGCAAGTGGCTGCCGGGCAGACGGCTGACACAGAGCATACGCTCGAAATCCCCCGTCCGCAGTTGTGGGACACGGAACATCCTTATCTTTATACTTTGCATACCACGATATATGACGGGCGCAAACTGGTCGATACCTACGAAACGGTATTCGGCGTGCGTACGTGCGAGTTCACTCCCGACTGCGGTTTCCTGCTCAACGGGAAGCCGTTGAAGTTGAAAGGTTTCTGTTTGCACCAAGACGATGCCTCTTTGGGTACGGCACTGCCTTTGCGTTCCATGGAACGCAAATTGGAGATTTGTAAGGAGTACGGAGTGAATGCCATCCGGTGCAGCCACAACCAGCCGTCGCCGGAGTTCCTCGACCTTTGCGACCGCATGGGGTTTGTCGTTATCGACGAGGCGTTCGACAAGTGGAAGTCCGGCTATTATGCGCAGTATTTCGATGCGTGGTGGCAGGAGGACCTGAAGAACATGCTGGTGCGCGACCGCAACCATCCCTGTGTGGTATTATGGAGCATCGGCAATGAATTGCAGGAAGCATGGGACGGGTCGGATACGGGATGCCGACGGGCGGCTATGTTGCAGGACTTCGTGCACGAGTTCGAACCGTCGCGGCAGGTTTGCCTCGCGGCACAGAACCGCCATAACGAGAAGTTTTCCGGAGTGACCGACGTCGTGGGCTACAATTATCTGGAGGCACGTATGCTTTCCGACCATAAGAAATTTCCCGAGCGTCGCTTCTTGGTGACGGAGGAATTGCCTTATTACTGCGGGGCGGAAGGGAATATCCGTAGTTACGACACGAACAATCCGTGGAACATCATTGCCGAAAACGATTTTATCGCGGGCGGTTTTCTTTGGACCGGTACGGACTACATCGGTGAAGCCGGTTGGCCGAGCCACGGTTGGCCTGCGGGACTTTTCGACATTTGCATGGTGGAAAAGCCGCGCGCGGCTTTCCATCGGGCGATGTGGAACGACGAACCGATGGTGCGTATCGCCGTGCGCGACAATGCGCTCGACATCGACCACGGGCGCGACCTTTGGCAATGGCCGAACATGGCGGCGATATGGAATTTCCCCCGCGCTTACGAGGGTTTGGTCATCGAAGTAAACACCACGACTAACTGCGAGCGTGTGGCTCTGTTCCACAATGGCAACGAGATGGGCGTACGCCGGACGGCAGATTACCCGAACCATACGATAACATGGTATCTGCCTTACCGGCGCGGGACGCTCGTGGCTAAGGGCATTAATGGGACGGATACGGTGGCTGTGCATGAAATACGTACGGCAGGCGATGCCGTGAGACTGAAAGCCACGGCCGACCGTGGAAAATTGATGGCCGACGGGCAAGATTTGAGTTATGTACAGGTGGAGTTGTTGGACAAAGACGGAACACTCGTGCAGCATGCCGACCGCTATGTGAAAGCCTCCATCGAGGGTGAGGGACGCTTGGTGGGATTCATCAGCAGTGACCTGCGGCGCAAGACTCCTTTCACTTCCCATGAAGACAAGACGTATTTCGGGCGTGCCATGGCCATTGTGCAGTCTACCCGGAAGGCCGGGACTATCCGTTTACGCTTCGACGTGGAAGGATGGGATGAACCAGTGTGGGTAGAACTGACTTCGGAAGCCTTGCCTAAGGATTACGTGTCCGACATTCCGAGTTTCCGGTAAAAAGCGCAGGGTGAGGACATGACAGGACGGTCAAAAGAAATGGTTTCATTTTTTTGGCCGTCTTTTCGTTGGGACGGTTTGGATTTTCTTACCTTTGTCTTACGATTAACCTAAACCATTAAAAAGACATGATAAAGAAAAGAATGTGTGCATGGGTGTGGGTCGTGCTTTTTTCGTGCGCGATGTTTCCCCAACGCCAACGGATGAACTTGCAAGGCAAATGGACATTCAAGTTGGATGTCAGGGGAAACGGGGAAGAAAGCGGTTTTGCCACAGCACCGTTTGCCGAGGAAGTGGTACTCCCGGGAACGACAGACACGAACCGGAAAGGATTCCGGCCCGCAAGGACGGACGAAACCACTTATCTCACACGGTTGCACGCTTATGTGGGCAAGGCTTGGTATAAGAAAGTGGTGGACATACCGGAAAGTTGGAAAAATAAAGTCGTGACACTGACTTTGGAACGTACGAAGCCTACTCGCGTGTGGGTGGACGGGAAGGAAGCCGGAAGCCGGGACGGCATTTCCGTGCGCCAAGTGTACGACCTCAGCCGTTTTCTCACGCCCGGTCGGCATGAAATCGCCGTCAGGGTGGACAATGGCGAGTCCGTGCCGCCGGAGTTGCTCGGGTCTTCCCATGCCTATACGGAATCCACACAAACGAATTGGAATGGCATTATCGGCGACATTTTCCTGGAAGCGAAAGAACCGTTGCATTTGGCCGGTGTGCAGGTTTATCCGGATGCGGAGAGAAAGTCGGTCCGACTGAAAGTGAGGCTGGCCTCGCCCGAAGACATCCGGAACCGTATGCAGTTGGAAGTGCGCGCTACGGCATGGAATACGAAGAAAGAGCATCGCGTCCGTCCGCTTGAGTTCGGTTTGGAGAAGGGGCAGGCGGAATACGACTTCGATTTCCCGTTGGGCGAAGAAGCTTTGTTGTGGAGCGAGTACGACCCTGCGCTGTACCGGTTGGAGGTCGAACTGCCCGGGTATGACCGGCTGTCCGTCGATTTCGGTTTGCGGGACTTCCGTGCGGAGGGAAAGCATTTTGCGATTAACGGTATGACCACTTTCCTGCGCGGAAAGCATGACGCCTGTGTGTTTCCTTTGACAGGACATACGGCCATGGATGTGGAGACGTGGCGGCATTATTTCCGGGTGGCCAAATCTTACGGCATCAACCACTATCGTTTTCATTCCTGGTGTCCGCCCGAAGCCTGCTTTGAAGCCGCCGACATCGAAGGAATATATTTGCAGGCCGAACTGCCGTTCTGGGGATGGATAGGGAAGGACAACACCCGTTTGATTTCGTATCTGCGCGAAGAGGGTTTGCGCATTCAGCAGGAATACGGCCATCATGCTTCTTTCGTCATGTTTGCGTTGGGCAACGAACTGTCCGGAGATTTTGAAGTCATGCAATCTTTGGTCGATACTTTCCGGCAGGCAGACCGTCGGCATTTGTATGCTTACGGTTCCAATAATTACTTGGGTTTCAAAGGGCAGCTTCCGGGTGAGGACTATTTGGTGACGTGCCGTATCGGAGGTGAAAAGCCGCAGAGCCTCGACACTCATGTCCGTGGCTCGTTTTCATTTGCCGATGCGTACGACGGAGGGTATCTCAACCATACCTATCCCAATACGGTGATGGACTTTTCCGGAGCCGTGGCGCGGGCGGACGTTCCGGTGGTGAGCCATGAGACGGGACAGTTTCAGGTGTATCCCGATTATCGCGAGATAGCCAAGTACACGGGTGTCTTGTACCCTTATAATATGGAGGTCTTCAGGGACAGGCTGGCCCGTGCCGGGATGTCGGAACAGGCGGAAGATTTCTTTCTCGCTTCCGGGCGGTGGGCAGCCGAACTTTACAAGGCCGACATCGAAATGGACTTACGCACGGAGGGACTGGCCGGCTTCCAGTTGTTGGATTTGCAGGATTATCCGGGGCAGGGTTCGGCTTATGTCGGTATCTTGGATGCTTTTATGGACAGTAAGGGACTGGTTTCGCCTGAGCGTTGGAGGGGATTCTGCAATGAAGTAGTTCCCTTGCTGCTGACGGAAAAATTCTGTTGGACGGAGGGGGAGACGTTGACAGCCCGGGTGAAGGTAGCCCATTATGCCGCACGTTCTTTGCAGGGAACCGAACTGGCATGGACGTTGAGGGACGAACAAGGGCACGTTGCCGGGAAGGGCGTGTGCCCCATAGTTTCTTCCGGACGGGGATTGCTGGAGGTCGGAGATATCCGGCAGCCGGTTCCTGTGACCGGCAAGGCGAGGAGGTTGAATCTGGAACTGGCCATAGAAGGTACGGACTATAAAAATACTTATCCGCTTTGGTTCTATCCCGAGAACCGGAGCACGGAAGAAAACCATCCGGGCATCATGGTGGCCAAACGGTTGGACGGCCACGTGCTTTCGGCATTGGAAAACGGCGGGAAGGTATTATGGTTTCCCGAACGGGACCGCTATGCCTCCCAAACGGTAGGCGGGTTGTTCCAGACCGACTATTGGAATTACAGGATGTTCGAGACCATCAGCCGCAACAACCGGAAACCGGTCTCTCCAGGGACGATGGGGCTGCTGACCGACCCCGGCCATCCGTTATTCCGTTCCTTTCCTACGGATTTTCATACGAATTGGCAATGGTTCCCTATTGTGAAGCAGAGTTATCCCTTGGTTCTGGATCATTTTCCGAAGGGCTACCGTCCCATCGTACAGGTTATCGACAATATCGAGCGGAACCATAAGTTGGGGCTGATATTCGAACTGGCGGTAGGGAAAGGGAAATTGCTGGTGTGCATGTCGGATCTTGAGGCGGTGGATGACAAGCCTGAAGTGCGTCAGTTGTATCGCAGCATGTTGGATTATATGGCATCCGGTGATTTCAATCCGAAGACCGCTGTAAGCAGCGGTGAATTGGTCCGGTTGCTCCGGATGCGGCCAGAGGAAACAAAGCGGAAAGAGTTGAGAAATATATCTTTTGAATAGGAAAAGGGGAAGGCGCATCCTTCCCCTTCATCGTATCCGTTTGCATTTTCCGCTGAGCTCCTTTATCTGTAGACGGATGATTTCCGTGCGGTGGAATGACTTTTCCGCATATTTTTCCCCGGCGGCCAGATGTTCCGGTGTGTATTTCTCCATCAGCAACCGGAGGGCGTGCATCCGTTCTTCCGGTGAAAGACCTGTCCGTGCCCGGCATGTCAAAACGATGGAGGAATAGTTTGTAGAGAATTGTTCGGGTACGACATGGGTATTCCCAATCACACAGAAAGACACCTCCGGATAGAGGGCGATGCAGTCGAGCTTGCGGCCTCGTGGGGCGCAGTGGATATAGATGTTTTCTTGCCCGTCCCAAACGAAATTGAGCGGGATGCCGTAGGCGCCTCCCGTGGGTGTTGTCATGGATAGTACGCCGTATTCGCCTTCGCGGAGCAGGGCGTATGCACGGTCTTCCTCCAAAAGGCGGTCCTGCCGCCTTACATTGTCGTTGTTGTATTTCATTTCCTTTTTATTGGCTTTTATACGGATAAACGTTGGTTTGCCCCGTTTTATTTTAGAGGGAAGGTCATTTTTCATTTTCAGTCTTCCTTTTCGAGGAAAAAGTCCGCTTTTCTTTCCGTTTTTGCAAGCGTAAGGAGCCGTGTGGGGATGTCGTTTCGGAGGATGCCGCAGAACTGAAAATCGTTTGGCTGAGAATGATTTTTCAATCGGCGCAGATTTTTTTGTGGGTCTGTTGTCCGGAACTTGGAGCTTGAAGGTGCGGAGAAAAGAAGAAAGCCTGTCCGTGCCGGTAACGAAAGGCACGGACAGGCTTTTATAAAGGATTTTTATCGGAAGTTACAAGGACTTGATATCTCCGAACGGGAAGTTGATACCGATACTGATGTTCATATTTGCATTATTCACCGGAATGAATTGCGGAGTTACCTTGAAGAACTGGTGGTTGCTGCCCAAGAAGAGGCTGAATCCTTTTCCGTGGTAGTTGGCTATCCATCCGAAAGACGAGCCGAAAGATGAAATGGCGTAGCTGATGGAGGCATCGAAGCACTTCACTGGAGCCACGTTGGCCGAGAAACGGCCTTCCGACCAAGAATACTGACCGTTGATACGGGTGGATTCCAAAAAGCCGAATTTCAGTTTGTCATAGAACGGGAAAGTATAGAGCGCACCGATGTTCAGTGTAGCTCCCAAAGCCTTAGTGTGCTTGTCCTTACCCTGTACTTTCATTTGAAATAAGTCTTCCAGATCGTCCGTCAGGTTATCTATCTGGTCTTCGATGGACATGCCCGGAGCGGCTTTGTCCGAATCGAACGGAATGTCATGGAAACCATCGAATTCCCACGGCTCCATAGCCATAGCCGATTGTACGGCATTCTTGTAGCTTATCCATCCTAAATCGAGCACAGCCATGGAAAGCTCCAAATCCTCGCGTAACTGGTAAGTCGCACCGAAGTCGAAAGCCATGCCGAAGCCTCCGATGGCATTGCCGGTTCCGATGTTGTCGAAATCGAGTTCTTCTTCCGTTTCCTGATGTATGTTACCGTAATCGTCCGTGACGTCTTTGGTCTTGAGTTTGGTCGGTATGTCTACAATACCGGCTGTGGAAAACTCACCATCGCCGGACACAAGCCATTTGTCGTCGGACATGACAAGCTTCATGTCGTTGATATGGAAGTCGGCATTGTAGATACCCAATAAGAATTTTACTTTGGCACCGACCGTCAACTTGTCCATAATCTTGCGTGAATGTCCTAGGGCGATTTCCGCATAGCTGTTGGAGTACATGCCCATGTCTTCCAGATTGTATTCCGAATGTCCGCCTTGCATACCCACTTTAGCAAATTCGAACAGGTCCTTAGGCAAGTTTGCGCGTGTACCGCTTTTTATGGAGAGGTCGAACGTATTGAAACCGCCCCACTTGTGGAACCCGAAAGAAATGATGTTCATATCTACGTCGAGGTTCAGACGGTTACGGTTTTTCAAGCCGTCCAGGAACTCACCGCTGCTGACGCTTCCGTTCAGGAATGTCGTGAGGTCACCGTTAGGCAGTTTGTACAGAAAGTTGGACACACCGATGTTGGACTGTAGGCCGATATTGAAATTGCCGAGTACAGGCATACCTACGTAGTTACGTTCACTGGCGAATGCCGGGTTCATCTGATGGCGGTAAGTGTATCCCTCAAGGAAATAGGCCGAACGCAAACTGTTCTGCGCCCACGTTGAAACAGCGGGAATGGAAGCTGCAAAGAGCAGGGCTGCTGCGATTTTATTTCTTCTTTTCATAATTTTATTCCGTTGTAAAAATGAGATATTAGTTCAAGTCTACCGTTACTCCGTCTTTGATGCGGATACGGATATTGGAGAGTTTCAGTGTCATGCCTTTGTTCAGCGTGGCATTTTGGTTGACACCTTCCATGTTGGCCGTGAAGTTGACAATCAGTCCGTCGAGGTCTTTCATGTCTCCGCTTTCGCATACGATTTCCAATTGAATAGGACTTTCGGTAGCCGTTCCGCCGTTTTCGCCTGTCAGTTTCAGACCCGGGGCAATCGTGTTCTTGACCGGATTAACCGTTACGTTGGGATATACGTTGCCGTTCCGGTCTATGGCTTGTGCGTTAAGCTCGAAGTTGAGTGGAATACCGTTCAAGGCATCCATTTCTACTATGGCTTTTTTGATGGTGATGTCTTCAAGGTCACCACCCCAATCGTTGATGGTATCTTTATATACGATGTTCAGTTCGTTTCCGAATTGCAACGGGGCATTCAGTTCGTAAATGGTGTTTACTTCATAATTGGCACCGTCGTTGCCGAGTATCACTTCCGTATCGTGTTGGAGAGCCTTGGCTTCTACGTCGGTAAGTTTGATTTCGTCCGGAATGTTACGTATCAGGTTGTACAAATTGTCACCCAATACGATATTCTTGGCACCTGCGGGAAGGTTATTCATTGCAATGCGTGAGAGATAGTATTCCGAAGTGGCATTTCCGGAGAGAGTGATAGTCTGGTCTGTATTTTCATTGATATTGGTACCGATTTGGAAACCTTCATTGAACACTCCGTCTTTGGTCCATGTCATTCGTGCTTTTAAGTTTACATCGGCCGGACTTCCGTTTTCGAGTTTCAACTTGATGTACGGGTTTTCCAAGTCCAGATTCACGTCGTCTTTCAAGAAATCAGGTATACCTTCCACGGTAATCGGGTCTACATTGATATCAATCTTCGGGTCTACGATTCCCGTTACGCTCTGCAACGTGATGTCGGGCACTTCCGTGTCGGTAATCAAGTTCACTTGAATATTTCCGGCCGGAACACCCGGGGTCGTAGCCGTACCGTTGGCTATGACATTCGTTTGCAATTTGAAATGTCCCGGTTGATATATTCCTTGGCCTTCAGGGAAATTCTGTATACGCTTGAAGTGTACGGGTATTTTTAGCGTTTCTCCTTTGCGTATCTCTTGGTCGTGCTTAAACTCAATGGTTTGCGCCTCTCCTGCCTTGATGCCATAGTTTTCCGAGTCGCCCAATTCAAAAACCAGTCCGTTGGGTTGGGTCTGGCCTTCCAAAGCCATTTCTATACTGAATCCCTTTTTCAAGGTAATGACATCTACGTTTTGGCTTGTCTGGCTGAAGCTGAGCGTCAGATTGGCCGTGAAATCCACATCTGCGGAGGTGAGCGAAACGATATCCGTGGTTACGTCGTCTTTCGAGAAAATGAAGTCCGTGGTCACATCGTTTACTTCTGCTTCCACTTCTTCACTTGTGGCTGCCGGCGTGTTGAAGTATAGTGTTGTTGTTGTCGGATTACTTGCCGGGGCGTTGATATTCACTGGGTCTATTTCCACATCGGTTTCTGTGGTATCGGCTTTGTTCAGAGCGTAATTACCTTGTGCATCGGTTTTTACTACGCTGTTGTCTTCCAAATCCATAATTTCTTCCAACGTGAATTCTTCCGTTCCGCTGCCCGGAATGCTGAGGTCTCCGCCTACGGTGATGGTCATGTCAATGTCCTTGGTGAGGTCATAACTGTCATCCACGCAGGATGCGAAGAAGAACGGAGATAAGGCGGTTGTCCATAATGACGCCTTGATGAGTCTTCGTTTGTTCATAATTAATAATGTTTTGAAGTTATTTCTGAATCTAAATAATACTAACGTATCTTCTTGACTAAATGTTTAGCTTAACCGGCGACAAAGATATTTAAAATAAATATAATAAAGCTATGAGCCTGTTTAAATTTTCCTGTTTGAAATAAAAAGAGTGCTTCTTCTTTCCTCGAAAATGATTATTTTTAGTTACCAATCTTCAAATAATTATGTATTCGACGGATTTAGAAGAAACACAGTGGCAAGTTATCAAGAAAATCTTGAACGTGCAAGAAAGGAAACGAAAATATGATTTGCGTGAAATATGGAATGCCATTTTCTATGTAGTCAAAACCGGTTGCCAATGGCGTATGCTTCCCTCAGACTTCGCTCCTTGGGAGTTGGTTTACTACTATTATCGCAAATGGTCTTCTTGGGGTGAATTTGATTTATTATTGAACAACTTACGAGAAAAAGTACGTGTGAAAATGGGTCAAAAAGCAGAAGCAAGTTTGGGTATCATGGATAGTCAAAGTGTACGTTGGGGTGATAATCGTTCTCTTAATGGCATTGACGGGAACAAAAAAGTAAAAGGCGTTAAACGTCATGTGGTGGTAGATAAAAATGGATTCCTGCTTGCAGTCATGGTGACGATTGCATGTGTGCATGACAGCAAGGCGGCTTATCTGTTGGCAAGGTGTCTGAGGGAACTCTCTTGCAACATCAAAGTCATATTGGCAGATTCCGGATATCGTGGAGAAATAGCTGAGAAGATTAAAAATGCTTTTGGATACATTCTTGAAGTTGTCGTCAGTGGTGATAAGCTAAAAGGCTTTAGACCAATAGGTAAAAGATGGATTGTGGAAAGAACCTTTTCATGGTTTGACAATTATAGAAGGCTATGCCGAAACTATGAGCTGACTTTCGATTCGGCAGAGGAAATGGTAAAACTGGCATCCATTAGGATGTTATTAAATAAAATTTAAACAGGCTCTATATTTCTTGAAATATTTTAGAGGAAAAACTATTTTTCACGGGAGTTTCTTTATTTTTTCTCTTCTCCTGTTTGCCAAATAGTAGTTATGTCGGTTGATATCCAACCGGCCGCGTCGTGACCCATTTTCTCGTATAGAAGAGTATATGCTGAGAATTTGGACCAGAATGGATATCCAACCGAATATAAGAGAATCGAAGAATATAACGAACAGGAAGGGTTGGCACTCTCGCCCGAGGAAATCGAATACCTGCATCAGGTGGAAGGCCAATTGGGGCGTAAGCTGACAGATTCGGAGGTGTTCGGTTTTGCGCAAATCAACTCCGAGCATTGCCGTCATAAGATTTTTGGCGGCACGTTCATCATCGACGGGAAGGAAATGGAGTCTTCTTTGTTTCAGATGATTAAGAAAACGACACAGGAGAATCCGCATAAAATCATTTCGGCTTACAAGGACAATGTGGCTTTTGCACAAGGACCGGTGGTGGAACAGTTTGCACCGAAAGACCATTCCACGTCCGACTATTTTATAATCAAAGATATCGAGTCAGTGATTTCCATTAAGGCGGAGACGCACAACTTTCCTACCACGGTGGAACCTTTCAACGGGGCTTCCACGGGAACGGGCGGTGAGATACGCGACCGTATGGGTGGAGGTGTCGGTTCATGGCCGATAGCCGGGACGGCGGTCTACATGACTTCTTATCCGCGTACGGATGAGGATCGTGATTGGGAGGACATCTTGCCGGTGCGCCAGTGGTTGTACCAGACTCCGGAACAGATTCTGATCAAGGCGTCGAACGGGGCTTCCGATTTCGGAAACAAGTTCGGGCAGCCGTTGATTACAGGCTCCGTACTGACTTTCGAGCATCAGGAGAATGGTGAACGTTACGGTTATGACAAGGTGATCATGCTGGCCGGAGGCGTGGGATACGGTACGAAGCGCGACTGCCTGAAAGGCACGCCGCAGAAAGGCAACAAGGTCGTAGTGGTAGGCGGCGATAACTACCGTATCGGTTTGGGCGGCGGTTCGGTCTCGTCGGTAGATACGGGACGTTATTCTTCCGGCATCGAACTGAATGCCGTGCAGCGTGCGAATCCCGAAATGCAGAAGCGTGCCAACAACTTGGTGCGTGCCCTCTGCGAAGAAGAAGTGAACCCCGTGGTTTCCATTCATGACCACGGTTCGGCCGGACATGTGAACTGTCTTTCCGAGTTGGTGGAAGAGTGCGGCGGATTGATAGATATGTCCAAATTGCCGATTGGCGACAAGACCCTGTCTTCTAAGGAAATCATAGCCAACGAATCGCAGGAACGCATGGGATTGCTGATTCAGGAAGAACCCATCGAACACGTACGTAAGGTAGCCGAACGTGAGCGTGCCCCGATGTACGTAGTCGGTGAAACGACCGGCGACGCGCACTTTGCTTTCCAACAGGCCGATGGCGTGCGTCCGTTCGATTTGGATGTGGCGCAGATGTTCGGCCACAGTCCTAAGACGTATATGCGCGACAATACGGTGGAGCGCAAGTATGAGGACGTGACGTATGATGAAACCAAGTTGAATGAATACGTGGCTCGTGTACTGCGTTTGGAGGCCGTGGCTTGTAAGGATTGGCTGACCAACAAAGTGGACCGTTCCGTGACGGGCAAAGTGGCACGTCAGCAATGCCAAGGTGAAATCCAGTTGCCGTTGAGCGACTGCGGTGTCGTGGCTTTGGATTACCGTGGCAAGGCCGGTATCGCTACCGCTATCGGGCATGCGCCGCAGGTCGGTTTGGCAGACCCGGCCGCAGGTTCCGTGCTTTCGGTGGCCGAATCGTTGACCAATATCGTATGGGCACCGTTGGCCGAGGGGTTGGACAGCGTGTCTCTCTCTGCCAACTGGATGTGGCCGTGCCGCTCTCAGGAAGGCGAAGATGCCCGTTTGTACCAAGGTGTACAGGCTTTGTCCGATTTCTGTTGTGCTTTGGAAATCAACGTGCCTACCGGAAAAGATTCCTTGTCCATGAGCCAACAGTATCCCGGCGGCGAGAAAATCATCTCTCCGGGTACGGTCATCGTGAGTGCCGGTGGTGAGGTAAGCGATGTGAAAAAGGTGGTTTCGCCGGTGATGGTCAATAAGGAAAAGAGCACGTTCTATCATATTGATTTCAGTTTCGATGACTTGCGTTTGGGTGGTTCGGCTTTTGCCCAATCTTTAAATAAGGTGGGTTCTGACGTGCCGATCTGCAAGAATCCTGAATATTTCCGTGATGCTTTCAATGCCGTGCAGACGTTGGTAAACAAAGGTTTGGTTTTGGCCGGTCATGACATTTCGGCCGGAGGTTTGATTACCACTTTGCTCGAAATGTGTTTCGCGAATATGGAAGGCGGTATGGAAATCTCTTTGGACAAATTCGGCCGCCATGACATCGTGAAGATTCTCTTGGCTGAGAATCCGGGTGTGGTGGTGCAAATTGCCGACAAACATAGGGCAGAGTTCAAGAAAATCATGGACGATGCCGGTGTGGGCTATCTCAAGTTGGGACATCCTACGGACGAACGCCTCATCCAAGTGACAAAGGACGGTGCGGAGTACCAGTTCGGCATAGATTATCTGCGTGACGTATGGTATAGCACTTCCTACTTGCTCGACCGGAAGCAGAGTATGAACGGACGCGCCAAGGCACGCTTCGAGAACTATAAGATGCAGCCGCTCGAAATGGTGTTTAATAAGGATTTCACGGGTAAGTTGTCGCAGTACGGGTTGACCCCCGACCGTCGTACCCCGTCGGGGCATCAAGGCCGCCATTATCCGTGAAAAGGGAACGAACGGTGAGCGCGAAATGGCTTATTCGCTCTATTTGGCGGGATTCGACGTGAAGGATGTCATGATGACTGACCTGATAAGCGGACGGGAGACGTTGGAAGATATCAATATGATTGTCTTCTGCGGTGGGTTCTCCAATTCGGATGTGTTGGGTTCTGCCAAAGGTTGGGCCGGTGCTTTCTTGTATAATCCGAAGGCCAAGGCGGCACTCGACAATTTCTATGCCCGTGAAGACACGTTGTCTTTGGGTATTTGCAACGGTTGCCAGTTGATGGTGGAACTGGATTTGATTAATCCGGAATTTACGAAGAAGGCGCACATGTTGCACAACGACTCTCATAAGTTTGAATCGGAGTTCGTAGGACTGACCATCCCGATGAACCGGAGTGTGATGTTCGGTTCGTTGAGTGGGAACAAGTTGGGCATCTGGGTGGCCCATGGCGAAGGCAAGTTCTCCTTGCCTTATCCGGAGGACAAATATAACGTGATAGCGAAGTACACCTACGACGAATACCCCGGAAATCCGAACGGGTCGGACTATAGTGTGGCCGGTATATGCAGTGCCGACGGGCGTCATTTGGCCATGATGCCCCACTTGGAGCGTGCCATCTTCCCGTGGCAGAACGCCTGGTATCCGGCAGACCGCCGTACGGATGAGATCACGCCTTGGATGGAAGCTTTTGTCAATGCCCGTAAGTGGGTGGAGGCTCATAAAAAATAATCATGTCCGGATAGCATGCAAGGGGGCTGTGTCTATGCAAGGGCACAGCCCCGTGTGCTGTCTGTACATTCTGTATAAGAGTTGAAATATGAATATTTATTGGAACAGTTTCCGTACGTTCTTCCGCATCGGTTTGTTTACCATAGGCGGAGGGTATGCCATGATACCCTTGATTGAAGCGGATGTGGTGGACAAAAACAAGTGGGTGGCCCGTGAAGACTTTCTGGACTTGATGGCCATAGCCCAAAGTTGTCCCGGGATTTTTGCGGTCAATATGAGCATTTTTATCGGCTATAAGCTGAAGGGCGTACCCGGTAGCGTGGTTTGTGCTTTGGGTACGATCTTGCCCTCTTTCCTGATTATTCTCGGCATAGCCTTGTTTTTCCAACAGTTTCGGGATAATGAGACCGTGCAGCGTATTTTCAAGGGTATTCGCCCGGCAGTGGTGGCACTGATAGCCGCTCCTACGTTTAAAATGGGGAAGAGTGCCAAAATCGGGATGACCAATGTGTGGATACCGGTGGTGAGTGCCTTGTTGATTTGGCTGTTGGGTGTTTCTCCTATATACATTATTATAATGGCCGGCTTGGGAGGTTACCTGTACGGGCGTTATATCAAACCGTCAGAAAGTAAATGATAAAGATATGTGGTGGTTATATGTAAAGCTTTTCTATAGTTTCTTCAAAATCGGCCTGTTCGGTTTTGGGGGAGGCTATGCCATGATTTCCCTGATTCAGGGAGAAGTGGTCAACCGTTATCATTGGTTGACGAGCGGGCAGTTTACGGATATCGTGGCTATCAGCCAGATGACGCCGGGACCGATTGGTATCAACTCGGCTACGTATGTAGGCTATACCAGCGTGGTCAATGCCGGTTACGGACATGGTTGGGCGGTATTGGGCAGTGTGACGGCTACTTTTGCCGTAGTGCTTCCGTCGTTTATCCTGATGTTGCTTATCAGCAGGTTCCTGATGAAGTTCAAGAACCATCCTGTGGTGGAACATGTGTTCCAAGGTTTGCGTCCGGCTGTGGTCGGATTGTTGGCGGCAGCGGCCTTGCTGTTGCTCACACCGGAAAACTTCAGTACACCGGACAATCCGTGGCAGTTCTATATCAGTATTTTTCTTTTTGCCTTTGCCTTTATCGGCAGCCTGGTGTATAAGATGAATCCCATAAAATTGATTTGCCTTTGCGGGCTGGCGGGATGGATTCTGTTTTAACCGTTAAATGGATATAAGTATGATGGAGACGGTATTTCCTTTTGCCTTGTGGTGTTTCACTTCGCTTTTCACGATCACGAGTCCTTTGAGTACGATGCCCGTATTCCTGACCATGACACAGTCTTTGGATGAAAAGGAGCGTCGTGCAGTAGCTATAAGATCCACTTTGGTGGCTTGCTGCGCTTTGTTACTGTTTGTACTGGCCGGTCAGTTCCTGTTCAAGTTTTTCGGTATATCTACCAATGGTTTCCGTATCGTAGGCGGTATTATCATATTCCGTATCGGATTCGATATGTTGCAGGCCAAGTACACACCGATGAATCTGAGGAAAGAAGAAATCAAAGAGTATGCCAACGATGTTTCCGTGGCTCCTTTGGGAATCCCTTTACTATGCGGGCCGGGTGCGATTGCCAATGCGATTGTCCTGATGCAGGAAGCCCATTCGTTTGAAATGAAAACAGCCTTGATTGTGGCTATCGTATTGGTGTATGTCGTTACGTTTTGCCTTTTGCGATGGGCAGGCCAGTTGGTGAAATTTATCGGCGAGACGGGCAACAACGTCATGATGCGGCTGATGGGTTTGATTCTGATGGTGATAGCAGTGGAATGTTTTGTCAGTGGGGCGCGTCCCATCCTGACGGAAATCCTGCATGGAAGTTAGAGGGCGTTTGAACTTCACCACCGGTTGTCTGTAAACCTTCTCCGACGGGATTTTGCGGATGTTATGAGGTCACGGAGCACGAAGCCGTTTACAGTAACAGGCGACGATAGCATTGCCATACGGGAAGTAAAAGAGGCGGAATGCCAACAAGCCATAGGACAAGCATATAGGAGTGAGGTTCGACTCAGAAGGAAAGCATAACTGTTTTAGAAAACGCAAAGCAAGAAGTAGAAAAAATGATAATGGAGTAGTTAGGTATGAAACGTATCAAAATATTCATAAGCAGTGTTCAACGTGAGTTTGCTGAAGAACGGGCAATGCTTTGCCATTATATCCGGACAGATGCATTGTTGGGGAAGTTCTTCGAGCCGTCCATTTTCGAGGAGGTTCCGGCAAATGAGTTCCCGACAAGCCATGTGTATCTGAGAGAGGTTGAAATGTGCGACATTTATCTGGGATTGTATGGCAATTTATATGGGTATGAAGACGAAGAAGGGATATCTCCGACAGAACGTGAATATGATTTGGCTGCAAGGTTACACAAAAGTCGGCTGATTTTCATAAAAAGCATAAACGAAGACAGACGTCATCCTAAAGAAACCGCTTTGATACGGAAGGTGGAGCGCGATATCATCCGTAAGACTTTTGTGGATATTGACGGATTGCGTACTTCGGTATACGCATCTCTTGTGCGATATTTGGAAGAAAAAGAATATATCCGGTGGAAACCTTTTGATGCTGCTTGCGATAACGGGGCAACACTGGATGATCTGGATGAGGATAAAATGAAGAACTTTATTCATATGGCACGTTTGAAAAGGAATTTCCCTTTATCTGTAGAAACGTCTCCTGTTGTTCTGCTTACTCATTTGGATTTGATTGACGAAAAGGGTAGAATCGCTAATGCAGCATTACTCCTGTTTGGAAAGAAACCCCAGAAATATTTCATAACATCCGAAGTTAAATGTGTACAGTTTTACGGAAATGTGGTAGAAAAACCGATGCCTGCTTACCAGATTTACAGAGGCGATGTCTTTGAGTTGGTGGATCAGGCAACAAGTTTCATCATGAGCCGTATAGACAACTGGACTGGGACTCGTGAGGAAGGAGAGTATGCAACAGTGCCGACACATCCGGAATTGCCGATTGATGCTGTGAAGGAAGCCATAGTTAATGCTGTATGCCACAGGGACTATACAAGCAATGCTAGCGTACAGGTCATGCTATTCCGCAATCGTCTGGAAATATGGAATCCGGGAACGTTGCCGTATGGACTGACAGTACAGAAACTTCAAGGGCCGCATAAATCTTTGCCGGCGAATCCGTTGCTTGCTGACCCGATGTATTGGAACGGTTATATTGAGAAAGTCGGAACCGGTACTGAGGACATCATTAGGAAGTGTCGCGAATATGGATTGAAAACTCCTGAATTCCATCAGGAAGAAGATTTCAGAGCTGTTATCTGGAGGACTGTTGAATCACAGAATGATCCAAAGGCGATCCAAGGCGTTCCAAAGGCGATCCAAAACGATCCAAAGGAAGTTGAAGAGCTGATAATATTGATAAAAGGTAATCCTTCCATTTCAAGGGCTGAGTTAGCCAAGCAACTTGGGTTGAGTGAACGGCAGGTTCGCAAGATAATAGATCATTTGAGGGTAGAAGAAAGGCTTGTCAGAAAAGGAGGTACGACCGGAGAATGGATTATTATCAAATAAAAAACGGCAAAGGAATGTGGCGAATCGGGCACAATTCTTTGCCGTTTTGGTAAACGGATAGGCGGGGGAGAAGGAACGTCTCCTATTTAAAGGCGTCGTATTTGATGATTTTATGTATGTCCTTTATATTGAACTCACCTTTGAGGAGTACGAGTATGCCATCTTCTTCCGGGTCTTCCGTAGAACGGATGACGACTACGATTTGGTGAATGACTTCCTTGTCTTTTTTGAAAAACACCCGGATGTGTTCGTCGTCCTCCTTTACTTCTACCATTTTGGAATAGTCCTTAAAGTCCAACATTTCCAAATCAGCGAGGTAACGTTTGAGAAGGGTGGAATCGTTTTGCAGTTTCTCGGGTGTGAGTACTTTTATGCTTTTCACATTAATGCCTGCTTTGTGGAGTTTCTTTTTCACCAAGGGCATGAGGATGCCCGGCATACGTACGGAAGCTTGGTCGTATTGGCTGACGAATGCGTCTATGCCGGTGGTCTGCCTGCTGCACGACATGGCGCAAAGGCAGGCAAGGATAAGGATGAAATACTTCATGGTATTTGTTTTTTAGAGTTTTTTTAATAGCTTTTCCAAATCTTCTTTCCGCATGTCTCCTGTAATCCAAATCAACTGCGTGTCTTCTTTGCTTTGGACGGTTATAAGAAATGCGCTTGGGCAGTCAGAGGATTTTTCTTTTTTCAAGATACAGACTTTTTCATCGGAGTCTACCGTTTTGATGAGTTGCTTGTACTTTTCGTCCTTGATACATTGCTGCAAGTCCTTGTCTATGGATTGGAGAAACTGGCGGTTGTCTATATCCAGGATGTTGATTTCCTTAATGGATATGTTCGACATATCAGGCAATAATGTCTTGATGATTTCGCCGTTTATGTTGACGTAAGTCACTCCTTGCTTTTCGGCATAACGGTCGAACAGCGTTTGTTGGGCTGCGGCCGGCATGATGTATGCCAGTCCGGCCAATAGTACTATAAGTCGTCTTTTCATAAGGCCATGTCTTTAAGTTCGTGAATATTCTTATGGATGTCTCTTTTGATATATTTTAGTCTTTCGTGAGTGCGCAGGACACTTTGTTCGCTCGTTTCGATACATTTGAGCGTACTTCCCAATGCTTTTTTGGCAATGAGGGTTTCTTGGGGCGTGAGTCCGTTATGCTGTTGCGGGGCATGTGTGACGCCCACGTAGCAAAGCAAGGCGGCTGCCACCGCAGCGGCCCCCCAAAAAAGAGAGAGCCTTTTACGGGAGGGTACGGCCGGTTGCCGGTCTATCCAAGCTTCCAGACGTTGTTCCATTCCGTTAGGTGGGAGGGCTTGACTTTCTTCAGCCAAGATACGGAAAAGGGTAGCGTCGGCATGGTTCTCTTCCGTATGAGAAAGGAGGTGGGTCCGGAGCAGGTTCTCTTCTTCCAAAGTGGTTTTTCCTTCGTAATACCGCTTCAGGAGTTCCTGGTAATCAACTGTATTTTTTCTGTTCATGGTGGTCCATTGTTTTTATATATAGTTCTCGTAGTTTTCGACGGGCGCGGGAGAGTATCATCCAGATGTGGGCTTCTTTCAACTGTACGACGGACGCAATCTCTTCAAAACTGTATCCGCCGATGTCCCTCATGACAACGACGGTGTGTTGAGGCTCCTCCAGACTATCGATATATCGGTGCAGCAATGCGGCTTCTTCCGAGTGGATGGTCTCTGTGTAAGGAGTGGATGCTGCGGCCATGGTACGTTCTGTTTTTCCGTAGTTTTCGTATGAGAGATGTCGTTTCCGTATGGTGTCGAGACATAGGTTCTTGACGCTTGTTACGGCGTATGCCCGGGCATCGAGGATTCCGTCCAGTATATCCCGTTGCTTCCATAGTTTCATATAGGCTTCCTGTACCATGTCTTCAGCGTCTTCCGGATTTCCTAATATCCGGTAGGCCGTGCGATACATGGAGGCAGACAACGGTAAATAGGTCTGTTTGAAGGTTTCTTTGTTCATGCGTGGGCTATGTTTTTATAAAGAATCCTGAAAGATGAAAGGTATTTTCCGGAAAAGTATGGAGGAGGGAAAGGCATGGGGAGTATCGAGTTCGACGGCTATCCGGTTTCTTTGAGGATGGATAACACGGGGAAGCGCAGAAATGTGCACTAATGTGCGGAAATGTGCACAAACGAGCGGAAACGTGCACAAATGAGCAGCTTCCGCCGTACGTCTCCCTAACTTTGCCGTAAAAACCGAAGCACATGGAACTGAAACAAATCGTAAGGAGGGCGGTACGTCGATGGGCGGAGAAAATCGCGAGTAAGCGAGCGCAGAGGCAAGCTCGCTTGGCTCTGCCGAGCGGGAGCGATTTATCAAAAAGGAAAGCCGGACGTTTGGAAGTTGCCGGAAGCATGGCCGGTCATATCGGAGAAACAACAGTCGCCGAATCGCGACCGGAAGCCTCCATAAGTTTGCCCTCTCGGAAGGTAGAAGCCCACGACGCGAAAGACAACGCACCTGCCCACCTCGACCGTCCAGTTGGCCGCTTTCGTGGAAGAGCGTTACGACCTGCGCCACAACCTGCTGACGGGGCAGGCGGAATTCCGCCCCAAGGGACAGGATGCGGCCGCCTTCCTCCCCCTCACGGCACGCGACCTCAACTCCCTCTGCCTCGCCGCCCATGAGGCGGGCATCCCCTGTTGGGACCGAGATGTGTCGCGCTTCGTGGCCTCCGACCGCCTGCCCGACTATCATCCCTTCCGCGATTATTTCGACCGCCTGCCGCCGTGGGACGGAGAAGACCGTCTCGACGCACTGGCACGGCGCGTGTCGGACAGTGCGCTGTGGGTGAGCGGATTCCACCGGTGGATGCTGGCCGTGGCCGCGCAATGGATGGGGGGTGGGAACGGCCATGCCAACAGTATGGCCCCGGTATTGGTGAGCGGGCGGCAAGGATTGGGAAAGTCCACATTCTGCCGCAACCTCCTGCCACCCGAACTGTCCGCCTATTACACCGACAGCGTGGACGTGACGAACACCGCCCGTATGGAACAGCTTTTGGTGGAAATGGGACTCATCAACCTAGACGAGTTCGACCGCATCCCCGTCCGCCGCCATCCGGCCTTGAAGAACGTGATGCAGCTCACCGACCTGCACGTGCGCAAGGCTTACCGGCGCGACACGCTACGTCTGCCGCGCATCGCCTCCTTCATCGCCACGTCCAACAGCCATGAACTGCTCTCCGACCCTTCGGGCAGCCGCCGTTTCCTCTGCGTAGAGGTGGAGCGACCCATCGACAGCACGGACATCGAACATGCCCAAATCTACGCCCAACTAAAAGCCATGCTCCTCGGCGACGAGCGTTACTGGTTCACGGCGGGGGAAGAAGCGGAAATCCAACATGCCAACGTGGCCTTCTACCGTACTTGTCCGGCGGAAGAGGCTTTTGCCCGCCACTTCCGTGCCGCCCGTCCGGACGAAGAGGCCCTGTCCGTTTCCCTTCCCGAGCTCATCGCCCTGTTGCGCAAGCGTCAGCCGGGCACGCTCACGGGCATCGGCATGCAGGAGTCCAGCCGCGCCCTCGTGGCCGCAGGCGTGGAACGAGGCACACGGAAAAGGGCAACCGTTACCGGATCGTGCCGTTGGAGATATGAGCCAACCCACACAAGAAGAGACCGTAACTATGTAGTCGGAAACTGCACAATGTGTTCAAGAAAGAACCGGACAAATGCTTTAATAATGGGGCGTATGTGCAGTTAGTTATCTTTGCTACACATACGCCTGAAATAACATTCGCAGTTCTATCCTAAAATTATCTTAGTCGTATTTGGTCAATGACCACTCCTTCGTCCAATGCCGTAATCTTGATGCGTCCTTTTCTGCTGCCGGAGGGGAAGCGGGCGGTTTTGACGGCTTGTGCCCGCAGAATGTTGACTTTCCACTCTTCGCTGTATTCTGCGGTTTCGCAGTCGAACACCTGTGGCTCACGGTCATCCGTGGAGACGGCGAAACGCAGTTTTCCGCCTTCTACGGCATGGGTCGGTACGAGGCATACCTCTACGGTCAGGCTGTCTTTCCGGAAGTTTCGGTATTCGTATTCCACTGTTCCATGCAGTGCGCTTGACCTTGTCGAATACGATCAGTCCGCGAGGGGCAGTGCTGATGATGTGGTTCCATTTGCCGTCGAGCAGGGAGTTGAACCGCCGGGTCAGGGAAACGATGCTGTCGTATGCCGCGTCGGACTTCTTCCATAAAGAAGCGCTGTCGGACGGGGTGTGGCGGGCAAACTGTGCATAGAGCATCTTTTTGTTCATTTCGTTCGAGGCTTGTACGGGATACTGGATCATTTCGAAATAAGCATCTTTGCGGTTGGACGGAACGGTTGCATACAATTTTTCCACCCGGTCTGATAGTTTTTTGAATTGTTCGAGGCGTTCGTTGATTTCCTCCGTGGACCATGGCAGGTCGGCGATTTGTTCGTGCCGCTTGTCGTATGTCCGCGTATTGCCCATGAATTCCGGTTTGCGGATGTGGGAGAGCAAGTAGAAATCTTTCATGAGGGGTAAGAGTTCCTTTCCCGTTTTCTTTCCGAACGTTTGGTTCAGCCAGTTGCCCAGATGGGAGAACACAACTCCGCTTCCGCTCTTACACCCGGAAAGGTTGATGTCCCAAGCCATATCGAGGAAGAACTCGGTCAGGTATTCGGACGGCTTGATGTCTCCGACGTTGAGCACCCATATCTTACGCATATTCCGGTCATAAGCCAATTTCATCTGTTGATACATCAATGAGGGCTGTACGATACCGAGCCAAAGGAAGTCGTGAGGCTCACCCCAGTATGAAGTGTGATAATACACTCCGTTTCCACCCGTGCGTTTTCTTTCTTTCTCATCGGGAAAGTGACGAATGTAGCCGAAGTTGTCGTCCGGCCATACCAAGGTGATGTGGTCAGGCACTTCCAATCCGGCCCGGTACACGTCCAATACTTCTTTGTAGGGGACGAACTGTTGCGGAATCTTTTTACTGTCCGGATGAATGTACTGTCGGAGCAGGCTGTCTTGTACTTGCAACACTGCATTCAGGGCATCTTTGTATTCATGGGTATTCTTTACACCAATCATCCTTCCGTCATGTTTGCCCCGCATGCCCATCGTGAAGATATTATCCGAATGTCCCAGTTCTTTGAGTCGGTCTGTCCAGTAATCTACTACGGCCTGGCGGTTCTTGAGAAAATTGTAGTCGCCTTTTCCGGCTAAGTCCCATTCCGTAGCCGAGTTACGCATCATGGGTTCGCAGTGAGATGTGCTGACCACTATGCCATAGCGTTCCGCCATTTTTCGATTGCCTTCTACGAAATAGAAAGGCATGGTCACTTCGTGCATGGCAGGCCAAATGGTGTTGGCACGTAGCCGAAGAAGCAATTCGAAGACTTTGGCGTATGTTTTCGTGCCGACTTGTCCTTTGAAACGTCCTTTGACCGGATATTGGGTTTGAGCCTCCGGTTCGAAGTTCTTTGTAGACCACGGTGTCAGTCCCCAGTCTTCGTCGTTGAGGAAGATACCTCGGAACTGCACGGAAGGGGCTTGTTGACCCTCTTTGATTTCGGAGACAAGGAAACGGTCGCGCTTGTCGGGAGTCACGTCCGCCCACCATTCCCACGGCGAAACGCCTATCATGCGTGAAATTTCCAAAAGGCCGTAGGCCAACCCTCGAGCATCGCTTCCGGTGACGAGAACTTGCTTTTTGCCTAACTTGCGAATTTGGAATGCTTCCCATTGCCCCATGATGGGAGGGAGGTCTACTTCATTTCTTTTCAGGTAAGCCTGCATTTCCGGATTGTCGACCGTTCCGGCCACGATTTCTATGTCATGTCCCGGAGCAGAGGCGGGAACCAGTCGGGCATCGAATACGTTCTTCACGTCCTTTTGCAGGATTTCCAATGCGGTGTGTACTACTTCTTTCTCTTCTTTGCCTACGAAAATTTCCGTCTGGCAATCCTTTTCAAACAGCACTTGTGCAGAAACCGGTGCACACATTAGCATATATATGCTCAGTAACCAGAAGATATTTTTCTTGTGCATGGTCGTTTTTTGTTTTTATTTTATTGTTCTTTTTGTAGGTATAGGTTTTTCAAAAGTACGATTTTAACCGGTATTTGCCAAGTCTGGCGTGGTATTTCTTCTTTTTTTGTGTACCTTTGCACATTATATTATTAAAACAGATTGTCATGACCCCTATATTTATAGCCGGTCCGTGTGTGATTGAATCCGCTGATTTGTTGGACGAGGTGGCGTGCGAGCTGGTTCGGATAAAGCAGAAATTTAATATAGAGATTTACTTTAAGGCTTCTTTTGATAAAGCCAACCGCACTTCGGTGCATTCTTATCGGGGCCCCGGATTGGAGAAGGGTTTGCAGATGTTGGGCGAAGTGCGTGAGAAGCACGGCCTTAAACTTCTGACGGACATTCATGAAAGTTTTCAGGCCGCTCCGGTGGGCGAAGTGGTGGATGTCCTACAGATACCGGCCTTTTTGTGTCGTCAGACCGATTTGTTGGTGGCGGCAGCCCGTACCGGTAAGATTGTCAACATCAAGAAAGCCCAGTTCCTGTCGGGACTTGACATGAAATACCCCGTGGAAAAAGCGCAGGAGAGCGGAGCAAGGGAGATTTGGCTGACCGAGCGCGGCAATATTTACGGTTACAATAACCTGGTGGTGGATTTCCGTAATATTCCGGATATGAAAGCCTTTGTGCCCCGTGTGGTCATGGACTGTACGCACTCCGTACAACGTCCCGGCGCGGCAGGCGGAAAGACTGGCGGAAACCGTGAGTTCGTGCCGGCCATGGCCTTGGCGGCGAAAGCGTTCGGTGCGAACGGATATTTCTTCGAGACGCATCCCGATCCGGAGAAAGCCATGAGCGACGGCCCGAATATGTTGTATCTGAAAGATTTGGAAACCGTAATTGCATCATTGCTATGAGCCGAGTGAAAGATATTGCCGTCAAGTGCTTCCGCGACGAAGCCCAGGCCATTTTGGATTTGATACCTCAGTTGGATGAACATTTCGATGCAGCGGTGGATTTGATGCTCCGTTGTACCGGAAAGGTAATTATAACAGGAGTGGGCAAGAGCGGGCATATCGGTGCCAAGATGGCCGCTACGTTGTCAAGTACGGGAACACCGGCTTTTTTCATCAATCCGTTGGATGTCTTCCATGGCGATTTGGGGGTGATGACGCCCGATGATGTCGTCATAGCTATTTCCAACTCCGGCCAGACCGACGAACTCCTTCGTTTCATTCCTTATTTATTGGAACATCATATTCCTTTGATTGGTATTTCCGGAAATCCCGATTCTTTGTTGGCCAAGTATTCCACGTGTCATTTGGTGGTCAAGGTCAGCCACGAGGCTTGTCCTTTGAATTTGGCACCGACGTCTTCCACTACGGCTACTTTGGCCATGGGTGATGCTTTGGCCTGTGCGCTCATCGAGATGCGTCATTTTCAGGCTAAGGATTTTGCACAGTTCCATCCCGGCGGGACGTTGGGCAAGCGTCTCTTGACCACGGCGCATGACGTGATGCGCAGCAACGACTTGCCGGTCATACCTCCCGGAATGAAGTTGGGCGAGGCCATTATCCATGTGAGCAAGGGAAAGTTGGGATTATGTGTGGCGCAAGTGGATGGTAAGGTTGTCGGATTGATAACGGACGGCGATGTGCGGCGTGCTATGGAAAGTTTGCAGGATAAGTTCTTTAACGTCCCGGTGGAGCAGGTGATGACGCGTACGCCAAAATGCGTGTCGCCGGATACCAAGATTGCCAAGATTCAAGATATTATGCACAATAACAAGATACATACGGTTTTGGTTGTGGATGAAGACCGCCATTTGTTGGGTGTGGTAGACCACTTCAGTTGTATGTTCTGACGGGCGGGTAACGGTATGAATTTCATAAAAAAAGGATAGAATGCCTCGGCTCGGTTCGAGGCGAGGAAGCGATTATGAGTAAGTGGCGTGTCATATTCTGTGGCGTTTTGCTGTCGATAGGGCTTGTGTCTATGGCACAGGCAAGCCTGAGCGATTCTCTTACGGTAGAGGATTTAAAGGAAAACGGTGTGTTGTTTACGCCCCACAACCGCGTGACGTTGTTACCGAGCGGCGCGGAAAAGTTTGAAGACATGTTCAAAGCCATAGAGCAGGCTCGTCATTATATCTATCTGGAATATTTCAATTTCCGTAGTGATTCTATCGGAAAAGCGTTGTTTACCTTATTGGATAAAAAAGTACGCGAAGGGGTTAAGGTCAGGGTGATTTACGATGATTTTGGTAATGTCAGCAACGACCGTCCCTTGCGGAAAAGACATCTAAGGCAATTAAAGAGCCGTCATTTTGAAGTAGTCGTATTCGATCCCATCGTGTTTCCTTGGGTGAACCATGCCTTACATCGTGACCATCGCAAAATTGTGGTTATCGACGATAAGGTGGTGTACACCGGAGGAATGAATGTGGCCGACTATTATATCCATGGCCGTCCGGAGTTCGGTAAATGGAGGGATATGCACATGCGTCTGGAAGGTGATTGTGTACCTCTTTACCGACGTATATTCTGTGAGATGTGGGAGCGTTGTACCGGCGACAAGATAGACAGTTTGGAATACCAGACGGACAGTCTGGCCTTCCAGACCGACTTCCGGGGATTGAAAGAGACGGCCTGTGCGGATTCTTCCGGCGTTCTTTTGGGTGTGGCTAATCGTGAGCCGAAGAGGAGTCCGGCCATTATCCGCAGGAGTTATATAGACGCAATCGACAATGCGCAAAAACGGATACAGATTGTAAACCCCTATTTTACTTTGGTGCCCAGTGTGAAGAAGGCCTTATATCGTGCGTTGAAGCGCGGAGTGAAGCTTGAGGTCATGTTGTCTACCAAATGTGACGTTCCCGTCATGCCCGATGTGGCGGCCTACCATGCCAAAAGGTTGATGAAGCGAGGAGCCGACATTTATTATTATGAAGACGGGTTCCATCACTCGAAAGTCATGATGGTAGACAGTACGTTTTGTACGGTGGGGTCGGCTAATCTGAATAGCAGGAGCTTGAAGTTCGACTATGAAGTGAACGCTTTTATCGTCGATTCCTGTACGACTCGCGAATTACAGTCTATTTTCGAGGCAGACAAATACCATTCTACGTTACTCACTCCGGAGAATTGGAAAAAGCGACGCTCTTTCGGACGCCGCTTTATGGGATGGTTCTACCATCTTCTCATTCCCCTGATTTGATTTTTACATTCAGCTTTCCGGTTCCGGTTGGAGAATGTCCCGCATCAGGCTGATGTCCAAATCGTTCAATCCGTGTAGGAGCAATTCTTTCCGGTCTTCGTCAAAGGGGGATAGCAAAGGCTGTGTCGCATCCTTCCTTTTGCTTCGGTAGAGTTGGAGGTAGTTCCGGTAATGGGCGATGGCTTCCGTCGTTTGTTTCAGGCACCATGCCGTATGTCCGGCATTGAGATAGTCTTCCCACGTCACCTTATCCTGTTGCAGTATTTTCCGGTAGTACTTGTCTGCCTGTTCCAGACGTCCCATCTTGAAGTTGCACCAGGCGATGGCTCTCCACGACGGTACCACTCTTTCCCCTTTGTATTCCAATTCATAAAAACGTTGGGCGGCCTCTTCGTAGCGTTCGAGCTGCATCAGGCACAATCCGATTTCCGAAATCAGGCGGGTGTCGCCCGGGTTCATCTCCTCCAAGCTCTTCAGGCAGTCGAGTTCCTGTTCATAGCGTCCCAAGGCGGAATAACACAGATACATTTGTTTCAGAATCCATTCATTGTCCGGACTCAACAGGTCGGCTTGTTGATAATAGTATATGGCCTTGCTCGGCCGGTCGGTATGCTGATAGCAAAAGGCCACTTTTTGTAGCGTTTCGGCATCTGCCGTTTCGTGTTTGAGTGCCTCTTCCATGTAGGCAATGGCATCCTGGTAATATTCCCTTTTCATAAGGAATGAGGCCATCTCGCGCAAGTAAGCCGGCGTTTTCAACATGCTTTCCAATACCGTATAACGGGTGAACAACTGGTCTCTTTTGAACGGGTCGTCGAACTGTGCCTTACGCGGATGAAGTTTAAAGAAACGGTACAAATCCTGCAAATAGCTACGGTAAACGGAACCGATGTTCATGCTTTCCTTGGCTACATCCCGGAGACCTTCTTCGTTGCCTTCTATCTGTGAGCCGATTTGGGAAATCATCATATCCCGTTGCGAAGGGGCTATTTGGTTGAGCATCATGCAAAGCGAATATTTGTCCGATTCGCAGAAGTTACCGGCTTCCATAAGCATCTGTATCGGATTGTGCCGTACACCCGGAGGGAAGATGCTTTTCACTTCCGGCCGCCGTTTGTTGAATGGTGTGAACCAGTGTGCGACGGATTGGAAGAACGAGAAGCCTTTGAGCGCGGAGAAGGTTCCCAAGTTGATGTCTATCCCTTCCTTGCCCATGGCAATGATTTCTTTCATGTTGTCGGCCAACTGTTTGTTGCCCCGCATCTTTTCCCATTCCGCATTCGGTTCTCCACGCAAGGCCTTCGCCAAATCTTCCTCCATTTGCTCGAATCCCATTTTATTGCGTTGGTAGTTCCGGCTTCTGAGTAAATCGGGAAAGATTTCATTTTGCAATTTCCTTTCGGCCTTAGCCGTTTCCAGACTGAGTAGGAATTGCTGTTGCAGGAGGATGAGTTCCCCTTTGAGGTGTTCGTCCTGTGCCAGCAATGATAGTCCGTCCGAGAGGTCGGGATAGTAGACAAAGCGCTTTTCGTATTGCATGTAGGTCCACACGGCGGCCGTCATGGCCCGTGCGCGGACTTTTGTATGTTCCGTCCGGCAGAAATGAAGCAAGAGGCGGTATTTTTGCGGATCGAAATATCGTTGTATGTTCAGCATGACGGCACTGACGAGCAAGGCTTGTTCGTCGGTTTCCTGCTTCTCTATGAAATTTTTCAGTTTCTCCGCGTCGGCTGCATGGAAAAGAGGAGCGGTCCAGATATACTCGAACAGCCTGTCGTATGCGTTGTAGAAACTGTTCTCCTCAGCTTCTCCCGTAGAGGTCTTCCCGCGCTCCTCTGACAATTTTTCCCGTAATAAATCGGCCGTTTCGAGCCATTGGTCGAAAGAGGCCGTCTGGTCGGCATCACAGCGATTGTACGTTTCCGCGTACAGGTCGTTTTCGTAACGGACGTGGTAGAGCCGTGCGGACTTGTCGAGCAACGTGAACGCTCGGTGGGTCAGGTTGCGGTGGACAAGGGCCTGTTGAGGGTCCGTGCCTCCCTGTGATATGAAGGTGAGCATCATGCCATAGTCCTGTTGTACGGATTCCAGTTCACGGTTCAGTTCCGGATTCTCGGTATTGAACAAAATCCCCCGGATACAGTTCAGGGCGTCGTGCATGCGGCGTGAGGTGAGTGCCTCTACGGCATCTTGATAAAGAAGTTCAAAGCTTTTCTATCCATAAGTTTAAGGAATGAATGGTGTGTGGATGAGCGTGTCGCCCGTATATTCAGGCGTAATCAAATGTCGGTAAGTCAAAAAACGGAGAGCTGTGGCCACGTTGCCTTTTTCCGCCTTTTGGGCTTGGGGATAAGCCGGTATTTTCAGAGTATCTATCGTTTCCGGTTCTACAGGGTAGCCGAGCAGGATGTTCCGTATGCTGTCCGTTTGTTCCTTGCGGTTAATTTGTTCCACGGCTTTGTTGTAGCCTTGCAGCAGCAAGCGCATTTGTTCCGATTTCCTTTTGTCGGTCACAACGTCGGACGATACCATGAAAGCCATGAGCCGCATGTGTGGCTTCCGGCTGTCGTAGATGCTCCTATGGCCTTTCAGCTTGGCTTGTGTGATATACGGTTCGGGAAGGAAAGCCGCATCTATCGTGGCATTGTTCAGCATGTCGTACCGGAGCCGGATGTCGTTGATTTGGGGATGGTAGACCGTGGACGGTTCCAGACGTGCCTGCCCGACGACCGTATCTAACAACAGGTCCGTCACCGAGTGGCGGGCCATGGCCACCATCCGTTCCTTTAGATGCTTGGTCTGTCGTATGCGTCTGCTTTTGGCTGTCAACAATTCATGATGTCCGTCCGCCTGCATGAATACGTACAGGCCGGTGCCTTTGCTTTGCATCCATGCCGCACGAATCAGATCCGTGTAGGACACGTCCACGTGTCTGCGGGCGAAAGCCGTATCACAGTCCATTTGGGCATTGAAAGTTTGCAGGCGGATGTCCAGGCCTAATTCTTTGAACAGTCCGCACCGCTGGGCATAGTAGAACGGCAGGCAGTCCAAGGTCGGCATCAAGGCCACCTTAAGGGCTAAGGAATCTTGACGCGTTTTCCCAGTCTGCGAGGTAGCCGTATCGTTCTGTCCGGAATGGCATCCGCACACGATACCTAACAAGAGGAGTAGGGGAATTAACTTCTTCATGGAGTTTTGGAATGAAGAAGGGCAACCCGTATGCACAAGTCGCCCTTCGTAGTTCAGAATGTCCGCCGGGACGGATTAACCTTTGATGGCTGCGATACCCGGAAGGATCTTGCCTTCGATGGCTTCGAGCAGAGCACCGCCGCCCGTAGAAATGTAAGAAACCTGGTCGGCCATGCCGAACTTGTTGATACATGCTACGGAATCACCACCACCGATGAGTGAGAATGCACCGTTTTTGGTAGCTTCGGCAATAGCTTCGGCAATGGCGCGCGAACCGGCTGTGAAGTTGTCGAATTCGAATACGCCGGCAGGACCGTTCCACAGAATCGTCTTGGCTCCCTTGATGGCTTCGGCAAAAGCTTTCTGAGTAGCCGGACCTGCGTCCAGACCTTCCCAGCCTTCGGGAATGTCGTTAGCCGGAACCACTTGTGTGTGTGCGTCATTGGCAAAAGCGTCGGCAGCCACGCAGTCCGTACCCAATACGAGGTTTACGCCTTTGGCCTTCGCCTTTTCGATGATATCGAGAGCCAACTGCAATTTGTCGTCTTCGCAGATAGAGTTACCGATCTTGCCGCCCTGGGCTTTGGCAAAAGTATAAGTCATACCGCCGCACAGAATCAGGTTGTCCACCTTGTCCATGAGGTTTTCAATGATACCGATTTTGGTAGAAACCTTAGAACCACCCATGATGGCAGTGAAGGGGCGCTTGATGTTGTTCAATACGTTGTCAACAGCGTTCACTTCTTTCTCCATCAGATAGCCCAGCATCTTGTTGTCGGCGTCGAAATAGTCGGCGATGACAGCCGTAGAGGCATGTTTGCGGTGAGCCGTTCCGAACGCGTCGTTTACGTAGCAGTCTGCGTATGAAGCCAATGTCTTGGCAAACTCTTTCTGAGAAGCCTTCATGGCCTTTTTGGCATCTTCGTAAGCAGGGTCTTCCTTGTCGATGCCTACAGGTTTGCCTTCTTCTTCAGGATAGAAGCGGAGGTTTTCCAACAACAGCACTTCGCCCGGTTTCAATGCTGCGGCAGCGTCAGCGGCCTTGGCGCAATCGGGAGCGAATTTTACGGCTACGCCCAATTTCTCTGAAACGGCGTCTACAATCTGGCTCAAAGAAAACTTCGGGTTCACTTTGCCTTTCGGCTTGCCCATGTGGCTCATGATGATGAGCGCACCGCCGTCGGTGAGGATTTTCTTCAGCGTAGGCAATGCTCCGCGAATACGGGTATCGTCTGTAATCTTACCGTTCTCATCCAAGGGGACATTGAAGTCCACACGTACGATTGCCTTCTTGCCGGCAAACTTGTAATTGTCAATAGTCATAATTTTAAATCTTTATTTAAAGGTTTTCTGTCGTTTCCTTCTTAATATAATGCTTTTACAGCACTGCAAAATTATACTTTTCCGTCCATATTTGCAAGAAAGCCGACCCTTTATTTGCGGAGGACGGGCTACGTTTTCACGCAGTGTTTCCGCCCGTCGTGCCACGGGTCGTTCACGATTGGGTGGAAGGGCGTGCCGCTCCGTGGGTACGCAGGTAATGTCGGCATATCATTTTCAGTCCGCAGGCCTCGCATTTGGGCGTACGTGCCGTGCAGGTATAGCGTCCGTGCAGGATGAGCCAGTGGTGGGCTTTGGGGATAATGGGATCGGGGAAATAGCGTACCAGTTGCTTTTCCACGCTGTAAGGCGTGGTACAAGTGTCCGGGACGAGTCCGATGCGGTGGCTCACGCGGAACACATGAGTGTCTACGGCCATGGCGGCTTTTTCAAACACGACGGCTTGGATGACGTTGGCCGTCTTACGTCCTACGCCGGGCAGCTTGACCAACTCATCCAAATCGGAAGGAACCTCGCTGTGGTAGTTTTCCACCAGCATGCGCGCCATCCCTACCAGATGCTTGGCTTTGTTGTTGGGATAACTCACGCTACGGATATATTCATAAATGGTTTCCGGCGTGGCGGCGGCCATGGCTTCCGGAGTGGGGTAGTCGCGGAAGAGCGGAGGGGTAATCATGTTGACCCGTTTGTCCGTACATTGGGCGGAAAGTATGACTGCTACCAACAGTTGGAACGGGTCGTGGTAGTGCAGTTCGGTTTCAGCCACGGGGATTGCTTGTTCAAAATAAGCAATGACGCGGTCATAGAGTTCTTGCTTTTTCATTTTCTCTTGCTGTTTACAGGCAAAGACAGGACAAACCGAATGCCGTGAAGCTGGCTTCAGATTGCCGAGATACAGCCTATTTCGTGCAAAAGTAAGGAAAATATGCGAGGCTTGCTACTTTGCGGAACGGAAAAAACTGCATGATAGTCTAATTCTTTACAAAAAACAGGGCGCAAGAGGTTCCCGTGCGAACGTCAGGAGGTCGTAAAAACGTTTGGCTGAGATTGATTTTTCAATCTCAGCCAAATGATTTTTCATTCGGCGCAGAAATATTTTCTGTTCTGCTGAGACAAATTTTATGTTGTTATTTGGTTGAAAATCAGAGGTATAGAAGATGGTCTGTGTTTCTCCTTTTTATGGCTTTGGACGAAAGGAAAAAGATAGACACAGATTCAACTCCGGTTCATCGCCTGTAAGGTTGTTCCGTATTCTTCTATTTGTGAGAAGTATTTCCAGTGCTTGTCTTGTTTGTATTTCTCTGTAGAACTTTGCGGGACGTGGAGCCGGCAAACGTTGAACCTGATGCCTCCGAAGGTGTCGGCATGGATGGAGGCCGGTTCCGCAGCTTGGCAATAAATGGTTTTCAGGCCGGCACAGCCGTAAACGGCTTTTTCGCCCATCATATAAAGTGAAGACGGAAGGTGGAGTTCTTTCAGTACGAAGCAATTCATGAGGCATTTGGACGGAATGACTTCGCATCCCTCCAATATACGCAGGATGGAAAGGCTGTGGGGAAGGTAATAGTTTGTTTCCTTTCCCGTTTCGTTATCCTGGCTTATTTTCCGCATCTCGATGTCGGGGGTAGTCCCGAAGAGTTCGCCGAAGTTGGAGAAGGTGGCCGGAGTGCCGCAGGCCGGAAAAGGCACGGTCAGAGTCTTTAGCGAGCGGCAGCCTGAGAATATGTGTTTGCCTAAATGATGTACGGAAGGAGGAATGGTTATTTGTTCCAACGCATGGCAGTCGGCGAAAACGCGGTCGCCGATATGGACGATTTTGTCCGGAATGTCGATACGTGTAAAGCTGTTGCATCCTTCGAATGCGGAATTGCCGAGATAGACCACGGAGGAGGGCAGCGAGACAGAAGGGAGGGAAATACAGCCGGTAAAACTGTTGCTTTTGAGTTGCAGCAGTCCCTCGGGGAGCTTTACTTCCGTCAGGCTTTTACAATCGGCAAACACTTGGCTTCCCAGCAGGATGGCATTGTCGGGTATGGATATGCGGTTAAGGCCGTGGCAAGAACAGAAAGCGGCTTTACCTATACTTTTGAGTGTGGTGGGCAAGGTGAGTTCCTGCAAGTGGTAGCAATGCGCAAAAGCGTAGTCTTTGATGTGTTTCACTCCTTCGGGCAGAAGAACGGAGGGCAGACTTTTACAATAGGCAAAGGCGTGCTGTCCTATGCCTGTCAGTGTGTCCGGAAGTTGGACGCTCGACAGCGACTTGCAGTAACTGAAGGCCTGGAAGCCGATGTAAGTGATACCATGGGCGACGACCACTTTCCGGATATGGTTCAGATGGCTTTCCCACGGAACTTCTTTTTCGCCGAAGAAATCGTAAAGGGGGCCTGTGCCGGTGATGCGTAGTTCTCCGTTTTCCGGATTCAGGCTCCATTGAGCATGATCTCCGCATGAACCGGAATACGATTCGTGAGAGGATGATTCTAGCCTTTTGGGAAAGAATATTTGTGAAAGGATGTTTTTGACTTTAGCCATTTGTCTATGCTGATTTGATTTATATTCCATCATTTATTGCCCGTTATATATTTGTGGAGAAAAAGGGATTAAGAGTAGAAGGCAATACTTGATATAAATATTGCGCAGCTTCCATCCCGTTTTTCTAATGTTGAGGTCCTGAGAAAACCCTAAGTCTGGAAAAACGGGAATGGAAGCCTGCGCATAACACAGGCATCCACCCACACTTTCTCATCAGACTTGTTTTTGAAATTTCTCAGGTTTCAACATTGATAAGAATATGCAGTAAATGCAATTTTGTATCCACAAAGAGGATGCGTCCCGACGCTCCGGTCTACATCACATCGGCAAAATTAAACATTTTTTCTCTAATAAGATGAAAAAGATAAGGAAATTTTTTATGCGGATAAAAATAGTGAAAAATCCAAAGGCCGTTACAGGGAACTTTGGATTTTCCACAGGAGGGGGGATGCCCTGCGGCAATGGACTGAAATGATAGAGGTTTAATATTCAGTCTTGTCTGTCGTGTTGCGCCACAGGTCGAAGGCTGCGATGGCTTCTTCGGGCAGCAGTTCTTCCATGGCTTTCTTGCGGTTTTGACGGGGGAGAGCCAGTTCTTCGTAGATAAAGGAATCGTCGAATCCGATGTCGGCTGCGTCGTCCTTATTGTTACCGTAGTATATTTTGTCGAGGTGCGCCCAGTATATGGCACCGAGACACATCGGGCAAGGCTCGCAGGATGTGTATATTTCGCAACCGCTAAGGTCGAAGGTGCCCAGTCGGCGGCAGGCTTCGCGAATGGCGCTGACTTCCGCATGAGCCGTCGGGTCGTTGTGGGCAGTCACCCGGTTTACTCCGGTTGCGACGATTTCATCTCCTTTTACGATGACGGCGCCGAACGGGCCTCCGCCGTTTTTTACGTTTTCTACTGAAAGCTCAATGGCTTTGCGCATAAATTCTTTGTTTCCCATACGCTTTGTTTTTAGTATGTTGTGAGTGAAAAGAGAGGAACGGTATTTACGGGTTCTTCCTCCGCTTTTTGGGAATGAATACCCGAAATACGTCCCGCCACGTGTTGAAGTCCCGTTTCAGTCCGATTCCGACACCTTGAGTGGTCAGCGACGATTTGGTGAAGTAGCGGTCGTTGGTTTTGCTGTATGCTTTCAGGCTTACGTTTCCGCTTGGGGTCAACAGCCACTGCAGGTCGAAGTCGCCGATGAAGTTACCGTTCGGATTGGTGCTGTTGTCCCGGTAACCGAAATTTCCGTTGATGAGCAGGCGGTTGTTGAGCAGCCGTCCGGAGAGCAGTCCTTCTACGTCCATGTCGCTCCATCCCGTTTCGCCCGTGCTGAGGTTCGTCCCGATGTTCCAGTTGCTGTTGTTGCCGAGCAGCGTGGAAAGCATCTGGTTGAGTTGCCCGCTCAGAGTAGAGGACAACAATGACTTCATGGCCACGGAGGATTGGCTTTGTTCCGTGTTGCTGTAATCGTAAGTGTAGAAACGCCCGATACCGAGGAGGTAAATCACCTGCATGTTTTTTTCTTCTTCCGTGCTGATGAGGCTGCGCACCATCTGTTTCTCGTCTTCATTGACGTTGGGCAGGTCGAAGTCGAAACTGATTTGAGGAGACTGTGCCTTTCCGCCGAGGTTCATCAGGCAGTTCACGCGTACGTTATTTTGGCTGAAGGTGGAGCGTGCGCTCAGGTCGTTCAGCGATACGGAGGGTACGGTGTAGACGGCTTGCAGGTTGAGGTCGGCTTGGACGGGCGGACCGCCGAATACGATGGTACCGCCGGGATTGAAAATAAAGTCCTTGCGAATGACGTCCTGTAACGAGAGCTTATAGATGCCATGGTCTATGGTGTACGTGCCATACATGGTGAAGTCTCCTTTATTATAATAGTTGGCGCGGATGTTTCCGTGTCCGTTCAAGGCGATGTAGTCACCGGCTTTCGGGTCCATAAGAATTTTCATGGTGGCTTCCGGTGTCAGGTTGAGGCGGAAATTGATACGCATGTCCGATTCCGGCTCCGGAAGAGGGGTGCCGCTTGGGGAGTGGGAATGTCCGTCGATACTGTCCTGATGGGTCTTGTAGGTGATAAACTGGTTGTCTGTCAAAGTCGTAGGAGAGGACAGGTTGTAGACGAACATGGTGTTTTCTTCGGGGCGGGCGTCAATGTTGATGTTCAGGTTGCCCGGCTGTCCGTTGAACCCGATTTTTCCGGTGGCGTATGCCGTTCCGCAGAACACTTCGTCTCCGAAATCCTTGACGTCATACCCCAGAATGTTGTAGGCGTCGATGTCGAAATCGAAACGCATGTGGGAGAGGTTGGAATGTTGGAGCACACCGTTGACTACGGCGTAGTGCTCGTCTTTGCCGGGAGTGCCTTGCCGGTCGTAAACCATGGCATTACGGAAATAAATGTTGTCCGGGCGCAGAATGACGGAGTCGTTGACGAGGCGGTAGTCCACTTCGGTTGCGTTGACTTTCATTCCTCCCTCGCTGACCAGCATGTCGCCTTCCAGATTGATACCTTTGAACGGACCGAATACGCGGGTCCATCCCGACGCTCGTCCGTGCAAACCGGTGAATATGCCGTCTGTGTAGTGGTTCAGAAAAGCCAGGTCTATGTTTTCGGTACGAATCATCAGGTCGAGGCCTCCCTTGGGGGCGGCACCGATTCGGATGTCTCCGTCCACACTGGTCATGCTGCTGTGGGCCGGGTCTGCCATGCGTGCGTGCAGGAAAATTGCATTTTTCTCCTTCTCCCAACCACCGTGCAAGTTCATTTCGCCCAAATAAGCTTGGTTGAAAGTGAAGTTCCGTACATGGAGGTGGGCATCCACTTCGGGGCTTTTCATCAGGTTGGCTGCGTAGGCCCGTCCGGTGGCTTGTCCGGCAAAATCCACGGTGTGGAAATTAATGATGTTGAAGATGTATTCCAGATTGATGTCTTTCAGATCGACCGTCAAGGAATCGCCCGGGTTGCCCGATACGTTACCGTTGAGAATCAGGTGACGGTCACCTTGTTCGATGGCGAATCCGTTGATGTTGACCAAGCCCGGCGCGGCATGTACGCTGGAGGCATGTACGTTCCAGACCGAGTCGTTGACGATGATTTGCGAGGGATGAAATTCGATGTCGGTGAGCATCTTCTTTTCTTCGTTTCGGGTAAACCGGGTGTCGGCCGAGATGGAACCTTGATAGATTTTTTCGGCGTGGTTGGTCCAATTCAGTCCTGTGTAGACATTGTCATGGGCGGCGCGGGCCAACAGTCTGAAGTCCACGGGGGCTTTGCCGATTTGCTTTTTGAAATCGACGGTACAGGTGAGGGAATCGTTGACACGGCCGGCCAGAATCCGTATGTCGTCCAATTGCTGCCCGTTGTAGTTGAACGACGGGATGGACGCATTGAAGTCCAGTTCCTCGGTACGGCTGTTGAAATAACCGTTGATGTGTCCGGCTTTCGGGATTTGCAATGGGATGCCGAAAATCTTTTCAATAGGCTCCGTATGGTCGATGTGCATGTACAAGGCCACTTCGTCCGGCGTGTCTTTTTTAAGTTGAGGTGCTTTGACGAAAGACGGGATATAGGCATGGAGCAGTTTCCGGCTGTGGGCGATTAACGTGCCGAGCCTGAAATCTCCCTCCATTTCTGCACGCAGGAAATCGCTGTGGAGCGAGAGATTGCGCTTGCCTTGTCCGTAGGTTGCCTTAAAACATATCGGTCCCGTGGTATAGTCTTCCTCCGATGTAGACATGCGGAAACCGTTCAGGCAGACGAGCCCTTCCATATTTTCAATGTTGTTGCCCCTGAAGTCGGCCTGTATGTCGCCTTGGAACACCGTTCCGGCATATCGGGGTGTGAGGGCGAGAGCGTGCGGGGCGAAATGGCGGACGGAAGCTTCCGCTTTAATATAAGGTGTGGATGAATGTAAGTTGACTTCTCCTTTCGTCGTAAGCGCAAGGTGAGGGTCGTTGATGTTTACATTGCCGGCGAATCCTCCTTTTCGGTAATCCACGTCGACTGTGATGTCGTGGTAGTCGTAATGGTTATAAGACAGGCGGCCGATGGTCCCTTGAAGCGAAAGGGCAGGATAGGCACCGGAGCGCAGGAGTCCCTTGCCCGATAAGTCGAAGGCCGTTTCGCCGAATTGCTCTTCCCGTCCCGTCAGTTTGCCGAGTTGGAATCCGGAAGTGTGCACTTCCGCTTCGATTTCGTTTCCTTTGGCGAAAGAGCCGGACAGGGTCATGGAACCTAAATCGGTATGTAAATTAAGATGGCTTTTGAGATACTGGGAACGATAGGACAGGGCACCTGTGACTTCTAATGTACCGATAGCCTGTAAATAAGGTGAAATGGAAATCTTGTCGTTTGAAGTCCATTCAGACAGTTGCTTGAGGCCGGCCGGGGTGATTCGCAGGTTCCGGATGTCGGCTTTTATCGTTCGTTGGGCCGGATTTTCGAGGTGACGGATAGTCAATGGGGCTTCGAGCACCATGCTCCGGTCGGGTGTGTAAAGTGCGAACTGGTCTATCAGGATTTGTTTGAGGTTTCCGCTGAACTGCGCTTCGGCAGCTAACGTCGGTAGCTCTTCAAGTACATGGTTTTGAACTGATTTGGGGTAAAAGGGGATGAAGTCGGCGAAAGAGAATGTTCCCTGCTCGATGCTGCCTTGAAACGTGAAATCCTGATACCGCCCTTTTCCGTTCCCTTCTTTTATATGGCGGTAGCTCATAGTGACCGGATGGAGGGCTAACCGGGAATGGGGCAGCTCGATGGTAAAATGGTCGAGCTGTGCTTTTTCCCGGTTGGCCGTAATCTTGAAAGACAGTTGTTTAAGCTGTAGGCCGGAGTGTTCTTCAAAGGAGAACTTCTTGACGTTCAGGTTCAAGGAGTCCACCGTATAGCTTTTCAGTGAAAGCGTGGCGCTGATTTTGTCCAACACGATGTGGTCCGAGTTAAAACGGCCGGGAGTAGGAGACTTGTCATAACGGTGCCACGACAGTTTACCCCGCCGGATAAGTACGGAATTGATGCGAAGGTTCGGATTGGAAGGCAGACTGTCTTTTTTCGCGAAAGTGTCTATGAGAAACTGGAAGTTCGGCTTTTCCTTCTGCGTGCGTTGGTAGAGGCGGATGTCGAATCCGTAGAGTTGGACATTTGAAATGGATATTTTGCCGTGTAGCAATGAGGTCAATTCTATTTTGGCCGACAGGCGGGCTGCTTTCAGCAAATCCTTTTTCTTCTGGTCTTTAATGCGTACGTCGTCGAGAATGATACGGTTGAAATATCCCAAGTCCACCCGGCCGATAGAAAGCTCTGTATGTAAAATATCTTTCAATGCTTCCGAGATGAGGAACGTGACACCTCTTTGCACTGCCGGAACGTGGAGTAGCGCAACCGACAACAGGTAGAAGCCCACGACTATACCTGCGAGTACTCTGAATATTTTCCTTAATCTTTTAATATGACCCTTATTTATGCGACAAAATTACTATTTTCTTTTTAGAATTCTTCACTTTGTCATATTTTTAATGTAATTTTGCGACGTTTTAATTAAAACCAGTTTATTTAATCCTATAATAATGGCAAATGTAATTAAATTACGTAAGGGCCTTGACGTGAATCTCAAGGGTAAAGCTGCCAAGGAGGAGTTTCAGGTGAAGAAACCGGCTGTCTATGCACTGATGCCGGACGACTTTACGGGAATGAAGCCCAAGGTAGTAGTCAAAGAGAACGACGTGGTGAAGGTCGGGGATAGCTTGTTTGTGGACAAGAACCATCCTGAAATCAAGTTTGTCTCTCCCGTGAGCGGACGGGTAACCATGGTGGAGCGTGGCGACCGTCGCAAAGTGTTGAGCGTGCGTGTGGAAGCCGATGCGGAGCAGCAGTATGTGGATTTTGGCAAGAAGAATGTGGGTCAGATGACAGCTCAGGAGGTGAAAGACCTTCTTTTGGAATCGGGCTTGTTCGGTTTCTTCAGGCAACGTCCCTACGACGTGACGGCAAATCCGTCCGACACTCCGAAAGCTATCTTTGTTTCCGCTTTCAACTCCATGCCGCTTGCAGCCGATTTCGAATATGTGTTGCGGGGACGTGAGGCTGATTTCCAGGCCGGACTCGATGCTTTGGCCAAAATGGCGAAAACTTACTTGGGCGTAAGCTCGAAGCAGACGGCTACGGCGTTGACTGCAGCCAAGAACGTGGAAATAAACTTTTTCGACGGACCGGCGCCGGCCGGAAACGTAGGCGTGCAAATCAACCACATTTCTCCTATAAACAAGGGTGAAGTCGTTTGGACACTCGGTGCGGAAGAGGTGATTTTCATCGGTCACTTGCTGAATACAGGACGTTTGGACTTTACCCGCGTAATTGCATTTGCCGGTTCGGAAGTGAAGAAGCCGGCCTATTGCAAAATGACGATAGGACAGCAACTGAGCACCTTAATCGAAGGTAACGTGACGACGGGCAAGAGCCTGCGTGTGATAAACGGCAATGTGATGACCGGCGTGAAGACCTCGGCCGACGGCTTCTTGGGTGCCCATGTGACGGAAGTGAACGTGATTCCCGAAGGAGACGATGTGCACGAGATTTTCGGTTGGATCATGCCGCGTTTCAACGATTACTCTTCCAGCCGTGCTTACATGAGTTGGTTGATGGGCAAGAAGGAGTATGCGCTCGACGCTCGTGTGAAAGGCGGCGAACGCCACATGATCATGTCGGGCGAATACGACCGTGTATTCCCGATGGACATCTTCCCTGAACAGTTGGTAAAAGCCATTATCACCGGCGACATAGACCGCATGGAAGCTTTGGGCATCTATGAGGTGGCTCCGGAGGACTTTGCCTTGTGTGAGTTCGTAGACTCTTCCAAACTGGAGGTGCAGCGCATCGTCCGTGAAGGCTTGGATATGCTTCGCAAGGAGATGGCTTAATTAATTTCATCACAGGTTTAAATGATTTAAATAATGAACGCGTTAAGAAAATATCTTGATAAGATAAAGCCGAACTTTGAAGAGGGCGGCAAGCTTCACGCATTTCGTTCTGTGTTTGACGGTTTCGAGACTTTCCTGTTCGTGCCGAATACCACGTCGAAGTCGGGAGTGAACGTACATGATGCGATAGACAGCAAGCGTATCATGATTTTTGTGGTTATGGCGTTGTTACCGGCTTTGTTGTTCGGTATGTACAACATCGGGTATCAGAATTATGCGGCCGCCGGAGTGGACGGGACATTCTGGGAAATGTTCGGTTTCGGTTTGTTGGCCGTGTTGCCTAAGATCATCGTGTCCTACGTGGTGGGTTTGGGCATCGAGTTCATCGTGGCCCAATGGAAGCACGAGGAGATTCAGGAAGGTTATCTGGTAACGGGTATCCTGGTTCCGATGATCGTGCCGGTCGATTGTCCGTTGTGGATTATCGCGATAGCTTGTGCTTTTGCCGTAATTTTCGCCAAGGAAATTTTCGGAGGTACGGGTATGAACATTTTCAATGTCGCTTTGATTACCCGTGCGTTCCTGTTCTTTGCCTATCCTACGGCAATGAGCGGCGATGCTTGCTGGGTGGCCAAGGAAAGCATTTGCGGTTTGGGAAATGATTTGCCTGATACGTTTACGATGGCCACTCCTTTAGGAGAAGCGGCTACCGGTACGGTACCGGCTTTCTCTTGCGACCAGGTTATCGGTTTGATTCCCGGTTCTATCGGTGAGACCAGCGTGATAGCCATAGCTATCGGTGCAGTGATTCTTTTGTGGACGGGTATTGCCAGTTGGAAGACGATGTTCAGCGTGTTTGTCGGAGGTGCACTCATGGCTTGGATTTTCAATGTCAGTGGGATGGAAGGTAACGCCGGTGCTGCCATGCCTTGGTATCAGCATCTGGTATTGGGCGGCTTCTGTTTCGGCGCCGTGTTCATGGCTACCGACCCCGTGACTTCGGCACGCACTGAGACCGGTAAATACATTTACGGTTTCCTCATCGGTGCCATGGCTATTATTATTCGTGTGTTGAATCCGGGTTATCCCGAAGGTATGATGCTCGCCATCTTGTTGATGAACTTGTTTGCTCCGCTGATCGACTATTATGTCATCCAGAGTAATATCGACAAGCGGGCTAAACGTGCAATTAAAAAATAATAAAGGAACTATGGCTACAAAGAAATTCAAATGTAAAGTGTGCGGTTACATCCATGAGGGTGACGCTGCGCCTGAAAAGTGCCCCGTGTGTCAGGCTCCAGCTTCTGAGTTTGAAGAAATCGTGGAGGCCGGAGGAACGGAGAAACCGGCGAAGAAAGGGCTGAACACCGACGGTAATACTTATACCATTATATATTCATGTATTGTGGTCGTTATCGTAGCTTTCTTGTTGGCTTTCGTTTCCAAGGTTTTGGAACCGCAGTCGATGGCTAACGTACGTATCGACAAGAAAAGTCAGATTTTGGCTGCTTTGAATCTTCGTGATGTGGAGAAAACCGAAGTGGAAAAAACATACGACGAGGTCGTAGTGGCCGATGAAATCATCGACAAGGACGGCAACGTGGTGAAAGACGGTGCTTCCAAGGATGCGGACGGTTTTGCCGTAGAAGACAAAAACATCTCGGACAGCAACCTCCCGCTGTACGTATGTAAGGTGAACGGAGAAACCAAATATGTCATTCCCGTGACAGGTAAAGGTCTGTGGGATGCGATTTGGGGATATGTGGCTTTAAATGCCGATAAGAACACCATTTATGGAGTATATTTTACCCATAAGGGCGAGACGGCCGGTCTGGGTTCTATCATTACGGAATACGATAAATTCCAGAAGCAGTTCGAGGGTAAGAAGCTGATGAATGACGACAAGTCTGCCGTAGCCATCAGCGTGGTGAAGAAAGGCAAAGTCGTGAACGGACTTTCTGATGACAGCCGTTGCGATGCCATCACCGGTGCCACCTTGACTTCGGACGGTGTGAACAACATGCTTCATGACTGTATTTCACGTTATATGACTTTTTTAAATACTAATGAATAAAGGAGGTAAGATATGAGTAAGTTATTTTCTAAAGAGAATGGAGAAGTATTCTCGTCTCCCCTTAACCTCAACAACCCGATTGCGGTTCAGGTGCTCGGTATCTGTTCCGCCTTGGCTGTCACTTCACAAATGGAGCCGGCCATTGTCATGGGGCTTTCGGTAACAGTGATTACGGCTTTTTCCAATCTGATTATATCTTTGATACGTAAGACGATTCCCAACCGTATCCGTATCATCGTCCAGTTGGTCGTCGTGGCTGCTTTGGTAACCATTGTAAGTATGGTGCTGAAGGCTTTTGCTTACGATGTGAGCGTACAGTTGTCCGTGTATGTCGGTCTGATTATCACCAACTGTATTCTGATGGGCCGTCTGGAGGCTTTTGCCATGATGAACGGCCCGTGGGAAAGTTTCCTCGACGGTATCGGTAACGGTTTGGGCTATGCTTATGTGTTGGTGCTGGTGGGCACGGTACGCGAATTCTTCGGAAACGGTTCCCTGATGGGCTTCCAGATTATCCCGCAGAGCTTCTACGACATGGGCTATATGAACAATGGTATGATGACCATGCCGGCCATGGCGTTGATTCTTTTGGGATGTTTCATTTGGGCTCACCGGGCTTACAATGAAAGGAAAGAGAAAAAGTAATAGAATCATAACCATAAATAGAAAGAAAAAGAATATGGAACATATGTTAAGTTTGTTTGTCCGTTCTATTTTTGTGGACAACATGATTTTCGCTTTCTTCTTGGGTATGTGTTCTTACTTGGCCGTATCTAAGAATGTAAAGACAGCATTGGGGTTGGGTGTTGCCGTAACTTTCGTGCTTTGCGTGACGGTGCCGGTAGACTATCTGTTGCAGACCAAAGTATTGGCTGAAGACGGCATCCTCGGCATGGACTTATCCTATTTGGCGTTTATCCTTTTCATAGCCGTGATTGCCGGTATGGTGCAGTTGGTAGAGATGGTGGTGGAGCGTTTTTCTCCTTCGCTTTATGCCGCATTGGGTATCTTCCTCCCTTTGATTGCCGTGAACTGCGCCATCATGGGTGCCTCACTGTTCATGCAGCAGAGAATTTCCATGGATCCGGCCACCAGCACGCAGGCTATCTCCAGCGTATGGGACTCCTTGGCATACGCTTTGGGTTCCGGTATCGGTTGGCTGTTGGCCATTGTGTCTTTGGCTGCCATCCGTGAGAAGATGGCTTATACCGACGTGCCCAAACCCTTGCAGGGATTGGGGATCACCTTCATCACGGTGGGTCTGATGGCCATGGCCTTTATGTGTTTCTCAGGTTTAAGTATTTAAAAGGAAAGGAATAGAACAATGGATATGAATTTTATTTTAGCGAGCATTGGCGTATTCCTCGTCACAATTCTCCTCTTGGTGGTTATTTTGTTGGTAGCCAAGAAGTATTTGTCTCCGAGCGGAAACGTGAATATTACCATCAACGGGGATAAGACGATTTCCGTGGCGCAAGGCGGAAGCGTGCTTTCCACTTTGGCTTCCGAAGGGATTTACCTGTCTTCTGCCTGTGGTGGTAAAGGTTCTTGCGGACAGTGCAAATGTCAGGTGGTAGAAGGAGGCGGTGAGATTCTGGACTCAGAAAAGGGACAGTTTACCCGCAAACAAATCAAAGACCATTGGCGTTTGGGTTGCCAGTGCAAGGTGAAAGGCGATTTGAAGATTAAGGTGCCCGAGTCTGTCATGGGTGTGAAGGAGTACGAATGTACGGTGATCAGCAACAAGAATGTGGCTACGTTCATCAAGGAGTTCAAGGTGCAGCTTCCGGCTGGGGCACACATGGACTTTATCCCCGGTTCATACGCCCAGATCAAGATACCTGCATTTACGATGGATTACGACAAGGATATCGACAAGAGCCTTATCGGTGACGAATACTTGCCGGCATGGCAGAAGTTCGGTCTCTTCCCGTTGAAGTGTGTCAATCCGGAACCGACTGTGCGTGCCTACTCTATGGCCAATTACCCGGCTGAGGGCGACGTGTTCATGTTGACCGTACGTATTGCTACGCCTCCTTTCAAGGCCGACCGTAGCGGTTTCATGGATGTGAACCCGGGTATTGCTTCTTCTTACATCTTCACGCTGAAACCGGGTGACAAGGTGACGATGAGCGGCCCTTACGGTGACTTCCATCCGCACTTCGACAGCAAGAAAGAAATGGTTTGGGTCGGTGGTGGTGCCGGTATGGCTCCGTTGCGTGCGCAAATCATGCACATGACGAAGACGTTGCATACGACCGATCGCGAGATGCACTATTTCTATGGTGCGCGCGCATTGAACGAAGTGTTCTATCTGGAGGATTTCTTAGGCTTGGAAAAGGATTTCCCGAATTTCCATTTCCATTTGGCTTTGGACCGTCCGGATCCTGCCGCAGACGCAGCAGGCGTGAAGTACACCCCGGGTTTTGTGCATAACGTGATGTATGAGACCTACCTGAAGAATCACGATGCGCCCGAGGACATCGAATATTACATGTGCGGTCCCGGCCCGATGTCGAAGGCTGTGGTCGGCATGCTCGACGGTCTCGGTGTAGATCCTGAATCTATCATGTACGATAACTTCGGCGGATAGTAGAGTAAAGAATACATTCTTTTTCATAGTAATTTGCGGCAGATTCCATGGGTATATGATGGATTTGCCGCAAATTTTTATATCCAATCGGAAGGGAGGCCATACTGGTTTCTATGTTGATGTTTTGTTTGCGAAATCCGATATTTCGCTTTCAAAATGACAGAAAAATAGGAGCCGATTGAACAAGCCAATCTTCTTTTTCCCTCTATCCGTGCAGTTCAAACGAAGGTTTTGAATACATTTTTTTGCAAATCAGGCTTGATTTTTATCTTTGTTCAGCAAAAAGGGGCATCAATCTCAGTCGAACGAAAAATCGTTCGGCTGAAAAAACACTTTTTTTGTCCGCATCTCGTATAATTCACTTCCTCACGTTGTCCGAAAAAAGACCTGAAAATGTGTAGACGAGATGCCGGTACGGGCTCTTTTTTCTCTATTTCGCCTCCTTGGGTTTACGGGATTCGACTGTCAAATCGTTGTGTAAATCCGGGATTGGCTTACTCCGCGTTGAAGCGCAGGCGCAAGCTATGGCTTTTCGTTTGGCTTTTTGAAAGTACAGGCCCTGAATGGGTGACAAACCGTTTTCTCCCCACGTGGCGAGAATCGTATATTTCCAAAAGCTTCCGCTTCGGGGTACAAATGGCGGAATCTTGCCGGGTACGGATTGTCATTTTGACAGTATCGCAAAGCAGTGCGGATCCAGGTGCGCACTGCATCGGACGGAGGGGAAAAGCCGAAGCGGCCCTTCTTAGAATTGGAAATAGATGAACGGTTGCATTTCCGCCGTGACGAACTGGTAAGCGATGAAAACGGTCAGTACGACAACTGCGGCCATCAACGGCAACGGCATGCGTGCAAACCAAATGCGATAACGGCGTTTCCAGTTGTCCGGCAACCAATGTATGACCATGCCTAAGGCGAAGAGGGCAAACACCTTGTCGTAGGCCAGAATAATATCGCCCACGTTGGCGTTCCATGCCGTCCCCATTTGGTTCACCATTTCCGTGGCGATGCGCCATGCCGTTTCGTTGGCAATGGCCGGGTCGAGATTAGAACCCGAACGGAAGAACAGGCGCGTGAAGGTGATGAATACGAAGGTGACACCCACGGCCCATGCGTGCCCTAACCCTGAAAAGCGCCAACGCAAGCCGCTCAGCGCATACAGCCATTTGATAATAGCACTGGCCGTGATGAACAGCATGAAGACGAGCAGCAGGTTCCATATAGGCGCGGGGGCAAAGACATATAACGCTCCCGTTACGGACAAGATGAGCAACGACCAGAGCGTACGGACCACCGGCCGGAAGTCTCTCCAGAACTTGTAGACAATCATGCCCACGCCGTTCAGTCCGCCCCATATCATGAAATTACAACTTGCCCCGTGCCACAGGCCGCCGAGCAGCATGGTAATCATCGAGTTCAGGTTGGCCCATATCTTTTTGCGGCGGTCCGGACAGCGCAGTCCCACCGTGACGACAACGGCACCGAGCACCAGTACGCCTCCGGCCACGTAAAGGTTGCCCGAGAGGATAAGGGCCACGAACGTAATGGTCAGTATCCAGAAATACGTGCCAAAGGTGGCGTTGCGGTTTCCGCCCAAGGGGATGTACAGGTAATTCTGCAACCAGCGCGACAACGAGATGTGCCAGCGTTTCCAGAAGTTACTGCAATTCGGGGCTTTGTACGGTGAGTTGAAATTACGCGGCAGATAGAATCCCATGAGCAGCGAGAGACCGATGGCAATGTCCGTATAGCCCGAAAAATCGGCATATACTTGCAGGCTGTAGGCAAAGAGGGCCATGAGGTTCTCAAAACCGGAGAAAAGCATGGGGTTGTCGAACACACGGTCGATGAAGTTCACCGCGAGGTAGTCGCTCAGGATGATTTTCTTGAGCAGGCCGTTGAGTATCCAGAACACGGCCATGCCGAATTGCAGGCGGCTCAGGCAGTACTTGCGGTAGAGTTGCGGGATGAAGTCGCTGGCTTTTACGATAGGTCCGGCCACCAGTTGGGGGAAGAACGTGACGTAGAAACCGAAATCGAACAGGTTGCGCACCGGTTTCACCAACCCGCGGTACACGTCGGCCGTATAGCTGATGATTTGGAACGTGTAGAAGGAGATTCCCACGGGCAGGATGATGCGGTCTACGCTGAAGAACGGTTGGCCGAGCAACCGGTTGCCCTCGGCAGCCAGCAGGTTGGTCACTTGGAAGGAGGTGCCGCATACGGTATTCACCAAGTCCGCGAAAAAGTAGGCATACTTGAAGTAGCACAAGATGGACAGGTCGATGGCGACGCTCAGGATGAGGAAAGCCCGCTTTTGCCAACGCGCCTGCACGCGGTAGATGAGCCGGGCGATAAGAAAGTCGCTGCATGTCACGAACAGGAGCAGGCCGAAAAACAGTCCGCTCGTCTTGTAGTAGAACAAAACGCTGACGAAAAACAGGTAAGTGTTACGAAGCAACCGTTTGTTGCGGAAAAGCGCGAAAACGGCGAAGACAATGGCAAAAAAGGCCCAAAACTGGAATTGCGTGAACAACAGCGGACTGTTCGGGTCGAACGAGAATACACTTTCTATATAATGCCACAGCACGAGCAGGTTTTCTTTAATTTCCATCAGCTTGTAAATAGTCGGTTATGATTGCATTGTAGAGTATGTCGCCTATGAGGTGGTATCCCTCGGCGGTGAAGTGGATACGGTCGGGGCGCATCAACCGCTTGCCGCGCCACAAGGCGGAAGAGCGCGAACCGCCCATGATATGATATTGGTCCCATACGGCACCGCCGGTCTCGGCGGCCAGTTCTTTGAATGCCTTGGCCACGCGCGCCGTGTTGGGATTGGTACGCTTGCCGTGCCTTCTCCCAAGGTTGAGCAGGCAGTCGTTGTTGGTCACGAAAAGCAAAGCGCAATGCGGATTCGCGGATTTGAACAGGGCGATAAGTTCGCGGTAATGCGCTTTGAACCGTTCCGGGTCGAATTTCTGCGGCGGTACGTTGGCGTCGTTGATGCCGATGCCGAAAATGGCAAGATCCGGCCGGATAAGTTTCAGGTCTTCGGGCAGATGGCGGCAACGCAGCCAGGCCGGTACGTCGGCCCCGTTAATCCCTACGGCATGATAGACCAGTCCGTCCCGGTCGTTTTCCGGTAAGATGCCTGTCAGCGTGAAACGTCCGCCCTCTCCGGTGTGGATGCGTATGTCCGCCGTGTCGCAGGCTTCGGGGTAGTGTATCAGGAAACTGTGCGTGGCAGTGTCATGTTGCGGGAGGAGGGTGTCTCCGCGATGTATGGCGTAGGGATATGCCGTGGTGTCGTTGGCATAGCCCAGTATGCGCAGTCGTGTGAAATACCAGGCGGACGTATCGCTCGGATTGAGCCGGAGCGTCAGGCTGGCGGAAGGGTCGCCGGTGCTGACTGCGGCTCCGGTCAGTCCGAGGGTATCAGTGCCGTTGGGCTTGATGCACCGGCAACTTTCCCATGTTCCGGTAAAACCGATACGGTAGTTTTGGGGCGCGTTCGTCCGCAGGATGCGGAAAGGGAATACCACGCCCCGGGCGGTCATTACCGAGTCGCCCAAGGTGGAAAAGTTCATCCGCAACCGGTGGCTCAGGTATCCGGCCTGTACGTGGCTGCCCCCCGATGTGGAGGATGTTTATTTTGCCTTTGCCGGTGGACAGCAAGCTATCCATTTTGTGATAGAGTGTGTCGAAGTCGGCCCGTCCGGATGGGAATTGCAACGTGTTGTCTCCGTATCGGATGAACAGGTAATCGGGGAGAGGGCGTAACGCAGCTTCGCGGCGTACGGAATCATTCTTCTCATGGGCGTGGCAGCCAACCAGTAGGGCAAAGGCCGCTAAAAGCCCGGATAATATCCTGTATTTCTTCATGTCTTTCGGAGGGATATTGAAGATAAAATTAGGGGTTCAGTGAATCATGGGACACCGTGTCGGTGTGCGTAGCCTGGACGGACGGGACCTGTGTGGTATCTACCACCAGTTCCGTACTGTCCGCACTGAGTTTCAGTTTGTCTTTTCCTGTACGGAAACGATAGAATTTATGGTAAAATTCAAGCGTTTCATAGAGGATATTGCCTACGTGGCGGGCACCTTTGGGAGTGAAATGCACGTAGTCCGGTCCGGCCAGATAAGCGTCCACCCACTTCATCATGGAGCCGCGTCCGCCCATGGCGGCATAAAGGTCCCAATAGGCTATGCCGCATTCTTCCGCCATGGCTTTCATGGCTTCTACCAGACAGGGGCAGGATGGGGTAAGTCTGCATTTCGCCGTCTATGGAAGTGGACATGTCCGACGGGCCGATGAAGAGGAAACAAGCATCGGGGGCCAGTTTCCGGAGATATTCAATCTGTCGTTTCAGGCCGGACATGTAATTGTCGATACCTTCTTTTCCTTTCAGGTAAGGAACGGAATTTCCGCCATATTGCAGGATGATAAGCCGGACGTTTTCGCGTCCGAAGAACGGGGACAGCGTGGATGAATGGATGCCGGTGAATATCGTGCCGGAGCAGCCGCGCATGGGGATGTTGTCGAGCGAAACGCCCGTTTGCCCGTCGAGCATTACTCCGTACACATCGGCTTGTCCGTCGACCGTAAGGCTGACCGTAGTGCGGGGACTGCTGAAATTACGGGAATAGCAGTAAAACCGGTCGTTGAGTTGCGTTTCGTTCAGGATGAGGGTGTCGGTTCCGGCCACCGCTGCCGCTTTTACCGGGGCGCTGGTCAGGAGCGTGATTTGACCGAAGCGGGAAGCGTGCGGAAAATGCTGGCGGTCGCGCGTGGAAAACCGGAATGTGGTCGGCCCGTCGAGTGTGGCCGTTTGTCCCATGACTCCGTATGCCTTACTGTCGAGCCGCATATCCTTGGGGCCATAGACGATGTGTCGGGATAGCCCTTCCGGCGATACGGATTGTGACAACGTGTAGGTCGGGACGGTTTGTACGGCCGGCGCCAACCCCACGCCACTTCCACCGAACCGTTCTTGGAACGCTTCGCGCAAGACGGACGAGATACGGTCGCCCTCCAACTGCGAATCGCCGTAGTGCATGATGCGGACGGGGCGTTCGCGTGCAGCTTCGAGCGCATCGAAAAACGGGTCCAAATAATCTATGTTGTCTCCCGGCATATAAATGCGTGCGGCGTTCGTCTCGCAATAGGTCATGAACTCGCTTTCTTTTTCCGCTTTGAGTGCGTCCATGCGCATTTGCAGCAGTTCTTCCGTGCTGAGGGTGTCAGTTGATACGGTGTCGGTCGGGAGCGTTTCTTTTTCTTCTTCCGTTTGAAGGACTTCTGTCAGAGAGGGAAACTTCATTCGCACACTGCCTACGGCGATACCGTCTTCCGGAAAAAAGTATGCGACGAGCGCCAACAATCCTAAAATGGAAAAGATAAAACAAATAATGGTTCTGATTTTCATCCTGTTTGGGGGTGTTTGTGAAAAACGCTGCAAAGTTACGGAATATCGCTGGAATAATCGAATAAAAAGGCCGATTTGATAACTTCCATGAGGTGGAAGAGTGTTTTTTCCTTATATTTGTGACGTCAATAAATAATATATGGAACAAAATCCTCTTCAAAAAACGCGTATAGAGGTCGTGGACGCCCTACGTGGTTTTGCCGTAATGGCTATTATTCTGGTCCATAACTTGGAACATTTTATTTTTCCAGTTTATCCGGCAGATTCACCGGAGTGGTTGGAGGTTCTGGACCAAGGGGTTTTGAATGTGGTGTTTAGCCTTTTTGCAGGTAAGGCATACGCCATCTTTGCCCTTTTGTTTGGTTTTACTTTTTATATTCAAACGCAGAATCAAAAGCGGCAGGGGAAAGACTTCGGTTACCGTTTCCTGTGGCGCATGGTGCTGTTGGTAGGTTTTGCCACGTTGAATGCCGCATTCTTTCCGGCCGGCGATGTCTTGTTGCTGTTCGTTGTGGTGAGTCTGGTCTTGTTCTTTACGCGTAACTGGTGTGACAAGGCTATTTTGATTGCCGCCATCATATTTTTGTTGCAGCCGGTTGAATGGTACCACTATCTGGCCGCTTTGGCCGACCCGGCTCACCGCTTGCCTGATCTCAAGGTGGGCGAAATGTATGCGGAAGTGGCGGAATACACGAAATCCGGGGACTTTTGGGATTTCATTGGGTGCAACATTACGTTGGGGCAAAAGGCCAGTTTGTTGTGGGCCGTGAATGCCGGGCGTTTTTTCCAGACGGCAGGGCTGTTCCTGTTGGGCTTTTACATCGGAAGAAAACGGCTTTTTGTGTCATCCGAAAAGAACCTTCATCTGTGGGTAAAGATATTGATTGTTTCCGCTCTTTCCTTTGCACCTTTATATACGTTGAAGGAACTGGTTATGGGACAGGACGCTATCGTACAGCAAACCGTGGGTACTGCATTTGACATGTGGCAGAAATTGGCTTTCACGCTGGTACTGATAGCGTCTTTCGTGCTCCTTTACCAAAACAGGAGGTTCAGCGACGCGGTCGGCAATCTGCGTTTTTATGGAAAGATGAGTCTTACGAATTATATAAGCCAGTCTATAATAGGAGCGGTCATTTATTTCCCGTTCGGTCTTTATCTTGCTCCTTATTGCGGATATGCGGTGAGTTTGTTGATTGGAGTTTTCACGTTCCTGCTGCAAGTATGGTTTTGCAAATGGTGGCTGTCCAAGTATAAACAAGGGCCTTTAGAGCGTATCTGGCATAAATGGACTTGGATAGGAACGGATAAGAAGTAAGTCGCCTTTTGGGAGTAAAGAAGGACGATTGAACCACTGCGTTCCGTCCGGATAAATAGTCGATAAGAGTTTTTTCCTTTTATCGGCGTATTTTTAGTTTATAACATGTTAATATGAGTTAATTATTCGGGGGGGTAAATAATTAGTCACTGATTTATTACATTTGTACGACAATTTAATAGGTAAACAGCTAAATATATTGCAATTTATGGATAAGCATATTATCGGTGAAAATGCGGGTAGGGTATGGCGTCTATTGAGCAGTGACGACCAACGTCGTTGGGAGTATTCGGAGATAAAAGACATCTTAGGATTGAATGATGCCGAACTGGGCAGTGCCATTGGCTGGTTGGCTCGTGAGGATAAGATACAGTTCGAGTTGGAACATCATAACAGCAAGGATGAGAAGGCCTATTTGTATCTTATGCTGAATGTATATTTTTGATTGTATGGTACGGTCGGGATTTGCCTCTCTTCAGAAGAGCTGCACTGTCCATCCTTGTCGGGAAGTAGGGACTGAGAAAAATAAAAAGTATGACATAATGGCAATTATTTCAGAATCCTCTATACGAAGCGATATCGGCAAAAGTTAGAAAAAGTGAGCAATAGATTTGGACTCTGCCATTCTGACAGAGTGGCTTAGAGAGATGTGAGAGGAAGATGCAGCCTGCTACTTAGGGCTAAGCTGCATCTTCTGGAAATTGAAAAACAGTATTTTGTTGAAGGCTTTTTAAAGTTCTGTGCTTTTGAGAATCTTTTTAAAGAAATCAGGTCTTTTTACGCGTGTCCATTCTTCGTACCATTCTTGACCGTTGACCATGAGTGTGATGGAAAAGTTATCTTTATCCATCCATTTGATTTTAATGTCTTTTTGATGTTCACGAATCAAGTCGGGGCTTACGGTTTTGAATGTGCCGCAATCGCCTTTGAATGTATAGAACAGTTTCTTGGGATTTCTCGGGGTGAGCGTGAACGACAGGTAGCGGTGTTTGCCGTAAATCTTATAGCGGTCGTAGCTTGCGGGTGGCACCACACCTGTACGGTTGTTGCGTTTGGCTTTCAGTTTCCATGTCCCCTTGAAACGGTCGTCCCGCTCTTCGCTTTCTTTGAAACAGGCCAGTACACGGTCCAACTCTTCCGAGGGGGCAGAACGTTTCCAACGCTCGGTTTTCCAAGTGCCTTTCATGCCTGAAACGTCGTAAGTGTCTTTCCACGTGTCTTCGAACTGATTGGCATCAATCCATTTTCTGAGGCGTATTTCTCCGGCTTCCAATACTTTGCTGTCGGACTTTTCCTTATAGGTTCCTGTAGCGCCGGTAAAGAAGACGAAATCAGGATTGCTTCTGTCGTATGCGCAGATCGTCAGCGTGCTTTTCTTGCCATAGAATTTATAGTGCAACACCGGTTTGTCATATTTGTAGGTACGGTAGGCTGAGTCGCCTATACATACCATGGTCCAGCATCCACGGTCGTCGTAACGCTGTGGCTTTCCTTGGATGATGCTTTCGGAGCTGATGGAGGAAGGACTGGTTTCTGCGGCTGTTTTTGAGTCGATACTTTGAGTTTCGGTCTGGTTTGTGAGGCGGGTGATGTTGACCTCCGTGTTATGGGTTAAGTTTTGGGTGTTTTTTTCGGCTGTCTGTGCCATCACGAAGCCGGTAACTCCCCAAAAGCTTATACTTGCCGTCAAAGCTATGATACGGCTTCTGCCGTTTTTGATTTGCTTGTTCATAAATAAAATCCTTGATTTGAGTGATGAATAATTATAATTTGATTTGGCCAAAATCCATTCTTTATTTTCCGTGCAAGTCAGTACCAGATTGATTTGATATTGTTCGCGGTCATAACCGTTGTCCAGTACGTCCTTGTCGGCCTCCATCTCTTGAAGTTCCTTGATGGAGCGGATGAGAAGCCAGACAAATGGATTAAACCAGTTGACGGATGCCACACATTGCAGGAACAGAAGCTTGTAGAAATGTCGGTGCCAGATATGGCTTTCTTCATGGGCTAATACGAACTTTTGTTTTTCCGGTTCTATATTTGTCGGCAAAAAGATATTATACGAATAGGAGAAGGGGGTGGAGTAAGGCGTGTGGTACACCTTAATGCATCCTCGTTGTTCTTTGAATCTTGATTTTCTGCGGATGAATTCCAGGCTACCAAGTTGCAAAATGAGGTAAATCATAAGAAGAAGGATTCCCGTGACATATAAGTAGCTTATGTTGTCTTTCAGATATTGTTGTGCCACATAATAGTACGGCACAGATAGAGCGGGCTGCTCGTCGGGTAGGGCTGTTGCGGGGACCGTATGATAATTGGGCTTCTGTGTCTTATCGTCAGGGCTTAGGATTGGGGTGGGAAAAGAAGAAGGTACGGTCGGGGTTACGGGTGTTTCGCTCACAAAAATGTTTGCATTCTGCTTGGACATTTCCGGATTTTCGGTTTCTACCCATACTGTAAGTTTAAGGAATAAACTTGCAGTGACGAAGCATAATCCGGCTGTAATGAATAGCTGGGCTTGTCGGCTTTGGCATTTCATGTGTATGAAAACGCGGTATAGTGCCCATAGAATTACGCTCGTAAGCAGAGAGGCAAACGGATAGAATCCCGGTACGATTTGTATATTATTGAAAAAGGCGGTCATGATGTGGTAGTGTCTTGGATTACTGTTTACCCTTTTTGATAATCGTTATCAGTTGGTTGATTTCTTCCTTACTTAGATCCTCTTTTTCTGCAAAGAAACTGATGAGTGACATGAACGACCCTCCGAAAAAGGTGTTCTTCACTTCTTTCATAAAAGTACCGGTGTACTCTTCACGGCTTATGGTCGGAGTATAGCGTAGCATCTTCCCGACGCTTTCAGAACGTACAAAATCCTTTTCTTTCAGGATTTTCAGAAAAGTAGCTAATGTGGTGTAAGCCGGTTTGGGTTCCGGATATTCTTTTAAAATATCACTCGTAAAACCGCTTTGTTCCGGCAGGTTCCACAAAATGTCCATGACTTGGAATTCCGATTTGGTGAGTTGCTTATGATTTTTCATTCTACTAATCTTTTAGTAACGGCAAAAGTACTTCTAATTTCTTAGAAGAGCAACTAAAGGATTAGAAGATTGTATATGATTTGCTTATTTTAACGATTTCGGTTTGGGGGGCTATGAAGGTTGAGGTTCATAAAATAAGAAGGCCATGCCTTGTCGGAAGCATGGCCTTATGGGTAGTGCATAGTAAATAGAATCTATTGCTTTGTTTCCTCTTCCGTCAGGATGGCTTGTGCAGATTCGTCTCCCAATTCGGCGGCTTTCTTCAGATGGGCCAGACCTTCTTCACGTCGGTTCAATTTGAGTTGGCAAATGCCCATCAGGCGGTAGGCATCTCCGAACTCGGGATTCAGTTCCGCGCTCTTTTTTGCGGAAGAGAGTGCTTCAGCAAATTCCCCGATACGGTAATAGACCACGGCCCGTTCGGCATGATATAACGGTTCTTTGGGTTCCATGCGTATGGCCCGGTCGATATCGTCGACGGCTTGTTGGAACATGCGGCATTGCATTTCTGCCTGTTCGCGACGGTAGTAGAAGTAGGCAGTGAGTTCATCGCCCATTAAATGCTCGTATTCATTCAGATCCAAAATGGCATCCCGGTAGCGGCCCAAGGCGAGCAAAGTGTTGGATCGCTCCAACAATGCCGGTGCCGCATCTTTTAAATAAGGTTTGCTGAAACATGCCACGGCACTGTCTTGCAATGCCAGTATCTGTAGCGTATCGGCTCCTGCCATCCGTTTGCATTGGGCGGCGTAGAGGAACAGGTTGGCCGAACGCATATTGGTTCCCGTCAAGGACAAGTATTTTTCGAAGGCCTTTTCGTAGTCTTTGAGTGCATAGAGCGTATTGCCCTCCTGAAGTGTATAGAGAGGGAGAGGATTTTGCTTGTAGGCTTCTCCAGCGAGTGAGAGCGATTTGTTCATGTCCCAGTCTTTATACACCGTGTAACCGGGTTTCAAGTTCAATTCGTATAGCAGTTTGCTGAATGCATAGTACACTTCGTCTTTTTTCTCGGCCACGTCCATGGCTGCATTCATATCTTCTTCAGCGGCTGCATAGTTGCCGTGTGCCATGTAGAAATCAGCCCGTTGGGTGTAGGGTTCGCTGCTTTTGGGAAATTGTTCCGCATAGTCGTTCAGGTACTGGTTATAGGTGGTGGAGTCCGAACGGGAGGCCGTCATGAACAGGAACGTGCGTATATCCGCTTCATCGGCCGGCAGTGCCTTACGGATGTGGATGGCATTTAAGTCGTTGTCGGCCGAAGACATGCCGTTGGTGAAAAGTGTGTTGCCGTATGCGACACTGACGGCGTAGGACGTTGTGGCGGAGGCGTTGGCTTTCCGTTGTATCATTCCCAATACTTCGCCTTCTTCATCCATGACCGGACTGTTCAAGTACTTTTCGTCCAATGGCCGACCTAAGGTGTAATAACCGTATTTCTCGTTGAATTTCTGAATGTCGTGCAACGTGTCGTTTACACACATTTTGTTTTCTTTTGTCGGGTAGGGGAGGACGTAGACGTGTTCATGTTTCACGCCCATACGGTCTGAAATGGTCAGTGCCGGGGTATCCTTGTCGGTTTTTACCCGGAACTTTACCAAATCGTATAATGAACTGACTCCCACGATGGCTTCCACTTCGTATTCCTTTCCTTCTCCGCTGACGACTTTGGCTTTGCTGGCTTGTTTGAACAGTTGGTAATCGGCTAAAGCGGTTCCGTTCTTGTCGATGAAAAAACCGCTGCCGGATTGCAGCATGTCTCCTTTTTCATTCATGGTCACGATGCTGATTTGTGCTTTTGCTGCCTTTTTGAACCATTTGGGATTTTGGGCAACCAAATGGCCGCCCAAAGTAGACAGGCAAGTCAATATAAATATGATCTTTTTCATTTTCTATAGGATTGGTTAAGCAATTCTTTAGCGTTATTGATGGCCGCATCGGTCAGTGTGGTGCCGCTCAACATGTGGGCGATTTCCTCCACGCGTCCTTTTTCGTCCAGTTGGACGATATGGCTGCTGGTACCCTCCGCGTGGTCTTCCTTGTAAACTTTGTAGTGCGTGCTGCCGAGAGCCGCGATTTGGGGCAGATGGGTGATGCTGATGACTTGTCGGTTGAGTGCCCCCATTTCCTGCATGATATGCGCCATCTTCTCGGCGATGCTGCCGGAGACGCCGGTATCTATTTCGTCGAAAATGATGGTAGGTAGTTTGACCGCCCCGGAAATCATGGCTTTCAGCGAGAGCATGACGCGTGCGATTTCACCCCCCGATGCCACTTGGGAGATAGGTTGCAACTGGCCGTTTTTGTTGGCACTGAAAAGGAAGTTGATTTTGTCGGTTCCCGTCTCGTCCGGTACTTCTTTGGGAGTGAGTTCCACTTTGAATTGGACATTCGGGATACCCAACGGGATGAGCTTTTCTTTCATCTGCCTTTCCACGACCGAGGCCGCCTTTTGCCGTAGCGAGGTCAGCCTTCCGGCTTGTTTCTTCATAGACTCAAGGGCTTGGTCGCATTGTTGTTGCAAGGCCTGTATATGTTCGTCGCTATGTGTGATGGCGTTGAGTTTTTCGCGGTATTCCTCCTCTATTCGCAGAAGGTCTTCCAACGTGTCCACACGGTGTTTCTGTTGCAAGTCATAGATGGTGTTGAGCCGTTCGTTGACGTATTCCAGACGTTCCGGATTGAACTCGACCTGTTCCGTGCGTCCGGCAATCTCGCCGGCAAGGTCTTTCAACTCGATGTAACATGACTCCATACGTGACGCCAGTTCATTGCCGTCGGGATAAACTTTTCCTATATTGTCCAAGAGATGGGTTGTTTCTTTCAAGACGTTGACGATACCGTTTTGTTCATTGTCCAAAAGGTTTTCCGCTTGATACAAAGCCTGTTTGATTTCTTCGGCATGTGTCAGTGTTTCGGCCTCTTGCTCCAGAACTTCCTGTTCTCCGGTTTTCAATGCGGCATTCTCTAATTGTTCCAGTTGGAACGTGATATAGTCTTCTTCCGTACGGGCTTGTTCCGCGGCTTGCCGCGCCTGTTGCAACGCCTTTTCCGCTTGCCTGTAAGCCGTGTACAGTCTTTTATACTGTTGCAGTTCATCCTTGTCTCCGGCCAGGATGTCGATGACGTTCAGTTGGAAGTTCTCTTTGTTCAGCAACAAGTTTTGGTGTTGGGAATGCACGTCGATGAGCATTTCCCCCAATTCCTTGAGTTGGCTCACGGGAGCGGGCGTATCGTTGATGAACGCCCGACTCTTGCCGGATGCCGTGATTTCACGGCGGACGATACATTCTTTTCCGTCGAACTCCAAGTCGTTGCGTTCGAAGAACTCCTGCATGCCGTAGGCACTCAGGTCGAAAACGGCTTCGATGACGCATTTCGACATACCGTTTTTTATGGATTTACTGTCTGCGCGCTGACCGAGCAGCAGTCCGATTGCCCCGAGGATAATGGACTTTCCGGCGCCGGTTTCTCCGGTAATGACGGAAAATCCCGGCTCGAACCTGATGTCTAATGTGTCTATTAATGCGTAATTCTGAATGAATAAAGATTTCAGCATATCCTTATTTTCTGAGTTTTTCCCAATAATTACTTTGTGAAGCGTTGATGGCGAACACGATATTATATACTTTCTCACGTTCTTCCGCCGTGCCCTTTCCGCTGTAAATGCTGACTAACTCATCTCGTTTGATGTCGGTGAATATGACGGGGAGCGCGCTCATGCTTTTTTTGGTCGCGGGCTTGTTTGAGCATTTCTATGGATTCCGTAATGGCCATGCGTGCCGTATCGGTATTTTCCGTCATGCGGTCCAGTCCCAGACGGTGGTATTTGTATTCCAGTTGCCGGAGCGGTTCCATGGCCCCGTCCAGATAGTCATTGATAATGGCAAAGCGGTTGCGGTCGTTTTCGAAAGCTTTCCATCCGGCATAGCCCAAGTTTTGCGAATTGTTAGCTACGTCCATGGCCATTTGCAGGATGTCGGAACCGCCGAGCGGTGCCATCGTATCCATGTCCATGCCGATGATGAGGTAGGCATAGTAGGCAATGACAGCCGTAAGGTTGTTGTCCACTTGTTCCGGGCGGAATTCCAGTTGGTCGAATTGCTGGAAAGTAAAGTTGAAATTCTCATCCTGAAAATTAAACACCGTCGTTGAATAGTTGGAGTCATACACCGGACGTGTACTCTGCACCTGTATCGACCCAGTAAATGAATTGTCCGTTTCGCTGTAAGTTTTCAGCGTGATACTGAAAGTACAGTTGATGCGTTCTTCTTCTTCGTATGTCATCCCGGTCCATTGCCTCTCGTTGATGAAAGCCGTCAGGGAGTTCTGCAACGCCTCGAAGACGGCGTCCGTCGTGTTGGAGATTTGGGAACGGTTGATGGTCACTTTGGCGTTGAGTTCCTGTGCCACAGCCGGAGCTGCAATGTGAAAACATGCCGTCAGGGCCATGAATTTAAGACAGGAGGCTATATGTCTGCGTACGTCATGCATATTCATCCGGCGTTAGAAAGAGGACACGAGTCGGTCGACAATGTCGGCCGCCACTTCTTTTTTGCTTTTCAGCGGATAGACCACGGAATCGGTCCGGCTGATAATGGTTATTTTATTCGTGTCATGACGGAAGCCCGCCCCTGGGTCGTTCAGCGAATTGAGCACGATGAAGTCGAAATTCTTCCGTTCCAGTTTTTCGTGCGCATGCGCCGTCTCGTCATGGGTTTCGAGGGCAAAGCCTATGAGTTTCTGTCCCTCACGTTTCATCTGGCCGAGCGTTTGGGCTATGTCGCGTGTCGGTTTCAGACGGAGGACAAGGTCATCGGTTTCGCGTTTGATTTTGCGGTCGGAAGCTTGCGCAGGCGTGAAGTCAGCCACGGCTGCACATAAGATGGCCGCATCTGATTCCGGGAAATGTGCCGTGGCTTCGCGGAACATGTCTTCGGCCGATTCCACGTCGATTCGCCGGATGCCCGCCTGCGTGGTGCCGAGGGACATCGGACCGCAAACCAACATGACTTCCGCGCCGCGTCGGGCACAAGCCTCGGCTAAGGCGATTCCCATTTTGCCCGATGAATAGTTACCGATAAACCTTACGGGGTCTATCTTTTCATACGTGGGGCCTGCTGTAATCAGGATTCTTTTCCCCTGCAAGTCTTGTCCGCCGGAAAAGTAGTCTTCCAGAACCTTGATAATATTTTCAGGTTCCTCCATGCGTCCTTTGCCCTCCAAATGACTGGCCAATTCCCCGCTGGCAGGCTCAATGATGTGGTTGCCGTAACTGCGGAGGCGTTCGAGGTTTTGCTGTGTGGAGGGATGGGCGAACATGTCCAAATCCATTGCCGGAGCTACGAAAACGGGAGCTTTCATGGACAGGTAGGTCGTGATGAGCATGTTGTCGGCTATGCCATGAGCCATCTTGCCGATAGACGAGGCCGTAGCCGGTGCAATCACCATGGCATCGGCCCAAAGTCCGAGTGCGACATGGCTGTGCCAACTCCCGTCGCGTCCGGAAAAGAATTCGCTGACCACCGGTTTGCTGGTTAGTGCGGAGAGGGTGACGGGCGTGATGAATTCTTTGCCCGCCGGAGTGATGACCACTTGCACTTCAGCTCCCCTTTTAATCAATCCCCGGATGAGATAGCAGGCTTTGTAAGCCGCGATGCTTCCCGTGATTCCCAATACGATTTTCTTGCCTCTTAATGTTTCCATGCCGGTTTATGCCTTGTTCATATCCAAACGTATCTGGGTTAAAATCTGCTTGGTGTTGCGTGCGAAGTCACCTTGCAGAATCCAACTGTAATATCCGGGATCCGTACGTAACACGTCGGTGACTTTTTTTCCTTTGTATTTGCCGAAGTTGAACACGACATTACGATTTTCATCATAAACCATGCGTCCGGCAAAATCCACGTTATCCGTCATCCGGGAAAAATCGGACAGGAATGCCACGTCGTTTTTCAAGTCTTCAGGATAGTGGTCCAGTTGTGCCATCAGGACTTCGTATGTAGCCCGTGTGTCGGCCAAAGCAGAGTGGGCGTTTTCCAAATCCTTTCCGCAATAGAACTTGTATGCGGCACTCAACGTCCGGCGTTCGAGCTTATGGTAAATGTTTTGTACGTCGATGAACTTACGTTTGCGGATGTCGATGTCTATGCCCGCCCGCAGAAATTCTTCGACCAGCATCGGTACGTCGAAACGGTTGGAATTGAATCCGGCGAAGTCGCATCCCTTGATGGTATTGGCCAGTTCCCGGGCTACTTGCTTGAACGTAGGACAGTCTGCCACGTCCTCATCATAGATGCCGTGAATGGCCGAAGAACTTTCCGGAATGTGCATCTCCGGATTGATTCGCATGCTTTTGGATTCTTCATTGCCGTTAGGGTACACTTTGATGTAGCATAATTCTACGATACGGTCGGTGGTGATATTGATTCCCGTGGTTTCCAGATCGAAAAAAACGACGGGATTGTTCAGATTTAATTTCATTTTTATTCTTTTAGTCGTTCAGCATCATAGGCATCAGCAGCATCAGCAGGTCTTCGTTTTCTTCCTGCTCTGCCGGGACGATAACTCCGGCCCGGCTCGGGTCGGCCAGCTCGATGATGACGTTCTCTCCCCCCATATTGTTCAGTATGTCGATGAGGAATGTACCCTTGAAACCGATATTCATCGGAGAGTCTCCGTATTCGCAGGGCACGCGTTCCTCGGCCGAGGTGGAGTAGTCTATGTCTTGTCCGGAGACTACCAACTGATTGCTTTCCAGATGCAACTTGATCAAAGCGCTGCTTTGGTTGGAGAATATCAATACGCGTTTCAGGGCGCTCAGCAAAGTAAGGCGGTCCACCGTAACCCGGTAGGGGTTGTTTTGCGGAATGACAGAGTTATAGTTAGGATAGCGTCCTTCGATAAGCCGGCAGATGAGTCGGGAAGATTCCATGGTAATGTAGGCATTACGCTCATTGAACTTCAACGTGACGTCGTCCGATTCCTTCGGTAAGAGGTTTTTCAGAATCGTAGCCGGCTTCTTGGGAAGGATAAAGGCTGCGGGCTGATGGTCTTTGATACCGTAGTTTCTGTTGCGTACCAATTTGTGCCCGTCGGTAGAGACAAAAGTAAGGTTGTCGGCTTGGATGTCGAAATATACCCCGTTCATCACCGGACGCAATTCGTCGTCGGCCGTGGCGAACAGGCAACGGTTTATGCCGTTGAGCATCGTTTCGGCCGGTATGATGAGGGCATTCATGTCCTCCTGCGGGAGGTTCATTTCCGGGTATTCGTCGGCACTTTGTCCCACGATGTTGAAACGTCCGTTCTGGTAGTTGGCCGTGATTTCCATGTTGTCCGGATTGATATCGAAAGAAAGAGGTTGTTCCGCAATTTCTTTCATGGAGTCCTGGATGGTTTTGGCGTTGATGCAGAAACGGGCATTGGCATCGCTTTCCACAAGTTCCAGGTTGGTGATTAGCGTCGTTTCGCTGTCCGAGGCCGTAATGGTGAGTATATTATCTTGGATTTCAAATAAGAAACAATCCAAGATAGGGAGCGTATTCTTTGAATTTATGACGCGTCCAATCGTCTGCAAGCGATTGAAAAGTGCAGAGCTTGATACGATAAATCTCATAATGTGGTATTTTTAGAATTATATTCAGCAAATTTACATATTTAAGTAGAACGGAACAAAAAAAATAATTTAAAATTCGAGAAAGTAGAAAATAAGTTGTAATTTCGCATCACTAAACAGTTAATGTAGAAATATGGAAATTACAGGAAAAATTATTGCTGTGTTACCTGAGCGGGGTGGCGTTTCTCAGCGTACCGGTTCGGAGTGGAAAGTGCAGGAATATGTGTTGGAAACTCAGGAGCAATATCCCAGAAAAATGTGTTTTGACGTTTTCGGCGCAGATAAGATTGCACAGTTCGCCATTAAGATCGGCGACCAGCTTACCGTGTCTTTCGATATAGATGCGCGTGAATATAATGGCCGGTGGTACAATAGTATTCGTGCTTGGAAAGTGGAGCGCGCGACAGCTCCGGCCGAATCTCCCGCAGGACCGGTGCCTTTCCTCCGGTTTCGGATGCGGCACCTGTTGATTTTTCGGCAGGAGATTCTAAAGACGACCTGCCTTTCTGACAGGAACGGTGGCAAGTATACAATAATCCCGATAGCAAGAGGCTATCGGGATTTTTTGTGCTTCCTTGAACCGTGTGGGGTATTGCAAAAGGAGCCGGACAGATTGTCAGAATGTCATTCCATGTCCTGCAGGAATCGTTTATTTGCACGTGGATGCGACGGTTTACAGAAATATGCGATTCTCACGCGGTGGGAAGAAAACGATTTGGAAGCGATAGGGTGGACGAGGCTCCCATTATGTCGGGCGGGAAAATGCGGTCGGCGTTCGTTGGGGGAGAAGTTGTAAGTACAAAGATGGGTTGGCCAGACCATTTGACACTGGGGTTTTGAAGGTGGAGAGGCATCGAATAGAAGAAAAACGGCCGTCTGCGTCATATCGTTACCCCGTTTTCGGTTGCCGTTCATGGCCGTTTGAGGATGTCGTCTGAACAATAAGAGGAGAAAAAAATGTTATTTTGCTCCAAATGAAAAAAAGTTTGGCTGAGATTGATTCTTAATTTTGCTTAATTTGGTTCAAGTTTCCGCCAGAATGGCAAATAAGTGTATTCAAAATAGCCCTGAATACTTCCTGAATGGATGTCGTATGCGAAAGTGTGGGTTGGGGAATCCGGCTTTTTTCTGTCAGGAAGATGGTAAAATACGGAATTCTGTTGACAAGATGAAAGCCTGCGTCTTTGTGCGGACATCTCCGTCCCGTGGCTTCTGCCGTATGCCTTGGATGGGCGGGATGCATGTGGAAAGGAAGACGGCCTCCGGACAATTTGCCGGAAGCCGTCTTCGCTTGGTTTATAAAAAGAGGTAGTTACTTTATTCGTCGTAGCCTCCGCCCAAAGCCTGATACAGCTCGATGGCAGCCTGTATTTGGCTGAATTTATTGCTGATTTGCGACATCTGTGCCGTCAGCAAAGTCTGTTGGGCTGTCAACACCTGCAGGTAGTTGGTCGACGAGTTCATCATCAATGCTTGCGTGCTTTTTACAGCCGTTTCCAAAGAAGCGATCTGTTTGGTGTACAAACCGTCTTTTTCTCCTGTGGCCTGTATTTTGGTTAAGGCTGCATTGACTTCCGTTCCGGCATCCAATAAAGTCTGTTGGAATGAAAGCTTGGCCTGTTCCTGCTGTGCTTTTGAGATTTTATATTGTGCACGCAACTTTCCGTTCTGGAAAATGGGTTGTGTCAGCGACGCCATGGCATTCCATATCCATTTGCCCGGATTGACCGGCAGGGTACCGAGGTCGTTCGTCCAGCCTATAGCACCGCTTAAGTTCAAGCCCGGGTAGAAAGCGGCACGCGATTCGTTGGTGGCGTAATATGCTACGGCCAACTGGGTTTCTGCCTGTTTCACGTCCGGACGGTTGGCCAGTGCGGCAGCCGGAATACCCGCCGACATGCGGGCCGGAACCTTCCAATTGTTCATAGAGCCGATGGCATACTTTTGCGGAGCTTCACCCAACAGGGCAGAGAACTCATTTTCCAAATCACTGATTTGCTGTTTCAAGTCCGTGATTTGCGTGCAAATGCTATAGTAGTTGGCTTCAGTCTGCGACACGGCTGCCATGTTGCTTTGACCGGCATTCATCAAGGCACGGGTGGTTTCGACGTTCACCTTCCACAGTTTTTCCGTTTCCTGGCTGATGGCCAACTGGTCTTTCAGCATGGCCAGCGAGTAGTAATAGTTGGCGATTGCCGCAATCAACTGAGACTGTACGGCCTGTTTGTAAGCCTGGCTGTTCTCAAGTTGGGCTTGCGCACGCTTTTTGGCATTGTGCAGGCTTCCGAAGATGTCTATTTGCCAAGAGGCTGATACCGGAATGGTATAAGTTTGTGTGGCTTTTCCCCAATCCACACCGGCCAACGAACCTTGCGGAGCGAAAGCGAGGCTGGGGATATAAGCCCATTTGGCAGCCTTCAGCGAGGCTTCGGACTGTTCGATTTGCAGTTGGGCACTACGTAAGTTCGTGTTTTGTGCCAACCCTCTTTCAATCAGAGTCTGCAGTTGGGGATCCGTGAAGATTTCTCTCCATGCGAATGAAGCTAAGCCCAATGAGTCGCTGCTTTGAGTGTTGTCGCTGCGGTACAGACCGTCAGTCTGAATGTCGGCCGGGCGTTCGTAGCTTTTGTATAGACCGCAACTGCTCAACAGAGCAGCCGTGGTCATGGTCATAATTATCTTTTTCATTGTTCGTCTTTTTCGCTTTTAAATGCACTGCGTTCTTCTAAACTCTTTTGGCGTTCTGCTAATACTTGGGCGTCTGCTTCTTCATGCAAAGGCGGACGAACCTTTTCTTGCAAGTATTGGAATACGATAAAGAATACAGGAGTAATGAAGAGTAGCGCCAAAGTACCGATTAACATACCGCCGACAACACCCGTACCCAGAGAACTGTTACCGTTGGCTCCGGCACCTGTGGCGAACATCAAAGGCAACATACCGAAGATCATGGTCAACACCGTCATCAAAATCGGGCGGAAACGTACTTGGGCTGCAGAGTAGGCTGCTTCGATAATGCCCATTCCCTTTCGGCGACGTTCCGTGGCATACTCTGTGATAAGGATAGCTGTCTTAGCCAACAGACCAATCAACATAATCACACCGGTTTGCAGATAGATGTTGTTTTCCAGACCGAAGAGCCATGCGAAGAGGAACGAACCCATCAAACCGCACGGTACGGAGAGGATGACGGCCATCGGAACTAAGAAACTTTCGTACAGACACGACAGGATTAAGAAAATCAACACGATACAGAACACGTAGATGAAGACCGTGTCGTTGGAACCGGCTGTTTCTTTCTCTTCACGTGAGATGCCGCCGTATTCATAATTATAACGGTTGGGCATGGTCTGTGCGAATACTTCTTCAATGGCTTGCATGGTCTGGCCCGAAGAATAACCCGGAGCCGGGTTTACGTTGCAGGCAATGGCATCGAACAGGTTGAACCGGTTGGTGACTTCAGGTCCCATGGTCTTCTTGACACTGAGGAACTGGCTGATAGGAGCCATTTCGCCGTTCACCCGTACAAAGATGTTGTTCAGCGACTTTTCATCCAAACGATATTTCGGGTCAGCCTGAATCATGATACGGTATACCTTAGAGAACAAGTTGAAGTTGGATGCATAAATACCACCGCAATAACCGCCTAATACGCTTAACACTTCAGACGGAGAGATTCCTGCACGTTTGCATTTCGCCGCATCTATGTCGATAGCATATTGGGGGAAGTTCGGATTGAAGGTCGTATATGCCATGGCTACTTCAGGACGTTGGTTCAATGCGCCGATGAACTTCATGGTATTCTGATAGAATGAAGTCAGGTCGCCGCCCACGCGGTCTTGGAGCTGCAATTCGATACTGTTACCCATACCGTATCCCGGAATCATACCCGGCTGGAACGTGAAGGATTGTGCCTCTTTGATGCTTTGCAGCATGAAGTTCAGTTTATTCATGACGGAAGTGGCATCCTGTCCCTTGCCTGTACGTTCGCTCCAGTCTTTCAAACGAATGATGAAAGAACCGTAAGACGTACCTTGACCGGCGATGAAGCCGTAACCGGAAATCTTTGAATAATGGTCTACTTCCGGAATTTGCTTGATGATGTTTTCTATCTTGGCCATTGTCTTGTTGGTAGTAGCCAAACTGCTACCCGGCGACATGCTGACATTGACCATCATCGTACCCTGGTCTTCCTGAGGAACCAATGCCGTTTTGGTCGTCTTCATAAAGTACACTAACAGCACGCATGAAACAACAAGCGATCCCCATGAAATCCAACGATGATGAATGAAGAACATGACTCCATTCTTATATTTGCTCATCATGGCATTGAACGAAGCATTGTAGGCGGCTTTTTACGATACCGTTAATGCTTCTTTTGCCTTTCTTGCCGCTCGCAGGACGCATCCACATAGCACATAGCGCCGGACACAACGTCAAGGCATTCAGACATGAAATACCTACGGCTACGGCCATGGTCACACCGAATTGAGTGTAGAAGATACCGGACGTACCGCCCATGAAGGTCACAGGGATAAACACAGCCATGAACACAAGGGTACAAGTGATAACGGCCATGGTAACATCAGACAATGCATCTTTGGTGGCCAGATAGGGCGATGTGTATCCGACATCGAATTTGGATTGTACGGCTTCGACCACCACAATGGAGTCGTCCACCACCGTACCGATAACCAACACGAGTGCGAATAGTGTCAGGATGTTAATACTGAAACCTGCAATTTGCATGGCCGCAAAGGTTCCCACCAATGAAACGATGATGGAAATGGACGGAATCAGCGTACTCTTGAAGTCCTGCAAGAAGAAATATACCACCAAAATAACGAGGATGATGGCGATTACCAATGTCTCAACCACTTCATGGATAGAAGCAAACAAGAAGTCATTGGAACTCATCATTGTCATGAATTCCAGACCTTCAGGAAGTTCTTCGTTAATCTCTGACAACAATTTGGAGATTTCCGCATTTACCTCCGTGGCGTTTGAACCGGCAACCTGGAACACCATAAAGGTACAGCTCGGATGCCCGTCTACGTTACTGTCGAAAGCGTATGACTGAGTGCCGAGTTCTACGCGAGCCACGTCTTTTACGCGTAAGATATTACCGTCGGGTAAAGAACGGACTACGATATCTTCGAATTGACTGATATCGGTCAGACGTCCCTTATATTTCATGGTGAACTGGAACGTATTCGTTGAGTTCTCACCCAATGAACCGGTTGGAGATTCCAAGTTCTGTTCGCCCAAGGCAGAGGTAATGTCGGTGGGGACAAGGCCGTATTGCGCCATGACATCCGGCTTCAGCCAAATACGCATACTGTACGTGTCACCCATGGCCATCACGTCTCCCACACCCTCTACACGTTTGATACGGGGCACTACGTTGATGTCAAGGTAGTTGGCAATGAATGTCTTGTCATAACGGTTGTTAGGGCTGTACAACGAACCGATTTGCAAGAAACTGGTTTGGCGTTTGGTGGTCGTCACACCGATTTGCGTTACTTCTACCGGTAACAAACCTTGAGCCTTGCTCACACGGTTTTGAACGTTCACCGCAGCCATGTCGGGGTCTGTCCCTTGTTTGAAGTAAATAGATATATCGGCAGAACCGGAGTTCGTGGCAGTAGACTGCATGTAAGTCATGTTTTCCACACCATTGATTGCCTCTTCCAGAGGTTGGATCACACTCTTCATTACAGCGTCTGCGCTGGCTCCCGTGTAGGTGGCCGAGACACGTACGGTCGGAGGAGCAATGTCCGGGTACTGCTCAATCGGCAGGGTGCCCAGTGAAATAAATCCTACGATAAGAATGAGGATGGAGATGGAGAAAGCCATCACCGGGCGTTTTATAAATATGTTACCTTTCATTGTTTTTACTTAAATTAGAATTCACTATTTACCTTGATTTTGTGCACCTTGTGCTGTACCCACAGGTGTACCTTCGCGTACCAGACCGGCACCTTCGGCAATGATGACATCGCCCACGTTCAAACCTTGGGTTACGATGTATTCAGTACCATTGTTGTTGGGAGCCACCTCGATGTTCGCACTTTGGGCTTTTCCGTCTACGACCTTATAGACCAAGACCTTGTCCTGAAGTTCGAATGTAGCGGCCTGCGGGATGACAATCACGTCCTTGTAATATACCGGTACTTCTACATTACCGTTGGCTCCACTGTGTAACAGGTGAGAAGCATTGGGGAATGTAGCACGAACCTGGGCCGTACCTGTGCTGGTGTTGATTACTCCGCTGATGGATTCAACGCGACCGCTGTCCGGCAGGACGCTACCGTCGTTCAGAATCAATTTCACGGCCGGCATCTTTTTGGCTGCCTCTTCCAACGAACCGTATTGACGGGTCATGTTGAGCAAGTCGTCTTCGTTGACGGAGAAGTAAACATACAGCTCGCTGTTGTCGGAGACGGTGGTCAAAGGCTGCGGGATAGAACTGCTGACCAATGCGCCCTGACGGTAAGGAAGCTGGCCTACCACACCGTCGGCCGGGCTTTTTACTACGGTATAAGACAAGTTGTTTCTTGCATTTACAACTTGTGCTTTCATTTGAGCTACGGATGCTTTTGCGCTCAATAAGCTATTTTGAGCTTTCTGTAAATCGAAATCGGAAACGACTTTCTGATCGAACAGGCGCTTGGTGCTCTTGAATGTCAAATCGGCTGTAGCTTCTGCTGCTTCTGCTGCTTTCAGGTTGGCTTCGGCCGTGTTCAACGCGGCTTGGTAAGGCACCTGGTCGATGATAAATAATGTTTGTCCTTTCTTGACACGGTCGCCTTCCTGCACGCACAGACGTTGGAGCGTTCCACTGACTTGCGGATATATCTCTACATCCTGACGTCCTTCAATTCTTGCACTGTAAAGTGATTGTAATACTATGGAATCGGTTTTTACAGTCATTGTCTTGTAAGAACCCGTGTCCATTGCTTGTTGTTGCTTATTGCAACCAGTTAACGCAACTAAGCAACAAAATGCTGTCGTTGCAACAGTCTTAATACCTCTATTCATAATTAATAAATAAAATAATAATCTCAAAAACGGTGCAAAAATACACAAACTGTGCGAGTATACGCTTGTTAAAAGTACCTTTGTTTTGTTCATTTTGGGAAGTAACCTTGCATTTTAGGAATATTCTACTTAATTTTGATTTCTATTAACGAAATAATCTCTTTATGGAAGAAAACGTACGTTCGTTGTTGGCGCAGGAGTGTTTTTATTTTAGGACTTCCTTGAATTGGGCGGTAGAGAATGAGTTGACTTTAGACAAGTGTTTGCTTGTAATGGTGGAGAGGGGGAAGGCTTCTGTTTTCGTGGGGGAAAATGAGTATACTTTGGAACGGAACCAGATACTTTTCATGCGGCCTGAGTTACCGCTGAAGAAGTTGCGTTCCACGACGGATTTTTCAGTTTCGTTGATGGCCTTTCCGCCTTCTATGCTTCGGGACAGTACGGAACGTATGGAGCCTCGTTTTCTATTACTTTTGTTTACACAAGTGATTTGGGGATTGGATGCGGAAAACCGGAAACTGGTGGAGCATTTTCGGGAATTGTTTCGTTTTGCGGTTGCGGATTACGGCAGGGGATACACGCGTGAATTAGTACTGAGTTTAGTGAATGGTCTGGTGTATGGAGCTTACGAAATGTGCGGGGCTGCACGTCTGGAGAATTTGTCTTTGGACTCTTCCCGTTCCCGGGAGTTGTTCCGGAACTTTATGGAGTTACTTCATGAACATCTGACGCGTGAGCACGAAGTGCAGTTTTATGCCGGTAAACTTTGTATTTCGTCCAAATATCTTACTCAGGTCTCGAAAGGGATGATCGGACGTACGCCCAAACAGATTATCGACGAAACCCTTATGCACGAGGCCATGAAGTTATTGGATAAAAACAATTCGAGCATACAGGATATCAGTGTCAGTCTCGGATTCCCCGACCAGTCTTATTTCGGACGCTTTTTCAAGCGTTTGAAACACATGTCGCCCCAGCAATACCGCTTGAGGTCGAAACGTTGACAGTCCTTTCAATATCTAAGAGCTTGTTGGATTGGATTTTTATAAAAAGCGTTCCATCGTCTTCGGAAAAGAAGGAAACGATGGAACGTTTATATTTGTAAGCCGGATATAGACCTGTGCGAGGATTCAGGCTTTATGAATTCATGCTCATCAGGAACTCTTCGTTGTTCTTAGTCGGTTCAATCCGGTCTTTCAAGAACGTCATGGCTTCTATCGGGTTCATGTCCGCAAGAATCTTGCGCAGTACCCACATGCGATCCAGAGTCTGTTTGTCATGCAACAGATCGTCGCGTCTTGTGCTCGAAGCTACGATGTTGACCGCCGGGAAGATACGCTTGTTGCTCAGCGAACGGTCGAGCTGGAGCTCCATATTTCCCGTACCCTTAAACTCCTCGAAGATGACTTCGTCCATTTTACTACCGGTGTCTATCAGTGCGGTGGCTATAATGGTCAGCGAACCGCCGTTTTCGATGTTACGGGCTGCTCCGAAGAAACGTTTCGGCTTGTGCAGTGCGTTGGCATCCACACCTCCGGAGAGAACCTTTCCGCTGGCGGGAGAAACCGTATTGTAAGCGCGTGCCAGTCGCGTGATGGAGTCGAGGAAGATGACCACGTCGTGTCCGCATTCTACCATTCTTTTGGCTTTTTCCAGTACGATGCCGGCTATCTTCACGTGGCGTTCCGCCGGTTCGTCGAACGTGGAGGCTATGACTTCGGCGTTGACGGTGCGTGCCATGTCTGTTACTTCTTCCGGACGTTCGTCAATCAACAGCATGATGAGGTACGCTTCCGGGTGGTTGGCGGCGATAGCGTTGGCAATATCTTTCATCAGAATGGTCTTACCCGTTTTAGGTTGTGCCACCAATAAGGCGCGTTGTCCTTTACCGATGGGGGCAAACAAGTCTACGATACGTGTAGAAAGATTGTCGTTATGTCCTTTGCAAAGTTTGAACTTTTCGTCGGGGAAAAGCGGAGTGAGATGTTCGAAAGGCACTCGATCTCTCACGTCGCTGGGAGCGCAACCGTTGATTTTCGTCACTCGGATGAGCGGGAAATACTTTTCACCGGGTTTCGGAGGACGTACGGGGCCTTCTACCACATCACCGGTTTTAAGGCCGAACAATTTGATTTGTGAAGTGCTTACGTAGATGTCGTCCGGAGAAGACAGGTAATTATAGTCGCTGGAGCGCAGGAAGCCGTATCCGTCCTGCATGATTTCCAAAACTCCTTCACCCGTCAGAATGTCTCCGAAATCGTATGCCGGTTCGGTGCCTTTAGGAAGTGCTGTTTCCTTTTCCGGGGCGTTTTCTGCCGCTTCGTACGAATAGGTATCGGGAAGTCCGTGAGATGTAATGTCCGGTTGTTGGCTGGGGTAAGTCATATACGTTTCATCCATGGCCGGTTCTGTCGGGATGATGGGGATGTCTTCCACCACGACGAAATCATTTTCGTCTGCAGAGAAGAAATTTTCTGTAGAAGGTGCCACAGATTCCGCTTTTTCTGTGATTTCCGGAACCTCGGTTTCTGTCGCATCGTCAATTGTTTCCACGGGCTGAGCCGGAATGTCCTGCAAGATTTCCAACGGAACGTCGGTGATAGGTTCGTCCATAACCGGAAGCTGCTTTGCTTCGTCCGACAAAACAGTGGCTTGTTCCTCTGCTAATTTTGCAGCAGCTTCCAATGCCGCTTTTTCGGCTTTTGATTTCCGTCCTCTCTTTTTGGGAGCTGGGGCGGCAATAGCTTCTGCATTGTTTTCTATTGTATTGTCAGATATTTCTTTTTCCACGATGGCTTCCACCGGCAGGTCTGCCAATTCGGGACTGATTACGGGAGTTGTTTTTTCATTTTTCAGTTCCGTTGCCTCTTCTTTATTATCGCGGGCGGCTTCCTTTTTCTTCATATCGAAGTTCTCGCCGTTGCCTTGTGAGGCACTATATACGCGGTCGGTTTCTTTCTTGCTCACTCTGACGCGTTTGCGCGGTGTTTTTGTAGTAGTGGCTTTTTGTGAGGCGGACAATATGGACTCTTCGTCTATGATTTGATAGATCAGCCCCATACGGTCTCCTTCATTAGGTGAGGGGATTCCTAAATTCTTTGCTATGTCTATCAGTTCTTCCTGAGACATGGCTTCTAATTCACTTTTCTTATGCATATGTAAGTATGTGTTGTACTTTTTCTTGTATTGTACAGAGTTTATCTGTAGAATAAAAGTAGGATTCTTTTGATTGGATTTTCTTTGTTGTGATTAAAGAAAGAATACTGTGTGATTACAGTCATCTTGCATTTTGTTGGTGCAAAAGTAATGAATAATTTCTATAAAACACGCATTTTTCCCATTTTTTTTCACTGAAAACAGAAAGTTTTCCACTTTGAAGTTTCTTTTTGCGGGTTTCATAATTAATCGTTATATTCGCGGGCAATTTGTATGGATGGAATATGGCTTTAGTGAATCCTTATTTACAGGTAGACGGTTTGACCAAGCGTATAGGTGACCGCATGTTGTTCGAACATATTTCTTTCGGCATTGCCGAAGGGCAACGGGTAGGCTTGATTGCCAAGAACGGAACCGGTAAGTCGACTTTATTAAATATAATAGGAGGAAAAGACGGATATGACGAAGGAAGCGTGGTGTTCCGCCGCGACTTGAATGTGGGCTATCTGGAACAGGCGCCTTCTTATCCGCCCGATTTGACGGTCATCGAGGCTTGTTTCAGCCATGGCAATGCCGTGACCAATTTGATACGGGAATATGAAAATTGTATGAATACGCCCGGAAACCCTCGTTTGGAAGAGATTCTCGACCGGATGGAGAGGGAAAAAGCCTGGGACTACGAGAACCGGGCGAAGCAAATCTTGTCGCAGTTGAAAATCCATTCTTTCAATCAGAAGATTTCTACGCTGTCGGGCGGGCAACTTAAACGGGTGGCCTTGGCCAATGTGCTGATTACCGAACCGGATTTGCTGATTCTGGACGAGCCGACCAATCATCTCGACCTGGAAATGATAGAGTGGCTTGAAGGTTATCTGAAACGTTCCAAGTTGAGTCTGCTGATGGTGACACACGACCGTTATTTTCTGGATCGGGTTTGTTCCGTCATATTGGAACTGGACGACTGTACCGTATATACTTACAAAGGGAACTATAGCTATTATTTGCAGAAACGTCAGGAACGTATCGACGCATCGAATGCCGAGGTGGCGCGTGCCAACAACCTTTATCGTACGGAATTGGACTGGATGCGCCGCATGCCTTGCGCCCGAGGGCATAAGGCGCGTTATCGTGAGGAAGCGTTTTACGAACTGGAGAAAGTGGCAAAACGTAAAACGGTGGAACAGAGCGTGTCGTTGGAGGTGAAATCGTCTTATATCGGTAGCAAAATCTTCGAGGCCGACTACATTAGCAAAAGTTACGGACCGGATAAAGTCATCCTGAAAGATTTCTTTTATACTTTCTCGCGGTATGAGAAAATGGGTATCGTAGGGAATAACGGCACCGGCAAGTCTACCTTCATCAAGATTCTGCTGGGTTTGGTGAAGCCGGACAGCGGACGGGTCGTCGTGGGCGAGACGGTGAAGTTCGGGTATTATTCGCAAGACGGGATGGTTTTCGACGAACAAATGAAAGTCATCGACGCGGTGAGGAGCATTGCCGAATATATCGACCTTGGGGGAGGACGGCATCTGTCGGCCATGCAATTTTTGCAGCATTTCATGTTTTCGCCCAAAGACCAGCAAAACTACGTGTATAAATTGAGCGGAGGAGAGCGCCGCCGCCTGTATCTTTGCACCGTGTTGATGCAGAATCCGAACTTCCTGGTGTTGGACGAGCCTACCAACGATTTGGACATTGTCACGTTGCAGGTATTGGAGGAATATTTGCGGAATTTCAAAGGTTGCGTGATTGTGGTGAGCCACGACCGTTATTTTATGGACAAGGTGGTGGATCATCTTTTGGTATTTCAGGGGCAGGGCGATGTGCGTGACTTTCCGGGCAACTACACGCAGTATCGGGAATGGCAGGAAGAAAAACAAAAGTTTGAGCGCGAACAACAAAAAGACCTGTCCTCGAAAACAAAAGAGCCGCCGGTGCAAAAGACTTCCCGTCCGGCTCATGGAGAACAAAAGCGTAAAATGACGTTTAAGGAACGTCGGGAGATGGAACTGTTGGAGCAAGATATCGTCGCACTCGAATCGGAAAAGAAAAACATAGAGGAAGCTTTGTGTAGCGGGGCACTGTCTGTAGAAGAATTGACGGATAAGTCCAAGCGCCTATCCCTCCTCAACGACGAACTGGACGAAAAGTCCATGCGTTGGTTGGAGTTGGCCGAGATTGAGGGGTAAAGATAAGGTGTGAAACAAGTGTCCGCTTTAGTTGCGGGACACTTGTTTCACACCTTTTATAGTTTTCAATTTCTTTTCCAACAGTTGCAGTTTACTTGTATCGTCGAGCATGACGGTCAGTGTGCCGGAGAACAGGCCGTCGTGGGAGTCGATGCTGATACTTCGTAATGAAATCTTTTCCTCCTTGCTGATGATGGACGTGATGTTGTTTACGATGCCCAAATCGTCGTTGCCGATGACCTTGAGCGTGATAGGGTATTGGCTGCCTCGTTTGCCGGCCCATCGGGCTTTGACGATACGGTATCCGAACCGCTTACGGAGTTCCTGTGCGTTAGGGCAGTCTTGGCGATGTATTTTAATGCCGCCGTTCACTGTGACGAAGCCGAACACATCGTCCCCGTATATCGGTTGGCAACATTTGGCCAAAGAGAAATCCAGTCCCTTTAAGTTTTGGTCTATGACCAACACATCGTCGTTCGTTTTAGCCTTGAGTTCGGCTTCCGACGGAATATTATAGTTCTCTGCACTGGGAGCCGGAGTGTGTTCTGCCAGCCCGGCCTCTATTTTTTGTTGTTCAGTGTATAAGTCGAGCACTTCGTTGACGTCTGTCGTTTCGTCGGCCAGACTTTTATAAAAGTCCGTCACGACTTTGAATCCGAGCTTTTTGATGACGTGCATCATGGTCGGCTCATCGTATTCTATCTTCCGGTTTTTGAATTTGCGTTCCAATAACTCTTTGGCAAAAGCCCCTTGCTTGGCTTGCATTTCTTTGAGAGCCTGACGGATTTTGGCCCGTGCCTTTCCTGTTACGACGAAATTCAGCCAATCTTGTTTGGGCGACTGGTTGTTGGCGGTCAGGATTTCCACTTGGTCGCCGCTGTTCAGTTTTTGGCGGAGTGGGGCATTCTTTTCGTTGATTTTGGCACCGATACAATGGTCGCCCACATTGGTGTGGATGGTATAGGCAAAATCCAGTACAGTGGCACCTTTGGGAAACTTGAACAGGTCTCCCTTCGGGGTGAACACGAAAACTTCATCTTCATACAGATCCATTTTGAACTGGTCCATGAGCTGGAGGTCGTCGTTGTTCTCCAACGCGCTGCGTATGTTGTTGAGCCATTCGTCCACTCCGCTTTCTCCGCTTTTAATACCTTTGTATCTCCAATGCGCAGCCAATCCTCGTTCGGCTATTTCGTCCATTCGTTCGGTTCGGATTTGCACTTCCACCCATTTGTTCTCCGGTCCGAGGACCGTGATATGCAAGCTTTCGTAACCGTTGCTTTTGGGGATGGACAACCAATCCCTCAACCGTTTGGGGTTGGGCTGATACATGTCTGTGATGATGGAATAAACCTGCCAGCATTCCATCTTTTCTTTTTCGAGGGCGGAATCCAGAATGATGCGGATGGCAAACAAGTCGTAAATGCCTTCCACTCCGCAATGCTGCTTCTTCATCTTCTGCCAGATGGAGTGTATGCTTTTGGTACGCCCTTTCATGTGGAATTTCAGACCGGCCTTCTTCAGTTTTTCGTCGATAGGACGGATGAACTTTTCGATATATTCGTCACGCGATTTTTTAGTGGCGTTCAGTTTTTCTTTTATTAAATAGTAGGCATCGTGTTCCAGGTATTTCAGCGACAAGTCTTCCAGTTCGCTTTTCAGGCGGTATAACCCTAATTTGTGAGCCAACGGAGCGTATAAGTAAGCAGCCTCTTCCGACACCTTGCGCCGAGCTTCCTCGTTTTCCGTGTCTTTGATTTTGCGCATGATGTTCACGCGGTTGGCTATCATAATGAGAACCACACGCATGTCTTCGGCAAAAGAGAGCAATAAGCTTCTGAAGTTCTCGCTTTCTACGCTTGGATTCTTCTCATACAGTTCCAAAATGCGGTTCAGGCCCTTGATGATACCGGCCACATCCACTCCGAATTCTCTTTCCACATCTTCCGGCGTGCAGTAGCCGCAACGTACGCAAGTATGTACCATGATACCAAGAATGGCTCCGCGCGTCAGTCCGATTTCAGAGGCTACGATTAAGGCTGTTTCCATGTCATTGAGGATAGGGTTCATGCCGAACACGTTTCTTTGAATAAGGTTACGGCGTGCCGCCTCAAGCAAATAAGTTTTCAGCTTTTTGCAGTCGTCAGGATAAAGTATATTGCCGGAAAGTTTGAGAAGCTCCCTATATAGCTGTGCAAGTCGCACTTTTTCTTGTGCGGAGAAAAAAGCATTCTGTTCCATAATCCGCTATTTTTCTTCAAAGGTAGTACTTTTTTGCTGAAACGTTTACCCGTTTGCTTAAAAAAGCCTATATTTGAATGTTTTTTAGGGAAGGTTTAAAACGATTATATAATATGTTGACAGCAGAAGACAAGGTCTTATTGGCCGGAAAGGGGATTACGGAAGAGCAAATAGAGGCTCAGTTGCAGACTTTTAAGAAAGGATTTCCATTTTTGAAGTTGAAAGCGGCCGCTTCGTTGGCTCATGGTATTTTGGCTCCTTCGGCAGAAGAATGCAGGCATTATGAGGAAGTGTGGAAGGCTTATAAGGAAGAAGGAAAAGCGATAAGCAAGTTTGTTCCGGCTTCGGGGGCAGCCAGCCGTATGTTTAAGAATATGTTTGAATTTCTGGATGCGGAATACGATGTGCCGACCACTGATTTCGAAAAAACTTTTTTTGCGGCGATTCGTGATTTTGCATTCTACGATGAATTGGATGCGGTTTGCATGAAAAATGAAGGTCGCGGAATTGACGGTTTGGTGGCATCCGGCCAATATAAAAAGGTTGTGGCGAACATGCTTCGTCCGGAAGGTTTGAATTACGGCCAGTTGCCTAAAGGATTGCTTACGTTTCACCGGTATGAGAGCGGTTCGCGCACTCCGTTGGAGGAACATTTGGTAGAAGCGGCTTTGTATGCTGCCAGCAAAGGAAAGGCTGAAGTTCATTTTACGGTGAGTGCGGAGCACAAAGCTTTGTTCAAGGCATTGGTGGAAGAAAAGCTTCCTATGTATGAAAAAGCATACGGGGTGACGTTCCATGTCACATTCTCCGAACAGAAACCGGCCACGGATACTTTGGCGGCCACGATGGACAATGAACCGTTCCGTGTGGACGGTAAGCTTTTGTTCCGCCCCGGCGGGCACGGTGCGCTTATCGAAAATTTGAATGACTTGCAGGCCGATGTCGTTTTCGTGAAGAATATAGATAATGTGGTGCCGGATCGTTTGAAAGGGGATACGGTTACTTACAAGCAGGTGCTGGCCGGTATTCTGGTAGAGTTGCAACAGAAAGCCTTTGCTTATTTGCGTAAATTGGACAGTGGGGACTATAGCCATGCGGATATAGAAGAAATCATCCGCTTCGTCCAGCAGACGCTCTTCTGCCGTCGTGAGGATGTGAAAGAACTGGAAGATGCGGAACTCGTGATTTATTTGCGTAAAAAGTTGAACCGTCCGATGCGTGTCTGCGGCGTGGTGAAAAATGTGGGAGAGCCTGGCGGCGGTCCTTTCTTGGCTTACAACAGCGACGGGACGGTTTCGTTGCAAATTCTTGAAAGCAGTCAGATTGATACCCGGAATCCGGAATATGTGGCCATGTTCAAGAACGGGACGCATTTCAATCCCGTAGATTTGGTTTGTGCAGTGAAGGATTATAAAGGAAACAAGTTCAATCTGCCCGATTATGTGGACCGTAATACGGGATTCATTTCTTATAAAAGTAAAAACGGAAAAGAACTCAAGGCTTTGGAGTTGCCCGGCCTGTGGAATGGGGCTATGAGCGATTGGAATACGGTGTTTGTGGAAGTGCCCCTGAGTACGTTCAATCCGGCGAAAACGGTGAACGACCTTTTGCGTGAGCAACACCAGTAACAACGATAGGTTGTCGGTACATAATTAAGATATTCTTATGACGAAAAAGATTTTATTGTTAGGCTCCGGAGAATTAGGAAAAGAGTTTGTCATTGCGTGCCAACGCAAAGGGCAATATGTAATTGCTTGCGATTCGTATGCACATGCACCGGCTATGCAAGTAGCAGACGAGTGCGAGGTCTTCCACATGCTTGACGGGGATACGTTGATGGCCGTGGTGGAAAAGCATAAACCGGACATTATCGTCCCCGAAATAGAAGCCATCCGTACGGAGAAACTGTATGATTGCGAGAAGATGGGCATTCAGGTCGTACCGAGTGCCCGGGCTGTGAATTTCACCATGAACCGAAAAGAAATCCGAGAGTTGGCTCATACGGAACTTGGATTGAAAACGGCGGATTATCGTTATGCCAAAACTTTCGATGAGTTGAAGGCTGCGGCCGATGTGATAGGCTTCCCCTGCATTATCAAGCCTTTGATGAGTTCTTCCGGACACGGGCAGAGCAAGGTGGACAGTCCTGCGGATTTGGCACACGCCTGGGAGTATGCATGCGCGGGGGCACGTGGCGATGTGAAAGAAGTCATTGTAGAGCAGTTTATTCCTTTCGACAGTGAAATTACGCTGCTGACAGTGACCCAACAGAACGGGCCTACTTTGTTCTGTCAGCCTATCGGTCACGTGCAAAAAGGAGGAGATTACCGTGAAAGTTTCCAACCGGCTGCTATTTCTCCCGAAATGCTGAAAGATGCGCAGGATATGGCAGAGAAAATCACGCGTGCCCTGACCGGTGCGGGGATTTGGGGAGTTGAATTCTTCCTGAGCCATAAAGACGGCGTGATATTCTCCGAGTTGAGTCCTCGTCCGCACGATACGGGAATGGTGACTTTGGCAGGCACACAAAATCTTTCGGAATTCGAATTGCACTGCCGTGCCGTTTTAGGTTTGCCGATACCGGAAATTACACAAGAACGAATGGGAGCCAGTGCGGTCATCCTGTCGGAAGTGGAAAGCCACGGAGCACCGAAGTATTCCGGCGAGGAAGAGGTCTGTGCGGCAACGAACACTTATCTGCGTATTTTCGGGAAGCCCGAAGCCCATATAGGGCGCCGTATGGGAGTGGTGGTTTGCTGGGACAAGTTGGATGCCGACCAGGAAGCATTAAGGAATAAATGCAAAGCCCTGGCAAGCAAAGTTAAAGTATATTAATACGTAAATAAGAAATCCGGATACGGAGTGTTTTTTTCAAGAAAAGATATACCTTTGTATCCGATTTGCGACAATAGCTCAGTTGGTAGAGCATTGGCTTCCCAAGCCGAGGGTCGCGGGTTCGAGTCCCGTTTGTCGCTCTCTTATCAGCTATCTTCCATGACCGTAATAATCGCCATTGTTTTGCTCTTGGGATATTGTGCTATTGCAACAGAGCATATCACCAATATCAATAAAGCCGCTGTGGCGATGTTTCTCGGAGTTATTGTTTGGACACTCTACATGGTGGCGGGAAAACAGTATGTAGAAATGATGTACGCGGAGGAATATGCTGATTTCTTAGGCGGAAATGTCTCTAACGTTACTTCTCTTAAGAATTTTATTGCCAATTATATTTTTATCGGTCACGTAGCGGATATTTGTCAGATCGTGCTTTACCTTTTGGCTACGATGTCTATTGTCGATTTGTTGAATACGAACGGTTGTTTTGATTTCATCAGCGAGTGGATTACGACCCGTAATAGTAAGCGTCTTCTGTGGATGGTGGCTTTCATAACCTATGTCTTGTCGGCCAATCTCGACAACCTGACCACGGCTTTGATGATGTTTGCCATCGTGCGTCAGTTGTTGCCGGGGAGTCGTTTCCGCATGTATTATGGGGCGGTCATTGTAATTGCGGCCAATGCCGGAGGTTGTCTTACGGTAATCGGCGATGTGTCTACTTTGATGCTGTGGGTCAAGGGAGCGGTCACACCGTCCAGTTTTTCGGGTGCCATGTTCTTGCCGTCCATTGTAGCCGTGGCTATTCCCACTTATTTGATTTCCCGCAAGTTGCCGGAACAGATGGATATTAATACGCCTCGTATCCGCTATCGCGGGGATGATACGACTTTGACGCGTTGGCAGCGTATTCTGATGCTGTTCGTGGGAATTGGAGGGCTGTGGTTTATTCCAACGTTTCACAATCTGACCAAGTTGCCTCCTTTTGTCGGAGCGTTGTGTGTATTGGCACTTTTCAGTGTCGTAAACGAGTTGTGCAATCGGCGGTTGATCAAGTCCGACCAACCTTTTTTCCGCCCTACACCACGCTTCATGCAGGCAGAGAGTATCCAGACTATTTTATTTTTTATAGGCGTAAGCATGGCTATTTCCGCCATTCAAGAGACGGGGGCGCTCTATACGGTTGCCGTATGGTGCGACCAATATATTCATAATATCTACGTATACAGTTTGATATTAGGAGGAATTTCCGCCTTTTTGGATAACGTGGCACTTGTGCTGACCAGCATATCCATGTATGATGTGGTAGGGATGGCGGAAAGCATTCCCGGTATGGATCCGGAATACCTTCGTTCATTCGCGCTGAATGGTCAGTATTGGCAATTAGTAGCTTATAGCGGAGGAATCGGCGGCTGTTTGCTTTCCATCGGTTCCACTGCCGGATATGCGTTGATGAAAAGTGAGAACGTTTCCATTTGGTGGTATTTCCGTCACATATCCGGCAAGGTTATGGTGGGGTGGCTTGCCGGCCTTGGAGTTTACTTTTTTATTGATTCGTTTATCAGATAAGAGATAGGACAAATATATGCAGATAAACAATACGTTATTTAAGAGGAAAATACTGTCTTTTACGTTGATACAAGTCGCTCTGTTGAGCTTTTTGCTGATTCTTTCCGTGGCGGTGCGTCTTGTGCTTTATCCTCTCAGCTATCTTGAATCCTTGCCTCTTTATTTTATTGTAGGGTTCTTCTTTTTGTGGGAGATGCTGCAATTCTTTTTAGTTTCAAGGGAGGCTTTGGAAGATAGCCGGAACATATTACGGTATTATCGCCATGGTATCCTGTGGCGTGTCGGCATATCGTTGCTTGCCGGAGGGTGTATCAGTTTTTTCTTGTCTGCGCAACCCTTGTTTACGGCTTTGCTTTTTTTGATGTTTCTGGTGGCTGAGTGTATTTTCGATATGATATTTTATCGCCGTTTTCTGAAAGAATAGAAAGAAAGGGTCGCCCGGATGATGGATAAGAAGCGTATCGCCCAGTTGTTGGAAGTTTTAGGGAAGGGACTTTTTGAGAAAGAACATGTGCTTTCCCTGTCCCTTTTGGCGGCAGTTGCCGGTGAGAGTATTTTCCTGCTCGGCCCTCCCGGAACAGCAAAGAGTATGATAGCCCGAAGACTGAAATCGGCTTTCCGGGACGGTCGTTCTTTTGAATATCTGATGTCCCGTTTCAGTACGCCGGATGAGATATTCGGACCGGTGTCTGTTTCTGCCCTGAAGGACGAAGACCGTTATATGAGAATGACCGAAGGGTATTTGCCCACAGCCGATGTCGTTTTCTTGGATGAGATATGGAAAGCCGGACCCAGCATTCAGAATGCTTTGCTTACGGTGTTGAATGAAAAAGTATATCTGAACGGCAAAGAAGAAATGAGGCTTCCGCTGAAGTTGGTGGTCGCTGCCTCCAATGAACTTCCGGCCGAGGGGGAAAATCTGGATGCGTTGTGGGATCGTTTCCTTGTCCGTTGTGTGGTGGGAGGCATTGCCGATAAAGAACTCTTTAATTTGATGATTTCTTCTACGGTTCAGTCCGAGGTGGAAGTGCCGGATGCCATACGCTTGTCTGCCGATGAGTTACGCGTGTGGGCCGAAGGGATAGATGCGGTGGAGATACCGGTTTTTGTATTTTCATTTGTCCATATATTCCGCAGGCTTCTGACGACTTACAATGTATCGGCAGAAGAAAAAGGAGAGTCCCTGTTTTATGTGTCCGACCGCCGTTGGAAGAAGATGGTACATCTGTGGCGGACTTCTGCCTTTTTGAACGGTTGTTCCGTCGTCCATTTGGCAGATTTGCTTCTGTTGCAGGTCTGTGTGTGGGATACTCCGGCTCAGGAGATTGTTTTGGAGCGCCTCTTGACCGACGCTCTTGTGGCAGCCTGTGAAGAGCATGTCGGTGTCCCCCTCTTGTCAGACCGTTTGGCTGCATTGAAAGAAGAGGGGATGTGTGTTTCGGAAACGCATGTGGATTTTAAGGTAGTCAAGGCTTTTTTCTATCAGATACAATCCATGTATCCTGGACGTACAGTGCTGATTTATACGAATGAATACGAAGCGTTGAGTCCGGACCAGCCGATACCTTTTGTGTTGGTTACAGACCGTCGCAAAACCGGAGTGCAAATACTGCGCAAGTATGAGAAAAGCCGCCATCCGGATGTTTTTCCAAAGGATCTGCTTCAAGTGGTTTGTACTACGACCGGTTTGCAGGTGAATGGACGGAAATATGAATTGCTTCGTGAGGCAGGGGAGGACGGTGAAAACGCAGTGCCCCAGACTGAAGTTTCTTCTCGGATGACTTTTTCATCAGCGATGGCCGAACGTATCGTGGCCGAATTGGGCGAGGTGTCAGCTCGTCTGGAACAATGGCAAAGGGAAGAAGCAGAATATGTACAGACACATTTGTTTTTACAAGACAGGCAAAGGAATATATTGAAAAACGCCTTACGCCGTGTACGTTCCGACATAACCTCTCTGGAAATCGAAAGTCAGGAATTGAGCCATGCAGCCGGCAGGAAATTATCATGAGGGATATGAGCGCGTGCGCCAGTTGTCCGCTCTTTTTCTGAGGCGTTTGCATGAAATAGCCGGTGAGGTTTATGCAGAGGTCTTGTCGTCCGGTGTCATCCGTCCCGAAGAGATGGAGGAAGAAATACAGCGTTATTTCGCCAAAAAGAAATCAGGTTTACAAGACGTATATTCCTATTATGGGGAACAGTGGGACTATTATTATCAGGTCGTTGCAGCTTCGGATGCCGACTTTTTGCCCATGTTGCAACAGGCTCGTTCCGCTTTTGTCCGTTTATATGTTCCGGTCGAATTGGATGCGTCCTATTATATGGAACAGTTGGTGCGTTATCCTCGTACGGATAGCCGCTGGCAGACTCTCCGCCAACATTTCATAAAGAAGTGGAGGAATCTGTTGGAAGGGCGGGAACGTACGTATCAGAAGCGGCACATAGAACGGCTCTGTGAAGATTATTACCGTATGGTGTCGGCCAATGCCGGTATGTTGCAGAATGTGGGAGGAAAGGGTGAAGGGCCTTCCCCTCGATTAGCCTGGCTTCAGTTGACGCAGTCTCCGGAACTTCGCGTGAAGCTCAGACAGCTTTCGCAGGTAATCCGTAAAAGCCAATTAATTAAGGAACTGAATCACGTTTTAGGGCGTAAGAAAGCGGATGAGCAGCGTTTGTATCAAGCCATGAGCGGAAAGACACCGGTTACTTTGTTACGCTCTGCCACGCACTCCGACATTGTGGGCATTACGGAAGGGAACAATCTGAACGCCCTGCTGCCGATGGAATATTGTTTCTTGTCGGATGCCGCTTTGGAACCGATTTTCTACCGCCGTTATGTCGAAAAGAAACTGGCGGTCTTCGATGCCGTATCCCGGCAGATAGAATATGCCGAAGCTTCTTCGTACAGCGGACGCGACTTACAGAAACGGGCCAAACATGGCCCTTTTGTGGTTTGTGTGGATACGTCCGCTTCGATGGAAGGGGAACGTGAGTTATTGTCCAAGGCGGTAGTGTTGAGTTTAGCTTTGATAGCCGACAAATTACGCCGCCCCTGTCGCGTGATACTCTTTTCCGACCAAACCGAAGTCATCGAGTTGAATAACCTCTATTCCGACTTGGCTTTATTGGAGACCTTTCTGTGCAACTCCTTTCATGGAGGATCCGATATGACTTGTGCGATGAAAGAATCCGTAGAAACTTTGATGCGTGAAGATTTTCGTTATGCCGATTTGCTTTGGCTTTCGGATTTTGAGATGGATCCGCTTCCTCCGATGTGGGTACAATATGTAGAGGAATTGAAGCAACGGGGCATGCGCCTCTATGCCGTGTCTTTCGGTCATCGGTCAGAGACGTCTTATCTCAGGTTGGCCGACCGTGTTTGGACTGCCGATTGACGAATGTCCGTTGAGCGTATTTCTAAAGGCACGAGATTCCCGTATTTGTGTGCGTTCCCCCGAATGGATAATTTTGAGCGATTCTCGTGGACTTTTGATTTTTCAAGATGAAAGCGTTGGTTTGATTCTACGTGACAAATATAAAAGAAAAACATGTAAATTCCAGTCTTGTTGAAACTGAAACTACATGCTTTTCGCTCCTAACGTCGTTTTCTAAATCTTCAAGTTTGATACTGAAATAGAAGAAACTCGGTTCTGGGAATCAGAATTTGTTTAATTCAGTGGCATCTATTTTGTTCACTCCGTTCGAGTTTATTTCAGTCTGGTCTGCTGTTCCGGATAGGATAAGTTTACCTACTCCGCTGTTGCGGGCTTTCAAAGAAGTACATTCCATGGTAATATGTATAGTCCCGACTCCGGAGTTCTGAATATCAACCTTTTTACCTTTAAACTCCACGGTTTGCTTGCTTACGCCACTGCTTTTGCAAGATTGAAATAAAAATGCAACCATCCGGTAGATGATTGCATTTTCCTGTGATTCCGTTGGGACTCGAACCCAAGACCCACGCCTTAGAAGGGCGTTGCTCTAATCCAACTGAGCTACGGAACCGACCTTAAATCGGGTGCAAAGATAGAGGTTTATTTTCATTTCTGCAAGCCGGATACGTGATTTTTTTAACTTTTCTACCGTCTGCAAAGCAGCTTATAGTCGCAGTAGGCACAAATTTTAGGTACGGAAGTCTGCCGGAAGGGAATTTCCGGATTGAACAATTCCTCCAACACACCTTGTAGCATCTTTTGGAAATCCTCTTTGAAACGGCTGAAATCCGTCACCCGTTCACGGTTGAACACGATGGTCGGGTCATAATCTTCAGCATTGGATTTGTGTACGAAGAACAGGGCCGGGGATACGGGACGCTTTTGTTCGCCTGTCATGACCCAGGCATACAGGAATATCTGGAAGATGTATGAGGGACGGTGCTCGGCGGGTTGTACCAGTTGTTCCATCGAAACGGCTTTTTCCGGTGTACCGCCCGTTTTGTAATCCACGATACGCAAGGTTTCCACTTCCTGCCCCGTGGTTTCGTCCGGCATCCTGACCGTGTCCATGCGGTCTATTTTTCCCCCGATGTCGATGGACAGAGGGTGTCCGTCCGATATGATGTCCACACTTCGGTGGTGTTCCTGTTCCATTTCCTCCAATACGAATTGTTCCATGCGGCTGTCGTGGGCGAGCAGTTGGCGCAGGTAACTGGCCATGACCTTGCGTGCTACGAGCAGTTGCCCGTTGTAGAACACCGTGTCTTCACGTCCTTCAAAGAAGTTTTTCAGGAATGAGGTTTCTATATAAGGAAGTAAAGTTGTTTCCCCACCCTCCAGCAGTCGCTCGATGTCCTGACGACGGATGACGGGGTTACGTTCGGTCAGTTTCCGGTAGACGAGTTCCGCCGCCTCATGGAAGATGGTGCCGAACAGTGCGTTGTCCAAACCGTTTTGCGGGTCTTTGGGTTGCCGTATGCGTGCCACCTGTTGGTAATAAAATTTGAGCGGACAGTCGATGTAAGCGTTGAGTGCCGAAGGGGAGAGGGGGCGCGAACCGGGTTGGCCGCTGCCATAGTTACGGCGCAGGATGTCCATGACTTCCGGTGTCTTGGCTGCTTCCATGCCGTTGTCGGCCGGTACGGCCTGGCCGGATTGCAGGATTTTCAGTTCTACGGGAAAATCCGTTTCGGCCAACAGTTGGCGCAGGAAGCGCGACATCTCGTTTTTGTTCAGTCCGTCGGTAGCGATGTTGTACATGAATGTGATACGTTCCGTACGCTGCACAAGACGGTAAAAATAGAACGCGTATACGGCTATTTTATGTTGTATGGTGGTCAGTCCGAACACTTCTCGCAGGTGGTAGGGGATGAACGAAGTGTCGTTCACGGCTTTGGGCAACATCCCTTCATTGACGGAAAGCATCAGGATATGCCTGAAATTCAGGTTACGCGTCTCCAATACGCCCATGACCTGCAAGCCTACAGCCGGTTCGCCGTGGAAGGGAATGGTGGTCATGCCCAGCACGGTGCGCAGCAAGCGGCGCAGGGTGGAGGGCTGTACGTCGAGCGTACGGTCTTCCGTCAGGCGGATGAAGCGGCTAATGACCTGATGGGCACGATAGAGCGCTTCGTGGTACAACTGGCTGTACACGTCGCCCTTCCGGTCTTTTTGTTGTCCGAACGCTGCGGCCAAGCCTTCGAGCAAGGAACGGATATAGACCAATAAGGCGTGGTTTTCCGCATGCGGACAGAAGATATCCTGTTCCTCCAACAAGGCGGCGTAAGGATGGCTGCGCACGATTTTTTCCTGTTCCGCTCGAAAACAGCGGCGGTCGCGGTCGTAACCATCGGTCTGCAAGGAAAGCAAAGCGTTGATGAAACTGTATACCGGCGTGTCGGTCATGGGGAATCCCATGGTGATGTTGGTGCGTTTCACGGGATGTGGCGATGTGGCATCGGGCAGCGAATGGAGCACCGGCTGGAGCAAGGATTCGTTGCAAAGTACGATAGCCGTGTCCTGTTCCGGTTCCGTGAGGGCCGAGTCCAGCCATTGGGGAATATAGCGTGCCTGTGCATTCTCCGAAGTCGTGGCGATGAACTCGATGCGCGGCGGGTTCTTGAAGTTGTCGAAGCATGTTTCTTCCAAGGCGTTGGGGAACTCTTTCAGGTTCTGGCGGATGAAGGTTCCGGCCTCAAAACGGCTTTTCTCGCCGACGTACATCACGTCATAGTCCCAGTAAAAAAAGGCTTGTCCGCGTTCCTGCAAGTAACTGAACAGTCGTTTTTCCACATCGTTGAGTACGTTGAAGCCCACAAAGACATACGTCATGTCCGCAGGGATGCGGTCGGCGCGTTCGGCAAGATGCTCCGCCACGTCTTTATACAACGCCCCTTCGTACAGCATTCCTTTTTCTTTCAGCCGTGCGTTGAACGTGGCATAGATGTCGTCCATCCGGTTCCACAGGGCGAGGAACTTCTCTTTCAGCCGACTGTTGCCTTCGATGGAAAAGTCCTCGAAAAAATGTTTCAGGGCCTCTTCTTGGCGGGGTGTCAGGAAATCGCTGTGGTCCAGTTCCTTGATGGATTGTATGTTGCTGAAGAGTTTATGAGGGTCGGCCAGATGCTTGTCGATGTCGTCGAAGTCGGACAACATGATTTCGCCCCAACCGTAAAAGCGGTCGAGCGATTCCGGGTCGGGTACGAGCGCGGCATAGACGCGGTGGAGTTCGCATACCGCGAGAATGTCGTCGCAACGGGTGAAGTCCGACAAAGAATCGAACAGTTCGCTGATGGTACGGTAACGCGGTGCCCATACCGGCCGTCCGGACACGGCAGCCAGTTGCTGGTTCATGAAAAGTCCGGCGCGTTTGTTGGGGAATACCACCGTAACGTCGCGCAGGTTGGTGCCGAAACGGTGTATGAGGTCTTGGGCGATAAGTCGGATGAATGTTTCCATAAAAACAGGTGGATTAGACTTGAACTTCTTCAAGCCGGTTGTTAAGAATGTACCACAGGTAACCTTTCACGCGGCGGTCCGGTTCCATTAGGCGGAGCTGCTTCATATAGCCTCCCACCTGGTCACGGTATTCGTCGTGCGGACGGCCGAATTTGAAGTCTACCACAGTGATTTCGTCTTTGCCGAACATGACCCGGTCGGGGCGGTAAGTGCCGTATTTTCCCGTTTCTTCATAGTATTCCTGCGTCAGGATAGGGCACTCATTGTAAAGCTGCATCGTGCCGTCGAACCAACGGGCCACTTCGGGCAAGGCAAATGCTTTTTCCACCTGCTGCTTGAGTGCATCCATTTCGGGTTGTGTACCGATCAGGCCTTCGGTTTCCAAGGTGCGGAGTGCCTTTTCCACGTCGTCGCGGGTATAGATCGTAGAGAATATTTTGTGCATGAGGATACCCATGCGCCTTTTGTCGTTGCGGGAATGCCGGGGCTTGTCCGTATCCGAAAAAGCGTCTAAGAATTCTTCTGCGCGGTTGGATTGGCAGAAGTCGATACGGGCTTCGTAGGAGTGCATGACGACCGATACCGGACGGTAATCGGTTTCCATGCGGTTGTCGGAGGTTTTGCGACCGGAAGAATAGGACGTGACCGGTTCGCCGTAAGTAAAGAGCGATGTTTCTCCGTTTTCCCTGTCCGTCTCTTCAACGCCGCCCAACGCGCGCGGCAAGGCATGGTAAAGCAGGTCGCCCGTCGTGCTGCGTTCATCCATGGTGTAGCGCGTACGGCACCAGGCCAACAGGTTCTTTTCCGCACGGGTGAAGGTCACGTAGAGCGTGTTGAGTGCGTCTACCCTGCGTTGCAGGTGCTCCTCTTCATACTCCCGACAGAATACGGAGTCGCGCATGGCGGCTTCGATGGTGATGGGGATGACCGGCAGGCTGTCGTAGGGCGGTTCGTGCGTTTCGCACCACAGCAGGTCGTTACGGCGGTTGAAGCCCCGTGTGTCTTGTTCGATGTTCCAGTCGCAATAAGGGACGAATACCGTGTGGAACTGCAATCCCTTGGACTGGTGTACGGTGAAAATCCGGATGCCATCCACTTCACCGGACGGAATGGAAGCACCGGAGAGCGTCTCGTCCCAATAGGTCAGGAAAGAACGGAGGTCGGAAGGGTTGTCTTGCAGGTAGGCCGTCACCTGGTCGAAATAAGCGAACAGGTAGGCGTCTTCGTCGGGAATACGTCCCAGGTCGAATATTTTATAAAGCTCCTCCTGAAGTTCATAGAGCGGAAGGGTTTTCAGTTCCTCCATGCGGTTCAAATACGTTTCGGGCAGGAACGTTTCGAGGGAACGGGAAGCCAACAGGTTGGCGTCGGCTTCTGTCGGTTTTCCGCTGTGCAGGGCCAAAAAGGCCAATGACACACGGTCTTCCGTGTCCGCCATGTAACGCATGGCAGCGATGAGCAGGTTCACGCTCAATGAACTGGACAAGAGGAAAGCCTCGTCCGATACCAATTTGACCCGGTCGCCGAAACGTTCGGCAAAATGACGGATGATGGGGTCGGCATGCCGACGGTAACGCAGCAGGATGGCCATCTCCCAGTAGGGCAGTCCGGCTTCGTGCAGGGTACGGACCTGTTCGCAAAGTTCGTCCAGCATCCGGGTTTCCCAGTCGTCTTCTTTGTCTTTTTCGTCGAAGAAGCGGATTTGCACGTATCCGTCGTTTCCTTTGTCCGGACGGCATTGTTGGGCCACGTCGCCGTAAGCCTCCGCCATTCGGATGGGAGCGTCCGGCGTGAGCCGGTCCAGTTCTTCGGCGGCAGCCGTGAACAGGGCGTTGTTGAACGTGATGATGCGGCGTTCGCTCCGGTAGTTGATGGCAAGGTTCCTTATGTCGGGGCGGTGTACGGCCATTTCCTTCTCTATGTTTTTCAGGATGGTCCAGTCTCCGTTCCGCCAACGGTAGATGCTTTGTTTCACGTCGCCCACGATCAGGTTGCCGAAGCCGGAGGCCATGCTCTCCAACAGCAGGATTTTAAAGTTCTTCCACTGCATGGTGGAAGTGTCTTGGAACTCGTCTATCATCACATGATGGAAAAACGCGCCCATTTTTTCGAAAATGAACGGAGCATCGTTTTCTTCTATCAGTTCGTGGAGCAGGATGGGGGTCTTGGCCAACAGGAAACGGTTGTTCTCGTGGTTCAAGGCCGTGACCTCCTCGTCGATGACGCCTAACAGCCGCAAAGGGTTGAGGTGTTTCAGTGCCAGCGACGCACTGGTGTGGCGTACGAGTTGTTCGGTCTGGAAGCCGCGCAGTTCCGCCAACAGTTCGCTGAAGTGGGCGGCGGCTTCAACCAAGGCCGCCACGGAGCGGTCGGCCTTGCGGAGCATTTTTTCCGCATTTTCTGTATAACCTTGGAGCGTGCTGCCGAACTCGGCCCTGATGTTGCCGTCTTCGATGCGCCGGAGGTAGGTGTCTATCGTGCCGCCCCGGCTGAATTGGTCGAAGCCGAGTCCCCACGCTTCCATTTCGGCACGGAAGTTGGCTGCCGCGCTCTGCACGACGTCCAAAGAGGCGTGCAACTCGTAGTTGAGCGCGGTGCGGAGTTCGCCGATGCGTTTGTTCTCGCGCAGCACTTCGCGCATTTCGTGTTCCCGGGCCAAATAAGCCTCTTTGAAAATCCATGCGGCGAAGCTTTTCACCTCACGGGCGATGTCCCACCGCTCGTTGTTCGAGATGCGGTCGTCCACATATTCCAGAATCCAGTTCAGGATGGTGGGAGTAAGGTGAAGGCGTTCCATGATGTGGTCTACAGCCGCATGGAGCACTTCCTTGTCGTTGAGGTCCACTTTGAGATTGGCCGTGAGGCTCAGTTCGTGTGCCAGGTTTTTCAAGACCGACTGGAAGAAAGAGTCGATGGTTTCCACCCGGAAACGGTTATAGTCGTGCAGGATATGGCATAGGGCCGATCCGGCACGGCTGCGAATCTCCTCCTCCGGTAACTCGATGCCGTCCGCCCGGAGTTCTTTTTGGAGGGATTCCAGATAATTGGCAGAAGACGGGAGTCCTTTCCAGATGCCGTAAAGTTGCTGGAGGATACGGTCTTTCATTTCGGCCGTAGCCTTATTGGTGAAAGTGACGGCCAGAATGTGGCTGTAGGCATGGCGGCTTTCCTGTTCGATCAGCGTCTTGATGTACTGTATGGCCAGGGTGAACGTCTTGCCCGAGCCTGCCGATGCCTTGTAAACAGTCAGACTGGATTTCATGTCGTTCAGGGATTCATGTTCTGGTAAAGATAGCGTTTGATGCTCTTCTTGGCGGTCTTTTCAAACTCTTCGTTTTGCAGCACCACCTTGGTGATTTGAGAATAGGGCGGCAGCTCCTTGTTCAGTTCCTGGCGTGAGATGTCGATCTGCCGCCACAGGGCATGGTCGTCCAACCCGTCTTTCAGGCTTTCGCCCAAATCGGGGTAGACAAGGGCCACCAGTTTCTCATTGCACATGATAACCAATGATTCGTTGACGTAAGGAAGGTTGTTCAACCGTGATTCTATTTCTTCCGGATAAATGTTTTGTCCGCTTGCACTGAGCAGCATGTTCTTGCAGCGTCCTTTGATGTACACGTCGCCTTCCGGGTTGATGACGGCCATGTCGCCCGTGTGCAGCCAGCCGTCGGCGTCGAATATTTGTTCCGTGGCTTCCTGGTTTTTATAGTAGCCCAGCATGGTGTTGCGTCCGCGGCATACCAGTTCGCCGGGAATCCGTGCCGGGTCGGAACTCAGCACTTTCAGTTCCATGCCTTCGGCCGCCCTTCCGCACGACATATAAGCCGTTTCGTGCCACGGGCTGTGGCAGATGATGGGGCCGCATTCCGTCATGCCGTAGGCGATGGAATAGGGGAAATTGATGGAACGCACGAACGCTTCCACCTCGGCGTTGAACGGTGCGCCGCCGATGATGACTTCCTTGATGTTCCCCCCGAAAAGGCGCAGGCTTTCCGTGCGTGCCTTTTCCTTGATCTTTTCGCTGATGATGGGGATGTGCAGAAGCAGCTTGCCCAATTTGCTGTCGATTTTCGGAAGGACTTCTTTCTTGAATATCTTTTCGATGACCAATGGCACACAAGACATGATGCGGGGATGAAACTCTGCCACGGTGGTCATGATGACCTTGGGCGAAGGCATGCGCGTGAGGAAATACAGGTGGGCACCGAAACATACGCCATAGAGGAAGTCGTAGACCAAACCGAACACGTGTCCCATGGGCAGCATGGATACGATATTGTCGCCGGGCGCGATGCCGATGGTACGGTTGCAGAACAACACGTTGGACACGAGGCTGCGGTAGGGAAGCATGACCCCTTTGGAGAATCCCGTGGTGCCCGAAGTATAATTGATGACGGCGAGCTGTTCCGGTGAGCTTTCTGGCGTGAAATGTACGTGTTCGCGAAGGAACATCATGGGAAAACGCTGTCCGAACAGGGCGTTGAGATGTTCGCGGGCGAAAGAAAGTTTTTCGGAGCGGCTGTTCACGAGCGTGAAGTCCTTCACGCAAATGATGCCTTGCAAGGCAGGCATGCGGTTCTCGTTCAGGTTTTCCCATACCTGGTCGCCCACGAACAACAGGCGTGCCTCGCTGTGGTTGACGATGTGGTGTACATTATCCGGCTTGAACTCGTGCAGGATGGGCACGATGACGGCGCCGTAGGTAATGGTGGCCAGGAACGCCACGCACCAGTTTCCGCTGTTGCGTCCACACAAGGCGATTTTGTCTCCGGGCCGGATATCGGCCGCTTCGAAGAGCAGGTGCATTTTGGCTATTTTACGTGCCACGTCCTTGTATTGCAAGCTCTCTCCGTTGAAATCCGTGAACGCTTTCCGGTCCCAGTTCTTCTTTATGCTGTTTTCGATAAGTTCTATCAGTTTGTCTTCCATATCGTTTGGACGTATATCTTGGTATCGGAGACAAAAGTACAAAAAACAAGGCATATCCGTTTCTTTGTGGGAGACGATTTTGAATTTCGGGCGTAAGTTTTTCTGTAATTTTAAGAGTCTTTCCTCTCCTGTAAGTTTCGCAAATCATCCTTCATCTTTCAGTGAATATCATAAATTATTCAAAACGAAAAGGTTACAACCTGAAGGATGTTTCATTCATCTTTCAGCCATGTTTCAATCCGCTCCAATGAGGGCTGAAAAAACGTTTGGGGGATGAAATATTTTTTTCTCAGCCGAACGATTTTCCAATCTCAGCCGAATGATTTTTCAATCTCAGCCAAACGATTTTTCGTTTTGCGCCGAATGAAATGACGTGTGGCTGAAGGATACCTGAAACATCCTTCAGTTTATAACGTTCATATTATGAGTGACTTACTGTATTGTCTGAAGGATGAAAGATGTTTTTGCAAAATCCCTTGTGTGTAGGGGATGGGATAATTATGACTTTTGCCGGATATTCCAATTAAAATCCGTAATTTTGTCCGTTGAATTATAAAAACGGCGAAAGAAAATGATGGAATTAAGTAAAGGCCAAGAGGTGGCGGCTTTGTTTGATTTGGACGGAGTGGTGTTCGACACCGAGTCTCAGTATTCACTCTTTTGGGGTATGAAAGGGAAGACGTACCATCCCGAAGTGGAGCATTTTGAGAACGTGATAAAGGGACAGACGCTTGTGCAGATTTTCGACCGATGGTTTGCCGGATGCGATGACGTGCAGCGCAAAATAGCCGGCGAATTGGAGGACTTTGAACGGAACATGGCCTACGACTATGTGCCCGGAGTGGAAGATTTCCTTCGCGACCTGCGGCGGGCCGGTATCCGTACGGCTGTCGTAACCAGTTCGAACGACGATAAGATGCAGAACGTGTACCGGGCGCATCCGGATTTCAAGTCATATTTCGACCGTATTCTGACGGCGGAATTTTTCTCCCGTTCCAAACCGGAACCGGACTGTTATCTGTTGGGAGCCGAAGTGTTCGGTCTTCCGGTGACGCGTTGCGTCGTGTTTGAAGATTCTTTCAACGGACTGAAGGCCGGGCGGGCGGCAGGAATGAAGGTGGTCGGTCTTTCCACGACGAATGCGCCGGAGCAGATTCAGGATTTGTGCGACAGGGTGATTCCGGATTTTCGGGGCTTCGATGTGGAAAAACTACTTGAAATGCTCGCCTGAACGGATAATAATGATTAATTTTGCGGCCGATTTTATTAAAAAACAGTATTATGGCAGGATATTTAGTGGAGGATACTCGTAAAGTGACGACGCATCGTCTGATTGAAATGAAACAGCAAGGAAAGAAAATAGCCATGCTGACTTCATACGACTATACGATGGCTCGTATTGTAGACGGTGCCGGAGTGGATGTGATTCTGATTGGCGATTCTGCGTCGAACGTGATGGCGGGCAATACGACCACGCTTCCGATTACGTTGAATCAGATGATATACCATGCGACTTCGGTGATGCACGGTGTGGAACGGGCATTGGTCGTATGCGACATGCCTTTCGGTTCTTATCAGGTCAATCCCACGGAAGGAGTGACCAATGCCATCCGTATTATGAAGGAAAGCGGCTGCGACGCTCTGAAACTGGAAGGCGGGGCGGAAATTATCGACACGGTGAAGGCTATATTGGCAGCCGGTATTCCCGTTATGGGACATTTGGGGCTGACACCGCAGAGTATCAATAAGTTCGGTACATACGCCGTGCGTGCCAAAGACGAGGCCGAGGCGGAGAAACTGGTGGCCGATGCGCATTTACTGGAAGAAGCCGGCTGTTTTGCCATCGTATTGGAAAAGATACCGGCTGCATTGGCCGGTCGGGTAGCCTCAGAATTACATATCCCCATCATCGGTATCGGGGCGGGTTCGCAAGTAGACGGACAGGTCTTGGTGGTCAACGACATGTTGGGGATGAATAAGGGTTTTTCTCCGAAATTCCTCCGACGTTATGCCGATTTGCATACGGTGATGACTGATGCCATCGGGCAATATGTGAGCGACGTAAAAGCCCGGACGTTTCCGGATGAAAACGAGCAGTATTAAGGCGTGGCACAAACCAGTATCGGGCATAAGACCTTGTGGCATGCTGATTTCCTGAAAATCATCTTAGCCAACTTTTGTGTATGCACCTCTTTATATATGTTTTTGCCTGTCGCTCCCGTGTGTATGGGACGAATACCGGGGGAAGACGTAGGAGGAATGTGTGCATCCGTGCTGCTCTTTTGGGGGGGCGTATGTTTACCTGCACCTTTCTGCAATTACTGGTTGGATGCTTACCGGCGGAAGAATGTGGCCTTGTGGGCATTAGCCGGCATCGTATGCGCTACGGTGGCGTTTCTTTTCGATGGCCCGCAGTGGGGGAAGTGGCTGGCGAGGATGATGCAGGGGGCTTCATATAGTGTGTTCCAAATAGCTTTGGGGAGTACTTTGTTGCTGGATTTGTCCGATACGAAAAAGCGGACGGAAGCCGCACATGTCTATTATTGGTTCACTCGTTTGGCTTTGGTCTTCGGTCCTTTGTCGGGTATTGTCGTGCCGATGCATTACGGTGTACGCCTTTTTGCCGGAGTATCCGTGGCTTTTCTGCTTTGCGCCGGCCTGTTGGTTTTGACGATGCGTGTTCCTTTCAGGGCTCCTTTGGAACCGTCGTGGTGTACATTCGACCGTTTTTGGCTGCCTCGGGGATTCCGGCTCTTTATTCCTCTGACAGGAGTGACCTTTTCCGCCGGATTGATGTTGGGGCAATACCGGGATGCCGGATTTTACTTGTTTTTGGCTGTCGGTTTCTGGTTGGCCTTATGGGGGCACCATCTGTTTTTTAAGGAAAAGTTGCAAACGGAGTTTGCAGTAGGATTTGTTGCTCTCGTGACAAGTGCGTCGTTATGGGGATTGGGGGGCGATATGGAAGGGATGAAATGGTGTATCGCCTTATGCCTGGGAAGCGGCCTCGGTTTTGTGACCAGTCGGTATTTGCTTTCTTATATTCGTATCTGCGAGCATTGCGAGAGAGGAACGGCACAGACGTCTTATCTTCTGGGATGGGATGCCGGACTTTTGGCCGGGTATTCCGTAGCTTTCGGGTTAGGAACGGAAGTCGGACAAACGATATATACTTATATAATAGGGGCTATATTCGTAGGAACGGGAATGTATCATTTGTTTTTGGTCAGACCGTGGTATATGCGAAACAAACGGAAATAGTGTGAAAAGAACTGTGCTAATTTTCTTTAATACGTGGAAAAAACAGATTTGTGTCAGCTCAGAAATATGTTTTTAAACATGTTTTCGATATTAGTTTAGATTTTATTATGTGTTTTTGCAGAAATGTCATATCTTTGATACCCAAAAGGGGGAGCTTTGTGCACCCGATTTAAAAAATATTGAATAATTAACCTAATGGAATGTAAAGTAGGCTATATTAGAGGACACGGATTCAGCGCTTTAGAGGAGTTAGGACTCCCGAAAAGAAAGTGGCAAAAATGTTGTGTGGGCACACTGCTGGTCAACTCTCGGCCGAGAGCCGGTGACGGGAGGGACGTGGTGTATCAAAACGATATTTATATATTGAGTGAATAATAAATCTATTAAAATATTAACCTAATGGAAATATGAAAGGCAGTAACATTAAAAGTAAAATGGGTCGTTTTACCTATTCTGCATGTGCGCTGTTCTTTGCCGGTGGTTTGTTAGTCTCTTGTGAGGACGAGCTTTTGACCGGAATGCCTTCGTGGTTGGGTAGCAGCATCTACGAAGAGTTGGAGAAGCGTGGGAATTATAAAACGATGTTGGAACTTATCAATGACAAGGATGTTTCGACCGCGGATGCAAACGGCGAGACAGAGTATGCCAGAACCTTACGTTTGACGGGTAGTAAGACGTTGTTCGTTGCGAATGACGACGCTTTCACCCGATTCTTTCAGAACAATGTGTGGGGAGCCAAGTCTTATAGCGATTTGACGCCTTCGCAGAAAAAGTTATTGTTTAATTCTTCGATGATAAACAGTGCTTATCTGATAGAGTTGATGTCGAGCACGCCTGGCAATAATCCGGCACCCGGGACTGTGATACGCCGCTCTTCTTCGTTGAACCTGTATGATACGATTCCGCAGTTGCGCGCTTCGGACATGCCGGACAACGAATATTGGCTGTATTACCGTTCTAAATATTCGGATGCGGCAACGGGAGGAATGACGGTGTTTCGGGACAATACGACAGCACCGATGGTGCATTTCCTTTCCGCTTATATGTCGAATAAGTCGATTACGAACGACGATTTGAAGTTTTTGACCAATGGAGCTTGCGACAACACTTCGGAGTCGTATATCAACGGGCAACGTTTGGTGGAAAGGGATATTACGTGTCAGAACGGTTACATTCAGGTTTTGGAAAACGTTATGAATCCTTTGACCAATATGGCTGAGGCTATTCATAACGACGGAGAGCTTTCGACATTCAGCAAGATGTTGGATCGTTTTGCCGTACCGGTATATAACGAAGGATTGTCGAATACGGTCGGGGTGGACTCTGCGTTCGTATGGCGTTATTTGAATAACGGTTTCGATTTGGGAACCGAGGGAGGCAAAAATGCATTGTTGACCTATAAGAATGTGGATTACGATCCAGCGAATGTCTTGTCTTACGATCCGGGATGGAACCAGTATCAGAACGGTTCGTCCAATACGCCTATGAGTGAAGACATGGCAGTCATTGTGGCTCCTACGGATGCTGCTTTCGAGCGTTACTTCCAGTCTGGTGGCGGTGCCGCTTTGATTGACCGCTATAAATATATAGACAGTATCCCGAACCATATTATCGTGAATATGCTGGACAACTTCATGAAGTATTCTTTGGTGGCTACTGTGCCCAGCAAGTTCAGTTCGGTGATGAACACGGCCCAATTGGAGATGGGACTTTCTGTGGGCGAACCGGGCGGACAGACGGGTATCGGTTCTTGCCTTATGGCCAACAATGGTGTGGTATACAAGTCTAACGAAGTTTATAATATTCCGGAATACCAATCTGTGGCTTTCCCCGCATCTTTGAATGACAACGACCGTAACACCAAGACCGATATCATGCGTTATATCATCAATGAATTGGACTATCAGGCTTATCTGAATTCCATGGAAAGCATGTTCTTGTTCATTCTTCCTACCGATGAAGCTTTGAAAAACTATGTGGATCCGGTAGATTATCACAAGAACCAGCCTACCATTACGGAGTTTTATTATGATTATAGTCCTTCACTGACCGGTAGCCGTATCAAATGTAAACGTTATAATGCAACGAAGAATGCAGACGGTACGTTGACACGCGGTACAGAAATCACAAACCCTTGGAAAAACGGTAGTACAGAATCTGATTACGTAACGAACCGTCTGAAAGATATTCTGGAGAATTCCATCATCGTACAGGATAAGTCTGCCACTACTTCAACGGGTAAGAGCGTATGGGTCACAAAGGGCGGTTGTCCGGTCATACTCGAAGGTACGGGTGCAAACATCCGTATTACTACTCCTTATCGTAAAGAACTTGCCGACCAGAATAGTAGCAATAGCCCTTATGAACTGAAAGTTCGTGAGGTGGAAGGTTATTATAACATGGGGCAGAATCCTGACGGTAATGGTGAAACCTTTATCGTAGATATGGAACCGGTGATGTCTGCTTCAAAATCCGTTTCTACTTTATTAAAGGAGTTGGCAACAAAGGATAATCGTTATAGTGAGTTCTCTAATATGGTGGAGAATAGTACGTTAGTGTCTCAATTCTATAACATTACTACAAGCGGGTCTTCTTCTACGGGTACTGCCAAGACCATTTCCAATGGTTTGACCCTCTCGGTCATGGAGAACTATAATTATACAGTCTATGCTCCGCCTACAGCCGAGATAGAGAAAATGTATGAGAATAACTTGCTTCCGGATTGGAGAGATGTGATTGAGTTGGAAGACAAGCTGGATGAAATCGAGAACAGCAATCCGGAAGAGGCTGCTCGATTGGAGGTTCAGATAGATAGCATGAATACATTGATTAACAACTTTATACGTTATCATATCCAGAACAGTGCGGTTTATCAGACAGCTCCTGCCTCATCGGGTACTTACGAAACTTCTTACATGGGAGGAAGCCGTTTTGCCACGCTTACCGTATCGAACAGCGGTCAGGCCGGTTCGGGAAGTATAGTCATCACTTGCAATGATGCCAATAAAATGGAAATTGAAGGGGAAGTTCCCCGTAAGGTTTTGGATGGCAATTACTTTGCACGTGAATATCGCTTCCGTTCCGGTACAAGTTCACAAGATTCAGGTACCCCTCCTGCATGTACGGATATTGAATCGGCAACTCGTATCTTCAACTCTTCTACAGCAGTCGTACATCTGATAGACAAGCCATTGCTCTATACAAAAGAGTTGTCTGATGCCTACAATGAGATTTCAGGTAATTAACCTTAATGATAAAGACAATGAAACAATTAAAATATTATTTCTTAATTTGCTGCCTGGTCGTTGCCTCGGTAGTGAATGCTCAGGGAATAACGAGTGTGAGTGGAACGATTTCCGACTCTTTCGGGCCTGTTGTGGGGGCTGCTATTGTTGAAATGGACGCTTCTAACCGTAACATATCTGCCACAGTGACAGACTTTAACGGTAATTTCACCTTGAAAATCAAGAATCCTAAAAACCGTTTGAAGATTAGCTATGTGGGTATGAAGACCCAGATTCTTCCTATTAATAAAAAGGTGTACCATGTGACCTTGGAGGACGCCATGGTATTGAAGCAGGTGGAAGTAAAAGCAAAGAAACGTGTGGAATCATCCGGTTTGGCCATTCCGGAGCGCGAGGTCTCTTTCGCTTCACAGACTATTAATGCCAAGGAATTTGAAGGCTTGGGTCTTACTTCCGTAGATGAAGCTTTGCAAGGACGTATCGCAGGTTTGGACATCGTGATGAATTCCGGTAACTTGGGTGCCGGTACGACGATGCGTTTGCGTGGTGCGTCTACAATCAGTACGTTGACGAGTTCCGAACCTTTGATTGTGGTGAACGGTGACGTTTGGAATGTGGATCAGAGTAACTTTGATGTACAAAATGCCAATGATGAACAGTTCGCGCAATTATTGAATATCAACCCGGAAGATATCGAGAGTATCAGCGTTTTAAAAGATGCTGCTGCTACGGCGATCTGGGGTTCTCAAGGTGCGAATGGTGTGATTGAAATCAAAACAAAGCGTGGTAAACGTGGAAAACCGAGATTGACTTATTCTCTTCGTTTGACAGGCACCTACCAGCCGGATGGAGTGGATTTGTTGACGGGAGATCAATATACGATGTTGATGAAGGAAGCGTATTTCAATCCTCGTTTGAGTGATGCGGCCGCTGATATTCCTGAATTCAATTACATTACGGATAAGCGTGTGTTCTCTGAATGGCAGATGTTCAACAACAACACGGATTGGGTGAAAGAAGTGAAACAAGTCGGTTTGCGCCAGAATCATTTCGTTTCCATTACCGGTGGTGGTGAAAAGGCAACTTTCCGTATATCCGGTGGTTATGACCATGAAACCGGTTCTATCATCGAACAGAAGTTGGATCGTTTTACGACCCGTATGATGTTGGACTATTATGTAAGTGATCGTATTAAGATTATCAGTGACTTTGCTTTGACTTATACGGACAACCAGAGAAATTCCGATGATTTGTTGGCTATTGCTTATAAGAAGATGCCGAACTTGGCTATTTTCGAAGAGGATGAGCAGGGTAATTCTTTGGGACGTTATTACGAGATGTTGAAGGCTAAAGATGCATTGGAAGATCAACGCAATCTTGTGAACCCGATTGCGAGTGCCAAGTATGCCAAGAACTCTTATACGACGTACGCCATCGACCCGAAGTTGGAATTGCAGTATGACTTCTTGGGTATTGATGATACCAAACACCGTTTGACTTATAACGGAAAGGTGATTATGAATGTGTTCAATGCATACGAAGATACCTATTATCCGCGTGAATTGTCTACGGATAACTGGAATGCCAGTGGAGTGAGCAGGGCTACAAGCTTTAGTTCCAAGAGTTTGGCGTTTACCACTACGCATACGTTGACCTTTGTTCCTCATTTCTTGAATGAAGACCATTCATTTATGACGATGGGACGTTTCCAATTGGTTTCAGGTACGTCAAGTGACCAGAAAACCGAAGTAGCAGGTTTGCCGAACGGTGTGGAAGCTCCGAGTGCCGGTGGTATTACTCCGGGTATGTCCAGCAACTTCAACCGTTGGAGAAGTCTTTACTACACGTTCTCAGCTCACTATGCTTTCAAGGAAAGATATATTTTTGACGTATCTGCCCGTGTAGACGGTACGACCAAGTTCGGTCCGGGTAAGCGTTGGGGTGTTTTCCCTGCTGTTTCAGGCCGTTGGAATGTGGTGGACGAGCCGTGGATGGAAGGTACGCGTAAATGGTTGTCTATGCTTTCTATCCGTCCGGGATGGGGTATGACCGGTAATCAGCCTAATAAAGATTATTTGTATGTCAATCAGTATAGTGCTGCCAGCAATTATTTCGGCGCTACCGGTATGGCTCCGAATAACTTGAAATTGAACACTTTGCAGTGGGAAATGAAATATACTTGGAATGTCGGTTTCGACTTGGGCTTTTGGGATGACCGTATCAAGGCTGATATCAACTTGTATACGCAGACCACAAAAGACATGTTGATGGAAAATGTGAGAATATCCAGTATATCCGGTTTCACGAATTATCCTTATCAGAACGTGGGTGACATGAACAATAAAGGTTGGGAAATCAACTTGAACACCAACAAATTGATTCAGAAAGGTAAGTTTTGGATGGACTTGAACTTTACGTTCGCCAACAACAAGAATGAGATTACCCGAATGGATCCCCGTGTATTGGAAACTTTGAATAGTGACTGGGTGGCTGAGAACCGGAAACTCCTGCAACGTGTGCAGGTGGACAATCCTTTCGGTGCCATTTACGGTTATCGTTACAAGGGTGTCTATATGTATAATTATGATACTTATCTGCAGAAAGAACGCTTGGCTGCCGACGGAGATGCGGATGCTAAGGCTTTCATCGCCAATTTCAATAACAATGGCGGTTGGACGGCTCCTTTGGTATACAATGCGAACGGAGAAATCGTACGCGACATGAAGGGTGACCCGTTGCAGATGATGTTCAATTACGTATCAGGCGGTACCGGATATGAGTTCAAGGGGGGTGATGCGATTTATGAAGATGTGAACCACGATGGTAACATCAACCAACTCGATATAGTTTACTTGGGTAACTCGTTGCCGAAGTTGACCGGTGGTTTCGGATTCAAGTTCAATTATGGCGACTGGGCTTTGAATGCACAGTTCAACTACCGTGTGGACTACGACATTGTGAATTTGGCCCGTTTGGACATGGAGAGCATGGGTTCGAACAACAACCAGAGTCAGGCCGTGAACTACCGTTGGCGCAAGGAGGGAGATTTCACTTCCATTCCGCGTGCGTTGAGTACGAGCGGCAACTTTGCGAACTATAATACGATGATCAGCGACCGCTTTGTGGAAGACGGAACATTCTTGCGTCTGAACTATTTGCAGATTTCCTATAATATGCCGCAGAAGATGGTGAAGAAAATCGGCTTGAGCGGTTTGCGTTTCTATTTGAGTGGTAATAACCTTTTCTGCTTGACGAAGTATTCCGGTGTGGATCCGGAGTTGGGTTACGGAGGATATAGTGTGACGCAAGACGCCGCGCAGACTCCGCGTGCCAAGTCATATACTTTTGGTGTCACAGTAGATTTCTAATTGATAATGCTATGAATAAGATGAAGAAAATATGGTTTAAATCAGCTTTTCTGGCCATGGTCGGAATGTCTATGACATCTTGTGGAGACTTTCTGGATATTTATCCGTTGACCATGGTGTATGAAGATAATTATTGGAATGAGAAGAACGATGTGGACCAGATAGTGACAGGTTGCTACACACGTATGCAGGATGATGATTTTGTTCGTCGCTTGTTCATCTGGGGAGAGAGCCGTTCGGACAACACGCGTAAAGGGTTTCATCCTAAATTCAGCGCGACCTCGGCAGAAGGGTATATTTTGAGCGAGAATATTCTTTCCACCAATGCTTATACCGATTGGTCGAGTTTCTATTCTGTCATCGACCGTTGCAACTTGGTCATCCAGAAAGCACCGGAAGTGGCAGAGAAAGACCCGAATTATTTGCCGAGTGACGTGCAGGCTACGATAGCCGAGGTTACGGCCTTGCGTGCCCTTTGTTATTTCTATTTGGTGCGTACGTTTAAGGATGTACCTTATTATACGGAGGCTATTACAAATGACGAGCAGGAACTGAACCTTCCGGCTACGGACGGGGATGTCATCGTTCGGAACTTGATTAATGACTTGTTGGCTGTATGGCCGAATGCGTTGAAGGTATGGCCGAAGCAGTCCGGTAAGGATATCAGTTACGGACGCATCACGCAGAATGCTATCTTTGCCATGTTGGCTGATATGTATTTGTGGATAGATGATTATTCCAATGCAGAGAAATATGCCCAAATGGTTATCGATTACAAGACGGATTATTTCAAGAATAATTATTCTTCCTATTATATGGTGAATGGTTATCCTTTGATTCCGGACAATGACAATACCATTTTGGAAGCAGGAATGGCTTATAATGCCAATTTCGGTGAAGGCGGAGGTCCGGAGAGTATATTTGAGTTGGATTTTTCGGAGAGTACGACCGATGGTTCCAAGTCGAATGACGTACCGGCCGAATTTTTCTATCGTTTTTTCAAATCCAATGATAAGGATCCGAACTATGGCCAGTTCGCTCCAGCAGAGGATCTTTGGAAAGAGCTGTCTTCTCCGCAGATATTCTTGTCGAACAAGGACACGCGTATTAAAGAGTCCATCCATGTGGATAACGAGTCTAATCCGGAAATCGTGGATATAGCTAAGTATACGTATCGTAGTATCAATCCGAGTTTATCTTCCGGTAGTTCTTTGGCTTATGTGCAGCGCCTGGGGAAGAACGATGCCAATTGGGTATTTTACCGGGTTAGCGATATGATGCTGATTAAGGCGGAAGCTTTGATTTGCATGATGGGAGAAGATGCTACTCAGCGTAATGACAGTTTGGGGCAAGCCGCTTTTGAGTTAATCAAGACCATTGCCGACCGTTCGGCACCGAACACGTCTTCCTCTTTGATTTACAGTAATTATTCTACAAAATCGCAATTGATGGATTTGGTGTTCGACGAACGTAGACGTGAGTTCTTGTTCGAGGGTAAGCGTTGGTTTGATTTGGTACGTCATACCCGTCGTGACGGCAACACGGATTACTTGGTAGATGCCGTGCAAAGTAAGTTTACGGAAAATGCAGCGACTGCAACCGGTAAGTTGAAGAACATGATGGCTATTTATTGGCCTTATAATTACGACGAATTGCAGGTTAACTCTAACTTGAAGCAGAATCCTGCCTATCCGGAGGCCGGTGACTCTTATGAATCAACAGGTAAATAATTGTTATGAAGTATTTGTTTAAAATATTAATATCCATGTGTACCGTTTTACTGTTAACGGTACAGATGAGTCTGTTCACCAGTTGTAATGACGACTTGGCAGCCGATAGCTACTATACTTTTACGGGAGAGATGATGAGTGATTTTTTGAAGAATCGCGAAGATTTCAGCCTGTTCAAGCGTATTGTCGAGCGTGCCGGCGAGATGGATTTTCTGTCGAGTCGTGGCTCCCGGACTTTCTATCCGGCCGTCAATTCCGGAGTGGAATCATTTTTGAAAGAACGTGGTTACGCTTCGGTCGAGGATCTTCCGGTCGAATTGTGCGATACGTTGGTGAAAGCCTGTTTGGTGGATAATAGCATCAAGTACACTTATAATTTCTCCGAAACGGAGCAAATAAATAATGAGCTTGATTTGCCTTTGATTATCGTGACGAACGGGGATACGGTAAATGCGAACGGGATGACGTTAAGTGTAATCAACCGTCGTTCCGCCATTATCAACGAGTTGAAGAATGATTCCGTGGACAACGGAGTGGTTCATCCGGTAGATCGCGTACTGATACCGAATACCAGTTTGGGCTCCAGTCTGTTGGACGATAATCATGATGAGTTTACGATTTATTATGAGGCTCTCAGTCGTACCGGATTGCTGGACTCGTTGATTCATTATCGTGATGACAGCTATGAAATCTGGAAAGAAAATTATCCGGAGTTCAAAACCGGAATTCATTCCGGAGGTGTCTTCAACGAGAATGACCAAGGCTACGAATATCATGCCAAGCGTCCGGACCATCGCTATCAAGGTTTCACATTACTTATCGTTCCCGATGAGGTATTGTATGAGAAGTACAGTGATCGTTTTAACGCCAATATGACTTTGGACCAGAAGGTCGATGCGTTGTACGATTTAGCCGTTGAGAAATATAAAGATAATGCGGCTGCCAATATTTTCGGTCTGAATGAAGTGGATCCTGACGATTCTGAAGGAAGGACGTACAAAGAGAAGTATTGGAATAAAGAATCCTTGACCAGCCGTTACAACCCGTTGAATATGTTCCTGTCCTATCATATTCTGGACCGTCTGTTTGCAAGTACGGCTAAGTTGATTAACTGCTGGGGTACCAATACGGCCTATGCCAATCCTACGGAGTGGATTTCTACGTTGTTGGATTATTCCACGATAAAGTTGGAGAGAGTGTATGCTACTGTGGACAAGCAGGTAGAGCATCCGGCTGGTTACTATATCAACCATAGTACGGCTACGGAGTACAATTCTTATGACAGAGTACGTGGTGCTTATTTGACGCAGCCTGATGCAGAGAACTTCTCATTGAACGTGTCCTACTTCTACTTAGACGATGTTGTGGCTTATGACCAGACGATGCGTAACAATGTGATGAATACGAGAGTGCGTGTGGATTTTTATACATTATGGCCCGAGTTGACTAGTAATGATATCCGTTTGTGCGGGAATCTGACACAGGCTTACGGTTCTCATGACAATGATGAGAATGGTGGAGAGAATGGCGGGTTCAATTATTACATTCCACCTGGCTATATGAAAAATTGCACCTTCAGCGAGAATACCATTTTCTTTGTGCAGCGTCCGAAAGTGCCTTGGTGGAACTGGGGAGGAGATGAGATTAACATTTTGGGAACGAGTTACGATGTGACCTTCCCGTTACCTGATGTTCCTCCCGGCACGTACGAACTCCGTTTAGGTTATCCCGGCATGTTGGACCGTGGTATTGCCCAGGTTTATGTGGACGGCATACCGCAAGGAATTCCTATCGATATGCGCTATCGTGCCGATGATTCACGCGTCGGAGGGCTTTATAATGGAACTACGGGTTTTCGGAATTCAGAAGAAAGTTCTTCCGGTATTTACACCAGTGAACAGTTGGAAGAGAATGCACGTACGATGAAGAACAACGGTTATTATAGCGGGCCGAAGAGTATCTTTACGGGGAATGACGGAACGGATGCTCCAAGATACAATCCGAATAGTTGTACGCTGATGTATAATAATGTCTATACTTTCCGTCGTAAGATTTGCAATGTAGAGGTGAAGCCCCATACGGACCATAAGATTCGTATTCGTTCCGTATTCACACAAGGGAACAGAGGATGTTTCATTCTTGATTATATGGAATTGGTGCCCATAAGCATTTGTGGTGCCGGAGGTATCGGTGAGGATGTTTACTAATATTCACATTTAAACGCTAAAGAAAATGAAACTAAAATATTATATACAGACAGGTGTTGTGGCGTTAGCCGCCGCAACCGTCGGTGTATCCTGTACGGATACGTGGGATGACCATTACAGTGTGAATGGTACGGTGCCCGGTGCAACCCTGTGGGAAAATATGCAACTCGACGAGAGCATTCGTCCTTTCGTGAGGGTTCTGGATTCTTGTGGCTACAAAGACATTTTGAATGCCAATCAGGTGTTTACGGTTTGGGCTCCGGAAATTACGGATGCGGAAGCTCAGGAGTGGATTGACACCTATAAGAGAGAGAAAAGCCAGGGGATAATTGATGACGATAATTCTACTTTGAATCAGTTTATCAAGAATCATATAGCCATGTATAATCAGCAAGTTTCGTCGTTGACAAAAGACGAGACTGTCAAGATGATGAATGGCAAACGTTTGACTTTGACCGGTTCCATGCTTAACGGTGAAGTGAACATGGTAGGCAACGGGGTTCCGTCTTCCAATGGTATGCTCTATAAAGTGGACGGACCCGCAACTTTCTTTCCTAACATTTGGGAACGCCTCCGCATGGATTTGGAAGGAGACAACGGACTGGACAGTGTAGCCAATTTCTTCCTTTCATGGAATCGTATAGAACTTGACGAAGAGGCCAGTGTGCCGGGTGGTATCGTAGACGGTGAAACGGTTTATTTGGACTCGGTGATGTACAATTACAATCCTATTTTCAATCAGTTGGGTCGGATTGACTCTGAAGACAGTCTGTACTGGTTCGTAGCTCCTACCAATAAGATTTGGAAGGAAAACATAGACCTGTACCGTTCTTATTTCGAGTACCATCAAAGTTTGGAAAAAGACGGCGATTCTTTACAGAACCTCTATTCTAAATTCATGTTCCTGTACAGTTCGTTCTTTAATGTAAGATCGCAGGAATTGCCTTTCAACGAAGCGAATCCGGATTCCATCGTTGCCACGACCTATACTTCTTTTTATCCGGATTGCTCCAACTTCGAATGGCCGATGCAGGCTGGCGGTTTGCTGTATGGCCTGACACCTCAGGAGTGCAGTAACGGTCGTTTGTACAAGGCTACGGATTGGCGTATTCCTCCTACCAAATTGATTTACATGACTCCTGTTCAGGTTGAAGCGGAATATGCTAATAATTATTCGACAGTGACGCTCTCGGGCGACTCGACTTCCATTCAGGTAAATGCAGTAGAGGCAACCAATGAGAATTTCATAGTGTCGGGAGGTGGTTACTTGGTGGTAAGGGATGCCCGTTCGGGTCGTACCAACCAGCCGGAAATTACCTTTAAAATTCCCAGCACGCTCTCCAACTGCCCGTATGACATCAAAGTCGTGTTTGCCTCTCCTTTGGCCGGAGACTCTTTGGCTAAGGAAGACGCACAGTTGAAGCGTCAGTTTACAGCAAAGATCAGATATTATTCGTCAAGAACCGGCGACATGATTGAAGGGAGCAATGCCGTGACTTTGTGCACGGATGTAGATGTCGATGCCACGAAGATGGATACCGTCACGGTAGCGACAGGATTTGAATCTCCGGTTTGTAACTACGGCGAGGAAGATCCCAGGGTGCTGCTGACCATACAATCTATCAAGGGACGTACGGTACCGGACGGTTACAGCAAGGATTTAGCGATAGACTGTGTGATTTTCGAGCCACGTCCTACATCCGGATCCGGAAGCGATGAAAATTGATTGTAGAACAATATTAGAGCATGAGTAATGAAAAGATATAGATTCTATTGTTTAGCATTGTTGATGGCAGGCACTTTGGGGGGCTATGCTCAGGAAGAGGCTGCTACCGACACCGTGACTGCGGCCAGACCTGCCAGTCCGATAAAGAAAAATGTAAAGACACGTCCGGTCAGCGGGCGAGTGTTCGCTGTGACATCCGGCACTCCTTTGGGTGGAGCCTTGGTCAGCGTGAGCGGTTACGACGGTTACAGTGCGTTGACCGAAGAGGACGGTACGTATAAGCTCGATGTGCCGGAGTACGCTACGGCATTGAAAATCACGGCACCGGACTATAATACGGTTCGTGTGGGTATTAACCAATCCGGTAAGTTGCGCGATGTGACGATGTATTCGAATGCCATGCGTTCGGCATACGGTGCGGATGACAATATCCTGAATACGGTGGTGGCAGACAAGTTCGATTATAGTCCGTCCTTGAATATCACATCCGAAATCGGTGATCAGTTGGGTGCTAATGTCCGTACGATTTCCCGTGGAGGTACGCCCGGTATCGGAAACTTCATGATGATGAACGGTATCAACTCCTTGCACAGCAACGGTCAGCCGTTGATCGTGATTGACGGGGTTATCGTAGACCAGCAGTATGACCGTACGATGGTTCATGACGGCTTCTACAATGATATTCTGACATCTTTCAACGTGAACGAGATCAAGAGCGTGAAGGTGATGGCCAACGGTACGGCTATTTATGGAGCCAAGGGAGCCAACGGAGTGATTCTCATCGAAACGAAGCGTAACACGAGTTTGGCTACGAAAATCGACGCCACGGTGTCGGCCGGCATTACCTTATTGCCGAAATCGCTTCCGATGATGAGCGGTTCGCAGTTCAAGACGTACGCTTCGGACTTGTTGAAGACAACGGGTACGAACCTGTCGGAATTCCAGTTCCTGACTTCCGATCCGAATAATTACTATTACAATAAATATAATAACAACACGGATTGGAACGATGTCATCTACCGTGAGGCTTTCTCGCAGAATTATGGCATTACGGTACAAGGAGGTGATGAGGTGGCCAGCTATTTCCTTGCATTGGGATACAATGGTGCGCAGAGTGTATTGGAAGACAATGACGTGAACCGTTTGAACATCCGTTTCAATACGGATATAAACATGTTCAAGCATTTGTTCATCCGTTTCGACGCTTCCTACAGCAACGTGACGCGTAACCTGAAAGACCAGGGTGCGCCGGAGAATTACGATGAAGGAACGGTGACTTCTGTCAATTATCTCGGTTTGGTGAAAAGCCCGATGCTGAGCCCGTATGCTTATTCCAACGGTAAGATTTCCGATGTGGCATTCGACAACAGTGACGAGGACTATCTGGATCAGGCTTTGGCTTCGATTGGTAATGTGAATTATCGTTTGGCCAATCCTGCTTCTATCAACGAGTACGGTACGGCTCAGAATAAGAATTACTTTGAGAACTCTTATTTGAACATCGCCATTACTCCGAGATGGCAGTTCAACAAGCATTTGTCTCTCAGTTCTTTGTTCAGCTATACGTTGACGAATACGAACGATAAGTACTACGTGCCCATCAACGGTGTGCCTGACTACTATGTTTCTTCTATCGGTCTTACGGTAGAGAATGAAATCCGTTCGCTTTATTCTTCGCAAAACTCGATTACGAGCGATACGAAAATAGAGTGGGGAAATCAGTATGGTGCACATAGTATAGACCTTTTGGGAGGTTTCCGTTATATGAACGACCGTTACAAGGTAGACACGCAGTTGGGTTACAATACGGGTAGCGATAAAACGCCGTTTATCAATGATACGCAAAACAAGACGACTACCGGTAGCACTAACGAGTGGACTTCAATGAGTTGGTACGGTCAGGCCCGTTACGATTACAGAAAGCGTTATTTCGTAGAAGGTAATTTGGCCATCGAAAGTTCTTCACGATTCGGTAAAGAAGCGAAAGACGGTTTCAAATTGGCGGGTGTACGTTGGGGCGTTTTCCCCGGTATCCAGGCCGGTTGGGTGTTGTCCAATGAAAGTTGGTTCGATGTGCCGGGAATAGACTATGCCAAATTTACGATGGGATATGATGTGAGCGGTAACGACGGTATCGACTTTGATGCCACCCGTACTTATTTCAAGAGTATCTTGTTCCAGAATCTGGCCAATGGTTTGGTGTTGGGTAATTTGGGCAATACGGAAGTACAGTGGGAGACAACCCGTCGTTTCAGCTTCGGTACGGAGTTGAATTTCCTGAAAAACCGTTTGAACTTGAAAGTAAACGTGTTCAAGAGTTGGACAGACAACCTGTTGACTTATCATGAACTGAACTTCATTACCGGTTTGGAGAACAACTGGGTGAACGGAGGTTCTTTGGAGAACAAAGGGTACAATATTACGGTGAACGGCCATATCATCGCCACCCGTAACTGGAACTGGGAATTGGGTGCCAGTGTCGGCCATTACAAGAACAAGCTGACGGCTTTGCCCGACGGGCAGGATTATGTGGATGCCGAAGTTTACGGTGCTACCATCCGCTCTCAAATCGGCCAGCCGGTGAATTTGTTCTATGGCTATAAGACCGAGGCTACCGCATCCGGTACGCATGTATATGCCACTTCGGAAGAGGCTAAGGCCGACGGTTTGTACATTTTGGGCGAGAACGGTATCGACAAGACCTACTTTGGGGCTGGTGACGTGAAGTTTGCCGACAACGGAGATAAGGAAATCAACAAGGCGGATATGCAGATCATCGGAGATCCGAATCCGGATATTTACGGTAACATCTTTACTTCTTTAAGTTATAAGCGTATCCGTTTGGATGTGAACTTCAATTACAGTTTGGGCAACGATGCCTATAACTACTTGCGTTCGCAGTTGGAAGGCGGAAGCCGTTTCATGAACCAGTCGATAGCGATGGTGAACCGCTGGACGTATGAAGGACAGAAGACCGACATGCCGACGGTGATGTGGGAAGATCCGATGGGCAATGCCCGTTTCAGCGACCGTTGGATCGAGGATGCCAGCTATCTTCGCTTGAAGTCTATTACGTTGAGCTATGAGCTACCGCTCAACAGCACTTTCATCCACGGTCTGACATTCTGGGGACAGGCAAACAATGTCTTCACCGTGTCTAAGTATTTGGGAGCCGATCCGGACTTCTCTATGAGCAACAGTGTTTTGGAACAAGGCATAGACCGCGGTCTGTTGGCTAACAGCCGTAACTTTATGCTCGGTATTAAAATCAACCTTTAATTCAGTCTCTTATGAAACTCAAATCTTATATTTTTCAGATTGCGTTGGCGGCTGTCGGAGCAGGATTCTTAGGATCCTGCGAAGACATGCTTGAACCGACTTCGGATTATGTGATATACGAAAACGGCAGCCATCTGACTACCCCGGCCGATACTGCCACTTCTCTGATCGGTATTATCTATAAGTTGCAGGCTATCGGTGACCGTACCAACCTGTTGGGCGAGGTGCGGGGCGACCTCGTTACTTTGACCACTCAAGCCAATGCCGATTTGCGTGCGTTAGCCAACTTCGAAGTGACGGATGAGAATAGGTATAATAGTCCGCGTGATTATTATGCAGTGATTAACAACTGTAATTATTATCTTGCATACGCCGATACGGCTGCATACGACAATCGTGGCAACCAGATTTTTGCGAAGGAAATGGCTCAGGTAAGGTCCATCCGCGCATGGGCTTATCTGCAATTGGCATTGAACTATGGCAAGGTGCCTTTCTACACCGAACCGTTGCTGACGGAGCAGGATGCCGATGATGTCAGTCTTGACGTGAAGGATCGTAAGGACATCGAAGCCATCTGTGATTATTTCATCAACGACCTGAAGCCATACAGCAACACGCCGTGGCCCGCTTTGCATACGGTAGGTAGTGTTTTTATGGCCAACTGTTACTTCCCGGTAGACATGGTGTTGGGCGATTTGTACCTTTGGAAAGCTTCTTGCCAAGGGACGGACGCCGGACGTGCATATTACCGTGAGGCTGCCAAGTGTTATTTCCGTTGGATTATGGACACACGTAACGTCGGGGACGGGATGCAGAAGCCTATTTACTATTTTTCCAACTTGTATTCGTCTTATTGGCAAGAGTATTCTTCAAGCACGGGAACTTCTTATGGGTGGTCTTATTCAATCCCGGGGCAGAGTCCTTCTATATATGGGACGGAAACTTTCACCATCATTCCGATGGACTCGGCTGCCAGCCAGGGATATTATAGCGAAGTACAGACTTTGTACAATTCTTCGACCAATGATAACGGTGCTTACATTACTTCGACGAATTACAGTATCACACCTTCTTTGCACATGCAGGAAATCAGCAGGGCACAGTCTTATTCTTTCTTGGACAAGAATAACCGCCCGATAGACGCTATTCCGGAGCTGATAGAAGAGAATCGGTTGTTAGAAGGGGATTTGCGATTGGCTGCCCAATGGCGGTCGAGAACTTTCAACACTACGACGGGAGGAACTGCGGATAAGTTTACGATGCAGAATATCTTCAAAGTGAACCAACGTAACATCGGGATTTATCGTGAAAGCGATGTCTGGTTGCGTTTGGCCGAAGCTCTTAACAATGGCGGGTTCCCGCGCATGGCATACGCCATTTTAGCTACGGGAATCAGCAAGGAAGTGGTAGACGACAGCGTGTCCGTATATTGCAACGATGCCGATATGGCATTCCTCAACGAATTGAATACGACCAACAATTATTTCAATACATTCAAGACGCGTAACGGCCGTCTCGGTGAGGAAGGAGGTAGTGCTACCGATTCCTATAATACGGTAGGTGTACATTCACGCGGTTGCGGTTATGCCGAGTTGGATCCGGATTATGCGTATCCGATGGTGGATTCCTTGGATAAGGATGGTAACCGTATCAACGGTTATACGGGACAGAGCCGTAAAGATTGGGCCTATCTGAATCTGGCTGCAGAGCAAGCCCGTGTGGACAGCATGATTATCAATGAGAATGCATTGGAAACCTGTTTCGAGGGCAAGCGTTTCTATGATTTGATCCGTTTTGCCAAACGTTACCATAATAATGCATGGGTGGCCGACCCGGTCAGCAAGCGTGAAGGTAAGGAGAATCGCGACGGGGCACTTTACAATAAGTTGATGTTGGAGAACAACTGGTTCCTGAATTGGAAAGGCCAGATAGGAATGTAATTGTTTTTGTTTGTTGTTTAATATAAAGGCGGGGAGTGCGTTTGTGCATTCCCCGCCTTTATTTATGGATTTTATAGTATATTGTAATACAAGAGAATAGAAATGGCTGTTTTTCTGCGGAAAGCCAGAAATCGTTCGCCTGAGATTGATTTTTCATTCTGCGGCGAACTATTTTCCGGGACGAGGAGTTCGATGTCGAGACAGTTTTTTATTGAAATTCTTCCTATTCTGAAAAAGAAATCGTATTTTTGCCAAAATTTTAAAGTAACGCGAAAGTAAAATACGATATATGGCAAACCGATTCGCAGAACGTACGCAACTGAACCTCTCCGATGTGAACAAAGAGGTGTTGAAGATGTGGGATGACGCAGATGTCTTCCATAAGAGTATGACAGAACGTGAAGGCTGTCCTTCGTTTATCTTCTTCGAAGGTCCTCCTTCAGCCAACGGGCATCCGGGTATCCACCATGTCCTGGCACGTTCTATCAAGGATACGTTCTGTCGTTTCAAGACCATGAAAGGTTTCTTAGTGAAGCGCAAGGCCGGCTGGGATACCCACGGGCTTCCCGTGGAATTGGGCGTGGAAAAAGAATTGGGCATCACGAAGGAGGATATAGGCAAGACGATTTCCATCGAGGAATATAACCGTAAGTGCCGCACGAATGTGATGAAATATACGGAGGAATGGACCGACTTGAGCCATAAGATGGGCTATTGGGTGGACATGGAGCATCCGTATATCACTTACGACAATAAATATATCGAGACGCTCTGGTGGCTGTTGCAACAGCTCTACCGGAAAGGCTTGTTATATAAGGGATATACGATACAGCCTTATTCGCCCGCAGCCGGTACGGGGCTGAGTTCGCATGAGTTGAACCAGCCCGGTTGTTACCGTGACGTGAAAGACACGACGGTGACGGCACAGTTCCGGATGCTCGATCCGCGCCCTGAAATGACGGGCTGGGGTACGCCTTATTTCTTGGCATGGACCACTACGCCTTGGACGCTTTCGTCCAACACGGCATTGTGCGTAGGGCCGAAAATAGAGTATGTATGCGTGCGTACTTATAATATGTACAGCGGTGAACCCGTAACAGTGGTGCTGGCCAAGGCGCGTTTGGGGGCTTATCTGAACCCGGAGGGCGAGAATATGCCGTTGGACGGTTACAAGCCGGGGGACAAAGTGATACCTTATCAGATTGTGGGTGAATACCTCGGGCCGGATTTGGTCGGTATGACCTACGAACAGTTGTTTCCTTGGGTAAATCCCGGGGAAGGGGCTTTCCGCGTCATCCCCGGAGATTACGTGACGACGGAAGACGGTACGGGTATCGTGCATATCGCTCCGACTTTCGGTGCGGACGACGCGCAGGTGGCCAAGGCGGCCGGCGTTCCTCCCATGCAGTTGGTCAACCGCAAGGGCGAGTTCCGTCCGATGGTGGATTTGACCGGTAAGTTTTATTTGTTGGACGAGTTGGACGAGGACTTCGTGAAGCGTTGTGTCCGTGTGGACGAATACAGGAAGTGGGAAGGCCAGTTCGTGAAAAATGCCTACGACCCGAAGAAGACCGACAAGGACGAAACCCTCGACGTGGCGCTCTGCATGGAACTGAAGCAGCGCGGAATGGCATTCAAGATAGAGAAACACGTGCACAACTATCCGCATTGTTGGCGGACGGACAAGCCGATTCTGTATTATCCGCTCGACAGTTGGTTCATCCGCAGTACGGCTGCCAAGGAACGGATGATAGAACTGAACCGTACCATCAACTGGAAGCCGGCATCCACCGGGACCGGACGTTTCGGTAAATGGTTGGAGAACCTGAATGACTGGAACTTGAGCCGTAGCCGTTATTGGGGTACGCCGTTGCCGATCTGGCGGTCGGAAGACGGTGAGGAAATCTGTATCGGTTCGGTGGAGGAACTGTATGCCGAAATCGAGAAAGCGGTAGCGGCCGGACTGATGGCTTCCAATCCGTTGAAAGACCGTGGTTTCGTTCCGGGCGATTACAGTCAGGACAATTATGACAAAATAGATTTGCACCGTCCGTTTGTGGATGAGGTCGTTTTGATTAGTCCCACGGGTAAGCCGATGAAGCGGGAGACCGACCTTATCGACGTGTGGTTCGACTCCGGTGCCATGCCTTACGCCCAGATTCATTATCCGTTCGAGCATAAGGCAGAGTTGGATAACCGTACGGTTTATCCTGCCGATTTCATTGCAGAAGGTGTGGACCAGACCCGCGGTTGGTTCTTTACGCTGCATGCCATCTCCACGATGGTATTCGACAGTGTGGCTTATAAGGCTGTAATATCCAACGGACTTGTACTCGACAAGAACGGGAACAAGATGTCCAAGCGTTTGGGCAATGCGGTGGATCCGTTCGGTGCGATAGAGCAATACGGTTCGGATGCCGTACGTTGGTATATGATTACCAATTCTTCACCGTGGGATAACCTGAAATTCGACGAGGCCGGCGTACAGGAAGTCAGCCGTACGTTCTTCGGCAAGTTGTTCCAGACTTATTCTTTCCTGACGATGTATGCTAATGTGGACGGTTGGTATTATGCCGAAACCGATGTGCCCATGAGCGAACGTCCGGAAATAGACCGTTGGATCTTGTCCGAGTTGAATACATTGGTGAAGAACGTGGATGCTTGTTACGAGGATTATGAACCGACGAAGGCCGGACGCCTGATTCAGGATTTCGTGATAGATAACGTGAGTAACTGGTTCGTCCGCCTGAGCCGTAAGCGTTTTTGGGGCAGTGCGATGAGTATGGACAAGCTTTCGGCTTATCAGACGTTATACACTTGCCTGGAGACGGTAGCCAGACTGATGGCACCCATCGCTCCGTATTATGCCGACCGTTTGTATCATGACCTGACGGCTGCAACCGGTCGTGCGGAAGCAGAGAGCGTGCATTTGGCCACATTCCCGGTTTGCGATGAAACGAAGGTGGACAAAGCGTTAGAGTATCGTATGGAACTGGCGCAGCAGATTACGTCCATGGTCTTGTCCTTGCGCAAGAAAGAACGGATTATCGTGCGTCAGCCCTTGCAGTGCATTTCCATACCGTCGGGTGACGCCGAACGCCGTGAAAGCATAGAAGCCGTGAAACAGTTGATTCTGGACGAAGTGAACGTCAAGGAATTGCAGTTTGTGGAAGGCGATGGCATGCTGGTGAAGAAAGTGAAGTGCAACTTCCGTACGATGGGCAAGAAGTTCGGTAAACTGATGAAGAACGTGGCCGCTGCGGTGGAGAGCCTGACACAGGAACAGATAACTGAGTTGGAACGCGAAGGCACGCTCGGCGTGGCCTTGGAGAGCGGCGAGGCGGTAACCATCGAGGTGGCCGACGTGGAGATTTTCAGTGAGGACATTCCCGGCTGGACGGTGGCCAATGAAGGCAGCCTGACGGTGGCGCTCGATATTACCGTGACGGATGCGCTTCGCGTGGAGGGTACGGCCCGTGAATTGGTGAAGCGTATACAGAACTTGCGTAAGGAAAAGAATTTCGAGATTACCGACCGTATTGCCGTGACGCTTTCCCATGCGGAACAAACGGATAAGGCCGTGGCGGAATACAGAGACTATATCTGTGGCCAGGTTTTGGCCAATTCGCTTACCGTAGCGGATAAGGTAGACGGTGGTATGACCATAGACTTCGACGATTACACCGTTGAGGTAAAGATAGACAGAGAATGAGTGAACATTATTAACCCTAAAATAAGAAGTATTATGACAGAGAAAACACGTTATAGCGATGAGGAATTAGCCGAATTCAAGGAGTTGATCCTGAGTAAGCTGGCAGTGGCGCGTGAAGAATATGAAACCATGATGGGGACATTGATGAACACGGACAATAACGGAGTGGATGATACGTCGCCTACTTATAAGGCGTTGGAAGAAGGTGCCAATACGCAGACCAAAGAGGAACTGTCTATGTTGGCGGCTCGCCAGCAGAAGTTCATCAAGGGGCTTGAGGCTGCCCTGATACGTATCGAAAACAAAACCTATGGGATTTGCCGTGAGACTGGTAAATTGATTCCCAAGGAACGTTTACGTCTGGTTCCTCATGCGACATTGAGCATAGAGGCTAAAAACATGAAAAAGTAATGGAGGCAGAAGGAAGAAGCGGTTGGGGATGGCTCACTCAGGGGCGTTTGGCTTTGTTGATTATCTTCTTGGTGCTTGTCATAGACCAATGGATTAAGATTGCAGTCAAGACCCACATGTATCTGCACGAGAGTATTCGTGTGACCGATTGGTTTTACATTCTCTTTACGGAGAATCCCGGCATGGCATTCGGGTGGGAATTTTTCGACAAGCTTTTTCTGACTTCCTTTCGTATCATAGCCGTGGTCGTCATTGCGTATCTTCTTTACAGGTCGATACGCAAAGGCGTGCCTACGGGTTTTGTCGTCTGTTTGTCTCTGGTTTTGGCCGGGGCAGCGGGAAACATCATAGACTGCGTGTTCTACGGATTGATATTCAACAATCCTCCCGCACCGTTCACGGCCCATTTCGTACCGTTCGGGACGGGGTATGAAAGCCTGTTCCACGGTCGTGTGGTAGACATGTTTTATTTCCCCATCATCGACACTTATTGGCCGGAATGGATGCCATGGGTGGGAGGGGAGCATTTTATTTTTTTCAGTCCGATATTCAATTTTGCGGATGCGGCCATCAGTTGCGGCATCATAGCCTTGTTGATTTTTTATCATAAACGTATTTCCCAATAACTCTCAAACGTTTCATGTCAAAGTCGTTGCGTAAAGTTTTTGGTGCTGTGGCAGCCGTTCTTTTGTTTCCGGCATGTAAGCCCGGCGTACCGTCCGATCTGATTCAGCCTGCGGAACTGGAAGATTTGCTTTATGACTACCATATCGCACAGGCTATGGCAGAGACCCGGCAAGACAGCATGAACTTTAAGCGTTACAGTTACGTGCAGGCCGTGTTTGAGAAATATGGAGTGAGCGAGGCCGAATTCGATTCCACGATGGTTTGGTATGCCTCGCATGCCACTTATCTAAACGACATTTATAAAAAGTTGCAGGAGCGTTACAGTACGCATGTTTCGGCATTGGGAGCTTCTACGGGAGAGAATGATATCTTTGCCCATTTGGATGCCCAAGGGGATACGGCCAATATTTGGCAGGAGCGTGCGTTCAGAATCCTGAAACCGCGTTTTATGGAAGACCGTTTGCTGTTTACCATGACAGCCGATACGACCTTTCATAAGGGGGACGCCTTGCTCTGGCGCTTCGATTCCCGCTATATATCCCATGGACGACAAAATGAAGCATACGCCGGCTTCTATGTGACGTACGACAATGATTCCACGGCTGGCGTTACGCAAAGAATTTATTCCAATAACCTGATGCAGCTTCGTTTGGAAGGAGACACGGCTCATGCGATTCGAGAAATAGGCGGATTTGTGTATTATAAACCTTCGGACGAAGACAAAGAACCTCGCCTGTTGTGGCTTCGCGACATTATGCTGGTTCGTTTCCATTCCCAGCCGGTAGTTGTGGATACAACGGCGGTTGCTGCGAAGTCAGACAGTATGGACGTGGCATCGAAAGATTCGGTGTTGCGGGTGGTACCGGCGGATACGGTTTCCCGTCGTCTTTCTCCGACGGAATTGAGGGAAAGTCGTCCGGTGGAACGATCCATTCATGTGGTAAAGGAAAAGCCTTATCGTGTGATTCGTAAACCGGGGGCTACGAGAACCGGACGAAGAGGCCATTGAAACCATAAAGGGACAAGCGGCCTTGAAACATATTGCTTTCCATAAAGTGTACTGGCCATCAGGGCGTTTTGCGGTCATGCCGGTGATAACGGTCGATGAGAAAGGCTTTTATCAATCCTATTGTATCTTGACGGGAGAAATGCCTGCTGTGATATGGAATGGAGGCATAGGTTTGTTATTGCCTCCCGATGTCGTTCCGCAACCCAGCGACTGTATTGCCGCCTTGTTACGGAAAGCGAATCCGGATATAGGTCCGGATGCTTTGCGACTTTGGAGAGCCGACGGATTGCCAGCCGATGCAGATATTCTTACTCCTGTCATCCGATGGTATCCCGTCTTCTGAATTCAGCGCATACGATGGCTGTGGCTACGGCTACGTTCAGGCTTTCCGATGTGTTTCGTTCGGGAGGATAGTTGGGGATGTACAGTTTCCGGTTGATGAGTGATGCAACGTCCCGGCTGATACCTTTGCCTTCGTTCCCCATGACAATCAGTCCGTTGGGACTTAGTTCCGTGCCATACATGTCATTTCCGTCTAAAAACGTTCCGTAGACCGGTATGTCGGCATTGGCTGTCCGTAGCAAATCTGTCAGTGAAAGGTAGTGTACGCAAACACGTGCCATGGCTCCCATGGTGGCCTGTACGGTTTTGGGATTATAAAGGTCGGCCGTGTCGGGAGAGCAGAATATATGTTCGATGCCGAACCAGTCGGCTATACGGATAATCGTACCCAGATTGCCCGGATCCTGCACGCCGTCGAGTCCGAGGCAGAGTTGTTCTTTCAAGAGATGTTCCGGTGCCCCTCCGGCCGGGCGTTGACGGAATACGGCCAACACATCCTGCGGATTCTTTTGCAGGCTGGCTTTTTGAAGCTCTTCGGCCGATACTTCTTGGATTTCACACCCTTTACGGGCGAGCGTTTCCACGGCTTCCCGTCGCGTATCCAGCCATTCCTTTCGGGCTGCGAGAAAGGCACAGTCGAAAGCCGGTAGCAGGTCGTCTACCAGTTTATGTCCTTCGGCAACGAAGAGTTGCCACTCTTTGCGGAATTTTTTCTGTTCGAGAGAGCGGATGAGCTTGATTTTGTTTTTGCTGATCATTTCGGTTCCAATTATACTGCAAATCTAAGAAGTTATTTCGGAACCGGCAAAATAAATCAAAACCAAAAGCGGCCTGAAGGTAGGCTGCGGTCCGGTGAAGTCAAATCGGAAAACTTCGTTTTCATTTGTCTTTACGTCCGTCTTGCACTATCTCTTAGATAAGACAGGCTGCGGTTCGGCATAGCCAAACTTGAAAAAACTTTGTTTTTCGTTTGTCTCTGCACTCACCTTGCACTATCTTTGTATCCCAAATGGCACTTATGCGGAAACTTTTATACAGTATAGTCGGGGGAATCATCATGGCATTGCTGGGCGCTTGCTCAGCTACGAAGTTCATACCCGAAGGCGAATATATGCTGGAAAGCGTTTCTGTGAAGTCGACGGATAAATCGCTCGATGTCACGTCGTTGAAAGGATATATCCGTCAGCACCCTAATTCCAAGTGGTTCAGCTTGCTGAAAGTTCCTATGGGGCCGTACGCCCTGTCCGGACGGGACACGACCAAGCGAATCAACCGTTTCTTGCAACGGGTAGGGGAGGCCCCGGTAATTTTCGATACGGTGCAGGCTAACCGTTCAGGTGAGAACATGTTGGTGGCTGTGAACAATTTGGGGTACCTTCATGCCCGGGTGAATCAGAAGCGTGTAGTGAAAGGAAAGAAGGTGAGGCTGACGTACGAGATTGTGCCTGGAGAACGCTATCGGGTGAGAAACATCCGTTATCTCATAGAGGATTCTGTGGTGGAGCGTATTGTCCGCGAACATGCTGCATTGTCATCTTTACAACCCGGAATGCCTTTCGATTTGAATGTGTTGGATGGGGAGCGCAGCCGCATCAGCAGTCGTTTACAAAACAGCGGATATTATAAATTCAATAAGGAATATGTCCGGTTTGAAGCGGATACGTGTGTGGGAAACCAGAAGGTGGATCTGGATGTGGTGATACCTTTATACCGGGCATCGGCAGAAAGCGAGCCGGAACTTCACCGGCGTTATAAGATTCACTCTGTTTCCTTTTCCGGCGATGCGATGGCTTTCGATACAAGTCGTGATACTTCCCGGTTGGACAGTATGGTCTATCGCGGCTTTCCCATTTATTACAAGCATAAACTGGCTTTCCGGCCTTCGGTATTTACCAATAATAATGCGATTGAGCCGGGGCATCTGTACCGGGAACGCGATGTACAACGGACTTATAGTAACTTCGGCCAGTTGGGGGCCGTGATGTTTTCCAATATTAAAATGGTGGAGAATGATTCTTTGCCGAATATGCTGGACGGATTCGTGACCGTGCACGAGAATAAACCGCGTTCGCTGGGGAGCGGAATTGGAAGGTACCAACTCGGCAGGTGATTTGGGGGCGGCCTTGCTTCTGACTTACCAGAACCGGAATCTGTTTCGAGGCTCGGAATTGTTTTCCCTGAAACTGCGTGGGGCGTTTGAAGCCATTACCGGTCTGGAAGGGTACAGCGACCAGAATTATATGGAAATCAGTGTGGAAGCCGGTCTGACATTCCCGAATTTCAAGTTGTTCCGCTTCAATGGTCGTGACCGCGGGTTGATGCGTGCCACTTCAGAGGTTTCATTATTATATGATTCCCAGAACCGTCCGGAGTTTCACCGGCGTGTTTTGACTTCAGCTCTTCGTTACCGTTGGCAAAGCCCGAACGGCTTGCTCCGCCACCGCATCGACCTGATAGACTTGAACTACGTGTTTATGCCTTGGATTTCCGAGACGTTCCGCAAGGATTATCTGGAAGACGAAACCGACCGGAATGCTATCCTGCGTTACAATTACGAAAATCTTTTCATCATGAGGCTGGGCTATAGCTTTACCTATAATTCGCAACGCAATGCCACGAGCATTGCGGATTACGGTAGCAATGCCTTGGGCATCCGTTTTAATGTGGAGTCGGCCGGAAACGTGCTGTATGGTTTCTCTAATCTCTTTGGAGCCAGTCGGAACGACCAAGGGCAATATACATTGTTCAATATAGCGTACGCGCAGTATCTGAAAGGGGATTTCGACATCAGCAAGAGTTTCCGTTTCGACGACCGTAACTCGTTGGCTTTGCATTTTGGCATAGGGGTAGCCTATCCCTACGGAAACTCCACCATCCTGCCTTACGAAAAACGGTATTTCAGCGGAGGAGCCAACAGTGTACGGGGATGGTCTGTCAGAGAATTGGGACCCGGACGTTTTACGGGGGGAGACGGACGTATCGACTTTATCAATCAGACCGGTGATATTAAATTGGATCTCAATGCGGAATACCGTACCTATTTGTTTTGGAAATTGCACGGAGCATTTTTTGTAGACGCCGGCAATATCTGGACCATTCGCGATTATGCCGAGCAGCCCGGCGGACAGTTCCGTATGCGGAGTTTCTGGCGGGAGATAGCCGTGTCTTACGGATTGGGATTCCGTTTGAATTTCGATTATTTCATCTTACGTCTGGACGGAGGTATGAAAGCCATTCATCCGGCGTATGATGATGTCCGTCACCATTATCCGATTATTCATCCGGACTTTAAGCGGGATTTTACTTTGCATTTTGCAGTGGGCCTTCCATTCTGACAAGCCACCGGCGGCCTTCCTTCCGTAAAGGGATGAGATATGCGGCCTCCGGAACGATGCGCCCTCTTTGCTGTTCCAGCGAATCGGCGGCAAGTGCTTGGCAAACGACGCAACGTACGAGTGCCGTACTGTCATTGATTTGTTGGCATTCCGTTGAACTTATGTATGCTCCTTCCGGGGCAGACCGTACGGCTTCGAGGTCGTGTTCGGTGATGTTCGATGCGCGGAAAGCTATCCATTTGCGGGAATCTTCAGTGCAATTCCCGTATGCTTCATCGAAACGCAGATTGAAATAATCTTCCGCAAATTCCTTAGCCCTGCTATTTGCTTGTTCCTCTTCTTCGCTCGTACATCCGGCTGCTCCTAATCCTGTAAGCAGGCATAAAACCAGAGGCCATCTTTTCTTTTTCGTCATTTTTTAATGTTTTTACGTCTTTCGGTTAAGAACCGTTTGACCTCATCGTTTGATTTCGTATTTTCACAGCGCAAATATATGTCTTTTCCTGGCGATGTCCAATGAAAAGGAAAAACATTTTTGAAGAATCCTAACTATTTAATCACAATAAGAGCCTGTTTAAATTTTCCTGTTTGAAATAAAAAGAGTGCTTCTTCTTTCCTCGAAAATGATTATTTTTAGTTACCAATCTTCAAATAATTATGTATTCGACGGATTTAGAAGAAACACAGTGGCAAGTTATCAAGAAAATCTTGAACGTGCAAGAAAGGAAACGAAAATATGATTTGCGTGAAATATGGAATGCCATTTTCTATGTAGTCAAAACCGGTTGCCAATGGCGTATGCTTCCCTCAGACTTCGCTCCTTGGGAGTTGGTTTACTACTATTATCGCAAATGGTCTTCTTGGGGGTGAATTTGATTTATTATTGAACAACTTACGAGAAAAAAAAGTACGTGTGAAAATGGGTCAAAAAGCAGAAGCAAGTTTGGGTATCATGGATAGTCAAAGTGTACGTTGGGGTGATAATCGTTCTCTTAATGGCATTGACGGGAACAAAAAAGTAAAAGGCGTTAAACGTCATGTGGTGGTAGATAAAAATGGATTCCTGCTTGCAGTCATGGTGACGATTGCCTGTGTGCATGACAGCAAGGCGGCTTATCTGTTGGCAAGGTGTCTGAGGGAACTCTCTTGCAACATCAAAGTCATATTGGCAGATTCCGGATATCGTGGAGAAATAGCTGAGAAGATTAAAAATGCTTTTGGATACATTCTTGAAGTTGTCGTCAGTGGTGATAAGCTAAAAGGCTTTAGACCAATAGGTAAAAGATGGATTGTGGAAAGAACCTTTTCATGGTTTGACAATTATAGAAGGCTATGCCGAAACTATGAGCTAACTTTCGATTCGGCAGAGGAAATGGTAAAACTGGCATCCATTAGGATGTTATTAAATAAAATTTAAACAGGCTCTAAATCACTATGAGATTACAGAATTTGTTTTTGGGGATGTTCTTATGGGGAGCGGCTATTCATCCGGTTTTCTCCGCTGCGTCTCCGGTGCTTCAGGCGAAGTTGCATCCGGCTGTGTATAAATCTTCTTCAGGTCCGGTCCGCCGGGTGGCTGTGACGGTAGGTTATGACGGGCAGGTCACAGAGGCGGAATTGGCGTTAGGCAGGCAGGTGCGGCATGTCCGCTTGGAAGAAGGAGAAAATCATTTCGTATTCGATATTCCAGACGCAGGCGCAGACCATACGTTGCCGTTGTCTTTACGTGCCGGACAGGTGTCTTTGGTTTCGGATGAAGTAAAAGTACCGGTAGCCCGGCATTGGCAGATGAATCTGGTGCAGCATACACATACGGACATCGGTTATACCCGTTCGCAAATGGAGATTCTGGCAGAACATTTGCGTTATATAGATTATGCATTGGATTATTGCGATGCCACTGACCATTATCCGGATGCCGCGCGGTTCCGATGGACTTGCGAGGTAGCTTGGCCTGTGAAAGAATATTTGAAAAACCGTCCGGCTTCCCAGGTCGAACGTTTGAAACGCAGGGTGAAAGAGGGGCGGATAGAGTTGGGGGCCATGTACCTGAATTTTGACGAGTTGCCGGACGAACAAACCTTGGCGGCATCCTTGGTTCCGTTAAAGCTATTCCGGGACGAAGGGTTACGGACGGAGTTGGCCGTGCAAGACGATGTAAACGGAATAGCCTGGTGTTTCAGTGAATATTTTGCCGACGCGGGAGTGAAGTACCTGAATATGGGGACGCACGGGCATCGGGCCTTGATATGCTTCGACAAGCCCACAGTATTCTGGTGGGAGTCGCCATCGGGGAAGAAAATCCTGGCTTATCGTGCGGAACATTACCATCTGGGGAACTACTGGGGCGTGCACAACCCTGATGATTTCACAAAGTTCGAGCAATGCGTGTGGGATTATCTGGGACAACTGGAAGCTAAGGGATACCCGTACGACATTTGCGCCATTCAGCATTCCGGGTATCTGACCGACAACGCTCCTCCTTCCACACGGAGTTGCGAGATGGTGAAACGTTGGAATGAAAAGTATGAATGGCCTAAATTGCGTACGGCAGTCGCTACGGACTTTATCAAGACCGTGGAGCGGGATTATGCCGGGCGGATACCTGTCATTCGGGGAGCGTGGCCGGACTGGTGGACGGATGGTTTTGCTTCCGGAGCACGCGAAGCGGCTGTTTCCCGTGCCACTCATTCCCATGCGATTGCCGGGCAAGGCGGCTTGGCCTTGGCGAAGTTGGCCGGAGCCGAGTTGCCTCAGGGGGTGATGGGGAAGGTGAGTGACATGAACGAAGCCCTGCTTTTCTATGATGAGCATACGTTCGGGTATTGTGAGAGTGTGCGCGACCCGTATGGCCGGGAGACATGGGAGCAACGCTCGTTGAAACAGTCGTATGCGTGGGAGGCTTACCGGCATGCCGGGTTGCTGGGCGAAACGGTGATGGGACTGTTGCAGTCTTTCGTCCCGAAGACGGATGTGCCTTCCGTAGCGGTGTTCAATACATTGAACTGGAGTTATAGCGGAATAGCCAAGGTGTATATCGACCATCAGCTTTTGCCGCGCGACAAAGTTTTTGAAATTACGGATGCGTCGGGGCGCAGCGTTCCTGCCCAGGCTGGCGAGAGCCGTTCGGACGGGACGTATTGGTATATTTATGTCCGGGACGTGCCGGCTTTGGGCTTCGCCCGGTATCGCATAGACGTGAAGGACGAGCCGCGGCCGTCCGGAGCGTCCGCAGGAAGTTTGTCCGGTACGCATGTAGAGAATGAGTGGTATGGTCTTGATTTCAATCTGCAACGGGGCACCATTTCCCGGCTTTACGATAAAGACCTGCAACGGCAGTTGTTGACGGAGAGTGCGGAATGGGAGTTGGGAGAATTCATTTATGAGACGATAGACGACCGGGGTGCTTTGGAGCGATATACGTACCCGCGCTTTACGCGCAGGCATCCGGAGAAAATGCGTTTCGAGGCTTACGAGGAAGGGGCTATATGGGATACTTACCGTTTCAAGGGAGAGACGGCAGCCGGGATGGGGCATGATAATCTGACGGTGGAGTATCATATATATAAGGTAGAGAAAAAGATAGAAGTGGTTTACAGTTTGCGTAAAAAAACAGAGACGGAACCGGAAGCCGTATACGTGTCTTTCCCGTACCAGATAGAGGACGGCAGAATCTTTCTGGACGTGCCCGGCGGAAATATCGAAGCTGGGGTAGACCAGATTCCCGGTTCGTCGAATGATTGGTACACCGTGCAGAATTTTGCGGCGGCACGCAGTTCGGACGTTCAGGTTGTAATGGGAAGCCCTGAAATCCCCCTGATGCAGTTCGGTGCCATCAATACCGGACGCTATCAGGCCGGAGCCGTGCCCCAGACCACCAATATGTATTCCTGGCCGATGAATAACTATTGGACGACCAATTTTAACGCAGACCAGACCGGAGGTTTGCAGTGGAGTTATTTCATCACTTCGTCGGCGGACACGACAGCCGGATTTGCCACGCGCTTTGCATGGGAAAACCGGATTCCTTTCCTGGCCCGGGTACTTCAGGCCGGCGACCGTGAGGAGAAGGATGCACCTTCTTGCGGCACCTTTCTCACACTTCGCCCGGATAACCTTTTGCTGGTCAACATGGCTCCTGTGGAGGGAGAACGTGCCGTGATGCTGCATTTGCGTGAAACGGACGGTCGGCCGGCAGCGTTTGCTGTGACTTCCGATGAGGTGAAGATACGGAAGGTGACGGTTTGCGACGTGACGGGAAGGCCTGTCGGCGGGAGGGACGAAGCGGAATTTAACCCGTGGGAGAGCAAATTCATTAAATTGAGTTGGTAAGGCAGAAGGGCAGGAAAGAAATATTTGCCCGTTCTTTCATGTTTTCGTATATTTGCATAAACAAAAATACGGATATGCTGAAGTTTATTTGTCTGGGGAGCGGCAGTAGCGGAAACAGCTACTTCCTCTTCTCAGAAAATTATGGAATATTGATTGATGCCGGAATTGGGATACGAACATTGAAAAAACATTTTCATACTTACGGGCTTTCCTTGAAACAAATAAAGGCCGTGTTGATTACGCATGACCATGCAGACCACATCAAAGCTGTCGGGAGCTTGGCGAATGAGTATGGACTTCCGGTCTATGCCACCGAACTTGTACACGACGGAATCAAGCGTAATTATTGTGCAAATCCGAAATTGAAAGCAGAAAACATACATTTCTTGGAGAAGGGGCAGACCTTGAAGCTGGACCGTTTTGAAATTACGCCTTTCGATGTGCCTCATGACAGTACGGACAATGTGGGCTATAGCGTGCAATACGGAGAAGTCAACTTCTGCCTCATTACGGATGCCGGACACGTGACAGAACAGTTCGGCTGCTACATCGCCCGGGCGAATTATCTGGTACTGGAGGCCAACCATGACGAAGACATGCTGATGATGGGGCCGTATCCGGCTTATCTGAAAGGACGGATTAGCGGCGATTACGGACATTTGAGCAATAAGGCTGCGGCGCAACTGCTGGCTGAGCATATTACGGACAGGCTTCGGCATGTATGGTTGTGTCATATCAGCGAAGAGAACAATCATCCGGAACTGGCGCGAAAAACGGTCGATACCTGTCTTCGTTCCGTAGGGATTGTCGCAGGAAAGGACTTTGAACTGGAAGTATTGAAGCGCCGTATTCCTTCCGAAATTTACGAATTGGAAAAAAAATGAGAAAAAGAGGGGTGAAAGTTTGGAGGGTTAAATAAAAAGCCCTACCTTTGCACTCGCAAAATCAAAGATGATGCGTCCTTAGCTCAGTTGGTAGAGCAATTGACTCTTAATCAATGGGTCCAGGGTTCGAATCCCTGAGGGCGTACTTCCAAATTTGTTTGCGTCCTTAGCTCAGTTGGTAGAGCAATTGACTCTTAATCAATGGGTCCAGGGTTCGAATCCCTGAGGGCGTACAGAAGGCAACTTTAGGGTTGCCTTTTTTGTTGACGGACGTCCGGTTTGTCAAACTGTCAAACTGTTAAAATGTACATAGAAGAAGGAAACGGGTACCATATTGTCAAGCGGGACGTTTTGCTTCCCCTCGGCCTGTTCGGTGAATCCGTCCGTTGGCGGCCGCACGTGCTGTCATATCGTTCACGGGAATCTCCATTAAATTTCTACCGCACTATTTTATAGGCTGATTTGTTGCTCATTTTATGTTGAAATGCTATCTTTGCATGAATTTCGAACAAATAAAAACAAAAAAGAAAAGACATGCCTAAAATATCCGTTCGCGGTCAGGAAATGCCGGAGTCGCCGATTCGCAAGTTGGCTCCGTTAGCCTTCGAGGCTAAAAATAGAGGGATACATGTGTACCATTTGAATATCGGCCAGCCTGATTTGCCGACTCCGCGAGCGGCCATAGATGCCATCCGTAATATCAACCGGACGGTTTTGGAATACAGCCCGAGCCAGGGATATTTGAGTTATCGGGAAAAGTTGGTCGGATATTATGCCAAATATCATATCAATCTTACGGCGGACGACATCATCATCACGTCGGGAGGTTCGGAGGCCGTGCTGTTCGCTTTTCTGTCCTGTCTGAATCCGGGCGACGAAATCATCGTTCCCGAACCGGCATACGCCAATTACATGGCATTTGCCATTTCGGCGGGAGCGGTCATCCGTACGATATCCACTACGATAGAAGAGGGATTTTCGTTGCCGAAGGTCGAGAAGTTCGAGGAGCTGATTAACGAACGTACGCGGGCCATTCTGATTTGCAATCCGAACAACCCCACGGGATACCTCTATACGCGCCGTGAGATGAACCAGATTCGCGACTTGGTGAAGAAGTACGATTTGTATCTTTTTTCGGATGAAGTGTACCGCGAGTTTATCTATACCGGTTCTCCGTATATCTCGGCTTGCCACTTGGAGGGGATAGAAAACAATGTGGTGCTGATAGATTCCGTGTCCAAGCGGTATAGCGAGTGCGGCATACGTATCGGTGCGTTGATTACGAAGAATGTGGAGGTCCGCAAAGCCGTGATGAAATTTTGCCAGGCCCGTTTAAGCCCTCCCTTGATTGGACAGATTGCGGCGGAGGCTTCGCTCGACGAGCCGGAGGAGTACGGACGCGAAGTGTATGACGAATATGTGGAGCGGCGCAAATGTCTGATTGACGGGCTGAACCGTATCCCCGGCGTGTATTCTCCCATCCCCATGGGAGCTTTCTATACGGTGGCCAAGCTCCCGGTGGACGATGCAGAGGAGTTTTGTGCTTGGTGCTTGAAGGACTTTGATTATGAGGGGGAGACGGTGATGATGGCTCCGGCCGCAGGATTCTACACTACGCCCGGTTCGGGTAAGAACGAGGTGCGCATAGCTTACGTGTTGAAGAAAGAAGATCTGATACGTGCCCTTTTCGTGTTGCGCAAAGCATTGGAGGCATATCCCGGCCGTGTGGCGGAATAAGACGGCAAGAGGAATGAATTTCAATCTGTTTATAGCCCGAAAGCTGTTCCGTGAGCACGGCGATGTGAAAAAAGTATCGCGTCCGGCCATATTGATAGCTACGTCCGGAGTGGCTGTGGGTTTGGCCGTGATGATTATTTCGGTGTGCGTGGTGCTGGGCTTCAAACAGGAAATCAGTTCGAAAGTCGTCGGATTCGGTTCTCATATACAGATTCAAAACTATGCGTCGGTCACGACAAATTCCCCGCAGCCTATTGCGGTGCCCCCTGCTTTGATGAAGGAGGTCGGGGACGTGGAAGGGGTGGCGCATGTGCAGCGTTTCTGCAATAAGGAGGAATACTCAAGACGGATGCCGATTTCAAAGGTATTCTTTTGCATGGCGTGGGGGCGGAATTCGATGCGTCTTTCCTGAAAGCCCACATGGAAGAGGGGGAACTGCCGTCTTTTTCCGATACGGTGGCTTCCAACCGGATCGTCATATCCCGGCAGATAGCCGATGAATTGCATTTGGAAGTCGGCTCTAAGGTCTTTGCCTATTTCTTCGAGAACTCCGTGCGTACCCGTCGTTTTACGGTGTCGGGTATTTATTGTACGCATTTGACGGAGTTCGACAAAGCTTTGGTCTTTACGGACCTTTATACTTGCAACCGTTTGAATGCGTGGGCTCCGGATCAGTATAGCGGAATAGAAATCTCAGTAAAGGACTTGAACCGTGTGGACGAAGTCTCCGGTGCATTGATTAAGTTGGTAAACCGAAAGACAGACGCTTACGGCGGTTCGTATGTGACAATGACGATACAGGAACTTTATCCTCAGATATTTGCCTGGCTCAGCCTTTTGGACGTCAATGTGTGGGTCATTTTGGCTCTGATGGTATCTGTAGCCGGGTTTACGATGATTTCCGGTTTGCTCATTATTATATTGGAACGTACTAACTTTATCGGAATCATGAAAGCGTTAGGAGCGACCAACCGTGGTATCCGTCATATTTTCTTGTATTTTGCCGTGTTCGTCATGGGGAAAGGATTGCTTTGGGGAAATATAATAGGAATAGGCATAGTGGTTCTTCAGCATTATACAGGAATGTTCCGTTTGGATGCGTCGATATACTATGTGGATTCGGTACCGGTCTTGTTCAATCTCGGCTATGTACTGGCTATCAATGCGGCTACTTTGGTGATATGCGTGTTGTCGCTTATCGTTCCGAGTTTCTTGGTTTCCCGTATCCATCCGGCTCGGTCTATTCGTTTTGAATAAACGTGTATTACGACGGCAATACATTTGTGTTGCATTCTTGTGAAAAATGTTATAGGAATATAATTGTCGCAAAAGGGAAAATGCTTATCTTTGTCACAGAATCAAATATGAAGTAATCGTATGGAGCTTGTTTATTTGGGAATAGTCATATTCCTGTTTGCCCTTTCCACTTTTGATTTGTTTGTGGGGGTCAGTAATGATGCCGTGAACTTTTTAGGTTCGGCCATCGGTTCAAAAGTTGCGCGTTTCAAGACCATTCTGATAATTGCGGCAGTGGGTATCTTTGTGGGAGCCACGACGAGCGACGGCATGATGGACATTGCGCGGCATGGCATTTTTCACCCCGAGTTCTTTACTTTCGAAGAGTTGATGTGCGTCTTTTTGGCAGTGGTTGCTTCTGATGTGATTCTGCTCGATATATTCAATACATTGGGAATGCCCACCTCCACCACGGTGTCGATGGTTTTCGAGTTATTAGGTGGTAGTACGGCCTTGGCTTTGGTGAAGATGCTTCATGATTCCTCGCTTACCTATGCCGGCTTGATTAATACGGATAAAGCCTTTACGGTGATTTTGGCCATTTTCCTTTCTGTCGCCATTGCTTTTGTTTTCGGAATGTTGGTGCAATGGATTTCCCGCCTTATTTTTACTTTTCACTATACCAAGCATCTTAAATATACCATAGGTTTGTTCGGAGGGCTTTCCATTACTTCCATTGCTTATTTCTTATTGGTAAAAGGTTTCGGCAGTGCTTCGTTTATGACCTCCGATATTAAAGTTTGGATTGCTGACAACACGCATGCGATATTGATTTCTTTTATTATCGGATTTACGGTACTGATGCAAGTCCTGCATTGGTGTAAGGTCAATGTTTTCAAGATTATAGTGCTTTTTGGAACATTCTCATTAGCCATGGCCTTTGCCGGGAATGACCTGGTGAATTTCATCGGTGTGACGTTAGCCGGTTTTTCTTCTTATCAGGATTTCATGGCTACTCCGGGGGCGAATCCGGCCACTCACATGATGGGCGTGCTGAATGAACCAGCGGGAACATCTGTCTTTTTTCTTATCGGGGCTGGGGTCGTGATGACGATTGCTTTGATGACATCGAAGAAGGCGCAGAATGTGGTAAAGACTTCTGTCGACTTGTCCCGTCAGACAGCCGGCGACGAAATGTTCGGTTCTTCCCGTTTTGCCCGTCGGTTGGTGAGGAGCGTGATTAACAGCAACGAGTATGTGGTAGACCATATTCCTGCATGGATGAGGAAATGGATCAATTCACGTTTCAATCAGGATGAGGCTATTATTCCGAATGGTGCGGCGTTCGATTTGGTACGCGCTTCCGTGAATTTGGTGTTGGCCGGTTTGTTGATAGTAGTGGGTACGTCTCTGAAACTTCCGTTGTCTACCACATACGTGGCGTTTATGGTGGGCATGGGTTCGTCGTTGGCCGACCGTGCATGGGGACGCGAGAGTGCCGTGTTCCGCGTGACCGGTGTGATTTCTGTGATTGGCGGATGGTTTATGACGGCCGGTGCGGCTTTCTTCCTGTGTTTCATCGTGACGTTGTTTGTACATTTCGGTGGAGTGGTGGCCATGGTATTGCTCATTGTTGTAGTCGTGTTCATGCTTATTCAGAATAATCGCAGTTATAAGAAGAAAATGGCGGCAGTACAGCGGGATGAGATTTTCACGGAATTGGCACAAACCAATGATAAGGATGAAGCTTGGGTATTATTGAACCGGCATATCAGTGCTTATCAGTCGAAGATGGTGAAGTATATATCGGAAGCTTATATGCAGACTACTTCCGGTTTGATTGCCGAGGATGTCAAAGTGTTGCGACGGACTTTGAACCATTTGGAGGATGAGCGGAAGAATTGGAAGGTAATCCGTCGGAAAGAACTGGTGGGATTACGTAAAATAGACCCGCTGCAAGCTGTTGAAAAAGATACATGGTTCCATTTGGCATGTAACAGTTGCGAACAGAGTTTGTACTGCCTGAAGCGTATGTGTGAGCCTTCATTGGAACATGTGGACAATAATTTCAATCCCATGCCCGAGGAATACGTGAAAGAATTCATGCCGATTCGGGAAGGGGTGGAAAGGTTGATGAATGTCATTGCCGGCATGATAGAGACGAATAATTATGATAATGCGTTGCAGGTTCGGCAGTTTGGAGACGAAATGAAAGCCCAGTTGTCCCAGCTCCGCAAGGTTCAGCAAGACCGCATACGCAAGGGGGATATGGACAATCTGAAGATTGAATATCTTTATATGAGTACTTTGCAAGAGACACAGGAAATAATCGGCCACATGCGTCATTGGGTTCGTGCATGCCGCAGGTTCCAACAAGAAAAAGGTATTGTAACGGTATTGTAACACAGGTTTCATATTCGTGCAACAACTAACTTGTAATTTTGCAGTCGGAAAATAATAATTTAAAGCGGTAAGTCTGATGAATACAAATTACAGGATTCTCGTGGTGGACGATGAAGAAGATTTGTGCGACATCCTGAAGTTCAATCTGGAGAATGAGGGGTACGAAGTAGAAACGGCCAATTCAGCCGAAGAAGCACTTAAGATGGATCTGACCAAGTTCCACCTTCTGTTGTTGGACGTCATGATGGGAGAAATCTCTGGTTTTAAGATGGCCAAGATGCTCAAGCAAGTGCGGGAGACTCGTGATATACCTATTATCTTTCTTACGGCGCGTGATACGGAGAACGATGCCGTCACCGGATTCACTTTGGGGGCGGACGACTATATTTCCAAGCCCTTTTCCCTGCGCGAAGTGCAGATGAGAATTAAGGCTGTGCTTCGTCGTACGACGAAGCAACAGGCGGTACCGGCTGCTTATATCGGTTTTAAGGAGTTGAAATTGGATCTTAACAAAAAAGAGGCCGTGCTGTGCGGCGAGGCGTTGCAGTTGACTAAGACCGAATTTGAGATTTTGCGCTTACTGTTGGAAAATGAGGGCCGTGTGTTTTCGCGGGCTGAGATACTGCGTAGGATATGGAACAACGATGCCGAGGTGCTGGATCGGACGGTAGATGTGAACATAACCCGTTTGCGTAAAAAACTCGACGGATACGGAAAGTTTGTCGTCACCCGTTTGGGTTACGGATATTGTTTCGATACCTCTGTGAAAGATTGAGATGAAAAGAAAGTCATTGTCATTCAGCCAATATCTGTTTTTTTCCGTTATCGCTATTTATTGTGTTTTCGTAGCAAGTTTCTTGTATTATCAGTATCACCGCGAGAAGACGCATAAGGTGGAGTTGTTGAATTCTACGCTGACCATGTTCAACGTGGATTTGTATGATCACATGGCTGATACGGCCTTTTCAGTGAAAGATTATGTGGCGCGCTATCGCATACGGCACCATCTTCAGAAACTGCGTGTCACGCTCGTAGACCGCCATGGAAAAGTGATTTTCGATAATGATATTTCCTCCGAACATGTGAAGGATAATCACTTGGACCGTGAGGAAATACGTGAGGCATTGGCCGCAGGGAGCGGATATTCCATCAAAAGAACCTCAGAGACCCTTGGAGAGGAATTCTTTTATTCGGCGAATTATTTTCCGGAGAAAGAGTTGTTCGTACGTAGCGCATTGCCTTACGATACGGATTTGATTGCCATGTTGAATGCCGACAAGGGGTATTTATGGTTTTCATTTTTGTTATCTGCCATTTTGTTCCTCGTCTTTTATAACTTGACGGCTCGTTTAGGGGCTATGATTACTCAGCTTCGCCTTTTTGCACGTCGTGCGGATCAGGACGAGGCTGTGGATACGAATGACTTGAAGGGATTGGGAAATACCGATTTGGGGCAGATTTCACGGCATATCGTCGATATTTATACACGGTTACGCAAGGCGAAGGACGATCTTTTCCGCGAGCGTGAGAAGCTTATCACACATTTGCAGATTTCCAATGAAGGACTGGCCATTTTCAATCCGGGGAAGGATGTGGTTCTGGCTAACGGGCTTTTCATGCAGTATGTGAATCTGATATCCGATAAGAATATCGGAGGCATAGAAGAAGTCTTTCAAGTGAAGGAATTGCAGCCGCTGTTTGATTTTATAACGATGTCTCGCAAGAGTTTTACGCAGGGAGACCTTAGGCAGAAGTTGTTGGTCGTGGACAAAAACGGTTATGTGTTCAACTTGTCTGTGGCTCTTTTTGTGGATAACAGCTTTGAGATTTCCATTTCTGACATTACGAAACAAGAGGAACAAGCCCGCATGAAGCAGCAGATTACACAAAATATTGCTCATGAGTTGAAGACTCCCGTGAGCAGTATCCAAGGTTATCTGGAAACGATTCTGAATAATCCGGGACTTTCGTCGGATATGCTTAAGAAGTTTTTGGAGCGTAGCTTTGCGCAAAGCAATCGGCTGACGAACCTATTGCAGGACATATCTACTCTGACCCGTATGACGGAGGCCGGTCAGATGATAGAGGTGACGGATGTGGATTTGGCTTTCATGATTCATAATATCGTGGCGGAACTGGCCTTGAAACTGGAGGAGAAGCAAATGACTGTGGGGATAAATGTTCCGGACAAGTTGGTGCTTCAAGGGAATTCTTCTTTGTTGTACTCCATTTTCCGTAATTTGATGGATAATGCCATTGCATACGCCGGAAACGGTACGCATGTGAACATCGTGTGTTATTCGGAAGACGAGGACGGTTATTATTTCAGTGTGAGCGATAATGGAGTAGGAGTGCCCTCCGAACATTTGGGACGCATCTTCGAACGTTTCTACCGTGTAGACAAGGGGCGTAGCCGGAAATTAGGAGGTACGGGCCTTGGGTTGGCCATCGTAAAGAATGCCGTGCTTTTCCATGGGGGGAATATCAATGCAAAGCCTTCGGGCGGCGGGCATGGTTTGGAATTCCTTTTCACATTGAAGAAAAAGAAACTCTAAGGAGAAATTGTATTGAGTGGAGGATAAGAAAAACGGTTTGCAAACTCAATGAACTTGCAAACCGTTTTTGTGACTCCGACAGGATTCAAACCTGTAACCTTCTGATCCGTAGTCAGATGCTCTATTCAGTTGAGCTACGGAGCCGTTCTTGTTTTGATTTCGTGTGCAAAGGTATGGCTTTTTATTTAAATCTCCAAATATTGAAGGTGTTTTTTATAATAAAATCGCTATCCTTTTCGGGGGATAGCGATTTTATCTTGCTTATTCTTGCCGTAGCAAGCATGTTAGGTTATTGAATCAAGTCGATGCTGCGTTTTACGAAGTTGCTTAAAGCTTCGCCAGTCAGCATACCGTTTTGCAGCAATGCCAAGTCGATAAGCTGATGCACCTTCTTGTTGTCCTTGCCATAACCGGCCAGTACGTCGTTTTTCTTTTGTTCTTCCGTACTGATGTCCTGATGGCATTTGTCCAATTCATCCTTTTGTGCCTGGTCGATCTCTTCGGGCTTTTTGCCCTCCTGCTGCTGATGGAGTACGGCCTCGCGGGCATGCAACCCTTTGAGTTCGGCTTCGATGGGTTTCAGTTGATCCGCAGTGTGGGTTTCGCTGTCTGCCAATACCTCCTTAATCAGACGGTGGTCCGTATTCAATACCAAGGTGTACATGTCCGGCATTTCACCGTAGAAGGACATGCCCGGCTGAATATGCGCCATGTCTTTCATACGACGCATGTATTCGCTTTGGGTAATCATGACCGGCATACCGTTTTCTCCCATACCCTGTGCCTCTACGTGGAATTCCGTTTTGTCCAACTTCGGCATCTGGAAATTGAAGATGGCCGAAAGGTTGGCACTCTTTTCAGCATCCAATTCAGATTTGTTGGCATCCTCTTTCACGATAAGTCGGTCGATGATGTCGGCATCCACGCGGGTGAAACGGCTCTTTTCAAACTTGCGTTCCAACATGGAGACGATGGGAGTGTCCAGTTGCCCGTCGAGCAGCAATACGCTATAGCCTTTGTTCTTGGCTGCTTCGATGTAGCTGTACTGGGCTTCCTTGTTCTGGGCATACAGGTAAATCAGATTACCGTCCTTGTCCGTCTGATTGTCCTTGATGAGTTGCTGGTATTCTTCGAATGTGAAGTATTTACCGTCGCAATCCTTAAAGAGGGCGAAGTTCTTGGCCTTGTCGTAGAAGTCGTCCTGTGTCAGCATACCGTAGTTGATGAAGATCTTGATGTCATCCCATTTCTGCTCGAATTCCTTACGGTCGTTCTTGAACAGGCTTTGCAGGCGGTCGCTCACTTTCTTCGTGATGTAGCTGGAAATCTTCTTCACGTTGCTGTCGCTTTGCAGGTAGCTGCGGCTGACGTTCAACGGGATGTCCGGTGAGTCGATGACTCCGTGGAGCAAAGTGAGGAAGTCAGGCACGATGCCTTCCACGCTGTCCGTTACGTACACCTGGTTGCAGTACAACTGAATCTTGTTACGTTGCAGTTCGATGTTGTTCTTGATTTTGGGGAAATAGAGCACGCCCGTCAGGTTGAACGGATAGTCCACGTTCAGATGAATCCAGAACAGAGGCTCGTCGCTCATCGGGTACAGTTCGCGATAGAACTCCTTGTAGTCCTCGTCTTTCAGATCCGACGGTTTCTTGGTCCATATCGGGGTGGTGTTGTTGATGACGTTGTCCTCGTCCGTATCCACCTGCTTGCCGTCTTTCCATTCCGTTTTTTTTGCCGAAGGCTACAGGTACGGGCAAGAAACGGCAGTACTTGCGAAGCAACTCCTCAATCTTGTTCTTTTCCAAGAACTCTTTGCAATCGTCGTCGATGTACATGATGATGTCCGTTCCGCGGTCGGCTTTTTCTGTTTCTTCTATTTCATAGGAAGGACTTCCGTCACAGCTCCATTTTACGGCCTTTGCTCCTTCTTGGTAACTTTTGGTCACGATTTCCACTTTCTTGCTCACCATGAACGAAGAGTAGAAACCCAAGCCGAAGTGTCCGATGATGGCATTGGCATCGTCTTTATATTTATCCAAGAAGTCATTGGCGCCGGAGAACGCGATTTGGTTGATGTACTTGTCTATTTCTTCTTCTGTCATACCCAGTCCCCGGTCGCTCACCGTGATGGTACCGTTGTCCTTGTCCACTTTGACACAGACTTTCAGTTCGCCCGTTTCGCCCTTGAAGTCTCCTTTGTTGGCCAATGTTTTCAATTTCTGCGTGGCGTCTACGGCGTTCGACACGATTTCACGGATAAAGATTTCATGATCGCTGTACAAGAACTTTTTGATGACGGGGAATATGTTCTCGGTCGTTACCCCAATGTTTCCTTTTTGCATGATATTTATTGCTTTTATTGTATGAAATTATCTTCTGTTCGGCTTTTTGAAAGCCATTGATGAAGAAACAAAAAAAGTGCCAGACGAAAACATCGTCCGGCACTTTAACATATATTTATTGTTATTCTTGGGCAAGGCCGTGCGTGATCCGGAGTTTGTCTCCCTCGGCGGCACGTACGGTCAGGATTTCGCCTTCCTGTAGTTCGTCATTGATGACCAGTTCGCAGATGGCATCCTCCAGATAAGTCTGCAAGGCACGTTTCAACGGACGCGCGCCATATTGTACGTCGTATCCTTTGCGGGCAAGGAACTCCTTGGCATCCTCTTCCGTTTCCAGCGTATAGCCCATTTCCTTCACGCGCTTTACGATGGGTTTAAGCTCGATGTCTACGATACGTTTGATGGCCTCCAAGTCCAGTTGATCGAAATTGATAATGTCGTCCAGACGGTTCAGGAATTCCGGAGCGAACTGTTTGTGCAACGCCTTCTGGATGACTTCGCGGCTGTATTGCTTGTCGGCTGCCGACGTGTCCGGGCGGCTGAACCCGATGCCCTTGCCGAAATCTTTCAACTGGCGCGTTCCGCAGTTCGATGTCATGATGATGACCGTGTTCTTGAAATCCACCGTCGTGCCGTTGCTGTCCGTCAGTCGTCCTTCGTCCATCACTTGCAACAAGATGTTGAACACGTCGCTATGTGCTTTTTCCAATTCATCGAGGAGTAGGATGGAGTAGGGCTTGCGGCGCACTTTTTCCGTCAACTGTCCGCCTTCTTCATGTCCCACGTATCCCGGAGGAGCCCCCACCATACGGCTTACGGTGTGCTTCTCCATGTATTCGCTCATGTCGATGCGTATCAAGGAGTCGGCACTGCCGAACATGTATTCGGCCAGTTTTTTAGCCAAGTACGTCTTGCCCACTCCCGTAGGGCCGAGGAACATGAACGCTCCGATGGGCTTGTTCGGGTCTTTCAGTCCCACGCGGCCGCGCTGGATGGAGCGCACCAACTTGTCGATGGCCTCGTCCTGTCCGATGACTTCCCGTTTCAGGTTGACGGCCATGTCTTTCAGCTTGTGTCCTTCAGCCTCTCCCATGCGCTGTACGGGAATGCCCGTCATCATGGATACCACTTCGGCTATCTGGTCTTCGTCCACAGAGACCCGCTCGCGGCTGAGTTTCTCCTCCCATGCCGCTTTTATACGGTTCAGTTCCTCTTGCAAATTGGCTTCCTGGTCACGGTAGTCGGCGGCCAGTTCAAAATTTTGGTTCTTTACCGCCTCGTTCTTCAAGGCATGTACGGCGTCGATGCGCTTTTCCTGTTCTTCCATTTCTTTCGATACGGGAGAGTGGGTGATGTGTATGCGCGACCCGGCTTCGTCCAGGGCGTCGATGGCTTTGTCCGGGAAGCAACGGTCGGAAACGTAACGCTCCGTGAGCTGTACGCAGGCACGGATAGCCTCGGGCGTGTAGCGCACATTGTGATGGTCTTCGTAACGTTCCTTGATATTGTCCAGTATCTGTACGGTTTCCTCCGGTGTGGTCGGTTCCACCATGACTTTTTGGAAACGGCGTTCCAAAGCACCGTCTTTTTCGATGCTTTTCCGGAATTCGTCTGTGGTCGTAGCCCCGATACACTGTATCTCTCCCCGTGCCAGCGCGGGTTTCAGCATATTGGCCGCGTCCATGCTGCCCGGTGCCGAACCGGCACCGATAATCGTGTGAATCTCGTCGATGAAAAGAATCACGTCCGGATTCTTTTGCAGTTCGGTGAGAATGCTGCGGATGCGTTCTTCAAACTGCCCGCGATACTTCGTGCCGGCCACTACGGCCGCCATGTCCAAGGCTATCACGCGTTTGTCGAACAGGATGCGCGACACCTTTTTCTGTACGATGCGCAAGGCCAGTCCTTCCACGATGGCCGATTTGCCCACGCCTGGTTCACCTATTAATATAGGGTTGTTCTTTTTCCGTCGGCTTAGGATTTGCGACACGCGTTCTATTTCTTTTTCGCGACCCACCACCGGGTCCAGGATGCCTTCTTGGGCGGCGCGTGTCAGGTCGGTGCCGAAATTGTCCAAAACCGGCGTATTGTTGGCCGATTTCCTTTGCGGTTGCACCGTTTGCGTGGTGGTGTTGCCCTGTTCGTTCATCGGGTTTCCCGCCGAGGATTTGTTTTCATATTCGTCCTCCTCGTCCTCGTCCGGAAAACCGAAGCCGGACTGTACGTCCGATTTCTCAGCCTTTTGGGTGAGCAGGTTCAGGATGTCTGTATAATGGATGCTGTTTTCCTCTAAGATACGGCATGCATTGTTGTCTTTTTCTTTCATAATGGCTAAAAGTATGTGTTCGGTGTCGGCCACCTGGGCCTTCAGCATGCGTGCTTCGAGCAAGCAAAGGCGCATGATTTTAGAGGCCTTCTCGTTTAAAATGATTTCATGGTCCGCGTCAGGCATTTCCTGCATGGCGGAACCTTGTATGGATTGCTCTGCGCGTAGTTTCACCGAGCGGAAGTCCAGATTGAGCAAGCGGAGGATTTGGATGGCCTTGCCTTCCCCGTCCCTGATCAACCCGAGTAATAGGTGTTCCGGAGCTACACATTCATTGTGCAGCCGTAGCGCCTCCTCCTTGCTGTAAATGAGAACCTCTGATATTTTAGGTGAAAATTGATTGTTCATGCTCTGCAAATTCCTCTGATTAATGACTCTACTGGCAAAATTAACTATATTATTGGAATTACTATACAAAACACGTGCCAAAAAAAGATTAGGGCGCATTAAGTTTTTCTAAAAATAGTAAGGTTCTTCACAAAATGAGAACTCATATCATCATTTAATCGAGTGAGCAATTTCTCTATTGAGCCTAAGGTAGCGAGATATGGGCGTGATGCACCAGAACCTATTAAGAAATTGATATTTGCAGATTGAATATAATATGTTAATTCCTTGATGTTCATAATTTGACAATCCTAATTTATATTATTCATGTTTCTTATAATTCTCTACCTGCTCCAGAACTTTTTGGAAGACTTCTTCATCCCATTGAGGAGGATAATCCTCTTTGTAGAGAAGATAGGTAAGTTGGTTGGCGAGTTTGCTTTTTAGGTTGTCGTTATTTAGCCAATCGGCATAAACCGCGGTATCATCAATCAGTGTCTTGATTTTCTTTGCCAACCCAATACAACGCTCATCCGCATACTCAAAACCATGTTTGTCCCGCACCTCGACAAGTACATCGAAGAAAGCTTTCTCCTCGAAAGTGATACCCAAAACCTTGAATTTCTCGCTATCAGCTTTAAGCTCTTTCAGAATGTCCATCAACTTGTCCGACAACCCATTGATTTTGTATGAAACAATGTCACATACATCATTCACTACGTTTTGTGTCACTTCATTGGTGAATGTTAACTTGTCTCTTGTATTATAGGCATCTATTGTATCTTCAAGCATCTTCTGGAAATGTTCGGCTTGTATCTTGTTTGTCTGGCTGTATGCTCTGATCGCTTTGGCTACGAGTTTGCAGAGAATTTGGAACTTGGTGAACGGCATCTTTATATCTTCCACCTCTTTGGCGAATGAGTCGCTGAAAATATTTTCTTCAACACCTTCATTCATTACTCGTTCCACCCCGCTTGCAAGAATTGCTTCCTGAACCATCTGTTCCACATGCCTGTTCATGCTTTCCGTGTCGTGCTCTGCGGCAGTCATTTTATTCACGTAAGAGCAGATTCCCATGAAGCATTGACTCCATGCTACCTCTTTTTCTATCAGAATACCGGCAGGGTTACAGATATTATAAGCAGAACGCAGGCGTTTGACATGTTCCTTGAAAAGTTTGAGGAAAGAAACCTCACCTTTCCGTTCAACACTGTTGGCAAGGATATATTCAGCCGCTTCCTGAATGAACTGAAGTCGGGCAAGGTCATTATTCCCGAAAAAACGGTCAAATACCAATCCAGACAATCGCTCTTGCAAAAGTTGCAGTTCATTCCGCAATACTTCATGTGCAACCTCCAAATCTTCCTGTGGCCCAACTTCGCCACCATATTTTTTCATGGCCTTTTTCATCTCCTCGCGAATACCTATGTAGTCAATGATAAAACCACACTCTTTTGTGCCGAATTTACGATTTACACGCGAAATAGTTTGAATAAGCGTATGTTTAGATAGCGGTTTGTCATTATAGAGCATCGTCAGGCAAGGCACATCGAATCCCGTAATCCACATATCTACATTGATAGAGATATGGAAATTCGATTTTTCCGATTTGAACTCAGAATCAAGGAATTTACGATATTCTTTGTCTCCAAGCAGATTGTAAAGTTCCTTTTCGTCGTCCTTGTCTCTGGTCATAACCATATTGACAAATGCGATGTCATTCAGCTTATTCTTTTCGTCTGCTGTCAATACAAGTTCGTTCAATGCTTTCTTTTTCTCGAACCATTCGGGCTGCATCTCCCGCATGATTTTATACAACCTGAATGCTATCTTACGGTCTGCGCAAGTAATCATGGCCTTTTGCAGACGGTCTGTTGTTTCAGTTCGACGCTTGTAATCTTCTATAATGTCTTTTGCAACATGGCGCAGGACATCTTCATCACCGATAATTACCTCCATGCTTGACATGGCAGCCTTGCTCTTGGCAATATCCTCCGGCGTTGCCCCCTCATCTGCACATAGGCAATAATACTCTTCTACTTTCTCCGCTTGTTCTTTATTTAGGAACACACGAGCTAATCGAGGGTCATATTTAATAGGGACTGTGATGCCGTCATCCTCCGACTCCTTCATTGTATATTGGTCTACAACCTTTCCAAATACATGTATGGTTTCGTCAATGGGAGTTCCAGTAAAACCCACATAGGTAGCATTCGGCAACGCATCCCGCAAATATTTAGCAAATCCGTATGTGATCTTCGCTCCAATCCTATCGGCTTCTCCTTCGGTTTGTATGGATAGTTTCGATCCGAGATTGTTCTGAGAACGATGGGCTTCATCACTTAGGCAAATGACATTGGAGCGTTCTGTCAGCAATCCTGTGGTTTCTGCAAATTTCTGGATAGTCGTGATATAGACACCTCCGGTTTTACGCGTGCTCATCTCTTCTGCAAGTTCTTTCCTTGTCTCAAAGACTTTCACGGCTTCATCTTCAAGATACTGCTTCGAGCGACAGAATAGTTTTCCACTTTGTGTTTCCAAATCCTCCCGATCTACTATGATAAGAATAGTTGGACTACCCAGTTGCTTTCTGCATCGTAAAACCAGTTGGCGTGCAAGGAACAGCATGGTATAAGTTTTTCCACACCCTGTGGCTCCGAAATATGTACCACCTTTGCCATCACCTCCGACAGAACGCAAATGATTCAGGATATGCTCTCGCAGCTTGCGCGTAGCAAAGAACTGCGGATAGCGACATACGATTTCAGTCGTGTCATCTTCTTTTGTCGGATCTGGGAAATAGACATAATCCCGTAATATTTCCAATATGCGTTCCGGTGAAAGTGCTCCACGAATGAGTGTACGAAGCGTGTCCAGTCCCTTTCCTGCCTTATCCTCATTTTCAATCTTTTTCCATTCATAGAAAAATTCAAATGGCGTGTATGTCGTACCCAAAGCATTTTTTGCTCCATCACTGATTACTGCCAATGCACAATATTTCAGCAATGCCGGAATATCCCGCATATAACGTGTACAAATTTGCGTATGGGCATCGCGTATCGTGGCATTCTGCTTGGTCGGATTTTTCAATTCGATGATGCAGACGGGTATGCCATTTATAAAAAGCAGAATGTCAGGGCGACGATTCTCACGACCTTGCCCCATGACAAACTGATTGACGCAACGGAAAATATTATGGTCGGGATGCTCGAAGTCAATGTACTCCATGCGGAACGGATTATCCCGACTATCACTATATGCAAAATCGTAACCGTCACGATAGAGTAAAAAAGCATTCCGGAGAGCGTAATAGTCATTCTGTCCACCTGTATTACGCAGATTGGCGACAATGCCGTCCATCTCGGAGGTAGTCAAATTCTTGTCCTTGTATTGAACGGCGAGAAAATTCCTTAAATCCTCTTCAATGAGTGGATCTGTATATTTACGGTGAATGTCATCACCAAGTGTATATTGCCAATGTGCCTCGCGGAGAAGTTCGATAGTTGCTTCCTCGAATTGACTTTCATAATATTTCCCTTTGTTTGCCATAATCGTTGCTATTTAAGAATGTATGACATGTTGAAGCAATGCCGGACAAACTTCACGTGAAAGCCGATCGGCTTCTTCGGCTATCTGTTTGGCTTCGTTGGCACATTTATAGATATTGACGATTGCTCGTTGAATTTCAATGGGTGGGAGAGGTATTTTTACACGACACATCTCATCAAATTCAAAAAATTCATGCGCACTTCCTTTGGACATATAACGAGCATATCTATCAAATTCAGGTCGTGATACCCACATCCACAAAAAATACGGCTCAATTATTTCCTCATTTGTGATTTTGAAGACTCCATAAGCGGAAGAAACTGTACAATCAGCTCCGGTTCTATATGCAATGGATATTTTCTCTCCGTTTCTTGTTGTTGCTCTATTATATCCGAACTGTCCAGTTCTCACAATCTTATCTGATTTAGAATTTAATGCGACTTGTTTCGGAGCCTGAAAAACTTTTGTGTTTGCAATACCTTGAGATAATCGAACTGATAAATCGACATTTCGCTCATCACACTCTTCAATATATGGTCCAATCTCCTGCAAAGAATATTTATGTTTCAGTTCCTGAATATAGCTTTGGCAAACTTGCATAAGCGGAGCTGCCTTAGCCTCGTTTTGTTCTTTGATTTCCCTAAATGCTTTCCACGCATTCACCACTTTCTGCTGTTCGTCTGGAGATGGTAGTGGAATAAGTAATTCGCCTAATTTACGTAGATTGTATTCCGCTCTCTGACTGGCAAAATTATCATAATCTACATATCTGTAGAATTCACTTCGCCTAAGATAAAGGGTTAAAAATTCCGCAGATAATTTTGATTGGTATTTCTCTTTTATGTAAAACACTTGATACAGATGAGAAACAATGCACATATCTCCTGTCCTATAAGCCAAAGAACCTATATTTAGTCTTGATGGGTTATAAACGATATCACCATGTCTAACCACTTTATAAGGCTTTAGATTAATGTTATCAGTAAGAGCCTTAGTCGGTTGAAACTCACCATTGCTATTCACTCCTTCAATAAGGTCAATGCCATATTTGAGTGAAGAATTGTTTTCACGTCTTTGGGAAATATAATCTCCGAGTCTAACCCATTTTACATTACCAGCCTTCATATCACTCCTCCTTTCCGTGTTGTTCCAAGAAGAAACGTTTTTGCTGTTCTATCTCCCGGCTCAGTTCTTCTTCAGTCGGCATATATGCCATATATTTAGCTGCAAACAGTTGTTCGCTACCATTAAGGACAGAATATTTAGCCATCACCTTATCGGTCTCAGTGCAAAGCAATATACCTATGGTTGGGTTGTCATTCTCATCTTTTACAAGGTCATCATACATCCGTATATACATGTCCAATTGTCCCACATCCGCATGTGTCAGAGGATGTGTTTTCAATTCAAACAGCACATAACGCTTGAGCTTGATGTTATAGAATACGAGGTCAATGTAAAAATCACCGGTATCTGTTGAAATATGTTTCTGTCTGTCGACAAAAGCGAACCCGCGTCCTAATTCCATGATAAATTGTTGCAGATGGTCTATTAAGGCTTGTTCCAATTGGCTCTCGTCATATTTGCTATCCTTGCGGAAGCCCAAAAACTCGGCAACCACCGGACTCTTTATATACTCCAATGGATCATTGGCTTCAATATCGGGAGATGGTAAAGCCAATCCTTCTCTTATACAAGCCATACGGCGGCCATAGTATTGTGTACCGATATTCCGACGAAGAGTTCTTGAACTCCACATCTGTTCCGATGCCTCTTTCGCATACCACTCCCTGGCCTTAGGGTCTGCAACTTGTATAATTGTGCGGAAATGCGTCCATGTCAAATTGTGAACGCACGCGTTCACAATTTCCAAATCACTGAAACACAGATAAAATTGACGAAAGTAATCCAGATTTCGCTTGCTGAACGTATTGCCGTATTTAGGCATCAACTGTTCTGCCAATGTTTTAATCAACCGAGTACCATACTGCGCACGAGCTTCTCCATGCTGTTCTTCTTCCACTATACGACGCCCGATATGCCAATAGGTAAGTACCGTAATTTGATTGGCTGCCGCGTATGCCTGTTGACGGCCTTGTTCTATGATGTTTTGAATGTCATCAAAGAGTGTATCGGTTGTTATATTATGATGTTGCAACTTATTCTTTTCCATACCCTAAAATTTTGAAAGCGTTTACGAGTTCCGTTTCGTTTGCATCCCATCTCTTCTTCAGCGCATCAAATTTATGACTCATTTCGGAAAGAGCAGACTGATAGTCTATTTCCGTATCTCGATCTACAAACTCAATGTATCTGGAGGGTACGAGGGAATATCCCTTTTCCTGAATTTCGTCACGATGCGCAGCATAGTACAATTCCGGCTCGGCATATTCTGCAAAATTTTCGGTTTGCCAGTTGAAATATATTTTGACGTACTCTGTCTATGTCCGCTTCTGCCAGACGAACATATTTCTTCTCGTATATATTACTGTTCCAAGTCCGCAAGTCGATGAACAGAATCTCACCTGTGCGGTTACGAAGTTGCCTTCCATGCCATGGTCCGCCTTTCTTGTTGTTGTTCAATATCCAAAGAGTGACGGATATATCGGTAGAATAGAACATGTTTCGTGGCAAAACGATAATAGCCTCCACTTTGTCGCTTTCGATTAGCTGTTTACGTATTTCCTGCGTATCGCTGTCATCCAAAGCTCCGTTAGCAAGTAGGAAACCCGCTATTCCACGACTGACATTCAATTTGTTAAGAATATGAAGAATCCACGCATAGTTGGCATTGCTGGTAGGAGGCACTCCATAGCCTTGCCACCGGGGATCGGTTTCAAAACCTCCGTATTCGGCATATTTCTTCAAATTGAACGGCGGATTCGCCATGATATAATCAAACTTGAGTTCCTTATGCTGGTCATCGGAGAATGTAGACACGGCTCTATCGCCCAAATGGTAGGAGATGCCTCGGATAGCCAAGTTCATCTTCGCAAGACGATAGGTTGCCGGTTCTGATTCTTGCCCATACACATTGACGGCTTTCGTATTTCCGCCGTGAGCCTCTATGAACTTTGCAGCTTGAACAAACATACCTCCAGAACCACAACAAGGGTCATAGACAGTCCCATCAAAAGGTTCAATAAGTGAGGCGATAAGCTCTACGATAGAGTGTGGCGTATAAAATTCTCCTTCCTCTTTATCTGCGTTGATGGAAAAAGCCTGCAAAAAATACTCATATACACGTCCTATAAGGTCGTGGTCATTGAATTTCTGTGGGTCTATCTTGTTTATTTCATCCACTACGCTTTTCAGAACTCCTGGTTCAAGGGCTGTTTTCGTGAAAATCTGCTGCGGAAGAGCATTCTTCAATTTAGGTTCGTTGTCGTCCAGAGTTTTTATAGCCGTATCGAAAGCGATAGCCATACCGGTAGGCGATGTGAGAATCAGCTCGTCCCAAAATGTTTCATCTGTTAGAAAAAACACTCCGTCCTGCATATATTGATTGGGACGAGACAATTGCAGTTCAATGAAATCCGTATCATTAATGCCCTGCACTTCCACTATCTCATGTCTGATTTTCTCCTTTTGCTGTTTGAACCGTTCTCCTATGAATTTCAAAAATACAAGGGTCAACAGCAAGTCGCGTTTGTCTGTCATGGCTGCACGCCCACGCAGACTGTTACGACAATTGAAAAGTATCGTTTCCAGGGTTTCTTCCTTTACCGGTTTATTCTGTTTCTTAGCCATTTTACTATTTTATCAGTTCAGTATTCAACTTAAAAGCATTTGCATCAATTCCCATTTGGTAAATCTTAATATCAGGATTAAGCTTTCGTGCAACGCTTATTATTTTTGATTTCTCATCTGTATCCATATTAATTCCTAGATAAACAGACTCAAAGCACTCTCCTCCGATTTCTGAAAAAGCTCGAACCTCTTTCCAATCAATCGGTCCCTTATCATCATTTTGCCTCGGCAATAAACTCATATATGTCGGCCAAGGGTCTAAAATAAACAGTCTGACCTCTTGTTCATGTTCCCAAGCCTTTGCCTTTGTGGACAACTGATAATGGAAAAAATCTTTTGCATCCCTGAAATAATCAGGCTTCTCTACAATATCCTTATATTGTACTTCCACCACAGAACAACTAATCATGATTTTTCCATATATTCTCGAAAGATACTTTTGGGCTTTCTCCATATCCAGACCAACACAGATGCCTTTGTGCTTGCTATAATAGCTCCACATCAAGATTGAATCATGTATTTTGGAGAGGCTACATATCCACACCTCTTCTCTGGTTCTACGAAATGGATCTCTTCTCAATTCTTCAATTATTTCCGGAGTCCATCCACCACAGGCTTCTTTCGGAACATTAGAAAAATCAATTAACGATGGGTGACAATCAAACGGGTCGTTCAACTGCGTAGCATTGGTAAATTGAAGATTACTATGATATAGCATCATCAATCCACCGTTAAAATCCAGATATTTATATAATTTGACTGCTCCCATAAATTTATTATTCCGTTCTCAACAAGTCATCCACAGTTACACCCAATACTTTGGATATTTGAATTAACGTCTCCACATTGGGTTGTGTTGTATTGGTAACCCATTTGGAGATTATGGCAGGATCTTTATCCAATTGTTCTGAGAGCCATTTATTGCTTTTATTTTTCTCTGCGAGAACGACTTTGATTCTGTTCAGTAATTTACGTTCCATGTTTATATGCCTATCCAATATGATTACAAAGGTACAAATTATCTAGGAATATATTTGATTCAAAAGGTTATATATTGTAGGAAAAGCACAAAAAAGTGATTAAAACATCAATTTTAGAAACATAAATTTATGGCGTATACTCTGTTTGGAGTAAGGAAGACCATATTTTACTCCAATATATAGGGGAGGGATTATTTTTGAATATTATAGCTTTGTGGGAACTTTACGGTATCAAATTAACGCACAAATAACACTTGACAGTTATATATCAGATAGATATAAATTGCACTTCGGTTCAAGCGTGGAACTGCAAGCCACACTTAACTTGAAGGTTGTAGGAAGCCTTTGACGCAGATGTAACAATAGCAGCCCACGCTATAGCGTAAGAACCACTATGCTATCCCTTGCGTCAATTTGAAAATTTCCTACGTTTTCAAGTACAAGATAAGCATAACGCTTCTTCTTCTTCTTTCTTATGTCTTGGATAGAGTAGCCCTCCACCCGACTACAAAAGTACAAAAAAGTTGTAATAAAAGCTTTATAATGGGCAAATTATTGTGACTTAGGAAGTTGATTTTATAATTTCATTCCTCGATTTTGTCTTTTGCTTGTTGGTAAACCTAACGCTTTCATAAATTCGTCTTTCTTTTGCCTGAACCAACTAATGTGTGAAACGCCATCGATTTTAAGGTCTTCTTCGGCTGCGGTTGTGGCATCCGTCTTACGGATTGGACTTGCGATTTTTTCTCTGCCTGTTTTGCTCGGTTTTTGTAGCGTAGATAATCGTTCAAATCTTTATGTTCGGCATAGTGTTTACTCATATCCCGAAGCCTGTCACCGAACATCTTTTTCAGATTTTCATAGTCTGTCTGTCCTGCTCGGTCGTTGTCAGGGAAACATCCGATTCGGGAATATGGGCATGAGGATGGGGAACAAGTTTGGTGGTGATTTTTATTAGTTTTCATGGAGATTTGTTTATTATGTTTGGGTTGCAACCGACAATGTTACCCTATAGCATGTGAAACCGCCCGTATACATTCTGCGCCATATGATTTTCCGTTCTGCTGCAAACGATTTTTCAATCTGCTGAGAACGATTTTCGGACGTACTGACATCCGTCTTACAGACTCTTCCCTGCTGAAAACGGGATAAAGGGAAAGTACGGATGTTTTCCGGATTTATATCCTTACTGTCCCACCTCCCACAAACAGTTTTTCTCCCGAAAAGGTTCGCTTCCTTCAGACCTCTTCTGTACCAACGTTTTAAGGTGAACTTTCTATCGTACAATCCTTCACCGGGATTTCACCGGAAAACGGGTTGTCCGCATGAAACTGTTTTTAACGAATTTGCAGTTGCATTGGTTTTCAACGCGTTACGGTGAAGGGCTTGACAAAGGCTTTTTCATGTCGTATATTTGCAAGTGGAAAACATAACAGAAAACACAAAGCCTATGGACTTCAAGAAAATCGCGCATGCCGCCGTCTGTCGGTGGAATGAAAAACGTCATACGGACAAAACGTCGGATACCCATCGTACTTCCTTACCGGAGGCCGCACCCGCCGTCCGTGAGGTAGCATCCCTAAAAGCCGCCAGCCTTGAATCCTCCCTCGGCGACTTCCTCGCCGAACGATACGAGTTCCGTTTCAACGTGCTCACCGAAGCCACGGAATTCCGTAGCAAATCAGATAAGGGAAACGGGATCTTCCGGCCTGCCACAGAACGTGATTTGAATGCCATCTGCCTCGAAGCACACCGCCACGGCATCGACTGTTGGGACCGGGACGTGGCACGCATGGTGTACTCCGCAGACGTAAGGGAATACCATCCCTTCCGGCAGTATTTCCAACGGCTCCCGGCATGGGACGGGCGTGACCGACTTCACGGACTGGCCGCCCGTGTGTCGGACAGTCCCTTATGGGTACAGGCTTTCCACCGGTGGATGCTCGGACTGGCCGCACAATGGGCCGGACTATCCGACGGGCTGCACGCACACAGCACCGCGCCCCTGCTCGTCAGCGACGAACAAGGACTCGGAAAGTCCACCTTCTGCCGCGCCCTGCTGCCACCGGAGTTGCAGGCCTACTACACCGACAGCGTGGACCTCGCCCGTCCCGACAAGGTGGAACGGCAACTCACCGAGATGGGGCTGCTGAACCTGGACGAGTTCGACCGCATACCCGAGAAGAAACACCCGCTCCTGAAGAACCTCATGCAGCTCTCCGCCCTCAACCTGCGCAAGGCGTACCGGCGGCACAGCCAAGCCCTGCCGCGCATCGCCTCCTTCATCGGCACGTCCAACTCGCGCGAACTGCTTTCCGACCCTTCGGGAAGCCGCCGCTTCATCTGCGTGCTCGTGGAGCATCCCATCGACAGCACGGGTATCGACCATGCGCAAATCTACGCCCAACTGAAGGCGGAACTGGAAAACGGGGAACGGTACTGGTTCAGCCACGGGGAAGAGAACGCCCTGCGGTTGCACAACGCGGCTTTCTACCGTATCTGCCCGGCCGGGGAAGTGTTGTGCCGCTACTATCGTGCGGCTCAGCCGAACGAGAAGGTACGCCTGCTCTCTCTGCCCGAAATATTCGCACGGTTGCGGCGGCTGGAACCCGGAGCGATGGCAGGCATAACGCTGCCCAAGCTGGCTCAAGCCCTCGTAGCCGCAGGAGTGCAGAAAGTGCACACGCATTACGGAAACCGATACAGGGTGGCGGAAAGGTGATGGTGGGTATATGAAAGGCGCAAATGCTGAATATCCCTTTGAAAAATAGGCTTCCATGAGAGAATGAAAATAGGGGCAAGTGGCTGATGCGCTTGCCCCATTTCTGGGATTACTTTAAAATGACCAAACATGTGCATGCCCCGTGTGCCCCCATGACCAATGCCTGTTCGATATCGGCTGTTTTGGAAGGGCCGGAGATGAAAGTGCCGAAAGGGTAGGTTTGCCCGGCGAGAAATTCATAGGCTTCTTGCATATTATGGACCAGGGAATGTCGGTCGAGGACAATGACTAAGGCTTCAGCAATGAAATAGAGTGCTTTGTGTTTTACGTTCTGAGGAATCCAGACCGCACCGTTTTCCGCTACGCCGAACGCTCCTTCTACGACCGCCACGTCGGTACCGTCCAGTTCTTGTGCCTCGGCCAATGTGTCGGGACGTATGGTAGCACAGGTGATCTCTTCCATCTGTGAAGCGATTTTGCGAGCCTCGGGAAAGTGGCTGCGAATGATGTCGTTGATGTCTTCCGCTTCCTGTAGGACGACCGCCTTGCCTCCGACAAACTGGCTGATTTCGTAGAAACGGCTTATTTTGTCCGGGTAAACCGTAGCTTTTATTTCCCAATCCGGATATTCGTACCTTTGTACGGTGTTTTGGCGGATGGCTGTCAATATCTCGTCTTTGCTGCTCATTTTTTATCCTCCTTTCTTTGTACTTTACCTTTTTTCCACATGCTGTTGAACGATTCCCCGGCGAATTTCGGCAGTTCGCGGCCTTTTCCCCATTCGTTCAGGCGGTTATATTTGATTGCGTCTGGCATGACATTGACCATAGGAGCAGCCCAGAGGGCGGCGTTGAACAGCACGGGGCGCTCCATCAGAAATTTCATGCCGGCAGACATGAATTGCTTCTCGGTATTGGCTTTGCCGATGTCCTTCAACGTTTGCCTCCAGCGGTAGATTTGTTCTCCCAAATCCACTTTGGCCGGGCAGACATTGGAGCAAGACAGGCAGAGGGAACAGGCCGACAAGTTGTCATAGTACTTCGACGGGTCGTGAGCCATTCCCAAGTTTATTCCGATGGGACCCGGAATGAAATAAGTATATGAATAGCCTCCGCTGTGCCGGTAAACCGGACAGGTGTTCATGCAGGCGCCGCAACGGATGCAGTTCAGCGTCCGGATATGGTCGGGGTGAGAGAGGATGCGGCTTCGTCCGTTGTCTACGATAATGATATGGTATTCACCTCCTTCGCGCGGCGTACGATAATGAGACGTGTAGGTTGTGATGGGTTGACCTGTTCCAGAACGTGCCAATAAACGGGTGAATACGCCTAAAGCTTTCATGTCCGGTACGATTTTTTCCAAACCGAAGGCCGCGATGTTCAGTTTCGGGCAGGATGTGCCCATATCGGCGTTGCCTTCGTTGGTGCACACGACGATGTCTCCCGTGGAGGCTACAGCGAAATTCGCTCCTGTCATGGCAGCTTCGGCGTGCAAGAAAATATTTCGCAGGTTTTTTCGAGCCACATGCGTCAGGTAAGTCGGGTCGTAATTGCCTTTTTCGGCATTCATCTTCTCTTCGAACAGCAGGCCTACTTGTTCGCGCTTGATATGAATGGCCGGCATGACGATATGGCTGGGTGGAAGGTGCATCAGTTGCAGGATGCGTTCACCCAAATCGGTTTCCACTACATCTATGCCTTTAGATAACAAGAACGGATCCAGTTCGCATTCTTCCGAAAGCATGGATTTGCTTTTGACGAAACGGGTCACTTGATGTTCTTTAAGCAGTCCATAGATGATCTGTCGGTATTCTTCTGCGTCTTTAGCCCAATGTACGATGGCACCGTTTGCCGTGGCGTTCTTTTCAAATTCTATCAGCAGTTCCTCCAAATGGCTGTTGGAATAGAGTTTCAACTGGCATGCTTTTTCCCGAAGGTCTTCCCATTCGGGTACCTCCTTGCTCATTTTGTCTCTTTTGGCACGTACCATCCACAGGGTTTCGTTGTGCCATGCCGCCATGTCGCCGTTCCGGAGGAACTTTTCGGCAGCTTTGGAATGTAAGGTGCTCATAACTGTGACGCTAATATTTCTACAATATGAATCGTTTGGATGGGAAGTTTCTCACGGTCGATGACTCCCTGCATGTGCATCAGGCAGGAGCTGTCGGCTCCGGTAATATATTCGGCCCCGGTTTCGCTGTGGTGCCTGATTTTGTCTTTTGCCATACAGACGGATACGGCCTGTTCTTCGATTGCGAACATTCCGCCGAAGCCGCAACATTCATCTACGTGGGACGGCTCGCATACTTCGATGTCTTTCACCATGAGTAGCAAATCCCGTAATTTATTATAATAAGGAATATTGCGTTCACTGGGAGAGGACAAGTGGAGTTCCCTTACGCCGTGGCAACTGTTGTGCAGGCTGACTTTGTGAGGGAAGCGGGCATCCAAATGTTCCGGCTTGACGACGTCGTGGATGAACTCGCACAAATCATATATTTTCTCCGCACTCTCGCACCGATGTCCTTCTTGTGCCAATATGTCGGGATGGTTTTGTTTGACGAAAGCCACACAACTGGCCGACGGTCCTACAATGTAATCGTATGACTGGAACAAGGTTTCGAAACGCCGGGCCAGCCGTGAGGCTTCATTTTCGAATCCGGCATTGGCCATGGGTTGCCCACAACACGTTTGGTCTAAAGGGTAATCTACGTCGACTCCCAACCGGCTTAAAATTTTATATGACGCCACTCCGACCTGAGGGTATATGGCATTGATGTAGCAAGGGATAAATAAACCGACTTTCATATTTTGGGTTGTTTTGAATTTGGTACAATATTAGTGTTTGGTCCGTATGCCTGCCGGTATGCGTTGGCCAATAGCTGCAAAGTTATAAAAAAGCATGGTTCTATTCTATTATTCGTGCTGCCTTTTGATTCGTAAACCATTAATTTTTGGCTGTTTTCTTTCGTATTCTCTCAAAAAGTAGTAATTTTACGTGCTTTTTGGCAAGTGGTATTTATAATAGTAACAGATATAAATAATGTTAGACCAAGACAGAATAATAAAGGTGAACATTGAAACCGAGATGCGTAAATCGTATATCGACTATTCAATGTCCGTAATTGTATCCCGTGCTTTGCCTGATGTGCGCGATGGATTTAAACCTGTGCATCGTCGCATTCTCTATGGAATGAGGGAACTGGGTAATACGCACGACAAACCATATAAAAAATGTGCCCGTATCGTAGGAGAAGTGTTGGGTAAGTATCATCCGCATGGAGATTCTTCCGTTTATGGTGCATTAGTGCGTATGGCACAAGAATGGAGCATGCGTTATACGCTGGTGGACGGTCAGGGAAACTTCGGTTCCGTCGATGGGGATAGTGCTGCTGCCATGCGTTATACGGAGGCTCGCCTGCAGTTGATGGGCGAAGCTATGATGGATGACTTGGAAAAGGAAACCGTAGACATGATGAACAACTTCGACGATACGTTGAGGGAGCCTACGGTTATGCCTACAAAAATACCGAACTTGCTGGTAAACGGTGCCAGTGGTATCGCAGTGGGAATGGCCACTAACATCCCCACGCATAATTTAGGGGAAGTCATTGATGCTTGTGTGGCTTATATAGACAATCGGGATATTGACATCGACGGACTGATGGAGTATATCAAGGCTCCTGATTTTCCTACCGGTGGCTTTATTTACGGTATGCAGGGCGTGCGCGATGCCTACGAGACGGGGCGCGGACGTGTGATTATGCGTGCCCGTGCTGAGATAGAGCCGGGAGAGAATCATGATAAGATTGTCATTACGGAGATTCCTTACGGGGTAAACAAAGCGGAGCTGATTAAACAGATTGCCGATTTGGTAAACGACAAGAAGATAGAAGGCATCAGCAATGCCAATGACGAATCCGACCGTGAAGGCATGCGTATCGTGGTGGATGTGAAACGCGACGCCAACGCAAATGTCGTATTGAACAAATTGTTCAAGATGACTCCGTTGCAGACCAGCTTCAGCGTGAATTGCATAGCGTTGGTGAAAGGGCGTCCCAAGTTGTTGTCTCTGAAGGATTGCATCTCTAACTTTGTGAACCATCGTCACGATGTGGTCATCCGTCGGACGCAGTATGATTTGCGCAAGGCGGAAGAACGTGCCCATATTTTGCAAGGTTTGATTATTGCGAGTGATAACATCGACGAAGTCGTGCATATTATTCGCAGTGCCCAGAATCCGCAGGCCGCCATCGAAGGTTTGATGAACCGTTTCGAGCTGGACGAGGTACAGGCCAAAGCCATCGTAGAGATGCGTCTGCGTCAGTTGACGAACCTGATGCAGGAGCAGTTGCGTAACGAATACGATGAACTGTTGAAACAAATCGAATATTTCAAACAGATACTGAGTGATGAAGACCTTTGCATGAAAGTAATCAAGGACGAATTGATTGAGGTTAAAGAGCAGTTCGGCGACGAACGGCGTTCGGAAATCGTATATTCGAGCGAAGAATTCAATCCTGAAGATTTTTATGCTGACGACGAGATGGTTATCACCATCAGTCACATGGGATATATCAAGCGTACGCCTTTGGCCGAGTTCCGGGCACAGGCCCGTGGCGGCGTGGGCAGCAAGGGAACGAGCACTCGCGATACGGACTTTGTGGAATACATCTATCCGGCCACGATGCACAACACGATGCTCTTCTTCACGCAGAAAGGTCGCTGTTTCTGGATGAAAGTATATGAGATACCGGAAGGTGCCAAGAACTCTAAGGGACGTGCCATTCAGAATATGTTGAATATCGACCCGGATGACGCTATCAATGTTTGCTTGCGTATCAAGAACCTGAACGATGCGGAATTCTGCCGTTCTCATTATGTGGTGTTCTGCACGAAGAACGGTATCATCAAGAAAACCTGCTTGCAGGAGTATTCCCGTCCGCGTACCAATGGGGTCAATGCCATTACGATTCGTGAAGACGACCGTGTCATCGGCGTGCGTCTGACAAATGGCGAGAATGAAATCATCATCGCTAACAGAAACGGTCGTGCCATTCGTTTCCATGAAAGCAAAGTGCGTGCCATGGGACGTACGGCTACTGGTGTGAGAGGTATGACCATCGACGAGGACGGTAGCGACGAAGTGGTAGGCATGGTATGTGTGAACGACCCGCAGACGGAAACCATCATGGTGGTCAGCGAGCAAGGCTATGGCAAACGTTCGGACATAGAGGATTATCGTGTGACGAACCGGGGCGCGAAGGGTGTGAAGACACTGAACATCACGGAGAAAACCGGTAAGTTGGTGGCTATCAAAGTCGTGACGGACGAGAACGACCTGATGATTATTAACAAGAGTGGTATAACGATACGTCTGAAAGTGGCTGATGTCCGTATTATGGGACGTGCCACACAAGGTGTCCGTTTGATTAATCTTGAGAAGCGTAATGACCAAATCAGTAGCGTATGCAAGGTACAGACGGAGGACGAAGAAGAAGAGACGGAAATGTTGAGTGACGGTGTGGCTCCGGTGATGGATGAGTCGGAAGGCGGTTCTGATGCATCGGTTTCAGAGTCCCGTGACGAAGAGACTGAAACGAATGAATGAGTTTAAAACTTTTAATTTATAAAGTTATGAATAAATACGTATTATCAATTGCATTGCTGGTTGCTTCAACCGGTGCTTTCGCGCAGAACAGACTGGTGAAAAAAGCTCAGGGATTGATTAACAACAATCAAATAGAGGAAGCCCAGACGTTGTTGACGGAAGCTTTGAACAGCGGAGAAACCAAAGACATGGCTTTGGCTTGGGATGTTCAGGGAGATTTGTACCAAAGGCTTTTTGCAGACGAACTGAACAAAGCGGCTGCTCACCAGCCTTTGGATACGGCAAAGTTTGCTAAAAACCTGTATGCTTGTCTGGACGCATACGAAAAATGCAACGAGTATGACGAGAAAAAGGAATATGCGGAAAAGAACAAAGGCAACTTGATGAAGTTCCGTACTTTCTTGATGTACGTCGGTCAGTTTGACTTCCAAAATCAGAATTTTGCGGGAGCTTATAAAGCATACGATGCGTGGTTGACTTATCCGCAGAATCATAAACTGGTGGCTGATGAGCCGAAGGTGTTGAACGATAGTGTATTTGACAAAAATCAAGTAGCTTATTATGCTTGTCTGGCAGCTTACCAGGGTAAAGATTTTGATAAGGTCGCTACTCATCTGGAAGAGGCATTGAAGTATGATAAAGAAGCCAAGACGGTAAGACAATTACATTTGATGACACTCTTGGAAAAGGGAGATACGGCTCAATGGGTTGATGCTTCGAAGAAGTATGCAGTGGCAGATGAGGTGATAGCCCAGAATTTGTTAGCTTATTACACCGAAAAGAAGAACGATGCGGCTTCGTTGGAGTTTGCCAACAGTCTTTTGGCGGCCGACCCGAATAATAAGATTGCCAATTATTCAAAAGGTGTAGTATTGTTCGGTCAGGAGAAATTTGAGGAAGCTCTTCCGTTCTTTGAGAAGAGTGCGGAAATAGATCCTACTTTTACGGATGCTTATTACAATGCCGGTGTATGCTGCTGTAATACAGGATATGGCATCAACGAAGCAATCGGTAAGACGAAGAACATGAAGAAAGCCGAATATGACAAGGAGATTGAAAAAGTGAAGTCTTGGTATAAGAAGGCAGAACCGTTCTTCCTGAAAGTGAAGGAACTTGAGCCTGACAATCCGCAGAGATGGGCTTCTCGTCTGAAGACGGTGTATTATATAACCGGAGAAAAGGCTAAAGAAGCAGAGATGGATACTTATCTCAAGTAAGCGGTAGGAGATAATGATAAAGTAAAAAAGAATTGGGGTGGTGTTCAATGAAAGTGTGGGCATCACCCTTTTGTTTTATATAGGATGAGTAGATTGAGTTTTTGGGCAATGGTTTGTATGTTCGGGGTTTGTTGTCAGACACTGGACGGTGCCAATGTGGTTCGTGAAGCGCGTAAAACCATAAAGAACGCCAGATATGAGGAGAACGGGGATGAGGCCAAGAAGGTAAGGGAGCGGCTGGATGCCGCAGAGAAGAGCCTGATGGATGCGCTGTCCGGCGAGAAAAAAGTAGTGAAACGTGCAGAACTGTATTATACGGCGGCATTGGTGCAGTGCAGGTTGAATGACATTGAAAACGAAAAAATCTATTTGAAACGTGCATACGATACGGTGCTTTATTATAATAGTATCTACAATGCCTATAAATATTTCGAGAAATGTGATTCCGTGGAGTTGGCTTCAGACTACAAAGGGCGTTTTAAGTTCCGTTCGTCGGCTCGTAAGAGACTGCTGGAACATCGTGCCAATTTATTGAATGGCGGACGCTTCTATTTGAGAAAGAAGAATTATACGGAAGCATTCCGATTCTTGGATTTATATTTGTCTTCGGCCGAATATCCGGCATTGAAGAGCGACTTCTTGAATCAGACGGATACGATGTATTCCCGTGTGGCCTATTGGATTATAGCCACAGGATACCATATCGGGGCTTACGAGGGCGTGATACGTTATGCTCCGATGGCTTTGCGTTACTCCAAGAACCAACAGTATGTGCAGGAGTATCTTTGTAGGTCGCACTTGGCTTTGAATGATACTGCAGCTTGGGTGAAGGAATTGAAAAGGGGTATTGTGAATTTCCCTGACCATACATATTTTTTCACCAGCTTGCAGGAGTTTCTGAATCGTAAAGGGAAATACGACGACGCGTTGTTGTTTGCAGACCGGATGATACAATACGACCCGAAGAATGCTTTGTTCTGGTATGCAAAGGCATTGGTGTACATGCGTAAAGATGACTATAAGAATTGTATAGCCAATTGTGATGTGGTTCTGACTTTGGACAGCATGAATATTGAGGCTAACTATTTTAAGGGATTGGCTTATTGCAATATGGCCAAAGCGTCTTCCGATGCGATGAAAAAATCAGAACTGAAAAGTGCTGCATATCGGAAATACAGAACGGAAATGATGACGTATTACGCATTGGCAGAGGAGCCTTTGGAACAGGTACGTCGGTTGTCTCCGGATAAGGCTTCCCGTTGGGCTCCTTTGCTGTATCAAGTGTACCTGAATCAGAACAAGGGAGAGGAATTCGATGAAATGGAACGTATTATACGGGATATAAAGAAACCGGAAAAATAGATATGGAAAGACTAAAGATATATATGGCTCCTTTGCAGGGGCTTACGGAGGCTCCTTACCGCAATGCTTTTGAGAAGCACTTCGGTGGAGTGGATGTGTACTACACACCTTTCATCCGTTGGGAGCACGGTGCCCTGAGAAGAAAGGATGTACGTGATTTGCATCCGGATGCAAACAAAGTAGGGCATCTTGTTCCTCAAATCATAGCGGCTTCGGCCGAAGAGGCAGAACAGATTCTGGCTCAGGTAGTTCCCTATGGATATCAGGAGGTGGATTTAAACATGGGCTGCGCTTTTCCCATGTTGGTGAAAAAGGGAAAAGGATGCGGTCTCCTGCATGAACCAGAACGGGTGAGAGGATTGCTACAGGTAGTGGAACGCTATCCGGACATCTCTTTTTCCGTGAAAATGCGTTTGGGATATGAGAATGCGGCAGAGTGCATGGAGCTTCTTTCTGTGTTGAATGAGACTCGTTTGTCACGGGTGGTGGTGCATGCAAGAACAGGACGGCAGCAATATAAGGGGGAATGCGACCGTGAGGCTTTTCTTCGTTTTGCCCGTGAATGTCGCCATCCGGTAGTTTATAACGGCGATGTCACGACGGTAGAGTCTCTTAGTGAATTACAGCAGGGAATGCCCTTTTTTTGGAAGGCGTCATGATGGGACGCGGATTGTTGGCAGCCCCTTGGGTAGCTATCGAATACCATGAGGGCGCGGCGTGGAGCATGGAGCGAAGGATGTCCTCCTTGCGGGCGTTGCATGCGGATTTGTTGGACCATTATGTCCAGACACTCGAAGGGGGCGAGAAGCAACTGCTGACGAAGATGAAAGCTTTTTGGGAATATATATATCCCGAAGGTGACCGGAAATGCCGCAAGAAAATTCATAAGGCACAGAAAATGGCGGATTATACACAAGCCGTCTTCCAACTTTTGAGCGGATATTAAAATAGTTATCGAAATCATTAATCTTATTTCATGAAAAGAACATTGTTTATAGGTATGTTGGGGCTTTCTGCACTGATGAGCGGTTATGCCCAACAAGGAGAGGGAGTTCGTAAAGGGCGTATAGTGCGCGAACCGTTGGTACATGACCCTGTCATGGCAAAAAAGAAGGGGATACATATTATCTTTATTCCACTGGACACAACGTTTCGTCTTTCTCGTCGAAAGACTTATCCGAATGGACTATCCGGCACAGTGTTTTTCGGCTCCTCCTCAGTGGGCTGTGGATAGTATCAAGGGATATGAAGGTCATACGTGGGCGCCGGACATCATTTATTATAAGGGGAATTATCATCTCTTTTATTCCTGTTCCGCTTTCGGTAAAAATACCTCAGCCATTGGCCATGCCTATCGCAGGACTTTGAGTTCGGCATCTGACGAACCGTGGACGGATACCGGCGCGGTTATCGTATCGCATGCCCGTGACAACTTTAATGCCATCGATCCGAACATCGTCGTAGACGAAAAGGGAGACCCTTGGATGGCATTCGGCTCCTTTTGGGGAGGCATCCAGTTGGTACGGTTGACCGAGGATTTGACTTCTACTTTGAAACCGGAAAAATTGTACACAATATGCACACGCCAGTTCGAGGGGGCTTCCGACGTACCTTCGCGTTCCGTAAATTCCGTCGAGGCCCCGTTTATCTTCAAGCATGGCGATTATTATTATTTGTTTGTGTCCTACGATTTTTGCTGTCGTGGGTTGAAGAGTGATTATAAGGTAGTGGTAGGCCGTTCCACCCGGGTGACCGGTCCTTATGTGGATAAAGACGGACGGGAACTGACGCGAGGCGGAGGAAGTCTGGTTGTAGACAGCAATGATGAGTTTGTGGCCATCGGGCATAGTGCGGTTTATCATTTCGATGGAAAAGATTATTTCATGGCCCATGGTTACAGCCGTTCGGAGGATGGAGCCAGTAAATTATTTTTTCGGGAGATGACATGGGATGAAGAGGGCTGGCCACTTGTTTCTGCGGAGTGAAGAAAGCGTTGAATCAATCTTCCTTTTATTTTTTCGTCAGATTGCCGTGTCGCTTTTTTTTGATAAAAGATTTGGATTGTATTTCATTTTTAGTACCTTTGTGAAATTGATAAAAAAACGTATAAATATGGAGTTTAAGATAAAAGGCTGTATCGGAGCGTTAATGATGGGTTGCGTGTTCGCAGCCTGCGAGGACGATACGGACAAGGGAGGGTCTGACGTAGACCAGCCCAAAGAAGCTACTTACCTTTTATATATGGTAGGGCAGAACGATTTGAAACAGTATCTGAATGCCAACATCAGTGACATGAAAATCGGATACGGTAAATCCGATATCAATGCCAATGTGTTGGTGTATGCCGATATTAGTTCGGTGCCGACATTATATCTGATAGGGAAAGATAACAGCGGAAAAGTGCAGCAGACAACTGTGAAGACTTATCCGGACCAGTATTCGGTGGACCCGGAAGTTATGAAGGAAGTCATCAATGATGTCTTTACGCTGTATCCGGCCGAGCGAAAAGGAGTTGCGTTCTCTTCTCATGCCAACGGCAGCCTTTATACGCCAAATACGGTAAGGAAGCGTGCTTTCGGGGATGAGGAAAGTGGCTACAGCATGAATATTACGGATATACGTGAGGCTCTTGAGGGATGTCCGTATATGGATGTGATTATGTTCGACGCTTGTTTGATGGCCAATATGGAGACGGCGTATGAGCTGAAAGACCGGGCGCATTATTTCCTTGCAGCTCCCAACTCCATTCCGGCAGAGGGATTCCCTTACGACAAGGCTCTACCTCATCTGCTGAAGATGGATGCGGCCGGACTGGCACGTGCAGCCCAGGCTTATATGAAACATTTCCAGAATAACGATGTGGAGTGGGATGATTTCGTTTCCATCAGTGTTTCCGATCTTTCGCAGATGAATGCCTTGGCTTTGTATATGGATTCTTTGTTTCAGGATGAGGCGGTACAGAATCATTTGATGAAGGTGGACCGTGACGATTTACAGATGTTCGAGATGGGCTTCGAGTTATATGATTATGGGGAATGGGTGGACAGCATCGGACTTTCAAGTCCTTACGTCCCGAAAATCAGGAGTATTCTAGACGAGGCGGTGGTTTATAAGGAACATAGTGATTACAGTTCGGTAAACGATTATACCGCGATGCCGGAAATCCCGATTAAAGATGGTGCGTTTAGTGGTTTGAGTACTTATGTGCCGCCAGAAGCACTTCAACTTGTGCAATCAGGTTATGATATGTTGATGATGCGGTTTTTCACTTCTTTGAAATGGTACCGCGATGCCGGTTTCTGGCGCGTGCCGCTATACAATATATTTGAACAGGATGCTGAAGAATGAGCCAATCCCCGCCGGATTTTGAAGTGCCCCCAAAAAGTTGGACGGGTTAAATACTATCCAGTAATTGAAAGAGTTCGGTATTGCACCGGACTCTTTCCTTTTAACCGGGATTTGATTCTTTTATTGTTATAGTAGTTTATATATTCATCCAAAGCCTTTATAAAGGCTTGCGGCGAATCGAACTTTTCAGCATACAACAGTTCCGACTTCATAATCCCAAAGAAGTTTTCCATCATGGAGTTGTTCAGACAGTTTCCCTTCCTTGACATGCTTTGGATTATATGATGCTCTTCCAACCTCTTGCGGTATCCGTAATGTTGATATTGCCATCCTTGGTCAGAATGCAGTATAAGGCCGTCAAGGCTCTCGAACCGGGCAAAGGCTTTGTCAAGCATGTCATATACCTGCTCTAGATTCGGGCTTGTTGAGATATTGTAGGAGATTATCTCGCCATTGAACATGTCAAGTATGGGTGATAAGTAAAGCTTTGTGAAGCCTATGTTTATCTGTGTCACATCGGTTGCCCACTTGCGATTGGGAGCAACGGTTGCAAAGTCTCGTCCTATCATGTTTGGAGCTACCTTGCCAACCTCTCCTTTATAGGAGCGGTAACGCACCTTGCGAATCTGACATTTAAGCCCCATCTCTATCATGATGCGCCGCACGGTCTTATGGTTTATGGTATAGCTACGATTGCGCATCTCCGCAGTTATCCGCCTGTATCCATAGCGTCCTTTATGCTCATGGAAAATATCTCTAATCTCTTTCTTTTCCGCGGCATATTTGTCAGTAACTTTCAGGTATTTAAGATGATAATAAAACACAGAACGAGCCATCTGCCTTAACTTTAGAAGCAAGTCAAGGGGATATTCCGACCTTAGTTCGTCGATGGCTTTTGCCCATTGAGCAGTGTCCGGGCTTTCTGTTCCTCGACTAAGGCCTTCACTTTTTTTAGCAGCGCATTCTCAGCCCGTAGGCGGAGGTTTTCCGCCTGAAGCTTTTCGAGTTCAGTCTGTGGTTCTTTCTTCTTAGGTCTTGCCATAGAGTCTTTAGGAGGTCGCTCCTGTTTTCTGTTTTCAAGCGTTTTCCCCGCACGATACTTGCGAAGCCACTCTTGAATCGTTGTCCTGTTTAAGTCGTACCGAAGGCATATCTCTTGCAAAGGTATTCCTTTTTCTTCAACTTCCATTACTATTGACAACTTTTCTACGGCTGAATAATGATATGACCTTGTTCCACGAAGTCCATCTTCTCCGTACTTTTCATAACGAAGATACCACTGACGAACCATTTTTTTGTCCAAACCAGTTTCCCTGACGAGAGACTCCATAGGTTCTCCTGATTTCAATCGGCTCACTATATGGAGTCTTTCTTCAAATGGATGGTGTCTATACATAATGCACCCCAAAAGTTTTGTGTCTAACTTTTGGGGTGCAGTTCAATTTCCGGTGGGGATTTTCAATGTTTTGCACAAATATGCGGTTTAAGTGCAAAATTAGTTGTATCTTTGTTCCCGATAACGAAGAATATAATTTTTATTAGATTACTATTTATGGCTTATAACTTGTTAAAAGGTAAACGCGGTATTATTTTCGGTGCGCTGAATGACGCTTCTATTGCTTGGAAAGTTGCAGAACGTGCTTCGGAAGAAGGGGCGCAGATTGTGTTGACCAATACCCCGGTGGCCTGCCGTATGGGTACGATTGACGAATTGGCGAAAAAGACCAATGCAACAATAATTCCTGCCGATGCAACTTCAGTGGACGATTTGGAGAAGCTCTTTGTGCAGGCACAAGAGGTTATGGGAGGCAAAATCGACTTCGTGCTTCATTCCGTGGCCATGAGTGTGAACATGCGCAAGAAGCGTACGTATGACGATTTGGATTACGGTTTCTTGAATAAGACGTTGGATATTTCCGCCATCTCATTTCATAAAATGATTCAGACGGCCAAAAAACTGGATGCCATCAATGAAAACGGTTCTATTTTGGCGTTGAGTTATGTGGCGGCACAACGTACTTTCTTCGGCTATAACGATATGGCGGATGCAAAGTCTTTGTTGGAATCCATTGCCCGTAGTTTCGGTTATATTTATGGGCGCGAGAAAGGAGTCCGTGTCAATACGATTTCCCAGTCTCCGACTTTTACGACCGCTGGTGGCGGCATCAAGGGGTTCGATGGTTTGTATGATTTCAGCGATCGTATGTCTCCTTTGGGTAATGCCAGTGCGGATGAATGCGCGGACTATTGTGTGGTGATGTTCTCCGATTTGACGAAGAAGGTTACGATGCAGAATCTCTATCACGACGGAGGCTTCTCCAGCATGGGTATGTCTTTGCGAGGTATGACGCAATACGAGAAATCGTTTATTGATGAAAACCGTGACGAAAACGGCAAGATTATCTACGGATAAGTGGTATAGCATAGATTATTGATAGAAATACAGTCTGTTATTCGGCAAATTTTCTTATATTTGCGTCTTTGAATAACAGACTGTTTCTTTTACGGAGCAATTATCCCGAATTAAAGATTATGAGTAAGACGATTATTACAGTAGTAGGAAAGGATGCGGTAGGCATCATTGCGAAGGTTTGTACGTACTTGGCGGAGAACAAGGCAAACATTTTGGATATATCCCAAACCATTGTGCAAGAGTATTTTAATATGATGATGATAGCAGACTTGTCTAAGGTGGAAAAGCCTTTTGAAGTGTTGGCGAACGAGTTGGCCGAGATAGGTTTGTCGATGGGTGTTCAGGTGAAATGCCAACGCGAAGAGATTTTTGATAAAATGCATCGTATTTAATCCTGTGGCTAAGATATGATTAATATATATGAGGTGTTGGAGACCAACAAGATGATCGAGCAGGAGAATCTTGATGTGCGTACCATTACGATGGGTATCAACTTGTTGGATTGCGTGGATTCGGATGTGGACGCGCTTTGCCGGAAGATTTATGATAAAATCACACGTCTGGCGAAAGACTTGGTGAAAACCGGAGAGGATATTTCTAAGGAGTATGGAATCCCCATAGTGAACAAACGCGTTTCCATTACGCCTGTTTCGTTGGTGGGAGGATCTGCTTGCCGCACGCCGGAAGATTATGTAAAGGTGGCTCATGCTTTAGACCGGGCAGCGAAAGAAGTAGGTATTAATTTCTTGGGCGGCTATTCGGCTGTCGTGTCCAAGGGGATGACCCATAGCGACGAACTGCTTATCCGTTCCATACCTCAGGCTTTGGCGGAAACGGAACGCATTTGCAGTTCGGTGAATGTAGGGTCAACGAAAACCGGAATCAATATGGATGCCGTGAGACTGATGGGCGAGATTATCTTGCAGACGGCCGAGCGGACGAAAGACAAGGATTCTTTGGGCTGTGCTAAACTGGTGGTCTTGTGCAATGCTCCGGATGATAATCCGTTCATGGCCGGTGCTTTCCACGGCGTGTCCGAGGCGGATGCCATCATCAATGTGGGGGTGAGCGGTCCGGGCGTGGTGAAACATGCGTTGAGCCAAATCAGGGGAGCCAGCTTCGAGGTGCTCTGTGAGACAATCAAACGTACGGCTTTTAAAATCACCCGTGTGGGGCAATTAGTGGCGCAAGAAGCTTCGCGGCGTTTGGGAGTGCCCTTCGGCATCATCGACTTGTCGTTGGCCCCGACTCCGGCCGTGGGGGACAGCGTGGCCGAAATATTGGAAGAAATCGGCTTGGAACGCGCCGGTGCTCCGGGAACCACGGCAGCATTGGCTTTGCTGAACGATCAGGTGAAGAAGGGAGGCGTGATGGCTTCATCATACGTGGGAGGGCTGAGCGGAGCCTTCATTCCTGTGAGTGAAGACCAAGGTATGATTGATGCCGTGGAGTGTGGCGCGTTGACTTTGGAAAAGTTGGAGGCCATGACTTGTGTTTGCTCGGTCGGGTTGGATATGATTGCCATTCCGGGCGATACGCCCGCCACGACGATTTCGGGTATCATTGCAGACGAAGCTGCAATAGGCATGGTGAACCAGAAAACGACGGCCGTGCGCATCATTCCCGTAGTGGGCAAAACGGTAGGGGATACGGTAGAGTTCGGAGGACTTTTGGGCTATGCTCCCGTGATGCCGGTCAACTCTTTCGGTTGCGGTGATTTCGTGAACCGGATAGGTCGTATTCCGGCTCCGATACACAGTTTCAAGAATTAACAGGTTTTCGTACTTTGACGGATTGAATCCATCCTTTGTTTCCGTGACTGTGGTTTTTGCAGTCGACTTACCATAACGGTTGTTTATGGTGCGAAGGGAAACAAAGGATGGTTGTGCTTTATGGAACATGCGCTTCATGTGAATTGGTAGATATAGTTCTTGTCAAAGGCTATAAAGTCCAATAGAGAAATAAATGCTGTTTCATATCTTTGCGGCATATATATTATTGATAGTATCATGAAAATGAAGTGGAAAAGAATAATGGCTTTAGGACAAGCCTTTTCTGTAGTTGCCATTATGGAAGCCCAGGTTGTGAATCCGTTTGGAAATGCTTTGGTTCCGGATATGATTGCAGATGCCAGCATACAGGAAATCGATGGTATGTTTTATTGTTATGCCACGACGGACGGATATGGAAGAGGGTTGGAAACGTCCGGGCCTCCGGTGGTATGGAAGTCCGAGGATTTCGTGCATTGGAGTTTCGACGGGACATATTTCCCGTCGGCAGCAACTGAGAAATACTGGGCTCCCAGTAAAGTAGTCCAAGCTAATGGAAAGTATTACATTTACCCTACGATTAACGGTTATATGTATCCGGCAGTCGCCGACCATCCGGAGGGGCCGTTTAAATTGGCTCGCGGGGAAGACCGGTTTTACAAACCTTATACGGCTTCTACCCTGTTGCAGACAGAAGATCCGGGCGGTATCGATGCAGAAGTCTTTATAGATGACGACGGGCAAGCCTATGTGTTTTGGGGACGTCGGCATGTGGCCAAACTGGCAAAAGATATGATTACGGTGGACTCCGTTGTCCATGTGATTTCTACTCCTCGCAAAGAATATTCGGAAGGCCCTATATTCTTCAAACGGAAAGGTATCTATTATTATTTGTACACCATAGGGGGAGATGAGAGGTATCAATATGCTTATGTGATGAGCAAGGTTTCTCCTCTCGGGCCTTACGAATACCCGGAGCAGGATATTGTGTCGACTACAGATTACGAACAAGGTGTCTTCGGGCCGGGACATGGTTGTGTCTTCAATACAGATGAAGACCATTATTATTTTGCTTACTTGGAGTTCGGCCGCCGCAGTACCAACCGGCAAACCTATGTAAATCGCTTGGAGTTCAATGAAGACGGTACGATTCGTCCGGTGAAATTGAGTTTGGATGGAGTAGGGCCTTTGCGGAAGGTGAAGGGAAGGAAAGAAATTAAGGCTGATACGGTTTATGCATCCAGTACGGCGGCCCCCTTGTTTATCGAACCCATGCAAGACGATTTGTGTCGTCGTACGGAGTATTTTGTTCCGGCCTTTGCCGCAGATGGGCTGAACGGTTCCCGATGGATGGCTGCGGAAGGGGATAAGGACAAATGGCTTGTCGCAGATTTGGGAAGAATCCGGAAAATACGGCGCAGTGAAATTTATTTTGTACGTCCTACAGCCGGACATGCTTATCAACTTGAAGGTTCGTTGGACGGGACTACATGGAGGAAATGCGGAGGACATGATGACTTGCGGATGCAATCTCCGCATGTCGATGAACCGAAGGGGAAATATCGTTTCCTGAGAGTCAGGATTTCAGAGGGTGTTGCAGGAGTTTGGGAATGGAATATTTATTAAACGAGAATAGGAATGAGATATTTATGGTCAATCGTTTTTAGCCTTTGTCTTTGTACTGGTCTGAAAGGACAGCAGCAAAGAGAGTGGGGCAAGTGGGAAAGTTGGGGAGACCAAGGTGATGGGACGTATATGAATCCGGTCATCCCGTCAGACTATAGTGATATAGATTGTATCAGGGTCGGGGATGATTATTATGCCATATCTTCTACGTTCCAGTTTTCTCCGGGAATGACGATTTTACATTCTAAGGATCTGGTGAACTGGGAAATCTGTGGGAATGCTGTCGAAGATTTGACCCAAATCGGTGAAGAGCTGGATTGGACACGCATGAACCGTTATAACCGTGGGATATGGGCCGGGACGTTGCGTTACCATGACGGTCGTTTTTACCTCTTTTTCGGGACACCGGATGAAGGATATTTCATGACCTCTGCCGTACGTCCCGAGGGGCCGTGGGAGCCCTTGACTTCTCTTTTGTCCGAACCCGGTTGGGATGATTGTACTGCAATTTGGGACGATAAGGGAAAGGCTTACTTTGTGGGGACTCATTTTGCAGACGGTTATAAGACCTATCTTTTTAAGATGTCGGAAGACGGAAAAAGCATAGACCGGAAGTCGGCTGTGCTTATCAATGAAGGAAGCGGCCGGGAGGCCAGCAAATTGATAAAGGTAAACGGATGGTATTATCTGGTTTTCAGTGAACATAAGCCGGGTGTCGGGCGTTATGTCTTGGCCAAACGATCGAAAAAAGTGACGGGACCTTATAAAGAAGAAAGGCAATTGGCGTTGCCTTCCGTGGAAGCGATGGAACCCAACCAAGGTGGCATAGTCCAGGGGAGGGACAATAACTGGTACTTTCTGACGCATCATGGCACGGGTGATTGGAGTGGTCGTATTGTCAGCCTTTTGCCTGTCACTTGGATAGACGGTTGGCCTATATTGGGAGAGGTTTTGGATTCAAATATAGGTACGATGAAATGGACCGGAGCGATGCCTTTTCAAGCGGATGAGAAATTAAGCATTCAGCGTAGTGATGATTTCGACGAGAACCGGTTGCTTCCGCAATGGCAGTGGAACCACCAACCGAGGAAGGGGTTCTTTTCCTTGACTGAACGTCCGGGATGGTTGCGTCTGAAAGCTTATCGTCCGTTGGAACCCAATCAATTATTGAAAGCCGGTAATACGCTTACACAAAGGACTTTCAGAAAGCAGGATAATGTGGTCGTGGTGAAAATGGATATTTCCGGTATGGAAAACGGACAGAAAGCCGGTCTTTGCCATTTTTCTTCACCGCATTCCGCTATCGGTGTGACGAAAGAAGGAGGCATTTGCTATTTGGAATTTCGTGAAAACGGCAAGATAACGAAAGGCATGCAAGTCTCGTCGAAACATATCTGGTTCAGTAGCCAGTGGGGTTTGGACGGTAAATCCCGATATGCTTATAGTTTAGACGGGGATAATTTCTTGCCTTTCGGAACGCCCTATCAAATGGCTTGGGGAAATTATAAGGGTGACCGTATCGGCATGTATTGTTTTAACGATAATAGCGAGAGCGGTTTTGTGGATGTGGATTATTTCCATTACCGATAGGAATGGATAGAACGAAAATCCCTGCGTCCTCTCCGGACGCAGGGATTTTCGTCATAGTTTGTACCAAACGTATAGAGTTATCGTTTGACTATCGGGTTGTAGGTGAGAGCCAAAGAGTCCGTGGTACTTTCTATCAGAGGCTTCATCGTCACCGTGAACAGGTTCTCTAAAGAGTCATACGGGAGAGTACATGTGGGAATGCCGGCTGCGTATGGAGCAATCTCGTACTGCTGATAGATGAATTCTACTCCGTTGGGTCTGCATACCGGAGCAGTTTCCGGAAGCGGAAAAGTATAACGTGCATTCTCGTCCAATAGCCTTTCGTAAAGTTCTTCATCGCTGTTTACTTTGAAGAAATTCTTTTTCAATCTATTTTTTATCATGCCGCGCAACTTTTCTTTGCCGTTTGCCGTGAACATGTCCCAACCGAATTTACGACCGTCCGATTTACGGAATACACCGCCGCTCAGACTTTCACCGCCGTGTGCTCCACCGGAATATTCATATATTTCAGAGGTATATGTGATGAACTTTTCTGTTTCAAACGCCTTTTTGAATTGTACGTAATAGGCAGATGCATCCATGGCCGTGTTTTCTCCTATTTCAGCAATGTCACGTTTCACCTGCTCCGCACGTTCTGTACCATAGTATTCCAGTAGTTTCTTACCGTCATCCAAACTTCCGGTGTAGGTGCCGCCGAGCTGTTCATTCATCCATTCCCGTATGTTCTGTGTCACGGCACTGGAGTTATCCGTCGGATAAGCGGCAGTCAACTTGCATCCTTCAGCCGAAGGCTTTTCCTCCCATGTGATATCTTCCGTTTTTATGGCACGACTTTGGTCTGTTCCAGTTTTTTTCTCCAGATGGCAGGAAGCCATTCCCAAGGCAAGAGCTAAAAGAGCAGCACTAAAGCTGCCGTATTTAAAACATAAACTACGCTTTTTCATATTGCTTTGATTTTATAAATGATTATATAACCAAAGTTACGCCTTTATTTCAAACCTAAGCAGTTTTTTCCAATAAAAACTGTTAATCTCTTGCCTTGCCCCTGTTTCCATACAGACAGTCGGATGGTTTCAGTTTGTTTTTCCTTTACCTTTGTAGAGAAATAAAAATAGGAGGCGTATGAAGCAACAGAATAAGATTATAGTGGTAGGGGCAACTTCCGGTTTGGGGCGTATGTTGGCTGAACGCTATATCCGTGACGGACATGTGGTAGGTATCGTCGGGCGGCGTGGAGATAAGTTGGCAGAAGTGGCCAAAGGTCATTCCGAAGTACATTGTTTAAAGGCGGATGTGACGGATATCAGCCAAATAGCAGTGCATTTGTCTGCTTTGGCCGGTGAGATGGGAGGTTTGGATTTGTTGGTCTTGTGTTCCGGAGTGGGACGAATGAATCCGGATTTGGATTACGGACTGGAGTTACCCACAGTCGATACCAACGTGCGTGGTTGGACGGCAGTGACGGACTGGGCTTTCTCGTTTTTTATGCAACAAGGATATGGACACTTGGCTGCCATTTCGTCGGTAGCCGGCATCCGTGGTTTGGCTCCGGCTCCTGCTTATTCCGCATCCAAGGCCTACCAGATCCACTATTTGGAAGCGTTGCGGCAACGTGCACGCATTTCCCGTAAGAGGGTTTGCGTGACGGATGTTCGTCCCGGATTCGTTCGTACTCCCTTGCTTTCCCATCCCGAAAAATTGTTTTGGGTGGATGAACCGGAAAAGGCGGTGAGGGCTATCTACAGGGCCATAAGCGCACGGAAAAAGAAAGCCGTGATTACCCGCCGTTGGGCGTTTCTTGCTCCTTGGATGCGGATTGCACCGGAGTGGTTGGTGGCGACGATATTAGGAAAAGCCTGAGTCTTCCGGATAAAAAAATCCCGGTCGAAACTGGTTTGGAGTCGACCGGGATGTGCTTTTGCCCTTGTCTTTAGAGTGTCTTAGAAAGAGACCCGTTTTACGCTTTTGTCTGCAAACGTGATGTCTACGGCATTCAGGTCTTCAGATACTTTTACGTCCTTTACGGGGGACAGTTCTTTCTTCGTGAAGCCTTTTTTGCCTTTCTTCCAAAGCATCAAGGTGACGAATATCTTTTCCTTTTCCACGTTGCTTTCAGCCATGATGAGTCCGCATTTGTGGCTCACCGGATGCAGGCCTTCCGGATAACTGGCTGTAACCGTTTCCCATCCTTGGAGCGGAACCAAAGCCAGACGGTATGCCCCGTTGTGCAGTATTACGGCATCTTTTACTTTGGAAGACTTCTCTTCCTCAATGGGGCTGCCGTTGATTTCCGGTAAGGTGTAATGTCCCAAACGGACTTTGGTGGCTGCCGGAGTGACAACCTTGTCTACCCGCAAGACACCGTTGGGCAGGGGAATGTCCGCCAGTTTGTACCGGATGTCACGGTTGGTTTCCAATTCGGCATCGCGCCGATAGATGCCGTTTTCAAAACTTTGGAACGTGTAGAGACGGAGTACCTCCCATTGGTTCTTGCCGTTCAGGGTGGCGTAATTCATGGAAACCTCTCCGTTCGTCCCGTCGGCCATCCAAGGGAATTCCGTGTGGTAGGCCAGCTTGTTATAGTTTTCGGAACTGCGGAACTTTTGCCAGTCGTTGGCTACCGTTTCATGGCACCACGAACGCATTTCCGCCCCTCCGCAATTCGGATAGTCGGTGATGAGCAGGTTCGTTGCGGGTTGGAATTTGTTGTACACATGGTCTTTTTTGAATTCCTTTTCCCATGGCCCGTTATTCTCCACAGCGGTCCAGAACGGATTGTCGGCAGGGAGGAGCAGGCTCAGGAACGCCTTTCCGCACCAGTATACGCTGCCCCGGCAACTGTAAATCTGTACGGCCGGTGCGAAGGTGCCGTAGAATCCCAGCGTCGGCACATTGTCTTCCAGAAAATCGGGGTTCTGCAAAAATTGCAGCAGAGTGGCGGAAGCGATGCGGCGCATCCATCCGTAATTGATGTCCGGGTCTTTTTCATATCCTAATAATGCGAGCGGCACGACGGCACCAAAGCGGTAAGGGATGCTCCGTCCCCACATGTTCATTTTGCCTTCCGCACTGAACATATAAGGATAATTGTCCGCCAAGTCATGTTGGTTTTTCATGAACTGCGCGGCATATTCCGGATAGAAGTGCCCGTACATTTGCGCCCAAATGGGGCCGTACATCTGGAATGCCCACATGCTGTAATAGTCGTATGCCGGCGCGTCGTTATACCAGCCTTCTCCGCGATAGAGCTTGAGAATCTTTTCCAGGTTTTCTTTCATGCGTTGGTCGTTGACGGCATAACCTTGTTCCTTGAAGAAGCTGATGACGAAAACATTGAAGAACATCCAGTTCGACCCTATGGTCGGACCGTTGCCGTAACTTAGCATCGTGGCGGCCAGTTGGTCTTTTTGCTCTTGCGTGAGCGGTTCCCAAAGGATGTCCTTGGCCACGGACAATGATATGGCTAAAGCACCGAATTCCACCAGTATCTGGCTCGGCCCCCCCTTACGGTGAGGGATGAAGCTCGGACTGTCCGGACGGATGAGGTTCAGAAGTTGGTGGCGGTAGTAGTCCGCCACTTTTATCCCGTTTAAAGTGAGTTCCGGCTTTTCCCGGAGCAGGGGAGCGGCTACGAACAGCGTGCGGCAGAATCCTTCCAGTTTGGCCGTGGGCACTTGTCCTTCATTATTAGGATAAGTCTTGTCGAGCTGTTTGGGGAAATACATCGGGTCGTCCAATGTGCGGATGTAAGTGAAAGCCCCGCTTAACAAGTATTCGGCTGCGTCAATCCAGCTTTGACGCGTCATGCCGGTGTAAGGACTGAGTTTGTAGTCGGGACTGGGGATGGTAAATGTTTGCTGGATAGTATGCGTCGGAGTGGCGACTTGTCCCATGGCGTTGAGCGGCCCTGCCAATGCAGTAGCCAGAATCACGGTTTTTAAATATTGCTTTTTCATTCAGGTTTTGTTTGATTGGTTTTTCTTTCCGGTCAAAGGTACAAAAAACTTTGCTTTCGATTCCCATGAAGATTGAAAATGTTTCTTGAAAAGATAAAATATGTTATATAACATGTTTTTTAGAGCAAGAAATTTGCAGAACCGCCAAAAGGTTGTACCTTTGTACTGTGTTTTTCATAGTATTAGATTTAAGGTTAACAAAGGTTGGGCTCAGCGGAGCCCTTTTTTTATGTCCTGTCGGGAGGAAGATATGGAGGATGCCGTGAAAAAATAAAAGGAAATGCCCTCTTTTTGCGATAGTTTTTTATAACTTTGTCCCCGTCATGATTAAAACACAAATGGAAATGTATTTGCATGAAGAATTAGAAACTTTGACGCGGACGGAAATCGAGGCGTTGCAATTCGAACGTTTGCTCCGTACGGTTCGTCGTTGTATGAAATCTCCTTTTTATCAGAAACGGTTTGCCGAGGCTCATTTGTCTCCTGAAGACATACGTTCGTTGGACGACTTGCGTAAGATTCCTTTTACTACGAAACAGGATTTGCGCGACAATTACCCGTTCGGGCTTGCCGCGGTGCCGATGAGCGAAGTGGTGCGCCTGCATTCTTCCAGTGGCACGACAGGCACCCCTACGGTCATCCTGCACACGCAGAAGGATTTGGACGAGTGGGCCAATGCCGTGGCGCGTTGCTTGTACATGGTCGGCCTGAGGCGGGGCGATGTCTTTCAGAACTCGTCGGGGTACGGTATGTTTACGGGCGGACTGGGCTTCCAATACGGAGCCGAACGCCTCGGTATGCTGACGGTGCCGGCGGCTGCGGGCAATACCAAGCGGCAGATTAAGTTTATTACGGATTTCGGTACGACGGCCTTGCATGCCATCCCCAGTTACGCCAGCCGTATCCATGAGGTGATGGAGGAAATGGGAATAGACCCTGTGCGCGACACGAAGCTCCGTACTCTGGTTATCGGGGCGGAACCGCATTCGGAGGAACAAAGGCGCAAAATCGAGAAGATGTTGGGCGTGAAAGCTTATAACTCATTCGGCATGTCCGAGATGTGTGGGCCGGGGGTGGCCTTCGAGTGTACGGAACAGAACGGGATGCACATTTGGGAAGATTATTATATCGTGGAGATTGTGGATCCGCAGACGTTGGAACCCGTGCCCGAGGGTGAAGTGGGCGAACTGGTACTGACCACCATCAACCGCGAGGCGATGCCGTTATTGAGATACCGTACCCGTGATCTGACCCGTATTTTGCCGGGCGACTGTCCGTGCGGACGTCACCACAGGCGGCTCGACCGCATGAAGGGACGGAGCGACGACATGATGATTCTGAAAGGGGTCAATATCTTCCCCATTCAGATTGAGACGATATTGATGCAGTTTGAAGAACTCGGGACGGACTATTTGATAACCCTGACCAACGAAGAAGCCAACGACTTGATGACGGTGGAAGTGGAGTTGAAGGAATTCAGCGACGACTATCCGCGCTTGCAGGCGCTGACCCGTGAAATCACACGCCAACTGAAAGATGAAATCCTTCTGACGCCCGTGGTGAGACTGGTACCCAAGGGGACTTTGCCCAAACAGGAAGGCAAGGCCGTAAAGGTAAAGGATTTACGTAGAACGTTGATATAAAAATGAAAAATATGACAGTACATCAAATATCTATTTTTGTAGAGAACAAGTCGGGTACGTTGTTACGCGTGTTGGACTTGTTCAAAGAAGCCGGTGTCCAGTTGATTGCTTCCACCATATCCGACACCGTGGAATATGGCATCTACCGTATTATCTGTTCCGAACCTACACGGGCATACGAAGTGTTGCGGGCGGCAGGCATTTCGGCCAGCATGTCGGAAGTGTTTGCCATCACGTTGGACAACCGTCCCGGGCGTGCGGCCGATGCCGTACGTGTGATTACGGGTGAGGGGATAGGCATATCCTATCTTTATTCTTTCCTCTTGGGCGGAAAGGGTATCTTGGTTTTCCGTACGGATGATGCCGCGCGGACGGAAGAAGTTATCCGCGTGCACCAACTCGGCGTATTGGACGATGAGGCTTTGATGGCGCTTGTCTGAAAGATAGAAGGAAGGGAAACTACGTTTGGTCAGCCGTTCCAATAGTTCCGTGCAATGCGGTACATGCGTTGCCGGTGGGGGACGGTCTGCATGTCCTCGTCTACGATGCAAAGGTCGGACAAGGCGTATGTGTCTTCCGCCTCATCGGTACGTAACGTATCGGAGAGGCGGAAGATATGGTTTCGGGCATCCACGATTTTGATGCCCTCCTGACAGTATATGGGGTCTGTGACCCGTTTGATTTCATTTGCTACGAAGCGGTAAAGTGCCTCTACGAATTCGTTGATTTCTTCTTGCATGGTCGTATGGAATTATGCGTGTATGTGTTTTTTTCAGGATGTTTTCTTTCACAGTACAAAAGTAGTGTTTTCCGTGGAATTCATGCAGCGGAAAGACTGCCAAAATGGCAGAAAAGCATTTTCTCAGTGAAGTATTCAATCGAATGACAGTAGCAGAAAAGAGTGTATAAATGCAAATAAATGTATATTTGTATAAATAAAAAGGAGAAAACAGGGTAAAATGAAGATTTAATCTCAGCCGAACGAAAAATGGTTTGCAGCCAAATGATTTATTTTTCTCCGCATAAAAAAACGAGAAGTTCCTCATGTTACTCGGAAATTCGGCTTTTCTTAGAAAAATACGTACAGGAAAAAGCTGTTTTTTCGTTTTTTAGAACCACTTTCGTGTACAAGATTTGACGAACGCAATGATAAGAGAAAGGTCGAAAAGATAACGAAGAAAGGTTTGTCATAGGCAGGTAGGGCACGGCAGGCTTTCATTGTGTCAGCAAAAGGATGGGAGCGTCTTGCACTTTGTTTTTGGGTGGTTTTCTGTGAATGGATTATTTTGTATCTCTGTCGGATACGGTTTGAAATGAGCGATTCTCGTGAGGATTCGGACTGCCATTTTGGCATGTTTTATTTCTCCTACCGGACCTAAAACTTTCTGTTGTAACGTGGGTTTTTCGGATGTCTTTTGTCGTATCAGTGTTCTTAAAATCTCTACTTTTGTTCTATAAGGTGGTTTTGAATTTGGCCGGTCTTGTTGAAAGGAAAAATATTCATAAATTCGTGCCCTGTCATGAGGAAAGTAAATGTAAAAGAAGTGAATACGGAACGCGAAATGGATGATTTCGTGGGACTTACGGAAAGATTGTATGCCGGAAGTCCTTATTATGTTCCTGATATGGAGACGGATATCCGTGAGACGTTCGACCCCCGTAAAAATGCCGGGTTGGACTTTTCGGACATCCAGCCTTTCATCGCTTACGACGAGCACGGAAATGCGGTAGGGCGCATCGTCGGCATTATCAACCATCGTGCGAATAAGAAATGGCACACGAAGAACGTCCGTTTCGGTTTCGTCGAGTTCATTGACGACAAGGACGTGTCTGCGGCTTTGTTGAAGGCTGTGGAGCGTTGGGGGCGCGAGCGGGGGATGGATTGCATCCAAGGTCCTATGGGGATTTTTGATTTCGACAAGGAAGGTATGCTCGTGGAGGACTTTGACCGGATAGGGTCGATGGTAACGATATATAATCCCCCTTACTATCCGGAACATTTGGAGGCATTGGGGTACGAGAAGGAGGTGGATTGGGTACAGGTGACTATCGAGGTGCCGAAGGATGTGCCTGACAAATATGCCAGGGTTGCGGAACTTTCCAAGGAAATGTTTGGACTGCGAAGCAGGAAATTGACGAGGGCCGATATTTCCCGTCGGGGATATGGCAGGAAGGTATTTGACTTGCTGAATGTGTCCTACTCTCCGCTTTTCGGATATACGGAGTTATCGGACAGGCAGATAGATACCTATCTTAAACGTTATTTGCCCTTATTGGATTTACGGATGCTGTCGGTGGTGGAGAATGAAAATGGTGAATTGGTGGGCGTGGCCATTACGATGCCCAGCCTGTCGAAGGCCTTGCGTAAGTCGAAAGGGCGTCTGTGGCCGTTGGGGTGGTTCTATTTGCTTCGTGCGTTGAAATGGAGAAGGGAAGAGAAAGCCGAGATGTTTCTGGTGGCCGTTCGTCCGGATTACCAAGGTTTGGGAGTCAATGCCTTATTCTTCAACGACCTGATTCCCGTGTATAACCGGTTGGGGTTCCGATATGCCGAGACCGGGCCGCAGTTGGAAGACAACGTGAAGGAGCTGAGCCAATGGAAGCCCTTGCATCCCACTTTCACCAAGCGTAGGAGATGTTACAAAAAGATTTTATAGAAACAGGATTATGGAAAATAGAGTTGTAATAACGGGAATGGGGATATGGTCGTGCCTCGGGAAGACATTGGACGAGGTACGCGATGCGCTCTATGCCGGGAAAAGCGGTATCGTATTCAGCCGGGAGCGCAAGGATGCGGGTTTTCGTTCCGCTTTGTGTGCTGCCGTAGGACAGCCTGACTTGAAACCCTTTGTGTCACGGAATCTGCGTCAGTTCATGCCGGAGGAAGCCCAGTATGCCTATATGGCTACGCGTGCGGCCCTTGAGCATGCCCGTTTGGAGCAAGATTATATCGACCGGCACGAAGTCGGGGTCATTTATGGAAACGACTCCGTGGCCGAAGCGACCATGCGTGCGCTTGACAAGTTCCGTGAGTTTAAAGACACAGCGGCTTGCGGTAGTGGAGCCATCTTCCAGTCGATGAACTCCACCGTGACAATGAATTTGGCCTGCTTGTTCCATTTGCGCGGCATCAACCTGACGGCCTCGGCTGCATGTGCTTCGGGTTCCCATGCTGTGGGGTTGGCTTACCTTTTGGTCCGTAACGGGATGCAGGATTGTGTCGTGTGTGGCGGTGCGCAAGAGGCAAACCTCTACGGTGTGGCATCTTTCGATGGGATTCAGTCGTTCTCCGTGCGTGAGGATGAGCCGGAGAAGGCCAGCCGCCCGTTCGACCGCGACCGCGACGGACTGGTACCCGGAGGAGGCGCGGCCACGGTGGTGGTCGAGGGTTACGAACATGCTTTGAAGCGCGGTGCCCCCATCTTGTGTGAGATTGTGGGATGGGGCTTTTCCGGAAACGGCGACCACATCTCCACGCCCAACGTGGCAGGGCCGGCGCGGTCGTTGGAGCTTTGTCTGCAACATGCCGGTGTGACACCGTCGCAAATCGGCTACATCAACGCCCATGCCACATCCACTCGCATCGGCGACAGCCGCGAGGCGCAGGCGATAGCACAGGTGTTCGGGGACTACAAGGTTCCAGTCACTTCTACCAAGAGTCAGACCGGGCACGAAATGTGGATGGCCGGTGCAAGCGAGTTGATTTATTCGACGCTGATGATGAAAAACGGCTTCATTGCCGGCAACATCAATTTCGAGCATCCCGATGAAGATACGGCCTGCCTGAACATCATACCGCAGACACGGGAGGCGCATTTTGACATGTTCCTTTCCAATTCTTTCGGTTTCGGTGGGACGAACTCCACCCTTATTGTAAAAAACATATAATAAACACGATAAAAACAAACAGTTATGACACGTGAAGACATCGTAGAGAAAGTAAATGCCTTATTGGCAGAAGAGTTTGAAGTAGACGCAGAAGAGTTTGTCCCCGACGCGAATGTAAGGGACACGCTTTCCTTGGACAGCCTCAGCCTGGTGGACCTTGTCGCCATCATCCAACAGACTTATAAGGTAAAAATTCCCGTGGCGGACTTGCGGGAAATCAAGACGTTCGACAACCTTTACGATTACATCGAATCGCACGCGAAGCAGGAATGACAAATTATGACATTAAAAGCCTGATTCCCCAACGTGAACCGATTTTGCTCGTAGACGCATTGGTCGGTGTGGAGGGCGATATGGCCCGGACGCAGCTCACGGTGCGCCGCGACAATAGTTTTGTGGGTGACGACGGCCTGTTGGCTGAGCCGGGGCTTATCGAGCATATCGCCCAGTCGGCTTCCGCCTTTGCCGGTTACAAGGCCATGGAGGCAGGCGCTTCGGAATCGCCGGTAGGTTATATCGGCGAAGTGAAGAAGTTTCGTTGTTTTCGTTGCCCCCGGGTGGGAGAAGAACTACAGACCACGGTGACCTTCGGGCCGGAAGTGGGTGGCGTGTCCTTATTGACGGGTGAGACCTGCGTAGGGGAAGAAACGCTGGCTTGTACGCAAATGAAGATATATGTGGCTGAAGGAGCATTATTATAAGGTGTTGACCCGGCGCGTTTCGGACGGCTGTACGGTGTTCCGTATTGTGCTCCTGCCGGATTGCGAAGTTTATCGCGGACATTTTCCGGGACATCCGGTGTGTCCCGGGGCATTCAATATCCAAATGGTGAAGGAGTGTGCGATGGAAGTATCAGGCAAGGCATTGCACATCCGCACGATTAAGCTATGCCGTTTGACGGCTGTGGTTTCACCCTGCACTTGTACGGAACTGGACGTGGCGGTGAGGCTCTCTTCTGTGGAAGACGGGTTGGAGGTCAGGGCACGGGTAGCCGATGGGGGACAGGTGTATATGGAATATAAGGGATTGATGACGGTCGTTTGAATGGGCAATGAAGTACGATGTGGTGGTCATAGGTAGTGGATTGGGAGGATTGGAGTGTGCATATATCCTTTCGCGTGCCGGTTTGAGGGTGCTCGTCCTCGAACAAGGCCGGCAGCCCGGCGGGTGCCTCCAGTCTTACCGGAGACGGGGATTGGCTTACGATACAGGTTTCCATTATGTGGGAGGACTGGACGAAGGACAGCCGCTGCATACCGTTTTCACTTACTTGGGATTGATGCAACTGCCTTGGCAACGCCTTGACCATGAGTTTGACAAGGTGACGATAGGGCAGCGTACCTTTGCATTTGCGCAAGGGTATGAAGATTTTACCGCTACGTTGGCTGCTGAATTTCCTTCCGAACGTCCGGCTTTGGGACGATATGCTGCCTTATTGAGGCGTACGTCGGAACAGGAACTGGATTTGCTGAATCCACGTGCCGGAAAGACCGTATGGCCTTCACGTCTCGTTGAAACGAGTGCTTGGCAATATTTGAATGAGACTTTCCGCAATCCGTTGCTGGTGGACGTGCTTAGCGGGACTTCCTTGAAGATGGAGCTTCGGCGCGATTCGCTTCCGCTTTTCACTTTCCTTCATGGCCAAAGCAGTTTTATTGAAAGCAGTTGGCGGTTGAAGGGTGACGGAGCATTGATAACAGACCGCTTGGTGAGGGGAATCGGGCAGCAAGGTGGCCGGGTGGTTTGCGGGGCTGAGGTGGTCGAATTGGTAGAAAAGTGCGGAAGGTTGTCTGCGGCGGTCTGCCGGGACGGTGAAGTGTACGAAGGAGCGGTTTTTATCAGTGACGTACATCCGGGGCAGACATGCAAGTTGGTAAAGCAGAGCGAGAGGATGAAGAATGCTTACCGTCATCGTATGGCCGGGTTGCCGAACACATTCGGCATGTTCACCGTGTCGCTCCGGATGAAACCTCGGGCATTGGAGTATTTCAATTATAACCGGTATGTTTATGCACATCCTGGTGTTTGGACTTTCTACGAAGAAGAGGAGCCGGTGTCCGGAGTGATGGTGGCTTGTCGTGTTCCCGAAGACGGGAGCCGTTTTGCTTCCCAAGTGGATTTGTTGACTCCTATGCCATGGGAGAGATGTATGCCTTGGAGTAATACGAAAGTCGGAGGGCGTGGCGAGGATTATGAGGCCATGAAAAGGCGTGTGGCTGACGAGTGTATCCGGTTGGCGGAACGGGTGGTGCCCGGGCTACGTGGTTGGGTGGCTGAATGCTATGCCAGTACCCCACTTACTTACCGTGACTATACCGGTGCCCCGGAGGGGACGGCCTACGGTTTACGCAAGGATTACAGGAATCCGTTGGTGTCCTTGCTGTCCGTCCGCACACCAGTGCCGAACCTGTTCCTCACCGGACAAAACCTGATGTTGCACGGGGTGTACGGCGTGACGATGACCGCGCTGTTCACTTGTGCGGAAGTTTTGGGACGTGAGCAGATATGGAATATCCTAATGAATAAGAAAGGAGTGGAAATATGAAATATGCTTTAGTGACAGGGGGCAGCCGCGGAATAGGGCGGGCTGTCTGTGTGAGACTGGCCCGTATGGGCTACCACGTGTTGGTCAACTGTGTGAACCGGACCGATGAGGCAGAGCACACGTTGGAGTTGGTACGTCAAGAAGGGCAGGACGGTGAAGTCCTGAAATTCGATGTAGGAAACCGTGTGCAGGTCTCTGCCGTGCTTGAGGCTTGGATGGAGAAGCATCCGGAAGAATACATAGAAGTGCTGGTGAACAATGCGGGTGTGCGTCGCGACAACCTGATGGTGTTCATGCCTGGGGAAGATTGGGATAGCGTGTTGGGTACCGGCTTGGGCGGATTTTACAATGTGACGCAACCTTTGCTGCAACCTATGTTGGTACATAAGTTCGGGCGTATCGTCAACATGGCGAGCGTGAGCGGATTGAGAGGTATGCCGGGGCAGGCGAACTATTCTGCGGCAAAGGGAGGAATCATTGCGGCTACAAAGGCTTTGGCTCAGGAGGTGGCGCGGAAAAACGTGACGGTGAATGCCGTAGCACCAGGTTTTATCCGGACGGACATGGTGGAGGGGCTGGATGAGGCCGCTCTAAAGAAAACCATTCCGGTGGGCCGTTTCGGGATGCCGGAAGAAGTGGCGGGCCTTGTCGGTTTTCTGGTTTCCCGGGATGCCGGTTATATTACCGGCGAAGTGATAGCCGTTAACGGAGGTCTTTATACGTAATAGGTTTCTATATTTCTTATGCTGATGGACGGACTTGAAGATGTTTGCCGCGTAAGGGTGAAGTTCAATGAGATTGATTCGATGCGGAGGGTCTGGCATGGGGCTTACGTCACTTACTTTGAGGATGGACGGGAGTCTTTCGGCCGGCATTATCCGGGCATAGGGTATGCCGACATGCAGCGGTCCGGTATCTACGCTCCGATTTACGACCTGCACCTGAGGTTCTATGCTCCATTGGTGCTGGACGATGTGGCGGTGGTGCATACACGTTATGTATACCGTCCCGGTGCACGGTTGGATTTCGAATATAAAGTTTACCGTGAGGCGGATGGAATCTTGTGTGCGGAAGGAAGTACGGTGCAGTTGTTCATCGATACGGAAGGTATGCTTATGGTGGACTCGCCCGATTACTATAAGGAGTGGCAGGCGAGATATAGGGAACAGAACGATAATCATCCCTAAGACGAAGAACTGACAGGTATGAGAAAACGATTGAACAATTTGTTTTTCGGAATAGGCATGATAGCCGTCGTCGTAATGTTTTTCTCTTTCGACGTAAGCCTTACCGAATTGTGGGAATACATTACGAAGGCCGGTTATTGGCTGGCGGCCATATTGGGGCTGTGGTGTGTGCTTTATCTCATGAACGCATGGGCGTGGAGGGTTATTATCCAGGGAGGAGGGCCTTGTATGGTGGGCTTCATGCAGTTGTTGAATTTGACGGTTTCCGGTTTTGCGTTGAACTATGCCACTCCGGTAGGACTGCTGGGCGGAGAGGCTTACCGTATTATGGAGCTTTCAAAATACATCGGTGTGCAACGGGCTACTTCCACCGTGATACTTTTTGCCATGATGCACATTTTTGCCCATTTCTGGTTTTGGGTGACGGGTGTCGTGGTCTATTGTGTCATGGCTTTGATGGGGGATGTGCCGATAAATAGCGGAATGGGGATTGTATTGGGATTCATTGCTGCTTTCTGTTGGGGAGGTATCTATCTTTTCATTAAAGGATACAAAAACGGAATGACGGTTAAATTGGTTCGTTTGTTGAGTAAGATACCCGGTTTACGTGGTTGGGGAGGACGTTTTATGGAGCGCCATTTGGAGGATTTGCAAAAGATAGACCGGCAAATCGCTGAATTACAGAATCAGAACAAGCGTTCTTTCTTTGGAAGTTTCGCTTTGGAATATATCGGGCGCTTCTGCCAGAGTTTTGAGATTTTTTTCATGTTGGTCTTGTTTGGTATAGACGGCGGAGGAGGAGTGAGCGGATATACGTTGACGTTTTTCCATTCCTTTCTGATTTTAGCTTTTACTTCGCTCTTCGCCAATATACTGGGATTCCTTCCGTTGCAGTTGGGAGGGCGCGAGGGGGGCTTTGCCCTGTCTGTGGCTCAAATGGGAATGGGGGGAGGCATCGGTATGTTTGTAAGTATTATCAGTCGGGTGCGGGAATTGTTCTGGGCCTCTGTCGGGCTGTTGTTGATGAAGGTGGGTACCGGAGTGTCCGTGCCGGACGGGAATGAGGAGCATACCGGATGACGGGACAGGTATAGTCGGGCAAAGAGATAAGGTTTAAGATAAGGTATTAGGTTTATGGGAAAAAGAATTATTTTCATGTGGCTGTGCCTGACGTTTGGGGTGGGTATGGCTTGCGGTCAGCATACGATAGTAAAAGGCATTGTTACCGATTCGGTTACAGGAGAGGCCCTGCCTTCTGTCACGATTGTGTTTAAAGGGACGAATATCGGTACTACGACCGATATCGACGGGCACTTTTCTCTTTCCACCCGTACGCCGGGAAAAGTGCTGGAAGTCGTTTATATGGGATACGACACCCAACACCTGAAGGTGTTACCGGGAAGAACCAATAATTTAAAGATCCGAATGCGGGAAAGTGAGATAGCCTTGCACGAAGTGACGGTAAAGCCGAAAAGGGAGAAGTATAGGAGGAAAGAAAACCCGGCTGTGGCTTTCGTAAGGCAGGTTATTGCTCGAAGAGACGACAACGACCCACGCAACCGCGATTACTTCCGTTACGATCAGTATGAAAAGATTGTGATAGCGAAAAACGATTATAAGCCGAAACCGAAGAAGGACGGAAAAACAGGAAAGTTCGATTTCCTGTCAGAATTTGTAGATACGTTGGATGTCGGTACGACGATTCTTCCGATTTCGGTAAAGGAAAAAGCACAGACCGTGTATTACCGTCGCGACCCGAGGTCGGAGAAGACAGTGGTGAAAGGAAACAAATCGTCCGGAGTGGATGAGGTCTTTTCGCGTGACGGGGTACAGCAGTTTCTGAATGAAGTCTTTCGTGAAGTCGATATTTATCAAAACAATATACCTTTGTTTTTGCAACGTTTTGTGAGTCCTCTTTCTTCTATTGGGCCGACCTTTTATAAATATTACTTGCTCGATACATTGGATGTGGAGGGTGACAGGTGTGCGGACTTGGCTTTCGTTCCTTTCGCGTCCGAGTCGTTTGGTTTTACTGGGCACTTGTATGTTACGTTGGACTCTGCTTATTTTGTCCGTAAAGCCATACTCAACGTGGCACAGGATATCAATCTGAATTTTATTTCCAGAATGACTATCGAACAAGACTTTGAACGCGGACCGGACAGTACCCGTGTGATTACGAAAGACGACATCAGCGTGGATTTTAAGTTGAGCGAGAAGTCGAAAGGTTTTTATGCGAGGCGTTTGAATGTATATACCCATCAGTCGTTTGAGGTACCGGAAGGCAGGCAAGAGCAAATATTCAAGGAGAGCGCACCGGTTATTACACAAAAAGAGGCTTACAGCCGTACGGAGGATTTTTGGGAAGAAGTTCGTCCGCAAGAGGCTATCCAAAGGAATCCGAACTCTATGGAGAAACTGATGGCAAAATTACGCTCTGTGCCTATTTTTGCCGTGACGGAGAAAGTGGTTTCTGTTTTGGTGTCGGGGTATATTCCTACAAGTAAGGTGCCGGACAAGAACAAGTTTGAGTTTGGCCCGATGAATTCCACGATCAATGGTAATGCCATCGAAGGAGCTCGTTTCCGTGTGGGAGGGGCTACGACCCCTCAGTTGAGTAAGAATTGGTTCGTAGAGGGGTATGCGGCATACGGAACGAGGGATAACAAGATGAAGTATGATGCTTTGGTGGAATATTCGTTCAACGACCGCAAGACGTACCGAAAAGAATTTCCCATGCACTCGCTTCGTTTCGAATACATGTATGACATCAACAAACTGGGGCAGCAGTACATGTATACCAGTAAGGATAATGTGCTTTTGGCTATCAAGCGGAAGAAAGACACGCGGGCAACGTATTTGCGTAATGCCGAATTGACGTACAGCCGCGAGCATTATAACGGTATATCGTACAACGCTGTCATTCGTAACTTCCGCGAATATGCTACGGATTATGCCCAGTTCGACCGTATAGGTGCCGACGGAGCCGTGACGCCTGTGAGAAAGTATGACATGACGGAACTGGAACTGAAATTCCGTTATGGTAAGAATGAGAAGTTTTATCAAACCCATGATGAACGAATACCGATTACGTATGATGCCTTGATTTTTAATCTGGAACATACCATGTCGAAAAAGGGTTTTTTAGGTTCTTCATATGATTACCATCGTACGGAGTTAGGCATACAGAAACGTTTGTGGTTTTCGGCTTTTGGTTTTGTAGATGTGATAGGTAAGGCGGGAAAGGTGTGGAACAAAGTGCCTTATCCCTTGTTGATTTTGCCGAATGCCAATCTGACTTATACGATTCAGCCGGAAGCTTATACGAACATGAATGCCATAGAGTTCATCAATGATGAATACATCTCGTGGGATGTGACGTATTATATGAACGGGTTGATATTGAACCGCCTTCCTCTCATCAAAAAATTAAAATGGAGGGAAGTGCTTTGCTTCAGGGGTTTGTGGGGGCATTTGACGGACAAGAACAATCCGATGAAAACGGGAGAGGGGTTGTATGCTTTTCCGGTTGGTTCCGGCGTGATGGGGCGTGCGCCTTACATGGAAGCCAGTGTCGGTATCGAAAACATTTTCAAGTTCATGCGCCTTGATTATGTATGGCGTTTGAACTATCGCGATCATCCGGGAATACAAAAGAGAGGCATACGTTGTACGATGAGTCTCTCGTTTTGAGCGAGCGCGGAAGAGGTAGAAAAACGGCAAGTCTTTGTAGGTGCAATGGCTTGCCGTTTTAAGGTACAGCCTGCGGCTGCTATATTTCAGTTTCTCTATTATCGTTTGTTGTGGGGTTTGAGAGGGTCTTGCTTGGCAAATGCAGCACGGTCTTTGATGAATTGGGCAATGTAGATACTGAAAAGGATAATGGTAATGATGATTCCTAAGATATCGAAAATGCCCCATTCAAGACCATACCAGTTGATACGCCATTCGGACCATGATGTGTACATGTAGAGTATGTTTAAAAGTATGAGCAGTAAACGGAATTCGGTAGGACCGAGTTTGCCGTACGTCAGACAGAATTCTTCTTTGACGATGGTGCAGACGTAAGTGTATATGGAGAGGCTCAAATAACCGGCTAATGCTGCTAACGCCACATCCATACGAAACATAGGAGAGAGACCGGCGCCGAGGAAGATGAGGCAGGTGGTGACAGCGTCGAGCGTATGGTCGATGAAAAAGCCGTATATCGGCCGTTGGGTATTACGGAAGCGTGCCAGTGTGCCGTCCAGGCTGTCGCCGTACCAATGAAGTACCAGTCCGAACGACGAAAGCCACAAATATCTTATATCTGTATTCGACAACCAGCCTCCTATGGCATAAACCACTGTACCCAATACGCCGATATAAGTCAATGTGTCCGAGGTCATCCATTCGGGTTGTCTCTGAGCTAACCACACAAGTGCTTTTTTCTCTGCTTTGCTAAGAATGGAGGTTTGAATTCTTTCTGCTGATTCTTTTCCCATTGTTGTATTTTATCTGTGTAAAAAATATGAATATTTTGCAAAGATATGACTTAATCTTAGGGTAACGGTGTTCTTATAAGGAGTAGAAATGGTCTATTTGGTTGAAGGGGAGAGGGTTGATGTCGCTGGTTGGCCTGTCTGGGTTATCCCTTCGGCATCTATGGATAGGGTCGTCCTTTTACCGTTATTGTAAAAACGTAGTTGTGCCTCTCCTTGTGCATCGAACTTCACGTCGGGATTCCAATACAGTGTACGGCGATAGTCTGCGGTGCCAGGCAGGGGGCGCCGACTATAGTCCGGATGGTAGAAGTCCTTGCATACGGAGTAGCCCGTCATGAGATAACGGCGGTCACGAAAGGTGTATTGCCGTGCTTCGCCCGGGAAGAGGCGGTAGTCCACCACCACGTCGGGTTGGTCTGTGCCGCTGTACTTCCAACTGTTTTCCTCGCGCGGGGAATAATCGGTGTAGATGTAGAGTTTGTCCAGGTTGTAGAGCTTGTGGTATTTGCGGCGTACGGCTTCCGTCTGGTTGGTGATGGCTACTCCCACGGGTAACGTCTTGTCCTTGTGATTGAGCGGCAGACTGTCGTAACGTTCCTGTATGAAGTAATGACGGGACTGGTTCATGTCGCCGATGTAGGCTGTGCAGACTTGTTTGGTGAAGGTACGCCAGTCATACATGCCGCAGTTCAGACCGTAGTCGGCGGCCAGATTGAACGCCTCGTAGGCATCCACCACGAGCGTGGGTTTCTTCAGGTTGAGTTTGCGCAGGCCGCCGCGCTTGTTGCGTACGGTCACGGCAGACATGAGGTGCGTGCCCGAAACCAGGCTGTCCGGCAAGAGTGAGTTGTCTTCCATGTTCTCGAATACGGCGTCATGATAATAGCTGTATGGCTTGGGGAAGACGGGGTAGAAGCGGTCTTGCTTCACATAATAGTCCGGGTAGGCTTCTTCGTCGTGAAACTCCTTGTAATTCCGTTTCTCCTTCCGTTTGTTGAATTTGGCAGAGTCCGTAGCTGTCAGGAAGAGGCTGCAATCGCCGTGCAGGATGGGGGAGAGCATGGTGAAACGCCCTCCTTTGGTGTCCTGTGAGGCCTCTACGATGTCAGTACCTTGAACAAAAGTAGCCGTCACGGTCACTTCCTTTTTCATCTTGCCGCTGTAAGTCGTGCCGTAAAGGTCGTCCAGCGAAAACGGCGTGCCGGCTGTGGTGTAGAGGGGAAGCTCTTTTCCCATCCCTGGGATGTAGATAGTATCGCCGTAGTCGGCTTCAGGCAGGAGCGAGTAAGTGGGATGTACGCTGCCAGTCAGGGTTTGCATCCGTTCGGGGAGGAAACTCAAGCGGAACGGTTCCACACCTGCTATCTCGCGCCATTCGTAACGCCGCCATCCCTGCACGAGCATGAGCAGGTCGAGGTCGCGGCGGTGGATACTGTCGTCGGCCTCGAAATAATATCCCGGGTCTTCCACGAAGCCTTTCAGGTCACTGCAAAGTAGCATTTCGGTAAGTATTGTGCCGTTGTCATAGGTCGATTCATCTGTACTGTGGTCACGTACGGAAATGGACAGTCGGGTAGAGTCCGGTAGGGAGGTATGGAGTTTCAGTCGTATTTCTATAGGCTCGAATGGTGCATATTCTTTTTTTACGTTGTTTACGGTCAGTAGTGTACGGGAAAGACCATGGTGGTTGACGAAGAAAAGGCGCTCGGCCAAGATGTGTCCACGTCCGTCGAAGAGGGTCATTTGGTTCACCCCTTCAGCCAGACTGTCGGTTGGAATATCGGCTGAGGCTTTTCCTTGGCTGTCCAGCTTTAAGGTCGTGAAAGCCTGTACGGCTCCACCGTGTAGGATTTGCAGGCCGACCTCCTCGTCAGGCAGTCCGTGACTTTCTATCCGGGCATGGATCAGGCTGTCGTTTTGCGTAACGCGAAGCGTACATCCCGCATCTTCCGCTTCAGGTAATTTCACTTCATATTCATATTTCCCGTATCGGAATACGGCTTTGTATTTTTCTTCGGCTGAGACTTGGGGGATGACGAATGTGCCGCGTCCGCGATGGACGGTATGTGTACGTGCAATAATTTGCTTATGACGATTGTATATCGTAACTTCTGCTGCGACATGCTGTCCGTTCTCGTCGTTCAGTTCGAAGGCCACGTGTCCGGGTAGTCCGGCCACGAGTGCGCCCCCTTCCGGATAGAATTTCAAGTCCATGTCCGGTTTTCCTTTCCGCGTACGGAAGTATCGCCGCAGGGGGCGGAGCGTCATGTCTTTGGGGTAAATGCCGGGAGAGGACGGACGGTCGAATACGGGAAACACGCGTGAGTAAAGCTTGTCGTAGTCGCGAAAGTAATCCTTGGCCATCTGTTTATTATAAAACATCTCTTCGGTGTAAGGAGAGTGAGGATGCTCGTAACGGCCGAAGTTCAGCATCCAACGCGTATAGGCGCGCAGTTCGTAATATCCGGCGTACAGGGAGTCGGTGAGCAGAAAAGCACCGTGCGCCGTGCCGTCCGGCATTTCCAGTTGCTGGCGTTCCACCAGATAACCGTCCGGCGTGAGCAATTCCACGTATAGGATACGGCTCAAGTCCGTGAGGGTTCCTTTGTCGCTGCGGGTCACGTAGCCTTTGTACCAAATGGTGTCGCCCACGAAATAGCAAGTATTGTCTATATGTAGGTATACTTTCTCTTGTGGTAGGGTTTCTCCGAAAAGTTTTACACGGGAGGCGAGAGTGTCTATGCCCGGTACATCGGTTGAGTTTTGCGCCGGAGAAGATGAGCAAAGGATGAAAATGGCATTCAGCCAAAGTAGCATTCTTTTCATGATGTTTTTCTTTTGAGTTTCGTCTTGCAAAGCCGTTGGTTCAAGCTTATGTGCAAATGTAATGATTTTCCCGTGATTAAGAAGGATAGGAAAGGGATTTTTCCGAGTATATCTTCCATAATAGAAATACAGCCGCAATCCTTTATAAAGAATTACGGCTGTATGATGTAAAAAGGGAAAGAAGCGGATTATTTCACCGGCATCTTGTCTATCCGTCTTTGATGGCGACCGCCCTCAAAATCCGTGGAGAAGAATTCGTCCATGATCTTACGCGCCATGTCCGTGTCGATGAAACGCCCCGGCATGACCAGCACATTGGCATCGTTGTGCTGACGGCACAAATGGGCGATTTCCGGAATCCAGCTCAAGCCTGCGCGTATGCCTTGGTGCTTGTTCAGCGTCATGCTGATGCCTTCACCGCTGCCGCAGATGGCTATGCCCGGATAGCATTCCCCGTCTTCTACAGCTTGGGCCAAAGGATGGGCATAGTCGGCATAGTCGCAACTGGCTTCAGAATTCGTGCCGAAATCCTTATAGGCATAGCCTTTTTCGGCGAGGTATTCCTTCACGAACTGCTTGAGTGCGTATCCTGCGTGGTCTGAGGCCAGACCGACAGTCTTCACTTCCATCATTAGAGCATTTCTTTGACTTGGTTGTACACGTTCTGCGCCGTGAAGCCGAGTTTTTCATCAAGCACCTTGTAAGGAGCCGAGAAACCGAAGCTTTCCAGGCCGAACACCTTGCCGTTGGCACCTACCAGACCTTGGAGGTTGACGGGCAGACCGGCGGTGAGGCCGAATATCTTGGCACCGGCAGGCAGAATCTCTTCTTGATAGCACGGGCACTGACTGCGGAACAAGCCTTCTGAGGGGCAGCTCACGATGCGTACTTTCACGCCGTCGGCACGCAGCAGGGCGGCACCGGCCACGAGTGTGGATACTTCGGAACCTGAAGCGACGAGGATAACATCAGGATTCTCATCGGAACCGGCTACGATATAAGCACCTTTGGCTGCCTGGCCGTAGTCATTTCCTTCCGGCAACATTTCGATGTTTTGGCGGGAAAGGATAAGGGCAGACGGCGTGTCGGTATTCTCCATGGCGAGCTTCCAGCACACCGTGGTCTCTTCTGCATCAGCAGGACGGAGTACGAGGAGGGAATTCTGGCCGTGATGGTTTTTCAATTTTTCCATCAAGCGGATTTGGGCCTCCTGTTCAACCGGTTCGTGGGTCGGGCCGTCTTCGCCTACACGGAATGCGTCGTGTGTCCAAATGAACTTCACAGGTACCTGCATCAAGGCTGCCATACGTACGGCCGGTTTCATGTAGTCGGAGAATACGAAGAACGTACCGCAGGCTGCGATGACACCGCCGTGGAGCATCATACCGATGCAGCAACAAGCCATAGTCAACTCCGCTACACCGGCTTGGAAGAACGCGCCGCTGAAATCACCGGAGGTGAAAGCGTGGGTCTTCTTCAGGAAACCGTCGGTCTTATCGGAATTGGAAAGGTCGGCCGAAGCGCAAATCATGTTGGGCACTTGTTCTGCCAATGCGCTCAGTACGGCAGCAGAGGCGTTACGGGTGGCGTCGCCTGTTTTCTGTTTGATGGCCGTCCAGTCAACCTTGGGGGCTGCACCGCTGAACCATTCTGCCTGTTGTGCGGCCTTTTCGGGATGGGCGGAAGCCCATGCTTTTTCTTCTTCCACGCGGGCGGCTACGATACCTTTCAGTTCTTCGGCACGTTTGGCGTAAAGTTCCTTCACGTCGTCGAAAATCACGAACGGATTTTCCGGGTCTGCACCGAGGTTCACCATGGTGTTCTTATAGGCATCTCCACCGAGAGGGGCACCGTGCGTCTTGCAGTTATGTTCGTAAGAGGAATTGTCGTCCTTGCGGGCACCCTTACCCATGATGCACTTGCCGATAATCAACGTAGGACGTTGGTTCTCTGCCTTGGCTGCATTCAGTGCTTCGCGAATCTGTTCGCAGTCGTTACCGTTGATTTCAATGACGTTCCAGTTCCATGCACGGTATTTCATGGCCGTGTCTTCGGTCGTTACATCCTTGGTTTCGGTAGAAAGCTGGATGTCGTTGGAGTCGTAGAACATGACCAGATTGTCCAAACCGAGGCAGCCTGCAATGCGGCCTGCGCCTTGGGAGATTTCTTCCTGAATGCCTCCGTCGGAAATATATGCGTAGATAGTCTCTTTGGCAAAAGTCGGATTACCGGTACGTGCGGCCAAGAACTTGGCAGCGATGGCGGCACCTACGGCAAACACGTGTCCCTGTCCCAACGGGCCGGAAGTGTTTTCGATGCCTCGCATAACGTCTACTTCGGGATGGCCAGGGGTGGGGGAGCCCCACTGGCGCAACTGTTTCAGTTCATCCAATGTGAACTTACCGATAAGCGCCAACTGGGAATAGAGCATGGGAGCCATGTGGCCGGGGTCGAGGAAGAAACGGTCTCGTCCTTCCCATTTCGGATTAGCCGGGTCGTACTGCAAAAATTCAGAGTACAATACATTGATGAAATCGGCACCACCCATTGCACCGCCCGGGTGACCGGATTTGGCTTTTTCAACCATGGACGCAGCCAAGATACGGATGTTGTCGGCTGCGTGGTTCATTACTTGTTTACTATTCATATTCATTAAATTTTAAATTGAATCCATACTTAAACAGTTTTAAAGCCTGTCTTTTGTATTTTATAAGGACAAAGATAATGGTTTTCTTCCGAATATTTATCTTTTGAACCGAACGGCTGCTTCTTCAATGGGCAGTCCGGCCTTATAGTTTTCAATATATTTGTTGAAGCCTTCCACGTCCTCTGCTGTGGGTGAAACCTCTACGCCTGCATCACCGGCAAAGACATGTTCATCCAAGAAGTCTGCCAGTGATTGTTTCTTTTCGTTGTTTACAAGGTAGGAACCCAATAGGGCGATACCCCATGCACCGCCTTCTCCGGCTGTTTCCATGACAGATATCGGAGAATTTATGGCTGCTGCCAAAGCCCGTTGGCCTACTCCCTTGGTACGGAACAAGCCCCCGTGGCCGGTAATCCGGTCCACTCTGATTTTTTCCTCGTTGAAGAGGATATCATTTCCTATTTTAAGAACACCGACAGAAGCATACAAATGGGCTCTCATGAAGTTGGCCAGATTGAACTTGTCATTGGCTGAACGCACGAACAAAGGTCTGCCTTCGGCAAGTCCAGTGACGGGTTCTCCGGAGAAATAATTGTATGATACGAGTCCTCCGCAATCCGCATGACCTGTAAGTGCGTGGTTGTAAAGCTTGCCGTATATGTCGTCCATATCGACGGGCTGGCCCTGAAGTTCTTGGAACTCCTTGAAAAGGTTGACCCATGCGTTGAGGTCGGAAGTACAGTTGTTACAGTGTACCATGGCGACGAGGCTTCCGTCCGGAGTGGTGACCATGTCTATCATCTCGTAAGGTTTGGACAGTTCCTTTTCCAATACGATCATGGAGAACGAAGAAGTTCCGGCCGAAACATTTCCGGTACGCTGTTTGACGGCATTAGTGGCCACCATACCGGTTCCCGCGTCACCCTCTGGAGGACAAAGCGGTATGCCTGCTTTCAAGTTGCCGGATACGTCCAGTCTTTTGACCCCTTCAGGAGTAAGGCAGCCTGCATTTTCTCCGGCATTCAATACTTTTGGGAGAATGTCTTCCAGTTTCCATGAATATCCTTTGGGGGCAACCAGTTTGTCGAATTTAGCTACCATTTCAGCCGAATAGTTCTTGGTGGCTGGGTCGATGGGAAGCATTCCGGATGCATCGCCAATACCCAATACCTTTTCACCCGTAAGTTGCCAGTGTACGTAACCTGCAAGTGTAGTCAGGAAATCTATCTCGTTGACATGTTTTTCGTTGTTCAGTATGGCCTGATATAAATGAGAGATGCTCCATCTGAGAGGGATGTTGTAGACAAAAAGCTCGGATAGAGCTGCAGCGGCTTGCCCGGTGTTGGTGTTTCTCCATGTACGGAAAGGAACCAGAATCTCTTCATTCTTATCAAATGCCATGTAGCCGTGCATCATAGCGCTGACGCCAATGGCTGCCAAGGTCTCTATCTCTGTGTCATATTGCTTTTTTACATTGGCACGGAGATCGGCATAACAATCTTGCAGTCCATACCATATTTCTTCTATACTGTATGTCCAAAGGCCATCTACCAACTGGTTTTCCCAAGTATGACTTCCTTGGGCGATAGGGTGGTTCTCAGGGTCGATCAGGACCGCCTTGATTCGTGTAGAACCGAATTCTATACCCAGGATAGCTTTTCCGGTTTCGATGGTTGACTTAGCATCTGTTTTCATATTTAACCCTATAAATTAAAGTATAACAATAATAAATGAATAAATTAAAAGTGCTGCAAACGATTGCTCGCCGAGCACTTTTAATTTTAAATCCTTTGCTGGTATGCTATTAGCAAAGTGCTTTGTTCAGCATATAATACACTTCGTTCATGCGGAGTTCCTTCTTGAACTCGCTGATGGTGGTGTCTTTGTTGATGTGTACCATTTCGATACCGGAGATTTCGGCGTAGTCTTCCCAATATTCGGCTGTCAAGTCGTATGAGAAGCAAGAATGGTGTGTACCACCGGCCAAAATCCAGGCACCTGCGCCGATTTCGAAGTTCGGCATGGGTTTCCACAATGCGGAAGCTACAGGGAGCTTGGGCAGAGGTTTCGGTTCGATACATTCTACGTCGTTTACAATGAGGCGGAAACGGTTGCCCAAATCTACTACGGTAGCAGTACATCCTGTACCTACCTTAGACGTGAAGACCAAGCGGGCTGTCTGGCTCTTGCGAATACCAATGCCGAGGAAGTGTACTTCCAAACGAGGCTTTTGAGCTGCAATGAGCGGACAAACCTCCAACATGTGTGCTTGCAGGATAGAACTGTTCTCTCCATTGAAATTCAACGTGTAGTCCTCCAAGAATGAGCAACCTGTAGGCAAACCTTGGTTCATTACCCATACCGTACGGTAGAGAGCGGCAGATTTCCAGTCGCCTTCGGCACCGAAACCATAACCATCGGCCATCAAACGTTGTGAAGCCAAGCCGGGAATCTGGTCGAAATGACTGCCGTCTGTTTGTCCCAAGTCATCGAAGTTTGTTGTGAAACCTTTGGCTCCTTTGGCTTTCAAGATGGCTCGCAGGGCGAGTTCAGCCTTAGCTGAGTTCCACACCTTTTGATAAGCTTCTGTGGTCTTGTCTTCCAATGCGGCATCGTGGTCATATTCATTAAAATAGGTTTTCACTAAAGCTTCTACATCGGCATCTTTTACTTCCGCATGATATTGCATCAGTTCGCTAACCGGACAGTAATCTACATGATAACCCATACGCTGTTCTGCTTCGACTTTATCCCCATCTGTTACGGCTACATTGTTCATCTGATCGCCGAAACGGATAATCAACATGTCTTGTGCATCAGCCCATGCGGCACAAACACGCATCCATACGGCAATCTTGTGTTGAGTATCCTCATCTTGCCAATAACCTACAACTACTTTACGGCGGATACGCATACGGGTACAGATGTGCCCGAATTCGCGGTCGCCGTGAGCAGATTGGTTCAAGTTCATAAAGTCCATATCCATGGTATCCCAAGGTATCTCTTTGTTGAACTGAGTGTGGAGGTGGAGCAACGGCTTTTTCAGTTGTTGCAAACCGTGTATCCACATTTTAGCCGGTGAGAACGTGTGCATCCACGTGATTACGCCAATGCACTTTTCGTCATTGTTGGCCGCTTTAAATACGGCTTCCACTTCTTTGGACGAATTGGCCGTTCCTTTATATACTACTTTAACGGGGAGTTTGCCGGAGGCATTCAAACCGTTAACCATTTGAGTGGAGTGACCGTCGACTGCTACTACTGCGTCACCACCGTACAGAAGCTGTGCTCCCGTAACAAACCATACTTCATATTGATCAAATGCGTTCATGATAAAAATTTTAAATTGTTAAAGATTTGTTAGTTAATATACTTTGTTTATTTCTTTTTCTGTCCGTAGTAAGCGTTCGGTCCGTGTTTACGGTTATAATGCTTCTCGATGAGCAGCGGATTCATTGTGGTTCTGGGGTTTACCATAAAGGACACGAAAGCCATTTTGGCACACTGCTCCATCACTTTGGCATTGTAAACGGCATTGGCAGGACTCGTACCCCAACTGAATGGGCCGTGATTTTTTACCAATACGCCCGGTGTGTGGTCGGGGTTAATCCCTTCAAACCGTTTAACGATAACATTGCCGGTTTCCAACTCGTATTGTCCTTCTACTTCTGCCTTTGTCATGTCGGAGGTGCAGGGGATAGCTTCGTGGAAATAATCGGCGTGTGTCGTCCCGATATTGGGGATGTCTTTGCCGGCCTGAGCCCATGCGGTAGCATAAGTGGAGTGGGTGTGGACTACTCCTTGAATGTTCGGGAAAGCTTTGTAGAGGATAAGATGTGTCGGTGTGTCGGATGAAGGATTCAATTCTCCTTCTACCACTTTACCGCTTTCCAAATCTACCACAACCATATCCGAGGCTTTCATCGTATCATAGTCCACGCCGCTCGGTTTGATGACTACGAGTCCCTTTTCACGGTCGATGCCTGATACATTGCCCCATGTGAAGATAACCAAATCTTGTTTCACTAAATCAAGATTGGCTTGATATACCTTTTTTTTGAGTTCTTCTAACATAGTTCATAATTTAAATTTAGGGGCTTTACGGTAAGCGTTCTCGTTGAACTTATATAAAGCGGCTCCCCGTTTTGACCCTGTTTTATCAATCTTATCTGTTTTTTCGATATAGTTCAAGTCTGCAACCCGTTTGCGGAAATTCCGTTTATCTAAAGGTTCTCCGTAAATGGCTTCGTACAAGCTTTGTAGTTGGAACAGAGTGAACAGGCTTGGCAAAAGGTTGAAACCGATGGGTTCGGAAGAGGCTTTCTTTTGCAACATAATTCGGGCTTGTTTTACCATTTGGGGATGGTCGAAAACAAGTGGTGGAATTTCGTTGATTTCCGCCCAATGCGCATTATGTTGCTGTACCAGATTCCGGTCATATTCATTGATGTTGATTAATGCATAATATGCCACGGATATTACTCTCTCCCCCGGGTCACGGTCTACTTCTCCGAACGTTCCGACCTGTTCCATATATACGTTTTCGAGGCCGGTCAGTTCCGCCAAAACTCTTTTGGCTGCATCGTCTACGCTTTCACCGTCTTGTACGAATCCACCCATTAAGGACCAACTTCCCTTTGCCGGTTCGAAATTCCGCTTGAGCAAGAGCAGTTTTAAACTGCCCTTGTCAAAGCCGAATATGATGCAATCTACGGAAACGTAGAATCGAGGGTTTATATTATAATAGGTGGTCATTTCCTTTTTATATTATCACCAGAAATAAGCATAGAACAATCCGCACAGAACAACAACTCCCAATGTCGCAATGACATCCCATTTGTTCCAGCTCTCTCGGATGCTCTTTTTATAATCGGTTGTAAACGTAATGGCTTCGATTTGTTTTGCCGTCGGTTTCGGTGTGAAGCATGAAACTATGAACATGAATACAATGAGGAACACCAACAACCAAACTTCGAATACCAACCAGTTGGTTTGCCAGAACCAAGTTGTATTTTCCCAGAAAGCTCCGGTCATTACGTCTTTTCCCGTATTGGTCATTACATTGGTAGCCAAACGTACCATACCGATAAGGAATCCTACAATCATACCCCATTCACCGGCTTTCGGAGTAATCTTCTTAGAGAAAATACCGAGGAAGAAGACAGCTACCATTGCCGGAGCAAGCAACGACTGAATACCTTGCAAATAATCGTACAAGCTACCCAAACTCATCATAACAGGAATCCATGCCATACCGAGGATGACTACAACTACGGTGGCGATACGTCCTACCATGACATAAGTGGCTTCACTCTTGCCTGGACGAAGAGGCTTGTAAAAGTCTTCGGTGAACAATGTGGCACATGAATTGAAGAAAGCAGCTAAAGAGGCAACCAAAGCGCAAATGAAACCGATGGTCACAATTCCTTTTACACCTGCCGGTAATACGTCTTTTACCATCACAGCAAAAGCCGCATCGGTATTTGACATGTCAAATTCACCTTTTGCCGCCAATGCTGCTGCTACCATACCCGGAATAAGGAACATGAATACCGGTAAGATTTTAAAATAACCGGCAGCGATTGTACCACGACGAGCACGTTTCATTACCACTCTGTTGTCTTCTCCTTTGGTCTGTCCGAGAACACGTTGTACAATGTGCTGGTCTGTACACCAATACCAGAAGCCAATAATTGAAGCCCCGATAAATACGACAAAACCGGGATACTCTTGGTACATGGGGTCGCCTTCTTCCCAATGGAACATGTGGTTGGCACCGTAAGCATGTCCATCTGCACCTACGTTCATGGCGTTGCGCGCATGATCCATCATTTCTGTCCATCCTGCAGCAATGCTACCGTCCCCTAAAGCAGAGAGGCCGAGAAAAAGTACCAAGAATGAACCGATGATAAGGATTGGAGTTTGAATGGTAGAAAGCGTCATGACTCCTTTCATACCACCCAATACGGTGAAGATACCTGTAAGTACGATAAGCCCGATAGCTCCATACCAGAATGGCAATCCGAGCAAGAACTCAAAGAAGATACCACCCGTAAAAGCCGTAACACTCACTTTTGTGAGTACGTAAGCTATGAGTGTAATGATAGAAAGCCATGTACCTGTACGTTGGGTATAGCGGAATTTAAGGAAATCGGGCATGGTGATGATTTTGCCCATCTTATTGTTCAATAACTGGTAGAAAGGAACGAAAAGCCATCCTAAGAATAAAATCATCCAACCTTGCATTTCCCAGTGTGCCATGCCTACGCCACTTTTTGCACCGGTTCCTGCCAAACCTACTAAGTGTTCTGAACCGATGTTTGCGGCAAATATGGCCGCACCGATAACGTACCAAGGTTCTCCCTTTCCGAACAGATAGTCTTGGCTGTCTGCCCCTTTCATTGCTCGTTTGTCTTTCTGCACAGAACGATAAACTGCCCATGCTACTAAAATGACTCCAATTACCAGGATTGCCCAATCGAGCCAAATAAATTCATTTGAATTCCAATTCATGGTTTTGTTTTTATTTGATTATAGTTAATGATATTTACTTTTCTACTGTAAACTTGAAGATACATTCGCTGTGATAAGTTTGCCCGGGTTCCAGTATTACCGAAGGCCATTCCGGTTTATTCGGACTATCGGGGTAGTGCTGGGTTTCGAGACAAACGGAAGCACGCTGGTTGTATACGATTCCTTTCTTTCCACTTAATGTGCCATCCAAGAAGTTTCCGCTGTAGACTTGAATGCCGGGTTCATTCGTATAAACTTCCAATGAGATTCCACTTGTAGGCGAAGTAAGCTTAGCTGCCAATTGGTTGATATCTCCTTGGGTGTTCAATACCCAATTATGGTCATAACCGTTGCCGTTTTTCAGTTGGATAAAATCAAATTTGTCTATATCCTGTCCTACGGCTTTCGGAGTAGTAAAATCCATTGGAGTTTCTTTTACCGTAACGATTTCGCCCGTAGTCATATATGTACTGTCTACAGGAGTATAGTTGTCCGCATTGATATATAAAATATGATCGGTAGCTGGTTGGGACGGATTGCCTGATAAGTTGAAATAAGAATGGTTGGTCATATTGATGACGGTCTTCTTATCTGTGGTTGCATCGTACTTTATGTCCAAGGCATTATCACCGCTTAGGGTATAGGTCACCGTTGCAGTTACAGCTCCTGGGAAGTTTTGGTCTCCGTCAGGAGAATACATCGTCATAGTCAGTGTCGTATCGTTCAACTGTTTTCCCTCATACACTTGATATTGCCATCCTTGAGGCCCTCCATGCAGACAATGGCCAAAATTATTGGTGGGCAATTGAACAGAATCCCCGTCAATAACAATTCTGCCTTTATTTATTCGGTTGGCATAGCGACCTATTGCGGCTCCGAAATCACTGGGTTTGTTAATGTAATCGGCTATACTGTCGAAACCTAACACGACATCGCGTAAGGAATCATTTTTGTCTGGTACCATAATAGATACGATTCGTCCGCCAAAGTTTGTGACACAAACTTCCATTCCATTGGAATTTTTAAGAGTGTACAAGCTTGTCGGTTTGCCTTTTACATCAGCTACGAAGTTCTGCGGATCAAGTCCTGAAACGGTTAAATTACTTTGAGGTTGTTGGCTGCATGAAGCCAAAAGAACTGTGATAAGTCCTACACCTAAGATTGCATTTCTTTCTTTTTTCATGGTGAATGAATTAAAAGATTTAAATTGAATGTAAAGTTACGACTTTATCTCGTATTTCTATTGCAAATATATATGTTTTTAGGCATAAGGTGTATGCCTTACACTTCTTTTTATTCTTTTTCTATGTTATAGTTTATTAAAAAACGTGCAGTCATAGAAAACTATGCTGGATAGGACATCGTTTTATTCAGTTGTGGGTTACGTTAATAAAAAGGGAATCACTACATTGTAATGATTCCCTTTTTCTACATAAATAAGATGCTAAGATTTTGTTTTTAGCAGAGTTTTCTGGAACCGTCTCCTATGACTACATCAATAATGACCGGTTCTTTACCGAATTTTTCTTTGAACTTCGATTTGACTACTTTTACGAAGTTGTCATAAAGTTCATCACTTACAAGATTGATGGTGCAACCTCCGAAACCTCCTCCCATAATACGAGAACCGGTTACGCCTTCTTCTTTTGCTATATCATTCAGGAAGTCCAATTCAGGGCAAGAAACTTCGTATTCTTTGCTCAGACCGTAATGGGTTTCGTACATTTTCTGTCCTACGGTTTCATAGTCGCCTTTCTCTAAGGCATCACAGACAGCCAAGACACGTTCTTTTTCGCCAATGACATATTTAGCTCGCATGAAATCCTCTGCCGATACTTCGTTCTTCACTTCATCCAACATCGCATAGTCTGCATCGCGTAAGCTCTTCACTTCAGGATGGTGCTTGTTGATGACTGCGGCTACGTTTTCGCAACTTCTGCGGCGGTCGTTGTAGGGAGAACCTACAAGTTCGTGCTTTACACAAGAGTTTACTAATACCAATTTATAGCCCTTCGGATCGAACGGGAAGTATTCGAATTCACCGCTGCGGCAATCCAAACGCATCAGGCTGCCTGCTTTACCATGAACAGAAGCGAATTGGTCCATAATACCGCAATTGCATCCCAAATATTTATGTTCTGTAGCTTGTCCGACTTTAGCCAATGTCATTTTGTCTATTTTGTTTTCGCCGAACATATCGTTGAGTGCAAAAGCATATACGCTTTCCAGTGCTGCAGAAGAAGACATTCCTGCTCCGAGAGGAACATCGCCTGCAAATGCTGTATTAAAGCCTTCTACGGGAATACCCAATGCCATCATTTCCCGACATACGCCGAAAATGTAGCGGGCCCAACTTGCTTTCGGTCCTTTTTCATCGTCTAAAGAAAACTCTACGTAATCTTTCAAATCGATAGAGTAGGCACGTACGTTTCTTGTTCCATTTACTTTTATTTCAGCAATCATGCCTTGTTGAACAGCACCGGGGAATACAAATCCGTCATTATAATCAGTGTGTTCACCGATGAGGTTGATACGACCCGGAGAAGCATATACAGAACCGGTTGTTCCATCAAAGTGTTCAATGAAACGGCTTCTTACATCATCTATTGTCAATTTCATAATCCATTTATTTTATGAGGTTAATAAAAAGAGATTTTTCTTATCCTTTAAGTCCTACTTTAGAACCTTTCCAGCAGAACCAAATGACATACAGGTAGTAGATGAACATCATGCAGATAGCCATGCCTACACCTGTATGGTCTACTACGACACCCATCAACAAAGGCAGTGTGGCTGCACCGATTACACCCATGTTAATGATACCACTGGCAGCTTTTGTATGCGGACCCAATTCCTGTAAACCGAGGTTGAAGATAAGCGGCCACATCACGGAGTGGAACAAGCCGGCTGCCAACATGGCGTATACGGCTGCCATCCCCGGCAGAACGAATGAAATGCCGACGCATGCCGCACCTCCGAGAAGGCAAACCGTCAACAAATGGCGTGGTTGGTATTTGCTTAACACACCGGCACCGATGAAACGTCCAACCATCATACCGCCCCAATACAACGGCAGGAAGTCTTCGGCTTTACCGCCCAAATCAGGCTTGCTGTCGAAATAAGCAGACAACATGGACGGGATACCGATTTCCAATCCCATATACATAAAGATGGCAAAAGCACCGAACCATACGTGGGGGTATTTGAACACGCTCGATTTGTATTCTCGTGTGTCACCATTGTCGGCAGCTTGCTCTTCTTCTTTGATTTCCGGAAGTTTCAAGAAGTAAAGAATGATGCAAAGCAGGAAAGTAAAAATGCCCAATCCCAAGAAAGGAACGGTCACATCATTTCCGCTTAATTGATCTTCCGATTTACCTGCAATAATAAAATAGGTAATAAACATCGGAGCCAATGTCGTGGCTACAGAATTTAAGGCTTGGCTTAACGTCATACGGAATGCACCTTTCTCTGGTGTACCTAATACCATTACGTACGGATTCGCTACGAGTTGCAACATGACGATACCCAATGCCACACAACACATACTGGCTAAGAAGATATTATAGATGGTCGTCTGGGCGGCATCCAAATTCGTTGATATACCAAAGTAATTGATTACGAAACCCAATCCGACAACGGCCAAGCCGAGAACCAATGTCATCTTATAACCAATCTTGTTCATCATAAGAGCAAAGGGAATAGACAAGGCATAAGCTCCATAAAAAGCGGAGTTAACAAGTTGTCCCTGTGCTTCTGTCAGGTTGAATACCGTCTTGCAGAATCCAATCATAGAATTGTTCATTGTCGTTACGAAACCGATAAGGAAGCAAACGATAATGACCACCGTGAGAGCGAACGTGTAGTTCGGTTGTGTTTTTTGAGTCATTTGATAATTTGTTTTTTTAAGATTTGTTTGTCTATTATTGTTTCACTTATTTTTCAATTCCGAATTTATAGATTGTTGTTTGGGTATAAGTTTCGCCCGGTTTCAGAACTACAGACGGAAAGTAAGGGCGATTGGGGGAATCGGGGAAATGCTGGGCTTCAAAACAAATTGCGCTTCGACGCGGGAATGTTGCGCCTAACTGTCCCTTGTATCCGTCGGCCCAATTATCCGTATATACTTGAACTCCAGGTTCGGTGGTATAAACTTCCATTGTACGACCGGAAACAGGTTCGTATATTTTAGCTGCAAAACTCAGTTCGCCTACTTCTCTCTTATTGAGTACGAAGCAATGGTCGTAGCCGGCTCCATTCCGCGTCTGTTCGTCATCGGCATCTATGCGTTCGCCGATTTCATGCGAGGTTGTGAAATCAAAAGGAGTACCTTTTACAGGTTTGATTTCTCCTGTAGGAATAGAGGTGTTATCAATAGGAATGAAGTAATCGGCATTAATCTGACATTGCAGTTTTTCAATAGTAGGAGTAGGGTTGGCAATACCGGCCAGACTGAAGAAACCGTGATTGGTCATATTGACGATAGTTGTTTTGTCGGTGGTTCCCTTGTATTCGATTACCAATTCATTGTCGTCGGTAAACGAATAAACGACATTCATGTCCAATTTCCCGGGAAAACCTTCTTCGCCGTCTGCGAAGACGTAATGCAGGCGCAATGTCCGTTCGTCCGTTTGCTCTGCGTCCCATACACGGGCATGACATCCGGTGGGACCACCGTGGAGACTATTCGGACCATTGTTGATCGTCAATGAATACTCTTTTCCTTCTAACGTAAATTTACCTTTACAGATACGATTACCGTAACGGCCTATCAGAGTACTGAGGAATGGCTCCGGACTACTGATGACCTCCTGAATGTTGTCATGTCCTTGAATGACATTTGCCATTTTTCCGTCACGGTCAGGAACCATAATGGCAACCAGTGCTCCTCCGTAATTTGTAATGGCAACTTCACAACCCTTATTGTTTCTCAGAATAAACAAATCTGTTTGTTTGCCCTGAACTTCTGCTTGAAAATCTTCTCTTTTAAGACCACTAATATTTTTTAAACTCATCCGACTTATGATTTAAAGTTAAATTATCGTTATGCAAAATAAGAAAAAAACTTTCTTATTGCAAAAGATTTCGGGGAAAAAGATGATGCAGAAATGAGAAGATTTGCAGATTATGCTTGTTCCGGGTGATAAAAGGCTAAAAAGTCGGCCACAATGAACGTGCTACCTCCTACGAAAATCAGATCCTTTTTCGTAGAAGATTGCCGTGCCGCCTGAAAGGCAGACCTTACGTCGGGCCAGGAAGTTCCTCTTAATCCGGCTTCTTTAGCAAGTGTTTGAAGAGTGTGTTCGTCAAGTGCCCGTTTAACGTTTGCTTTCGTGAAATAATAGGTAGCGCATTGGGGAAGCTGTCGTAGAACGGAATGAATGTCTTTGTCATTTACCATACCTATTACAATGTGGAGCTTATCGGCCTGGATACCTCTCAGTTGGTCGGCAATATAACTTATCCCTCCTGTGTTATGTCCTGTGTCGCAGATTATGGTGGGGGACATTCCGACTTGTTGCCAACGGCCTCGTAGGCCGGTGAGTTTGCAAACTTGTCCAAAGCCGATTCGGATATGCTCTTGTGCGATAGTATAACCGGCTTTTCGAAGTTCGTCGATAGCCGTGAGTATGGTTGCCGTATTCTTTTCCTGGCAGAGTCCACCCAGTTCGCCTATAAAACTTCCGTAATGAAGAGTCTCGTACACACGTGTATTGCCTTCCGAACGGGATGAGATGACTTCATGCTCTTCTTCTGCAAATCTTATTGGAGCATTCATCTCCAGTGATTTATCCTTGAAGACCTTTTTCGTTTCCTCGGTAGTCTCGCCGATGACCACTGGAACTCCGGGCTTGATGATTCCTGCTTTCTCTCCGGCAATTTTCGTAAGGGTGTCTCCCAGAAATTGCACGTGGTCAAAACTGATATTGGTAATGACGGACAAATCCGGAGTAATGATGTTGGTGCAGTCCAAGCGTCCTCCCATGCCTACTTCGATAACGGCCACATCCACTTCGGCCTTCGCAAAATATTTGAAAGCCAAAGCCGTGGTCAATTCAAAGAAAGAAGGGTGCAGAGGCTCGAAGAAAGAGCGTTCGTCTTCGACAAAAGAAACCACTTCGCATTCCGGTATCATTTTTCCGTTTACCCGTATGCGCTCCCTGAAATCGGTCAGGTGAGGTGACGTATAAAGGCCCACTTTGTAACCTGCGGTTTGAAGTATGGCTGCCAATGTATGGCTGCACGAGCCCTTGCCGTTAGTGCCCCCCACGTGGATGGTTCTGAATTTGCGGTGAGGATGACCAAAATGTTCATCCAACAGCAAAGTGTTGCTTAGTCCTTCTTTGTAAGCTGTTCCTCCTACATTTTGGAACATGGGCACACTGTCGAACAAGTATGTTGTGGCTTCTTTATACGTCATCTCCTTATTTATGGCTTTTATTCAAAATAGCTTTTGAACTTTCTGAATATCTTTTCCTTAATGGAAGGATTCGGAGCGAAGTTGTCACTCTTCTTCATCTCTTCCAACGTCTTCTTTTCGTCTTTGCTCAAAGCTTCCGGAATATACACACTGATATTTACGATAAGGTCTCCTGTGCCGTATCCGTAACCTTGTACGGCAGGCAGCCCCTTGCTTCTCAAGCGTACCACCTTGCCCGGTTGTGTGCCCGGTTCTATTTTGATTTTTACTTTTCCATCGATGGTCGGGATTTCCGCATCGCCGCCCAATGCCGCAGTGGGGACATCCAGAAGTAAATTGTATATCAGATTATTGTCTTCCCGTAAGAGTTCCTTGTGCGGTTCTTCTTCGATATAGACTTGAATGTCTCCCGGGACTCCGTTACGTCGGGCAGCATGGCCTTTTCCCGTGACGGTGACGACCATGCCGTCTCCTACGCCGGCGGGAATTTTCACTTCAATGACTTCTTCGCCGTTGACAACACCTTCCCCTCCGCATTCTTTGCACTTATTCTTTATGATGGTTCCTTCTCCGCCGCATGTGGGGCAAACAGCTTGCGTTTGCATCATGCCGAAGATGCTCTGTTGGGTTTTCACGACAAAACCGTTACCATGGCATGTCGGGCATGTCTCGGTAGCACCGCTGCCTTCAGCTCCGCTCCCGTGGCAATGCGGGCAGGCCACTTTCTTTTTAACCTTGAATTTCTTGGTTACTCCCGTGGCTATTTCCTGAAGCGTCATTCTCACTTTAAGGCGAAGGTCCCCCCCCCTGTATTGGGGTTTCCGGGCTCTGCCGCCTCCACCGAAGCCACCAAATCCGCCATGGCCTCCGAAAATGTCGCCAAACATAGAGAAAATATCATCCATGTTCATTCCTCCGCCTCCGAATCCGCCTGCACCATTTACGCCTTCCGGTCCGAACTGGTCGTAACGGGCACGTTTTTGCGGGTCGCGGAGCACGTCGTATGCTTCTGCTGCTTCCTTGAATTTGGCTTCAGCTTCCTTGTCATCCGGATTGCGGTCGGGATGATATTTGATAGCCATTTTCTTATAAGCCTTTTTTATCTCGTCGTCCGAGGCGTTTTTTGAAACGCCTAACACTTCATAATAGTCACGTTTCGCCATATTTCATTGCGGTTTAAAGTCCTACGGCCACTTGAGAGTGGCGAATCACCTTTTCATTTAAAGTATAGCCTGTTTTGACGCAGTCGATAATTTTACCTTTCATTTCGTCCGAAGGAGCCGGCACTTGGGCTATAGCCTCATGCAAATCCGTATTGAAATCGGCATTTTCGGTCTCTATTTTCTTGACCCCCTGTTCGCCCAAGATTTTCACGAATTTCTGGAATATCAAGTCCACGCCTTCTTTTACGGCAGCCACGTCTTCCATCTTGTCCATATTCTTCAATGCACGTTCCATGTCGTCCAATATGGGAAGTATGGCTGTGATGGTTTTTTCCGCCCCGTTCAAAATCAATTCAGCCTTTTCTTTGATGGTACGTTTGCGGTAATTGTCAAATTCGGCAACCTGACGCAGGTATTTGTCTTGCAGTTCTGCCACTTTGGTTTCTGCAGCAGCCAATTTGTCTTCCACGGACATTTCCTTTGCCGGTTGTTCTTCAGCTTTGTCGCCTTCGTCTGGTTGTGAGGTCGCTACATTATCCAAGGTTTCTTCTTGTTGGGCTTTCAACTCTTCTTCGTTCATATCTTTATTTTTTTCCATGATGCAATATTTTAAAAGGGTATTTAGTCGCTAAATACCCTACAAATAGTTTGCCATTCGGCTTTTGTTTTCCAAAAATATTTTTAATCCCCGTACATTCTTGTTTTAAGTTCCTTGATGTGGTCGCTGGCAATGTACTCGTCGTATTCCATCATCTTGTCGATAATGCCGTTGGGGGTGAGTTCGATGATACGGTTGGCTACGGTTTCGATGAACTCGTGGTCATGGCTGGAGAACAAGATGTTGCCTTTGAACAGCTTCAGGTTGTTGTTGAAAGCCTGGATGCTTTCCAAGTCCAGATGATTTGTCGGAGTGTCCAAAACAAGACAGTTGGCGTTTTTCAACTGCATGCGGGCTATCATACAACGCATCTTCTCTCCTCCCGAAAGCACGTTGACTTTCTTCATTACCTCTTCTCCCGAGAACAGCATTCTTCCGAGGAAGCTCTTGAAGTAAACTTCGTTGCCTTCACCGAACTGGCTCAACCAATCCACAAGGTTCAAATCGCTTTCGAAGAAGCGGGTGTTGTCGAGAGGCAAATATGGCGTAGTAATGGTCACTCCCCATTTGTAGTCGCCTCCTTGTGCTTTACGGTTACCGTTGATGATTTCAAAAAAAGCCGTCATGGCACGCGGGTCGCGGCTCAGGAAAACGATTTTATCTCCTTTTTCCACGGTAAAATTCACGTCATTGAAAAGCACGGTCCCGTCGTCCGTTGTGGCACGTAATCCTTTCACCTCGAGGATTTGGTTGCCCGGCTCGCGATCCATCTGGAAAATGATGCCCGGGTATTTGCGGGTAGAGGGGCGTATTTCCTCTACATTTAATTTTTCCAACATCTTTTTTCGGCTGGTGGTCTGCTTGCTTTTGGCCACGTTGGCAGAGAAGCGCCGGATGAATTCTTCCAATTCCCGCTTCTTTTCTTCGGCCTTGGCCTTTTGGTTTTGAGCTTGTCTCAGAGCCAACTGGCTGGATTCATACCAGAAACTGTAATTACCGGCGAACATCGTCACTTTGCCGAAATCAATATCCACCGTATGGGTACAGACGGCATCCAAGAAGTGACGGTCGTGGCTTACTACCAATACCGTGTGCTCGAAATCGGAAAGGTATGATTCGAGCCATTGCACCGTGTCGAGGTCGAGGTCGTTGGTCGGCTCGTCCAACAGCAGGTTGTCCGGTTCGCCGAAAAGTGCTTTTGCCAACATGATACGTACCTTCTCCTTACCGCTCAGCTCGCCCATCAGTGCGTAATGCTTGTCCTCTTTGATACCCAGGCCGCTCAACAAGGCTGCGGCGTCGCTTTCGGCATTGTATCCGCCCATTTCCGCGAACTTTTCTTCCAGTTCGGCCACTTTAATACCGTCTTCGTCCGAAAAGTCGGCTTTGGCATAAAGCGCATCGCGTTGCTGCATGATGTCCCACAATACGGTGTGTCCCATCAGCACGGTATTCAGCACGGTACAGTCGTCATATTGGAAGTGGTCCTGGCTCAGTACGGAGAGCCTTTCGCCCGGTCCCAGTTCCACACTGCCTTTGGTCGGTTCCAATTCGCCCGATATGGCTTTCAGCAACGTGGACTTCCCGGCTCCGTTAGCCCCGATGACACCGTAAATATTTCCATTGGTGAACTTCATGTTTACATCCTTGTACAGGACTCTTTTCCCGAACTGGATGGCAAGATTCGATACGCTAATCATACTTTAAATTATACCTTGAATTGAATATTTTCGGCAAAGGTACGAAAAATATTTTATTCGTTCATGGTTTCTCCGGTAAACTGCAAGGGGAGTAGGGCTTTGACCGAATCGACCACGTAGGTACCCTCTTCGCCGAACAGCAGGATGCGTACGGGATGTCCGTACCGTTCTTCTACTCCGAGAATGACTTGCCGGCAAGCTCCGCAAGGAGGGATGGGAGCTTTCAAGAAAGCCCCGTGGGCGTATGCGGCAATGGCCAGTTCTTCCACGCTTTTCTCTGGGTAGCGTGCGTTGGCGTAGAACAGTGCCGTGCGTTCTGCGCACAGGCTTGACGGGAAGGCGGCGTTTTCCTGGTTGCTTCCCGTTACAATCCTTCCGTCGGACAGCCGGGCGGCTGCGCCCACGCAGAATTTAGAGAAAGGTGCATAGCTCGTCTGTGTGGCCTCCTTGGCCTTGTCTATCAATTCGCGGTCTGCTTCCGATAATTCTTCATAGTCGTATATTCTGACTTTGCTGATAATTTCTTTCTCTTTCATAGGACTGTTTCCTTTTGGTTAATAATGCACAAATATATGTTTTTTTATTCACAACGAAGAAAAAAGAGGTAACTTTGTGTGTGAGAAATCCTTCATGATATTTGAGATATGCGATTGAAAACCGTTTTTCTATCCGTGTTGTTCGGCGTGACGAGCTTTTTGCTGCAGGCACAGGGTGTCAGCCAGCAATACCTTAATTATATAGAACGATACAAGGGAATGGCTATAGACCAGATGTTACGTTATAAGATTCCGGCCAGCATCACATTGGCACAAGGATTATTGGAAAGCGGAGCCGGGACAAGTACATTGGCGCGGAAAGCCAACAATCATTTCGGCATCAAATGCGGACGGGCTTGGAAGGGTCCCTACGTCTTACAGGACGATGACGAACGTAATGAAAAGTTTCGTAAATACAGGAGCGTGGAAGAGTCGTACGAAGACCATTCACGCTTTCTGCAACAAGCACGTTATTCTTCGTTGTTCGACCTTTCTCCGAAAGATTATAAAGGTTGGGCGCGTGGTTTGAAACGTTGTGGCTATGCCACGAATCCGCGTTACGCTTCCTTGCTGATAGATTTGATAGAACGGTACGACTTAGACCAATACGACAAGTACAAATCGTCGAAGTTGCATTTTGATTATAGCAGCATAGACCGTCAACTGAACAGTGAGTCGTTGCCGTCCCATCTGGTGTACCGCAATAATGAGAATTATTATATTATTGCACGCGCCGGGGATACGTTTGATTTGTTGGCGGAAGAAACCGGTGTGTCGGCACGCGACATCCGGAAGTTCAATGAATTGCCGAAAGGGTATCGAATCCAGGCCGGCGATGTGTTATATCTGGAACGGAAGCGGAAAAAGGCCGCCAAGAAATACAAGGATGTGCCTCACGTGGTGAAGGCCGGTGAGTCGATGTATAATATTGCGCAACGCTACGGGATACGTTTGGAGAGTCTGTATGATATGAATAATTTGCCGGCAGATTATGCCATTCAAGTAAATGACCGTTTGCGTGTACGTTAAAAAAGGAGGTCAGAATGAAACAGAAAGGTCTTTGTCGGGCTTTATTGCTCATTTTGTTTGCGACCTGCGCGGTTGCAGGACGGGCACAGGAGGTCTTGCGCTCGGATTCGGTGAAGGGTGTGGATGCCGGAAAGGAGAGTCTGGAGATAAAGCCGTCTGCATCGGAAGTGACGCCGGAGAAGGTCGGCGCACGGTTGGTCTTATCGGACACGTTGGTGGCCGATACGGCACAATGGACTTTTCGCCCCTCTCTTCCTCCATTGTACCGGGACGGTACCGTGGCTTATTTCCCGGCAAGTTATTATGGTGGATATTGGGGCTTATGGGAACTGCATGAAGGTTTCAATGCCAGTCTGGACATGAGCGTGTCGGCCTCGTTCGGCAAGAACCGTTTTCCCGGGGTGGGATTCGGGACCGGAATCTCTGCCATGTACGTGCGTAGCCTCACCGACCGGTTGGTGCTGTCTGTGGGAGGCTTTTACGACCGCTTGTCTTGGAACGGCTTGAATGAGAACCGTTTCGGAATCAATCTGTTGGCCGGTTATCAGTTGACCGACAGGGTGAGTTTGTACGCATACGGCAGCAAAGCTTTTTTCCCGATGCAAGGCCGTCAGCCGTGGATTCCTCCGATGCCGTGGATGAACAATTTCAGCAGTCGGTTTGGAGGAATGGTGCATTTCAAGGTCTCCGATGCCGTGTCTGTTTCGCTCAGTGTGGAAGAGACCAGTTGGAAACGTTGACGGGCAAAAGGCGATAGGAAGCCATAAGGCTTGGCGGTCGTACCTGTTGCCGACTCCCGAAAAACATACACATCCGTGCGGTTCCCGTCAAGGAGAGCGCACGGATGTTTTGTTTGGACAAAATATTGTTTGAATCCCGTCTTGAAGTATTAAAAAGAAAGCAAAAAGGATGTTTCTGTTACGCCTGCCTTTCACGAAAAGTCTTTGTTAAGGGGGCTTGACGATATTTTCGGATACATTTTTTAAGTTTCGGGGCTTGTTTTTCACGAATCTAAAGCAAAATTAGGAAACACTTTCAGCCGAACGAGAAATCGTTCGGCTGAAAAAACATTTTTTTTCTCCGCATGTCGTAGGAGAGGCGTCTGCATGTTGTCGGAAAGTTCTACGTAGACGGTGGCACGGCGGTCGGCAAATGCCCCGTTTTTACGCTATTTGGGGTGGAAAGGGACACAGATCCGGAATGCCTTCTTGCGAGGCGGAACGCCTCGGATGCTTACGCGTTCCGTATTGCCTTGCGTCGGGCGTGGACTTTCATACGGCATTATGAAAGCAGGAATGCGGGGCAGGCTGGCATTCTGTACTTTTCCCGATGCGCGAGAATCGCGTATTTGCGACGGCGGCGGGGGAAGGGCACGAATAAGCGAGCCACGAGGAGGTGGGATTGTCATATTGACACTTGGAATATCGACAGGTACCATTCGGGACTTGGCATGTCAAGTGTGGGAGTGTTGATGGCTTTCGGCAGTTTGGTCTAAATAATATAAAGGTATAGGGATATTTATAAGGTTTTACAGTCGGAAAGTGATTTTTTTATCGTACTTTTGTATGATAAATCTGTGAAAGAAAGAATGCGAAGAAAGATAAGACGGAATTGGATTGTCCCTGAAGGAGTCGAACTGACGGATTTGGACCGTAAGATTTTGGCTTTTCAGGAAGAAGGCTTTTTGGTGCCTTCGCGTAAATTGATTAAGACTCCTGAACAAATAGAGGGGATTCGCAGGAGCGGTGTGGTAAATACCGGGGTATTGGACCTTGTGGCCCAAGAGATACATGCCGGAATGACTACACTTGAGATAGACGAGATGGTATATGATTATACGGTAAGTCACGGGGCCATTCCTGCTCCTCTGAATTATGAAGGTTTTCCGAAAAGTGTATGTACTTCCATTAACGAGGTGGTCTGTCACGGCATTCCTAATGAATTCGACGTATTGGAGGAAGGAGATATTATCAATGTGGACGTTTCCACCATATTGGACGGATATTACAGCGATGCTTCGCGTATGTTTGTCATCGGGCAGACCACACCCGAGAAGCAGAAATTGGTAGACGTCGCGCGCGAGTGCCTGGAGATTGGCATGAAAGCTGCCCGTCCGTTCGGCTTTGTGGGGGATATAGGAAATGCCATCGAAAAGCATGCCAGGAAGAACGGTTTCAGCATCGTGCGCGATTTGTGCGGCCATGGGGTGGGACTGGAGTTCCATGAAGAGCCGGATGTGGAGCATTTCGGCCGGAAGGGAACGGGGATGCTCTTGGTGCCCGGCATGGTGTTTACGATAGAACCTATGGTGAACATGGGTGATTGGAGGGTGTTTGTGGATGAGGAAGACGGATGGACTGTCGTGACGGAAGACGAACTGCCCAGTGCGCAATGGGAACATACTTTCCTGATGACGGAAAACGGTTTGGAGATTCTTACTTATTGAGACACCATGATTTATAGGACGTGAGGAAATGGAGAAGAAAGATATCATTATATTAGGTATAGAGTCGAGTTGTGATGATACGTCGGCAGCGGTGATTCGCAACGGGGTATTGTTGAGTAACGTGACAGCTAGCCAAGCCGTGCATGAGGCGTATGGCGGGGTGGTGCCGGAACTGGCTTCCCGTGCTCATCAGCAAAATGTAGTTCCTGTGGTGGACCAAGCGCTGAAACGCGCCGGAGTGACCAAGGAGGAGCTTTCGGCTGTGGCTTTCACGCGAGGTCCCGGATTGATGGGCTCTTTGTTGGTGGGGGTGTCTTTTGCCAAAGGATTTGCACGCGCACTCGGTATTCCCATGATAGAGGTCAATCATTTGCAAGGACATGTATTGGCGCATTTTATTAAAGAAGATGAGGGCGACCATGACCAACCGGAATTTCCGTTCTTGTGCTTGCTGGTAAGTGGCGGCAATTCCCAAATCATTCTGGTGAAAGCCTATAATGACATGGAAGTGTTGGGGCAGACGATAGACGACGCGGCAGGCGAAGCCATCGACAAGTGTTCCAAAGTGATGGGGTTGGGCTATCCCGGAGGACCGATAATAGACAGGTTGGCGCGTCAGGGGAATCCGCAGGCGTATTCTTTTGCCAAACCTCACATCGGAGGATATGATTATAGTTTTAGCGGCTTGAAGACCTCATTCCTTTATTCTTTACGGGATTGGATGAAGGAAGATCCGGATTTTATCGAACATCACAAAGAAGACTTGGCCGCCTCTTTGGAGCATACGATAGTAGATATCCTGATGAAGAAGTTGCGTCAGGCGGCAAAAGACACCGGTATCAGGCAGGTAGCCGTGGCAGGCGGTGTGTCGGCCAACAACGGGCTGCGCAATGCTTTCCGGGAGCATGCGGATAGGTACGGATGGAAAATCTTTATTCCGAAATTCAGTTATACGACCGACAATGCAGCCATGATAGCCATTACCGGATATTTCAAGTATCAGGATAAGGATTTTTGTACGATAGATATGCCTGCTTATTCAAGAGTAACATTAAAATAATTAAGATATATGATGAATGTAGAATCTAAAATCATAAGTCGTGAAATCAGCCCGCTGCTATGGAAAGCAGGGGAGACGGTGTGCACGGCAGAAAGTTGTACTTCGGGGCAGATATCGGCAGCCATAACCAGTGTGCCGGGAAGCTCTACCTATTTCAAAGGAGGTATTGTTTGTTACACCAATGAGATAAAAACTCGTTTTCTCGGTGTTTCGCAAGAGTTGTTGGAAGAAAAAGGGGCTGTAAGCGAGGAAGTGGTGCGTGCCATGTTCGAAGGGGCATTGGAAGCCATGGAAACCACATACGCAATAGCCATTACCGGCTATGCCGGTCCCGGCGGCGGAGAAGAAGCACCGGTCGGTACGATTTGGATTGCCGTAGGCGACAAGAATGAAGTGACGGTGGAAAAACTTGAAGGTGACGACGGCCGGGATATGAATTTGGCCAAAGCGACACTGGTTGCCCTTCAGCTTCTGCTCGACTTGCTGAAAAAGCGTCATCCGCAGGAAGAAGAGTGATTTTTTTGCGAAAATACTTGTATATTCGGTTTTTAAGTACTAATTTTGCACTCTGTTTGAAAGAAGCTAATAGAAATAAACAAAAAGGAAGATAGAAATGTCTAAGATTTGTCAAATTACCGGGAAGAAAGCCATGGTTGGCAACAATGTTTCTCATTCTAAGCGTCGTACAAAGAGACGGTTTAATGTGAACTTGTTTACGAAGAAATTCTACTATGTAGAAGAGGGTTGCTGGATCAGCCTCAAGATCAGTGCTGCTGGTCTGCGATATATTAATAAAGTGGGCCTTGATGCTGCGCTGGCCAGTGCGGTAGCAAAAGGCTATTGTGATTGGAAAACCATTAAAGTAATTGCTTAATTAGAGGAGAGTAAGACTTATGGCAAAGAAGGCTAAAGGTAACAGAGTGCAGGTTATTTTGGAGTGCACTGAAATGAAAGAGAGTGGTCTTCCCGGAACATCTCGTTATGTGACGACGAAGAATCGTAAAAATACTCCTGAAAGATTGGAATTGAAGAAATACAATCCTATTTTGCGGAGAATGACAGTTCATAAAGAAATAAAATAATATTAGGATACTATGGCAAAAAAGACAGTGGCAACCCTCCATACCGGTAAAATGGATGGACGTTCCTACACTAAGGTAATCAAAATGGTGAAGAGCCCTAAGACCGGTGCTTATATTTTTGATGAGCAAATGGTTCCGAACGAAGCCGTGAAGGATTTCTTCAAGAACTAATTCGTGTTTTAATGCGATTCAAAATAGTCCCTTCCACAAATTGTGGAGGGGATTTTTTGTAGGTATAGCCGACATTTAAAAAACTTGTGCTATCTTTGTCTTTACGAATATAGGATGCGGTTTGGCATGGGTAAGCTTGAAAAACTTTGTTTTTCGTTTGTCTCTGCGCTCACCTTTCACTATCTTTGTGCTTATAATGTACATTAAATAAAAGACGTATGGGAATTTTCAGCTTTTTTTCAAAAGAAAAAAAAGAGACACTTGATAAAGGACTGGAAAAGACGAAAGAGAGTTTTTTCGGGAAACTGACCCGGGCTGTGGCCGGTAAGTCTAAAGTGGACGATGATGTACTGGATCGTTTGGAGGAGGTCTTGGTAACGTCGGATGTGGGAGTAGACACAACGCTGAACATTATCGACCGGATTGAAAAACGTGTGGCTCGGGATAAATATGTAACGGTAAATGAGCTGAATGACATATTAAGGGACGAGATAGCGTCTCTGCTCACCGAAAATAATACGGCAGATACCGAAGGTTTCGTTTTACCCGAAGGGAAAAAACCGTATGTGATTATGGTTGTGGGTGTGAACGGGGTCGGGAAGACCACTACCATAGGCAAGTTGGCCTACCAGTTTAAGAAAGCGGGGAAGAAGGTGTATCTCGGGGCATCGGATACATTCCGTGCGGCTGCAGTGGAACAGTTGGAAATATGGTCTGAGCGGGTCGGTGTTCCTATTGTGAAACAGCAAATGGGGAGCGACCCGGCATCTGTAGCCTTCGATACGTTGAGTTCTGCGATGGCGAATGGTGCGGATGTCGTTTTAATCGATACGGCCGGACGTTTGCATAACAAAAAGGGATTGATGGACGAATTATCCAAAATAAAACGTGTTATGCAGAAAGTGGTGCCGGATGCCCCTCATGATGTCATGTTGGTGCTTGACGGGAGTACGGGACAGAACGCTTTTGAACAAGCCAAGCAATTCACGTTAGCTACGGAAGTGACCAGTATGGCTATTACAAAACTTGACGGAACGGCAAAAGGCGGTGTTGTTATCGGTATTTCCGACCAGTTTAAGATTCCGGTACGTTATATCGGTTTAGGAGAAGGCGTTGAGGATTTACAGCCTTTTAATCGGAAAGAGTTTGTAAAGTCTCTTTTTGGAAATGAGTAGGGAGGGGATTTGATTCGTTCATTAAAAAAGTATATTGTTTTGCGAAAGAATACGATTGATGTCATAACGTTGGGATGTTCAAAGAATCTGGTCGATTCGGAAAAATTGATGCGTCAGTTGGAAGCCAATGGGTACAAAGTGACGCATGATACAGACCGTCCCCAAGGGGAAATCGCTGTGATTAATACTTGCGGGTTTATCGGAGATGCCAAAGAGGAAAGCATCAATATGATATTGGAATTTTGCCAGGCTAAGGAAGAGGGGCGTTTGAAGAAACTGTTTGTCATGGGTTGCCTTTCGGAACGCTATCTGAAAGAATTGGGTGAAGAAATTCCACAGGTCGATAAGTTTTATGGTAAGTTCGATTGGAATGAATTGCTGACCGATTTAGGAAAGGCATATCATCAGGAATTGAGTTTGGAACGTGAGTTGACGACCCCTTCCCATTATGCTTATCTGAAAATCTCCGAAGGGTGCGACCGTCGGTGCTCCTATTGTGCCATACCTATTATCACGGGGAAGCATGTGTCGCGTCCGATAGAGGATATTTTGGATGAAGTACGAATGTTGGTGTCACGCGGGGTGAAGGAATTTCAGGTCATTGCCCAGGAGTTGACCTACTACGGTCTGGACCTTTACCATCGTCAGATGCTGCCGGAACTTATTGAACGGATGGCTGACATACCCGGTGTGGACTGGATTAGGCTCCATTATGCTTATCCCGCGAATTTTCCGGTAGATTTATTCCGGGTGATGCGTGAGAAAAAGAATGTTTGCAAATACATGGACATTGCTTTACAGCATATTAGTGACAATATGTTACAGAGGATGCATCGCCATGTGACTCGCCAGGAAACTTATGCTCTGATAGAACGTTTCAGGGAAGAAGTGCCGGGAATTCATTTGCGTACGACTTTGATGGTAGGGCACCCTGGAGAGACGGAAGAAGATTTCAATGAGTTGTTGGATTTTGTCCGTAAGGTTAAATTCGACCGTATGGGAGCTTTTGCTTATTCGGAGGAAGAAGGAACTTATTCGGCTGAGCATTATGAGGATGAGATTCCTTTTGAGACCAAGCAAGCCAGATTGGATAAATTGATGGCTTTGCAGCAGAAGATTTCAGCGGATTTGGCGGCTCAGAAAATAGGAAAGATTTTCAAGGTGATTATAGACCGTAGCGAAGGAGAATATTATATAGGACGTACGGAGTTTGATTCGCCTGAGGTGGATCCGGAAGTTCTGATTCCTGTGAGCGAAGGGACTTTATCTCTCGGAACGTTCTATGAGGTGAAGATTACAGATGCCGATGACTTTGATTTGTATGGTACTCGAATGTTTTAAAGAGCTGTATACGTATGAATAACAAGGAGTTTATAGCGGAATTGTCCCGTCGTTTAGGTTATACGGTGAAGGATGCGTCTTCATTGATGGTTGCCTTGGTAGCTGAAATGACGGACGAATTGGAGGATGAAAACGTCATAGCCATTCAGAATATAGGTTCGTTTGAGGTGAGGAAAAAACAAGAGCGGGTAGTCGTGAACCCCGCTACCCAGCAACGCATGTTGGTGCCTCCCAAATTAGTCATTAATTTCAAACCCAGCGCTTCTTTTAAAGAGAAGATGCAATAAACGTCGGTCGTAATGGATAAAAAGGTTTTGATACAGGATTTAGCTGACGGGTTGGTGTTGCGGAGAGGTCTGCCTAAAAAAGATGCCGATGTTTTTGTGCGTTCGGTTTTTGAAATTATAGGAGAATATCTGCAAACGGATAAGATCGTTAAAGTAAAAGGGCTTGGAACCTTTAAATTAGTGACAGTGGATAGCCGGGAGAGTGTGGATGTGAACACCGGCGAGAGAATCGTAATCAAAAAATATACGAAGATTAATTTTACACCGGATCCCGTTCTGCGAGACGCGGTCAATAAGCCTTTTGCACAGTTTGAGACGGTGGTTTTGTATGAGGGTACGGATATTGCCGATATGGAGCGGATGGATATTCCAGATTTATCTGAAGATAATGAGGCGGAAAATATATCTGATGTGAATGAAGAGGCAGATGAAGCAGATGAAATGGTATTATCCGAATCAGAAGAAGTCCTTTCGGGGAAGAGAAGGATATGCAGGCGAAAGGGCATCATGGTATAGATGAAGTCTCAATAGAAACAGCGGCTATAGACGAAACCGGAGCGGTAGAGATTCAAGATGGTGAAAATGAGAATACTGATACTGAAGCTACCGTGAATTCTATAGAGGAATATTCCGATGTAGTGGAAGAGGTTGAAAATAAGGCCGAGGCTGTCTCTGAAAATGTAGATGAGAAATCAGATACGTCGGTTGATGATGAGACGGAGGATGAAAGAGTTTCTTCTTTGCGGCAAAACACGGAGAACGAAATAAAGGCAGAATCGATTTCAGCCGTTCAGGAGGGAGTGTTACCGGAAGGAAAGGAAGAAGGGGCGCACAATAAAAATAATACCAATGCTGATGTTCACCATGTGGAAAAGGTGCATGTGGCAACTCAACAAATAGAGGTGCAGAAAGTCGAACATCAAACTGTGGAGAATCAGCATATTGTTCAAATGGCACCCGAACATCATGGTCGTAGACGAGTCTATTTGACGCCTTGGATGATGTTTTTTGTAGTTTTACTGGTATTGTTATTGATGGCTATCAGTTATTACATCGGCTATCATCATCTTTTTTATGGGAATCAGCCAAAAGTCGTAAAGCAGCCGGTGGTAGTGCATCCTGTTCCTTTAAAAAAGGATACGGTTCAGATTTCGAAAGAACAAGATTCTCTGAAGGTGGATTCCGGTTCCATACGGAAAGTACAAGTGCCGGAGGGTATACCGGAAAAAACAAACAAGGTGAAAGCGCAACCGGAGGATACACAAAAAGTATTTGTAGAATACCCGCAGGTGAAAAACGGGGCATACGAAATAGTAGGTACACAAGAAGAACATCGTATGAGGAGCGGGGAGACTTTGCGCGGTTTGGCATTGAGATATTACGGCTCGAAAGATTTTACAGTTTACCTGGTGGTGTATAATAAAATCGCTAATCCTGACCTCGTGCCTGAAGGTATGTTGTTGAAAATACCCAAGTTAAGATTAAAACGCCGTTAACTGCCATAAAAAGTTTCTTAAATAGATATTTGGGAAACTTTTTTTAATAATATAATATTGTCAGTGCGTACTAAAAAGCTTAATTTTGGGTCACGAAAAACGAGAGTATAATTTATAAACAAATAAAACAGATATGGCTGAAGCGATAGATATTCGCGAGTTGAATGAGCGAATTGAGAAACAAAGTGCTTTTGTAACGAATTTAATAACCGGTATGGACCAGGTGATTGTGGGGCAGAAGCATTTGGTAGAATCACTGTTAATAGGATTGTTGAGTGACGGACATGTATTGTTGGAAGGAGTACCCGGTTTAGCGAAGACGTTGGCCATAAAGACTTTGGCATCGTTGATAGATGGAAAATTCAGTCGAGTACAGTTTACTCCGGACTTGCTTCCTGCCGATGTGATAGGTACGATGATGTACAGCCAAAAAGATGAGACGTTTATCGCTCAGCGTGGTCCTATTTTTGCCAATTTCGTGTTGGCGGACGAAATCAACCGTGCTCCGGCCAAGGTGCAGAGTGCTTTGTTGGAAGCGATGCAGGAACGTCAGGTCACCATCAGTAAAGAAACATATAAATTACCGGAACCTTTTTTGGTATTGGCCACTCAGAACCCGATAGAGCAGGAAGGAACTTATCCTTTACCGGAAGCCCAAGTGGACCGTTTTATGTTGAAAGTGATAATTGATTATCCAAAGTTGGAAGAGGAAAAGAAAATTATCCGTCAGCAAATCAAAGGGGAAAAGACTGTCGTGCGTCCTATTTTGTCCACTGATGAAATCATCGAAGCACGTAATGTAGTCAGGGAAGTGTATTTGGACGAGAAGATAGAGCAGTATATTGCCGACATCGTTTTCGCTACGCGCTATCCAGAGCAATACGGTTTGAAGGACTTGAAAAATTATATAGAATTCGGCGGTTCTCCGCGTGCTTCTATTAATCTGGCTTTGGCGGCTCGTGCCTACGCTTTTATTAAACGTCGGGGATATGTGATACCGGAAGATGTACGGGCTATAGCCCATGATGTTTTGCGCCACCGTATCGGGCTTTCATACGAGGCGGAAGCCAATAATGTCAGCAGTGAAGAAATCATCAGTCAGATATTGAATAAGGTAGAGGTACCCTAATCATCGTTGTGAATGGATACAAGTGAGATTTTAAAGCGAGTCCGTCAAATCGAAATTAAAACGAGAGGGCTGTCGAACAATATTTTTGCCGGCGAATATCACTCGGCCTTCAAAGGGCGTGGTATGGCTTTCTCTGAAGTGAGGGAATACCAGTACGGAGACGATATTCGCGACATAGATTGGAATGTGACGGCACGTTTTAACCGGCCTTTCGTCAAAGTGTTCGAGGAGGAACGTGAGCTGACGGTCATGCTTGTGATCGATGTTTCGGGCAGTTTGAGTTTCGGAACAGTTTCTCAGACCAAGCGGGAAATGGTGGCGGAGATTGCTGCGACTTTGGCTTTTTCTGCCATACAAAACAACGATAAGATCGGAGTGATTTTCTTTTCGGACAGGATTGAAAAGTTCATTCCTCCGAAAAGGGACGCAAGCATATTTTGCGTATCATACGTGAACTGTTGGATTTTACTCCTCAAAGCAAGTCTACGGATATCGGTCAGGCGATAGAGTACCTTACTCAGGCCATTAAGCGGCGTTGTACGGCATTCTTATTGAGTGATTTCATAGATAGAAAAGACTATCGTACGGCTTTGACCGTAGCCAACCGAAAGCATGATGTGGTGGCTATTCAGGTTTTTGACCGCCGGATGGCAGACTTACCGGATGTCGGATTGATGAAGGTGTGCGATGCGGAAACCGGACATGAACAATATATTGATACGTCCAGCCGCAAAGTGCGGAAGGCTCATCATGACTGGTGGAAGAATAGGCAGAATTTGTTGCAGGATACGTTTACGAAGAGTAATGTGGATTCGGTTTCTATTCGTACGGATCAAGATTATGTGTCTTCGTTGATGACTTTATTTGCCAAACGAAATTGAAGATGAAAAGTTACCATAATAAAAATAAAAGAGCCGTTCGACTGTGGTTGCTTCTGCCGTTTCTTTTGATGGCAAGCGTTGTTGAAGCACAGGTGACGGTGGATGTCAGGATAGATTCATTGGAACTTTGGGTAGGGGAACAGACCCGTATAACTTTGGATGTCAGTACGGATACTAAATCCAAGCTGGTAATGCCACAGGTGAAAGCCGGAGATATGCTGACTCCCGGGGTAGAGGTGGTAGAAGTTGCCAAGGCGGACACGCAGCAATTGAATGAAGGAGCTCGTCGTTTGGTTTCCCAAAGCTATATAGTAACCTCTTTTGATTCGGCTTTGTATTATTTGCCCCCCCTTGTAGTGAAAGTTGATGGGAAGGAATATCAGTCGAAGAATTTGGCTTTGAGGGTGTTGTCGATTCCTGTCGATACGGTTCATGTTGACCGGTTCTATGGGCCTAAAGAAATTATGGCCGTTCCTTTCTCGTGGACGGATTGGTCTTTGATATTCGCTTTGTCCGTACTTTTGCTTGTATGGGTTCTCGGCTTGGCTTATTTTTATATACGTTATCGGGATAATAAGCCTATCATTAAGATTATTAAGTTAGCTCCTAAGGTTTTGCCGCATACAAAGGCCATGGAGGAAATTGACCAAATCAAGGCAGAGAAAGTTTGGGCAAAAGAAGATTCTAAGGAATATTATACTCGGCTGACCGCTATTCTGCGTACCTATATTGAGAAGCGTTATGGTTTCAATGCCATGGAGATGACCTCGACCGAGATTATCGACCGCTTGTTGAAAGAGCAGACTTCTGAAAGTCTGGACGAATTGCGCATGCTGTTCCAGACTGCCGATTTGGTCAAATTTGCCAAATACAATACATTGATTAATGAGAATGATGCAAATCTAGTAAATGCCATTGAATTTATCAACCAGACAAAGGTGGAAGCGGATGAAAATGCCGTGCCGGAGCCGGACGAAGTAACGATTGAACAGAAACGCAGTCGCCGGACATTGATAAGTATGCGTTTGGCGTTGGTATTGCTTACGTTGGCCGCGTTGGCCTTGTTGGGCTGGATTCTTTGGATGGTGTATGACTTGGTCGTTTAAAATTTATAAGTGATTATGACGTTTGCGAATATTGAATATTTTTTTCTCTTGCTTCTGCTCATACCTTATATTTTATGGTATGTGCTGAAAAACAAGAAGAAAGAACCTACGTTGTTGGTGTCGGATACGACGGCATACCGTTATGCGCCCAAGAGTTATAAGAACCATCTGATTCATGCACCATTCATACTGCGTTTGTTTACGTTTGTGATGGTCATTATCATATTGGCTCGCCCCCAAACCAGTAACAGTTGGAAAAACACTCAGGTTGAGGGTATAGACATCATGTTGGCAGTCGATGTTTCTACCAGTATGTTGGCCGAAGACCTGAAGCCGAACCGTTTGGAAGCAGCCAAACAGGTGGCTTCCGAATTTATAGCGGGCAGGCCGAACGACAATATCGGTCTGACTATTTTTGCGGCCGAGGCATTTACCCAATGTCCGATGACCACGGATCATGCCGTATTGCTGAACCTCTTCCATGGTATCAAGACCGATATGGCTCAGCGGGGGATGATTCAGGACGGAACAGCCGTAGGAATGGGAATCGCCAATGCCGTTTCCCGCTTGAAAGACAGCAAGGCCAAAAGCAAGGTGATTATCTTGTTGACGGACGGAACGAATAATGCCGGAGATATTTCGCCCTTGACTGCGGCAGAGATTGCCAAAAGTTTCGGAATACGAGTGTACACGATTGGTGTGGGTACCAATGGTTTGGCACCTTATCCCATGCTGGTAGCAGGCGGTGTGCAATATCTGAACGTGCCGGTAGAAATCGATACCAAGACGTTGGCAGCCATATCCGGGAAGACAGACGGTGAATTTTATCGGGCTACGGACAATAAGAAGTTGGAGGACGTGTATAAGGATATTGACAAGTTAGAGAAAACGAAGCTGAATGTCAAGCAATACAGCAAGCGTTATGAAGCATACGCCTTGTTTGCCTGGTTGGCTGCTGCTGCGTTGCTACTTGAAATCCTGTTACGTATGACCATATTGAAGAAAATACCTTAATTCATTCTGATTATGTTTCGTTTTGAAGAACCATTATATTTGTACTTGCTTCTGCTGATACCCTTATTGGCAGGTCTGCACTATGCCACAAACTATTACCGCAGGAAGCGTCTGCTTCGTTATGGCGACATCGAACTCCTGAAAGGCTTGATGCCGGATGTTTCGGCAGCCCGGCGTGAGGTGAAGACGTGGTTGATGCTTGCGGCTTTGGCATTGTTGATATTCACTTTGGCACGTCCGCAGTTCGGGACAAAAATGGATACCCGTAAGCGTCAGGGAATAGAGGCCATTATAGCCATGGACATATCCAATTCGATGATGGCTGAAGACGTGACGCCGAGCCGTTTGGAAAAATCCAAAATGCTGGTAAGCAATATTGTGGATAAAATGACGGATGATAAGATCGGATTGATCGTGTATGCCGGAGAGGCCTACACCCAGTTGCCTATAACAAGTGATTACGTGTCGGCCAAGATGTTTTTGGAAACAATAAATCCATCCATGATTACCACACAAGGAACGGATATCAAGCAGGCTATTGATTTGGCCATGAAAAGTTTTACGCCCAATCAGGACGTGAGCAAGGCTATTTTTGTGATTACCGATGGAGAGGACAATGAGGGAGGAGCTGTGGAGATGGCCAAAGCGGCAGCGGAAAAGGGAATAAAAGTCTATGTCTTGGGAGTCGGTTCTCCGCAAGGCGCACCCATACCCATGCCCGGAAATTCGCAGTATATCACAGACAATACGGGGAATGTAGTGGTTTCCAAGTTGAACGAGTCTATGTGCCGGGAAATTGCGGCTGCCGGTCAAGGAGCCTATATTTATGTGGATAACAGTTCATCTGCACAGGAACAATTATCGGGCTATGTGGATAAGTTGGCTAAGAAGGAGATGGAAAGTGCGGTCTATTCGGAATACGATGAGCAGTTCCAAGCCGTAGCTTTGTTGGTTTTGCTTGTACTCGTTCTGGATGTGTTGATTGTGGAACGTAAGAATCCGTTGTTTAAGAATATAAAGTTGTTTCGTAAATAAGGAAGAAAGACATGTTACGTGGGATATATAAATATGGATTGGCTTTGTGCTTGTGTCTGACGGTATCTCTTTTATGGGCGCAGAAGAAAACAGACCGTGACTATTTGAGGAGTGGAAACCGGTTGTATCGCGACAGTATGTACACAAAAGCCGAGGTGGATTACCGTAAAGCCATTGAAGCCAACAGTCGTTTCCCTCAGGCACATTTCAATTTGGGAAATGCGCTGTTGAGACAGCAAAAGCCCAAGGAAGCCATGCAGGCATACGAACAGGCCGTGAAAGTGGAGACAAACAAGGGACGGTTGGCTTCCATATATCATAATATGGGAGTGATTTTGCAAAGCCAAAAGCAGTTCGGACCCGCCATAGAGTGTTATAAGAACGCCTTGCGGCGGAATCCTGCGGACAACGAAAGCCGCTATAATTTGGTCTTATGCCAACACCAGTTGAAAAACAATCCACAGCAGGACCAGCAAAACGACAATAAAGAGAATAAGGACGGAAAGGACAAGAACAAAGAAGAAGACAAGAATAGCAGTAAAAAGGACAAACAGGAGAATAAAGACAAAAAAGAAGACCAACAGAAGCAACAGCAAAAGCAATCACAGCAGAATGAAGAGAACATGTCGAAAGAGAATGCCGAACAACTGTTGAACGCAGCCATGCAAGATGAGAAAGATACACAGGAGCGCATCAGGAAGGCAATGGCCAAACCGCGACAGAGAAAATTGGAGAAACAATGGTAACGACTAAACAATAAAGGAAATAGGAATGAAGAAATATATCGCATTACTTTGGTTATGTTGTCTAACAGTCGGGATACGGGCAGCCGTACAGATAAAGGCCGCGGCACCGGATGTGGTGGAGGAAGGTGAGCAGTTTAGGTTGAGTTTCACCGTGAACACACAGGATGTCAGTAATTTCCATTTGCCTACCCTGAAAGGGTTTAGTGTAGACATGGAGCCGAGCCGTTCCTCACAGTCCAGTTTTCAAATGATTAATGGAAAGACTTCGCAGAGCAGCTCGGTAACCTATACCTATATATTAAGTGCGTTGAAGGCTGGTACTTATACCATCCCGGCCGCTACGGCTACTGTGAACGGAAAGCAATACCGTTCCAATACCGTGAGCATAGAGGTTGTCCCCGGCAGTGGCGGGGGATCACAGTCTCGCCAACAAGGGGGTGGACAGCACGAACGGATGCAGATGCAAGATGCCGGGGCTAAGATTACCGGAAAAGACCTTTTCATTACGGTTACGGCCGACAAGCAACGCTTGTATGAACAAGAGGCGGTAGTACTGACTTATAAGGTCTACTCTTTGGTCAACCTGTCGCAGTTGGCCGGTGGCATGCCGGATTTGGAGGGTTTTCATACACAGGAAATAGAGCTGCCCCAACAGAAGAGCCTGAAAATGGAAGAGCACAATGGGCGCAGGTACGGTACGGTGGTATGGCGGCAATATGTGCTCTTTCCCCAACGTAGCGGAAAGATGACGATTCCTTCCATCAAGTTCGAGGGGATTGTGGTGCAGCAAAATCGTAATATCGACCCGATTGATGCGTTTTTCAACGGGGGGAGTACCATGGTCGAGGTGAAGAAAACCATTGTGGCTCCTTCTCTGACCTTGCAGGTAGATCCTTTGCCTTCGCCACGGCCTGCTGGTTTCTCCGGAGCGGTGGGCAAATTCAATATCAGTGCTTCCCTTACTCCGAGCGAAGTGAAGACGAATGACGCGTTGACGCTGAGGGTTACGGTTTCCGGAAGCGGCAACATGAAGCTGATGAAAGCTCCGGTGGTGAATTTCCCGAAAGATTTCGAGACGTACGATGCCAAGATTACGGACCAGACCAAAGTAGGCCGCGGAGGGGTTTCCGGTAATAAAATATTTGATTATTTGGCTGTGCCCCGCCATCCGGGGAAATATACGATTCCGCCAGTGGAATTCTGTTATTTTGATACGGACGCGAAAGCTTACAAGACCGTGAAAACGGAAGGATTTGACCTCAGCGTGGCGAAAGGCAAAGGCGGAAGCGGTGGAGGAAACTATACGAATAAGGAGGATGTGGAGTTGTTGGCTTCAGATATCCGGTACATCCATCAGGGTGAGGTGCGTTTGCAGCAAAAGGGTGAGTCCTATTTTGCGACGGCAGCCTATTGGTGGAGTTATGTCATTCCCTTGTTGGCATTCATTATTCTTGTGGTGGTTTTCCGCAAACAAGCTATGGAAAATGCCAATGTAGCCAAAATGCGTAACAAGAAAGCGAATAAGGCGGCAGCCAAGCGTCTGAAACAGGCGGCTGCATTGTTGAAAGCCAACAAGCCGGCCGAATTTTATGATGAGGTCTTAAAGGCCTTGTGGGGCTATGTGGGAGACAAGTTGAATCTCCCGGCTGCAGAACTGAACAAAGAGAATGTCAGTGAAAAGTTGCAGGACAAGGGAACGGACGCCTCCGTCGTGCAGCAGTTGGTAGAGACGATGAACGATTGTGAATTTGCCCGTTATGCGCCGGGTGACCCGTCGCAAACGATGGACAAGATATATGCAGCGGCTACGGAAGTCATTAATAAGATGGAAAGTTCTATTAAACGGTAAGTAAAGGATGAAGCTGATGAGAAAGTTGATTTTGATATGCGTAGGTGTGATGTGCATGTTTTCGCTTCATGCCCAAGACAAAGTGCAGGCTGATAGTGCGTACGCTGCGGAAAAGTATGAAGAAGCCATACCTATATATATGGCTTTACTGAAAGAAGGGGAGCATGCGGACATATATTATAATTTAGGAAACTGTTATTATAAGACAGACCGTCTGGCTCTTGCCATTTTGAATTACGAGCGTGCCGCCTTGTTGGACCCCGGGAGTTCGGATGTCCGTTTCAATCTGGAGTTGGCCCGTTCAAAAACGATAGATAAAATCACACCCGAAAGCGAGATGTTCTTTGTGACATGGTATAAGAACATCATTGACATGATGAGTATGGACGGTTGGGCGCGTACGGGGATTGTGGCTTTTGTGCTGGCCTGCGTGCTGATTCTGGTGTTTTTCTTAGGCAATAAGGTCGTGTGGAAGAAATTGGGTTTCTTTGGCGCTTTGGTCATGTTGGCGGTTGTCGTGATGGCCAATGTGTTTGCTTGGACACAGCATCAGGAACTGAATGCCCGCAGCGGGGCTGTGGTGATGAGCAGTTCGGTAGTCGTGAAGAGCACTCCGAACGAATCGGGTACGGACCTCTTTGTACTGCATGAAGGCACACGTGTGGAAATCATAGACGATTCCATGAAGGAATGGAAAGAAATACGGTTGGCAGACGGCAAGGTGGGTTGGATGCCGACAGAAGCAATGGAGGTGATTTGATATGGCGTTAGAAGACTGGATCGGTTTGGACCAACGGTTGTTGCTGCTGTTGAATGGCAGCAATTCGTTGTTTTTCGACCATTTGATGAACGGGATTACCAGTACGGTGGCTTGGATACCTGTGGCCGTCGTGCTATTTTATGTGTTGGTCAAGAACAATTCCATGCGTGAGGTGGGGCTTATTGTGTTGTTTCTTGCCTTGTCCATCTTGTTGGCCGACCAGTTTTCTTCTTCTTTCTGTAAACCTTACTTTGCCCGTTTCCGGCCGGCTCAGGACCCCTTGCTGATGTATTTGGTAGACGTAGTGGATGGCTATCGTGGCGGACGCTATGGTTTTATATCCAGTCATGCCGCCAACACTTTTGCTGTATGTATCTTTTTAGCTTTGTTGGTTCGTAATGTTTGGATGACCTTTTCTTTGGTTTTGTGGGCTGCGCTCTGTTCTTATTCCCGCATTTATTTGGGGGTACATTATCCGGGAGATATTCTGTTCGGGATGCTTTGGGGGCTGTTGGTAGGTCTTTCTACTTACATGGCATGCGCTTATATTTTGCGCAGGATGTCGCCGGATAGGAATTTTATTTCTACTCAATATACTTCCACGGGGTATGCCGTAGCGGATTTGGATATTTTTCAGAGTGTACTTTACCTCACTTATGTGGTATTGGCCATACGGGCAGTGGTTTTGTAATGGTAGAATGGCTTGATGTCCTTTTCTTATTTTTATGGAATATATGATTTTTAACAACAAAGACTGATTTGTAGTAGTTATAATCTTGTTGTTTGAATGGCTTTTGTATTACGAAGTGTGCATATAAGTGCCTTTGTATTTATTCTTGGTTATAACTGTTTGGCTTTTTGGGGATTTTTGACCGTAAATATCCCTTTTTATATAAGCTTCTATTTTTATTGTTTATCTTTTTTCTTTAACTAAATCCCTCTTGTAAAACCACATAACTGCCATTACCTTTGTGTTCCAATTTATCGGAGGAGTCCGAATAGACTTGGCTTGCACTAATTCTATCAATTAAAAATTAAAAGAAAATGAATCAAATGATGCTATTAGCGGAAACCGAGATGAGAACAACACTTAACTATGGGTATAAAAATTATGTGAGTCCTGAAGTCCGGGTCATGTTATTCGAAACAGAGATGATGATTGCCGGAAGTGATATGAATCCGGAACCTCCAAATCCGGGATATAACTCGGGACATAATCCGGATGATTTTTGGGACGCATGGCGATGATGTTTTCAGTTGATTAGAAAGGATAGCGGAAAAGCACAAATAAATTCCAATATACTTTTTAAGATTAGATTGTTTTTGGGATACAGTATTAAATTTAAAACAGAAGTTAGATGATAAAGAAACTTTTTTTAACCACTCAACTTTTATTTTGCTGTTTTGTTTTGCATAGTTATGCAAGAAATGAGTATGCTTCGGATTCCGACAGGGACCTGAAACGACGCAATAAAATGGTAAAAGAAGCAGCTTTGCTTCCGGATTCCGCATTTGAATACGTGAAGATGGAAGACTTGCTGGATGATCAAGTGTATATGAAGTTGGCACATGACGGATGGAGCCCTCAAGAAATTGTAACCATCATGAAGACGGCTTTAAAAGACCGTAAGGCTGCCAAGAACAAATTCGGTTACGGATGGTATGCCAAGCAATGGCTACCCACTTACGGTATCATGCCGGGCGGAGATACGCTCTACCAGTTCGTGGATACAACCTACAACGAGGTGATGCAAGCCAGTATAGCCCGTACTGTTCCAACCGATGTACTGAACCATACCTGGCCCAAAATCGTGTACACTCCAGAAGACCGTAAAAAAGGTATTCGTAATACAGCCTATTTCCGTACGGTGGAACATAAACCATCGTCTGGACGTATGCATTGGGGTGTGGTACATCCTGAAGACCATGACAAATTGTATGTAATTCCCGACGGAGCAGGCATTTTCAAGACTGATAACGGAGGGCTTACCTGGACATGCATCACGGATAATATTCCGGTGAGAGCTCACCGTAGTACGGTTCGCCACTCCTCGATCCCTGTAGACCCGGATGATTGGAATCACTTGTTTGCTTTTGGTGATAACAGTACGGTGTATGAAACAACGGATGGCGGAGATAGCTGGCGTCGTATAGAAGGGGCTACTCACAAAGGGTATAAGCGAGGTTATGCTTTCCGCGACAAAGCCGGAAATCTGAAATTCATCGGCGCACAGCAGCAAGGGGGGATTGAGCATTGGGCCAGTAAACTTTGGATTAGTGAAGACACCTGTAAAACCTGGACAGAGGTCATTGTACCGGATGAACTAAAAGACGTCCATCCCAATGGTGTGGGAAAAGGCGTATGGTTCCAGTCTGTGGAGTTTGATCCCTCCAACCGGGATATGATTTACATACCAGGGTCTCGGTCTATCTTCTATTTTGATGATGGAGCGAGAAGCACGGTGGAAAATGGAAAGAGAAAATATAACATCAAGAAGATGAGTTTTGATGTATATAATGAAAACCGTACGGCACTGCGTAATGATCCTTCCGACCCGGATAACAAGACGATATTCCCTTTAAGAGCCACTTCGCCGGGTAATATGGTCATCAGTACCATAAATCCGAACCAAATGTGGTTTGCGGCAGCAGTTCGTAACGGAAATGCTACGGCACTCTATTATACCGAAGACAAGGGAAAGACTTGGATAACGCTTCAAGAGCCCAGTGCTGGAATCGGTGGAGGTACTGTTTTTGGCAATGAGGCTCCTTGGAATTGGTTGGGAGGTTTCGGTGTAAACCTTCGTGATCCGAATTGGGTGTACGGATGTACGATGAGTTCTGCCATTAGTTCTGACGGAGGAAAAAATTTCGATCAGTTTGCATGGTCAATCCGTTTGACGTCGTTACAGGATGACGGCAAATATTATGCGGTAACCAATTCTCGCCACAATGCGGACAATCATTTCATTCTTTCCCACAAGAGTGGTCGGGTGTTCAGAGGTTCGGATGGCGGTATGTTGATGAAAGATTTGGATGTGAATAATAACCAATGGACTAATATTGGAGGAAATATGGGACAGATGTTGTATTACAATATCCGTGTCAATGAATTCGGTGATCAGTTGATGGTGGGTAACACGCAGGATATTGATGTGCAGACCTACCGCTACGGTCGATGGGGAAATTGGCGTGGTTATGAAGGTTCCGAATCCAGCGCCAATCCTTATACCAGCACATGCTACTTCTCCGGAGGTGGCGGAGGCGGTATTGAGAATATGCCGTTGGACTCGTGGAGCACGACCACCAATTACGCTGATGTACATACTGGTTCCTGGTATATGAGACGTACGGGAACGGGAAAAGGAAACACTTTCTACCGCATTGATGATATAGGTCGGAGCCTGACTAATCTGTTTGATAATGTCGGGGCGGATGTCGCGGATGTCACATTTGCACGCGATAAAGGATATACTACTATTTTTGTACGTACGACTGATAATATCTTAAAGAAATCCATAGACAGTGGAAACTCTTTTCAGGACATCCTGTACAACGGTGAGCCGGCTAAATTTAGCAATACCAGATTAGCGGCAGATCCCGATAACAGCGACATCCTGTATTTGGGACAGACAGGACAGGTCATGCGATTGTATGTCAACGAAAGTCGTTGGGAAAAAGTAGGAGAGGGCCTTCCTAATATAGCTTGCGACCACTTGTTTTTCCACGAAGGTAGTGGCGATCTTTATTTTGTGAATCGTGGTAGTGCCGGAATCTATATTCTGGAAAACGGTTCAAATACCTGGCGTTTTTGGACCAAGGGATATAATAGTGGAAAATTCAGTGATATTGTCATGAATTATACCACACAAGAGATGGTACTGGCTGATTATGGTCGCGGCGTATGGGTAGCCGATTTGGAGCATCCTTCCGACCGTTTCTTTAAAAACGGATTTGCCTTAAAAGAAATCACCCATGTGGATGGCCGTCGTACTATCGGTATTGATACGAAATGGACTATTCCGTTGTATTACTATTATGAATGGACGGTAAATGGAATGAAGGTAGATAATCCCTATCAGTATCTTACTCATGCCTTGCGTCCCGGAGATAAAGTACAGTTGAAACTCACACTTAGAGAATCTCCCGATGTGTCTACCCTATCGGCCGAATACATCGTGAAGGAAACACCGGATGTAAAATTGGAAAAGAAAGCCGGAAATGCGTTGTATTCAAACGGAAAGGGCAGAATAGATTTAGGATATGTAGATTATTTCTTCAATGACTTTACTGTAGACCTTTGGGTGAAACCGATGAATGATGGAGTTTTGTTGGCCAACCGTCAGAAAGAATATGATAAAGGTGCAAAAGGTTGGTTGCTTTTCGTAGAAAACGGAACTTTGAAATTCAGATATTCGCCAAGCAACCAGTTTAACAAGCCGACGTATGAACCGGCTTCTGATGAACAGAAAACCATCGAAGGGGGTAAATTGAACATGGGTGAGTGGGCTCATGTGGCGATAACCGAGAAACGTGACGGTTCGATACGTCTGTATGTAAACGGTATGTTAACTGGTGAGGGAGAGCGTTATCGCAGGGAACATACGCTGAATAATTCCACTTACCTGTCGCTGTTTGCAGATGCTTTTGAGTATGCGCCGATAGAGGCAGCCGTAGATGAATTGAAGATATGGAACTACGAATTGAATGAAGAGGAAATCCGTCGTGAAATGTATTCCGTGAATGTAGACAATCGTAACGGACTTGTGGCTTACTATGCTTTCAATGGGGATAATCTGTCCGGAGACTTGGAAACATTTGCCGGATATCAGCCACGTGTGATGACGCGTGCGGAGGTTATTCATGAAAAAATGTCGCTCCCCATCAGTGCACAACGAACTGCTTACGGTGTATTGACCGATGGTGAGAAACTCTTTGAAGACCGGGGAGTCAATCTGTTGAAGATTGCCGTTAAAAATACAACATCGGATTATCAGATCGGTGTATATGCTTATAAAGCGGAACATTGGTTGGAAGACAAATCCAATTTGGATACCAAATATTATGAGGTGGAACCGACTGGATATATCTTTCGAAACTTTACCGTTGCCGAAGCAGACACTTTGACGTTAGATTTCTATGCAGTCGAAGGTAAACCGTTTAATCCGAATAAACGTTATCGTCTGTATTATTCGGAAGACGGACGTAGGAATTATTGGAATTTGGTGGGAGATTTGACCTATAATGCAGATACGCAGACTTTGCAAGCGACTGATTTGCCGATGCAGGAACTGCAAGGCAAAAAAATGTTGGTAGTGTCTTTGAAGCCGGCTATCGAAATGACCGTTGAGGGAGTTTCAAATAGAGGAGAGCTTACCGTATATTCCGAGGATCAGCATATTGTCAAAGCCCACGCTTCTATTGTGGAAGGCTTGGCAGAACCGAACGGTGTGTATGATATCGTGTCGGACAATGACGTGCTGCAACCTCAAACCGGATTCTATTTTACGAAGGGTGAAGCTTCCTCCGAACTTAAAATAGGACAGAATTTGGGAGCCTTCAATGAACGGAATCTGGTGACTCTGAAAGGCAAGACCGACGAAAAGATGATTCCGATGCCGATTGAGGTTGTCAACCGGATTACCCCGAAAGGGTTGGGTAACTCGACGTGGGTGGAGAAAGGTGGAATTTTGGTGGGTTCGGCAGATAACTATGTTGCTTTGCATGAATCCAATACCGTGACCGTAATGGGGTGGGTATATTTGGGTGATGTAGGCATATTGTCCGGAACCAAACCGCTCTTATTTTTCCGCTCTTCAAATCCCTCTGTAGCAACAGGACTACACTTGCAAAACGGTAATGTACGCTGTCATTGGAATGAAGAATCCTGGAGTTGGAACCAATCTACTTCACTCAACGTGGCGAAAGATCAGGTTGGACAATGGATTCATCTGGCATTGGTGGCCCGCCCCGATGGTATGGATTATTACCTGAACGGAATGAAATATTCTATAAAACGTAATATAAACAAAGGACGCATACATTCCATGTTGATGTTGGGACAGAACCAAATGGGTAACACTTGGTTTACGGGAGCATTCGATCAGGTTGCCGTATGGAACCGCTCACTGACCCAGGAAGAAGTCTTGAGATATATGCAGGAAAGAGTGTTGCTGAATGATTCGGCATTAGTGGCTTATTTGACGATGGATGTAAGAGATGAAAACGGGGATTTGCGTGAAAGCGTACAGGACATGTCGCTGAAGCACTACGGTACTTTGACACAAAACTATCGTTCTACTGTGCCGTTTAATCCGGAAAGTCGCCTGCATCTGAACCAAATGTCCGAAACTTCGGCCGTACAGTTGATTTATCCGGAAGGAAAGAATGTACAGGGAGAATGGAATACATTCGACGGTACCTCTTACAACTATGTAGCAGCCGGAAGACAATCCGATTTGCCTTTGAGCAAAACACACTACACATTGGTTTATGCAAACGATCCACAGTTGACAGCAACCGATCGGATTACTTTTACGTTACCGTCATGCCGGTATTATGGAGCAGGACCATTTGGTGATGGCCATTCGTGCTTTGGGTTCGGAAAGTCCGTTTGAACATTTTGTGGAAGCACAGACTGTAGAAAACGGCAAAGCTGAGTTTTCTATCGAGGGAGCGTTGTTGAACCGTGCTTCCGAAGTGATGTTCTTTGTCTCTCCTGAATCCGGCAAACGTCCGGTGAAGGTGGAGCTGGCTTTGGCCGACGGAATGTCCGGAAACAGCAATATCATGCTGGAGGAAACCGCCAAGGGATTGCCTCTGCAAGTGAAAGTATTGAGCGGAAATGCCGATGATGTGGTGATGCTGGAAGTGAAAGAAACGGCCTACGCCTCTTTGGATAAAGACAGTGTAGACATGCGTAATGGCGATAATCGCTTTACGATCATGATAGACCAATCGAAGTTGGATAAAATGGCTTTGAATCCGATAACCGTCCAGGCGGTCGGTGCGGAATCAGCTCCGTTGGAGTTCAAGGTTTATCTTGAGCCCAAGGTCGAACTGAAATTGAAAAACGGCACGGACGACTATACTTTTGTGGCTACTGCACCTACGGCTGACTTGGAAGTGGAAGCCGAACTGCTGCAAGGCTATCTGGAAGAAGAAGTTCAGTTGACGACGGTTGCTGACGTAGATAATGCGATGAATATCGGAAACGGAACCTTACTGTCGAACAGTTCGGTAACTATCGGCCACTTGGAGCATTTTGAATCTCCTTACGGTAAGGCTCAGGAGGGATGGAACCTGATCGGTAATCCGTATTTGGCAGACATCAACATCACGAAACACCAGAATGTGATCTTTGACGAGCACAAGGTGACTAAATTCGTTTATCAGTATAATAAGGAGTTGGACAACTACATTACATTCGATATGACGAACTATGATGAGGAACAGAAGATCATACCGTTCCAGTCTTATTTTGTCCAGACACTGGCACCTGAGGCTGAACTTACCGTGACTCCTGTGGCCAAAGAGGTGACGCTTAACCGTCGTACATTCGATTACTATACTGCAAACGAATATACTTCAGTGCGCTTGAAACTTTACGCAGGGGATAAAGAGCAAGATCGTACGGACATTATTTGGGAAGAAGGTGCTTCGGCAGATTTTGTGGTGAATGAAGATGCTCCGAAATTCTGGAGTTTGTCAGCCACAGCCAATCAATTGTTCTCTGCAGCCGGAAAATCGGCGGCTTCTGTGAACACATTGCCGATGGATACCGAAGAAGTCAAACTGGGTTTGAGAATAGGAACTCCTGGCAAGTTGTCTCTTCGTTTGAGCCGGATAACCGGTTTTACAGGAGATGATGAGGTTATCCTTTGGGACAAACATACGGGGGCGGAATGGAAGTTGGATCTGGAAAACGCCTATGAGTTTGATATCACGCAAACCGGAGATGTGAAAGACCGCTTCGTATTGAAGGTGAAACGCCATGACACTTCGGTTGGTGTTGAAGACAGAGTAGAAACAGCCGGTTATAAGGTGTACGTTTCAGGAACTACCTGCATGATAGAGAATCTGCGTGGCAATGCCGACATTCAAATCTTCAATGTGCAAGGTCAGCTTGTAGCACGCGACAAAACGGCTCAACACAACTATTCGGTATCTTTGAAACCGGGAGTACATGTCGTGAAAATCAGTGAGAACGGAAAAGATTATGTGACTAAAATTATATTGAAATGATAAAGAATAAATTAATAGGTAAAATAGGATGTTTACTGATGCTCGTATGGGCATCGGTAAGCCTCCACGCTCAATCCATAGAACTTTTGGGATTATATTCCAACGGCAGTGCCGGTCAGTTAAAAGCTAAGGTGGAGTTGGCAGGAAAGCAAATCAAATCGGTCGCTTCTTATGCTTATCGGATGTCCGACGGTTTTGCTACGATAGCTTCGGATTATGAATTGATAGAAGGTTCTTTCCTGACGGTGGATGTGGAGATGCAAACCGGAGACTATGCCTATCGCATGGAAGTGGTGTTGGACGACGACACCCGGTTGCTTACCGAGTGCGTGAACCAGGCCAATACGGAAGCTTTCATGTGGTTGGGAGACTATCAATGGACGGAGGCTACCACAGCAGTAGCCGGAACATTGCCTGGTGTGGACCGTTGCTTCGGTACGGATCAGAATTTGCAGACAAGCGATAAGACTTACTATAAAGGAGTTTCCAGTAAAGGTGGTCAAATCATCTATGACCTCCCGGAAGAAATGAACTTTCGTAAGTTTGATATGGTATTGGGGACACAGAATGGCAGCGGGAATCTTAAATTCATGTTCTATTGTAATGAGGGAAAAAAGTTGGACTTCACCGTTAATTCAAATGCAATAAAGTCTATTTCTACGGCTGATTATCAGACTTTTATTCCAAGCTTGCCATTGACAAAAATCAGGTTGGACTTTACGAATAATTCAAATGCTATCGGAAACTACAACTTGGCCAGACTGTACATGGAACGTACCCCATCGGACAAACAGGAGCAACAGGTTACGTTTACGAATACGGGAGAAACCATCATATACCCTCGGCAAGTGGATTTGAAAGCTACTGCCACGTCAGGGGGCAAGATATATTACCGCATCATCAAAGGCCGCGATGCCGCCGAATTGAAAGGCAATGTATTGACCTTTAAAGATGGGCAATCTACGGAAGTGGTTGTCGAGGCCACACAATACGGCAACGAACAGTATGCTTGCGCTGTAAGTCAGTTGTCTTATGCGGTTCGCACGGGAGAGAATATCTTTATCTCTTCTGTATTACCGGAGTCCGGAAGCAATCCGGGAACGGTATATTTATATGTCAATCCTCAGGCAAATCGGCTTTCACAACTGACGCTAAATATCTATGACGATGTATATCTGTTGAATGAATTGCAACAACTTGATTTGTTGACGATATGGAATAACACACCGTTTGTGTCCGGAACAACCGGTAAGGTTCTGGCTGTTGCCGTTCCTGACTTAGAGATGAATCGTGTGTTCCGCATTACCTACGGTTACGAAGGAGGTGAGACGATGTATAGTTCTTATTACGAGGGATTGGATGTGTTTGATTATCTTTCGGATTTGCCTTATCGTACGCAGGGAAATGCACAGATAGACAAGGCTGTCAATGGTTCTATGCTCCAAATCACCACGCAAAAATATAAAAAAGGATTTGGTATTCATGCAGTAGGTTCGGTGCAGACTACCTTGCCTGCGGGCATTTATGACCGCTTTATCACGGATGTCGGCAAACAGTCAGGCCAGCCTTATGTCATGGAGTTTGCGTTGAAGACGGATAACCGGCAGCTTACGACAACAGGCCCTGTCAATAACAGCAAGAAGACTACATGGGATTATCCTTTGGGCGGCGTTTTCGTTTTGCATATTGATGTGCTATACGGTGGCGATGGAGCCGGAAACGACCATGGTTCAATCGGAGCACCGAGACTATACCGCACGGCGGTGGCACGTAAGGAACAGACTTTAAACTGGCAGAAAGAATTTCCGTTAACCCACAACAAGCCGTTTAAGCTGCCGATGAAAGCTACGGCCTCTTCGGGATTGGCACCGGTATATCGTATTTTGAAGGGACAGGAGTTTGCCACGATAGAAGACGGAAACATACTGAACCTGCATACGCTTCCCGAACATGCCGAGATTGTAGTCGAGGCATTCCAGCCCGGCGACCGGGAATGGGAACCTACCACAACTACTACTTGTACATTCCGCTTTTCCAAGGGCTTTTTGGTGCAGAAGGATGCGCGGGTAGAGTTGGAAGGCGGTCAGGTATTGGAAGAACTGATTGTCTATGGTGATGCCGGCCAGATGGGGCAGGTGGTAGTAAAAAACGGTATTGTTCAGGTAAAAAAGCTGATATTGAAATATACTTTCGTACCCAAGGAATGGAATTTCATTACCTTTCCGTCCGATTTGGATATAGACAAAATCAGCGACTTGAACGCCAAGGGCTATTATCTGAATAACAAGACGTCCGGCAGGGGAGCTTATTACATCCGTAGCTACGACACTCAGGTGCGTGCGGAAAACCCGTCCGGTTCGGTATGGAAGAATCTGGAGACTCCGGAGGTGAAAGGACTGAGAGGTTACATCATGGGCATCAACAATGCCTTGGGTATGGATCCGGTAGAGGTAACCTTTACGATGGACAACGTTTCGCTCGATTTCGAATCTTCGATTCGTCCGTTGAACCTTACGCTGGACCTTTCCAAGGTAGAGCCGGGCACCCGTCAGGATGTATATATAAAGCCGGTTAACGTGAAAGGAAACACACATTGAAAGTCAGTGTGGACTTCCAACCGGAGAACCTGTCGGTATTGCCCATCAATCATGCCAAAGCATTGGAGGGGATGCGTTTTACCTTCACTCCGGACAAGCGTGGCATACGTCTGACACTTCCCGACCAGACACCGGCCAAGATTGCTATCTATAATAAGAAAGGAACCAAATTGATGAAAGCCGTTCGTTACGTAGCGCCGATGGTATTGGATTTGAGCGATTTGAAGTCGGGCACCTACCAAATGGTGATTAACTACGGAGATGCCACGGCTGTAAGAATATTGGATTTTTGAGGATGATATAATAAAGTAAACAGAGTTTGTCGTTACGTCTTGAGTTAAAAGACGTAACGACAATTTACATAACAGAATAACGATATGATGAATAAGATTTTTATAGGATTGCTTTTGTGTCCTGCCGTATATTTACACGGGGCGGAACCAGCCGATTCAACCCTCCGGTTGATGGAAGAGATTACAGTGGCGGCCAACCGTCAACAGGATGTGAAAATGAATGTGCCTCAACAGGTTTACATTTTATCTCGTGCCCAGATAGAACGAGCCAATGCACCGACTGCCGCTGATTTGCTGACCACAGACGGTTTGCTGACTGTGCAGAAAAGCCAACAGGGTGGTGGAAGCCCGATGATACGCGGTTTTGAAAGTTCGCGGGTGCTGCTTGTCATGGACAACGTGAAGATGAACAATCTCATTTACCGTGCCGGACATTTACAGAATATCATAACCGTGGACCCTTCCATATTGGAACGTGTGGAAGTGCTTTACGGTCCTTCTTCGGTCAGCTACGGTTCGGACGCCTTGGGGGGAGTAGTGGCTTTTCGTTCTAAAAATCCGGTTTTGGGCGATGGGGGGAAAACTTTGTTTTCCGGTAATGCCTTTATGCGCTACGGTAGTGCGAATCAAGAAACCACCGGTCATGTGGATTTCAATATCGGCGGCGAACGTTTTGCTTCATTGACTTCTTTATCCTATAGCAACTTCGGTGATTTGCGGAGTGGACGACGCAAGAACCCCTTTCTAAAGGATGATGAATACATCGGCCGTCCTTATGAAGTGGTACGTGAAAATGGTGAAGACCTGTTAATCGGTAATTCCAAAGACTGGCATCAACCCGGTTCCGGATATATGCAGTACGACTTGATGCAGAAGTTCCTGTTCAAACCGGACGATAGATTCCGCCATTTGTTGAACTTCCAATTCTCGAATACGACGGACATTCCCCGTTACGATCGGTTGACGGATATGAAAAAAGACAAACCTAAATTTGCCGAATGGTATTATGGCCCTCAGTTCCGTTTGATGACAGCCTACACGATGGAGATAGCTGACTGGTTGTCGGCAGACAAAGTCGATTTTACGGTGGCCTATCAGAAAATCAAGGAAAGCCGTCATAACCGTAAGTTCGGCGAGGTTTGGCTGGGTAGCCGTAACGAGAATGTGGATGTGGTGTCATTGTCTTCCGATTGGATGAAGCAGGTGGACAATCATCGTATCCATGCCGGAATAGACGGTGCATTGAATTTCCTTTCCTCTACGGCTCACAAAACGGACGTGGACACCGGTGAGCGTGCTGCATTGGATACGCGTTACCCCGACGGAAAAAAACTATATGCACAATATAGAGGCCTACGCGTCCCACCAATGGGAAATCACTCCGCGTCTGACCCTAAGTGACGGTATCCGCCTGGGATTCTCCACGTTGTATTCCTCGTTTGAGACCGCCGAATTTTTCCCATTCCTGAGTCAGGACGTGAAAGAAGTGAAACAGAACAATATGACTTACAGTTTCAGTTTGGGACTGAACTACAATCCGACCAAGGACTGGAAAATAGCTTTGGCACTTTCCACCGGTTATCGTGTGCCCAATATAGACGATGTGGGAAAGGTATTCGACTCGCAGCCGGGTATGGTGGTTGTGCCCAACCCGGATGTGCGCCCCGAAAAGACTATCAACGCCGACTTCAATGTGACTCGGTTCAAAAACGACCGTTTCCTTTGGGAAACTTCCGTGTTCGGAACCTATCTTTTCGATGCCATTACGCTAAAGCCGTATACGCTGAACGGAAATACCGAAATAGAATATGATGGCGAACTCAGCGAGATATATGCCAACCATAACAGCAGAAGGGCCTATGTTGTAGGTTCCACCACACGTCTGAAAGCCCGTTTCCTCAAGATGTTTATGGCAGACGCTTCGCTTACTTATACTTACGGTGATATTATCGACGGGGAGGATGAACGTATGCCCCTCGACCATATATCTCCGCTTTTCGGAAGGGTGGGCATGACCTTTCAGAGCAAAGACGACAAGGCCATTGTGGAGTTTTATTCCTTGTTTAACGGACGAAAGAAACTAGACCGTTATAACCTGAACGGGGAAGACAATATCGGCTACGCCACAGTGAAGGGAGAAGAGGGCAGAGGGCTTCCGGCATGGTTCACCCTGAACCTCAAAGCTTCTTATGCGTTCAATCCGAACCTGACGGTACAGGCCGGTATCGACAATCTGCTGGATACGAAATATCGCACTTTCGGTTCGGGAATCAATGCTATGGGACGTAATATCAACGTTACTTTACGTACGACCTTTTGATAAAACGGAAAACGTATATTCTACCCCCAATAAAAACGAGACTGCAAAAAAGCAGTCCCGTTTTTATTGGGGGATACACTTCTGGTCATGTAGTCCCATTGTCTACAGTTAAACTATTTACTTTGTCGTTTGGGGAAACAGCAAAATGTGTATGACCTTTTTCGGGCGGCTTGTTCGGAAAGACGTGAAGGTGGAGCATTGCGTAGATGGGCTTCCACGTGGAATTTATATTGTGGGCAAGAAGAAAAATACTTGTAGACAGGTAGAATGTCAAAATGACAAAGTGAAAGATAGCGACGCACGAGAATGCGTTATTTCCTGCCGTATCCCTTACGGGTGGGAAATAACGCATTCTCGTGTGCTTTCCTTTTTTCTGAAAGTCAGCGTTTCGTTGCTTTTGCTTTCTTTTATTCCTGTAGCACGCGGGGAGATGCTGTCGGTGTTTCCCGGCGTGTCTTGTACCGATATGTTTTTCCCGTCAAATTGCCGGTTCGTCCATGTAAGGTAAAAGTCTCCAAATAAGAGCCTGTTTAAATTTTCCTGTTTGAAATAAAAAGAGTGCTTCTTCTTTCCTCGAAAATGATTATTTTTAGTTACCAATCTTCAAATAATTATGTATTCGACGGATTTAGAAGAAACACAGTGGCAAGTTATCAAGAAAATCTTGAACGTGCAAGAAAGGAAACGAAAATATGATTTGCGTGAAATATGGAATGCCATTTTCTATGTAGTCAAAACCGGTTGCCAATGGCGTATGCTTCCCTCAGACTTCGCTCCTTGGGAGTTGGTTTACTACTATTATCGCAAATGGTCTTCTTGGGGGTGAATTTGATTTATTATTGAACAACTTACGAGAAAAAGTACGTGTGAAAATGGGTCAAAAAGCAGAAGCAAGTTTGGGTATCATGGATAGTCAAAGTGTACGTTGGGGTGATAATCGTTCTCTTAATGGCATTGACGGGAACAAAAAAGTAAAAGGCGTTAAACGTCATGTGGTGGTAGATAAAAATGGATTCCTGCTTGCAGCCATGGTGACGATTGCCTGTGTGCATGACAGCAAGGCGGCTTATCTGTTGGCAAGGTGTCTGAGGGAACTCTCTTGCAACATCAAAGTCATATTGGCAGATTCCGGATATCGTGGAGAAATAGCTGAGAAGATTAAAAAATGCTTTTGGATACATTCTTGAAGTTGTCGTCAGTGGTGATAAGCTAAAAGGCTTTAGACCAATAGGTAAAAGATGGATTGTGGAAAGAACCTTTTCATGGTTTGACAATTATAGAAGGCTATGCCGAAACTATGAGCTAACTTTCGATTCGGCAGAGGAAATGGTAAAACTGGCATCCATTAGGATGTTATTAAATAAAATTTAAACAGGCTCTAAATGTGCAGGATATGTTTTCAAGCATGTTTTTTCCGTTTTCATGTCATTTTAAATCGCTTTTCTTCGGATGGCCCGTCCGTTCTGCGGAGAGCGATTTTTCGCTTTCAGCCAAACGATTTTTCATTTGGCTTGGATTGACGGAACAAGAAGCCCGTGTTTGTACGCAAAAACGCCCCGAATTTTTATTTTTCGGGGCGTTGATTGGGTATGGTTGTCCTGTTTTTGATTTTTTCCTTTGCTGCGGATTTTTCTTTTTGCTACCTATTTGATGCTTGTGACGTGCTTGGGGTTGCAATTTGATAATTTTGTTTAGGAATCAAGATATCCCCCAAATGGTATTCGTCCATAAAACGGCTGCGGTCTACGGGGCCGTTGATGCCCTCGATGCGTCCGTTGGCGGTAAACTGCCACATGACGAACCGGATGTCGTCCGTCAGTTCCGGAATATCTTCTGCGTACCGGGCTATCATGTATTTGTAGTCCGTGTATTTTCCGGCCAAATATTTATTGTAGAAATTACTCGACGTGTAGATGATGGGACGGATGCCATAATGTTCTTCTACCATGTGGAGAAAACGGGTAAGCCTTTCGCAAAAGCGTTGCGCGCTGCCTTTCCCTATGATTTCAACGTCGATGATAGGAATCAAGTCTTGTTCGTCCAGGTTCACCGTGCTTGTGAAGTTCTTGAACTGGGTTTCCGGATCCACTGTGGGACTGAAGAAATGATAGCAACCGACTTTCAGGCCGGCTTTACGCGCCTCGGTCAGGTTGTAACGATAGGTCACATCGACCAGAGAGGCGCCTTCTGTAGCTTTCAGGTAGACGTAACTTACATTTTTGTCGGTTTTCACCGTTTGCCAGTCTATGTCTCCCTGATAGCGTGATACGTCTATGCCGTAACGATGTTCATTCTTATTGATGCGGTGGCGGTAAGCTTCCTCTACCGGAGCGACGACGGGATGCGAATGGCTCGGAGTGGCCATCATGTCGGGCTCAACCATGGCCAAGACCACTTCCTCCTTGTCTGCTTGCTTATCCTTTTTACGACCGTGCATGGGGGTTACCGTCAGGCAACATAATATGATAGTAAGAAATGAAATGAAATTTCTCATGGTGCATGGATGTTATTTCGCAAAATTACATATTTTACGGAGGAAATGCAAGCGTTTTCCGCTTCGTATGAATATTATTATTATTTTTGCCCTGATTTTTATTCCTTATTATAGAATGTAAACATGAAAAAGTGGTTTGGAATTTTTTGTTTCTTGGGGATTGTGGCTTGGGGGCGGACGGCTTTGCATGCACAGTCCTGGTTTGACGTGAAGCTTTGGGAGCAGGGCTTGCCGAATACGAACGGCAGGGATGGCGGGCCGGAGCGGCAACAGGATGGTATTTATACGCCAGAGATCCGTGTGTTCCTTCCGGATTCGGCCAAAGCTACGGGGCGTATCATTCTGGCTTGTCCCGGAGGAGGTTATTCGTTCATAGCCCTTGGGCATGAAGGTTACGATTGGGCTCCTTATTTCAATGAGATGGGTATCGCATACGCCGTGTTGAAGTATCGTTTGCCTTTCGGGCATCCGGAAGTCCCGGTCAGCGACGCGCAAGAGGCTATACGCGTGATACGGCGGCATGCGGCGGCATGGCGGATTAATCCTTACGACGTGGGAATTATGGGTTCTTCGGCAGGCGGGCATCTGGCTTCTACGGTAGCGGTCAAGGCGCCCTTCGATTGCCGTCCCGATTTCCAGATATTGTTTTATCCTGTTATTTCAATGGAGCTGAACCAGACCCATAATGGTTCCGTTTATTCTTTTATCGGGAAAGAACCTTCGCACGAGGAGCAGTTGCGATACTCCAATGAACGGCACATCCGTCGTCACATGGTACCTCCGGCATTGCTGTTGCTGAGCGGGGATGATACGGTAGTGCCAGTCTCCAATTCTATTAAATATTATACGGCTTTGTCACAGGCGGAAGTGCCTGCCGCGATGCATATTTATCCCACGGGCGGACATGGTTGGGGTTATAACTCTTCTTTTGCCTGTCACGAACAGATGCAGGCAGACTTGAAAGCTTGGTTGGAGGGATTGGATGCCCCGGACGGGGATGCGCTCAGGGTGGCATGTGTGGGAAACAGTATTACGGATGGTTATGGCATTTCTTTGAGTGAAGAGCATGGTTATCCGGCTGTCTTGGGCCGGAAATTGGGAAACAAATATCGGGTCAAGAATTTCGGGGTGAGCGGCCATACGATGTTGCAGAAAGGCGATTGCCCTTATATGAAGAATGACGTGTACCGGTGGTGTAAGGAATTTAATCCGGATGTCGTGGTCATTAAATTGGGTACGAACGACAGCAAGCCGCAAAACTGGAAATACAAGGATGAATTCATGACGGATGCACAGCAGATGATAGACGAATTAAAGGCTTTGCCTGCCCGTCCGGATATTTATCTGGCTTATCCGGTAAAGGCGATGAGTTCGGCTTTTGACATCTCGGACAGTGTGATTGTCAATGGTGTCATCCCTATGATCCGGAGGTTGGCCCGGAAGAACAAGCTGAAAGTCATCGATCTCCACTCCGTGTTCGACGGCCATCCCGAATGGTTGATTTCGGATGGCATCCACCCCAATGACAAAGGTGCCGCCGTGATAGCTGAAGAAGTAAAGAAAGCTATTTTGGAAAATACGGGAAATGAAAAGAAATAAGTAAGTAGAAACAGAAAAGGTTGCCTCCGGACATTCCGTGTAGGCAACCTTTTCTCGTTAATGTTTGATTTCGATTTCTTCTTTCATATCTATTTCCTGCCCGTTCTTGTCGTAGAACTCATATTGCAGGAAACCCAATTTCTGACTGGGGATTACTTTGAGTCCGAATCCGTATTTGACTTGCCACTTGCGTTTCAGGGAAACGATGCCCTGATTGATGTAGGCTGCCACATACGGGTGGACATGAAGCGTGAAATTCTTAATCCCTAATTTATTGGCCATCGTGCTGATCTTGCTTTCCAAAACGTCTGTAAACAGAAAGCTTGATTTCACGGTACCCTTACCGAAACAAGTAGGACATACTTCATCTACATTCACATCCATAGCCGGACGTACACGCTGGCGTGTAATCTGCATCAGTCCGAACTTGCTCAATGGCAGGATATTATGGCGGGCACGGTCCTTCTTCATGTTTTCACACATGCGTTCGTACAATTTTTGCCGGTCTTCCGCCAGATTCATATCGATGAAGTCTACCACGATAATACCTCCCATGTCGCGCAGTCTTAATTGGCGTGCCAGTTCGTCTGCCGCCCCCTGGTTGACATCCAACGCATTGGCTTCCTGTCCGTTTCCAGACTTGGAGCGGTTGCCGCTGTTCACGTCCACGACATGCAATGCTTCCGTATGTTCGATGATCAGATAAGCCCCATGCTTATAAGATACGGTTTTTCCAAACGACGATTTGATTTGTTTGGTCACGTCAAAGTTGTCGAAGATGGGCAGTTTGCCTGTGTACTGTTTCACGATGCCCGCACTTTCCGGGGCTATCAGCGTCACGTAGTCTTTTACTTCACTGAAAATATCCGTATCGTTGATATAGATGTTTTCATACGAAGGATTGAACAAATCCCGCAGCATGGCTACCGTGCGGCTGGTTTCTTCAAATACCAGTTCGGGAAGCTTGCTTGCTTTTTGCGCTTTAATAAAGGCATCCTCACATCTTTTGACTAATACCTTGAGTTCCGAGTCGAGTTCGGCCACGCGTTTCCCTTCGGCTACCGTTCTGACGATAACACCGAAGTTTTTGGGCTTGATGCTTTGAATGAGCTGTTTTAAACGTGCACGCTCCTCGGCTGATTTTATTTTGGAAGATACGGACACCTTGTCTTGGAAAGGCATCAGTACCAGAAAACGTCCGGGGAACGATAGCTCACAAGTCAGGCGCGGTCCTTTGGTCGAAATGGGTTCTTTTACAATTTGTACCAGGATCTCTTGTCCTTGCTGGAGCGTGGTTTGTACGCTTCCGTCTTTCTCAAGGTCGGGCAGGATGGAAGCTTTCGAGAATGGGTACAATTTCTTTTTGTCGCTGGTTACTTGTTTGAGGTATTTGGTGTAAGAGTTGAATTTAGGGCCAAGATCAAGGTAATGTAAGAAAGCATCGCGTTCATAGCCTACGTTCACAAAGCATGCGTTCAGCCCCGGCATAAGTTTCCTCACTTTTGCCAGGTATATGTTGCCCACTACGAAAGAGGCCGACCGACCTTCTTTCTGAAATTCCACCAGCCTCTTGTCCTCTAACAATGCAATGGAAATCTCCTTGGGCTGAACATCTACTATAACTTCGCTTGTCATTCTTTTAATTTTACTATTTGATTCTATACAGCCTTGTTTACACAAAGAACAAACTTGTCGGAATCTGTAAAGAGCCCGTCCAAGTTTGTTCTCTATTCTTTACTTACAGACAAGCGTTGGCTACTTGCTCTTATGTCTGTTTTTTCTTAATCTTTTTTTACGTTTGTGTGTAGCCATCTTGTGTCTTTTTTTTCTTCTTTCCGCTAGGCATAGCTCTAATGTTTTATAAGTTAATAAATCTGTTTACTATCTTTTTCTGTTCGAATGATTCTTACTTCTTGATTGCATCAACAAAGACCTTAGCCGGTTTAAAGGCCGGAATGTTGTGCTCGTCTATGATTATAGTCGTATTCTTGGAAATATTACGAGCCGTCTTTTTAGCTCTTTTTTTAAGAATGAAACTACCGAAGCCGCGAAGATATACGTTATCCTCTTTTTTTGAATCAAAGATTCCTTTACTGATTCCATAAATGCCTCTACGGCAGTCAGCACGGTTGCCTTGTCGATACCCGTTTTTTTGGAAATCTCGTTTACAATTTCTGCTTTTGTCATCTTTCTGTAAAAATAATTGTTTGTAAATGCCTAATTCCTAATTTTTTGGAATGCAAATATATAGCTTTTTAGCAAGGAAAGAAAGAATATCATTGAAAAAAAACTCGTTTTTTTGCTTTTTGCCATTCCAAAACAGCTAATTTTGTACCGTTTATCTGTTTTTGCAAGAATGAAAGATTATAATTTTGCTTATAAGTTGTTGGCATGGTATCATGAAAACAGAAGGATTTTACCGTGGAGAGACACTCACGATCCATATATAATTTGGATTTCGGAGATTATCCTTCAGCAGACGCGGGTCGTTCAAGGGTATGATTATTTCCTGCGTTTTATGAACTGCTTTCCTGATGTGGATGCTTTGGCGGCAGCTTCAGAAGATGAGGTGTTGAAATGTTGGCAGGGGCTGGGGTACTATTCTCGTGCAAGGAATTTGCATGCGGCGGCTCGCCAGATTGTGGAGTGGGGAGGATTCCCTGAACGTTATGAAAATATCCGTCAACTGAAGGGCGTGGGGGATTATACGGCAGCCGCCATAGCTTCTTTTGCATTCGGGTTGCCCCATGCTGTGGTGGACGGGAATGTATATCGCGTACTTTCCCGTTATTATGGGATTGAGGAACCGATAGATACGGGGCATGGGAAAAAATATTTTGCAGCCATGGCGCAGGAGCTGTTGCCCGAGGGCAGAGAAGCGGCGGACTATAACCAGGCTGTGATGGATTTCGGTGCCATGCAGTGTGTGCCTAAGAGCCCTAAGTGCGAAGACTGTCCTTTGGTTGACGGCTGTGCCGCTTTCCGGGACAAGAAAATACAGGAACTTCCGGTAAAATCCCGTGCTCTGACTGTGACCGAACGTTATTTACATTATATGTATATAGAGGTGGGGGGAGAGGTTGCAGTGTTCCGGCGGGAAAGCAACGATATATGGAAAGGTTTGTATGAACCGTTCTTGATAGAAACCCCTGCGGCATGTGCTCCGGAAAACTTGCTGAACGATGAAAAAGTTCCTTCATTTATCCGGTCTGATAAGGCTGTGATGACTTATTTGTGCGGAGGCGTTCGCCACCAACTGACCCACCGAACGTTGATTTGTGATTTTTATAAGGTGGAACTGGCAGATAGACCCGATGATTTCGGACGTCGTGTTTGTTGGGTAAAAAAAGAAGAACTGTCAAACTATGCATTCCCTCGCTTGGTTGTAATGCTGTTTGAGAAGTTTGGTTTATGGTAGGAAAATGAAAGGATTGCAGAAAAAGTGACGTTATAGTTGGTGGAATATGGTTTATTTATTAATTTTGGAGAAATTTTAAAATGAAAAGCGTATGTCTTTAAATAAAGTGATGTTGATCGGAAATGTCGGGAAAGAGCCCGATGTCCGTTATTTGGATAACGGAGTGGCTGTGGCTTCGTTGACTTTAGCCACAACGGAAAGGGGGTATCGTCTACAGAATGGTACGGACGTGCCGGAACGTACGGAATGGCATAATATAGTATTGTGGAGAGGCCTGGCTGAGACAGTAGAGAAATACGTTCACAAAGGTGACAAGCTGTTTATCGAAGGAAAAATTCGTTCTCGTTCGTACGATGACCAGAATGGAGTGAAACGCTACATCACGGAGATATTTGCAGATAATATGGAGATGCTGTCTCCCCGTAATCAGGCTGGCCAGGTTTCAGGCCCTTCTGTCTCTTCTTCACAGTCCGCTTCCGCACAGGTGCAGGGCGGAAAAGAAGACTTACCCTTTTAATGTGTAACTAAATTTGTGAATTTTGGACCCTGATACATATTTATCCCAGTTTATAGCGTTATTTAACCATATAGAGGTTTATCCTCCGGATTTGGGAGCTACGATTGCTCTTGTTTTGTCTGTGTTATTGTTGGGTTGTTCCGGCTTTGTTTCAGCTTCAGAGATTGCATTTTTTTCTCTTTCCCCTACGGATGTGGGTAAGATAGAAGAGAACAGGCACGCTGCAGACAGCAAAATTCTCGAGTTAAAGAAAGATTCGGAGCGTTTGCTGGCTACAATTTTGATATCCAACAATTTCGTGAATGTGGCTATCATCATGTTGCTGAATTTCTTTTTCAGTAAAACTTTGATTTTCGGTGATAGTCGTTTGTTGGAATTTCTTTTCATGACCGTCTTGCTCACCTTCTTGCTTTTGTTGTTTGGGGAGATTATGCCGAAAATCTATTCATCCCAACACACCTTGAGCTTCTGTCGTATGGTGGCTCCTTCTTTTGTGTGGATTGAAAAGTTATTTTGGCCTCTTTCGTCATTGCTGGTACGGTCGAGAAAATTGGCTACGAAAGTGGTGCATAAAGAAAAACGGGCCATATCGGTCGACGAGTTGGAACAAGCCTTGGAGTTAACAGATAAAAAGTATATTGCAGAAGAACAGAATATGCTGGAGGGGATTATCCGTTTTGGAGGCGAGATGGCCAAAGAAATAATGACTCCTCGTATGGATATTGTAGACTTGGATATGAAAACGCCTTATCCGGAGGTGCTTCAATGTATCGTAGAAAGTAACTATTCCCGTATTCCGGTATATGCAGATTCGCGCGACAATATAAAAGGTGTGCTTTACATTAAGGATTTGTTGCCTCATTTGAACAAACCTGCAAATTTCCGCTGGCAGTCTTTAATCAGGCCGCCTTATTTCGTTCCGGAAACAAAGATGATTGATGATTTGTTAGGAGACTTTCAGAAGAATAAAGTGCATATAGCCATTGTGGTGGATGAGTTTGGAGGTACGTCGGGTATCGTGACGATGGAGGATATTATCGAAGAAATTGTAGGCGAAATAAATGACGAGTACGATGAAGATGAACGTCAGTACGTGCGGTTGAATGCGAATACGTATGTTTTCGAGGCAAAAGTCCTGCTTACGGATTTCTTTAGAATCATGAAACTGGATGATGATTTCTTCGAGGAGGTAGAAGGCGAGGCCGATACTTTAGCCGGACTTCTGTTGGAAATTAAAGGTGAGTTTCCGGAGCGTCATGAGGTGATCAAATATAAAAACTATTGTTTTGAAGTGTTGGAAATGGACGACCGGAGGCTTCTGAAGATAAAGGTGACGGTGGAGAGTCCGGAAACGTCCGATGAGGTGTAAATCATAGAGAGAAAATATGCCGCTGTTTCGGAAAATAAATTGTGAGAAGGGCTGGGGAGGTATATGGAAAATTACCGAGACCTTTGATGAGTTGTGTGACATGTTGCCTCACAGCGCATGTTATCGGGAGCATGCCTTCCATTTTGCGGCTGAGCGGAGGCGCTTGGAGTATGTGGCGGTGCGTTTGCTTATCTTCACTCTGACAGGGGAAGAACTACAGGTGGAATATTTGCCGTCCGGCCGTCCTTTTTTCCGTGACAGAAGACTTCAGCTTTCCATTTCCCATACGTTCGGATATGCAGCGGTGTTGTTTTCGGAAGAATATGAAGCCGGACTTGACATAGAAGTCTTTTCAGAAAGAATTGTAAAGTTGAAAGAACGTTTGATCGGTCCGGAAGAAGCGGCAGAAACAACATACGAGATTCTTTTGCATTGGTCGGCCAAAGAGGCTGTTTTTAAGATTTTGGATGAAGAGGGTATTGATTTCAGGAAGAATCTGACGGTACAAAATTTAAGTTGCCCCGCGATGCCCGACCATACGGAAGCGAAAGGGGATTTTTCTTTATATTATCATTTGTCGGACGGGAAGACGGGAACCTTTCCGGTGCATTATGAGACTACGGCCGATTTCGTCCTGACTTATGCGTTTCGGAAGCTGTAAAGTGAGGATGCAATAGCTGTTACCCGGTTTGAAATAAAAGTGAAGATACATCCCCCGTATGGAAAGGGAGACGTATCTTCACTTGTTTTTAGGCACGTACCACTTGTCTTTTCATCATTTGACAGAACAGTCCGTTTTGTTTTTTCAGTTCCTCCGGATTTCCGGTTTCTGCGACATGCCCGTCTTTCAGTACTACTATTTTATCTGCGTGTGCGATAGTACGCATGCGGTGTGCGATAATCAGTACCGTTTTATGCTTGACCAACTCCGAGATACCTGCCTGGATTTTTGTCTCGTTCTCTACGTCGAGCGAGGCTGTGGCTTCGTCCAGCAACACGATGGGAGCGTCTTTCAATAACGCCCGTGCGATGGATATGCGCTGACGTTCTCCACCCGATAAGGTTTCTCCGTTTTCCCCGATAACGGTTTGGTATCCTTGAGGCATTTTAAGGACAAACTCGTCACATCGGGCCAGACGTGCCACGCGCCTCACTTCTTCGTCAGTCGCTTCCCGTTTTCCGATTCTGATATTCTCCATGACGGATGTATTAAATAGGGTTACGTCCTGAAAAACGATGGAGAAGCATTTTAGCAGACTTTCCGGTTCAATCCCACTGATGTCTGTTCCGCCGAGTGTGATATGTCCGGACGTGGCATCCCAAAAACGAGCCGCTAATTTGGCTGCCGTACTCTTTCCGCTTCCCGAGGGACCGACTAAGGCTGTGATTTCTCCTTGTCGGGCAGTAAAAGATACGTTGTCCAGGACTTGCTTTCCCTTTTCATAAGAGAAACTTACATGGTCGAACCGGATGTCATATCCGTTGGGATTGAACGATTTCTCTCCGTGTTGGACCGGCATGGCTTCCATTTCTTTCATCCTGTCTATACGGATGTCAAGGTAGAATAACGCCGCCAGATTGTTCAGCACTTCATTGATAGGAGTGTAAATACGTGAGCCGATAACCATGAATATCAAATACGTGAAAAGCTCCGTTTGACCGGAGGCTACCAAAGAGGCTCCGACAATGATGACACTTGCCAATCCGAGCTTCAAGATGCTTTGAGATCCGTTGACGGCAATACCCATCAGTAATTCGCTTCGTGTTAGTTGGTGCTCGTATTTATCGATTTTCTCGTTCAATCCGTTCAAGTAAGCCGCTTCTTGGTGATAGGACTTGATTTCCTGAATCGTGTCCAGTCCTTCCTGTATTTGTTCGGTCACTTCCCTTTTGTTCAGGTAGTTCGTTCGGTTCTGCTTGTGCAGTTTTCTTTTGGAGAGGACGATTACGGCCAAGGAAATGGGGACCACCCAAAACAAAGCGAGTGTAAGTGCCCAGTCGTAGAATGCCATGCCTATCGTAATCAACAGGATGCTGAGCAGAGACGCAATGAGTTGCGGTACGGCATGCGAAAAAGTGTGTTCCAGTTCCGTACAATCGTCCATGATGGTGGCAGTCAAGTCGGACAGGTTCTTTTCTCCGAAGAACGCGAGCGGGAGTTTCCGTAGCTTTTCGGCCAGCGAGATACGCCGGTTGGCACTTTCGTCATAAACGCAAGTGTAGGTGCTTCGGTACTGGAAGACGGCAATCACATACATGACAGCCATGAATGCGATTCCGAGTAGTCCGTAGTAACATATCCCATGTGTTATTGTGGCCTCGGGGGTGAAGACGGGACGAATCCAGTCTTGCAGGTATAGGAACACATATACGGCGGGCAACATCAGTGCGACATCCAGCCATACGGTCCAGAACACTCCCTTACCAAAATCCTTGGCACCTTTTTCCGAAAGGGCGAAACGGTTTCTTATTTGACTAAGCATGGTGAACCTCCTTTCCGATGGTCCAACTGACAGATTGCTGATATTCATTCCACATGGTTTTGTATATGCCGTTTTGTTTTAATAGTTCCTCGTGTGTACCTTGCTCGACGATTCGTCCTTTGTCGATTACCAGAATACGGTCGGCATCGGTAATGCTTGATAGCCGGTGAGCGATGGTCAGCACGGTTTTCCTGGCAGTCAGCTCCCTCAGTGCTTGTTGGATGAGGTGCTCGTTTTCCGGATCGGCGTATGCCGTGGCTTCGTCGAGTACGATGATGGAGGCATTTTTCAGGATGGCCCGTGCCAGGGCGATTCTTTGCCGTTCCCCTCCGGACAGATACGTGCCTTCCGTTCCGATTTTCGTATTCAGTCCCTTCGGCAGACGGTCTATGATTTCCCTGCATTGCGCAAGGTCGAGTGCCCGATTGATTTCCTCCTCTCCGGCTTCCGGGTTTCCGCATTTCAGATTCTCGCGCAGCGTCGTTTTCAGAAGATGAGGGTTCTGAAAGACGAATGACACGTGCTGCATGAGGTTCTCAGGTGCGATATGCTTGATATTGACGTGGCCAATCCGGATTTCTCCTTCGTCGGCATCCCAAAAACGGGGCAGCAGTCTGGCAATCGTTGTTTTACCGCCTCCCGAAGCGCCGACAAGGGCCACTTTCTTTCCTTGGGGGATGGAAAAGCTTATTCCGTCTACGGCTTTCTGCGTGGCACCGGGATAACTGAAACTCACGTGGTCGTAGCAAACATCAAAAGCCGTCGGCTTCTCCGGTTTTTCCGGCTGGGACAACGGCTTGTATTCGAGCAGTCGTTCCAAACGTCCGATTGCTTCTCCGGCCTGTCCTAAAGCTTCGCTGAGATGCATGCTTTTCATGATGCTTTGCGAGAAAAGCGGAGTAATGAGTACGAACAGGAAGAAGTTGAGCAGGGCAGAAGCATAGTCGCCATCGTGGCTTACGATGAGAATGACGGTGGGAGCGAGGAAAAAGACGAAACTGTTGATGATAATCGTATAGCACGACATCGGTTTTTCCCACAGTCCGGTATAGGAAGAAGCCATTTGATTGTAGGCCATGATACTTTTATGGAAGTTCTTGAAAGAGTAGATGGTCTGTTGGAATACCTTGATGACCGGTATGCCCCTGACATATTCTACGGCTTCCGTATTCATTTCTTCCAGTGAAGTCATGTAGGCACGCATGAAGGCCTGTCCTTGCGTGTTCATGAGGTGTCCCATCAGGAACATGGCTACGGCTACCGGAATGATGCAGACGAGCCCCAGTTTCCAATCGAACGCGAAAATCAGGATGACGGCCGTCAGCGGTACCAGGACGGAACCGGCCAGGTCGGGCATCTGGTGGGCCAGAAACGAGTGGGTGATACCGGCATTATCGTCGATGACCTTACGAATCTTGCCGCTGGTATTGAGGTCGAAGAATCCGAGGGGCATGCGGACGATTTGTCTCATGGCTTCTTTCCGCAAGTTGGATTCCACCCGGAACGCTGCCAGATGGGAGCACATCAATGCCAAGTAGTATAAGACGACACTTCCGACAGCCAAACCTGCCGCCCACCCGGCGTATGGTATGGTTTCGGCGGGAGTCCCGTTGCCGTGTGTATCAAAAAATCCTTTCACGATCAGCCAGATAAAGACATAAGTGAGCATACCCGTCACTTCGCTTACTGCCGAGATACACATGGAAAGCGGTAGCAAAGCTTTCCGTTTTCCCATATAATGTTGGAGTTTTCGTAATGTATTCATAGGTTTGAGTATTGAGTCGGTTCTTTTGTTTTTTGTGCCGTGACACAGATACTTTCTTTTTTCATCTTGTCAGTGCGGACGTGGACAAACCCACAATTTTCGAGCTTGTGTTTAATCTCTTCGGCGGTATATACGGACATCCCTTCGATGCGGTCGGTCCAAGTCGTGTTGTGAGGGTTGCTGGCTTCGCAGGCAATCAGAAAAATGCCTTCCGGTTTCAGAATGCGAAGTATTTCGCAGAAAGCCTTGTCCGGATCTTCCCAAAAATATAGGGTTTCAAAGGCTGTGGCGACATCGAATGTGTCTCCTTCAAAAGGCAGGTCCGAGGCCGTACCTTGGAGGATGAAACAACGTTCATCCAGAAAAGCCTTGTTTTTTTGCCGGGCGAAAGCCACGCTTTCCGGAGAGATATCCACACCGTAAACTTGTCCTTGCGGGCATCTTTTCAGCATGTGGGCGATGTTGGCTCCTCCTCCGCAGCCGATGTCGAGCACTTTCCAATCGGGGCGCCAGTCCAAATGTGTAAACGCCCATGCCGCCAACGGAGCATGGCCTGTGTTCATGCTCCTTAGAATCATCCGTCCCCAGAAGCCTTGAGGCTTACGGGTGTTTTGCAGGATGCGGTTGATAAAATTCTTTTTCATTGTATGATGGATTGATTATAATACGTAATACGTTGATGTGTAAAAGCTTACTTGATTCTGTATCCTAATAAGGAACTGAATTTGCAACTGAAACGCGGAAAACGGGCGAAAAGACGCATGACGGTTCCCCAGCGTTCGGTGAAAAATTTCTGATAGCAAGCTTGTTCTATCAGTTCCAGTGCGGGCACCCAGCTCTCTACTTCGTGCCCGTCGCTGATGCCGGAACGGATTTCGGCTGCCGATTTCCGCAAGGAGTCCGGTTTTGCTCCGGATTTTACCATCATCTTACCACAAACGTCAAACCATAATTCGCCGCCGCTGAAGCGTTTGGCGATATGCTTCAAAACCGTTTTTACCTGTTCCTCGTAGAAATACATCAGCACGCCTTCCACCACGAAGATGAACTGCCCCTCGGGATGTTGTTTTTTTCAGTGCGTCCATCCATCCGGTTTCGAGGAGCGACGCAGCGATGTAACGGTCTTCACCGGTTTCCGGAATCAGTTTTCGGCGTAAGTCGATGACTTCCGGCAAGTCCAGTTCGTAGAAGACGGCCGTTTGGTCGTTGCCGATGCGTTGGTAGCGGGTATCCAGACCACACCCGACGTTGACCACGACAGGGTGGGAGTGGTTTAGGATGAAGCGCCGGATGGCATCGTCGAAGTACTTGCCGCGTACGACACATCCTACTTCACTCATTTTGGCTCCGTCGAATTGGGAATAGTCATATTCGATGCTGTTCACCAGTTGTTCTGCCATCGTGTCTTTCAATATGGCATCTCCTTTTCTCCGGCTTTCCTTGGCCCGCATGTAGAGCGGAATCAGCAGCGTTTCGGCCACTACATTTTTAAATTCATACTTTTGTTTCATAATCTTATTTTTATTAACAGTCAGACTTTCGCGGGAAGCAGTTCAAAAACGAACACTATTCCGATTTGTTCAAAAAGAGGGAACTTATATTTTCATAAGTTCCCTCCATCCGGCCACCTCGATGGTCATATATTCGGTGACGACCTTTTCTATCTCATCCGGTTTGACCCGCCGCATGAGAAGTTCTTCAAACAAGGCAAACATCCACACCGTATGCATACGTATGGAAAAGTCCGAAATGTCGGTCTCCAGTTGCGGATGCTTATGTTTCATGAGTGTGAAATATTCTTTGACCAGTGCCGTCGACTTCCGTGCAAACTCTTCTTTGTAGTTTTCCAAGGAAGAGCCTTGAGAGCGGAAAAGCAACAGCAGCAGCAAGTCGCGATGCCGATGGATGAACGAAGTGTATTCGTCCACCATATATTTGAAGTAATCCCTGTCGCACATGGCCATGATGTCGGTTCCGCGCCGCCCATGATGCTCGTCCAGCATATTCTCGAAAGTGCGCACGGCCGGAGTCACGATTTGGACAAAGATGTCGTCCTTGCAAGAAAAGTAATTGTATATATTGCTCAATCCTACCCCCGATTTGTGCGCGATTTCCCGCATCGGCACCTTCAGGTAACCTTTTTCCAGAAACAAGGTGGCCGCCGATTGCAGAATGTCGCTTTTGATATGGTCTTTTACCGTTTGCATAGGCATGTCTGTTTGTCGTACAAAATTAGAATGGATTATCAGTCGGTGCAATACCTAAAAAAGACGATTTTACCGCCGCCCTTCTTCCTGCGGTGTCCGGGCGAGCCGTGAACGACGCTAATTTCCTATCGAATGGTGATTTAACCGATATTTTTTTGTACTTTTGTTTCCGTAAAGCGAAGATGAATACCCCCTGTTTAATTTTATTTACGTCCTTGCGAGATGATGAATACGATACTGATTATAGATGACGAACCCATCATACGGAAATTGCTGGCACGCATGATGGAACTGGAAGGTTATGAGGTGTTCCAGGCGGCCGATCGTGCCTCGGGCCTGAAACTGCTCACGGCCAAAACGCCGCAACTGGTATTGTGCGATGTGTTTCTGCCCGATGGCAACGGGGTGGAGATGGTAAAGGAGATAAAAGAACTGCAACCCGAAACAGAGGTCATCCTCCTGACGGCTCACGGAAATATCCCGGACGGGGTGCAGGCTATCAAAAACGGCGCATTCGACTACATTACCAAGGGGGATGACAACAATAAGATCATACCGATAATCAGCCGTGCTATGGAGAAAATCAACAGCCGGCCGGTGCAGCCTTCGGGAAGTACTGTCGTGCCGGTTCGTGAATCGGCCTTCGACACTGTCTTGGGACATTCGCGAGGTTTGCAGCAAGTGATACAGTTGGCTCGCAAAGTGGCCGTGACAGACGTGCCGGTGCTGCTTACGGGCGAGACGGGGACGGGAAAAGAGGTATTCGCACAGGCCATTCATAACGGAAGCGCGCGTGCCAAGCAGCCGTTCGTGGCCATCAACTGTTCCGCTTTCAGCAAAGAATTGTTGGAAAGCGAGATATTCGGGCATAAAGCCGGGGCTTTCACCGGGGCTTTGAAGGACAAGAAAGGACTGTTTGAAGAGGCTAACCACGGCACGATATTTCTGGACGAGATCGGGGAGATGGCGTACGGCTTGCAGGCCAAACTCTTGCGCGTGCTCGAAACAGGGGAATATATAAAGGTGGGGGATACGAAACCCACGAAAATAGACGTGCGTATCGTGTCGGCCACCAACCGCAACCTGAAAGAAGAGATAGCGAACAGCAATTTCCGGGAAGATTTGTATTTCCGCTTGTCCGTTTTCCACCTCCATCTGCCGCCCTTGCGCGAGCGCAGGGAGGATATACCGGAACTGGCCGCAGCTTTCCTGAAGTTTTTTGCCGCCAAAATGGGAAAACAGGTCAAGGGATTTGCGGCGGACTGCCAAGCCTGGATGCAGTCGTATGCCTGGCCGGGAAACGTGCGTGAGTTGCGCAACGTGATAGAGCGTGCGTTGATTATCTGCGACGACTACATCACGTTGGATGACATGCCTCTTGATTTCAGGTCGTCCACTTTATCCGGCTCGGCTGCCGACGGTGACGATTTTGAACTGGCGGAGGCGGAGCATCGTCATATCCAACGTGTATTACAGTACACGAAAGGGAATAAGGCCGAGGCGGCCCGGCTTCTGAAAATAGGATTGACCACCCTCTATCGGAAGATAGAAGAGTACGGCATTAATATCTAAGAGGCTTCACGCCTCTTTTTTTGTCTTATTTCTTTATTGTTGATGTAACGGCACTTCGTACCTGTCGGAATATTCGTTTTCATGACATGTGATATGGAGTTTAAAATGTTTTATATCAGCGTATTAAAGACTTCTCTGCGAATGTAAGATTTAGGATGGAAATCTTGTAAAATCAATCACCGCAGAACTGAAAATCATTCTCAAGAGATTGATTTTTCGTTCTCCTGAGAATGATTTTCAGTTCTGCGCAAGGTGATTTACGAATCAAAAGACGGTGCCAAACTATAAGGACTTTTTATCATTCCTTGGGTCTGGCAGCCGTCTTCGGGCTTAGTTCTACAGATTATATTGAGATGGGTCAGATGCTCATGGCACTATAAGCTTCGCGGAAGCGCGGAGCGACGTTTCTTTTCATGAAATCTTGTCCGGTGAAATTGTCCATCAAGATGGCCTGTGCTTTTTCGCCCATGTCTTTGCTCACGACAACAGACACGCTGTTGTTGTCGCTTCCGTATGAAATCATCAGGATGGGGATGTCTTTAAGCAGGTCGATGACTTTGACTTCCATGTTTTCCTTTTCTTGGTCGAACTGGCCGATGATATGGATGACGGAAATGTCTTTTTCCACACTGACGGAAGCGAATTGGGACAGTTGGTTTTCCATTTGGTGGAAAGTCTCGGAACTCAGTTCCACGGCCATGGAGATATTGACACTGGAAGAGGAAATGAGGTGTATGGGAGTCTTGAAGTCCCCACAGACGGCCATCACTTTGGTCAGGAACTGAAACGGCATGAGGTTTCCTGATGAATGGATCTGTAAATAATCTGCATTTTTCCGTGTAACAACTGCTTTAATCTGGTTCATGGTTGATGTTTTTGTAATAGTGATTGTTTGTTTATTGGGATTATAATAATTGGATATACGTAGGTTGATTCCGTGTTGTCCGGCTAAATCCAGACAAGCTTTCGGAACCAGGTTGAAGCCGGCATTGATGATGCTTTTGGCTTCGTTATATGTGATGGTATAGTCTTTGAACTGACTGCATACGTCTTCGTCGGGTGAAGCCGAAGACATTTGTTTCGTGGTATAAAATGTAAGTTCCTCGGCATGGAACAAGGTTGCCATGTGGGTCGCATAAAGCGTATGGAGCTTTGCGGGCATCAGTATCGTCTCTTCGAGGCCGTTCTTGCAGATGCGGGCGGGGAGAATACTAACGATTGCATCTTGGTCCTGTATGAGTGTCCGGAGGCATTCGGTGCTTTTTTCAGTGTCTATCTTTGAATTGCTGCCGATACATACGAAAAGCGAAGGGTCTAAGAGGGATACATTCACTTTCAGGGTTTTAAAGTAAGAATAGATGATGAGACCTGAAAGGCGTTCGGTGAAAGAGAGAAGCTCTTTGTCTTTGATTTGGTTTAACGGACGGTTGACGAACGAATGGAGGGATTGGAAGAGGTTCTCTATAATCGAGATTGTGGCAGGGCTGTTCTCCGCGGCACCTGTAAGTTGAGATGTGAACTCGAAGGTTTTTGTTTTCAGCGCGTCAATCAGGGTCGGGAGCTTTTCCCAGTCGAAATTGTACAGCGAAATGGCGATGTCCTGGAGTTTGTCTTTAATCCACGGAAAGGACGGAGGGATGAGAATAGACTGCTCTCCTAAAGGGACGTACGACGGTATTTGCCGGACATCTTCAATGGATGTGATAGTTTCAAAACTATAAATTTTCATATTTTTCTATTTATTAATTTCTTGTTTTGGTTTTATTCTTCTTTTTCTTTCTCAAATTGGAAGGGATTTTTCCAAAATGAAAGGGTGAAACTTTTTGCGGAATGTATTCAACCTTTTGTAAATCAGTTCTTTTTTATCTTTTCATGCTCTTTCGTTTGATAACTGTTATTTCATATACATATATGATACCACCGTGCCGGAATATAAAGATGGGGGAGAAAAGCGGAGCGGGACACTGTGGGTAGGAATAAGTAGCGGTAGGGAGAGGAAGTGGAAGGTGGGGAAAGGCTTATATATAATAAGGTATATGAATATAAAGAGAGTTTATCCTTTTTCAAATCGGAGAGGTGTTTTTTCAAAATGGAAGAAGGTTTTCTCTGTATAGAGAATCATAATAAGATGTTATGTGTTTGTAAAACAGTATAGTAGGGGATAGACTATGTTTTTTGGCATACTTTTGGTCTAATGGTATGGCGATAAGTTATAGTATTAATTAAAAAACAAAAGTATTATGGAATTATTTTCATTTGGTTTTTTGGCCTGCTTGGTGAGCGGCTTTTTGTGTTTCTGGTTGTTCTGGAAATGTGTGGATTGGTTTGAGAAGATTTAATTTTTAAAAAGTAGGTATTATGTACACAGCGTTATTTGTTGTCAGTGTAGTGATGTTCGGCTATTTGATGTATGTGCTCGTCAAGCCGGAAAAGTTCTAAAAAACATTTTTTTGATTTAGCAGTATTATGAATACAGAAATTTTAGGTGTAGTTGCACAGATTGTACTTATGGTGGTGCTGAGCTATCCGCTCGGAAAGTATATCGCCAATGTATATAAAGGTAAAAAGACGTGCTTGGATTTCATGAAACCGATAGAAACGGCTATTTATCGTTTCTCCGGTATCAACCCCGAAGAGGAGATGAATTGGAAACAATTCTTGCGTGCATTATTAATCGTGAACCTCTTTTGGTTCATTTGGGGTATGCTTTTGTTGGTGCTTCAAGGTTATCTTCCGTTAAACCCGGATGGAAACGCCGGACAGACAGCCCATCAGGCATTCAATACTTGTATCAGTTTCATGGTGAACTGTAACGAGCAGCACTATAGCGGTGAGACAGGATTGACTTATTTGACTCAGTTGTTTGTCATCATGTTATTCCAGTTCGTAACAGCAGGAACCGGTATGGCTGCTATGGCCGGTATCATGAAGGCGTTGGGAGAAAAGACTACGAAGACTATCGGTAACTTCTGGAAATACTTGGTATTGAGCTGTACCCGTATTCTGTTCCCTCTTTCCTTAATCGTAGGCTTTATCTTGATTACTCAGGGAACTCCAATGGGCTTCGACGGAAAGATGGAAATTACCACAATGGAAGGTGCAACGCAGAATGTCTCACAAGGTCCTACGGCTGCTATCGTTCCTATCAAACAGTTAGGTACGAACGGTGGTGGTTACTTCGGCTGTAACTCTTCTCATCCGTTGGAAAACCCGACTTATTTGTCCAACATGACGGAATGCTGGTCCATCCTGATTCTTCCGATGGCTATGGCTTTCGCATTCGGTTTCTATATCAAGCGTAAAAAACTGGGTTATTCCATTTACGGCGTAATGTTGTTCGCTTTCTTGGCGGGCGTATGTATCAACGTATATCAGGAGATGAACGGTAACCCGCGTATCGACGCCATGGGTATCGCTCAGGACAATGGTGCCATGGAAGGCAAGGAAGTGCGTCTGGGCGCAGGTGCCACTGCTTTGTGGAGCATCGTTACCACGGTAACTTCTAACGGTTCTGTAAATGGTATGCACGATTCAACAATGCCGATTTCCGGTTTGATGGAGATGTTGAACATGCAGATCAATACATGGTTCGGCGGTGTCGGTGTAGGATGGATGAACTACTTCACCTTTATTATCATCGCAGTGTTTATCAGCGGTCTGATGGTCGGCCGTACGCCGGAATTCCTTTGTCACAAGGTCGAGGCACGTGAAATGAAGGTGGCTTCTATCGTGGCATTGCTTCATCCTTTCGTTATCCTTGTGGGTACGGCGTTGGCAGCCTACTTGTATGTACATGCTCCGGCTTTCGTGGAGAATGAAGGAGGATGGTTGAACAACCCGGGCTTCCACGGCTTGAGCGAGATGTTGTATGAGTTCACCTCAGTGGCTGCAAACAACGGTTCCGGTTTTGAAGGATTGGGCGATAACACCTGGTTCTGGAACTATGCGTGCGGTATCGTTTTGATTTTAAGCCGTTTCATTCCTATCGTAGGACAGGTGGCCATTGCCGGTCTGTTGGCAAGCAAGAAATATATTCCCGAAAGCGCAGGTACGTTGAAGACTGATACCGTTACATTCAGCGTGATGACTTTCGCTGTAATCTTCATCGTGGCAGCCTTGTCATTCTTCCCGGTTCACGCATTGAGTACGATTGCAGAACATTTCAGTTTATAAAAGATTATTTAAGGATAAGATAAAGTATGAAAACTAACAATAATACTTCCCTCTTCCAAAGGGATCAGGTAATGGAAAGCTTGAAACAGTCTTTTGTCAAGCTGAATCCCAAGATAATGGTGAAGAACCCGGTCATGTTCACCGTAGAGATTTCTACTCTGATCATGTTTATCGTGACCCTCTTCTCGGCTACGAACGATTCACAGGGTTCCTTTGCATACAACCTTTTGGTCTTCATCATCCTGTTGGTGACTTTGCTGTTTGCCAATTTCGCAGAGGCGATTGCCGAAGCTCGCGGTAAGGCTCAGGCCGACAGTTTGCGCAAGACCCGTGAAGAGACTCCGGCCAAGTTGAACGTGAACGGACAGATCAAGACCGTGAGCAGTTCACAGTTGAAGAAAGGTGATGTGTTTGAATGCGAGGCTGGCGACGTGATTCCGGCCGACGGTGAAATCATCGAAGGTTTGGCTTCTATCGATGAGAGTGCCATTACCGGTGAATCTGCTCCGGTAATCCGTGAGGCAGGCGGCGACAAGAGTTCCGTTACCGGTGGTACGAAGGTACTTTCCGACCATATCAAGGTCGTTGTGACCAGTCAGCCGGGCGAGAGCTTCTTGGACAAGATGATTGCCTTGGTAGAAGGTGCAAGCCGCCAGAAGACTCCGAATGAAATCGCTTTGACGATATTGTTGGCCGTGTTCACTCTGGTATTCTTGATTGTCTGCATTACCTTGAAACCGTTTGCCGACTATTCCAATACGGTGATTACCATTGCAGCTTTCTGTTCTTTGTTCGTTTGCCTGATTCCTACGACCATCGGCGGTCTGCTTTCTGCCATCGGTATTGCCGGAATGGACCGTGCTTTGCGTGCCAACGTGATTACCAAATCCGGTAAGGCTGTGGAGACGGCCGGTGACATCGACACTTTGCTGCTGGACAAGACTGGTACGATTACAATCGGTAACCGTAAGGCTACGGAATTCTATCCGGTTGCCGGTATGGATAAGCATGCGTTTATCGAAGCTTGTTTGATGTCTTCCGTATCGGATGATACGCCGGAAGGTAAGTCAATCATTGAATTGGGACGTGAAATGGGTGTACGTATGCGTACCCTGAACACCGAAGGTGCACACATGATTAAGTTTACGGCTGAGACGAAGTGTTCCGGTATCAACTTGAAAGACGGTACTGAAATCCGCAAGGGTGCTTTCGACGCTATCCGTCGTATCGCCATGGAGGCCGGTAACAAGTTCCCGAAGGATACGGAGGATATTATCCAAGCCATTTCGGCAAACGGTGGTACTCCGTTGGTGGTTTGTATCGACAAGAAGGTTGCCGGTGTCATCGAATTGCAAGATGTTATCAAACCGGGTATCGAAGAACGTTTCGAGCGTTTGCGTAAGATGGGTGTGAAGACGGTAATGGTAACCGGTGACAACCCGTTGACCGCCAAATATATTGCCGAGAAGGCCGGTGTGGACGACTTTATTGCTGAAGCCAAACCGGAAGACAAGATGAATTACATTAAGAAAGAACAGGCTGCCGGTAAGTTGGTGGCTATGATGGGTGACGGTACGAACGATGCTCCGGCATTGGCACAAGCCAACGTGGGTGTGGCCATGAACAGCGGTACTCAGGCTGCCAAGGAGGCCGGCAACATGGTCGACTTGGACAACGACCCGACCAAATTGATTGAAATCGTGGAAATCGGTAAGCAGTTGTTGATGACTCGTGGTACGTTGACGACATTCTCTATTGCCAACGACGTGGCCAAGTACTTTGCCATCATTCCGGCATTGTTCATGTTGACGATTCCCCAGTTGGCTCCGTTGAACATCATGGGCTTGCACAGTCCTGAAAGTGCTATCCTTTCGGCTATCATCTTCAACGCCATCATCATTCCTATCCTGATTCCGTTGGCTTTGCGTGGTGTGGCTTACAAACCTATAGGTGCCAGTGCGCTGTTGCGTCGCAACTTGTTGATTTACGGTGTAGGCGGTCTTATCGCTCCGTTTGTCGGCATTAAGTTGATAGATTTATTCGTAGGATTATTCTTTTAATCAATAAACAGACAAAACAATGAAGAACTTTATAAAATCATTTCGTATAACGATAGCGTTCTGCATCTTCTTTTCGGTATTTTACATACTGGTATTGTGGATATTCGCACAGTTTGCAGGCCGCGGTGAGAATGGCAATGCAGAGACTGTAACCTTGAACGGTAAGGTCGTAGGTGCTGCGAATGTAGGACAGATGTTTACGTCAGACGTTTACTTCTGGGGACGTCCTTCAAGTGCTGGTGACGGTTACGATGCTACAAGTTCTGCCGGTTCCAACAAAGGTCCTACCAATGAGGAATATTTGGCAGAGGTGGAGGCCCGTGTGGATTCTTTCCTTGTACATCATCCTTATTTGAGCCGTGACGAAGTGCCGGCTGAAATGGTAACGGCCAGCGGTTCCGGTCTGGATCCCAATATCACTCCGGCTTGTGCATACGTACAGGTGAAACGTGTAGCCGAAGCTCGTGGCATGAGTGAAGACGAAGTGAAAGCTATAGTAGACCAAGCTGTGGAGAAGCCTCTGTTAGGCATGTTCGGAACAGCAAAGGTAAATGTACTGAAACTGAATGTGGCTTTAGACGAAGCAAATAAATAATAACAGTAGACAAGAAATGCCGTCATTGATGAAGTTCGGATATGGAAGAATACATTCGGGTAGCTTTGTCGGCGGAAGGAATAAACTGCTTCTCTCGTACTACCTTTGCCATGGCGACAGAGTCTGGAGGTTTTGGAGATATTCCCGTGCTTCATGGGTGATGGCATTCTTTAAAAAAACAAGTGAAAAGTAAAACGACACAACACAACACTTTAATTGATTTATGAATATGAAAAGTTTAAAAAAAGTAGGATTGGTTTTAGGTGCGGCACTGTTAGTGCCCGGCATGGCAAACGCAGGTGATTTCGTTGTCAGCGGAAAAGCTGATTTCGTAAGCGATTATATCTGGCGTGGTATTGACCAAAATTCAGGTTTCTCTATTCAACCTTCTTTGACGTTGGGTTACAAAGGTTTGAGCTTGAATGCTTGGGGAAGCCAGACGCTTTCTAAATGGGGCGTGAATGACAACGGTGGCGGCGCAAAGGAATTTGACATCAACTTGTCATACAGCATCAAAGGTTTCACCGTAACAGTATCGGATTACTGGTGGTCGGGAACCGACATGCAGTATGGTGATTATAAGAATGACCATTACTTTGAAGGAACATTAGCTTATAACTTTGGCGAAATTTGTGATAAGTTTGCGTTGAATGTTTCATGGAGCACGATGTTTGCCGGTGCAGACAAAAATGTTATGAATGATCCGACTGCTGATCGTGATAACAAGTATTCAACTTATGTGAACCTTTCTTATCCGGTTTCTTTACCGGCAGATATTACATTGACACCAGCTTTGGGTTTCACACCTTGGAAGGGTTATTATTATAACAAGGCTGCTGTGACGGATATTTCCATCAAAGCAAGTAAAGATATCCAAGTAACGGATAAATTTGCAATACCTGTCTTCGTACAGGCTCTTGTTGCCCCTGCCTATGACAGAACCTACCTTTTGGCAGGTTTTAGCTTAGGTTTCTGATTCTATTCGTAGTTTTCTCAGGGTTCCTCACGGAGCCCTGAGTTTTCTCTCTTATATATAAAGGCAAGTATGGACATTGACCTTTTTCTTTGTTTGGATATTACCTGACGCGTTATTGCCAGGTTTTATGGTGAATAGTCGTATTTAGGAATTTATTTGAAGATGAAATTATATATCGTTGCAAACAGATTGCCTGTAAAGGCTGTGCCTCGGCAAGACAGCTATACTTTCGTACGTAGTGAAGGAGGTTTGGCAACGGGGCTCGACTCCTTGCAGATTTCCATGGAGAAACATTGGATCGGCTGGCCGGGAGTTTGTGTCGATAATGCCCGTCAGCAGATAGAAATCCGACAGCATCTGGAGACGATGGATTTTCATCCGATATTTTTGTCGGAAGAACAGTATCACGATTACTACGAAGGATACAGCAATAGTACCATTTGGCCTTTGTGCCATTATTTCTTTTCCCATACTACGGTACGGAAAGAGTATTGGGAGTCTTACCAGAAAGTGAATGCTCTGTTTTGCGAAGAGATTTGCAAGCAAGTGGGTTCCGGCGATTGGGTTTGGATACAGGATTATCAGCTTATGCTTCTTCCAGGCATGTTACGGAAGCGGATGCCCAATCTTCACATCGGATATTTCCATCACATTCCGTTTCCCTCATACGAATTGTTCCGTATATTGCCCGAGCGGGCGGAATTGTTGAACGGTCTGATGGGAGCGGATTTTATAGGTTTTCATACACACGACTATATGCGCTATTTCATCAATGCTGTAGAGCGTGTATTACATATTAAGTTCGATTTGGACGAAGCCCAGACGGACAGCCGCATCGTGCGTGTAAACGCACTGCCGATGGGCATAAACTATGAATTATACAATCATTCGTCTGCCACGCCGAAAGTGTGGAGCGAGATAGAGAAAAAACGTATTCTTTTCCGCAACCACAAGTTGTTGCTGTCCGTAGACCGTTTGGATTATAGCAAAGGCATCCTGCATCGTTTGCAAGGGTTTGAGACTTTTCTCGAACGTCATCCGGAATACCAAGGAAAGGTGACGCTGGCTATGGTCATAGTGCCTTCTCGCGACCATGTGGAAAGCTATGCAGGGCTGAAAACGAAGATAGACGAGACCATAGGACGGATTAACGGACGTTACTCCGACATCAACTGGACACCGGTCTGTTATTTCTATCATGGTTTTTCATTTGAAGAACTTACGGCCATGTATTTCGTGGCAGACGTGGCCTTGGTTACTCCGTTACGAGACGGTATGAACCTTGTGGCTAAAGAATATGTCGCCACGAAAGTCAACAATCCGGGGGTATTGGTATTGAGTGAGATGGCGGGTGCTGCCGTGGAATTAGCCGATGCCATTCAGATTAACCCCAATGATACGGACCAGATTGCAGATGCCATTTTTACGGCGTTGCAAATGCCATACGAGGAGCAAGCAAAACGTATCAGCAAGATGCAGGCCATACTTTCCGTCCAGACCGTCAACAAATGGGCGGCCGACTTCATGGAAGAATGGAAAAACGTGGTAGACAAAAACCAATACCTGTCGGGGAAGTTGCTTTCCACGAATTTGCTGAAACAGATAAAGGCTTTGTATACTCAGGCTCGGAGCCGTCTCATTTTGTTGGATTATGACGGGACGTTGGTGGGATTCCAAAAGCGTCCGGAAGATGCCGTGCCGACCCCTGAGGTAATACAAGTACTTAAGGATTTGACCTCCGATCCGGCCAATCATGTGGTTATCAACAGCGGTCGCGATCATCAGACATTAGAGAAGTGGTTAGGTGGTCTGCCGGTTTCTTTTGCCGCAGAACACGGGGCCTATTATAAAGAGAACGGAGAATGGCATCAGACCAGTTACAAACCGGAATGGAGCCAAAGTATCCTGTCTATTCTGAACATGTTTGTGCATAAAACCCCGAAATCGCGTTTGGAGATAAAGGAGACGGCTTTGGCTTGGCATTACCGGGCGGTAGATTCCTGGTTGGGAGAACTGAGGGCACGCCAGTTGGTTCGGGCATTGGTTTCCATTTGTTTGCAACATCGTCTGCAAATCTTGCAGGGAAACAAGGTGGTAGAAATCAAACAGTCTAACTGTACGAAAGGTTCCGAAGTAAAACGATTGTTGCGTAAGGCGCATTATGATTTCATATTGGCTATGGGAGACGACACGACAGACAATGACATGTTTCGTGCCTTGCCGGAGAGTGCCGTTACGGTGAAAATCGGAACAGTGTCGGAAGATGCCCGTTATAACCTGAAATCTCAAACGGATGCTTTGCCGATGTTGCAGGCTTTGGCCACGGGGGCTCCTCTTCGTATCTCCTCGAACGGGAAACAAGGCCGTCAGGATTTAGGTGTGATTTTACATTGGATGAAAAAACTGATTAAACGAAAATAGACATATCATGCAAAATTTGAACTACGGCGTAATCGGGAATTGCTCGACCGCCGCCCTCATATCGGAAAAAGGGGCTATTGAATGGCTGTGTTTTCCGGAATTTGATTCTCCTTCCGTATTTGCGGCCATATTGGACAGGCAAAAAGGAGGCCATTTTGGTTTTAAGGTGACTTCGGATTATAAGGTTACACAATCGTACGTGCCTCATACCAACATCCTGTCTACACATTTCGAGTCGGAAGAAGGAGCTTTCGACGTGGTGGATTTCATGCCTTGCTATCCTACCTCCGATGGAAAGGATTTCTACCGTCCGGCAGAGATTTACAGGTACATCCGTTGGGCGAAAGGCCGTCCCCGTATGAAGGTGGATTATCGTCCGGCTCCCAATTATGCGAGGGGAAAGACCATTTATAACGTGACCTCTCAATATGTTGAAACTTATTCGTCGGTGGAGAATAAGGACAGGCAATATTTGTATTCGTCGTTGGACTTGAAGAAAGTCGTGAACCATGATGAAATCACCTTAGAAAAGGATGAGTTTTTTCTGTTTTCTTTCAATGAGAAGGTCATTCCGGTGGATATCGAACGGGAGAAACTGGAATATTGCAGAACCTTGGTCTATTGGCTGAATTGGACAGACCATGCCAAGCGTTACACAAGGTATAACGAGGTAATCGAACGAAGCATGCTTGTATTGAAGCTCATGACCTACCGCAATGGCGCGGTGATGGCGGCCGTGACCACCAGTCTGCCGGAGACTGTAGGGGAGGTGAGAAATTGGGATTACCGTTTCTGTTGGCTGCGTGATGCTTCCATGGCCATCGAGACCTTGTTCAATATCGGCCATGTCAATTCAGCACGTCGTTTCATGAAGTTCATCCAGTCTACTTTTATCACGACGCACAACTACCAAATCATGTATGGCATTCGTGGCGAGAGGGAACTGACGGAGCTGACACTCGACCATTTGGCCGGTTACAAAGATTCGAAACCGGTGCGCATAGGCAACGATGCTTATCATCAGCGCCAGAATGACTCTTTCGGTTATCTGATGGACTTGATTTACCAGTACTATTGTCTGATGCCCGGAACCTTGGACGAGGTGGAAGACATGTGGGAGATGGTGAAGTGTATCGCCTTGACGGTTTGTGAGAATTGGCGCAAGCCGGATAAAGGTATTTGGGAAATCCGGGGCGAAGCGCAGCAGTTCGTGTCGTCCAAAGTCATGTGTTGGGTGGCATTGGATCGTGCGGCCAAAATTGCCGTATTGCTGAACAAACATGGTTATGGAGAGCAGTGGAATGCCGAAGCTGCGCTGATCAAGGAGGAAGTCTTCACACACGGGTGGAAAGAGGAACTGCAAAGCTTCTCCCAATGTTATGAAAACCAGGCATTGGATTCTTCCTTGTTGTTGATGGAACCATACGGTTTCATCAGTGCGGACGATGTACGTTACCATAAGACGGTACGGGCCGTGAAAGAGGCATTGATGCACAAAGGATTGATGTATCGTTATAACAGTAAAGACGATTTCGGTTTGCCGTCTTCGGCCTTTACGATTTGCACTTTCTGGTTGATTCGGGCTTTGTATGTCATCGGGCAGCGTGAGGAAGCCCGGTGTTTGTTCGAAGAAGTGTTAACCTATGGTAATCATTTGGGATTGTTCAGTGAAGATATTAACTTTGATACGAAAGAACTGTTAGGAAACTTCCCGCAGGCTTATTCCCATCTGGCTTTGGTGAATACGGCCATTTTACTTTCACGAGAGAGTAAACAGTTGAAGCTTAAATAATAAAAGTATATGGAAGAAAACGAAAACGGTAACGCGCAGCGCTTTCTGGAATTGATTCGTCGTTCCCGACGGGGTAAGTTCAAGATTTATATCGGAATGATAGCCGGTGTGGGCAAGACTTACAGGATGTTGTCGGAGGCGCATGACTTGTTGAAGAACGGAATAGACGTGCAAATCGGTTATGTGGAGACTCACGGTCGTCCCGGGACGGTGGCCATGCTCGAAGGTTTGCCCGTGATTCCCCGCAAGAAAGTCTTTTATAAAGGAAAGGAAATCGAGGAGATGGATTTGGAGACCATTCTGCAAGTCCATCCCGAGTTGGTCATCGTCGATGAGTTGGCGCATACGAATGTGGAGGGTTCTCGCAATACGAAGCGTTGGGAAGACGTGATGGAACTGTTGGATGCCGGCATCAATGTGGTTTCGGCTTTGAACATCCAGCATATCGAAAGTTTGAGCGAGGACGTGAAGAGCATTACGGGAATCAATGTGGCGGAGAGGGTGCCCGACAAAGTATTGCAGGAGGCCGATGAGGTGGTGAACATCGACCTGACGGCCGAAGACTTGATAACGCGCCTGAAAGCCGGGAATATCTATAAAAAGGAGAAAATACAGACCGCCCTCAATAATTTCTTTAAGACAGAGAATATTCTCCAGTTGCGTGAGTTGGCTTTGAAAGAAGTGGCTTTCAGGGTGGAACGTAAGGTCGAAAGCGAGGTGACGCCTTTGGCACCGACCCAGACGCGGCGTGAGAAAATCCTGGCTTGCGTGAGCAGCAATGAGCATACGCCGAGGCATATCATACGGAAGGCATACCGGCTGTCCACGCGTTACAGTACTTCCTTTATCGCTTTGCACGTGCAGACTCCCAAGGAAAGCCCGGACCGTATCAAGCTTTCTTCCCAACGTTATTTGCTGAATTATTTCCAGTTGGTGACCGAGTTGGGCGGAAAGGTAGAACAGATGTCTTCACCGAATGTGACCGACGCTATCGTGCAGTTTTGCAAAGAGAATCAGGTGACAACCGTATGTATGGGGCGTCCTGCGTTTGAGATGCCGGAAATGTTTTTTAAAATCGGACGGTACAAGCGTTTCTTGCAACAGTTGTCCGAGATGCGGATTGACTTAATTATTGTAGCATAATAAATCTCATTTAAAGATATGAAATTCGATATGAACATTAAGACCAAACTCACCGTGTCGATCGGTGTCTTGGTGGCCATGATTGTTTTGTTGGTGTCTTTGTCGGTGACGAATCTGCAAATACTGACAGCAACCGAACCGGACAGCCCGGCAGCCGAGCCGGGAATGAACCGTGCATTGACATGGATTATGATTATCGGTGGCATTTGTATTTGCATCGGTTTGTGGATTCTGTTTAAAATTCCCAACTCCATCAATTCTCCCTTTAAAAGTTTAGTGAAAGGTATCCTTGAGATAGCCAATCATAATTATGATGCCAAGTTGGACCTGAGAGGCGACAAGGAACTGGAAGAGGTGTCGAAGAATTTCAATAGAATGGCCAAACGGTTGAAAGATTATCACAACAGTACGATTTCGGACCTCATGGCTTCCAAACGTTATCTGGAAACCATCATCAATTCCATCAATGAACCTATCGTCGGTCTGGACAATGAGCAAATTATACTCTTTATCAACAATGAAGCGTTGAACATACTGAATTTGAAACGTGAGGACGTCATCCGGAAATCGGCTCAGGAGATAGCCATGCGCAACGACCTGTTGCGTCGTCTGATTTGCGGAATGTGGGAAGATAAGAAGAAGGAACAGGAGGCACCGAAGTCCAAACGCGAGTCGTTGAAGATTTACGCTGACAACAAGGAGAGCTATTTCCAGGTGAAATATATGGAGATTACGATGCGCGGCAACGACGGAGTGACGATGGAGAAGAGGGGAGATGTAATCATGTTGAAGAACGTGACGGAATTTCAAGAGCTGGACACAGCCAAAACGACTTTCATATCCACCGTATCGCATGAGCTGAAAACCCCGATTTCAGCCATAATGATGAGTCTGCAACTTCTGGAAGACAAGCGTGTGGGAGGACTGAACCCCGAACAGGAGGAACTTTCGAGAAGCATTAAAGAGAACAGTGAGCGGCTGCTCAGTATCACGGGCGAGTTGCTCAATATGACGCAGGTGGAGAGTGGAAAACTGCAACTTAAACCGAAGATTACCAAACCTATCGAATTGATTGACTATGCTATCAAGGCCAATCGCGTACAGGCTGAGAAATTCGGAATACAAGTGGAAGTGGACTATCCGGAGAAAATCGGGAAGCTCTTTGTCGACAGCGAGAAAATAGCCTGGGTGTTGACCAACCTGTTGAGCAATGCCGTCCGTTATTCGTCCGAGGCCGGTCGTGTGGTCATCGGGGCACGCCAACAGGACGACAACCATATTGCCATGTTTGTACAAGATTTCGGAAAGGGCATAGACCCGCGTTACCACGAAAGTATTTTCGAGCATTATTTCCGTGTGCCGGGTACGAAAGTGCAGGGAACCGGATTGGGTTTGTCCATTTCCCGGGACTTTGTAGAAGCCCATGGAGGAACACTTACGGTAGACAGCGAATTGGGAAAGGGCAGTGTCTTTACTATGGTTTTGCCTTGCTGAGGAAAGAATATGTAGGAGTGGCATCCTTCTTTCGAAAAACCGCATGATTTTGCGGTTTTTCGAAGGAAGGATGTTTTTTATTTATAAAGACAAAATGATTTTTCTGTCCGAAAGACATAAGAATCAGGCTTTTTTTGTAAGTTTGCAATATACAAAACAAGGAGGAACAGTTTATGACTACAATGGAATTGAATGCGGAACTTTTCCGCCAGCTCAGTATTATTGCAGAGGACGAATCGTTGATGCGGAAGGCCGTGAAAGCCGTTACGCGCCTCGCCAAACAGAAAGAGACGGAAGAAACAGAGTATATCGGCAAAGAGGAAATCCTGAAAGGGATTGATGCGGGACTGAAAGAAATGGTCGAGAGGAAGCATAGTGGAAATAAGGCAAAGACGTTGGAGGAGTTGATCAATGAATTATAAAATCGTATTAGACCGTACTTTCGAGAAAGAAGTGAAGCGGTTGGCCAAACGTTATCCTTCATTGAAATCCGACATCAAGGCTTTGCGTGATGAAATCTTGGCTAATCCTACCGCCGGTACCGACTTGGGAGGAGGTTTGCGCAAAATCCGCATGCGTATCGCTTCTAAAGGAAAGGGAAAGAGCGGCGGGGCAAGGGTCATCACTTTCACGGTGGTAGTGGCTGTCGAAGAAACGGAAATCAACTTGCTTTATATTTACGACAAGGCGGAACGCGAATCGGTGTCGGCTCATGAAATCGAGGCACTGCTTCGCAAAAACGGCTTGTGAGCCGTTTTTTATAAGAACAACATCAGCACCACCTGACTGACTACCACACGCATGAACATACCCAACGGATAGACCGTGGCGTAACTGACGGAAGCGTCGTTGCCGGGAAAACTGTCGTTCACGTAATTCAAAGCCATGGGGTTGGCCATGCTGCCGCACAACATGCCGCAAGTGGAACCGAAATTCATCCCGCACATTCGCATGGCTACCACGGCCATCAGCAGCACCGGTACCACGGTGATAAGAAATCCGGAACCAATCCATATTGCCCCTTCCGGCCGGACGACGGTCTCGAAGAAATGGGCACCCGCATCGATGCCGATACCGGCTAAATAAAGGGACAACCCGATACCGCGCAACATCAGGTTGGCGCTGCGGGTCGTATAAGTGCGCATGTGCAGGCGCGGCCCGAAACATCCTACCAATATTCCTACGATGATGGGGCCACCTGCCAATCCCATCTTTACCGGACTGCTGATACCCGGCATGCTGAGCGGCACGGAACCCAACATCAATCCCAGTACGATGCCGATGAAAATAGCAGCCAGATTGGGTTCGCGCAGTGTGGTGACGGAGTTGCCCAATATGCCGGCCACGCGCTTGATGGCCGTTTTTTCGCCCACCACCGTCAGCCGGTCGCCTAATTGCAGGATGAGGTCGGGAGTGGCCAGAATTTGTACGCCGCTACGCAACACGCGGCTGATGTTGATGTCGTAAGTGTTACGCAGGTGCAACGAACCCAAACGCTTGCCGTTGATTTCAGCTTGGGTCACTACGATATGCTCTGACACTAAGTTTCGGTCTATGCTGTTCCAGTCTATATCTTCCTGATTCCAATCCCGGTTTTCCTGTTCGCCGAACAGCAGAGTCAGGGTCGGCATATCTTTTTCCGTAGTTACCACCAGAATCCGGTCGTTTTCCAACAACTCCGTGCTGCCGGTCGGGATAGTTACCTTTCCGTCTCTCCACAGGCGGGAGATGACGAATTTCGTATGGCTGTAGAGTGCCAAATCCTTAATGGTCTTATGGTAAATGCCTGGATTATGCAACTGGAATGCGGCGATGTACGGATGGTTGTGGTCTTCCGTCTCTTTTTCTTCCATATCCGCCGGGCGGGCAAGTATTTTCCGGATGACCAGAATGGCAAGGATGACTCCCACGACACCGAGCGGATAAGCCACGGCCGCCCCTAAGGCTGCGCTACTGGATGGCTCTCCCATCTGCTTCAAGGTTTGTTGGGCCGCCCCGAGTGCCGGTGTATTCGTGGTGGCTCCGCACAGGACGCCCACCATGTCCGGCAAGGGAATAGACAGGCCATAGCTTAGAAGTACGGTCATGGCCGTTCCGATGAAGATTACTCCGAGGCTCAACAAATTCAGTTTGACTCCTCCGTGCCGCAGGGAACTGAAAAAACCGGGACCTACCTGCAATCCCAAGGCATAGACGAAAAGCACGAGTCCGAAACTTTCGGCATAGTTGAGCATGTCGGCGTCCAATGAAATGCCGAGGTGCCCGGCCAGAATGCCGACGAAGAATACAAAAGTGACTCCCAAGGATATTCCCCACACGTGCATCTTGCCCAACCACAACCCGGCGGCAGTGACCAATGACAATACCACGATGGCCTGTATGGCGCTATGCTCGAAAAACAAACTGTCAATCCATTCCATGCTGCAAAGGTATCACTTTTTGGCCATATAAAGTGCAAGTAGATGGAAAATCAGGATTATTTACCATGAAAAAGTGCCGGAGGAGCCGGTAAAATCAATCTGCGCCAAATAAAAAATCAATCTCAGGCGAACGAAAAATCAATCTCAGGCAACTGATTTTTCGTTCGCCTGAGATTGATTTCTTACATTGCTGAATGGGATATAAGTTTGTTTAACAGGAAGTTATGAAAATATAGCCAGCGAAATGGAGACGAAGCTATATTGTCTTTATTTTTTTAGTTCTTCTCGTAAATGGTCCAGGGCTTCCGTAGCCGAGCCGTATTGGTCGAGCAGGGCGACGAACCGGCTGCCGATGATGGCGCCGGCGGCATGCTTTTGGGCAGATTCCAAGGTTTGCCGGTTGCTGATGCCGAAGCCGATCATACGCGGATGGGTCAATCCCATTTGGTTTACACGGTCGAAGTAGGCCTGTTTGGTGCGGTCGAACTCTTTTTGTGCACCGGTAGTGGCAGCCGACGATACCATGTAGATAAAACCGTCCGTGTGCCGGTCGATGAGACGGATACGCTCTTTGCTCGTTTCCGGCGTGATGAGCATGATGATTTTCAGCCCGTGGCGGTCGGCTATGGGTTTGAATGTTTCCATATAGTCCCGGAAGGGGAGGTCGGGGATGATGACCCCGTCTATCCCGCAGTCTGCACAGCTTTGGCAAAAGGCTTCGAAACCATAATGGAAGATGGGGTTGAGGTATCCCATCAGTATCAAGGGGATTTCCACGTCTTGCCGGATGTCTTTCAGCTCCTCGAAGAGGCGGTGCAGGCTCATGCCGTTTTGCAGGGCTTTCGTGGCAGCGTCTTGGATGACGGGTCCGTCGGCCATCGGGTCGCTGAAGGGGATGCCGATTTCCAGCATGTCTATGCCTCGTGCGGCCAATGTGCGGATGATGTCAGCCGTACTTCCGGCCGTCGGGTGTCCGGCACAGAAATACAAAGAAAGGATATTCTGTTTCTTCTCGTTGAATAGTTTGTTGATTCTGTTCATAATATATTGTATTTTAGTTCTCTGATATATTTTATTCACGTAAATCTTTGATAAAATCGGCGAGGAGGCCTACGTCTTTCCGGGCCGGGGTAGTCTCAAAACGCGAGTTTAAGTCCACGCCCGCCCATGCGGGGTGTGAAAAGCTGCGAAGACGGTCCGTACTGTCCGGACCGATGCCTCCGCTCAGGAAGAAGGGCGTATGTCCGTGGTAGTTTTGCAGGACATCCCAGTCGAATGTCCGGCCGCTGCCGCCGGCCGTGGGGCAACGCGTGTCGAATAGGAAAAAGTCGCAATCCGCTTCGTAATCTTCGGTACACGGGAATGGTTCGTCGGGAGCCACGCCGAAGGCTTTGATGATTTGCGGGGCACGGCCGGATTTCAGCCCCTCTTCTTTTATGCTTCGGCAGAACTCCGGTGTCTCATGCCCGTGTAGTTGCACGAGGTCGAGGCGGAAGGTTTTGAGCCGTTCCTGTACATACCCGATTTCCGGGTTGACGAAAACGCCTACGCGACGGCAAGTCTCCGGCAGATAGTCGGGGAGGCGGCTTACGTGGCGGTGGGAGCCCTCCCAGCAGATGAACCCCATCATGTCCGGCGTGAGGGCTTCCACTTGGCGGACGTTGTCCGCGTCGCGCATGCCGCATACTTTAATTAGGAGTGGTTTCATCGTTCTACGCTTTGAATGAATGTTTTCAAGGCCGCCCCGGGGGCAGGTTGCCGCATGAAGGCTTCGCCCATCAGGAAACCGCGAAAGCCGGCATCCCGTAACCGACGGACTGTGTCCGGTTCTGAAATTCCGCTTTCCGACACCCAAAGGAGGTCGTCCGGCAAGAGAGAGGCGATACGGAAGGAATTTTCCACGTCAGTGTGGAACGTCCCGAGATGGCGATTGTTCACGCCCAACATGTCCGGACGTTCGGCAAGGTAGTCCAATTCCTTTTCCGTGTGTATCTCCAACAGCACTTCCAGTCCTAATTCATGGGCTTTCCGGGTCAGGCGTTCATAATCGGGGCGCGTCAGGGCAGCGGCAATCAGTAACACGGCATCCGCTCCGGCTTGGCAAGCCTGGTAGAGTTGGTATTCATCAATGATGAACTCTTTGCGCAGGATGGGGGTGTCCGTCATCGGACGTGCTTGCCGTATGTAGTCCAAACAGCCGCCGAAATACTTTCCATCGGTCAGTATGGAGAGGGCTGCGGCTCCGGCTGCGGCATAGGCGGCCGGAATGACGTCCGCCCGTCCTTCTTCTTTAATCCACCCTTTGGAAGGGGATTTCCGTTTGAATTCCGCGATGATGCCGGAACGCGAGGCTGCCAGACTCTCGCGCATGGAGCGGTGCTTCCGTGCGTCAGTCATGTATGCCGGGACTTTGCCGTGGCGGGCAGTCCCGTCATGGGCGTTTCTCCATCTGCCTTCTACGAGGGCGAAGAGCTGTTCGGGAGGTAACTCAGCTTTCTCCCGTTCCACTTCCTTGCGTTTGTATGCCAATATTTCTTCTAATATGTCTTTCATAAGTTTTTACTGTTAAGTTCCACGTATGTTTTCAGGCAAGCCAAGGCACGTCCGCTTTCCAGCGATTCGCGGGCGATGGCGAGGCATTCGGCGATGTCCTTGTCCCGTTCGATGACTTTGATGGCAAAGGCCGCATTGGCCAATACCACGTTTTTTCGGCTTTCCGTGCAGCGGTTTTCGAGTACGCTGTCGAAAATTTCCGCAGCCTCATCTGGGGTTGCACCGCCGTAGAGTTCTTCCGGGCGGACGGTCGGCAGACCGAGGTCGGCAGGCCGGAAGATTTTCTCCATGGTGTTGGTCTTGACTTTGAAATTACCCGTCAGCGAGATTTCGTCATATCCGTCTATGCTGTTCACGATACCGTAACCGATACCCAACTTCTCATACACGCTGCTGTACAGCCGCATTTGGTTCAGGTTGGCCACACCTAATAATTGATAGGCCGGGCGGCAAGGATTGACCAGCGGACCGAGAAGGTTGAAACAGGTTGGTATCTGAAGCATTTTGCGTACGGGGGCCACGGCTTTCATCCCGTGGGCGAACAGCGGGGCATGCAGGTAGGCAAAGTTGCAAGCCTCCATGCTGCGGCGCAACAGGTTGCTGTCGGCCGTGAACCGCACGCCATGATGCTCTATGACATTGCTTGCTCCCGAAGTCGAGGTGGCGGCGTAATTACCGTGTTTGGCTACTTTGTAACCGGCTCCTGCCACTACGAAACAGGCGCAGGTGGAGATGTTGAACGTGTTTTTATTGTCACCGCCTGTCCCCACGATGTCAATGACCCGATAAGGGGAGAAATCCACGGGCTGGCCGGTTTCTATAAGCCCGTCGCGCAGGCCGAGCACTTCGTCCACCTTGATGCCCCGCATAATCAGTCCGGTGAGCAAGGCACTGATTTGCACGTCGTTGTATTCCCCGTCTGCAATATGACGGACGATCTGGCAGGTCTGTTCCCGGGTCAGAACCTCACCGTTTGTAATTTTTGTGAGTATTTGTTTCATGCTTGTGATGTATTTAAGTTTTATTGGTATGTGGTTTGCAAGGGAATGGGTATAAAAAAGGAGGCCTGCCGTAAGTACGACAGGCCTCCATGTCTTCACATTGGTATGTGGTTGATGATACATATAAGGCTATCTCCTCACGACTTTTCAGGTCTTGAGTTACGCCACCACCAATATGTATTTTTATTTAAGAACATCGTTCGGTTCGTTTCTTGTTTTGTTTTATGGTTGCAAATATACAGAGAATTTCTTTGTATGCAAACAAAATCACAGTTTTTTCGGATGAAAAGTTGAATTTTATGCGTGTGGAGCATTAATCATTGGCTTTTTCTTTTTGTCTAGTTCCTAACTTTTCCTTCACGGTTCTCCAGAACATCCGGTCTATTTTCTCATTTTCTAAAGGGTTTCCTACTGCCAACACCTCGTTGTTTTCGTCCAAAAGGAAAGTGTGCAACATGGGATTGGAGGGCAGTTGAGGGTTGGCCCTTTTGTCTTGCTGGAAGACACTTTGCAAACCATCTTTGGCTCAATCGTGTTACTTCAAATGGAAAACGAACAATGCGGCATCACAAGAGTCCTTTTGAGGCTTCCACTTGTCATAGTCATTGGTAAGTATGTAGCCTATCAGACCATTGGAGGATTGCCATCGGGGTGCAAACGGTATGACCTCTGTCGTGTCTGCATATCCTTGGTGTTGTCTTCCATCTTTCATGTTGTAGAATGAGTAATAAGTTTTTCCTGAGTGGTAAAAGTTATTTATTATATGGTGGTCTACAATGAAAAAGCCGGTGTTGAAGGCTCTTTCGGATTCCGTGATGTCATAACTTGATTTCACATTGTCTTTGGCGGTATTTCTACCGAAATCTGTTCGGAATACCGGTTTTGGTCCTCCGGAAGTCCAACGGTATATTTCATTGGAAAACGGAGGGAAAATATAAACTTCCCCGTTTTTATCCCGGACAAAAGAGGTTTCATTGTAAATCATGTCCAAACTCATTTTGGATGGCAAATAGCTTTGTTGTACTTCCCCCAGATTGTTGGTATGCACAATGCGATGCAACTTCTCAGTCGCTAACAAGTTCAGGAAAAGGAAGCCGTCTTTGACTTTTATGAAATCCATGGCAGGGAATCCATAGCGGAATGACGACTTGTAATTGAGGGTTGCATCATAGGTCAATATGCTTTTTGTGTCAAAGTCCATTAAGAACAAAAGGCTATCTCCCAAAGTCATGGCCCAGGCAGAAACGTATTCTCCATTTCCATGCCCTACGTTCCGGATGCGTTTGACGAAATCGCCCGAAGGGTATTTGAAAGCCCATACGGCATTGGCTCTGTCCAACACATACACCATGGAGTCTGAAATGCATACGGTTTTGATGTCTCCCATGAAATTACCGCAGGTGTTTAAAGCTATGGTGTCGATACTTGATATGACGGCAGGACGCGGAATGATTTTATTCTCGTAATCCTCGATGTGGATGGTAAGTAAGTCCTTTTCGTTCGCGTCTTGTTGGTTCTTGCACCCCATCAAGTTTAATATGTACAGGGCGCAAAGTGTTATTGCTATGAAATAATGCTTTAAGTTCATTGTGGGGAACATTCTTGGGATTCAATGTCGTTTGTTTTTTGTTTTATTCTATATTAGTCAGTCGTACATATGTATACTTGTGCCAAATATATGTAGTAATAAGTAAACTACAAATATTTGGCACATGAAATAAATGGAAACATGTCGTAAAACATCATTTATGGACACAAGGTGTGCCCAAGGAAGTTTTCCACGATGGCTCGTCCATTCGGGGTGAGTACGGATTCCGGATGGAACTGTATGCCGTGGATGTCGTATTCGCGGTGGCGCAGCGCCATGATTTGTCCTTCAGGGCTGACCGCTGTCACTTCGAGACAGGAAGGCAGACCGTCGTCCGACACTACCCATGAGTGGTAACGTCCCACGGGGAATTGCCTGGGGATGCCTTGAAAAATATAGTCTTTTTCCGTATGGAAACAAGGATTCTGTACACCGTGGAACACATCGGACAGGTTGACGAGCTGAGCACCGAAGGCCTGGCCGATGGCTTGATGCCCGAGACATACGCCAAGTATCGGCTTTCGTCCGGCATAAGTATGGATGACGTCTAATAGCAGTCCGGCTTCTTCCGGAATGCCGGGGCCCGGACTTAAAATGATTTTGTCGTATGCCTCAATATCTTTCAAGTCGAATGCGTCATTGCGCAGCACCGTAGTATCCGTGCCGGTTTCACGTATCAGATGATATAAATTGTAGGTAAAAGAATCGTAATTATCAATGATGACTGCTTTCATAATTCTGAATGTATACGGAAAGCTTCACAAGCGTTCTGCCATTTGGATGGCATGGCGCAAAGCTCCCAGTTTGTTATTGACTTCCTGTAACTCGTAATCTTCGTCGCTCTTGGCCACAATGCCTCCTCCGGCCTGGAACCATAACTCGTTGTTACGGCTTACAAACGTACGGATGGTGATGGCCTGGTTCAGGGAACCGTCCAATCCGATGAACCCTATGCAACCGCCGTATGCCCCTCGGTTGTGCGGCTCCAGTTCACTGATAAGTTGCATGGCGCGGACCTTGGGTGCGCCGGAGAGCGTACCGGCCGGGAAGGTGTCGATGAACGTCTTGACAGGATCGGCTTCGTCATCCAGCGTACCGCTTACACGGCTCACCAAATGGATGACATGGCTGTAATATTGCATGTCTTTGTAGAAGTCCACTTTCACGTTGTGGCAGTTCCGGCTCAGGTCGTTCCGCGCCAGGTCTACCAACATGACGTGTTCGGCGTTTTCTTTCGGATCGTTTTTCAGGTAGTTTGCATTTTGTGCGTCCGTATCGGCGTTGCCGGTACGTTTTGTCGTGCCTGCAATCGGGTCGATATAAGCGTGGCGTCCTTCTATGCGGCAATGTGTTTCGGGTGAGGAACCGAAAATGCGGAATCCCCCGAAGTCGAAATAAAACAGGTAGGGGCTAGGGTTGATGCTGCGCAGGGCGCGGTAGAGCTTGAAGTCGTCTCCTTCATACCGTTGTACGAAACGGCGGCTCAATACGATTTGGAACACGTCGCCTCGTAAGCAGTGGGCAATGCCTTGGCGGATGTTGGCTTTATGTTCATCGTCCGTGAGCGTGCTGAAGGTTTCACCAATAGGACGGAAATCGTAGGTGGCGAAGTTGTGGTTTTGGATGACGCGTTCCAGTTCGTCGAGAGTATCCGGTTCATGGTTTTCCACCAGTTCGATTAACGTCATGGTGTTGTTGAAGTGGTCGAAAGCAATGACATACTTATATAAGATGTAAAGGATGTCCGGCGCGTCGTTCTTTTCCTGCATGCAATCTTTTATTTCTATGTGTTCGAAATACCGGACCGCATTGAAGGATGTGTAACCATAGAGGCCGCAAAACTCCTGTTTGTCGCCTGTCACGGTGAAGCGTGATAAAAAGTCGTTGAAGGCTTGTTCGGCCGGATAGTTTTCATTGATTTCGCGGGATTCCTGCGTACCGTCTGGATATTGGGCGGTCACGGTGCCATGGCTGATGTCGATGCTGGCTATCGGGTTCAGGGCGATGAACGAACGGCTGTTGTCATGGCTATGGTAATCGGAACTCTCCATCAGGGCACTTTGTGGATAAAGGTCGCGCACTTTCAAATAGGTGCTGACCGGTGTATAGAGGTCGCCGAGGATTTGTCGGCAAGCCGTGCTGTAATGAAATGTATTCATAGAGTTTCTTATGGATTTGTATGAGATGCCTTATTATTCTAAATTCTCGTCGTAGCGGTGGGTCAGATAGGTGTCTAAGTCTTTGTCGCCCCGTCCGCTGACCGTCAGCACGACCACATCCTCTTTCCTGAATTTCATTCGTGGGAGCATGCCGAGTGCGTGTGCCGATTCCAAGGCCGGAATAATACCCTCCAGGCGGGTGAGTTCGTATGCGGCCCGTAAAGCTTCGTCGTCGTTGACAGCCATGACTGTGGCCCGGTGCTCTTGTGCCAAGTTGGCATGTAACGGGCCGATACCCGGATAATCCAAACCGGCAGAGATGGAATAGGGTTCGATGATTTGCCCGTCTTCGTCCTGCATGACCAACGTGCGGCTTCCATGGATGATGCCCAATGAACCGCAATGTATCGTGGCTGCGGTCTCTCCGCTGTCGATACCGTGGCCTCCGGCCTCGCCGAGGTATATTTTGACCCGTTCGTCGTCGATATAGTGGTAGATGGTACCGGCAGCGTTCGACCCCCCACCGACACAAGCCATCAGGTAGTCCGGATAATCGCGTCCTTCTTTTGCCAAGAGCTGTTCCTTGATTTCACGGCTGATGACGCTTTGCAAGCGGGCCACCATGTCGGGATAGGGGTGTGGGCCTACAGTGGAACCGATGATGTAGAAGGTGTCTTGCGGATGACAGCACCAGTCGCGGATGGCCTCATTCGTGGCATCTTTCAATGTTTTGTTACCACTTTCTACCGGATAAACCTCGGCACCCAACATCTTCATGCGTTCTACGTTGACGTGTTGCCTTGCCACGTCCGTCGCTCCCATGTAGACTCGGCAGGGCATGTTCATCAGGGCACAGACCGTAGCGGTGGCCACACCGTGTTGCCCGGCACCGGTCTCGGCAATGATACGCGTTTTGCCCATTTTCCGTGCCAAAAGGATTTGTCCGATGGCATTATTGATTTTGTGAGCGCCGGTGTGGTTGAGGTCTTCCCGTTTCAAGTAGAGTTTACAACCGTATTTTTCGCTCAGTCTCCGTGCATGGTAGAGAGGCGAGGGGCGGCCTACATAATCTTTCAGCAGCGCATGGTATTCTTTGCGGAATGCTTCGCTCTCAAGGATGGGAAGATATGCCTTACGCAAATCTTCTACGGTTTTATACAGAATCTCGGGGACGTATGCGCCGCCGAAATTACCGTAATAGCCTTCTTCATTTACATGATAAGTTTTCATCTTCATTTGTATTTTGGTTCGTTTGTTTGTTCTTGGGAAAAAGGGTATAAAAAAGAGACCTGCCGTAAGTACGACAGGCCTCCATGTTTCTTTTAGGGTAAATGTAGATAATACATATAAGGCTTGCTCCTCACGACTTTTCCGGTCTTGAGTTGCGCCACCACCAATATGTATTTTTATTTGAGAACATTATTGCTTTAGTCTTTTAAATTCTTGTTTTCGCTTGCAAATATATGTAGAATCCCTGAACTGGCAAATAAAATCACAGTTTTTTTCGTTTAGAGATAAAAAATAGTTGGAACGGGATACGTTGACAGCATTGCTTTTTATCGGGAGACATTTCAAGCAGACTGATAATTTTGCAGATGGAAATGGTTATTCTTCCACCGTGAAATCGTATGCTTTGACATCTCCGTATTGGTTGACGGGCTTTTGAGAAAGATCCACCAATATGTATTCCCCGGGGAAGAGCGGTGTGAGCGGTGTCACGGCAAAGCCTAATCCCGGAAGGTTCTCAATGTTGAAAAGCCCTAATTCCACACGGGTATAGTCGCAGTCTTTAAATTCAGAGGCCGGCAAATAGCGGAAGCCTCGTCTTTCTTTCAGTCGAATCAAAGCGTAGTCGTTCAAATCCTGCGTTTTGGGGTAAATGGCAAATTTAGGTTGGCGACCGGTGGTTTGCCTTGCCTGTGCCCCCGAGAAGTATCTTTTTATTTTTCGCCCTACATTGATGCCTTGTATATCCCAACCTTTCTTAAGTTCGGTCTGGCTGGTTATGACGTTCATCGGGAAAATAGAGTCTCCTACGAATATGAATACCGTGGGGTCGGGTTGTTTCATTTGTGCTTGTACTTGCAAGAACAATCCGAGGAACAGGAAGAATGTGGCTATTCTCATTTTACGATCATGTTTAATTTATATGCAAAGGTAGGGATATAATAAAAGAAACGGTGAGAAAGTTATTTATTTTCTTTGAATATATCCGAAAAAGTATTAATTTTGTTTTTGACTCAGCCTGTCCATGAGGGACTGGCGGGCATTTTATGGGAAAAGGGCGTTTACGGACGTAATCTTTAGGTCTCAAATCTCGCAAATTTGAATCCATCCTGAAAGATTAGGCAACGGGAAACGTCCACGTTGGTTGTATTGTATTCACTCGGGGAAAATTCTCCCGGTTTATATGATATATCATGGCGTGGGCTGGCTGCGTTGCCTATCCTGAGGGATGGGGGCAATGCGAGAGCCTGAGACCATGGGATAGGCGAAAGTACCTCCCTACGCCTTTTTCATGTTCAACCTTTTAAAAGAGAAAGAATATATCCGTTTGGGGAGAACGGAAATCTAAGTGGTATGAAAACGAAAAGACAAAGAATTGGGCTTGAGGTGTACTTGACGGCCTGTATGGTCGTGCTACTTTGTGCGGCGTTCGGATGCGTTTTTATAGGGGAGGTAGGGCAGTCGTGGTACGAACGAACTTTTGGCACGGTAGATTCATGAGTAAAGACTTTAATACTTATATATAATGAAAAAGATGTTTTTGATGGCGGCTTTTTGTTGTACCGCCGCGCTTCAAGCGCAAGATTACTATGTAGTGACCGGTGATAATGTCAATGTACGCAGCCAGCCGGTCACAGGAAAGGTTGTGGGCAAGGTAAGTTCTGTAAACAGCTTTACGGGCTGGGACGCAGGCAACGGTTGGGTGAATTTCCGTATTCCGTCCGTGTCGGGTGCCATATCGGATAAGTTTGTCCGCAAGGTGGCTCTCCGTGATTTTTCCCGTTCGATGTTAGGGGAATATATGGGGAAAGCGCCATTGCCTGTGTCCTATAGCATGGGCACGCTTTCCGAGCGAGAAGGGTATGTGGTGTTACAGGTTACCGATTACACCGAACCAGATGGGGAGAGCGGCCTGAGGGGACACATGAGTCATGTTTATGCAGGCATACCCAATAAGGATGGCATCAGCTTCACGCATTATCTTTATCCCTATTCCGAGGATAAGCCCCTGGTTCAACAAATGGCCGATGCCGGGCCTTTGGAACAGCCTTATGAGTTTGTGGTAACGGAAGAAGGCGAGTTGCGAGCTTACGACCGTGTGTTGGAGTTGCAGAAGAGCGCGGGAAGCCAAGGGGCTAAGATGACGGAACGCGACATCTATATGCTGAAAGGGAATGTCAAGCAGGCGAGGCTGATTCGTGTCTATCCCGAGAATATGATGAAGTCGCTGCAAGAAGAGGAGAATGGCAACCACCCGCTTTGCAATTTCTGCAACATCATGCGCTTTTCGCCCGACGGGAAGATAACCTACTACGAGGGGCAGAAATCTACTGTGGGAAAATTGGAACAGGTGGATTCATTCACTTATACTTATGATGGCAAAAAGGTGGCGGTGAACGGAAAACGTTACGGTCAACCCTTTCAGGCCACTTACATACGTGAGGACGGGGAATTCGGCATCCGTTACGAGGGGAATTTCAGGGCCGGAGAATTCTCTGCAGGACTTATAGACTGCCAATATGCAGTAAATATGGATGGCGTGCCGTTCCATGTCGTGTATGGCAGCACGACGCCGCCGTTTGTAGCATACGGAAATGGAGAGAGTTACGAGGCAACTTTCCGTTACGGGGAAAATTCCACGTTGCCGGAATCCATGGATTTCTCGTTGGATTATGGGGGTGACAGTTGGAACTACGATGGTTGTGAAATCCGTGCTGTGAAGACAGATGAGCATGGAAACTGGACCGAACGTATGGTGTATGTGGACGGCCAACCTATATTTAAGGAGATACAGACGATAGTTTATTACTAAATCCTTTTGATGCCGGCAACTCCAATGGGGCAAACCGCGATACTTTTGTGTTTCCGGTTTGTCCCATTGGAGTTTAGGTCACTCGAAAAGTTGTATGTCTCCCCCGTCCGAACCGGCATATTTCTTTAACAACTCCTGCATGTACTCTGCGCAGGCCAGCACTTGTTCGCGGTTGCCGTCGTATCCGTTGACCAATGCCAACAGGTGGGTGGTGGACAGGGTGAGTTTCGTGCGTTCATGGTCGCTCGTGGGGGTACCGATTCCGCCCTGGTTGTCGCGGTAAACCGGCAGTCCGGCGATGTTCAACGGGCCTCTCCCGATGCCTTCGTAAGCTTCCCCTTCGCGCCCGATGCCCAAAACAAGCGTGTCGCCGACTATTTTCCCGGCATCGAATCCGCCGATGGAGTAACCGTAGGCAATGGAAGCCAGATTGATTAAATCCACAGCCGTGTCTATTTGGTATAAGTCCAATCCCCGCAGCATGCGGCGCACCAAGGCTTCCGACGAAGGGCGGTAACGGCTCGGGTCTTTTCCACAGCGTTTATAAACGGAGCGGGTGGCTTGTATAGGAGGCATTTCCTTGATGGACTCCGTGGTGTATTTCCTGCAATAATCGGTTTGGAACACCTTGATTTCCTCCCATAGCGGAGCGGAGTAGGGCGTATTGGTGATATGTGCTTCCAAAGCTGCACCTACAAACTCCGGACATACCGTCCGGATATCTTCCGAAACTAAAATATTCATCATCTGTTTGTCTTTTTGATATACAGGATTTTACTCGGGCAAGATTGTCGCCGGAGCTTTTTTGCCGAGGATGGAAGAATAACCGGATGCCGGTTTGCGGGGCAGGCGGAGGGAAGCCGGACTCTCCGGAGTTTCCGGTTCTTCGGGTTCGCTGACGTTTTCCGCATCCGACGGTACGCCGCCGGCCATCCATTGCAGTGCATTTTTCAGGAGAAGTTCATTCGGATCACCCAGTTCATACCATGGATAATAGTTGAGTTCGGATATGATATACTCAGGGGTGAAGCCGTTGGCGTAGTCCGACTGTCCTTCTTTGTTGAGCACGGTGGAGGTTACCGGATACATGACGAAGCCGTATGGACTGTCGATACGCGTCATCGCCACATTTTTACCCAAGGTTTTTGTGCCCAAAAGGTTGACTGTCATGTAAGGGCGCAGGCAGTTCACCATCATTTCCGATGCCGAAGCGGTGTACAATCCCGAAATGATGAAAAGCCGGTTCAGGTTCAGATTATAATTCGCGTATTCCGTGAGAAAGTTCAGGCTGTAGTTCGAGTCTTGCTGTTTGTCGTTGAATTCAAAACGGGCGAATTCCTGTCCCAGACTGCCGGCAGGAGCCAGCAAAGAGGCCAAAAGCTGTGCACAAGTCACCTGTCCGCCTTGGTTGTACCGCAGGTCCAGGATAAAATCGGTCACTCCTTGTTGTTTGAACCATTGGAATATTTGCAGCATTTGTTCCAGATAGGATGCGTCGCCGTCGTTTATGCCTGCCTTGAATTCATTATATACCAAATAACCGGTTTTCCTTCCGTCCTGCTCGATGACCTTGTAAAGGAAGAGGGGATTGTTCTCCATGTGGACGGCAGCCGGAAGTGTAAGTTCTGTCGCTTCATCGTCCCAAACCAAGTCGCCGGCCTCTTCGTCGGCCGAAAGGGTGGAAACCGTGAGTACAGTTCCATTCCCGTTTTCCAGAAGGCCGGTATTTTTACTGCTGACATTGTTTCCGTTGACTTCTGTGATAAAGTCGCCCCGTTGCAGTCCGATTGCGGTAGCCGGGGATTGGGGTAACACTTGCAACACGCGTGCCACTTGTCTGGAACTTCCCGTCGGGTCGTCGGTCAATACGAAATCGAAACCGTAAGTTACGGTTTGAATGGCGTTGCGGAACTTTACCTCCGCGCCAGCATCCGTTTCCGTGGGTACTTCTATATAAGAATATTTGTCCTGCGAAGCCAGAAGCTTCGGGAAAAACTCTTCGGCGGGAGAGAAGTAATCTTCCGTTTCCAGTTGGGGGATTTCCCGGTAGTAAAGGTATATCTCCCGCATTTGCGCTTCAATCCAATTATCCACTTCCGTCTTGGCCAGAAACTCATACGTACGGTCTTCGCCGCACGAAAGAAATGCGAAAGCCATGACAGCCCATACGGGGATAAAATAAAAACTTCTTTTCATATTATGGGTCGATTTAGTTGCAAAAATAGGAGATTCCCGGCATATAACCATTAGGAAAGCCGTTTTATTTCTGTTTTGCTTCCGTTTGCAGTGGTCAGAAACGCCAGTACAACTGGATTTCTCCGGTGTTATAATGTTGGTCTCCGGCGTATGTTTTGTCTTCCACGAAACCGTAAAGGGCCTGTATCTTCAGGTTTTTATAGAAATAGTAGTTTACGGCCACGTTGTAGATGCTTTTCCGGCTTGCATTGTCTTTCCGGTCGCGATAGACATCCCATTTGCCGTATATTTTGCATCTTGAGGTGACGGGGGCTCCCACTGTGGCATACCAGCCGTCCGCCTTGTCCTTTCCGCTGACGCTCGTTGTCCCGTCGTCAGCCACACGGTAGTCCGAAATCTTGTGTCCCTGGCTGGTTACGTATTCTCCGCGCACGGTCCAGCGCGATTCGTATTTCACACCGAAAGCCATACGGTTACGGTCTACGGTGATTTTCTTGCCGTTGGCATCCTTGCTGTATTCCCCGGCCCATCCGAAAGTACCGATGCACAAGTCCTTTACGGGCGAGAGCCAAAGTCCGCCGATGAGGTCTTTGTTGTCATTACGGTCAGCGTGGTTCACCCCTTGCCCATTGTACACTCCTAATTGGTAATGCAGCCAGTTGTGACCGTCGTCGGGAGATTTGAACAAATCGCCTTGCACTTGAAGTCCCAAGTCGCGTCCGTTGCAGGAATGTTCCCCTACGCGGTCGTTCATGCCTGCCAGCATCGTCGTAGCCTGGGAGTATGCCCCGAAACCTATATCCCAAGGATTCATGGGATTCTCGAAGGTGAAGCCGCGCTTGAACTGTCCGAACTTCACTTTGACGAAAGAGTATTTTTCCCATTCCGCCCAAGCGTCCAATACGCGAGGCCCTTTCTCCGCACTGCTTCCGGATACGCCGTTCATTTCCATTTGAAGCCCGTATCTGAAATCCCATACTTTGCCGTTGACGTATGCCCGGATGAGGCGGATGTCGAAGGTGGAATGCGATTCGTTTTTATTATCCAAATCTTGGTCGTTGAATGCAGCCTTACCGATGACGTAGCCGCCGAATGTCGTGTTTTGCTTGATATCCTGCCACCATTTGCCTTTATTTCCCTCGGCATGGCTTGCCCATGCCATCCAGGCACCGGCTATAAAAAGAAATACCTTTTTCATCGTACGTTTTATTTTCCGGCTGCAAAGTTAACTCAAAAATACTTATAATATTCCGGGACAACAGCTTTTTTCGTCCCCTTCCTGAAACCTGCCGGATTTTGTGCGCCAAACGAAAAATCAATCTCAGCCAAACGATTTTTCATTCGGCTGAGATTGATTTTCGTTTGTGCGGAGATTTTTTCGAGAGATTCAAGTTCCTCTTTTTCAGTGTTATAAAGAAATGCAAAGTGACTCCTGTCGGATTGTAACATAATCTTAACATGAATGACACACACCTTACATCTCGCGTCTGTAATTTTGCACCCAAAGAATTATCAACACATATTTTTAACTTATGGAAATTGTTTATTTTAGTTTTATCGTGTTCCTGTTCATGCTGGCCGTTTTCGACTTGGTGGTCGGTGTGAGTAATGATGCCGTGAACTTTTTGAACTCGGCTATCGGAGCTAAGGTCGCACGCTTTCGCACCATCTTGATTATCGCGTCGATCGGGGTGTTTGTGGGAGCTACGATGAGTAACGGTATGATGGACATTGCGCGGCATGGAATTTTCCAACCGCAGATGTTCAGTTTCAACGACTTGCTTTGTATTTTCCTGGCAGTCATGGTGACGGATGTGGTATTGCTGGATGTCTTCAACACGTTGGGGATGCCTACGTCTACCACCGTCTCTATGGTTTTTGAATTGTTGGGCGGTACGTTCATCCTTTCGTTGTTGAAAATAGCCACGGACGAGACCGGGCTTTTGGGCTTTGCCGATCTGTTGAATACGGACAAGGCCCTTTCTGTGATTTTGGGTATATTCCTTTCCGTGGCAGTGGCTTTTATCTTCGGAACGGTGGTACAATGGTTGTCCCGTTTGATTTTTACGTTTAACTATACTTCCAAGTTGAAATGGAAAATAGGGCTTTTCGGGGGGATTGCCACCACGTGTATCCTTTATTTTGCTTTGCTGAAAGGATTGAAGGACAGTTCGTTCATGACTCCGGAATATAACGCATGGATAAAAGAAAATACGATGTATCTGGTGGGCGGGTGTTTCGTGGTAAGCACCGTCTTGATGCAGGTGTTCCACTGGTGCAAAATCAATGTGTTCAAGATTGTTATTTTTATGGGTACTTTTGCCTTGGCTTTGGCTTTTGCCGGAAACGACCTGGTGAATTTCGTCGGTGTGCCGTTGGCTGCTTATTCGGCTTATCAGGATTTTGCCGCAAACGGTGCCGGGCAGGCCGATACTTTTATGATGAGTTCGCTGAATGAAAATGCCAAGACACCGTTTATTTTCCTGTTCCTTTCCGGTGTGGTGATGGTCTATGCCTTGGCCACGTCGAAAAAAGCACAGAATGTGGTGAAGACTTCCGTGGATTTGTCGCGTCAGGACGAAGGCGAAGAGATGTTCGGTTCTTCACGCGTGGCGCGCAGCATCGTGAGAGGGGCGAACAACGTGAACGAGTTCTTTTCCAAATATACCCCAAAACCTTTGGTGAGATGGATTGACGCCCGTTTTAACAAAGATGAGGCTATTTTGGCTCAGGGAGCGGCATTCGACTTGGTGCGTGCTTCTATCAACCTCGTGCTTTCCGGTCTGCTGATAGCGTTGGGGACATCGTTGAAATTACCTCTTTCTACCACCTACGTGACTTTCATCGTGGCCATGGGGTCTTCTTTGGCCGACCGTGCATGGTCGCGCGAAAGCGCGGTGTTCCGCATCACGGGCGTGCTGAACGTCATCGGCGGATGGTTCCTTACGGCCGGTATTGCTTTCTCAGCCTGTGCGTTGGTCACGATTGCCATGTATTACGGCGGTGCGGTGGTGATGGCCTTGTTTGTCTTTGTGGCCGTATTCATCCTGATTAAGAGTAACTTCTCAACCAAACGGAAGGATGAGACCGATTACGAGGAACAACTCTTTAAAGGTATTATGAATGCAAAAGACAAGGCGGAATGTTGGGGTTTGTTGAAAAAGCATGTTTGTGCCACCCAACAGGAGATGCTGGATTTCGTTTGGAAAACGTATGAGGATGTGGTCAACGGGTTCGTAGACGAAGACTTGAAGACGTTGCGCCGTGCCGTGAAACGTATAGACGCAGAGAAATCGCGCCGTAAAAAACTACGCCAAAGGGAATTGGTGGGCATGCGCCGTATCGACAAGCGGATTTCCTTGGAAAAGAACACATGGTTCCATTTGGCTTCCAACAGCGGAGAGCAAATGCTTTATTGCCTGAAACGTATGTCCGATCCTTGCAAGGAGCATGTGGACAATAATTTCAATCCGCTTTCGAGAGAGTGCATAGAGGAGATTCTGCCGGTCAAGAAAAAGATAGTGGATTACCTGATGCGGAGCGAACGTATCGTGGAAGACCGGGACTATGAGCATATCGACGCGTTGCTGGCCGAAGAAGAGGCTTACAAGCAGCAGCTTTCCGAGATGCGCCGGGCGCAGGAAGACCGCATACAGATGGATTTGTCGCAAGGCTTGAAAGTATCTTTGGTTTATCTGAACCTGTTGCAGGAGACGCAAGAGTTGCTCAGTGACTTGAGGCATTATTTGCGTGCATTCAAGCGTTTCCAGCAATAACCTGCCTTGAAAAGTTTTCTAACCGGATTTTTATTTATAAAATTCCGGTTAGAAGCTTTTATTATTTATCATATTTATTCTATATTTGTCGTATCGCATTTTAATGAATCGCGTATGGAACCCAAAAAGTCGATAGACGTCATTCCGCGTGACGTAAGTTGGATGTATTTTAACTACAGAATCCTTCAAGAAGCCCAGAACACATCGGTTCCCTTATTGGAACGCTTGGGTTTTATGGGGATATATAGCAATAATCTGGATGAGTTTTTCCGTGTCCGGATGGCTACGCTGACGCGTATTGCCGAGAGCGACGTGAAGCAAATGAAGTCCCAGATAGAAGAAGCCCGTCATACCATCAAGGTCATCAACAAGTTGAATAACCGGTATAATAAAGAGTTTGGACACGTTGTCGGGCAGTTGACAAAAGAGTTGGAAAAAGAGAAAATTCGTCTTGTCAATGAAAAACAGTTGAACGAGGCGCAGCAGTCTTTTATCCGCCAGTATTTCCGGAACAGTCTGGCCGGATTTACCAATCCGATATGGCTGTCGCAGGCGGAGCGGTTGGCTAATGAATCCGACGATACGATTTATTTGGCCGTGAAACTGACCCGTTGGTATGACGAAGCTAAAAAGCCTAAGAAAGAATATGCGCTTATCAGGGTTCCGGTGGAGAAGTTCGGTCGTTTTCTCGAACTTCCGGTGGAAGACGATACGCATTATATCATGTATATTGACGATGTGATAAGGTATTGCCTGCCTATGATATTTGTCAGCGTGGACTATGATCATTTCGAAGCTTATTCTTTCAAGTTCACGAAGGATGCGGAGATGGAATTGGATAATGAGTCGGATGCCGGGACATTGCAGCGGGTGCAGCGTGCGGTGAAAAGCCGTAAGAACGGTCAGCCCCTGAGGATTGTTTTCGATGCTTCCATGCCGAAGGATTTATACCGCAAGATTATGCTGAACCTGTCGCTCGACAAATTCGATACGACCTTGTCCGGCGGACGTTACCAGAACCATAAAGACCTGATGAAGTTTCCGGATTGCGGCCGTGGCGATTTGAAATATCCGGCATGGAAACCGTTGCTTTTACCGGAGTTTGCCGGTGCACGAAGCATGTTGGACTTGATTCGTGAAGAAGACCGTTTCCTGCATGTGCCTTATCATTCTTTCGACCATTATATCCAGTTGCTGTGTGAGGCTGCAATTTCCCCACGTGTCAAATCTATCAAGACTACTCTTTACCGTTTGGCTAAAGACAGCAAGGTAGTGGAAGCTCTGATTGCTGCGGCTAAAAACGGGAAGAAAGTGACGGTGGTAATCGAGCTGTTGGCGCGTTTCGACGAATCCAGCAATATAAAATGGAGCAAGCGTATGAAAGATGCGGGCATCAACGTCATTTTCGGTGTAGAGGGGCTGAAGGTACATTCCAAACTGTTATGGGTGGAGATGAGTGGCGGACGCGACATTGCCTGCATCGGAACCGGGAACTTTCACGAAGGAAACGCCCGAATCTATACGGATTGCATGTTGATGACGGCCGCCCCAGCTATTGTAAAGGATGTGGCGAATGTGTTCCGTTTCATAGAAAAATCTTTCCTTCCTGTGAAGTTCAAAGAATTGCTGGTTTCGCCGAATATCATGAAAAAGAATATTCTGGCTATGATACAGACGGAAATCAAAAATAAAAAGCAAGGAAAGGAAGCTTATATAAAGGTTAAAATCAACCATATCACGGATGAAGATGTCGTGAGGAAACTTTATGATGCGTCTGCAGCCGGAGTGGAGGTCGATTTACTCGTGAGAGGAAATTGTGCGTTAGTGACAGGAATACAAGGGAAAAGCGACCATATCCGTATTCACGGAATCATCGACCGTTATCTGGAACATAGCCGGATTCTCATTTTCTGCAACGGAGGGGACGAACGGTATTTTATAGGGAGTGCCGACTGGATGCCCCGTAATCTGGACCATCGGATAGAAGTGATGGCTCCGGTTTACAATCCGGCCGTTCGTGCCGAATTGAAGCGGATTGTGGAATGGGGCATGATGGACAACCGGAAAGGGCGTATCGTAGACGGGACGGGGCATAATATGTTTTACGAGGGAACAGAGGGTGCGGAAGCATTCCGCTCACAGGAACGGTTATATGATTATTACGCCAAGCAAGTGGCGGAAAAGCAAAATGATAAAAGTAACGAATGACTATGATGGAAGGAATGAATTTTGCGGCTATCGACATCGGTACGAATGCCGCCCGGTTATTGATTAAGAACATCGATCATAATCCATTGGGAGAAACAAAGTTCCGGAAAGTGTTGTTCATCCGTTATCCCTTGCGTCTGGGAATGGATGTGTTCTCGAAGGGTAAGATCGGGAAAGAGCGTGCCGAGATGATGATGCACATGATCAAGGGGTTCAAGCAGATGATGCGTATGTACGATGTGGTCGATTATCGGGCGTGCGCTACGAGCGCCATGCGCGACGCTAAGAACGGCAAGGCCTTGATCAAGAAGATAGAAAAGAAGACGGGGATACGCATTGATTTAATCGAAGGAAAAGAAGAAGCCGGTATCCTGTATGGAAACCATATAGAGAAACTTCCCAATAAGGAAGGAACCTTTATGTATGTAGATGTGGGGGGAGGAAGTACGGAAATCACTTTGATACACCAAGGCCGGTTGGTGGGTTCCATGAGCTATAACATCGGTACGATCCGGTTGTTGAACCGTGCGGTAAAAGATGGGATTGTAGACGGGCTTAAAGCGGATATGGCAGGTATGTATGCCAATTACGGACCTATTAATATTATAGGTAGCGGGGGCAACATCAATAAATTGTTCCGTCTGGCGGAAGAAAAAAGCAAGAAAGAACTTAAATTGCCGATTACGTCCTTGCGTAGTTTGCATAACGACCTGCAACCGCTGTCGGTAGAAGAGCGTATGGATCGTTTCGGGCTGAAACCGGACCGGGCTGATGTAATCGTTCCGGCGGCAGAAATATTCCTGATTATTGCCGACTGCATTCATTCGGACTACGTGTATGTACCTACCATAGGTTTGGCGGACGGCATCATCGGAGAACTTTATGCTAAGGCTATGCAAGATGAGAAAGAGCGTTTGAGTCGGAGCCGTTTTTATCTGAATGCCGAGGCACAGGGACTCCTCAATGCAGAAACGGTGGAGTCCGATGAATGAAGTTTTCTTGTGGGGCTTGTGAATTTCTGTGAAAGAAAAAAAAGTCTATGATGAAAGAATTATAAAAAAGTTTTGTACTTTTGCCCTACAAATGAAGATTTTATGAGATTACTGCATATTTTGGGGCTTTTGACGCTGTCTGCACAAATTTATGCTGTCCCCGCTCGTTTTCATGTATTCCGTGCTCAAATGAGTGACGGTACGTTTCAGAATATCCGTTTTTGCGGTGACGAATATCGAAGTTATTATGTGAATGAGGAGGGCTTTTTGGTAGAAAAGGAAGAAAGCGGATGTTTCCGTGTAACCTCATTGCGGCCGCAAGATAAAGAGAAAACCGCGAGCGTACGTGCTATGCGGGCAAGCTCCCAGGATAGGGTGGCGATAAAGCCATTGGGAAGTCCTCGGATACCGGTCATACTGGTAAACTTCAGCGATGAAAAGCTCACGGTGACGGAAACGGCAAGGGGAATAGCCGATTATTATGATAAGTATTGCAACGGGACGAGAGACGGCATCTTGTACACGGGGGCTGGCAGCAGAGGGGCTGTACGCGATTACTTTGCCCAACAGAGCGACAGTCTGTTTCTTCCGGAGTTTGAAGTGATCGGCCCGGTGACATTGGACAAGCCGATGGCTTATTATGGAGAAAATTCGCCATCGGGTGCCAAAGATATCCGTTTTTCAGAATTTTGCAGCGAGGCTCTGGAACAGGCCACGACTTTGGTTTCTGATTTTAAAACGCGGTTCGATAATGATGGAAACGGCACTGTGGATTTGGCCTTTTTCATATATGCCGGTTTACCGGAATCGGATCCCGGAGTGACGGAGGATGCCATTTGGCCGAAAGAGATGATCCGTCCGATGACGATTAATGGGGTTACGGTGTCCGTGACAGCGTGTTGCAGTGAACTTTCAAAAGGCAGTTCGGGCAATCAGCCTTCGGGTATCGGTACAATGTGCCATGAAGTGTCTCATGCTTTAGGCTTGCCGGACGAATATGATACGAACTATACCGCATTGGGCATGTCATATTGGTCGTTGATGGATTCCGGTAATTATTGCGACAATGGAAAGACGCCTTGTGGGTTGACTGCGTACGAACGCGACTTGTTGGGTTGGCGTCCGCTGACGGTGTTGGAACGTAGTACTACGGTCAGATTACGTCCGTTGGAAGCGGGTGGGGTAGGCTATAAAGTCGTCAATGAGGCAAATCCGGATGAGTATTACGTATTGGAGAACCGTCAGCACGTGGGTTGGGACAATGGATTGATGAAGTTGGGACATGGAATGTTGGTGGTGCATGTCGACTATGATGAGACGGCATGGAAGAACAATATGCTGAATACGAATGCCACACACCAACGTATGAGTTTCATTCCGGCCAATAACCGCTATGTAGGTCCGTACAATGCAGAAAGTTCGGCTGATTTACTGAACGCATTGGGAGGACAACCTTATCCCGGAACGGAGGGAAATACTGCCCTGACAAATGAGACTACACCGGCATCGCTTGTTTTCACAGGAACGTGGATGAACAAACCTATTACCCGAATCCGTGAGTTGGAGAACGGGGACATCGTATTGAAGTATATGCCTAAGGGCCGGTTGGAGGCTCCGGTAGTGGAAACGGCTGTGGAGGTGGCTTCAAATAGCTTTAAATTCAGTTGGAGTCCTTCGGAGAACGCTACGTTTTATACGGTGAAAGTGTACGGAATTTCCGGTGATGGGCAGTGGACCGAGCATCCGGTATTTGTTGCCGACTCTCTTAGTGAAACCTGTTGCACAGTCCGGTTGGACGATACCGGATATCAGTCGTATGCCTATGGCGTTTCGGCATTGGACGATGAATACGAAGATTCGGAGTTTTCCGATTACGGCTATGTCCAATTACCTGCGGATGCCGTACGGCAAGTGAGTGCGGAAGATGGAGCCAGTGTAGAGGTCTATTCTCTGCACGGCGTGTTGCTTGCCCGTTCACGGGAGGAAATGCTTAACCTTAATCCGGGCATATACATCCTGCGTACGGAGGATAAGGCCGTCAAGATCGTTGTTAAATGAAAACCGATAAAATAAAGCAAAATGAAAAAAATGAGTTTGAAATGGATTGTAGTTTGTTGCGGTCTGTTGTTTACCACGACTGCATCTGCGCAGTTGGGTAACTTGTTGAAGAATGTGTTGGGGGGTAATAAGGGGACGGAAACCCAACAAACCGAAACAGAAGAGAAGGGTAATGTCTTGGGATCTATATTCCAGAATCTGATTGGGACAGCCAAAGTGGAAAATTCGAGTTTGAAAGGAGACTGGACGTATGAAAGCCCGGCTGTGGTGTTCGAATCCTCCAACCTCTTGAAGAAAGCCGGGGGAAGTCTGATGACGAATACTGCGGAGAAAACGTTGCAGAAGTATCTCGCTAAAATCGGTTTCGAGGAAGGCAAAGTTGATATTTCGTTCGACGGAGATAGTACATATACCATGACGATCGGGTCACGGAATTCAACGGGAACTTATACTGTCCAGGACAATGAGATAACCTTGAAGCGCAAAGGACTGCTGAGCCGTCCGGTCACAGCAAACCTTGCGTTGAAGGGCAACGAGATGCAAATCACTTTCAAGGCGGATAAATTGCTCGACTTCTTGACGAATATAACGACAATGACCGGTAATAGTACACTGAACATGATCGGTAATATTGCCAGCGGATACGATGGCATGCAATTAGGATTCCAATTCAAGAAGAAGTAATCCGGTTTGTTACAGAAAAACAGGAAGAGACTTTAAATAAGGCTTTTCCTGTTTTTTGTAGATTCTATCGTTGGAGGTTGAATGTCAAGTTGCGTGGTATTTTGACCAGTTTCTTGTTTACGACCTTTTTGATAACCGTCCCCCCTTGCTGTTCCAACAAGTATGTGGAATCGTTTTCTACCGTCAGTTTGACTTCTTGTGTTTCCGAACCCAAATCATTGGACAGCCTGAATGTGGCGGTTTTCTCATTTTCAATCTTGGAAGAAGTAATCATCCATATACCGTACACGTTTCCGTTCATATATCCGTTCATGGGACCGAACATTTCCATTCCCGGTACGTTGATGCTTTCTTCATACAAGTCCAAATGAAGATAAATTTTGTTTTCACGGTCGTAAAGCGTACATTTAAATGGTGAACGGGCTGTAGTGAGACCCGTACATAAACCAACGAGACAAGTAACGATATATTTTTTCATCATACGTGTAACTTTTATTTAAAGGTAAATCATGTTCGTCAGTATGCCAAACGGTTTAATGTTTTTTTTGAATATACTCTTTCTATCCCTTGTGTTTGCAAACAACTCTCTATGATTATAAAATATTTTTAATGAAATGTGTTTAATAACAGGCCATTTCCTTTTGGGATTACTGTAAATTTCGTACCTTTGCCTTTGTTTTATAAAAGGTTAGAAATGAGTAGAGAAGTGTATGTTCCTAATTTTATTTTTGAGTCGAGTTGGGAGGTTTGTAATAAGGTAGGCGGTATTTATACGGTATTATCCACTCGGGCAAAGACATTACAAGATAAATTGAAAGATCACATCATGTTTATCGGTCCGGATGTGTGGAAAGAGAAAGAGAACCCGCTTTTCGAAGAAGATGCAAGCTTGTTGAAATCTTGGAGAGATACGGCTGAAAATGAAAATTTGCACGTACGAATAGGCCGGTGGAATGTTCCGGGGCACCCCATTGCGGTTTTGGTGGATTTCCAACCTTACTTTGCTATAAAAAACGATATATATACCCGCTTATGGGAAGACTACGGAGTAGATTCGCTTCACGCTTATGGCGACTACGATGAAGCGTCTATGTTTTCTTATGCAGCCGGACTGGTCGTCGAAAGCTATTATAATCATATTTTAAAGGGGCAATGTGAACATGTCGTTTATCAGGCTCACGAGTGGATGACAGGCTTGGGGGCTTTGTATATTCAGAAGCATGTTCCGGAGGTTGCCACTATATTTACGACACATGCTACGACCATCGGACGTTCCATTGCCGGGAACCATAAACCGCTTTATGAATATTTGTTCGCATACAATGGAAATCAGATGGCACAGGAACTGAATGTACAGTCCAAGCATTCCATTGAGCGCGAAACAGCTCATCATGTGGACTGTTTTACCACTGTGAGCGAGGTGACGAACCGGGAGTGTGCGGAATTATTGGACAAACCGGCCGATGTGGTCCTGATGAATGGTTTTGAAAAGGATTTCGTTCCGTCGAAAGCTCAGTTTGCCCGTAAGCGCCGAGAGGCTCGTCGTAAGTTGCGTGAAGTGGCGGGTGCATTGTTGGGTACGGAATTCGATGACGATGTGATGATTATTTCGACCAGCGGGCGGTATGAGTTTCGCAATAAGGGTATTGACTTGTATATGGAAGCCATGAACCGTTCTTTGCGGAATAAGGATTTAACGCGTAAAGTGCTGGCTTTTGTACAGGTTCCCGGATGGGTTTGTTGTCCCCGTGAGGATTTAAAGGAAAGGCTTGCTTCAGGAAAGGCCTGTGACACGCCGTTGGAATGGCCCTTATTGACCCATTGGCTGCATGAGATGTCCCATGACCAGGTCATTGATTACATGAAACGATACAACATGTGGAATCTGCCGGACGATAAGGTAAAGGTGATATTCGTTCCTTGTTACTTAGATGGAGCAGACGGTATTTTTAATATGCATTACTATGATTTGTTGATTGGAATGGATCTCACTGTCTATGCTTCTTATTATGAGCCGTGGGGGTACACGCCATTGGAAAGTGTGGCTTTCCACGTACCGTGCATTACAACCAATCTGTCCGGTTTCGGATTATGGGTAAATCAGTTGTTGGGAAAAGATGGAGAACTGACCGATGGCGTACAAGTCGTACGGCGGACGGATTATAATTCTTCCGAAGTGGCAGACGCTATTAAAGATGCCGTGACGGCTTATGCTGCTTTCACACCGCAAGAAGCGGAAAAGATACGCCATAAAGCTGCCGACATATCGGAACATGCTTTGTGGAAGCATTTTATCCGATACTATTATCAAGCTTACGATATCGCTTTGCATAAAGCGAAGCAACGTAGGGGAGAATAAACATGAATATTGCAAATATATTTTATAAATTTAATTTGAGAGTCTATGAAAATTAAAGCAAGTTGTTCTAATGGAGCAAATTGGAAACAAGTGGATGTAAAGTCAAGGATTCCCAAAGAGCTGGATAAACTCGAAGAGTTAGCTCGTAATATGTGGTGGGCGTGGAACCATGATGCTCGCGTGCTGTTCCGCAGTTTGGATGAAGACTTGTTTGACGAAGTGGGACAAAATCCGGTGTTGCTGCTGGAACGTCTCAGCTATGAGAAGATGGAGGAATTGTCGAAAGACAGTTCGGTCGTACGTAAAATGAACGACGTATATGCCGCATTCCGTGAATACATGGACGTAGAGCCGGACAAGACACGTCCGTCTGTAGCTTATTTCTGTATGGAGTACGGTCTGAATCACGTGTTGAAAATATATTCCGGTGGTTTGGGAGTATTAGCCGGCGATTATCTGAAAGAGGCTTCCGATAGCAACGTAGATATGTGTGCAGTCGGTTTCCTTTATCGTTATGGTTATTTTACGCAGACTTTGTCCATGGATGGACAGCAGATTGCAAATTACGAAGCACAGAATTTCGGTAGCCTGCCGATTGAACGTCAACTGGATGCCGATGGCAACCCGATGATTGTAGAAGTACCTTATTTGAATTATAAGGTATATGCTTCCGTATGGAGAGTGAATGTAGGACGTATTAAATTGTATCTTTTGGATACCGATAACAATATGAATTCTGAATTCGACCGGCCTATAACCCATGCCCTCTACGGCGGCGATTGGGAGAACCGTCTGAAACAGGAGATACTATTGGGTATCGGTGGCGTACTTACGTTGAAGAAACTGGGTATTCATAAGGATATATACCACTGCAACGAAGGCCATGCCGCTTTGTGTAACATCCAACGCTTATTGGATTATGTACAGGAAGGACTTTCTTTCAATCAGGCATTGGAATTGGTTCGTGCCTCTTCTCTTTATACGGTGCATACTCCAGTTCCAGCCGGTCACGACTATTTCGACGAGGGATTGTTCAGCAAGTATATGAGCGGTTATGCGTCGGTTTTGGGCATTTCGTGGGATGAGTTGATTGGTATGGGACGTCAGAATCCCGATGACCATTCGGAACGTTTCTGTATGTCGACTTTTGCATGTAACACATGCCAAGAAGTGAACGGCGTAAGTTGGCTTCACGGAAAAGTGTCTCAACAGATGTTTGCTAATATATGGAAAGGCTATTTCCCGGAAGAAAGCCATGTAGGTTACGTAACTAACGGTGTGCACTTCCCCACGTGGGCTTCGACATCATGGCAAAGACTTTACCGGAAGCATTTCGACAAAGACTTCATGAAGGACCAAAGTAACGAAAGCATTTGGGAAGCTATTTTTGACGTCTCGGATGAGGAGATTTGGAAAACCCGTATGGAGTTGAAGACGAAACTGATCCACTATATCCGTGAAAAGTTCCGTGATAGCTGGTTGAAGAATCAGGGAGATCCCTCACGTGTGATTTCTTTGATGGACAAAATCAATCCCAATGCCTTGCTGATAGGTTTCGGACGTCGTTTTGCCACTTACAAGAGAGCGCATTTGCTTTTCACCGACCTCGACCGTCTGGCCAAGATTGTGAATAATCCGCACTATCCTGTTCAGTTCCTCTATACCGGTAAGGCTCATCCTGCCGATGGAGCGGGACAGGGATTGATTAAAAAGATTTATGAAATCTCGCAGCGGCCTGAATTCTTGGGTAAAATCATATTCCTGGAGAACTATGACATGCAGTTGGCGCGTCGTTTAGTAAGTGGTGTCGATATCTGGATGAACACCCCGACGCGTCCGTTGGAGGCCAGCGGAACATCGGGCGAAAAAGCTTTGATGAACGGTGTGCTGAACTTGTCTGTGCTCGACGGATGGTGGCTCGAAGGCTATCGTGAGGGTGCCGGATGGGCTTTGACAGAGAAACGTACGTATGACAATCAAGCCTATCAGGATCAGTTGGATGCGGCAACTATCTATAGCTTGTTGGAAAACGAGATTCTGCCATTGTACTATGCGCGCAACAGCAAGGGATATTCTGCCGGATGGGTTAAGACCATCAAGAACTCAATAGCCCACATTGCTCCCCATTATACGATGAAGCGGCAGTTGGACGACTATTATTCGAAGTTCTACAATAAAGAAGCTGCCCGCTTTAAGGTTTTGGCTGCCGACAACTATGCCAAGGCAAAGGAAATTGCGGCATGGAAAGAAACCGTAGCCTCTAAGTGGGATCAGATAGAAGTCGTATCGGCTGACAAGTGTGACGAATTAATAAACGGAACGATTGAAAGCGGGAAGGATTATACGATTCGTATCGTGATAGACGAAAAAGGACTGGATGATGCTATTGGAGTAGAACTGGTTACTTTGCACACGGATGCAGATGGTAAAGATCATATCTATTCGGTAGAACCGTTGGAGGTTGTGAAGAGAGAGGGTGACCTGTTTACTTTCGAGGTGGTTCATTCCATCAATAATGCCGGAAGTTTCAAGGTGGCATACCGTATGTTCCCGAAAAATAAGGACCTGCCTCACCGTCAGGACTTCTGCTATGTGAAATGGTTTAATTGATAGGTTCTGAAAAAGGACTTGTCTCGATAAACGAATCCCGGATGTCTACGTCATACAAACACGTCGTGCATCCGGGATTTTTCTTTAAAATCTTCCTACCCAGGATTTCTGTAAAAACACCCTTCATCTTTCAGGTTACACTGTAAGCCTCTCATAATATTGGTATTACAGGCTGAAGGATGTTTCAGGAATCCTTCAGCTACGTTTCATTTCGTTTGGCGCAGAATGAAAAATCGTTCGCTTGAGATTGAAAAATCATTTGGCTGAGAACTTTTTATCGCTCTCTGCAATGAAAGAAGCCTGAAAGATACTCTTTCTATCTTTCATCTTGTAATATGTTGTATGATAGTGCGTTATCCGATAATATGAAAGATGAAAGAGTTTTTTGTAAACCCTTTGGGGAATGCATCCTGTTACCCCCGAAAAGAACGTGTTCTGGAAAAACTTCGGAAAGACAAGCATTGTATCGATCCAATTTTCTGTACGGTAAAAGTTTTCTTGTCATAAAAAAAGTATTAACTTTGCACATAATATAAATCGTATAGCCTATGTAGCAAGACAGAATACAGACATATAGATAAAAAGCGTTAGCTTTATTCTTGTTTTTTCAAAATCGCCAAATTTTAGAAATAGCTATCAAGAGTAAAAGTTGATGCTCACGCCTCAGGCGTGGGCTTTTACTTGTTTGATAGCAATGGTGTTTGGCGATACCTGAAAAGACAGACAAAGTGAAGAGTCCACGCTTTTTTATTGTCTTCCTTCCGTTTTGGACTCATGCCCTTATCCTGTGTAGGGCAATGGTGTTTATTCATCACATTATTAATTAAATTCATAAGAAAATGAAGCAATTTTATTTGATATGTATGCTGCTACTGGTCTCTTTGGCTACTTTCGGACGGGATGTTACGGTTCATGTGACCGACCAACGGGGAGCTGCGGTAAGTGGGTTGCCGGTACAGTTCGACAACGAGAGCTTTGATACTGATGCCAATGGTGATTTTGTAATAAAAGGGTTGGGAAGTTCGGGAACCTATTCGTTCCGGTATTTTAAAGACTATAATTATGAGTCAGTGCGTTTTTCTTGGGATGGTACATCCTCTGCCGTTAATGTGAGTTTGGACGGTTATTATGTGACGTTCCAACTGGTGGGGCTTTCAGATGAGGAAGTCGCGCAGGTAAAAGGCAGTGATTTGAAAGTCTCTACAAAGGGCAGCTCTGGCGCTACGTATAAAACAATGGGAGATGATGGAATCCTTTCTTTTTTGGTGGGATGCTCCTGCCATATCCTGGGAGTTTAACACCACGGTATTCGGTGATTGTAGTGGAGAGGTCAACTTGGAAGAAGAGAAAGGCATTGTGCCTATCGCCCCGAAAAACGGAAAATACAAAGTGTCTTTAGGGAATATCAAGGGGCACGGTGGAACTGCGGTGGAGCATGCTACAATTGACGGAATTGCGGCTGAGAAGTTCACTGCCGTTTACCGTACTCCGGGATATTACACCATGGAGTTCATGGCGCCGGGTTACTTTCCCTATAGCTTAGCCTATCAGGTCGTCAATAAAGATGTGGCAGTGGATATTGATTTGAGCCAAAGCCATGTGGTGAAATTCAAATTTACGGATCGTGACGGGACGGCCATGGAGAATTTGTCCGTAACGTTGGCTTTTGATAACCGTTATTCCGGGTCTGAGGTTACCACTGATGCAAGCGGAGTGTGCGAAGCTTACGCCATGCCCGGCAATTATCAGTATCTGCCCAATTATGAGAAGCCGTTTTATACTTTGCGGTGGGAGAGTATTAAGATTTCAGATGAGGATGTGGCGGAAAACGTGAATCTGGTCGGTACGACATTGTTGGCGGTCAAGTTGAAAAACGCAAAGAAATTTAAAACTTCTGAGTCAAACAGCATATTGTCGTACGATTCGTATTTGCTTTGCAAAGATGGGGACATGAATGAAAAGAGATGGGTCTTGAATTATCAAGACAAAGAAGACGGCGATGATATTGTATTCGGTCTTCTTATAGAAAAGGAATATACCAGTGCGAACATGTCCGTTGTATTTCAAAACACAACGAAGAACCTTCTCGGCATACGGGAAGACGATATTGCTTTGGACGGAAAAGATGTGAATTTGGAGTATGATTTCGACACATACCTTACGGCTCGGTTGACTGCTCCCGACGGGTATTTGTTCTGTGGAAAAGCCAAAATAGACGGAATGACAGTGCCGTTGGACATGGATGCGACTCGTGATGTGCTCATGCCTCCGGGCGAGCACCGTTGGACCGCTGAGCTGCAAACGGAAGACGGGGCGCAGACTTATCCTTTGGGCAAAGAACAATCGTTTAGCTTGAAGGCGGATGGAGACCAAATCGTATATGCTTTTAATGAGAACGATTATAGCGGGATTAAGTTCTTGGTGAAGGATGAGAACGGCAGTCCGGCCAATGATTTTCGCGTAATAGTGAAACAAGATTATTACGAAATAGCTTCAACCCGGACGGATGTGGACGGGTATGGCACGGTATTCCTTTCCGACCCCGGAAGTTACACCTATGAAGTGAGTGGAAACGTGTCGTATGGTAATGGTGCTTACTTGCCTATATCGAAAGAAGTTATGGTGGGCGAGGAAATGTTGCAGGAAACAGTCTCATTCGAGGGATACAAACGTCTTGCGTTTAGGGTGAAAGGCATCGAGATGTACCATGACCAAACGACTGAGTCTAGACCTTCGGTGGAAATAAAAGAGGTGGATGAATCCTTTACTTTGCCTTTGGACAAAAGTGTTACTTCGGTGGAATACGCAGGCAGCATGATGTTGCCGCAGGGAACTTATAGTGGTACGGTCAGTGTCAGTGACCTTGATGACCACAGAGGTTCTGTTAATTTCAGTGTGGAAATCAAAGGAAACGATGTAGCCGAAACGTTGGATTTCAGTGCTTACCGTGCTGTGGACTTCACTGTAAATCAAAAGGAAATTCATGGTTCGATGGAACGTGTGTACGTATTCAAGGAAGGGCAGAAAATAGATGAATACCAAGACGGTGTGAATGGCGACCGCCTCTTGCCTCCCGGAAAGTATGTAGCCCTTTATCAAAACGTCCAGTATAGTTACAATGATACGCTCTATTTTGAAATAGCGGACAAAGACGTGGTGGTTGACTTCCAATTCAATCCGGAGGATTTCTGCGCAGTGACATTCAAAATGGTAAACCAACCTGAAAAGGCTAAGGGTATTTCCGTTGTGGTGGATAGCAGGATTTGGGTCGGCAACCAACAAAGTCAAATGCTTCGGAAAGGTAAACATTCTTATGCGCTTAGCAGTGTGAATGTTGGTTTGGGGTACGAGTCGAACACATGGCCTTTGGAGGGTACGTTTGAGATAGGCGATGAAGATAAGGTCGTGGAAGTGGATTTGAGCCAATACAGGGTGTTCAAAGTTAAGTTTGTCATGCCCGACGGTAGTGAATTAAGTGAGCCGGGCATTATGATGGAGTCTTATCCTATGTATTTGTCTAAGGAGGGTGAGACATTGACTTGTTACACAGATAACAATGCCTATGCGTTACCACTCGGTACTTATGATTTGGTAGTCAACAAGGAAGAAAAGTACTATGGGACGCTCATTATCGGAACGGATTGTCCGGATGAAATCACGGTACAGCTTTCTGATAAACCTAACGCAATCGCAGATGTACCGACGCACGACTTGGAATTGTCGGCTACAATGCAAAACGGGCGGATTTGTGTGATTTCGGCGCGAAGCGAAGAAGTGGAAGTGTACGTTTATGATTTGGACGGACGTGTTTTGTGGCAGAGTAACGTGATGCCGGGCAGCGTGACGGATACGGGATTGTATGGACAAGGCATTTACCTGATAAGCTTGAAGCAGGAAGGCTGCGCAAGGACACAGAAACTCATTGTCCGTTAGTTTTGCTCCGTCTTCTCGCATGAGACACAGAAAAAGGCCGCCTCCTTACTTTTGGGAGACGGCCTTTTTGACATTCGATGAAATCACTCCAAATACTGTTTGACTGTGTTCTCAAGTTCTTCACCTCTGAGTTGTTGACCTATGATAGTACCGTTACTGTCTATCAGAATAGTGTAGGGGATAGACGTTACGCCATACTTCTGTGTCATGATGTTGTCCCAGGAACGGAGTTCCGAAGCTTGGGGCCAAGTCATGTTCATTGTCTTTACTGCATTTTTCCATGTGGTTTCATCCTCATCGAATGAGATACCCACGATTTCGAGTCCCTTCTTGTGGTATTTCTCATACAGCGACACTACGTTCGGCATTTCTGCACGACAGGGGCCGCACCAACTGGCCCAACAATCTACCAAGGTCAGCTTATTGTCCCGGATGATGTCGGAGAGTTTGAGTTCGCCTCCGTCCATGGACGGTATGGTGATGTCTATAAAGGATTGTCCGTTTGAGGTCATATTACTTCTTTCGGCATCCTCTTTAATGTATTTCAGCGCGTTACTGTTTTTATAGTGTGATGATACTTTCTGTGAAAGTTCGAGCACCTCTTGCGGGGTAAACATATTATAACAGGAAAGAAAGAGGAAATATCCGACCGGTTTATCTATGTATTTCTTCACACTTTCAGTCACGAACCGGTTGGATTGCTGTTCCAAAGCCACGAGTTCTTGTTCCGTTTTCTCATCCGGACTGTATTCAGCCGTATCGGACGGAGCCTGTCGTGCATAAATATTGCTCATCCGCTCGTGAAGGGCATAAATGGAATCTGTAATTTCTTGGTAGATGTCGTTGTTTTCTGTTCCCGACACTCTTCCTTCCGGACCGATATTCAACTGAATGTTTCCCTTTTCCATAAAGAAAATATTGCTGTAGACTTCATTGCTTTCTTGGTCATAAAAGAAGAAACTGGCAATGATGGTAGAATCGCATTTTTCCTGGAGGGTAAATTTTCCCTGATGCAATATAATCGTATCGGTTGGGGTGAAGTTACCGTCGGACATTCGTGCCAGATACAGCGTATCGCCGTCCTTGGCATTTTCCACTGTTCCCTCTATTTTACAGTTCTGCGACGAGCAAGAGGCGAAAAGGCCTATGAGGCCTGATATAAACAGATTTTTTGTTTTCATAAGTTTGTGAGTGTTAGAAAAAGGCCGCACGGAATTCCTGATTTTGAAATCTGTGGCGGCCTTCTTGTGAAATATTGTATTTATTAATAAAAATACGGATTAAATCAGATATTGCGAACTGATGGATTCGTTGTTCTCCACCCGTCTGATGGTTTCAGCCAGAATGTCGGCAATGCTGATTTGCTTGACTTTGGCACATCGGCTGGAATAAGGGATACTGTCGGTGAAGACCAGTTCCTCAAGGGCAGAGTCTTGTACACGTTCCGAAGCCGGTCCCGACATGATACAATGGGTGGCCACGGCACGCACGGAGGCAGCTCCCTTTTCTTTCATCAGATTAGCTGCCTTGGTAATGGTTCCGGCAGTGTCTACCATGTCGTCTACCAAAATGACGTCTGCTCCCTTTATTTCGCCGATGATTTGAATGTCGGCCACTTCATTGGGCTTGCTTCTTGTTTTGTTGCACAGCACCAACGGGCATTCAAGGTATTTGGAATAGGTGCTTGCACGTTTCGAACCGCCTACATCAGGAGCCGCAATTACGATATTCTTGAGGTTTAAGGATTTGATGTAAGGCAACAATACGCTGGAAGCATACAGATGGTCTACCGGCACATCGAAGAATCCCTGTTCCTGATCGGCATGTAAGTCCATCGTAATCAACCGGTTTATCCCGGCCACACTCAGCATATCCGCCACGAGCTTCGCACCGATGGACACACGGGGGTTTGTCCTTACGGTCCTGCCGTGCCCAACCGAAGTAGGGGATGACGGCAATGATACTTTTAGCCGAAGCACGTTTGGCTGCATCGATCATCAGCAGGAGTTCCATTAAATTGTCTGAGTTTGGAAACGTGGACTGTACCAGGAATACGTCGCGTCCGCGGATAGACTCTTCGTATGACACGGAAAACTCTCCGTCGGCAAAGTGGGTAATCACCAATTTACCGAGCGGGCATCCTAAACTGGAACAGATCTTTTCCGCCAGATACTTGGATTTGGTTCCCGAAAAAACCATAAATGAATTATTTGCACTCATCTCTCTATAACGTATTAATTTTAGAAGTAGCTTGTCTTGTCAGTCGGCTGCCTTGCGCAGCTTGCGGAAATGGTTGATTAATTCTTTGTAATCCAGTGTAGAATGGATGTTGAAACGATTCCACAAATCGCCCAATACCACAACTCCCCCGAATCCGAGCTCTTTTGCTACGGCCATGTTTTCCGTCGTGATTCCCCCTAATGCCATCACTCTCTTATCTATGATACCGTGTGCGGAAGCCTGTTTCAGCACTTCCATGTCAAAAGCCGATGTGTAATTGGATTTGGATATACTGTCGAAAATGGGGCTGAGAAACACATAATTGAAGTTTTTCTTTTCCGCTTTCAACTCGTCTATATGATGGAAAGATTTACTGATATGTCCTTTGTAGCCCACCGGAGGTTCCGGATTCCTTCCGTTCAGGTGTATACCTCGTAAGTTGAATTCTTCTTTCAGATAAAAATGGTCGTGTACGACAATTTGATTATGATGACTTTCCGGCAATAATGTGAGCAGGCGTTCCGAATAAACCGGCTCCGTGTCCGGTTTCCGTAAATGAAGGAGGTCCAAACCTTCTTCAAACAGGGCTGTGAGTATTTTATCTTCCTCCACAAAAAAGTCCGGAGGCGTCAATAATATCAATTTCATTGGTACAATGTCGCTATTTGTATTGCAAAGTTAACAAAAAAACAATAGCCATACGTATGCCCGGCCTTTATTTCTTTTATTTTTCATTTAAAAACCATTCGTTTTACAAAAGTGAATCCATAAGTCCGAAAAAGGCCGTTTGCCAATGTTTTCACTTGACAAACGGCCCGTTTTTTATTCTTTCCCTTTCAGATTTTGTTATTCTTCATGCAAACGTGCTTCCTCTTCCGGATCGAACTCACAGTTCTTCAGGTTTTGGCTGATACGCATGGCGCAGAAATTGGGACCGCACATCGTGCAGTATTTCCCGTTGAAATGGTTTCCGGCCTTGTAGTATTCCAAAGCCCGGTCAGGGTCGAGTCCCAAGTTGAACTGGTCTTTCCATCGGAATTCGTAACGGGCCTTACTCAGGGCATTGTCTCGTACCGTAGCGCCCGGATGACCTTTGGCGATATCGGCAGCGTGTGCGGCAATCTTATAGGTGACCACACCCGTACGCACGTCCTCTTTGTTAGGCAGACCGAGATGTTCTTTCGGAGTGACGTAGCACAACATAGCCGTGCCGTACCATCCGATTTGTGCCGCCCCTATGGCACTGGTGATATGGTCGTAGCCCGGAGCCACATCGGTCACCAGCGGGCCGAGCGTATAGAATGGTGCCCCGTGGCATTTTTCGATTTGCCGGTCCATATTTTCGCGGATTTTATGCATCGGCACGTGTCCCGGTCCTTCGATAAACGCCTGTACGTTTTTCGCCCATGCCCGTTGTACCAGTTCGCCCATGGTATCCAGTTCAGCAAACTGTGCTCGGTCGTTGGCATCGAATATCGCTCCGGGGCGCAATCCGTCGCCTAACGATACGGCCACATCGTATTGCGCCAGGATGTCGCAGATGTCGTCGAAGTGTTCATATAGGAAACTCTCTTTCTGGTGATAAGAGCACCATTGCGAAATGATGCTTCCGCCTCGGCTCACCATACCGCACAGTCGTTCATGGGCATAGTGCACGTTTTTCAGCCGGATGCCGCAATGTATGGTGAAGTAGTCCACGCCTTGTTCGCATTGTTCGATAAGTGTGTCGCGGAATAGTTCCCAAGTCAGGTTCTCGGCCTTTCCCTTCACTTTTTCCATCGCCTGATACATCGGTACAGTGCCGACCGGTACAGGACAGTTGCGTACGATCCATTCGCGCGTCTCATGGATATTGTCGCCCGTAGAGAGGTCCATCAACGTGTCGCCTCCCCATTTGCAGCTCCACAGGCATTTGTCCACTTCCTCTTCAATGCCGGAGGTCGTGGCCGAATTGCCGATATTCGTATTGATTTTCACCAAGAAGTTACGTCCGATAATCATCGGTTCCGCTTCCGGATGGTTGATATTGGCCGGCAATACGGCGCGTCCGGCTGCAATTTCGTCGCGTACGAATTCGGGCGTGATATAAGTGTCTATCCCCAGTTCTTCGCAGTTCATGTTTTCCCGAATGGCTACATATTCCATTTCCGGTGTGATGATGCCCTGTTTGGCATAATACATCTGGGACACCTGCCGTCCGGCCTTGGCACGATAAGGCCGTTGGATGTGCGAGAAACGCAAGTGGTCCAAACTTTTGTCCTCCTGGCGCATCCGTCCGTATTCGGATGTCAGTCCGTCAAGCTGTTCCACATCGCCCCGTTGTAAAATCCATGATTCCCGCATACGGGGCAACCCTTGTTTGAGGTCTATCTTCACGTTCGGGTCGCTATATGGGCCACTGGTATCATATACATATATCGGAGCGTTTTCCTTGACTGTCCGTTTCCCGTCTTCCACGGTGACGGTCGGGGTCAGCAATACCTTGCGCATCCCTACCTTGATTTCCGGATGCAGTTTGCCCGTCATATAAACTTTCTCCGAACTCGGATAAGTGATTTTGATTTTATCATCCATATATTTGTTGTTTTATGATTGTTGTACGTTCAATATTTTCAGGATGTTCCGGGTTTCTTCTGTGGGACTTCCGGCTCTCAGGATCGTGCCGCTCAGGGCGATGCCGTCCACTCCCGTTTCCATCAACGCTGGGATGTCTTCTTTTGTAATTCCGCCGATGGCAATCAGTGGCAGCGAAATGCCTTTCTTTTTCATGCCGTCCAAGATCCGGCGATACCCTTCCAAGCCGAGGGTCGGGGCGAGCTTTTCTTTCGTCGTGGTAAAACGGAACGGGCCGCAACCGATGTAATCCGCTCCCCGTGTGGCATGCAACATCACGTCTTCCAATGTGTTGGCCGTTCCGCCGATGATGCGGTCTTGCCCCAAAAGCCTGCGGGCTTCGTCGATGGGCATGTCGCTTTTCCCGAGATGGACACCGTCGGCATGCAAGATGTCTACCCATTCCACATGGTCGTCTAAGATGAAGGTGGCACTATACCGGCGGCACAGAGCTTCCACTTCCGCGCCCGTCCGCATCCATTCCTCGGGCGATGCGTCCTTCATTCGGAGTTGAATCCAACGGCAACCGCCTTCCAGTGCCAGGCGTGCGGCATCGGCGTAACCGTACTGTTCCGTGTAATGTGTGATAAATTGTAAGTTCTGCATATATCCCTTTCTCTTAAATAAAGGTTACGACAAAAGGGGAGAGAAGAATATGCTGTGATGTATGTCTCTTGTCAGGCACAATCCCTTCGGCAGCATTACCTGCATCAGGTTCACAGGGTATAATCTCAGCCGTCCCAATCGGGCAAGCACCCCTTTGCAGTGGCAAAGATACGCATAATAATCAATATGCAAAGGTAAAAACAAAAAATCATTCTCAGCCAAGCGATTTTTCGTTTGGCTGAGAATGATTTTTTGTTTGGCGCATATTTTCCTGCCGAACGATTTATAGCTTTACGGTCTTTGTCTTTCCCGGTATGATAGTCAGGCAGGCCGTCCCGTTGTCTTTTATTTCCACGTTCATATATCGGGCTTCTACCACGACTTTCCCGTCCAACATGATGATACCCCACCGGTTCGGGTTTTCTTCCATTGCACAATAGTAGCCTATCGGCTTTTGGATGCGGCGGTAGATGGGCGGTACGATGATACGCCCGCCCGACTTCAGTCCCCATTTCAGTCCGGACTTGAACGGCACAGCGTTTTGTAAGGTGGCCAACCGTTCTTTCTGTTTCTTTTCTTGCGTACGCTGTTTGTCCGCTTGCTTTTGAGTGGCCTGTTCCTTTGCTTCGGATGTTAGCCTTGATACTGCCGCTTTGAAGTTTTCCGTTTGTGTTTCGGGGTTCAGGCAGGCGATATACCGTTTTTTCCTTACCGGCTTCTGCATGATAGTATCTTCCTTCTCCGTCAACAATCACGATGCTTCCGTCCGGCAGTTCGCCGCAAAAACGATAATAGCTTTCCTCGTCATTTTCCAATATGCAAACATAGTCCTTGTTCAAGGAGTCTTCCATGCTTTCTACATATTTAAATTCGGGAGTGATAAAAGGGTCGTAAATGAGCAGATAAAAGCCTCTTGAAAAGAAATCATGCCGGTCGATGCCCGAACGGTTCACATAGACACGCTTCGTGCGGCTGTAGAACATGCGGCCTGCTTGGAGTATTTCTATTTGGCCGAATTTCATCACAACCGGCTTGTCCATGTAGTGTCGGTTATACCTTAAATCTATGTAGAACGTCTTGTCATTCCGATCTGTTACAGCCACGATGTCGTCCGGCAAGAATTTCATACGCTTGTACCTGTCGGTTTTCATCCGTATTTTTCCCTCCTTGTCTACGATACCTGTGCGGTAGTCCTCGAACCGTACGGCAGCAAGATTGCCTTTTACGTCGAACAAAGTGGGATATTGTGCCTTTGCGGTAATGGTCTGCCCACATTTTAGTCCCCAAAGGCCGGTTTGGCGGTCTTTGAATGGTTTTAGTTTTTCCTGGGGTGTGCTATTATAGTCCGTGAGAGGCTTACTTTTGTTCAGGTAATCCCATAACAGTTCATGCGACATGACCATTTCAAGCGGCCCATTGGGGCGTGCCGTTTGATCCTTTTCTTGCTTTGCAGCCATATATTCCGGCTTGCATGTGGTGCGATAGCCTTTTCCGGCCAACCGTCCTTCAAACATGGCCTTCCAGTCCCGGTAGGCCGTAGGCAGTCCGAACAGGCGGTACAGCCCCACGTTGTCAATCAGCATGCAAGTGTCTTTACCCGCTGCCTTCCGCAGCCCGCGTCCCACTTGCTGCAAGTATTTGGCCAGCGAAAGGGTAGGGCGGGCCATCTGTACAAACTCCACGTCGGGACAGTCGAACCCCTCGCTGAATACATCCACATTCACCAGCACTTGCGTCTTGCCCCGCTTAAAGTCTTCGATAAACTGTTTGCGCAGACGTGCCGGAGTCTTGCTGTCAATCGCCACGGTGTTTATTCCATGCATCCGGTAGAAATCGGCAATATTCCGTGCATGGCTGATGCTGATGGCATACACGATGCCTTTCTTCTCGTCGGCATATTGCCGTACGCTTTCGTACAACTGTTCGATGCAGGGTCTGCAGTTCAGCACCTCGTTCATTTCTTTCGTTTGGAAATCACCGTCCGCTCCACGTTTCGACAAGTTGTCTATCAATCGTTGGGATTTGCTGCCCGGGCGGATGGATACGTAGTCGAAGGTTGACAGCCATCCTTGCCGGATAAAATCGGTAATGCTGTCCGAAGTAATCAGCTCGTCAAACAAGTCTGTGAATCCCCTGCGGTTCAGTCGGCAGGGGGTAGCCGTCAAGCCCAATTTTTTTGCCTCGGGATGACGCAGCCACAATTCCTTATACGTCTTAGCCAGTGCATGGTGAGCCTCGTCGATGACGATAAGGTTGGGTGTCTCGTGAAGGTCGGCGAGATGACGCGATAACCATTGGATGGACATAGCTCTTACCCTTCCGTCCTCCTTCGGGATGCTTGGAATACCGTATCGTTCCATGGTTTCCTCAATCTGCTCCACCAGTTCGCGGCGGTGTGCCACAATCCAGACATACCGTTTCCCATTCTCCTTCAGACTGTCATAAATGATGGATGCCAACAGGTGGGTTTTTCCCGTACCTGTTGGCATCTGGAGCATGATGCTTTTGTGCGACTTCCAAGCTTCAACTACATGCGTTTGGATGTACTTTTGATAATCGCGAAGATGACTGTGGGGGCGAATCATACTATCCTATGACCTTACATAATTCATCTATTAGGCTTTTGCTTGCAATATCTCCCAAATCATGCAAGGGTTTTAAATTTCGGGTTGTCAACAACTCTTTTAGTTCTTTTACATCGGTTGCCACGTACACATAGCCGAGTTCTTTCATCTTCTGAGCTGTGGCCAACTGATGCTCGTTGCGGTGTTCACCCCATGCGGCTATGCGTGGAAAGATAATAATAGGCTTGTGTTGGCGCATGGCGGAAATAATAGTACCCATACCGGCATAGGCCACAATAAGGCGTGCCTTGCTGAATAGCTTGTTAAACTCATCGGGCGGTAGAAATTCTACGGTACGGATGTTTTGAGCCACATACTCACTTTTGTACACTTGCGCGATGATTTCCTCATCCAAATGCGCGGCCACTTCATCAATGATTTTCACGAAACGGTCGAATGGGGCCTGGGTACCGATAGTGCAAAATATCATAATCGGGAAATATTAAAGTAACAATAAGTCAAAGAACGTAAGCAGCGAAGAACATCTGCCGTTGATAAATCCTTCTCTCGGGAGGCTATATTTCATTTAGTCACCGAAAATATTTCCGGCATAATGCACTTGAGCAGTAGCAAGACCCGGCCACTGGGTGTACACGTGGGTTGCGAATTTGCGTGCTAATTTTCCACAAGTGCTCATGGTTTGTACATTGGCTACAGAGTCTACCCAGATGGTCTTGGTACCGGTCATTCTGCCTAAAATAATGGTAAGCAGTCCCGGAGCCGCACCTGTTGTGACGATGGCAGCCGGTCGTTCTTTGAGCAGGATCCCCAGAATATTGAAGGAAGCCGGTAACATTTTCCAGGCATTCCAACGGCTGAAATCCATCATGGTATGAAAACGGCAATTGCCGACCATGGATTTACATTTAGGGTGGGTTGACATGTACACCACTTCATAACGTTCTTCTAAAGGGTGGGTGATGCGGAGGAGTTGTACCCAATGGCCTCCGATGGAGGCGACGGCAAGGATTTTCTTTTGAGTCATGATGACTGTCGATTTGTCTGTTCTTTTATTTGATTTATATTTATTTTGCTGCCTAAATATTTTAAGTAATCTTTTGATTCGGCAGTCGAACGACCCGATGCCGGGGTGAATGTCATTTCACCGAAATAACACCTTTTCTGGGTTTCATAAAAATCAATACGTACGAAAGGGAAGGAAAGACCCAAAATGGAGCAGGCTTTTAGCATCTTGTCCCAATTGTATGGTTTGGGTATTTCAGGGTAAGTTTGATTGTGCGCGTGGGTGTAGTCTTCCCTTTTTTGCCAAGCCATGTCATATATGACTTTTTGGGCATTCAATCCCTTCCGGTCGTAGCATACCAAGACACATTCGGGTTTTCCGTAGAAACAATAAAACTTGTAGTCAACCAATGAGGTGGAAAACTTAGAATCGTTGGGTAGCATTTCTTCGGCAAAAACGCGTGGCTTTATTTCCAAATAATGAGGTTCGCCAGTAAGTATGCCGAATGGTGATTGGAGAAAGCCGTTCATTTTGTTTTTAACGGCAGTGAGGTCTTCTTTCCTTTTATCTTTTATGACTAAGACCTCCCCACATCCATGGTTGGTTTTAAGGACGAAACTGTTGGGGAGTTTGTCAAAATCAATCTCATCCGCATGGTCCCATGCGCCTAAAAGTCTTGGTAGTAATTCTTTTAGACCTTTTGATTCCACGTAATTTCGTACCTCTATCTTATCAGCTAATTTGGACCATAAAGAGGTGTCTGAATAAAAAGAAAGCCACATAACTTTTTCATTTAAATCACGAGGGCTATTGAAGTCTGGCCATTTCTTGAATTTTAAAGCGTAACGAAGTGAGCTGATAAGTTTAAAAGAAAGTATTCTTTTTTCTATCAGAAACATGATAAACTTTTTCATACTTATCTATAGAGGATAAATGTTGTTGGAGATATTGAGCATTTGTATTTTAGTCTCTTCTCTTGTAAAATATAACCTATGCCAATTTAAGCTTTTTAAGTAAACTTTTTGTTATCACTTTGTCGACGTTGTAGGTTTCTGCGTTTTGTTGGCACTTCAAGGCCATTTTTCTTATGTCATAGCATCCTTCAATACACTCTTTCATTTTGTTGTATAATGCAGAAACATCATGTACCGGAATGAACAAAGCGGTTTCCCCCTCGGTCATAAACTGTCTGTTGTGTGCCCAATCTGTAACAATCATAGGGATACCGCTTATCAATGCGTCGATAAATACCCCAGCGAAACCTTCGCCTTTCCAATAGGTTGGGAATAACATCAGGTCGTATTGGGATAACTTGTCGTAACCTTTTTCGTTTTGTAGGTTGAGGAAACCTCGGTAGTTCACGTTTTGTAAGGGGTCTAGTTTTTGAAAAAAGTCAGTTTTGTAGGTTTCAGCGATTTTTCCCTAAAATTACGCCAATATCTGCCGAATAGCTTAAAATGAGTGATTTATGAGAGTTTTTACCTCAATGGAGGTAATGATTTAGCAATAGTTCAATCTTCCATATTATACATAAGTTTGCTTGTCAAACAACTCTTTTCTTTTTCGTTGACAAAGTTATAAAAAAAAAATGAAAGCACCATTTTCCCATTCGTTTTTTAGGATTGTTTATAAAATTGTAGCAAAACAAACGGATATATAGAATAAAGAGTGGAAAACAAACATGCGAACTTTAATTTAGCAGTTTGTTTCCGCTCTTCTTTGCTATTTGTTGTTTATTGGAGTTAGAATAGCATACTAACGTTCATGCCAAGCGTCTTATTAGTATAGAATGGCATTCCTATAGCTTGGAAAGGCGTGTGACGGCATTTTGATTTTGTGAATATCTTAGGGTATAGCCAATAAGCAAATTTTGTGCTAATTATTCCAATGCAAGCTCCTGCTACAACATCATTGAGATAATGTCGGTCGTTATATATTCGCAGATAACCAGTTGCAGTTGCAATCAGATACCCCGAATATCCAATCCAAGGTGAGACTTCTTTGTATTCTTGGTATAGAAATTCAGCACACATAAATGCTGTTGCTGTATGTCCTGACGGGAAAGAATTACGAGCATTGGTGTCTGGTCGCTTTTCTTTGAATGTATATTTCATACCGTTCACTAAAATTCCCATAGTTGCATACGACATGGCAAGGATGCCAGTCCTATCCCAAAACTTATGTTTCCCATTTACTCCAAACAAGTTAAGACCATAAACAGCCAGCATAGGAGTATATTGTAGGTAGTTGTCAATCTTTACCTTATGTTCCCCCTTAGCTGACAGTTTGTCTTGGATGTCCTCTCGCTGTTTGGTAAGCCATCCGTTATGAACGCAAATGGCAGATGTTCCAGTGAGAACAGTTGGAATAACTAAAGTCTTCAATTTTAGATGATGTGTATTGTCTGAGACAACAGAATCGGGCAATATCGTATGATACAAACTATCTTGTGCATGTACGGATACGACACCACCAAAGAGGAAGAGTATAGATACGGCTCTCCCATCCAAAGAATGAAATTTTTTCATTTTGATGCGCTAATTGGGCGAAAACTATCTTAGCGGTGGAATCGTGGGATTTCTTATATGGGCTATAGAAAAGATAAATGGCGTGAACGACACCTATCTAATCCAAAGGCCCTGAGAAAGCCCACATATACCGATAAGCTCCGTCCACGCCAAGGCGCAGACGTTTACTGAACTTATTCTTTCGGCATATGTTTCTTGAAATTTCTCAGGTTTCATGGATTAACCGAATAAATAGCAAACGCGATTTCTCTTATTATGTTTATTTTATTTCTTTTTTATGCTTTTGATATTTTTGTTTGATTATATCTATCTGTCGGAATGATTAGGTGCATAGCCTCTCACACCGATGTGAAATACTAACCTTTTAAAGAGACATTAGTTGGAGTAAAAACTTCTTTCTTAGTCTCCTTTGCTTGGACTTTCACATTATTTAATGTGCAAAGATATGAATTATTTCTTAAGTTTTAGGAACATTTTGATTTTTTTCTTTTATAATCATACGTTTTTAACATCATAATGTCTATTAGTTCCATATATGCAACTATCCTTTTCTTTAGTTCCATCTTTTGTTTTTCTCATTATTGAATGCTACCGTAGAATTTGTTTCCTTGTAATTCTCCTATTTTTCATTCACGCTTGTAGTCGATATGGTGTTCATAGTTGGTACACTCATTTTCTGCGACCGTTGGGAGCAAAATTTCTCCGCCCTTATGGTGGAGCGAGGAGTTTTGGGGTTCCCAAAACATAACCTCGCTCCCTCCTCTAAGAACAAAAGACGAGATATTTGCCTTTCGGCTTTCCATGCCCAAGGTTGCAGACCTTAATTCTCTCAATTTGCGCCAAACATCAAAGCTGCCACATTGAAAGAATAAGGTCACAGACACAAGCTACTTTGTACATGGAGTTTGCAAAGGAAAAGGTGATATTTTCAGTGTGAAACTTGCCAAGTGTTTCAGTTGTGTGTTGTTGATTTCCTTTGTGAACTATGCCGAGTGTGTTATGTGTGCTGTGTGTCCTCGGTATAGTTTGCATAAATCTAATGCCATGCTAAAACACTGCGGAGGTTCGCCCAAGTGGCTGGAGGCGCAAAGCCTCCAAGGAACGTTGCAGCAACCATTTCGGAGAATAGAGCGGTTGCCAATTAATCCACAAGCACATTTTACAGCGTACCAAGTGAGGGCATGTAAAACGTTGAATTGTTGAAGATAGGTGTTATCTTTATGAGAACCAACCACTTATATCCTCAACAAACTCTCAGTTTGCTGCTTGTCACCTTGGCGTATATCTGTGTCGTGGTGATATTCGTGTGACCGAGAATTTTGCTAACGCTCTCTATTGGCATACCATACTCCAATGCTAAAACAGCCCAACTATGGCGGGAGACATGAAATGAAACTCGTTTCTTGATGCCACACATTACCGCTACTTTTTTGATGCGCTTGTTGATGCTGTCAAGGTTGCCAATGTTGAACAAGTGATTGCCGTTTCTGAAAGATTTGTATCTCTCAACTATCTGCATAGGAATATCCAACAGCTTGATTCGGAACGGTACGCCTGTCTTCTGACGCTTGGACACTATCCAAGGAGCACCGTTTACCATGGTAATGTTATCTTCCGTCAAGTTCTTGATGTCGATGAAAGCTATACCTGTCCAACTGCCAAAGATAAAAAGGTCTCTCGCAAATGCCATGTTGGGGTCTTCCAACTTTATCTCAGTCATGGCGGTAAGCTCGTCCAAGGTCAAGAACTCACGCTCCTTGTGGTCTGGGTCAACGTGGTACATGGCAAACGGATTTCTCTGTATCTTGCCGTTGTAGTGTGCCGCCGTAACGATATGTTTCAGAGGTATGGAGTAAATCCAAATGGAGGACTGCGCAAGCCCTACCACATTTTTCAAGTAAAGGCAATAGTCACGGATGAACTCCTCAGTAAGCTCATTCATGGACATATCGCTGCGCTTGTACTGATACTTGATGAACTCGGCAACGTACTTTCTCACCACAAGATATATGAACCGCCACCGTTAAAAATGCTTA